>Ga0255338_1000049_pt1 | contig 526471 bp, 484 predicted proteins | sample MeOH1_35cm_T4_19_FD_203715 | JGI IMG/M metagenome (GOLD analysis project Ga0255338, IMG submission 203715) | Sandy soil microbial communities from University of British Columbia, Vancouver, Canada - MeOH1_35cm_T4_195 | ecosystem: Engineered > Artificial ecosystem > Sand microcosm >... | reverse complement strand
CCGTGGTAAATCCGGCTGGCCAACTATGCTTGGTCAGTTGCAGATTGTATTTGAAGACAGAATTCCGAAGAATGCGATCTGAAACAAATTAACTCGACTGGTTTACACAAAAAATTTTACATTCTCTCTTTAACCGTCAAATTCTCGAATGGTGTTTGTAAGAAATACTTTAGATACGCGTCCTGTCTTTTAGGATCCAGTAACTTGCTGACTGCGACTCTCGGCTCGACTTCCTGGAGAACTGATGGGTCTTTAAGGACAAATGGAAGCACTTTCTCTCGCCACAAGTCGAATTGATTTAACATATAGACCTTCGCATTCAAAAGGACTTCATCACCTCCACCGCCGACAACCGTGGTCCCTCCACTGTTTTTTGAACTTTCACCTTTGTCGTAATGGAAAACACGGGATTGCGGAGTCTTTTTAAGTTTTGAGCCAAATGACCCTACATCGGGAATCCGTTTTAGGTACAGCTGAGGTTTTTCAGACAAAAGAATGGTAGAGATTTGATAATTCTCGTCAGTGTATCCCAACGCACCTAAAAACTCATGAATCAGATTCGGGACAGCTCTGCTATCCCAACGGAAGCTTTCCTGATTCAGATAAATGGACTTGGACTCTGTATAGTAAACGCTTCCCATGCGAATGGTGAACTGCCCGGTACCAATAGCCTGAACGCCGTTTTGAACCACAACAAGGTTCACCGACTCAATGTCCTTTCGAAACTTATCCAAACTCAATGAACCAATGTTTTTTACGCCCAATTTAAGATTGCGGTCAACCGTGTCTCTCACACTTCTCAAAACCTCTTTGCGTGACTTTTCGTCAATAGCGCTGACGTATTTTGAATTGAAGGGAACCATTTTTCCGTTCACCGCCATAACGGGGCCTGATTGAGCAAAAGTTTGACAGCTGAAAACCAGAAAACCAGCCAATAGACTTTGAGATAAAATAGAAGCCATAACGAGGGTCCTTTATTTCCTTCAGAACATTGGTTCTGACCAATGCAACTATTGTTCCAAAAAATGCCTCAAAATCTTATCTTTGAGCTTCAAGAAGCGTCGGATTCTCGAGCGAGTTCACATATCCAGGAAATTGCTGTTTCAAGAGCCCGGTCAGTTGGCGATAGGGGGACTTGGCGATCTCCTTAGAGGCGTTTTTGACAGTCTCTCGATAAGCACGTCTGATCGGGCGGCTCACATCATAATGTTCAAGCAAAAAACCATAAAAGAAAAAGTTACGATTGAAGCCATCAAAGGCCATCACATAACGTGCTCCTGTATCAAGCCAGTCCTGGGCTAAAGATGTCCCAAAGCAACTTTGCAAGAAAACGAGATTCGCGTTGGGGAGTTGTCCCTTTAACTTTGCGAGCTCACGGAAAGATAAAAAGTACCCAACCCCCGTCGATAGGTGATTGGGAAGCCCATGGCTGAGAATCACAATGTCGTAAGGCTGACGATACGATTCCATTTGCCAAAGAGCTTTAAGCAGATTTTCGTAACTCACGGAATCCGCAGGAATGCGCACGATTTTGTTGTAGATTCGCCGCATAGGTTTTGCGTATTGCCACCAGACAAGGTCTTCAGCAACTAGGTCTCGATATTCCGGATTTGGATACATTTCACGAATAAAAGGCTGAAATAGAGATCGATTGGTGTTATCTGCTGCCAAAAAAACGACGTTTCTTTTTGGTAGATGATAGTCTTTGTAGGTTTCATAAAATTCCAAACCATCCTTTTTGATGACTCTTTTAAAATCACTGTGTTGCGGTTCTGACGGCAAATAGCATCCCGTTAGAAACAACATGACAGCAACGAGTCCTAAAGAGCGAGCTTTAAATTTCAAAATCAAAAACCGAAAAACCACAAAAGCGACCAACGCCAAAGAAACCAATTGGCTTGTTGAAAGTCCCCATAATACATCTTCACCGCGAATGGAGTCTCCGCGAAAAAACTCCGTCATAAATCGCAGACACGCATAGCTCACCATGAAAATCGGAAAAAGAAGTCCTCGATATCTAGGTTTTCTATAAAGAATGGATAAAGCAAATGTTAATAACAACGACAAAATGCTGTCATAAAGCTGAACAGGATGAACAGGGATACCCCACCAAGGCATTGCTCGTGAATTGTAGTACTTTACGGCCCAAGGAACTGCAGATATTTTTCCCCAGCAACAGCCTTCAATGAAACAGGAAATACGAAGGACTCCGTAAGAAAATGCGGTGACAATCGCCGCCAAGTCCCATCCAACAGCACGCCGGTTCTTGTCGTACAAGAGAATAAGTAAGGAAAAAGTAATAGATCCAAAAAGAAGTGACCCATTAAACGTCATGCCATCAAATTCACTCCAAATTTGCTTAGGATGATCCAGAAGGTCCCGATTTTCCACAAGCACATGAAGCAAACGAGCCCCTACAAAGGCACTTATCGCAGTAGCGATGATCACAATAAATGAACGAAGACGCTCTCCGCGTTCTTGTAATCCGAAGTAAAAAACTCCGAAACTCCCCGCCAATGCGATAACCCATAAGAGGCTTGTCATAGTCAACTCCTTAGCAATTAGTGACGTCGTCCCAGAAGAGCGCTGGAAAGTTTTAAAAGTACCAACTTCGCCTGATCTTCAGAAATCTGAGCGTTGAGCGAAAGAGTTTGTACATAGCGAGAGTCTACTTCGCGTGCACCGATCAATTGCACAAGGTCGGCATCGCTATTAACGCCGGCAAAACGCGCGTAAGCCGCCACCTTATCTTTCGCTTCAAGTTTTGAAACTTTCTCAATGTAGGCTTTAAAACGAGGGGCATTTTTCAGTTCGCTATGTGCCAGCTCATTTAGAACTCTTTCAGTTGCTGCAAGGTTTCCCTCTTGAACTTCTGGAGCGCACATCGGCGTCATGAAGACCCACGGCTTACATTGGAAATTGGCTCCGAAGGTCTCGGAAGTAATGCACCAAAGAGCATGGCTCTTTGAACTCAATCCAAGGCCTAAGATTAAAATAGTAACTTTTAGGTTCAATTTCATAAAAACTCCTTTATTTATTGGTGCTCGAAAACTACATGCGTCTTCCAGTTTTCGAAAGATTCGGACCTTCATTCCGTTGCCTGATTTAGACAACATGCCTTTTTTTTCAAAGACCAAAATCCTTGGAAGGTGCCATTGGTTCGATTTTACGGGGCCTTTATTTCGAAAAGAGTCTGCCGGTCATCAAGGCTTGTTATATCGGTCCTTCGGAGTCGGAAGTGGTCCGTTGCCTGAATCTGGATTTTTTTGGGTATTAACCGGTGGTCTCAAGATAAGAACAATTCCCCGCTCCATAGGGCTTCTAAAAAGTCAAAAACGGGCAGGCACTCCACGCCGTTTTCAAGAATCTGATGGCGACCTTCAAGTGTCACAATAATTTTTTTTGCTTTTGGCACGTCTTCGCTGAAAGCCATAAGGCCTTTGCAGTCTTTCGACGTCAGCGTGAGGGAGGGCTTGCTTTTAATTTCCACGGCGATGGTTTTGTCGCGATTTTGTAAAATCAAGTCCACTTCAAACTTGGAGGTGGACCGCCAGTAATGCATTTGAAAAGGGGGAGTGTCAGCAGGGGGCCGGTACGACAGGCAGGCTCTGACTTCCGCTATGATAAAGTGTTCAAAAAAATCCCCGAATTCCGGTGTGCCGGCCTTGATGTTTCGTCTTCCCAAGAGGCCGTTCACAACGCCTGTATCAAAGAGGTAGAATTTTGCCGAGGCCACGGCTTTGCGCGAAGGTGTTTCAGTGAAGGGGGGGAGCATGAAGCCGATCAAAGTATCTTCGAGGATTTGAAAGTAATCATGGACGGTTCTCGGCGGCACTTGAGCGTCGTTGGCGACCTCGGTGAAGTTCACTTGTCTGGCATTAACCATGGCGGAGGTCAGCAAAAAACGATGAAACCCTTCATAGTTCCTGACAAGGCCTTCAGCTTTGATTTCCTCACTTAGATAAATCTGGACATAGTCTTCGAGGTCTTCAAAGGGCTTTTCGGAGTCAAAAACACTGGGCAGTCCGCCGATACTAAGTCTTCGTTCCAAGTCCCGGAGATTTTTGAGCGAGTCTTTGATTTCAGGGTAGACCAGGGGAAACATATTTCTCCATGAGGCCCTTCCGCCGAGAAGGTTGGCTCCGGATCTTTTGAGTTTTCGCGCGCTGCTGCCAGTTAGTATGAAGCGAAGTTTTTTATCGAGTTCAATTTGATTGTGAACTTCGTCGAGAAGCTCGGGCAGTTTTTGAATTTCATCAATAATGATGACCGAGGATTGGCTTTTACGACGAAAAATTTCGATATCAGACTCAAGTGCGCTCGCTCGCCGGACGTAATCGTCGAAGACATTTTTTGCCAGTAAATTGATATAAAGAGCTTCTGGAAAATGAGTCTTAAGCCATGTTGATTTACCAGTTTGGCGGGGACCAAACAGAAACACACTTTTTCGCTTCAAAATGCCAGAGAGGTCCAAAATTCGTTTGTGCATAGATTTCTAGTCAATATAGCCCGGTTTCGCCCCATCTGCCACCAAAAATGATGAAATTTGGCAGTAGCACCACCAAAAATGATGAAATATGGTGGCAAAAGGGCTGTTTTGGGTCGTGCTTCAAAATGATCCATCGTTGTAACCATGGGGATGCAAGACTAGAAAAATAGCTTCAGGCCTGCTTGTAAGCCATCAAAGTGCACAATATTATCTATTCGCCATTCCACTTATACCTGGGAATGAGTAGTTCAAACCGAATTTGATATAGGAATTTTTAAAGTAAAAAATACTGTCATAGTAAAGGGACCCGAGACTAATTTGCCCTGTGCCAGCCGCGGTTGTTGGTGAGGAATTACTGCTTGAATCAAATGTAATCGACTTGATTTTGCGTTCGAAGGATCCTGAATATCCCAAAGCCCATCCCATGGCATATTCTGTTTTTTCGCCGAGTTCAATACCGAATAAAGGTGCGCTTTCTGTTCCAAAAGTATATTCGCCAGCGACTTGGTCGGCGCCAGTAACTACAATACTATTCGGAGCCTTGGCTTCATTTGCGGTGTCATAGCCCACGAGAAACGAGAAATAAAATCGTTTTGAAATGGACTGGTTGGGTCTTTCATTAACATTAATCGGTGGCGGTATCACTGGCGCCTGTACATTTACAATGACGGGGATTGGTGCGGGCGCAGGGATGGAAGTGGCAACTTGATTTTGAATTTGCGCCGGAGGCACCACTTGTTGTCCTTTAGTCTCGGTTTGAGGGGGTGCTTGTGGCAAAATTTGAGTTTCTTGAGCAAAGGTCGATGACGAAATCAAAAGTACAATCCCAATCACTATTAAAAAACCGTTCATATCCCCCCTCAGCCGTGAATTATGAATGCATTAACAATTCCATGTTTATACTGTTTGTAGACGATTTAAATGGCTATGTTTTAGCCAAGCGTTGGCAGTTTAGCTAACACAATGGCACCTCTCCGTATATTAGAAGGGGGACTGTCGTACCAAGCCCTCAGGAGGCATCTCTAAAACGCTTTTCAAGGCGATCGAGAGTCTTAACCAATTCCGAAGGCGGCCTGGGAGTATAGACCCAACGGCCCGTGGCTTCGACATCTCGCAGGAACTGACTCTGGCTTGTGGGACTTAAGAAGCGAATCAGGACGTGAATGTGATTGGAGTTCACAGAGACCTTATAAAGCTTTGCCTGGTACTTCTTTGCTCTTACCTGAAGAAGCTGTTGCACCCACAAACTCCGGTTGGATTTTGTGAGGGAGCGGGAGCCTGACAGCAGGCGGCTTCTTAAAATCAAATGCACGGCGCAGTTTTTACGAAAGGGCCTTTTCTTTTTCCGGTAGGAAGTAACATTTGTTTATATTGGAGTCAAATAAGGAAGAGACCATCGCTACCTTTATGCGAAGGATCTATAGGGGTGTGCCTCTTCGCTTCGTCCTCTAGATGGCCTTTGTTTGAAGCCCCTAATGCTACGATCACCTTCTATTAGACGTAGAACCTACAATGGCAGCACGCCCACCCAGGAACTTAGGGGCATCGGCGGCCTAAAACCGGAACCAGTCCATATTAAAGCAATAGGTTTCTTCGGAGGGGGAGGGTTTCATGATTTTCAGAACCTCTTCGATGACCTTGGGGAGCAGGGCGCGGATTTGCGCCGCGGCTTCTTTGGAGAGGGACATGGGGCAGGTGTAATGGAGATTGTCTTCGTTGTATTGGTCCATGGACTGAAACCCCTTGAGGCGCCAGTTCTGATGGTGCTTCACCACAAAAGGGGAGTCCGAATCCACATGAATGTACTGGTGGCCATAGGAGAGCTTTCCGTTTTTCCAGTGGCAGAGGTGATGCTCCACTAAAAAATCAATCACCTTCTTTGCGACGGCGGGCGCGATGTTTAAACGCTCCGCCACCGCATTGGCGTCTTGGTATTTGTCCAAGGCGCTGAGATTGCGGATCCCGGTGTAAATCCAGCTGGAATAATAGATCGCCTTTTGCTGGTCTGTCAGTTCGGTGTCCTTTTTCACGCGGCGGGAGATTTTTTTTGCCTGCTCCTGCAGCTCCTTCAGACGTTTCAGCAAGCGCTGTTTTAATTTTTGTGTTCCCGCACGGCCGTGATCCGCAAGCAAAAAGAAGTACTCGCTCTCTTTGTCGTTCAATCCGAGAAATTCACAGACTTCATGGGCTTGCTCCTGCGAGAGCTGCTTATCCCCTTTCAGGATCAAGCTGATCATTGTGGAGCTGACCCCCATGGCATCGGCGAGGCGTTTTTTAAGGCCCCGGGTTTGTTGTTGGTCTATCCAAGCCACTAAATATTCACGGTAATCAAGAAAATCATAGACAGAAATCATCGTGGTTTCAGCTTACCCAAAGCTTTACTTTAAGTAAAGTTATGGCGTTACTTTTTACTATATAAATCTATAAGTCCTGGATCAAAATCCGTATATTCGGCTCAACAACAACGGGCCCCAAAGGCCCACAACAAAAGGAGAACGAGTATGAAAAAAGCAATTTTAGTAACAAGCCTGGTGATCGCAAGTTCACTGACTGCAAAAGCCCAGATCATTTGCGGGGTGATGGGTGAGGAAAAGGCCGGTGAGTATACCAAGAACCTGGCAACCATGTCCTTGGAAGAAACCGAGCAGCACGCGGCAGTGTATAAGGAAGGGAACCTCGTCTACGGGGTGAACATTTTATCTGATGGTGGATTGACCTTGGCGGTTTTTGATCCTAGCGCACAGACTGTTAAAGCCATGGCGTATGGAAAAAATCCAGAAATCCTGTCGCTGATTGTTCCCGATCTTAAAAAATCTTTTGCCTGTTCCAAAACCAAATAGTTGCGGGCGGACCCATGTCCTTCGCGGAAAGGTCCTCGGCCCATTATGCCGAGGACCTTCATTTTGGCACCTTTTTAGAAAGGTTCATTTTTAATGAAGCATTTTTTGAATCGATTCCCATTAGGATGGGCCCTGCCTTTCGTGTGTGGCTTTTTTTTGGCAAACTGCCAATTCTCTGGACATCCAGGGGCTGGCAAGGCTTCCGGAGTGCCGAATAAGAGTGCTCAACAAGGCCTCGTCGGAGGCGGTGGTGAATGGCAAGGAACCGGTGACGGGGGAGGGGCCAATGGGGCTGGCGGCCGGGTGCTGGAGTCTTATATCGTTGACCCAACGCAATTGGATGCTTTTAAAGAGCATTTGAGTACTTTGTTTAAGGATCCGCAGCCAGCAGATTCTGAAAATGGCGGGTGGACCTCGAAAAGCTATTTTAAACTCAAGACCTGGTACATCGCCCCCGTCAAGCTGAAGCCTCTGTCCAATGATAGCCTCGGGCTTTCTTTTGCCGCAAATCAAACACAGCAACTGGCAATCCAAAATACAAAAGCCATCTGGATTGACCAGGACTATTTCAATAAAATGAGTTCGGAAGAACAGGCTCAGTTGCTTCTTCATGAAATCGTGATGAATATCTATTTCTTGAAATTCAAAAAGATGTCTGAGCTCTGCCGGGACAGTGAAAAAATCAAAGACTCTAAGCACTCGAAACCATGTTCATCTGAATTCGATGAGTTCCTTCCGCCCTCTCCGGTCGCTCCCCTCAATTTGGAAGATTATGAAAATATCCGCAAAGTGACGGCCTGGTTATGGAGGCACCGCCGTGAGAATATTGACGGGGAAATTACCACTCAACTTTTCCTGAACGGTTTTGACCCCCGCATTTTCAACAGCAATGGAAACGAAAAGGATGAGGCTCAGAATGACTCGAAACCTGTTTCCGCCACGGTCGTGACAGATCTCATTGATAGCGCGCTTTTGCTGAATGCGGCTCCCTCGGAGTGTCTCGGGGTTCAACTCAACGAGAAAATTCCTTGCGCCCTTCATTTGCAAGAGGCGGCTCTTCCCTACGGGACCACAACGCTGCAAGGATATAAAGTTCAACTCCAAGCCTCGTCGACAAACTCAATACTCGATGAGGTCTTTTTTCCAAACGCGTTTCAAGTTTATCCTTTCCTCCTGAACGATCCAGCGACGACGGAGGCTTTTGTTGGCTATCCCGTGTCCGGGATGCCGGTACATAATCCCGTCAAAGGGACCAAGTTTAGGATGTCTTTCTTCATCGCAAAAAAAATCGCGACAGGCATTGGAACCAAAATGAAATTATATGCCTGGATCTCGATTCCCATGGTGATTACAAAGATTGAGCGAAACGCTTCTGGTGTGACTTGTTCGGGGGACCGGGCCAACCCCGCAAGTATAAACGATGATACTCTGATCGCCTCGGCGCCGGGGGTAAACACGAAGTACCTTCAATGGTTTTCAAAAGCCCAGGTCTCCTCCAGCATCCCCTGTTACTAACCTGACATACATTTGGACAGCGGTTCCCATTCTCGTCACCGCTATCAGGGGTGATGCCAAACTCTGTGACGGGAATCTCTCTGTGTTCTGTATCTTTTTCAACTTCTCTATTTAAAGTCCGCACTGTCACCGATATACTAAGAACACATGAAAACACTTATTCAAGCTCTCACTCTGACAGTTCTTTCGGTAACCGCAACCTCCACCGCCTTCGCTGCAGCCCCTATGTGCTCGCAGGTGTTTCATGAGGCTTCGCCCGCGGCGTCCTTCTCGGAAAAAGGAATCAGGATGTTTCGCTCTCCCACGTTGGGGAAGAGCCTGGCCTATGACCTGAAGGCCGGAAGTAAAAAACCGACTTGGTTATTCATCCACGGGCTTGGTGATGACATGAGTTATATGGCCCCTCTCGCGCGCCAGGCCGAGGCTGAGGGATACAAGGTTCTTCGAGTGGATCTTTTTGGCCACGGGGAGACCCTCCGAAACCAGCTCGCTGAAAACGGCAATGTGCTGCCGAAGAGCTTTCCTTATCAGGAAAATGTCGTCGCGCTGAAGGAGCTTCTTCAGGCCTTAGACATCAAGGACCTGGTGATCGTCGGCCACAGTTACGGCGGCGGCATCTCCTATGCCTTGACCCGTGAACTGACGCTGAACCCGGGGTCCCAACCCATCCACGTTGAGTCCGTGCACATGTTGGCTCCCTACGTCCAACGCATTGATAAGTTCATGCAAGGCCAGCTTCAATCGACGGATTTTTTGATGAATAAAACGAAAGAGACCATGGACAGCATGGGCATGAAGAATGTTCCCGGCGCAAACGTCATGGACCCGATGATGAGGATGGGCATGGCGATGAGTTCCGGCATCTACAGCCTGTGGCACGCTTCCCTGCACGCGACAAAGCTTGAGGACGCGTTGATGGATCCGGCGCTGGAATCCTATATGCGCAATTCTTACCGGAAACACTTTGTCGCCCGCCTGGGAAAGCCCGAGGAACAACTGACGCAAACCGAGAAGGCGAGTGTCGATCTGCAAGTGGGAGCCGCGATCCTTGCCACCAAGGGCATCCGGGAGCTGGACTTGCTTGATCCTGCCCGGCCTTTGGAGAATCTCGGTGTTCCCGTGCATGTGATCGGCGGGGCGACGGACACCCTGGTGACGCCGGAGTATTTGCAGCAGTTCCAAAAACGCCTGGCTCAGTCACAGGTCCCGCACTGGCTGGAGTTTGTGCAAGGGGATGGCTCCGGGCATTTCTTCCCGCAGGCCCTGTCCCAGGATGCTTACGCCCGCATCAAGAAATTTCACGATTATGTCACCAGATAGGCGGCTCCCGCAGGGGAGTGGCCCCCGGGGTCTGGCCCCAACCTACGCCTGTGGGTCCTAGGTCCGGCTCCGTGGAAACGCCGTGAAATCCGCCAAAAGGCTTTGCTATACTGGAATCAGCGAGGTCTTGAATTGAAAAAACTCATCCTGAAATTGTTCGTCGCGTTTGGTGTTGTTCCCTCCGTCATCGCCGGCTCCATGTATTGGCTGAATGAAAACGGGTTCTTTAATATTGCGGAAGTGGAAATCCAATTGGTCGACGCCAAAGCGCAGGCCAATTTTTATTCTCCTTTGATGATGAAGCTTGAGAAAAAGATGCTGGCGTTCAAGGGACAATCCCTCTGGGCGGTGAATCTCTCCGAGGTTGTGGGGATTTTGAACTCCCAGAACTGGATCGAAACCCACAGCATCACGCGCAGCTGGCCCGGTGTTTTGCAAGTGAAAATCAAACCGCATGACGTTCAAATGGTTTACTTGGGAAAGAACGGTCAGTATCTGCCGATCATTTCTGACGGAAGCTTTTTGGATGTCGTGGATTCCAAACAAACTCCCGATGTGATGCTTCTTGAGGGAAAAGTTTTTGAAAAGAAAAAAGATCTGCGCGCCAAGGCCGTGAAGGTCTTAAACGAAATTCCCGAAGAGGGTTCCTTCAGCCGGAAAACCATTTCCGAAATTCATTACGATGCCAAAGACGGATTTTCGGTGACGCTGATGAAAACCGGAATCCGGGTGAAAATCGGTGAGGAGCAGGTGGCTTTAAAGAGCGCGCGTGTCTCCCAAGTCGTTGATTATCTCCAAACTCGCCAATTTGAGGCGCGCGTCATAGACGCGAATCTGTCAAAGAAAGTCCTTGTCAGGTTGCGCAACGATCCCTAAGCTAAAGTCAAGGTGCACTGAAGTCTAGAGACTTTCGTCGGCCCGGTCTCCTGAATGGATTAGGGGGCAAATTAAGACTTTAATGGTCGGAATTATGTTAGGACTTAGGGATGAGTAACATTAAACCGAAAGCACCGGTGTTGGCTGGCCTTGATATTGGATCCACTAAAGTTTGTTTTGTCATTGGCACCGTAACTCCTGAAGGAAAAATAGATGTTGCGGGGGTCGGCACCGCTCCCAATACCGGCATCCGCCAAGGTGTCGTCGTTAATATCGAAGCCACGACAGAGTCCATCCGTAAAGCCAAAGAAGAAGCCGAACTCATGAGCGGTTACAGCGTAAGTGAAGTTTGGGTCGGAGTCTCCGGGACTCATATCACCTCTTTTGATTCCAAGGGCATGGTGGCGATTAAAAATAAAGAAGTCACCCCTCAAGATATTGAACGCGTGATCGAAGCCGCCAAAGCGGTGGCCGTGCCCGCTGATCGCAGCGTTTTGCACGTTCTTCCGCGCGAGTATAAAGTCGACGGCCAGGACGGCATCACCGATCCCATCGGCATGTCGGGCGTGCGCCTGGAAGCCTCCGTGCACATTGTCACTGGCGGGCACACAGCCTTGCAAAATTCTGTGAAGTGCGTGGAAAAGGCGGGCTTGCGCGTGGCGGGCCTGGTTTTGAACCAGTTGGCGGCCTCAGCGGCGGTCCTCAGCGAAGACGAAAAAAATCTCGGCGTCTGTGTGGTGGACATGGGGGGAGGGACCTGTGACGGAGTGTATTTTGTCAATGGCAGCGTTGCCCACACCTCCATTATTCCCATCGGTGGCCATCACTTTACCCATGATGTGGCGGTTGGCTTAAGAACCCCGCAGGTGGCGGCCGAGGATTTAAAAAAGAAATTTGGTTGCGCCATGGCATCCATGGTCAATGAAAGTGAAAATATCGAGGTCGAAGGCGTCGGGGGACGAAAATCCCGCTTGATTCCGCGCAAGGATCTGGCGGATGTTTTAGAAGCCCGGGCCGAAGAGACCCTGAACCTGATCGCCAATGACATGCGCATGAGCGGTCTTTTGCCGATGTTGGGGTCCGGGTTGGTTCTCACCGGCGGCGCCAGCCAGTTGGATGGTTTGGTGGAAATGGGTGAGTTTATATTTGATATTCCCGTCCGTCGCGGCGGACCGAGCAAAGTCGGAGGCCTCATTGATGTGGTGAAATCCGGCGAGCACTCAGCCGCGGTGGGCTTGTTGTTGTACGGTCTCAGTCAGCGCAAGGATTTGCTGCTCCAAAGCCAGCAGCAACAGGGTGAAATGATCAATCTGGGGGATTCCCTCGACGGGATCGCCCAGAAGGTCAAAGATTTTTTTGGACAGATTTTTTAGATTTATCTCTCAGGTGTTAACAGAGTTATCGGCGTAAGGATGCGCCCAAAAGTTTTAGGAGGAGCGAATGTTTGAATTAGAAGAGAATATCAGTATCGGCGCCAATATCAAGGTCGTCGGCGTCGGTGGCGGCGGAAGCAACGCGGTCTCCACCATGATTGAATCCAAGATGAACGGTGTGGAATTCATCGTTGCCAACACGGATATTCAAGCCCTGAACGCAAATAAAGCGCCGACTAAAATTCAACTGGGTCTGGATCTGACCAAGGGTCTTGGCGCCGGAGCGAACCCCGACATCGGCCGTCGCGCGGCGATCGAATCTTACAATGAAATCGTGGAAAAACTCGAAGGCGCGGACATGGTGTTCGTGACCGCCGGCATGGGCGGCGGGACCGGAACCGGCGGTGCGCCCATCGTGGCAAAAATCGCCCGGGAGCTGGGCGCGCTGACCATCGGTGTGGTGACAAAGCCTTTCTTCTTTGAAGGTAAAAAACGCTCCAAGCACGCGGATGGCGGCTTGGCGGAGCTCAAAGAAAACGTGGATACCCTGATCGTCATCCCCAATCAGAAGCTTCTCTCGATTGCCACAGAAAAAACCCCGCTTCTGGAAACTTTCAAAAAAGCCGATGAGGTTCTGCTCCAGGCGGTCAAGGGGATCTCAGACCTGATCAATATCCGCGGTCTGATCAACCTCGACTTCGCTGATATCCGTACCGTGATGGCCTCCAAAGGGATCGCGATCATGGGCACGGGTTCCGCCAAAGGCCAAAACCGCGCAGTGGAAGCGGCGACAGCGGCGATCTCTTCTCCGCTTCTGGAAAATATCCGTATCGATGGTGCGACCGGCATTATCGTTAACATCACTGGCGGCACTGAGTTAAGCCTGCTTGAGGTCAATGAAGCGACCATGCTGATCACTGAAGCGGCCCATGAGGATGCGGAAATCATCTTCGGCGCCGTGATTGATGAAAGCCTCGGGGAAGAAGTCCGCGTGACGGTGATCGCCACCGGTTTTGCCCAGGAAGACCGGCAAATGACCAGCGACACTTTAAATCAGATGCAACAATTTTTAAACGGCACCGGCCTGCAATTCCCGAATGTGACTTCGGGAATGAACTCGGGGATGAATCAGGGCATGATGAACACCCTGCCCCCGATCCCGGCGATCCCGCCGAACTACCCGCAAATGCCGACCATGGCGATGCCGCAAATGCCTCCCATGCCGAGCGTGATGCCACAGATGCCTCCGCAGTACGCTTCCGCTCCGGCGGAGCTGCCGCCGATACAGACTGTGCAAACCTCTGTTTTGAATTACACACATCAAAGTGTTGAGTCCCACACCCAGCCCCAGGCCCCTGCGGCTCCGGTTTATGAGCCTCAGCCGCACCAAGTTCCGCAGCCTCAGGCCGCGACTCCCATCATGCCGGTGTCCCCGCATTCCCAAGCTGCGGCTCCGATCGCGCCAAATCCCGCGGAGGCCACCATGTCCCCCCGGGATATGCTGATGGCCAAGGCCCGCGCTTTTAAAGAAAGCCAGGATTTGAAGTCGCGCCACCAGGCTCCCGAGCAATTGTCCATGAACGTGGACCAAGAGCAACAGTCCCTGGAAGAGGCTCGCAAGATGGCAAGAGAAGTGCTGAGCTCTCCTTTTGCAGGACAAAATCTGGAGGTCCCGGCCTTCATCCGCAAGAAACAGGGTTTTGACCTGAATAAAGAATAAAAATTGGAAGCCTGGTTTTTATCTGACCTTCACTTAAAAACAATGCAAGAGCGCAACAGCCAAATCCTGTTGCGCTTTTTGCATTCTTTGCTGGAAAAAAATCCCGCGCAAACCCAATTGTTCTTATTGGGGGACATCTTTGATCTTTGGATCGGCGGGCACGCGGTTTTTGCCAGAAAGTTCCAACCACTGGTGGACGCCCTCCGTGATTTGAAAAAAGCCGGGGCCAGGATCGTCTACATCGAAGGCAACCACGATGTGCATATTGAAACCTTTTGGCGGGACCGCTTGGGGGTCGAAGTCTATGTCGAAGCCCAGTACTTTGAATTGAACGGGCAGGTGCTGCGGGTGGAGCATGGGGATTTAATCAACCTCGAAGACAAGGCCTATCTGCGCTATCGCTCCGTGATTCGCCATCCTTGGGTCAAGCCGCTGGGGAATCTTGTTCCCGGGAGAGTCTGGGATGAGATCGGCAACTACGCTTCCCGCAAAAGCCGCGCGCGAAGCCAAGTGTACCGCACCCGCAATGAAGACAAGCTCGTCACCATGATCCGTCACCACGCCCACCGCGCGTACGACGAAAGGCCCTTTGATCTGATCATCAGTGGCCATATGCATGTGCATGATGATTATCAGTTTCAGGTCGGCACGCGCCGCGTGCGCTCTTATAATTTGGGAAGCTGGTATGGGGAAGAGGTCAAGGTTCTCAAACTCTCGGGTACCGAGGTCCGGTGGGTGGTCATCAGGTGACCACCCTGCTGTCGCGAGATTAGAAGTTCAATGTATAGGCAAGAATACCCTGGATGCCGGACAGGGTTGTTTTCAAGTCGCTGCCGTTAATTTCCACTTCCTGGCCATTCACAGCTTGCGAGAGTCCCGGGGAGCCGGTCACAGAGCTGGCGACGTTTCTTTCAATCGGAAGGTAACGGATATTTCCTTCGATGGTAAGACAGTGAGAGGGAGTGAAGCAGAAATCCACTCCGATGCCTCCCGTGGCTCCGAAGTTCCCTCCCGCAAAGGACACGGAGGAAGCGCCCTCGGTGATCTCCCCGCTCAAGCGTCCATAGCCCAAGCCGGTTTGCATGAAGAAGCGGATAAAGTCATTTTCCAGAGGATAGAGGCGGAACATCGGGAAAAACGTGAAGCCGCTGAGTTTGTAATCAAAAGAGCCGCCGGTCCCTGATCCTGTCGTGCTTTGCATGACGTAGGAAGGGCGGAAGAGGATGGAGAACATGGTGCCACTGAAGCGGTACTGATATTGGGCGAAGAGTTCGTAGGCGGAGCCCATGTCACTGGTGCTGGCGGCGCTTCCGGCGCGGGCGGTTTTAATCATGGAGTTGATATCATCCTGGCCGGCACTAAGAAGCGCGAGACCAAACTCCATGGAGTGGCTCCCGCCGCCGCCGCCACCGCGGGCAAGGGCTGTCTGCGGCGAAAAGGCCATGAATAAAATGCCGAGCACGGCATAAAGCATAGATTTTTTTAAGGTCAACATTTCGTATCCTCCCTGACACTTTTTAATTCTATAATAAGGTTATAGAGGACTTCCGGAGGGGCAAGTGCGAGCCCCTGTTTTAGACAAAGGACCAGTATGAAAAAGTTAACGGAAAAAAAGCTGACGTCGGATGTGGTTTATCAAGGGTCTTTTTTGCGCGTGCTCCGCGATGAGGTCGAGCTGCCGAACGGGAAAAAGGGGACCCGGGAGTATATTCCCCACCCTGGGGCCTCCATGGTGATTCCGGTCACTGATGAGGGCCGCTTGGTGATGTTGCGGCAGTATCGTTATGCCGTTCAGAAGGTTTTTATCGAGTTTCCCGCCGGAAAAATCGACGCCGGTGAAGAGCCGTTGAAAACGGCACAACGAGAGTTGGCGGAAGAGACGGGCTTGGTGGCCTCGCACTTCGAGCACCTCACCACCATTCACCCCGTGATCGGATACTCCAACGAGTTCATTGAGATTTACCTGGCGAAGGGCCTTAAGCAGGCCGAGGCGCATCCGGACGAAGAAGAATTTGTCGATGTGTTCGAAATTTCCTTCCCCGAGGCCATGGCCCTGATGAAAAAGGGGGAGATCACGGATGTGAAAACCATGGTGGGTCTTTTTTGGTACCAACAGGTTTTAAAAGAAACCTGGTGAGGGCCTTTTCTCGAAGTGTCTCGATTTGCTGCGTCCAGAAACAGGGCCTGGCACCTTTTTGAGAAACGGGAGGGGGTGGCTTAAGGAGGGGTGGGGGGAGAGCCGATAAGGAATCATGTTTACGAATAAAAGATCGGCACTTTGGGCTACTCTGATCGGCGGCGTCCTCTTGGGGAGCTTGTATCAAAATATGACGGCGGTGGAGTTTGCCGCCCTGAATATGCCCTCCATTGATGAAGGCGCCCGCCGGGATCAGGCCCGCGAACTTCTGGGAACCTTTTATGGCGGAAGCTACGCCGCCCGGGTCGAAGGCCATCGCGACTTAAATTATCTTGTCTATAAGAAGCTGGAACGATCCATGTCCAAAGAATGGAAATCCTGGCTCCCGCAAATGACCGAAGTCCTTATCACGGAATGCCGGAAGCGGGATATGGATCCGGTCTTTGTCCTGGCGATCATTCAAACGGAAAGTCAGTTCAACACGTATGCCAAAGGCAGAGTGGGGGAAATCGGCCTGATGCAAGTCCGTCCTGAGACCGCCGCCTGGATTGCGCGCAAGTACCAATTGCCCTGGCAGGGAGTGAACTCTCTCTACGATCCCATCACCAATATCAAGATCGGCATCACTTACTTTGCCCATCTGCGCTCGCAGTTTGAAAGCCGGCCGCACCACTACGTGCCTGCCTACAATATGGGTCCTAAAAATCTTCGCCAGGTGGCTCGCTCCATCGCCAGCCTCGGCGAGGATGAACGCAGACTTCTGCGGGGGAACTATGGCTCCAAGGTGCTGCGAAACTATCAGCTGATCTATCAGCAAATGATCGAGAAAAAAGAAGAGAGCCTCGAGTTCGCAAAAGACGAAGCTTCGTCCTATCGTTGAAGAATTTGTTCGATAAAAATTTTTCCCCTTGCAATCGCCTAGAGCGCTGGCTAACATTCGGTCTTAAATAAACATTATATATTTTAATTTGAAGAAACGGATTTTTTTCAAGTTAACCAGGTTACGGCATCAAGGAGGATAGCCCCATATGGTTCAGCTCACTTATCCCGGCGTTTACGTCCAAGAAATCCCCAGTGGGGTGCAAACAATCACCGGCGTCTCCACTTCGATTGCGGCCTTTGTGGATTCCTTTCCCTATGGTCCCATGAATAAGCCCACCTTGGTGCAAAGCTGGTCCGAATTTGAACGCTATTTCGGAGGCCTGGATGCCACCAGTATTTCCAGTTACGGCATCCAGCAGTTCTTTATCAATGGCGGAAGCCAGGCCTATGTGGTGCGGGTGGGGACGAATGCCGCGGCCAAGTCCCACGCTGATTTCGGCACCAACCACGCCGTGGTCCGCGCCCGCAATGAAGGGGCTTGGGGCGACCGCCTCAGAATAAGAATTGAGAATCTCTCCGGCACGAATCTGGATCTTATCGTGGAAAGAGTCCACCCGGAGGAGGCCGACAAGGCCAGCGTGGGGGCCAAGATCGTGGCTTCCGAAAAGTATGTGGGCCTTTCCACCAGAATCAGCGATCCCCGCAGTGTCTACGAAGTTCTCAAAGAGTCCTCAGAACTCGTTGAGCTGGACATCACCGGCATGGCGGCGGGAAGCACGGAAATCCAGGGCCTGGTCAATACCGTCTTCGCAAATGGGGTTTACACCAACGCCCTCTCCCTGGAGTCCGGTGCCAATAGCGGCGCCCTGACCGCGGAGATCGTGACAGCCGGGATGACCCTCCTGGAGAAAGTGGATCTCTTTAATATTCTCTGTCTTCCGATTGCGGCAGAAGGCCTCAGCGCCAACGCCGCCACCCTCTACGCCAGTGCTAAGGTTCTCTGCGAGAAAAAGCGCGCCTTCTTGCTGGTGGATATTCCGGCCGGCACAACCCACACCACCATCGACACTTATAAAGACACCACCCTGGGATCCAACGCCAAATCCAAAAACGCGGCGATCTTTTTCCCGCGCGTGATTGTGGCGGATCCTTTAAATTCCTACCGCCCCAAATCCATTCCCGCGAGCGGGTCCATCGCGGGGCTGTTCTCGCGCATTGATGGCACCCGCGGCGTGTGGAAGGCCCCCGCCGGTGTGGAGGCGCTGATCAACGGGATTGTCAAATTGGACGAAGAAATCACGGACGACCAGAACGGGGTTTTGAACCCGAAGGCCATCAATTGCCTGCGCCGCTTTCCGGTCTATGGCACCATCAACTGGGGCGCCCGCACCCTGATCGGCAGCGATCAGGAGGGGAGTGAGTGGAAGTACATTCCTGTGCGCCGCCTGGCTCTCTACATTGAGGAGTCTTTGTTCCGCGGGACCAAGTGGGTGGTCTTTGAACCCAACGACGAGCCCCTGTGGGCGCAGATCCGCCAGAGCGTGGGGGCCTTTATGATGGACTTGTTCCGCCAGGGCGCCTTTCAGGGCAGCACTCCAAATCAGGCCTACTATGTCCGTTGCGACGGCACCACGACCTTGCCTTTGGATCGCGAGCGCGGGGTGGTGAACATCGAAGTGGGCTTTGCCCCGCTGAAACCGGCGGAATTCGTGGTTCTCAAATTCCAACAGATCGCCGCCACGGCCAATAGCTAATCGAGGAGTCGCGTATGCCAGCAAAAGGATTTTCAAAAAACGCCCACCGCATTGATCCCTACAAGAATTTTAAATTCCGGGTTCTTTGGAATAAAAAAACCGTCCTGGGGGTCAGCAAAGTGAGCCCCTTAAAAAGAACCACGGAAGTCGTGAAGTACCGTGATGGCGGGGACAACAGCCATGACCATAAGAGCCCCGGCCGCACCTCCTATGATGCTGTCACTCTTGAACGGGGGATCACCCACGACACCGAATTTGAAAAGTGGGCGAATTCCATTCACTCCTGGGCCGGGGACGCTAAAATGGATCTGGTCAACTTCAAGCGCGAACTCACTTTGGAAGTGCTCAATGAAAAAGGCCAGGTGGCGCTTCGTTACTTTCTGCATGGCTGTTGGGTCAGTGAGTTCACGGCTTTGCCCGAGCTCAATGCCAACGCCAACGCCGTTGCCGTGGAGTCCATGAAAATCGAAGTGGAGGGGTGGGAACGAGATCTCGCCGCCGGAGAACCTGACGAGAGCAAAGACGTTCCTCCCGCCCCTTAGGAATAGTTCTGAAATTGGAGTTGTACAGTGTTGCCGGAACGCGCGTTTCGAGCCTTCGGATCTGTCCGTTCAGATATCGAACTCGACTTTATGGGAACTGCGAAAATTCAGCTGTCTTTGGAGCTTCTGGGACGTTGTTCCCAGGATCCGGGACTTCTGCCGTGGCTTATGCAGCGCTCGGGTTCGGAAAGAATCCTGGCTCTGTGGCGCCTGGTGTGGAGTTCCGGAAAGCCCGAGCGGGTGATCGAGGTCCCTCTTGTTTGCCAGGAAGTTTCCTGCAAGGAGGCGCTGGCTTTGACTTTTACGGAAGAGGAACTGGCGGACTTGCTCCCGCATGCGGACGCAGACGCTGAGGCTCTCCGCGTGCCGAGCTCCCAGGATGCCTTGGAGTTGCTTCATCAGGATCCCGGCCCGTGGCTTGGCAGGATCGCGGGAGGGGATTCTTTGGCGGTGGCCGAGGCCCGCTGGCAGAAAGCGGACCCGCTGCTTTCTTTGACCTGCGAAACCCAGTGCCCGGCCTGTGGGCGGACCCAGAGTTTCAGCCTGGATCTGGAGGGGATGGCATTAAAGGTTCTGCGTGGAATGCAAATGGCCTTGATTCACACGGTCCATCTGTTGGCGGAACGTTATCATTGGAATGAAGAAGAAATTCTGGCTTTGCCGGCCTGGCGGCGAAACCACTACTTGCGGCTTTTAAAGCGGGATGGGGCATGGACTTAAAGACCTCTTACTTTCAGCGCCTTTTGTCCCTGGGGGAGCCTCTGGAGGTTTCTTCACGGGAAGCCGAACCGGTGGAGCCCCGCTCTTTCCTGCTTGTGGAGGAAACCGAGGAAGAAGTTTTTTCTGCGGAAGACCCCGCACCGCCGCAGCCAAGCCCGGTTCCGCGCGCCCCAGACGCCCCCGTCCCCGAAGAACCCGTGGTCCTGAAGGAGCCTTTCTTGCGCGCCAAAGAGCTTTCCCCAGAGCCAGTGCGGGAATTTGTCACCCGGGATATCTTTCGCAAGTCCGATGGAGAAGAAGCCCCCAGGCCAGGACTTGAACTGGCAGCAAAGAACCTGGCTCCTCCGGCGCCGGAGCCTTTAAAGGCGAGGACCGAGGTCCCCGAAGTTCCGGAAAAGCAGGGGCCGGTGAGGCCCTCCTTGGCGCCGGAATTTTTTAACGAGGCGTTTTTCTTTCCGGAAAAAGAAACCTTTCCGCAAAGCTTCCCTGCCCCGCCGTCCGTAAAAACCGAGGCAACAAGCGAAACCTGGCAGACGCAGGAGCTTGCCGAGGGCCTCACGGAAATTCATCATTTTACCAAAGAGCCGCTTGTTTTTACTCCGGCGCAGACCCAAGTCCTCCAACAGCACATTCATGTGGCTCTAGAGGCCGCGGAGAAAAAACACGAAGCCGCTCCGCCGGTGGCAAGCCGCGCGGATACGGATGGGTTTTTGCGCCTTCCCCCACGGCCCCCGCGGCCTTTGTGGCGAGGGTTTACCGGACGCCACGGGCTTCCAGGAAGGAGCAAATAAATGGCGGATCAAGCCAAGGCCATTGCCGCGGTCACGTCTTTGCTGGCCAACACCTTGAGTAAATCCGGAGTTCTGGTCACTCCCGGGCGTCCGCCCCGTCCCACCGAAGGCGTTTATTTGTATCTCTATGCCGTGCATGTGGATGAGCATCTTCGCAATATTCCCTTGGATGAGGGGCAGGTGCCGCCTTTGTGGCTGGTGCTGAAGTACTATCTCTTTGTCTGTGATAATGGAACCCAAGGCTCTTTGCCGGGGCTGGAAAAGTTCGGGCAAGTCCTGCGGGGGGTGCACTCCCATGAGCATCTTCAGTACAGCCCGGCCCTCCCGCAGGTGGGTTACGAAGGGGTCTTGGAACCTTTGCAACAGGAGTTCAAGCTGACCCTGGAAGAGCTTTCCGTGGACACGGTTTCCCGGATTCTTTCGTCGGCGGAGTCCTTTTATTCTTGCGGGGTGGGCCTGCAACTGCGCCCTTTGCCGCTGCTGCCGGACCTTCCGCCTCGCTACTCACAACTGGTCGGCGTGGACTACACCCAGTCCCCCTCACGCGTGCGTTTGCCGGAAGAAGGGGACGGGCGCAATCTGGATATCTCCCTGGAGCCCTCGCCCGCCGTGCTGATCTCCACGGAACCCTTGCTGATCGAGGCTGAGACCGAGGTCACTCTGCGCGGAGAGGCCCTGGCCCAAGCTCCTTTGGAAAAAACCACTTTGGAAATCCAGGGGGCTTTCTTTCCGCTTCTGTCTTTGTCAAAGACCGAGGCCCGGGTGTTCGTGGCCAATGACACTCTAAAAAAAGGCGGAATCTCCGCGGGGATTCATCAAGCGCGGCTTTGTTATGATTTAGGGGAGGCCAAAACCCGCTACAGTGTCGCCGCCCCCTTGCGCCTGATCCCTCTTGTCAGCGAAGTGGACCGCGATGTTTTGACAAGAATCTTTGACGGATATTTCGTTCTCAAGATGACCGGACGTCTTTTGGGGGGCCCAGGGGATCAGGTCTCCGTGGCCCTTCTTCGCGACGGAGAGGTGATCGCGGCGGGCACAAAGATCGAATTCCTTGCGGAGGAGGATGGGGATCTTCCTTATCAGTCACAGATCGCCGTTCACTTTGAAGGTCAAACGATTCCTCCAGGGCCCGCACGGGTTCTGATCCGAGTCAACGGCCAGCAAGCGGTGCAAAGTATTAACTATGAGGTGCCCGTAATATGACCCTCGACCCTTTGGCCTCTTATTGGCTTCAGCAAGTGGAAAACCGGCTTCGTCGCGAGATCACCTGGCAGCAGGCGGAGCCCGGGCGTCCGCTCCTGAACCGGCGCCAGAAAGAAGACTTTTTCCGCCAGGATCCCACCGCCCTTCATCTGACAAAAGGACTTATGGCGAAGCCAGAGATCCCCGGGGAGGCTTTGCCAGGAACCCTGTCCTGGCTTGCATCTCATTGGTCTTTGGCACCGGTGGAGTGCTGGCTTCTGGGGCTTGCTCTTTTTGCCTTTAAGGAAGGCTCGGCCGGAACTCTTTTTGGCGAGAGTTTGGGACGGAAGACTCCCACTCCGCCCACGCTGCAATTGGCCCAACTGCTGTGGGATCATCCGGAGGAGGTGCTGGTCTTTCTCGATGCCGCGCAAAGGGTGCGGCGCTCGGGTTTGATTTCTTTGTCCGGCAGTGGCTGGGAGGCCGCGATTTCCATTCCCCCGGTGGTGGCGCGGTCTTTGTTAGGTCTGGAACCTTTGGTCCCTTTGAGTCTGCGCTACCAGGAAGAAGAACCGGAGGGGAGCGGCGGGACTCTGGCCGTGATGGCAGTGTCGGTTGTGGCGCGGCTGGAAGAGGCCTGGGCCCAGGCGGAGTATCCCTGGGTGAAGGTGGCCTCCCATCGGGGGGAGCGCACCTCGGAGCTGGCCCTTGCCGTGAGCGAAAATTGCGAGCGTCCTGTGTTTGAGTTTATCGGGCGTCCCGAGGAACTTCCCGCCGTTGTCACCTGGGCGTGGTTGCAGGGGGCGGTCCTGGTGGCGGAGAAGGTGCCTGAGATGGAACTTCCCCCGCTGCCGGTGATGAAATTCACCCAGGCTTCGCCTGAAAAAGATCTTTGGACTTACCCTCTGCCGGAGAGCACCTGGGAGCAGAGAAGAAAATGGTTCACCCAAAGCCTGGGGCCGGAGACGGCCGCCGCCCTGGCAGAGGAGATCAGCGAAAGCGCCCGCCGTTATCGCCTGGGTCCTAAGTCCATCCGCGCCGCCTGCCATGTGGCCCTGGCGACCACCGTGTCGCTCAAGGAGGAGGGATTGCGCCAGGCCTGCCTGGCCGAGACGCGGGCGCATTTCGGGCCCCTGGCCCAGCCGGTGAAACCCCGCTACCGCAAAGAAGACCTGGTGCTGGCGGGCCCGCTGCAGCAGCAGTTTGAGGAAGTCTGCCAAGCCGTGAAAAACACTTTTTCCCGCGCGGCTTTTCTCGAGAACAGCGGCCTGACCCTGATGTTCTCCGGCCCCCCGGGAACGGGAAAGACCATGGCTGCGGAAGTTCTCGCTCAGAGGGCGGGGCTTCCCCTGTACCGGATTGATCTGTCCCAGATCGTCAATAAATACATCGGTGAAACGGAAAAAAACCTGGGCGCGGTCTTTGATGCCGCGGAAGAGAGCGAGTGTCTGCTGTTCTTCGACGAAGCCGACGCTCTCTTCGGTCGGCGCACGGAAGTGCGCGAGGCCCATGACCGCTATGCCAATCTGGAAATCAGTTATCTTCTGCAGAGAATGGAAGGCTTCCGCGGGGTGGTGGTGCTGGCCACCAACCGCAAACGCGACTTGGATGAGGCCTTCCTGCGACGGATCCGCTACGTGCTGGATTTCGCGATGCCGGATCAGCGCGAACGAAAACGCCTCTGGGAGCATCTTCTGCCGCCAGACATGGATCGCACGGGCCTTGATACGGATTTCCTGGCGAAGCATTTCCAACTCACCGGGGGCTACATCCGCTCAGCCATTCAAAATGCGTACTGCCTGAAAATGGCCTCTCCCGCGGCCCCGCCCACGCTGGAGCAACTGGATCTTCTTATGGCCATTCACCGCGAACTGGAAAAGCTGGGACGCCAATCCACGGCCGACCAGTTTGGTCCCTACACCAAGGCGGTGCTGGAACGGCTCCGCGGGGGGGACTTGCGATGAAGCCATTTTTAAAAGGCGCCTTTGTCGAATACAAAGTTGAAAACGGAAACCGCCGGATTCTTTCGGAAGTGGTTTTCCAGTTCAACCCGGAAAAAATCCAGAAGAGCTACCAGATTCCCAACCGCCCCACGGGAAAGGACACCACGGACTCGGCCCAAGCCGGGCAGGAGCCGGTGGAAAAGCTCTCCCTCACCATTTATTTTAATTCCTCGGATCTCAGCAATCAGGCAAACCCCCTGGGCCTTGACCATGGCATCAGTCCGCAACTGGCGCTCCTGGAAAAATACGCCCGTCCTCTGGCAGCAGGGCCCGAAGCCGGGGCCGGGGAAATCTACAAAGACCAGGTCGGGGCCGCGGCCAAAAAGGGCGGCGGAACTCCGGCGGCGGAGAGCCAACGCCAGGAATATCCCCGGGTGCTTTTTGTCTGGGGGGAAAACCGCATTCTTCCCGTGGTGTTTGAGAGCCTTTCGCTGAATGAAATGCAATTTAACTCCCGCTTAAACCCCACCCAGGCCGAGGTGAGCGTGGGTCTTTCCGTGATTCTGAATCCAAACAAAGAAGACAGCGTGGCCCAGGGGGCCCTTCGTTTTACGGCCATGAAAAACCAGGTCAAACAGGATCTTTATCAGAAATCCACGGCGGTGGCCCCGTCGGTGGTGGACCTCTATAAACTGGAATAGGAAACAAAATGCCCAGTCGACAATCCCCCAAATCAAGATACGCCCAAACTCCGGTGAGAACCGTGACTCTCTCTGATGGCAAGGTGATGGACATTTTAGAAAACCGCCCCCTCCCCGAAGCGGCGGACCCGACGGCGGCGGAGGCCCGATGGGTGGAAACCGAGCGCGGAGAAAGGCTCGACAGCGTGGCCGATCGGCTGTGGCAGGACCCCACCCTTTATTGGTATCTGATGGACGCCACCACCTGTTTGCAGGTCTCTGAACTTGAGAGCGTGGAGGTGGATCCCGCGGTCCCCGTGGCCCCCGCCAAACTTCTGTTGCCGGAGGAAGGCTAAGCGATGGCCTCCCTGCCGGTGCGGATCCTGATCAACAATCAAGAGGCGAATGCGGTCTGGCTTCAGTCCCTGAAGGAAGTCACCGTGGAGCAGAGGTTGGGGCAGGCAGCGGAGGCCCGGATCCTGTTTCCTTTGGTGGTGAACACCCAAGGGGTTTGGACGGATCTGAGTGGCGCCATGGATATTTCGGCCGGCCAACGGGTGCGTGTGCTGGCCAGTGCGGATGGAGAGAATCTGCGGGCTTTGATCGACGGGGAAGTGGTCTCGGTGGAAAGCCGGCAAAGCTCGGAGCCGGGGGAGAGCCTGCGGGTTTGGGTCCTCAAGGATGATGCCGCGATCTTGGATCGCGATGAGGGCGTTTGGGTTTATGAAAAGGAAACCCCGGATCAGGTGGCGCGGGCGCTCTTTAATGAACTCAGCCCGCTTTTTTCCGAGGTGCAGGTTGAAGGCGGCGGGCAGTTCCAAACCCCGGCCCCGCAGGCCATTGTTCATCGCGGGACGCGCTGGGAGCTTTTGCAAAAGCTGGCAAAGATCTACGGCGTGGATGTCTTTGTCCGTCCCGGGCCGCGCTTTGGCACGAGCCAGGGGTTTTTTATCAAGACCCCCCGGAGCGAGGAGCAAAAAGCCAATCTGTGGATCAACGGGCCTGAGCGCAATCTTGAGGAGGTGGAACTCTTGGAGGACTTTCACCAACCCGCCCAGGTCAAAGCCCATGGCCTTATCTTGCAGCAAAAACAAGAGTCCCACTCCCTGGCGGATCCGGGAAATGCCGGCCGCTTGCACCTGGCTCCCACCGAGATGGGCCAAGCTGCGGAGGCGGCTCCCTTTGCCGAAGCGGAGATGAAGCGGCTAAACCGGGGCGTGCTTTTAAAGGCCAAGGTCCGCACTCTGACTTACACGGATCTGCTGGAGGCCGGGGCCTGGGTTCAGGTGGGCGGCTTAGGCGAACGCTACAGCGGGGACTTTCTTGTGCGAAGTGTGGTTTACCGTTTTTTGAATGATCAGTGGGAGCAGGAAGTTGAACTCCTGGGCAGCGCCAACGAAAAACGCAAGCCCGCTTTTGCCCCCGTAGGAAGGATTTATTAATGGCGTCTGTGTTTTTCGGTAAATACCGGGGCATCGTCGAGTCGGTGGATGACAGCGAGGGCTTGGGACGGATCACCGCCAAAGTACCGGAAGTTTTTCTGGATCAGGTGTCCCCCTGGTGCTGGCCTTGCACCTCTTTTGCCGGACCGGGATATGGTTGGGTGAGCCTTCCGCAACAAGGGGATGGGGTGTGGATTGAGTTTGAAGCCGGGGATCTTTCGCGACCCATCTGGACGGGCTTTTGGTGGGCGGCCCAGGAGAGGCCCGCCGGGGACTCCACGCAAAAGCGCGGGCTGTGGACTCCGGCCGGGCATCAACTCAGTTTTGATGACGAGAACAAAGAGATCTTATTGAAACACGCCGAGGGGGCAGAGATTTTTCTGGGAAGCTCCGAGATCCGCATTAAGACCGGCGGCCAGAGCCTTGTCATCGACTCCAGTGGTTTTAATTTTAATAACGGCGCGCTGGTGGTGTCCTGATGGCGTCCAATGGCATTAACACCCAATCTTATATGACCTGCCCCCACGGGGGAAAGGTGCAACAAACCACTCTGAACAGCAAAGTCAAAGTGGGCGGGGCGCCGTGGAGTCTTCTCAGCGATATCGATACGATCTCAGGCTGTCCCCTGAACACGCCGTGCCTGCAGGTGCAGTGGGTGGTGGGGGCCGCCCGTGTTCAAGTTTTTGGCCAGCCGGTTTTGAATGAATCCAGCGTGGGGATCTGCCTGGGGGCTGCGGGCCCCGCCGGCAAGGTGCAATTTGTTTCGACTCAGACCCGGGGGCAATCAACATGAGAGCCAAGCAGGGACCCCATCTTTCTTTCCCTTTCCGCATTGATGAGAACGGCCGCACCCAGGTCGTGCAATCCCAAGAACAACACGTCAAAGAAGAACTCTTGCAGATTCTTTTGACCGATCCCGGGGAGCGTTTTTTTCTTCCTGGTTTCGGGGGTGGCGTCAAACGTCTTCTTTTTGAAGGGGTGGCGGAAAACACCTTTGCCCTCACCAAGTCCACCATCGCCGATGCCATCAGCAAGTGGTTGGGCCACCGGGTGGTGGTGGAGGATCTTCAGGTCGACGCCACCCATGAGGGCACCAGCGGTATTGAGATCGCGATCTCTTATCGTGTGGTGGGATTCCCTGAATTGCGTGTTCTGAAGTTGCAGAAAAAGGGGGAAAGCACATGAGTGATCTTCAGCCATGGATGGAAGACCAGGCCGAGGCCCTTCTTCAGCGCGGGCTGATTCTGGAAAAAGCCGCGGCGCTAAACGGGCTTCGGGAGGTGCAGGTTTTACAAGTGGAGCCCTCGGTGAACGGCCAGGGCGGAAGCGCGCTCTTGGCCCTGAAGTTCTTTAACAGCTACCGCGTGACGGAGTTCCGCGATCAGCCGGATCATTTTTTTGCTGTGAGCGGGGGCTCGCGGGTTCTTAAGTTCACGCTGTCGAAAGTGCCCGCCGCTGAAGAGCCCGAGACTCCGGAGGCCAGCACGGCCTTTGTGCGGGTGCGTCCTCTCGGGGATTATTCCGAGTACCGTTTTCAAACCCGCCCCCCTCAGGCGGGCGTGCTCTGGGATCCCCTGTTTCAGGAAGTGAAGTTCCGCTTCCGCCCGGATTGCTACAGCACCGACTGCCGCCTTGTGACGGGAAGGCCCCCGGAGGAAAAACTCCTTGCGCCCATGGACTACCTGGCCCGGGACTATGAGGGGTTCCGCCACATGCTGTTTTCTTACTTGGGCACAAAGGTTCCGGGCTGGAAACCCACCAGTGAAGCGGATCTGGATCAGGTTCTGATCAGCCTCATCAGCGCAGCCGGGGACCAGTTGGCGGATTTTCAGGACCGGGTGATGGCCGAGGCCAATTTTTTTACCGCCCGCAAACGCGTGTCTTTGGCCCGTCATGCCCGTCTGGTGGACTATCATATTCATGAGGGAAAACAATCCACGGCCTGGATGGCGGCCACGGTGACCTCACCGGGCGCGGCTTTTTGGCTGCAAAGCCCCTTTCAAGTTTCCGTTAAATCCCATACCGGCCAGGAGCTGAGTTGGAGCGTGCAGGAGGGGGAGAAATATTATCTGGCCGCGGCCCTGAACAGTCTTGATCTCTATGGTTGGTCGGGAGCCCGAAGCCTTTTAAAAAAAGGCACTACCAGCATGGATCTTTGCCCGGAGCAGGGGCCCTTGACCCAAGCCCGGGCCGAAGAAATCCGTGATCACCTCAAGGCTGCGCCTCTTTTGTGGATTGAAGAGATCCGCGATCCCGAGGACGGCTCCGAAGGCGGGCGGGATTTGCGCCAGCGCCAGATTCTGCATCTTCTCCCGGGCGAGGCCGGGGCAAGCCTGGGATATGATCCCATCGAGAACAAATACTTTGTCCGGGTGAAGTGGGAAGAAAAAGACGCCCTTGCGGCGGATTATGTTTTCCGTGTCCGCTCCGGAGAGCAGACGCTGGAGGCCGGGGCCCGGGTGCGGGGAAATCTGCTTTACCTCACGCAAGGGGATCGGGTGACGGAGCGCTTTTCCCGCCAAGGGGGCGGCACCGAGAGCCGCTGGCAGGAGACGGACCGCTGGGGGACTTTGTGCGTTTTAAAAAAAGGCCCGGTCTTATTCAAAAGCCTCAGTGAGGGTGGACAAAAAGCGCCTCGCTCCTCCGTGCGGGTGCGGGTCCTGGTGGAGGGCCAGCCCGTCGGCGAATGGACCGAAATGGAGTCCCTGGTTCTGTCCGATGACTCTGACCTCAACGGCCGCCACTTCGTGGTGGAAACCGATGAGAACCGCATCTCGTGTGTGCGTTTCGGTAACGGTCTCCAGGGGCAGAAAATCCCTGAGCAGGCCGTGATTGAAATCACCTACCAAAGGGGACGAGGGGATGAGGGCAATATCGGCGCCGACCGCGTCCGCTACCAGGGCCGTTATAACAATTATGATCTTGAAGTGCGCAATCCCTGGGAGATCTCCGATGGGGTGGGGCCCGAGCCCGTCGACCAGATTCTGCGCCGGGTGCCGGAGCTGTATCGCCTCCGCCAGCACCGGGCCGTGACCTTGGACGATGTGGTGGCCAAAGCCCAGGAGCATCCCGATGTCGATAAGGCCAAGGCTTTTTACGTGTGGGCCGGAAGCTGGCGCGCGGTGCGGGTTCTGGTGGATGTGCGGCCTCCGGCGGTCTGGAGCGCAAGTTTGCAAAAATCCCTGCGCGTCTATTTAAGCCCGCTCATGATCATCGGCGAAGATCTGGAGCTTCGCCCACCCCGCTACATCCCGCTTCTGATCACCGTGACTTTGTGTCTGCGGCCGCCCTATTCCCAAGCGCTCGTGCGCCGGATTCTGCAGGAAGAGTTTTCCGCCGGCTTTACCTCCGATGGACGGAAGGGGTTCTTCCATCCCTCCTTGTGGACCTTCGGGCAGGCTTTGGAAGAAAGCCCTCTTCTGGCGCGCGTGCACGAGGTGGAGGGCGTGGACCACGTCGAAGAGATCTCCAGCCTGCGCTGGGGCGAAAAAGTGGAACCCGTTCTTGGCCGCGTGGAGATCGGCACCAATGAAATCCTTCAGGTCTTAAGCCATCCCGACGGGGCGGAAAAAGGCTACATCCAGTTTGTCATCAAAGGAGGTCGCCCGTGAATCGCCCGGGACTCTCACGCATCCAGTACCGGGTGGGGGATTACACCTCGTTCCGGCAAAAACTCTTTGAAAAAATCAACCAGTCCCCGGCTTTGCGGGCCTGGACCTACCGGGGGTCTGATGACCCCGGGATCGCCCTCCTGGAAGGCGGGGCGATGGTGGCGGATGTTTTGAGCGCCTATCAGGAGATCTTCGCCAATGAATCCTTTTTACGAACGGCTCAATGGGAGAAGAACATCACCGGCCTTACGCGGCTTCTGGGCGACCGGGCCCATCCTGGCTGTGGCGGACGGGCTTACTTCAGTCTTGAGATCCGTAAAGGCGCCGACATTCCTTTGCGCAAATCCTTCCCCCTGGTGTCGGACCTGGAAGGTCTCGAAGAGCCGGTGAACTGGGAAAGCGTTCATGAACTCACCCTCATCCCCGAACTGAGCCGCATCTCCCTGGAAAGCCCCAAGGACTATTTTTTCCCTCTCACTTCCGAGCGGGTGCCGGGACAGGACTTCACCCTGTCTTGTGCGGTGAAGGATTTCAAAGAGGCTCTTCCTGGTTTTAAACTTTTCATCGACTCCCAAGAGCCGGGGCCTCCCGGCGACCTGAGGCCCACGGGAAGTGCCGAGAGTTTGGGCGGAGAGGTGAGCGCCTATCTGTCGGCGCACAAAGAAGGGGAGCGCTGGCTTTTGCAGGGCGTGCCTTTACAGAATTTAAGCACCGGTCTTCCCGCCGCACGACGAGCTTTGTTTGTGGCGGCGGCCCATGCAGGGAATGGGACTTTGGCGGGGATTGCTTCAGAGCTTGCAAAGCCGGTCAAAAATGTTTTTGCCTTTGATGGCGTGGATGCCAATCTGATTCCGGGGGATTTGGTCCTTCTGAAGACCTCCAATACGGAATTTAAAATCCGCCGGGTGGAGCAGGTGCGCGTGACGGTGAAAATGCCCTCCCAGAACACCACCTCCTTGCACACCCTTTTGCTTTTGGACCAGGAGATTCACGCCTCTGAGGAGCCCTCCGGCACGCTCGCCATTGGCGGGATGACTCTTTGGAAAATCAAAAGCCCCTGGTTTCAAATCGCGGCAAGAGATCCCCGCTGGATCCCCCCGGCCGCAGCCCCAGCGGGAGTGGAATATCTGGTCTTTAAAGGGGAGGAGCTTCACAAGGCCTCTTTGGACCAGCGCCAAGTGGGTTTTGTCAAAGAAAAGGGTCCGGCGGAAGTCGTGACTCTCAAACTGGAGGACGCCGGCAGAAACCTCTTTAAACTTTCCCCCAAATTGTCGGCGGAATTTACTTATGATGATTTTGCGGCCGGGCAAAAAGGGGTTTTGTGTCTGGGAAATATTCTTGAGGTGAGCCAAGGCAAGTCCGAGCCCGAAACAGTGATTGGGAGCGGGGACTCGCGGGAAAAACACCAGACAATGGCTGTTCCGAAATTCCCGCTCACCTATGGGCCCTCGCCTGAGGATCCCTCGCGCCTGAGTCCTGAGTTGGAGGTGCGGGTGCAGGGACGTCTTTGGACCCGGGTGGAGTCGTTTCTTTCCGCTGAGGCCGATGCTGAAGTCTATATCGTGCGTGAGGATTTGGCGGGACAAAGCTGGATCCAATTCGGGGACGGGGTGAACGGGGCGCGCCTTCCCACCGGCGCGGACAACGTGACGGCGGCCTTCCGCTACGGCGTGGGTGCCCGGGGCCCTTTGCGCCGGGACACCCAACCCCGCAGCGGGGAAAAAATCGACCGGCTCGAAAAAATCCGGCAGTTGGGAGAGGCCTGGGGCGGGAAAGCCGCTGCCAGCGCCCAGGATTTAAAACAAACGGCCCCGCAAAAAATCCGCTCTCTCGGGCGGCTGGTTTCTTTGGATGACTATGAGGCCGAGGTGCGAAAGATCCCCGGCGTGCTGCAGGTCCTGGCCAGTTGGGGCGGCATTTTCGGCGAAGGCCAGAATATCGACTTTCTGGTTTTTGCGGACTCCGAAGAGGCCCTGACAGAGAACCGCATCCGTGCCGCCATTGTGGAATTGGACCGCAAGGGGGGACTGCAACGCCTGAATGTGAATGTGTCTTTTGGCGTGCGCCGCGAAGCCTATTTGTATGCCCTCATCCAGTACGACCCGAAACAGGCGGTCAAAGCGGAGTTGGAAAAAGCCGCCCGCCGGAAGCTCGGGGTGTGGGAGCAGAACCAGGCTCCAGAGGACGGTGGCCTCTTTAGCCGCGACCAGCGCACCTTCGGGCAGAACGAGTACCGCACCCGCATCCAGGCTCTGTTGCAGGATCTTCCCGGCGTGCGTTCGGTCAAAGTCTGCAAGTTCGGCACCTATAATCAAGGCATGAGCCTACCGCCGCTTTTAAACATCCAAGTCGATACCGGAAAAACGGAGGCGCCCTTGAAAACCGCGATTGATCCGCGGGAATGGCTGGCTTTGCGGGGCGACCAAACCCTTCTTGTTTGGAGTGAGACATGAAACGCGTGCCCCTCTATGAACGGCTCCCGGCGATCTACCGCCTGGAGGATGCCAAACAAAACCCGCCCTATCCCTTAAAAGCTTTTGTCGAAGCTCTCGAAGACGTGTTTTCGGAGATCCATAAAGACATTGAAGGCCTGTATCATAATTTTTTCATCGACACCTGTGACCCCTGGGCCATTCCGTACTTAGGGGATTTGGTCGGATCCACTCCCTTGGCGGGCGACGCCCGCACCCTGCGCGCCGATGTGGCCGAGACCGTGGCGATCCGCCGGCGCAAAGGAACCCTGGAGTCCATCGACCGTTTGGCCACGGCGCTCACGGGATGGCCGACCTTGGTGGTTGAGTTGAAAGAGCGCCTGGCCTGGTTCCAGCATCTGAACCATTTCCGTCCCGATGCGGGAGGAGAGTTTCCGTCCTCGCCCCGGGGTGGAACCCTGCTTTTGCGCGATCGCGAGAAGCTGGCCTATCTTGCGACACCCTACGAACAGGTGTCCCGCACGGTGGATTTAAAACCCCGGGTCCGCGATGAAATCCGCCTGAATATTCCCAATGTCGCGGTCTATTTGTGGCGCACCCGGCTTTTCCAAATCCCGCGGGCGCAGCCGGGGTATGTCGATATCAAAGATTACAACGCCCACTGGAAAGTTTTGCGGGTGGTGATGCATCCTCTGGGGCAAACAGCCAAGGGACGCCCTCTGCGTTTATTTGGCAAAAAGGGACCTTTGTTGCGGGACGCTCTGGAGATGGACGTGCGGGTGAATGGAGACTCTCAGGATCTGGCGGTGAATCTGCATCTGCCCAACTCCGCAAGCTCGTGGAAGTGGGAATACCGGGGCGCGGATCTGTGCCGCTGGGGCGAGGTCACGAATTTCTCTTTTTCCCACGAGACCGTGTTGGTGGATCCCAAGCTGGGGCGGCTCTTAATCGCGGTTCCCGCGGCCGAGGCCGAATTCATTTCTCAGAATATTCTTTTGTCTTACTGGGTGGGCGCCCCCGGGGACGTGGGAGCCCTGCCGGTCTCCCAGAAAAGTCTTCCAGAGCCCTGGAGCGGGGAGCAGAGCAAGACCTTTCACGTGCACCGTGAGGCCGACGGCTTGTCTTTGCAACGGCACCTGGAGAAGGCCAGTGGCGAGGACCAACCCACGGTGATTGAAATCGCCGATAGCGGCACTTACATCCTGGATTTCTCAACTCTTGCGCAAAACCCGGGGATCGAAAAGGGCAGTCTGACGCTCCGGCATCCGCTGTTGGTCCGCGCCGCCGCGGATGTGAGACCCGTGATCTTATTAAAAACCCCCTTGAAATTCCGCCCGGAAAAAATTCTGGCGGAGCCCTTGGGGGATGAGGAAGAGCAAACACAGATCGATGCATCCAACTCCCGGCTCAATCTGCGCTGGGAGGGCCTTTTGTTCGGGCGCCACGAAGAGTGGAAAGGTTCCAGCCGGGAACTCTTCGCCGCCCACGCCCTGAATGAACTCAGCTTTTATCACTGCACCCTGGATCCTCTGGGCTACAAGCTTCCCAATGAGCGGAGGGAGAAGGGCGAACCCAGCCTGGTGCTGAAAAAGGATTTCGGTCTTGATAGCGATGAGGAAATCCAGCACCTCAAGCAGCGGCCGCGGATTCGTTTGGAGAAATCCATCAGTGGTGCCATCCGCGCGGGCGCTTTGTACGAACTTGTGGTGGTGGATTCTTTGATTGATGGGGTGGCCGGGGAGGCCCTCCAATCTCCGGTGGGGGAGGTGGCTGCGGGGTCCTTGCAAGGGGGCCCTCTTTTGGAACTCCACGGGGCCACGTTTCTGGGCCCCTGTCAGGTCCACGGGATCAGCGGCGAGGGCGGGGTTTTCAGCCACACCCTGAAGGTGTGGGACACGCAAAAAGGCTGTCTTTCCTATTCCACCTTCCTGGATGCAGGAAGCCGTCTTCCGCGGGTTCATGCCTGCTACCGGCGTAAAAGCCCCCAGGCCCTGCGTTTTACCGGCGTGGCCATGGACTCTCCGGCCTACGGGCAACTCAGCCGCAACTCCGTGAAGGAGATCCTGGAGCAGGGCCCCCCGCGGGAGGGGTCTTTTGGCGATCAAATGGGAGTTTACGGATTTTTAATGGAAACCCAGAGGTGGAAAAACCTGGAAACACGCTTGCGTGAATACAGCCCCGTGGGAAGTGTCTTATTGATGGTACCAGTACCGGATTTTTATTGAGGAGGCCTTTGTGAGAGGTGATTTTTCAAGACGTGATGATGTGCAAAAGAAAAAGTACAGCGGGGTGCTGCACCAGCAAGGCCGGGTCCTTTTAGACAGTGATTGGAATGACCAGGTGGCGATTCAGGATTACTGGAAGGAGACCCTCAGCCGTGACGTCATCGGCGAACACGTGGTGGCCGTCCCGGCGTCACAAAAAGACGCCTTTAAAATCCTCAAAGCCCTCCGCCAAGGCAATGACGTCAAAGTGCAGATGGCCGCGGGACGGGCCTGGGTGGACGGGCTTTTATTGCATAACGAGGACGGGGCCACAGAACGTCTGGTTCCTTTGGTGCCGGGGTCTACGAACTCCCAGCGCGAAGCCCTGCTTTTGCGCGCCTGGCAGCAGGAGGTCAGCGCCTTTCAGGATGAGGACCTTCTGCTGGAAAAGGCTCTGGGAGGACCCGACACCACGGAACGAATCGAAAACGCCTATGCTCTGTACCGTTGGCCCGCAGGAGACAAAACCTGCGAAGAGTTGCGGGAAGAGATGGCGGAGTTTTTTCTGGACCAAGGCGCACAGAAAGTCCAGCTCAACGTGCAGTTTCAAAAAACCACCGAGACCGATCTTGACGGCGCTGACTGCCCCGCCGTGCAAGCCGGGGGCTACCGGGGGCTTGAGCACTCCCTTTACCGCATTGAAATGGTGGAGGTGACAAAGACCCTCACGGCCGAAGAGGAAAAACTAAAACCCTTTTTTAAGTGGTCCCATATGAACGGCGGTTTGGTGGGGGCGGGGATTTTTAAGGACGAAGGGAACAACCTGACCCGCTTTATTCCCACAAAAAACATCGAAGCATTCCGTCGCTCGGGGTTTTCCACCTTGGACCACTGCTATCTTGAAACTTACAGCCGCGATCCTGTCACCGGAAACTGGATGGCGGACTTTGGCGCCACGGTGAATTTTGACGGGGACACTCTTTTGGTGGACAAAGTCTACGTGGGCGCGGTGCCCTCGGAAGACCCCACCAACCCGACCCCGCGTTTTTTCCGTCTGTGGAGCGGGCTTCGGTCTGCGCAGGATTTCAAGAGTGGTTTCATTGAACTGCGCGATGGCATTGAGCTGCAATTTTCCAACCTTGCCAATGGCCGTTTTCTGACGGGGGATTATTGGACCTTTGAGGTCCGGGCCAATGCCCCTGACACCAAGCCTTTCAATTTCGGGAACACGCCCTCCGCCCCCCACGGGCCGGTTTATCACACCGCCTGCCTGGGCGTGGTGGACTGGGCGACGCCAGCGGGGAAGGATCCGGTCCATGATTGCCGGAAAGTGTTTGATCCCCTGGTGGATGTGGATCATGGCTGTTGTCTGGAGGTCTTTCCGGAAGAGGATCTGGCCGCCGCAGTCAAAAAACTCGCTGATGCGGGCGGAGGCTGTCTTTGCCTGATGCCTGGAAAACACCTTGTGCGGGAGACCCTGGACCTCAGCTCCACCCGCGGCGTGGTGTTTAAGGGCCTGGGGCCCGTCTGTGAACTCGTGGTGCCGGAAGAAGCGCCCCTGGAACATGTTTTTCTTCTGAAGGACACGACCGAGACCCTCTTCCAGGGGTTTTCCCTGATTTTGGAGAAGGCCTCGGTGAAATCCGTGTGGGAGGCCCCAAGCGCCATGAAGCTGACGATCAAGGACACGCAGGTGGTTTGTTTTAATAAAGACAAAAAAGACCCGCTCAAAGACACGGTGGTTTTGAAGGGGCGGGTTCTCAACGGCCTGGAGCTGATCTCCAATATCTGGCTTGCCTGGAAGTGCCTGAGCGTGGCGGTCTTATCGGATGCGCAAGTGGAGAAAAACTGGTTCCTCTTTGGCGACGTGGGGGTCTTTGCGGTGGGCGCTCTGGCGCTGCAGATTCACCAAAACCGGTTTTTGGTGGTGGAGGCGGAGCGGGAACTGAGCACGCCTCTGACAGCGGGCTTTCATTCCAAAGATCCCTTGCGGGTGCGGGGGCTTCTGGCCAGTGTTCTTCACAGTTTGGGACGATGGAAGGGCAGCGCAGGCGAGAACGGATTGCAAATGAAGGTGCTCTCCGCGGCCCTTCAGATCACGGCCGGCGCACAAGTGGATGTCCAGAGAAACCTTCTGAGCGCCGCCCGCGGATTTCAGGCGATTGTGCTGGTGGATTCTTGTGTGGATCACAACCAGATCGTGGGCTCCTTGTTTGGGACGCAGATTCAGTTTTACGGCGCGGGCCTTCGTTTTCGCGAAAACATTCTTATGGGGGCTCAGAAGAAACTCCTGAATGTGGGCCTGTATTTTGGCGGAAGGGTTCAGGGCATTGAGCTGACGGCCAACTCCGTGCAGAGCACGCGGGAGGGGATTCTTTTTGAAGTCGCCCGCCCCGAGAGCCTGATGATGCGGGCCCTGGCGGCCGCCCGTGAATTCGAAGTGATTGATGAAAAAGCCAGTGAAGCGAATCTCAAGGACCTGCGCCGTCAAATTCTCGAGGAAGGGCAGCGGGAACTGGCGGAGGCGGCGGAGTTGATGCAAAACGAATTTAAGCGCCAAGGCCTTGATGACAAAACTTTTGGCCTGGATCTCGGCCAGTATGCGGGCCTTCTCGGGAGTTTGCTCTCTCTTCCTTCGGAAAGTTTCCCGGTGGAGGATCTGACTCTTCAGGCCAATCACTTGCACACCACTTGGAATGGCATTGAGATTTCCGGGAAACGAGATGTGACGGGTTATCTGATCGCGGACAACCTCGTGAGCGGATGCGAGGGGGTGGCGATTTACCTGCCCGGGGAAGGCTTGGATCTTCAGGAAGAGAAGGCGAAACGGCGGGATGCCAGAAAATCCGTGGTGGCGAATAAAATTCTCTGCAAAGGGCTGGCCCTGTGGTGCCAACACAACGAGATCCGCATTGAAGGCAACGACTTCCGGGTGCAAGCCTCGAACGTGAACGTCATGTCGTGGTTTAAATCCATCTTCGAGCCGACCGCCGCCTGGTCCGCGATTGAGAGCCAGTTGGAGGATCCCTCGGGGGAGGGGCTTCAGGCCCCCGCTCTTTTTAAAACCCTGACGGAGAGCTTGGAAAAATCCGCCCAGGAAAAAGATCTCTCGGCCATTGTGGGAGGGAAGAACAGCGCCTGGAGCATGTCTCTGGAGCTGCTCAAAGGGAAAGACCACGACGAGGTCCTGCAAAGCGGGAAACGCCTGGTTTCCACCAAAGTGCTGCTATTGATGATCGCGGCCCTGCGGGGGTTTGCCGTTAGCGTGTGGGGGATTTCCTCCACCGTGCGCATGAACAAGATGGACGTGGAGGCCCTGTCCCTGCCGGGCGGGCTGATCGTCGGAAGCCTTTCCGGGGAGATTTCCGAAAACGACATTTCCGCGCAAAGCCTGGGTGTGATGCTCTCCGAAGAACCCGAAGTGATCGCCAAGGTGCCGAAAGAAAAAGAGGCGAAAATGATCTACAGTCCCGTGCAAATCGCGGGCAACCGGGTGTCCGTGGAGGCCGCCCTCAGCGAGAACGGGGAGAGTGCCCGTTTCTCTCTGCTGGTTCCCCGTATTTTGCGAGGGGACTTAAGCATCACCGGAAATCATTTTGTGGGCGATGTCCATATCGGCGCCAATCTGGATTTTGAAATTGATAAGAACGCCTTGATGGCGATGGATCTGGAAGGCGTCAAGAAAAATGTCTCCGCGGCGACCAATAAGGTCCCCGCCCAGAAACGGCCGGTGTTCGGCAACGCCCTCTTTATGGCAAAGCCTCGTGAGAAGGCGCCGGACCGGGGCGCCCGCCTTCCTCACCCGAAGATTCTTTTTGCCAATAACCAAACCTTGAACGGAGCCGTCTCGGTGCTTCCTTTCAGTTTCCGCATAAAGAGTCTTTCCGGAAAACGCGAGTACGCCAAACCCCGCATCGAACTGGTGACCTCAGAGCAAAACCAGATGCCCATGGTGAGCTTCACCGGCAACCAACTCGATGCCGGCCGCAAAACCAGTTTTATCTTTGGCTACCAGGTGGTGATTTCCGGAAACCAATCCTTGATTGAAACCACCCCCGGGGCCGAGGAGTACTCCCTGATCGGGATGGCGTGGAAGAATGAGTACCTTTACGCCAAGGGCAATATGCCGGAGGCTTTGGAGGCTCAGCATGTCTGAGAAGGTGGAGCCCAAGGCGGCTCCGGCGGCGGACAAAAAGGTCTCGCCCAAGACGGAGGGCTTTGATTTCCCCCGGCCGGCGGAGGAAGTCCCCGCCTCGGCGGCAGAAAAACCGGTGAAGCAGGCCTGCCCCTGCGCCGGGGACTGCCCGAAATGTCTTCCCGTGAAGGATCTGGAAAAAACCCAGGGCGTGTTAAACCTGACGGAAGAAGAACTCCGGTATCTGGAAGCGCAAAAAAACAAAACCGGTCTGATTCCCGTAAAGGTGGGAAGCCTGGCCCGCGGCCTTTTGCCGGTGCAGGTGGCAGGTCATGACCGCGCCCTGCGCACGCCCGGTGGGTCTTTGAAAATGCATGCCCTTGAGATCGAAAACCCGTCCCTGAAGGAGCTCTCAGGACTGGGGCTTCGGCCCGTGCTGGGAGTCCAGATGATGGACGGGAAAGTGGCGGGGTTTTTGTCCGCGGCCCTTGGGGATGTGGTTTTGCAGTCACCAAAAGATTTGATCAACAAGATTAAAAACAATCCCGTCGGCATTGGCTTTAGCGGGCTCAAGTTTGAAAAGCTCGGAGGCTTCGACAACGAGTTCAAATCCGGGATGTTGGTTTTTGGTCTTAACCAAATTCATCTTAAGACCTTTCTTTTTGACGGCACCGCCGGAGTGAAGTGGAGCAATGAGGGCCTTCTGCTGGATGGTTTTTTACAAGCAAAAATCCCAGGCCTTCAGGAGTCCCAGGTTCGTATCCTGCGCAATCCCCAAGGGGCTATTTCCATTCACGGCTCTTTGGCCGCGAATCTGGGGCCGGCCTTTAAGGGGTCGGTTTTAGTGGATTACCTGGATGGAGTGGGAAAAATCGAAGGAACCCTGGACTACACCACCGAGAAAATCTCAGGACAACTCAAGGTTTTGGTGGCGGACCCGGACGCGGCCAAGGCGGCAATGACGGCGGCGGTGGGCCCCGAGAATGTGGTGAATCTGGCCTCTCCGGAAAAAAGTGCGGAGCACAGCAAGGGGGAGGTCCGTCCCTTAAACCCGGTTCTGATGGGATGGGGGGAGGCGAATTTCAGATTCAACAACTGGCTCAGTGGAAAAGCGCGGGTGGTATTTGATCATCGCGGGCATGTCACGATTATCGGAGAAATCTCCTTGCCCCCGGAACTTCCTTTGGTGCCTGGGGGGAATTTTTCGACCCCTCCGGTGGGGCCCATGGCCAAGGCTTTTTATGGGATCCCCTGGGTGGCGGAAGTGTATGTCGCCGGAGGCGTGTCGTTTCATGTCTATGCGGTGATAGCCCCTTTGATTTTGAAAAACCCCAAAGTGGAAGGTCTCTACTCGACAGATCCCCTGGTGTTGCAACATTTTAACCTGAAAGGGGACTTGAACCTTTCGGCGGAAGCGGGGTTGGCGCTGTCTTTATGGGCCCGCATCGGGGCGTCGATTTTGTTTCATGACGTGAGTTTGACGGGAACTCTCAAATCCACGGCGGGCGTGCGCGCGTATGCCGACACGCAAATCGCCCTGGGATACCAGGAAAAACAGGATCCGATCCTGGGAAAGAAGGGGGATTTTCTCTTCACCGGGATGTTTGAATTTGCGGCCCAGCCCTTTGTGCGCCTGCAAGGGGATTTGCAATACAAACTGGATGCGCCGATGCTCTCGCCGGTTTCGGATGCGGATGAAACCTGGCCTTTTTTGGATTGGTACTACGGCTTTCCGGCCACCCTGGGGGTGAAGTTCGGGCTGAAGGATTATATTCTGGGCAGTGCGCCCAATTTTATTTTTGAGATGGGAAGCCTCGAGTTTGATACGGATAAATTTTTGGAGTCAGCGGTGGACCGGGAGCGGGGGCCGGAGCCCAGTGACGCGCAAAAAGCCCGGCCCATTCATGCCGTGATTCCGGCGGCGGCGCCGGTGCCGCAAACACCGGTGGCCGCCGCGGCGAAGCCCACCCCCATGACTGCTCCACCAGCGAAGCCGGAAAAGCCCGCGGAAAAAGCCAGCGGCGGGCGCCAGAAAAAACTGCGGGGCAAGGCCAAAAAGGAAGAAGTTTTAGGCCCTAAAAAGGGCCAAGTGAATGCCACGGAGGATACAAAATTTATTGAGCACCTCCAAAGGGTGGAGGCCTTTGCACAGAAATCAAAAACCATGGGATGGACCCGCTATCGCGTGCAGGAGCGGGTGCAAAAGCTGAAGAATGCGCAAAAATACTCCCACAAATTCACCGATAAGGGCTCCGGGGTCACGACCTTGACATTGAAGGGGGCTGCGCCAAAGGCGGTGGAGATTGATTTGTATTATACGGAAAAAGTTGAGGAGAAACCAAAAGCCCCGGAGGACGCCGGCTACACCGAAAAGCCAGAACCCAAAGCGGCGGCTTCGGCGCAAGTCACGGTGGCCACGGACGCGATTTCCGTGAATATCCCTCTGTGGCGGATGTTTTGCGGCCCCCATGCTGACAAGTACCCCAAGATGAAAAAGCCCAAAGCCGACAGGGACTACCTTCCCGAAGAATGGAAGCGTTATGTGGAAAGCTCCCAGTCCTCACGCCCCCGTCATGCCAAAGGGAGGGCGGGGCTGAGCGATGAAAAACGAAAAGGCCTGACCGATCGCCTTTTAGAGCGCACCGATAAGGACGACCGCGGGCATCTGTTTGCGGATATTCTGGGAGGATCCAACTCCCCGCAAAACCTGGTGGCCTTTGATGCCGAAGAAAACCAACACGGCCCTTGGAACAAACGGGAGATGTTGATCCGGGATTTTTACAAAGGCACGGTGATGCCGCATTTAAAAGGCAGCTGCAAGCGCGTGGAGATGGAGGTCCATCTTGACTACGGGGATGGAAAACACACGCGACGGCCGAAAAAGCTCACGCTCGAGGCCAAGTTTTATAAGGATGTGGCTGGCACCACCACCGAGATCACCGGCGAGGTCTTTACGGAGGCCAAGGCGCGCGGCCGGGGAGAGCAGGAGGCCGTCGTCTCCGCGCTCAATGATTTGTCTTACGTCCCCAACGTGAATCCGACGTCCGAGGAAGAAAAAGAAATTGAAAAGGATCCCTTTTATAAAATATAAACTGGCCCCTTTAAATGTTGATAAGAAGCCCCATCTTTGGAGGAGCCACCGCCGGAGCGGCGGTGAAGACCCTCTTTTGAGTTCTTAAGATCTAGATGAGAACCAAGTTATGATAAAGCGCATACATGGCAAAGTGCAGGGCCAAGCGCTCCGGCTTTTTGGTCGTGCACCAGGTGCGACGAAACAAGCGATTGATATTGGCCCGGGTCATGGCAAAGCTGTGATTCAGGCTAAACAAAGGATCAAAACCCCCGGCCTTCAGCTCCCCTTGCCCCACCACACAGCCTCGCCGTCCCTTATAGGTCTTATGGCAAGACTTGGGGAAAAACCTCTTCACCTCAGCCCCATAGTGAGGGTTCTGATCCGACTTAATCAAAGCCCCTTCCAGGACCAAATCCTGGAGCTCTGCAAATAACTCCCTTCGCGCCTGAGGTCTTTCATCCTTGCGGGGACCGTATTTTTTGCGTGAGATTTTGGCTAAAAGCCCTTTGGCCGGCATGCGCGCCACACGAAACCCCAGCACGCGGCGGGAGCCCTGCTCCACGGCCATAGTGACAGAAAGAGGTTTACATTTGCTATGCTCAAAGGTCTCTAGATCATCAAACTGAAAGCAGGAGACTTTGGGAAGCTTCTTATTTTCCTCTAAAAGGAAGTGCTGGGCATAAGCCCCGAGGAAGAGGAACTTTCGCACAATGGTTTTACGGTTTACCCGAAGGATCAAGGCGGCTCTACGCTGGGAGACGCCAGAGACCAAGGCCAGAAAAAGGGAGCCATTGAGGTGGCGCTTTTTCTGGTAATAGCAGGGGCTCAAGCTTGCCAGGGAAAAGGTTCTGCGACAGGCCTTGCAGCGAAAGCGCTGAAGGAGCTTTCCATCACTTTTGCGAGTGAAGGATCCGAAGCAAACGACCGCCGAGGTCCGGATATCCGAAGAAGAAAGATTCTTTTGGCAATGAGGGCATTCTGGCAACATGAGAACAGCTAAGAGCAAGTCCCCTGCCATCCACATTTAAAGGGGCCAGTTTGCTCTACATTGCAGGGCCGGTGAAATCGTGTTTGGTGCCGTTGGCGCAAAGGCCCGGCTTGCAGGAGTAGCCTTTCACATTCACGTTTTTGGTCCCGCCGTCCGCGGTGGTGGTGAAGAGGTCTTTCAGGCAATAATCCGCCGAACCCACGTAGTTGTTGCATAAAATATCCGCCTGGGAGTAGCACGGCATCCCGTGACGGCAAACGGTGGTGAAGGTCATGGCGCCGGTGCTGGAAGCGGAACTGGCGCCAAGATTGGCGCAGCCTTCAAAGGACACCACGCCCGGGGTTCCGGAGGAGGTGATCACCGCCACTGGAATTTTTAATTGCAGGGAACTGGGGCCTAAGACTTTTTTGGTGGAATCCACTTGCACCAGAAGCTCCCCGGCGTAACTTCCCCCCGCAAGGGCGATGTTGGTCAGACGGGTGGAGATCAGTTTTAACCCATCCGTCCCATCACTACTGACCAAGGGGTGGGGAACCCCCCCGGCACAGGTGGCATCGGTGAATTTTCCCAAAGCCGTCGGCGGGACATAACCACTCAACTCCGGGGTCCCCGTGGTTGGGAAGGGGGCGGCCCCCTGAAACAGACACTTGCAATGTTCCGGGCTGGTGAGGACTTGCCCCAAAAGAGCCAGGCGCAACTGTTCTTTTTTGGCCTGGAATTCAAGAAAGTTATTGGCGTGGGTCTGATTTGTGAAAACAGATAAAGTGGACATCATGACAATCGCCAGGATGCCTGCGGCGACGAGGACTTGGATCAAGGAATTTCCCGAGGTTCCTTGCAGAGGAAGGACCATCTTTTTAGAACTCCGGTACAAACAGCGCAACTCTTTTAAGATCCCCATGTCTTTTGTATCGGTTGCAGGACGCTGGTTCTGAAGGGAGTTCTTAATTTGAGACGCAAAGCAAAGCCTGATCAGCTGTCGGGTTTTTGAGGGTGCCAACAGAACTTGGACGAGCCCTCAAGGTGTAGACAGACGGGGACAGCCTAAGTCCGCGCTTGGAGGACGGCAAAGCCGTGGACACCAAATTGCAGAGTATTTAATTGACCCGGGGGGTCCCTATGAAAAAATTTGGTCTTTTGTTTTTAGTCTCGCTCTTGGCCATTGTCTTGCCAAACTGCTCGCCTAAGGTGGCCTTTAAGCAGCAGAGCGACGACACCACTTTGGGGTCCACGGGGGATAACGGCAATAGCGCGGGCGATGACGGCTCCTTACCGGGGCCAACCCCGGATCCCGGCAATGACAACTCCACCGCGGGGAGCGGGGAATTCACGGAGCAGTTCAAAGTCAGCTTCAACAGTGAGTCCGCTCCTTTGGATATGTTCTGGGTGATTGACAACTCTGGCTCCATGAACGAAGAAGCCGCCCTCGTGCGCAGCAACTTTGAAGCCTTTTTAACCGAACTCAATAAGAGCACCAACTTCCGCTTTTTGCTTTTGAGTTTGGAAAACGTTCTGAATTTGGGTTTATTAAACGGGGTGAGCATTCCTGCCGGCTTTGATCCCAACACCCACTACCAGATCAATCAATTTGTCGACTCACGCAACGGTCCCCAGTTGCTGCTGAGCGCTCTGGGCTCGGCCCCCGCAGGATTTTTGCGCTCCAATTCCAAAAAGATCATTGTGTTTGTGACAGACGACAACTCCCAGTTGCCCGCCACTGATTTCATGAACTCTCTGACCACCAGCCGGGGTTGGTCGGCCAAAGACGTCAGCGTGTTTTCTTTTATCGGCCAGAGCCGGCAGCTCAGTCCCTGTATGGCCGCTGAAGGGGTGGTGTATAAGGATCTGGCCGCGCAGACCGGAGGCAAGACTTACAATATTTGTAACACCAACTGGTCAACTTACTTCTCGGACCTGACCACGGGTTCGGTTTCCAAAGCGGTGCGACGCTTTTCTTTGACCCTTGCCGGAAGCGTCAGTCAGATCCTTGAGGTCAAAGTTGACGGCCAAGCCATTTCCTCAGGGTCTTACTCCCTGAGTGGCAAAACCCTGACCCTCGCCGATTCCGTGAACCTTGCGGAAAATTCGCAAGTGGTGGTGAGATACAAATAACTCTAACGGTTCAAGACCCGGGCCGCGTCCTTTGCAAAGTAGGTGAGGATCATATCCGCACCGGCGCGGCGGATGGCCATCAGGCTTTCCATCATGGCTTTCTCGCCGTCAAGCCAGCCGTTTTGAGCCGCGGCTTTGATCATCGCATACTCGCCGCTGACGTTGTAGGCCGCAACGGGAGTCGAAAAATTCTGCTTTAAAAGTTGAATCACATCCAGGTACGCCAGAGCCGGCTTCACCATCACGATGTCAGCGCCCTCTTGGATATCAAGTTCCGTTTCCAACAAGGCCTCACGGGCGTTGCGCGGATCCATCTGGTAGGTCTTTTTGTCCCCGAACTTCGGAGCGGATTCAAGAGCGTCCCTGAAGGGGCCGTAAAAACTGGAGGCATACTTCGCGCTATAAGCAAGGATCCCGGTCTCCGTAAAGCCCTCCTGATCCAAAGCTTTGCGGATCTCGCCAATGCGCCCATCCATCATGTCTGAGGGCGCCACCATGTCGGCGCCGGCCTGGGCCTGGGTGAGCGCCATCTTCACCAGAACCTCCACGGTTTCATCATTGAGGATCTTCCCCTCGCGCACAATCCCGTCATGCCCGTCACTGGAGTAGGGGTCCAGGGCCACGTCCGTGATCACGCAGGCCTCGGGTGAGAGGTCTTTGATTTTTTTGACCGTGGTGGGAAGAAGTCCCTGGGGATTGTGGGACTCTTTGGCCAAAGAGTCCTTCAAGGATTCGTTGATGGCCGGAAAAAGGGCAAAAGAGTGAATTCCCACAGCCTGGCACTCAGCAATTTCTTTCAGCAATAAATCACTGCTGAAACGAAACTGCCCGGGCATGGATTTGATGGGAATTTTCTGGTCCTTGCCTTCGCATAAAAAGAGCGGATAGATCAGCTGAGAGGGGCTCAAGGCGGTCTCGGCGATCAGATTGCGAATGACAGGGGATCTTCGATTGCGGCGGGGACGATTTTTGATTTCCATAAAACCTTTGTCGCAGATTCTGACCAGAAGTAAAGGCCGCATCCGGTGTCGTTTCGCATTGAGTCGTTTCTAAGGGAGGTCTCAAAAAAAGACGCTCCAGATGACAATTCAATGACAAACTCACGGCAAAAATACAGTACAAAAAAAGAATGGACGACATTTCAATTCTTCATCGCCATGGCCAGAAAAGCTTTCAGAATTTGTCCGAACCCTCGCTGGTTTGGAAAACCTGCTTGCGTCAGGTCGCCTTTGTGCCCCAGTCCCAGGTGAAACTCGCTTATGAGGACGGGGATGAGGTTTATTCCGGCAAAGAGGCCTTTGCTTTTTTGTTGGAAATTATCTGCGGTTTGCAGTCGCCGATCGTGGGCGAGACCCAGATCTTCGGCCAGTTTAAAGCCTTTGTGAGTGAGGCCCTGGAGACCCACAACGCCCTGACCTTTCAATTGCGGGGCGGATTCCAGTCTTTGATCCAGGCGGCAAAAAGCATCCGCTCGGAGCATCTGGTGGGGATCGGCTCCCAAGGCTACGGGAGTCTCGTGCGTAAACTCAGCAAGAAGGACGCGGCTTTGACTTTTTTGGGCTCCGGCCAATTGGTGGAGGAAATCCTCCCCTGGGTGGTCAAGGAAAAATCCCTGCAGGTGGTCTGCCGTCAGCCGCAAAAGGCCCGGCGCTTTCTGGAAAAACATCCGGATCTGAAAATCGAGGGGCTTTCCGAGGCGCGGGAGATCGCTGCTTGTTTAGTGGTGGCGGCGCCGCTGTCGGATGCGGAATTGCTGGAGTGGTTAAAGGCGCGGCCGGTGCAAAAAATCCTCGACCTGCGCGGAGAATTGAAAAGTCCGGAACTCTTCAAAGATTATCAATTCATTGGACTTAAAGACGTTTTCAAAAATATCGAAGAAAATAAGAAAGAACTCAGCCAGAGGGTTTTAGCCCTCAAGGGTGTGGTACAAAACCGGGCTCAGGAATATTTTGAGCGCAGTCTTTATCGTCCTTATGGCTGGGAGGATCTGTGCGTCTGAGAATTTCCGCAAGGAAAAGTGATTTGGCCCGTCTGCAGGCCTACCAAGTTGGCGAAGCTCTTCAAAAAAAAATTCCAGGAACCGAAATCCAATATAACTTCCGCGAATCCTTGGGGGATAAAAATCTCTCGGATCCGCTTTGGAAAATGCCCGAAAAAGGGGTTTTCACCGAGGACTTCGTGCAGGACCTTCTCGAGGGGAAAACCGACCTTGTGGTGCACTCATGGAAGGATTTGCCCACGGCCCCCCGCGAGGGCACACGCATTGTCGCCACCTTGCCGCGGGCGGATCAGCGCGATCTTCTGGTGGTCAAAAAAAGCCATCAGGACCGCCTCCGCCATTCCCGCGCTTTGCATGTTTTTAGTTCCTCCCCGCGCCGGGCTTATAATCTTGAAAACTTTCTGAAGGAGCACCTGCCATTGGCCTTGCAGCAGGTGCAGTTTCACAATGTGCGCGGCAATATCCAAACCCGGGTGCGGAAGCTTCTGGAAAGCCCCGAGGTGGATGGCTTGATCCTGGCCAAAGCAGCCGTGGACCGTTTGCTCTCGGCGCGGGCCGCGGAGTTTCAGGAGACCCGGGAGTTTTTACGAAACGCCCTGGAGGGGCTTGAGTGGGTGGTGCTGCCTTTGTCGGTCAATCCCAATGCTGCCGCCCAAGGGGCCCTCGCGATTGAGATCAAAGACGGGCGCGAGGATCTGGAACAGCTCCTCTCCCAAATCGACTGTCGCGAAACTTTTGCCTGCGCCCAAAAAGAGCGCGAGACCTTGGCGGGTTTTGGCGGCGGCTGCCACCAAAAAATCGGTGTCGCGGTTTTAAAGCGCCCTTACGGCGACGTATTTTTTTTAAAAGGCCTCACGGACCAGGGACAAGTGCTCGATGAAAAAACCTTGCTCCGGGAAAATCCCTCTCGGCCTCTGGACCCCCGGAAATTAGGCAGCTCCCGGGAGCTCAAAGTCACGCGCACGAAGACCTTGCCGGTGGAAATTCCCCCTCACATTGACGGCCTGTGGGTGGCTAAGGCCGAGGCCTATCCCGAAGACCTTCGCTTCACGGGTTTGGTCTGGACCGCGGGTCTTCAGACCTGGAAGAAGCTTGCGCAAAGAGGCGTGTGGGTGAACGGCTCCAGCGAGGGCTTGGGCGAGGACGAGGATCCCCGTCTGGAAATCCTTTTCGCGGCAAAACCCCGTTGGGCGAAACTCACTCACACCGGAGCCCCGCAAGAGCCCGGCAAGGAAATCCTTCCCACTTATCAGGTCGAAGTGTCCGCTCAAGATTGGAAGCTCGGGGAGCGGGAGGCCTTTTATTGGAATAGTGGGTCGCAATTTCTCGCGGCACTTCAGCATGAACCCCAACTTATTCATAAAAGACATGCCTGTGGTCCAGGAAACACGTATAAAGTAATAAGGGATCACTTGGGTCCCCAAGCTTCCATAGAAATTTATTTGGATGAAGAACATTGGAGAAGATCATGCAGTCTTTAGATTTATTTGAACGTGCCAAAAAAGTCGCCCCCGGCGGAGTGCATTCCCCGGTCCGCTCGTTTAAAGGACTTGATCATCCTCCGGTGTTCTTTAAAAAAGCCCAAGGCGCTTATCTGACCTCGGTGGAAGACAAAACCTATATTGATTTTTGCCAGAGCTTTGGCCCCTTGATCCTGGGGCATCAGGATCCCGATGTGAAAGAAGAAGTTCATCGCATGATCGACACCGCCTGGACTTTTGGCGCGTGTGAGATTTACTCCCTGGAACTGGGGGAGTGGATGACGCAACAACTTCCTTGGGTGGAGAAGCTTCGTTTTGTTTCGTCCGGCACCGAAGCGGTGATGAGCGCCCTGCGGGTGGCCCGGGCTGCCACCGGCCGCAAAAAAATCCTGAAATTTGAGGGCTGCTATCACGGCCACGCCGACCAGCTTTTGGTCAAAGCCGGCAGCGGCCTGGCCGGGACTTCGGCCTCCAGCAGTGCCGGGATCTCCCCGGAGGTCGCGGCCACCACCTTGGTGACCCCTTTGGATGATGTGGCCAAATTGCGCGAGGTTTTTGCGGCTCAAGGCGCCGACATCGCCGCCGTCATTATTGAACCCTTGCCCGCCAATTATGGTCTTCTCGTGCAAAGGCAGGAGTTCCTGGAAGAAGTGCGGAACTTGTGCCGGGCTTCGGGCGCCTTACTGATTTTCGATGAAGTGATCTCGGGCTTCCGCACCGCTTTTGGCGGGATGGTGGAGCTGACGGGGATCCGACCGGATCTGGTGACCTATGGCAAGGTGATCGGGGGCGGTTTCCCGGTGGGGTGCTACGCCGGCCGGCGCGAACTGATGGACCTGGTGGCCCCGAGCGGGGACGTATACCAGGCGGGCACCTTGAGCGCCAACCCCGTGGGGATGCGGGCGGGCCTGAGAACCTTGCAGAAAATGAAATCCCTTGATGGCTGGAGAATTTTAAACGAGAGAACAAAAAAATTCTCCGAGACCTTGCAAAAGGGCTTTGACGAGATGGGCGCGCCTTTGGCGATCACCACTCACAGCTCTTTGTTTTGGATTCATGGCCGCAGTCCCAAGCCCATCCGCACCATTGAAGGAATTCCGGCAGGGCAGGGAGAGAACTTTAAAAAGTTATTTTTAAACTGCCTGGACAAGGGCATCTACCTTGCACCCAATGCCTATGAGGTGGGATTTGTGTCCCTGGCGCACACGGAGAGCCTATTGGAGGAAGCCGCGGGGAAAATCCTGCAAGCGGCGAAAGAGGTGTTTTAATTGAACCGGATTAAAACCGTCCTTGCAACAATCTGGTTTGTTTTTGTCGTCTCCTTGGTCGGCTGGTGGTGGGTCTACGCCATGAACACGCTGCCGATGGGTGCGGGCGAGGAAATCATGAAAAAACACCGGATGTTCATGTGGGAGGGCAGCATCCTTCTGGCCGCGCTCTTTATTGGCGGGGCGGCCTTGGTTTATCTTTCCTATCGCGATGAAAAACGCCACGAACAACTCAAGGCCTTCTTTGCCACCTTCAGCCACGACATTAAAACCTCCATCACCCGTCTGCGCCTGCAGGCGGAAGTTCTGGAGGAAGACAATGAGGCCCACAAGCACCCCGTCCTGCAGCGGCTGATTCAGGATATTTCGCGCCTGGATCTGCAACTGGAAAACTCGCTGCTGCTCTCGACGGCGGGCTCCGACCGCCTTTTGAATGAAAAAATCCCGCTCTCCAAGATGATTGAATCTTTGCGCATTCTGTGGAGTGAATTGGAGTTTAAAATCACCCAGAACGCCGAGATTGTGGCGGACCGCCGGGCGATGACGAGTGTTCTTCGCAATATCATTCAAAATGCGGTCCTCCATGGCGAGGCCACCGTGATTGAGTTTTCCGTGAAGTCCGTGGGCGGGCAGAGAATTGAACTGTCCATCCGGGACAACGGCAAGGGCTTTGCCGGAGACCTGCGGCAACTGGGTGCCAATATGCTCCCCTCCAAAAACGAAAAGGGCAGCGGCATTGGTTTGTACCTGGGAAAGCGCCTCTTAAAGAGAATGAACGGGGATTTGCATTTCACGGCTTCATCTCCAGGATTGACGGCGGTCATTCAAATTGAAGGGCGGCTTCTATGAGGCAAATCCTTCTGGTTGAAGACGACCGCTCCCTGGGCGAGACTTTAAAAGAGCGCCTTTCAAAAGAGTACAAGGTCTTCTGGGCCCAGAGTGTTGAGGCCGCCAAGGACACCCTCAGAGAGGAAAAGGGCCTCGATCTGGTCATCCTTGATGTCGGGCTTCCGGATGGGACGGGCTTTGATGTGGCCGAGTACATCCGCACCCATGACCTTCACCCACTCTTTATTTTTCTGACGGCCCAGGCGGATGCCGAGGCGCGCTTGAAGGGCTTTGAAGTGGGGGCGGAAGAGTTCATCCCCAAACCCTTTCATCTGAAAGAACTTCTCTTGCGCGTGAAACACGTCCTTGACCAGCACTCCGTGCAGTCAGAGATCAAGGTGGAGGAGGTTGTTATCAACTTCACCACCATGTCCGTGAAAAAACCCTCCGGAGAGCTCGAATATCCTCCCGTGACGGATTTAAAGATTCTGCAACTTTTGATTGAACGCTCCCCGAAGGCCGTCAGTCGCGATGAAATCATCAATGAGGTCTGGGGGATTGATAAATACCCCAGTCACCGCACCATTGATAACACGATGGTGCGCCTGCGCCAGCTTATCGGTGAAAAAGGGGAGTCCTACATCCGCTCTGTGCGGGGCGTGGGATACCAGTGGTTTAAAGGAAATTAAAGGAAGGGCCGCTTATGTCCAATGTGCTTTTTCAAAATGCTCTTGCTCGTCAACCCCAAAAAGTCCCGCCCATCTGGTTCATGCGCCAGGCCGGGCGTTATCATCAGCACTACCAGGGCCTTCGCAAGGATCATAGCTTCGATGAGCTTTGCAAGATCCCGGATCTGGCGGCTCAGGTGGCCTTGGGACCGGTGCAGGATTTTGATTTTGATGTGGCGATTTTATTCAGTGATATTTTGTATCCGCTGCAAGCCCTCGGCATGGGCCTTGAGTACACGGACCACGGCCCGCGCCTGGGCTTTCAACTGAACCCGGAAAACCTCAAAGACCTCAAGCGCGGCGAGGACGTCGTGTCTTTTATGTCCTTCCAGAAAGAGGCTTTGCAAAAAACCCGGGTGCTCCTTCCCAAAGAAAAAAGCCTGATTGGTTTTGTCGGCGGCCCCTGGACTTTGTTTGTCTATGCGGTGGAGGGCTCCCACGCCGGGAGCCTCACCCAATCCAAAAAACTCATCTCGCTTTTCCCGGAGTTTCTGAAGAAGCTGCTGCCGCTTCTCAAAGAAAACATCCGTCTGCAACTGGCGGGGGGCGCGGAGGTGGTGATGATCTTTGATACCGCCGCCGGGGAGCTGTCTCCTTTGGATTTCAAAAAATGGGTGCAGCCGGTGCTGGCGGAACTTGCGGCCTTGGCGCCGGGGAGGATCGGGTATTATTCTAAGAACACCCAGGCCAGTTATTTTAATCCCGAATTTTTAACTCTACCCTGGGCCGGAATGGGTTTTGACCACCACTGGAATCTGCCCCAGTGTTTTAGTTTAAGCGCCAAGGGTTTTGTGCAAGGGAATTTCGATCAAAGCATGTTGTTTCTGGAAAAACCGCAGTTTCAGGAGTGCCTGGGGGTTTATCTTGAGAACATCAAGGCGCTGTCCCCGGAGGCGCGGGCCGGCTGGGTCAGCGGCCTGGGACACGGGGTTTTACCCAAAACCCCCGAAGAAAATGTACGGCTGTTTGTGGAGACCGTGCGAAAGGTGTTGGCATGAGTTCAGATTTATCAAAACTGATTGCGAAGTATGATGTGCAGGTGCCCCGTTATACCAGTTACCCAACGGTGCCCTACTGGGAAGAGGCCCCCACCCACGAACAATGGATCGGGCATCTGCGCCAGACTTTGCAAGAGCCGCAAAGCCGCTGGTCGATGTACATGCACCTGCCTTTTTGTGAAAGCCTGTGCACCTTTTGCGGCTGTAACACCACCATCACCAAGGACCATAAAAAAGAAGAGCCCTATCTCCAGAACGTGCTTCAGGAGTGGGATTTATATAAAGCCGAGGTGCCAGAGCTTCTGGCACGGCCCTTAACCCATCTGCATTTAGGGGGCGGGACTCCCACCTTCTTTTCCCCCGCCGCGCTGAAAAAACTCATCTCCGCCGTCTGGAAAGACGTGAAGAAAGACCCGCACCATTTTGAAGCCTCCATCGAAGTGGACCCGCGGCGCACCTCCGTGGAGCACTTGCAGGTGTTAAGGGAGTTGGACTTCAACCGGGTCAGCATGGGGGTGCAGGATTTTAACCCCGAAGTGCAGCGCCTGGTGAACCGCATTCAGCCCTATGAGATCACGGCCAAGCTCACGCAGGAGGCCCGGGCCCTGGGATTCCTCTCGGTCAATTATGATTTGATTTACGGCCTGGCCAAACAAACACCAGAGTCCATTGCCGAAACCGCCCGCAAGACGGTGGAACTGCGTCCGGACCGCATTGCGCTTTACAGTTTTGCTCTCGTGCCTTGGATTAAGCCCGCGCAAAGGCTCTTTAAGGATGAGGACCTGCCCAATGGCGCGGACAAACGCAGGCTCTACGAGATCGCCCGCGAGATTCTTTTGCAGGCAGGGTATGTGGAAATCGGCATGGACCACTTTGCGCTTCCGAGTGAAGCCCTCACCCAAGCCGCTTTGAATAAAACCCTGCACCGCAATTTTATGGGCTACACCGATCAGCGCAGTGAAGTGCTTTTGGGCCTGGGCGTGAGCGCCATTTCCGAGACGCCGTACAGCTTTCACCAGAATGAAAAGTTGTTGAACCTTTACCAGGAGCGCGTCAGCAAAGGGGAAATCCCCACCCACCGCGGGCATGTGCTGACGCAAGAGGACCGCGAGCGCCGCCAACAGATTCTGAGTTTAATGACCCAGCTGCGGGTGAAGCTGAGTGGGCCCGCGCAAGCGGCGGCCGCCCGGGAGTTTCTGGCGGAAATGAGCCAGGACGGACTGGTGGAAATCTCGGATCATGAAGTCGTGGTCACCGAAAAAGGCCGACCGTTCTTAAGAAACGCCTGCGCCTTCTTTGATGAGCGGCTTCGCCAAAAACAACCTCAAACCCGGGTCTTTTCCAAATCGATATGACAAGAATCAAAGTCATCGGCGGCGGATTTTCAGGAATGGTCATGGCTTATTATCTGAGCCGGGAGGGCTTTTCCGTGGAGCTTCACGAAGCCCGCCCGCGCCTGGGGGGCCTGCTTGGGACCGAGAAGACCTCCTCCGGGGGGCTTGCCGAGAGCGCCGCAAACGGGTTTATCTTGAGCGAGGACTTGCAAGAGCTTTTCACGGAGCTGGGCCTGGACCCTTTAAAACCCCGGGCGGAATACGGGAAAAAACGTTTTATTTACCGTGGGGGCCTGAGCCGCTGGCCGCTCAAATTTTTTGAGAGTGTCGGGCTCATAGTGAAATTTCTCGGGCGCCTGATTTTTCTGAAAAAATCCCTTTCCCCCCGGCCTCAAGAAACCGTGTGGGCCTGGGGCGAGCGCAATCTCAACGAGGCCGCCACCCGCTATCTTTTAAGCCCGGGTCTTCAGGGCATCTATGCCGGAGACTCCCGGCGCATGAGTGCAGAGTTGATTCTGGGGCCCTTATTTCAAAAAAAGAAAAAGCAAAAATACCGCGGGACCGTGTCTTTGCCCGGAGGCATGGGGGAATTCATCGACACCCTCGCCCAGGGCTTGAGCGCCCAGGGTGTGAAGATCATCTTGAATTCCAATTACAAAATCAAGTCCCTGGAAGAACCCCATGTGATCGCCGTCTCCGCGAAAGAGGCCCCCGCCGTGGTGGAAGCGGTTGCCCCGCAAACCGCCCAGGTCCTGCGCCGGATCGAGACCCTGCCGGTGCTTTCCGTGACGGTTTTTTACTCCGAGGCGGAAAAAAAGCTGGAAGGTTTTGGCGGTCTTTTCCCCGAGGATCAGGGGTTCCGGGTCTTGGGAGTTTTATCGCCGACCTATATTTTCAGTGAGCGCGGACCGGATTACAGTGAGACCTGGATTTTCGGCGGCACTCATTCTCCGGAGATGTTACAGAAAACCAATGAGGAGATCCTCGCCGTGATCCGCGAAGAACGGGCCCGCCTTTTTGGCGGCACAGCGAGAGTCAAGGAAGCGCGCTTTTACCCTTGGCCTGCGGCCTTGCCTCACTACACCGTGGCTCACCAGGATTTGTTGCGGGAATTAAAAACGCCCCCTCATCTTTATCTGACTGGCAATTACCTCGGGGTCATTGGGTTGAGCAAAATGCTGTCCCGGTGCAAGGCCTTGGCTTCCGAGATGAAAAGGACCTTGTCATGAGCTCCCATAAAAAAGGCGTTCTATTAGTGAATATCGGCACTCCGGCCTCGTACCAAGCCTCCGATGTGGCGAAGTACCTGCGGGAGTTTCTCATGGATGATGAGATTCTGCCTCTGCCGTATCCGTTTCGTTATCTCCTGGTCAACGTCGGCATTGTCCCGCGCCGGGCCTCCGCTTCCGCGCAAAAATACCAGAGGATCTGGACCCCCGAAGGGTCCCCGCTTTTGCTGAACTCTCACCGGCTTCTTAAAAATCTGCAAAAATCCCTCGGAGAGGAATTTCATATTGAGTTTGGCATGCGCTACGGCGAGCCTTCCATTGACCAGGCTCTGCACCAGTTCCGGGAGCGCCAGATTTCGGATGTTTTGATTGTGCCCCTGTACCCGCAGTACTGCCGGGCCACCACGGAGTCGACTTTTAAAAAGATCGAAGAAAGAATCCGCCACCGCGGCCATGCCTTTAACCTGAAAAAGGTTTCCTCCTTCTGGCACAGCCCCCATTTTATCCACGCGGTGGCAGAAGAAACCCGCCGGCACTTGCAGGGAAAGCCCGTGGATTTTTACCTGATGACCTACCATGGCCTGCCACAAAGCCAGAACCGCAAGATGACCCCCGGTTCCACTTATGAGGACCAATGCCGCAAGAACTCGGAACTCATCGCCCAGGCCCTGGGCTTGACCCCGCAGCAATGGGGCCTGTCCTTCCAATCCCGGGTGGGAGTGGAAACCTGGCTCAAACCCTATACCGACGAGGAACTCCGAGCCTTGCCTGGACGCGGGGTTAAAAACGTGGCCGTTCTTTGCCCGAGTTTTGTCTCTGATTGCCTGGAGACTCTGGAAGAGATCGGCATTGAGGGACGACATACTTTTCAAAGCTCCGGCGGCGAGAACTACCACCTGGTGCCCTGCCTGAATGAGCGGGAGGACTACCTTGTGCACCTCATCCGCAGCGGGATATAAAGAATTCCTGTCTTGATTTTCAGGGAGGTCGATCGTAAGCATGGAAGGATGAAAATTCTCATCCCTGTTTTGCTGACATTCCTGGCCTCGCTGACGCAGGCTCTGACTTTTGCCAATTACACGAAAAAGCCGAAACTGGTGGTTGTTTTGGTCATTGACCAGTTTCGCGCCGATTACCTCACCAAATATCAAAAAGAGTTTCTCCCGGCCGGAGGGAAAAACGCCCCCGGCGGGTTTAATTACCTGATGTCCAAGGGGGCTTATTTTCCGTTTGCCGAGTACGATGTTCTGCAGAACATGACCTGCCCGGGGCATGCGATGATTGCCACGGGTTCCCACCCTTATTTTACGGGGATCTCCCTCAATGACTGGTACGACGTCAAGACCCAGAAAAAGGTCTACTGCGCCGAAGACGCGCAGTTCGGCTTCTCACCGCGCCGGTTAAAGACCAGCACCTTTGGCGATGAATTAAAAAATATTTCTGAAAGCTCCAAGGTGATTGCCGTGGCCCTGAAGGACCGCTCCGCCATCATGCTGGGGGGCCATCGCAGTGACCTGAGCCTGTGGATGAATCTCACGGACTACAAATGGACCACAAGCGCCTATTACCGCAAAGAGGTGCCCGCGTGGGTGCAGGCGGAGAACGACAAGCTTCGCGAGGCCGGGATCCTCAAAAAAGGCAGCGAAGCGGCGGCGAAATCCCTGATCACGGCCTACGGGGCCCAGATCACCCGCGAGATGGCTGAAGCGGCTTTGGTGCAGGAGAAGCTCGGGAAGAACGGGCGCACGGATGTCTTGGCGGTGAGTTTTTCCGCCCACGATATGGCGGGGCACATCTATGGAGCCAACTCTCCGGAGCTGAAGGCGATGACCCTGGCGGAGGACCGCGAGATCGCAAAACTTCTGGCAGCCCTGCAAAAACACCTGGGATCTTTGAATGAGGTGGTGATCGCTTTGACGGCAGATCACGGCGTTGCCCCCTCGCTGGAGTACGCCAAGGCCGCCAAACTGGATTCAGGCCAGATTGCCTACTTGGACATGTACAAGAAAGTCTACGAGCGGCTGGATAAAAAATTCGGCAGGCCTGCAAAAGAGTGGATCATTGCGGGCCTTAGCTTTAATTTTTATTTAAATCCCGAAGCCTTAAAGGACCGGAAGGTGAGTGCGGAGGCTGTGGAAGCGGAAGCCAAAGAGGTCATGAAATCCCTGCCGGGGGTTTTTGATGTCGCCACCAAATCGGAGATTGCAAAAAACATTCTGCCGCGGGAAGAGGTGGGGCAACAATTGAGCCGCCAATACATCCCTGACAACAACGGGAATTTGCTTTTAATCCCGAAGCCTCTTTATATTGCCAAGACCGATGTGGCCATCAACCACATGACAGGTTATGCCTATGACCGCACGGTGCCCTTGGTTCTGATGGGACCTCATATCAAGGCGGGCATTTATTCCACTCAAGCCAAGGTGATCGACCTGGCTCCGACCTTGTCCTTTATCACGGGCGCTCTGCCCCCCGCCACGGCCACGGGCCGCATCCTGCACGAAATTTTTGAGTAAAGGCTGTGGGGGCTCAGGTCTTAAAGGCATTCCTTGCCGTTATCGCCGGGGCGGCAGTTGAGGGCTTTTTGGAGTGTGGGGTGGGAGAAGAGGATTTTGTTCACCCTGCGGGAGGACGCCGGGTGGCTGAGTTCCGTGAGGGAGTCCGTGGCGGTGCCAAAGGATTCCATTTTTGCCGCTAGATCGGGGCAGCTTTTTTTGACCGCCGCCACCATTTTCGTGGTGAGCGACTGACGGAGATTGGCGCAGTCCGCCCCCATAAAAAATGCCGAGGACGCAAAGGCGTACTCCCGGGCCTTCTGTGGATCGGATATGGACGAAACCTTATCCGCGACCACTTCAGTTCCCACCCAGTCGGCAAAAGCTTCCTGCATATGCTTTTGTCCCGCAAGCTCCTCGCAGTACAAAAAGTCCGCGTAATGATCATTAATTTTTTTCTTTTCTTCAGTGAAATTACTTTCGCCCAGGTCCGTTAATTTCTCTTCTCCTGGGACGGACTCTTGGGCGGCGAGTTCTTTGAGGGATTCAAACTCCATATCGATATCTTTAAGCAAATCCTCTTTTGTGGGGACGTGAGCGCCGATGGACCCCGGCGACTGCAGGCAGGCAATCACGCTCTTGAGTGGATTTTTGGAGGGCGGCACGGCGGGTGTGGTGACGGGCCCTGCGGGCAGAGTGATGGGGTCCATCCACTCGGGAACGACTCGTTGGGTTTTGGCCAGGCCAAAAGACATCCGGCAGGGGTCGATGGCATGGCCCAGTTCATGCGCCAAAGTAAAGAGAAGGGTGGAATCCGGCAGGTTCATCAATTGCGGGCACACCTTCACGCCGCCGCTTTCGGGATCAAAATAGGCATTCGCCGATTCGCAACCATACTCCACCAGAGCGGAAGGATTCATTTTGATGTCGGGGGTCTCAAAACGCACGGACTTGATCCGGGAGATCATATTTTCGATCTCGGCACTGTTGCCGGGGGTTTTCTTTTTTTGTAAAAGCTGGACGATGCGTTTTTGGGCATCATTAAAAAGGCCCTGAGTTCTATTGACTTCCTTTTGCAGACGCTCCTGGTTTTCCCGCAGCTTTTTAGCACCTCCAGCGGCTTGCTCAACCAGAAACATCTCCGGGTAAGCAAAAGGATCCTGGATTACGGTTTGAGGGAAAGCCTCAGGGGCGCAGGACTCAGCCATGCTCAGATAGTCCATCATCTGGTAGTTTAAAACCTGATGTCCCTCAGAGTCCTGGAAGAGATAAAAATCCTGGGCCTTGCCGGTCATTTGCCCGCAATAACTCTCAAAGGTGCAAGCGACTTTGGGGGGAGGATCGTAGATCTCGCAAGTAGTGGCGGATTTTTTCAGCGCGCTTCGGATCCGGGTGAGATTTTCGATCGCCGACTCCATCTCCGCGCGGCCAGAGTCCTTGGCGTGGGCCGGGGCGCTTCCCAGCATCAGAGCAAAAAGAAAAAGCCACGTTCCTGGATTCATCGTGGGCCCCCTCGCGCATGGCTACGGATGACCTCAAGACTGCGGATCAGTTTTGCGTAGGCCGCTCCCGAGGTGCAGCCCCGGCGCTCCTGCGATTTGGTTTTCTCTTTTTCTTTCTGTGTGAAGCGGTAAATACCAGCAGGGCAGGAAAGCCCCTTGACCGGAAGGGGACCTTTTTCCATCTCCTGCCAGGCCTTCAACACCGGGGCCGGAAGCGAGGCTCCCAGATCTTTGCCGTTAAAATAATATTTTCCGCCGTCCATGCGGAGGAGATCCGTCTTATGAATCCCCAGATGATTGCTTCTTTCAAGGAGGATCTCCGAAGCACCGGCGGTGAGCGAATATAAGAACCAAAGGCCGATCATTAAATGTCTCATTCCTTCAGTCTAAGGACTTCCCCAGACTTCGACAATGGACTTACGTCGATGAAACGGCTTCTTTCAGCAGCTGCTGGGCATGGTCCAGGCTTGTTTTGGAAATCTTCTCACCGGAAATCAAACGGGCGATCTCTTGCACGCGTTCTTTGTTTTGCAAAGGCATGACTTCCATGGTGACGACATCTTTTTTAGGGGACTTTTGGATGTAAAAGTGAACGTCCCCATAGGCCGCAACCTGCGGCAAGTGAGTGACACAGATCACCTGCTGACCCTGGGCGATGCTCTTGAGTTTGCGTCCGACCTTCTCGGCGGTTTCGCCGGAAACCCCCGTATCCACCTCGTCAAAAAGATAGGTGCGCGGCTGGTTGGTCGAACCCACGACGCGTTTCAGGGACAATAAAATCCGCGACAATTCCCCGCCGCTGGCGAACTTCGCCAAAGGACGTTTGGGATCCTTGGGGGAGGTTTGGCTCATAAACTCCACATCACTCATGCCGGTGCTGGAAATCTCCGGCAGGCGTATGATATTGGCATGAAAGGTCACCCCTTTCATATTGAGATCCAAAAGCTCCGCATTCACGCTGTCAGAAAGAAGGGCGGCGCCCTTTTCCCGGCGCTGATGCAGGTCCTGGGCCATTTTCTCCAGCTCTTTTGTCAAAGAGGCGGCTTCTTTTTTCAGGCTCTCAATGCGGTTCTCGGAGTTTTGCAGCTGATCTATTTCGATTTCGATTTCCATCAGGGCCTTGAGAATCTCGTCCACGGAGGGGCCGTATTTCTTTTGCACTTTGCGCAGATCACTGAGCCGTTCCTCCAGGGCTTCCAGGCGCTGGGGGTCGGCATCGATCTTGTTCACGTACTGGCGAAGATCATAGACGCACTCATCAATCAGGGACTTGGCCTGTTCCAGGGCGTCCATCTTGCCGGCCAATTGCGGGTCAAAACCCGCCAACTCCGTGCCCCGTTTTAAGATGGTGCTGATGCGGTTGCAGGCGGAGTCATCGTCGCTGTAGAGGGCCTCTTCGGCCTGATCCACAAACTGAAAAAGGCGGGAGGCGCTTTTTAATTTTTTGATCTCGTTTTCAATTTCCACGTCCTCACCGGGGGAAAGATCCAGGTCCGCGATCTCATCCCGTTGAAAGGTCAGAAAATCCAGGCGCTGCGCTTTTTGTTTGCTCTCGCTTTCGAGCCGTTGGATCTCGTGACGGATGTTTTGCAGGCGCTCATAGCCCTTCTGGTATTGCAGGCGTTTGTCCCAAGTGCCGGTGTACTGGTCAAGCAGATCCAGGTGATAGGCCTTCGAGAGCAGGTTGCGGTTTTCATGCTGGCCGGTCATTTCAATCAGGGGCGCGGCATGGCCGGCCACTTCAATGAGCGGCGCCACGATTTCCCGTAAGTTATGAAGCGTGCTCAAGGTTCCGTTCAGATAAACCTTGGATTTATCCCCGGCACTGATGGTGCGGCGGACGATGAGGGTGTCTTCCTCCACGGGAATCCCCATCTCTTCCAGGGTCTTGCGGATATCCGCGCGCTTGCGCAGATCGAAGGAGCCCTCGATGGTCGCCATTTGGCTGCCGGTGCGGATGGTGTCCGCGGAGGATTTTTCTCCCATTAAAAGCGCCAAGCTGCGAAGAAGCACGGATTTCCCCGCGCCGGTTTCGCCGCTTAAAATATTCAGGCCCTCTTCAAATTCAATCTGAAGATTTTCGATGATTGCAAAGTTGGCCACTTTTAACTCTAAAAGCATGAGAGGTCTCCTTAAGCCCGGTCCCCGAATTTCAGTTTTTCGCGCAGAAGATGGAAGTAGTTGTGATCCGGGGCCCGCACCACCAGGTGGTCAAAGCCGCTGCGTTTGATAATCACTTCATCTTCGATGGTGATCTCCGTTTCATTTTGCCCGTCCACGATCAGTTGCGCCCGCTGCTGCCGGCCGCCGTCCATTTTAAAGGACATTTGCAGGTCATCGGGCAGAATCAAAGGCCGGCTGGTGAGGCTGTGGGGGGCCACCGGAGTCATCACAAACACCTTCGCTTCCGGATGCAGGATGGGACCTCCCGCCGCCAGATTGTAGGCCGTGGAGCCCGTGGGGCTGGCCACGATAAAACCATCCGCCTTCACCTCGCTGACCAAAAACTTCTCGCTGTAGATGGCCGTGCTGATCAGATGACTGCCGGAACCCCGCTCAATCACCACGTCATTTAGGGCATGGTATTCGGCGCGGGTTTTGTTCTTGCGGCGAATGAGAATATGAATCATCGAGCGTGGCTGCAGATTCATTTTATTTTCCAAAGTCTCCTCAAGGACCCTGAAAGTGTCCTCCACCCGGTTGCCGGTCAGGAATCCGAGAGAGCCCATATTGATTCCAATAATCGGAATCTGCCGTCCCTCTAAAAGCCGGACGGCGCGCAGGTAAGTCCCATCTCCCCCCAAAGCAATGATGAGGCCAATCTTATCCAGGGACGACTTACTTGCCAAAGCCTTGGTCCCGGGAATGAGTTTCTGCTTGGGCGCGGTGAACACGGCGTAACCGCGCTCTTTGAGCCAGAGGTGGATTTTTTTGGCCATCCCCAGGGCTTCGACGGTCTCCAGGCGGTAGACGATGGCGATGTTTTTATTCTCTTTAAGAATGAGCTTCTTCGGAGGCATTAAATCAGACCATCCCTTCGCAGGAGGGCATTGGGGTCCGGCTCACGACCGCGGAATTTCTTATAGAGATCCATGGGGTGCTCTGTGCCGCCGCGGCTGAGGACATTGTTTTTGAATTTCTGGGCGACTTCGCCGTCAAACAAGCCCTTTTCCTTGAAATACTCAAAGGCATCGGCATCCAGAACCTCCGCCCACTTGTAACTGTAATAGCCCGCGGAGTAGCCGCCGGCAAAGATATGGCTAAAGGAGCAGGAACTGTTGGTGCCGGCAATCTTCGGCAGGATGCGGGTGGGTTGGGTGGCCGCCGTTTCAAAGGCATCCACGTCCGTGATTTTACCGGGATCCTGGGAGTGCCAGCTCATATCCAGAAGCCCGAACTGAATCTGGCGTAAAGAGGCCCAGCCGGCCTGAAAGCGCGAGGCCCGTCGGATTTTCTCCACCAACTCCGCCGGGATCGGTGCCTGGGTCTCATAGTGTTTGGCAAACACATCCAGGCCTTCTTTTTCCCCGACCCAGTTTTCCATAATCTGCGAGGGGAGCTCCACAAAGTCCCAGTAAACATTGGTGCCGCTCAAAGAACGGTAGGTGCACTGGGAGAGCATGCCGTGCAGGGCGTGGCCGAACTCATGGAACAAGGTGCGGACCTCATCATAAGAAAGCAAAGACGGTTTGGTCGGCGTGGGCTTGGTGAAGTTGCAAACGATGCTCACATGGGGGCGGCGGACCTCGCCGTCCAAAAGGCCCTGGTCGCGGAAGGTGGTCATCCACGCGCCGCCTTTTTTGGTCTCCCGCGGGAAGAAGTCGGTGTAAAACAGACTCACGTATTTTCCGGTTTTTTCCTCAAAGACTTCGTAGGCCTTCACTTCGGGGTGATAGACCGGAATGTCCTTGGTCTCTTTAAAGACCAGGCCGTAGAGGCGGCGGGCGTGCTCAAAGACCCCTTCCACCACATTTTCCAGTTTGAAGTAAGGGCGCAGGTCTTCCTCGTTAAAGGCGTATTTTTTCTCTTTTAATTTTTCAGAGTAGTAGGAAAAGTCCCAGGGCTGGAGATCCGTCACGTCATCGAGTTCTTTGGCGAAGGCCGCGACCTCTTCGAAATCTTTTTGCGCCGCTTTTCTGGAGGGTTCCAGAAGCTTTGTCAGGAAGTCTTTCACTGTGGTGGGGTCTTTGGCCATCCTCTCCGCCAGGACGAAGTCCGCGTGGGTCTTAAAGCCCAGGAGTTGGGCCCGTTGATGGCGGAGGGTGACGATCTTTTTGATGGTCTCCTGGTTGTCAAACTTGTCATGGAAGGCTTTGGAGTTATAGGCCCGCCACATCTTCTCCCGCAGAGCGCGGCTTTTGGCGTAAGTGAGAAAGGGAAGGTAGCTGGGCATTTGCAAGTTGAAAAGCCACAGGCCCTTATGTCCTTTGGATTCCGCCAAGTGGGCCGCGGCTTCAACGGCGCCCTCAGGCAGGCCCTCCAGATCTGCTTTCCGGTCCAACACCAACTCAAAATTGTTGGTGGCCTTCAGGACATGCTCTGAAAACAGAGGCCCCAAAACCGAGAGCTCCTGGTCGATGGCGCGAAGTTTTTCTTTGCCGGCGTCTTCCAGCAAGGCCCCGTTACGGGAAAAGGACAAATAAGTTTTTTCAATCAGCTTCAACTGTTCTTTGTTCAGATCCAGGGAGTTGCGTTTGTCGTAAACGACCTTCACTTTTTTGAAAAGCTCTTCGTCCAGGCTCAAGTCAGAACTGAAGGCGGTGTACTTGGGATAGAGTTCCTTGGCCAGGGCCTGATGCTCTTCGCTGGCGTGGGCGGATTCCAGATTCCCGTAAATGCCCACCACGCGCTCGACGAGTTCACTGCAGGTCTCCAGGGCGATGATGGTGTTTTCAAAACTGGGTTCCGATTTGTTTCTCTTCAGGGCTTCGATATTGGATTGGGCCACGTGAATGGCTTTTTCCAGGGCCGGAAGAAAGTGCTCCGTTTTGATCAGATCAAAGGGCACGGCTTGGTCTTTAAGAACGAATTTTTCGAGGAGTGGATTTTGTTTTGTCATAGGCTTTTGATAGCACAAAAGCCTAGGGCCATCAGCATTTACGGCGCCTGGTGCGCCGTATTAATGGTTCGTAAAATTAACGATATCCGCCAACAGTGCCACCGGGGAGCTGGCCTGGGTTGCCAGAGACGCAAAGGCCCAAGCGAGCCCCGCCGCCTGTAGGTTGGCAGAGGGCCCCAGGTCCGCAGGAGTTCGGCTGGTCCACAAAGCAGGTTTGCGCCACGTTTTGAAAGCAGCCGTTCTGAGCGCCCACCGGGTAGCCTTGGGTGTTGCTGACTTGGGGAATGTTCACCCACTGGTTGTTATTCGCTCCCCAACCCCAGTAAAGGGCGCCATAGGCATAGGGTTGGAACTGGTTGATGGCCATGCAACCAAGCCCGAACTGTCCGTTATAAACCGGGCGGTGCCCTGTGGGGCAATTACAGAAGTTGCCGTAGTACCCGCCGTTCCCGGCGCCATAAAAATGGGACCAGGAGTAAGACGTGTTGTAATAGTAGGGGTTGTAGGGATAGGCCGCAAAACCATTGTATTGGCCATACATATTCGAATTGCAATACGTTGTTCCGTCAATGCAATTCGTGGGTGGTGGCACGGTGGCGATTTGCTGCGGCTGTTGGGGGGAGTTGTTTCCATTTTTGTCGCCGCAGGCAACGAAAATGAGCGGTACCGCAATCAGAGTCCAGATCCAAAATTTCATGACGTGCTCCTTTTCCTCACAGCCTTGCCTACAAGCTTTATGCCAGGGCCGGGGGCTTCAGGTTGGAGACCATGGCCTCTGAACGGGTGAAATCTTCAGGGGTGTCACAAAGTTCACCACTGGATTTAATGATTGGTTAAATCCAGCGCATCGATGATTTGTTGTTTCGTCAGCGCGGTGTTGGGTCCGGGGCTCACCGGGCTTGCAAACAGGGCATTCAGGTAGGCCGCCGCCCGCAGGCCCCCGCGCACCAGTTGGGCTTCGACCACTGTGGTCGCGTTGGCTTTGTAGGCCTCCGAAAGAACAGGGATCACGCTGGGATCCAGGGGGGATCTTTTTTGCTCGCTCTTTTTGCTGCAGTAGGGACGGTTTTGGTCGTTGACGGGGCCATGGCTGACATCATCCGGATAAACATATTTGCGCAGATCCTGGGCGTCGCGGATCCAAGCAAAGACATCCGTTGTTTGCGCATTTTTAACCTGGCTGGGGTTCAGGTTGAGCACTTGGAGGATGTCGTCGGCGTAGTGGATGTAGCTATAGTATTTGACCTGCGGGGTGCGGGCCTTTTTAAATCTTTCGACGTCATCGTTGACAAAGAGGGTGTCCCAAATTGAATGAAGGTTGGTGTCCCGGGAGCCCGGAGACAGATAAACGCGGCACAGATTCCCGCCGGCATCCACATCGTTGCCGACATGAAGGGGCTGGTGGAGATCGCCGATGACGTGGATTAAGTACTTCAGAGCCACCATTTTTACGCTGCGGGGAGTGGCGGGGTTTTTGATCAAGTCGGGATACTTCGCCATCACCGTGTAGGCGCTGCGCACGGGCATGTGTTCTGGGGGTATTTTGGCGAAGTCATCGCCGGTCTTGACCTCCACGAAGTGATAATCGCCGAAATCTTTAAAGTCCTGGTCGTCGCGGATGTCATCGGGCCAGGTGGCGGAAATCGCCAGGGGCTCAGGCCCCAGGATGTTGAGGATGCTTTGGCGGGCGCTCGGGGTCAGGTTTCTTTCGGCGATTTCGCCGACGACTTGGTGACCCATTCCGCCCCAGGCAATGGCCCCGGGGGTTTTTAAAGCCAAGGAAACAAGGACAAGCACAAGCTTAAGACACTGTTTTTTCTCCACGAGGACTCCTTTGACACGACCTGATTCTCCGAAGAGGGGTTTGTTGCCAGAGTCGTGCCAGGGCTGCATCCCATAGAACCGAAAAGGAGTCTAGACCAAGGGCGAAAATTTTAGTGGGGGTGCCCAAAAAGGGCCCTGGGAAGGTCCAGGTTTGTCTTTAAGAGTTAACGGAAGGTTCAACCATTTGGTTAACTGGGGACAGAGATGACATCCATATTCCAATTTGAAGACTATAAAGACTTTTTCAACCATTGGGTTTCCACTCTTCCGAAGCAGGGCCACGGGGAGTACCGGCGCGTGGCCTTGGCTCTTGCGGTCTCCACCACGATGGTGAGCCAGGTGTTCCGGGGGGACAAGGAACTCAGCCTGGAATTGGCGTGCGACCTTTGTGAATATCTGAACCTGACCGAGGAAGAAACCGAGTACTTCCTGTTGCTAGTGGAACATCGCCGGGCGGGATCCATCAAACTCAAAAAACGCCTGCAGAAACAGATCAAAGAGCGCCGGGAAAAGGCGCAAAAGCTGGAAAACCGGTTAAAAAAAGAAACCGAGATGAGTGAGGAACAGCGGGCCGTTTTTTATTCCAGTTGGATGTACAGCGGGGTGAGGATTCTGGCCTCCTGCGGGGGCTTTAACAACGCGGAGCTGATTGCCCAGCGCCTGAATTTACCGCGAAACCAAGTGCAAAAGATCCTGGAATTTCTTTTAAGTCACGGGCTTCTGGTGCAGAAAAAGGATGAACTTCACTTGGGACCGACCAAAACCTATATCGGTTCCTCCAATCTTCTCACCGTCAAGCATCATCAAAATTGGCGTCTCCAGGCGTTTAACCGCATGGTCCAGGATGACAGCAAGAATCTCTTCTATACCGGCCCGATGAGTTTGTCCCACGAAGCCGCGGAGTTGCTACGCCAGGAGATTTCCAATCTTTTGGATCAGATCTTTAAAGTCGTTCCCCCGACAGCGTCTGAAACCACGCGCTGTCTGAATATTGACTGGTTCGAATTTTAGGTGAGTCCTCACTGCGTCGGCTTCGGGTAGACACGAAAGCGGCGGAACGCCATCCAATCCTCTATTTCCTCGGGGTCGAAGTTGTCGGTTTTGGTTATGAGAGTGGAGGTCAGTTCCCGGATAGAGTCGTAGTCGAACTCCTCCAGATGAATGGCCTTTCCCAGGCCGAGGGCATCGCCGACTTCCGCCGCGCTTCGGTTCACGGCAAAACACTTGCGGCGTTCTGCTTTGTATTTATCCATATCGGTTTGGCTCAACCTCAAGGGGGAAATCACAACCAGGCAGCGATCCAGGAGATTGGTGAATTCCAGGAGCCGTACGCCCATGACCAGTTCGTGAAGAAGGAGAGTTTCTTGGTCCTCCTCCGACATTTCGTCGAAGGCCAATTTATCGAACCAGATTTCTTTGAGCTTTTGCAGGGCGAACTGGTCGGTCTTGAAGCTAACACCGATTTTATAGGCGGGAAGCTTTCTTAAGGGGACTGGGACAAAATACCAGGACCGTTCCATCGTGATATGCAAAAAATCCGCTGCCAGTTTTGGAAAGCGATCGACGATTTTACTGAGAATTTTTTCATGGAGGCGCTTGTAAGCGGGAAGTTGCGTGATCTCCACCCGGTAGCTTTCAAGGGGTTTGCCATTGACACCGTTGCCACCGCCACCCGCATCGACGCCGCCTTCAGCCTCGCTCCGGGGAACCGGAGAAGGAAGGCCGTCACCGCGCTGATCCATGCCGAGATGGGTCTTGTCGACGATGACTTCCTTGGAGGCACTGCAGGCCACAAGGCCAAGGAGGGTTAGAATGTTAATAATCAATATCCAAAACTTCATTTTATTTTCTCGTTACGAAAACCTGTTTTTGTAAAGTCGTGAGGTTAAAAACCTCTTCGGTGAAATTCCCGTTTTTGTCCGTGCTTTGCAAAACAAGCTGGTTGCTTTCAAAATCCAGGTAGCCTTGGGCTTTCGTGGATTTTTCAAGGGGACCTTGGGGGCTTTTCAGTTCAACCTCAAGGTCCTTCATAAAATAGATGGATCTTGCCGCGCTAACATCCACTTTAGCGGCCCGCACGGTGACACATTGGTTGCCATGGGGCGTGCAATTTTGGATCAGGACATTCTTCAGGGATATTTCCGCCGAAGCCTCCAGAGCCAAAGGCATGGCGAGAGTCGCCATGCCGAGGATTTTGATTAGGTAAGAATCCAATTTTTTCACGTTAAGGTCCTAGTGTTCAGAACTTTGAAGATCCAAAGGGAGTCCGTCCGGGAAAAGACCGCCCATTGTAGCGTCGTTCAGCTTCAGGATTTTTCCATCTTCATCAACAGATTCAGGCATTACCGTTTTGATGTCTTTCGGCGGGTTTTTCAAGAAACCAACCACGTTGATCCGGACTTCGCGAACGCTTTGACCTTGTTCGTTTTTGACAGGCATTGAGAAGACGCCGCCAAGAGCTTGATCTAAGAGCGCGAGGCTTTTCTCACCTTCACTTGTGGAAGGAATACAAATTCCATCTTTAAACAGGAACCCGCGACGTTGATTTCTTGTTTCCTGACCCATGGGGCAGATGTTTGCATGGTACTTACGCGCCCATTTCATTGCAGCGCTAAAATCACTGCCAAGCTCAGGAATCAAGGACAGAGTGTGATCCTTGCGCAGTTTCGCCACGCTAGGCAGAGAATTGAGGTAAGCCGTTTGTTGCGGGGCGGTCATCTCGTTGTACTTGGGGTCTCTAGAGAGTTTCTCGAAAACACTGAGGTCATAGGCTGTCGCGACGGACCAATACAGCATTTCACCGCCAGTCAATTGTCTCAGTGCAATTAGATCCGCTGAGTTCATTTGCTTTTGAGCGATGCCACTGGTTGAGCACTCGACGTTAACGCCGGTCTCTTGGTCCCCCACGGTGACGCAGGAATTAACCAGGGACTCATTAATTTCTCTTTCGAAAATATGAGGGTTCAAATTCAGGGTCAATTCCATTCCCGCGTTCATTTTGAGGAATTTTCTAAAGTCATTCAAAGCCAGATTATAGTCATGGAGAACGTCAGCTAACTGGCTATAAGAAGTGATGTCTTCTGTTCCATCTAGCAAGAAATTTTTAAGCGGGGATTCGGGGAACTCCCTTTGCCATTTCTGATAATCGGCGACTTGCTCAGGGGTGCCGTTTTTGACGATGGGGGCGATTCTTTTTGCAATCCCTTTAAGGACCATGAACCGTTTCACAAAATTTTTGTAAAACTGGGCCTTTTTATTATTGGGGTCTTTCTCCAGGGCCATGTCGAAGACTTTATCGGACAGCATAAAGGTGTAAGGGCTTACCAATTGCTCTCCGGCCTCCGCCAGTTCCTCGGACTTCATTGCCGCTGTGGCTTGGATCCGGATTTTATCTTCGGAATTGTTTTTTTTCTCAGAGCAGGCTGTCAGGGCCATCACCAGGCTGGTCGCGAGGACTGAGGTTTTTAACATTGTTTTCATTTTCTATCTCCTTATTGTTGTGCGGTTTAAAGGTACCGCGTTTCTGGAGGGCAATTTACCCGCACAACAAAACTCGCCATAGATTTGATTCGCAAAATGTTCCCGCAAATATTAACCATTTGGTTAATACTTTTGGCCCAAAATCAAACCAATGCTTTTTGGGGTCCTTTGGGCCTGTATACAAGGCCTGTGCCTATAAAAGAAGGCGGGAGATAGGGTTTAAATCGCGGAAGCTCTTTCAGGTTCGTCGAAGAAGTAGACAGGGGGACTTGAAACGTCCCTCAGGGAGGGGATTAAACGGGATTAAACGTATTAAAGAACTAAACGGACAGGATGAGGATCAAGACCGTGAACACGACAATCATGGGCTCGACCAAAGACGGGACGGGGAGCGTGGGCTTTTTCATATGAAGACCTCCTTATTGTTATTTCTAGCTTAGGGGGTCTGGTCTGGTTTTTCGACTGTAGGTCTTAGAAGGCCCCCGAGTGCGGACAAGTTATTGGATTCTCGTGTAAAGCCGTGATCTCACAAGGAGAAAGTAAAAACTGTCTAAAAGTTCGACGTCAGTTGACCATGGTCTTGCTTCGAGACAGACTTGGAGTGTGGCCTCGGAAAAGGAGTTCTAGGCATGATGAAGTTCACTTCTCTCTTTCTGTCTTTAGGTGTTTTATCGTCCACGGCGTGGGCTGCGATCCCGGCAAAGCGTCCCGCTCCACCGGTGGGGCGGATTCTCAAGGGTGAGGGCCAGGTCTCTGGAGGCTTGGCCGGGGCGGGCTTCACGCTTTTGGACCTGCGTCGCACGGCAGACAACAAAAAGAAATTCGAGCGCATTGTGATTGATTTTGGCGACTTGCAGGGAGAGCCGCAAAAAGGGCTTCCGACCTACTTCCATGCGGAGTTAAAGAAAAACCCTCATCGCCTGGTTCTGGATTTCACGCAAACACCCAATAGCCGCGTGGATGAGGGGCGTTTGTCCCTGCGCTTGAAAGACTCCTTATTCGTAAAAAAGAGTTCGATGATCCTGGATCCGGAGGACAAAGCCTTGAATCTGAGTTTGGATTTGAAGGCCGACACTCTTGTGCGCATCTCCCAGGTGAAGGGCGAAAAATCCACCGCCAAGGTGGTGATTGATCTTTTCCCGGACAGAAAAAAAACTGTGAAGTAGGGCCTGCTTGAAAACCGTCTACTGGATCCTGCCTTTTTTGCTTTTCCTCTCCCACGCGCAGGCGCGGGTCTTTAATATCAATTCCGAGAAATTCGCCGGATATTTTCTGGTCACAGGGGGGCCCTCGGCCCTCAAAACCCAGGCCTTTCTTGATGAGGACAGCCTTGCCAATACTTATTCCAAGGAAGTCACGGTTAACACCACCGGCGAGTTCGGATTCCTCTATTCAACCCCCCGGGTGAGCTTGCGGTTTGGCTTTGAAATCTTTAAGCCCACTTTGCTTAAGGACGTCGTTGCGAATAACGGGAGTACGGATATTTATAGCCTCAAGAGCGATGTCACGGCCTATGCGCCGAAGCTGGGGCTTGAGATCCATCTTCATAGCACCAATACCTACCGCTCCTTTATCCAGGCCTATGTGGGGACCGGGAGTGTCAGTTACAAGAATGACTACACCATTCTCAGTTATCCCGGCCAGTCCGACCATACGGTGGAAGGGAAGGGCTCCGCCACGCTCTACGGAGGGACGCTGGGGGTGGAATCCCACCTGACGGACACGACCACGTATATTTTTGAATTCGGGTATCGGCAGATGAAAGTGGAGAACCTCAAATACAGCCGTGACACCACGACCTTCAGCGGCGCAAAGACCGCGGGGGATCCCGTGCTGGATGCCAGCGGCAACCCGCGGGTCCTGGACTTTACCGGCGGCTACATCAGCCTAGGCTTCCGCTTCTACTTGTAACCCCTTCGGGTGCCAGGCCCTGCTTCTGGAGGCGGCGAGTTAAAAGTCGTTCCTTTTGCCATGTAGATCGAACCTTTTGGCCCCGTCGATCAGGAATGCGACCCATTGAACCCGCGATCTCACGGATCATCAAAAATTACTTCCGGTGCCAGTCCCGCAGGGCTTTGTAGGAAAGAAAATAAAAAGCACTGGATAAAAACCAATGCTTTTGTGAATGGACCTGGTTTTAGAAAACTAGGGTTACTGCTCAGTCAATTTGTAAGACCCGTAGATCCAGAAGCACATGACTTACAGTATCTGTAAGTTTCTATTTTTCCATTGTTGTCTACTACGAGTTCACTATAAGTATCTTCTTTTCTTGTGCTGTTTAAGTACTCCGTAACGACAGTTCGGAAATAATGCTTACGATCCTGCCAAACGAAGTAATCGGAAATACTGACTGTTTCTATCGCCGTTCTAACACCCGATTTGGGGTCCTCTATCCACCGAGATGTTTTTGACAGATCAGGTTTAAAGTCTTTTGAGACCTCCTGCCCATCTAAAACTAAAGAATTCCATGCTTTGGGCTTTGAATCGAAATTGGGTTTGGCATTTAAATAATAGCGATCGAACCACCGCCCTGGTGCCACTTCATACGTATACCGACGTAGCTCTGGAATTAGATCATACCCGTATTGCGCCAACTCAGATCTTTTAGACTGAATACAGATTTTTAAGGGGGGCTGATAGGCAAACAGATCACCCTGCCTGTCGTCAGGAGATAAGGTCACACAAAAGCCTTTTGCGTAAACAACTCTCTTCTCAACAATCGCTGTATCAAGTGGTTTGATAATTTCGGGTTTTAGAATCACAAACTCCGTCGCGTATTGACCGGAAGTAGCCACGGTAATTGAGTTTTCAGACTGAGATATGATTTCTTCGCTAGATGAAGGACTGAACGGAATTATGCCATAATAATTGGAACCTTTTACCCTAGTATTAAGATAAACAAATTCGTCGTCGTCGCTATCTGCCGACTTGGTATTGGTGTAGACATCCATTCCAACTACGGGGGGAATATCTAAATTCAAAAACTCTTTTGTATAACGACTTCTTGCATTGGGCTCATCGTAGATTTTATCTCCCCCCTCATAATTCACATAAAGGTTATCTACAAACTTCTTGTTTATTAGCTTTACCGCTGAACCAAAGATGCTCCCTTCAGGTAAGCTTTTAGATGAAACACGTACTTCCTTCACCATTTTACCTAAAGAAATATCTAAAAAATAAAATGAATAAAATCCTTTGGATGAACCTAGCACAAAGTAAACGATGTCATCACTAATGAATCCGGAAGCATCTCCGGCCAAATAAGTAGCCGATGCTATATTATCAAAATAAAAATATTTGCTCTTAATAAGTTTGCCCGAAGTTAAATCACGGATACTGAAAATATAGGGCTGCGGTTGTCGTTGATAAGGTCGTGGTTCGTAGATGAGTAAGGCCTTTTGAATAGAGTCATCAACTGCCCAAGAAGAAAAAAAGTGGGTTTCCGTATCGTTTTCTTTCAGAGCAAATTCGCGTGTTTCGCCGGTTTTATAATTGAGAAGTCCAAAAAAGGTCTTACCAAGTCGCTTGTCGCCATCAAATGTAGAAGTTAGCCAAATTTTTCCACTAACTACTCGAGAAGGCACACCCTCTTTACCTTCCGCCACAGTGGTAATCCCGGATTTCCTTTTTGGTTCATAAATGTAGTCCCCGACTCGACGTAAGCTACCGTCATTCCAAGATTCAAATGCATAATGAAACACAGGTTTAAAATATATTAAATTTTTGGTTCCGTTACTAGCTACTCGTACGCACTGTGAACCCTCTAACACTTTACAAAATTTTGAGTCCTCAATGTTTTCGTAGTTTTCTGCTCCATAATTCAAATAGAGTTCTGGAAAATTGTATCCGTGCGAAATGGAATGAAACATGAAAAGCACACAAAAGAGAATGCCAAGACGCTTTGTATTCATAAGATTTTCCCCAAAAGAGTTGTGACTGCTGCCGCGTATAACATGATTCCTTTTCCTACTCACTTGTCAGAGGTCTAACAGATCATTTTTACAAACTCGTCTCTTGTTCAATAGAAACCTGGCGAACAAAACTGAATCCTTTCGATGAGCCGGGCCATCAGCTTCGAACTGGCTTTAAAGCGGTTTTAGGCTTTTGGCCACAAAAACGCTAGAAAATGACTGGGTCGTCATGGCCCTGCCCAGTGGAGTTACCAAAACGCGCCTTAAAAGGGGCTCACTCCAATTACGCACAAAAAAAGCCGAGGCTTTTACTCTCGGCTTAAGTCATCGTTTTCTTTTAAGAGACTGAGCTAACAATGAAGTGGTTTTAACCAATTCAGAAGACTTGACCAAGTTACCCAATTAATCCCAGGCTATCGTTTGTTTTCCTACTGCATATTCGAGGATTGAGAATGGCGGCCTTCCTTCATTAGCCTGATTGATATTTATCATATAATCAATTATCGGCACATTTTGAGAGGCAGGATTTTTCATCGCAAATTCAGCGAATCGATCCAAGACCTTCTTCGAAATCATGATGCTTCCACTTTGACTTCCAACGTGCAGAACTCCACAGCGCTTTTGCGGCAATTTCTGACACCATTCTCTTTGCAGGCTCGACAAGCCCCTGATCGTCCCTTCCTGGACGAGTTTACTTTGCGAATCCAACATCTCCAGCATAAATTCGACGGGTACATCTTTCGAAGCTACCAGGTCGTAACTTATATTGAAAAAATCCAAAACGAAACTGTAATAGTATTTGGCGGCATCCTCGTCATCACGTAAAAAGCGCTCCCGCTCCGCTTGAAAATCAGCAATAAGCTGAATCAAAAAACTCGTCGGAAAAAGAATTTCGCGCATTTCTGGATATCTTCTTGGAACAGCGGCAACACTTGTAACTAAAGCGCGCTCTTGAAGGTTTGAACCTACAAGAGCCTTTTTCAAATCAGGAATCACCGAATCAAATACGTCTCGTCCCAACTTTCCAAGCTTGAATAGTTCAGCAAATTGATTCAGAGATGTTCCACGCAATTCGACATCAGAACTTTTCGTCAGTTCTAGCATACGCGCAAGTGTCGCAGCATCCATTGGCTGCAAGTAGAACATGTTATTTAAAACTGTGATCACGACGTATTTGCGCGAATCGTTCAATAGACCCGCGAGTGTTTTTGCAAGCTCTCTACCTGCTGAGTTTTGATATTCATAGGCAATTCCTATTAATTCTAGACCGGCCAATCGTGCAGTGGGAGTATCGCCTTCTAAGAATCGATTCAAGAGTATTCCAGTCACACCGTCACCTGGAACCATTTGCAAAAATGGTTGGCCATCGACAGTAAATCTAAAATTCCTTAAAAATCTCGCTGTATTTCTAATTTCTGTAGCATTTCCTGCCCGAATCTGTTCAACAAAAAAGGGAATCCAGATTTTATCAAACTCCTCTCGCGACCACTGCAAATTCGGCTCTACCTGGGTTCGTAAAGTATCAATCACCTTAAAACTAACGTGTCTATCCTTATTCTGTACAAGTGCCGGATCTTGAATTGCGGGCCGCAAATCGGGCTCAAGGTAATCAAAAACGAATTTCAACGGCAGCTTCTTTACGTTTGCCTGAATGAAATCATCAAACTCAGAAACTTTTCGTGCGCATACCGATTTTACTTCTCCAGCATAACTCTTGCTACAAGACTTGAAGAAGTTATAGAAGCTCCGTGCTCGACCTTCCTCTGCGAAGAAATCAATTTTAGAAAATTCGGCTCCTGCATCAATCACCATGACGGCATTTATTTGCGCTTTTTTGTCTAAACCATTAAGGTTATTAACCAACGCCGTCAAAAAATTAAGATCGCCTTTTGTCATCGACTCAGCGAAGTCTCGAGTGAATCGATCATCAGGCAAAAGCGCCACAAGACGAGAAAAATCATTTAGTTGAAAGTATTTACTATTGCGAGCTAAGAGGTTAATGGCATTCCTATGATCGGAACTTGTTGCAAAAGAGTCCAAAGCCGACTTGATCACCGCATTTGGGTTTGCCATATCTGAAATATAACCATTTGCCACAGTCGCTTCAACGACCCAAACATTTACTCCTGGAACTGCTCCACTCTGCTGAAGGATTTTTTCCACCAAACGTGCGTGCTCTGCATTTCCGGGTTTTAAATTCTTTCTGATTACATGGAGCGCGCGTTCTTGTGATACTTTTGAAGCCGCTACAAGCCCCGTCGCAAGAAGCTCGAGACTCTCAGGCGAAATTTGCGGCATCCATTCAAGGGTTCGTCCGGCCAGAACTGCATCATTCCAATCCTTGAGCTCTTCGGCAAAAAACAGTCCAATAAGTTTGACCTGCTCGTCTTGTGCAATGGAAGTGAAACTACCGAAATGTGCCTTTAAAATTTCATCTGCCCCTTCTGGCAAAGCCGCCAGCAACTGTCGAAGAACTGGAAAATCTGCGCTTATCGAACCTTGTGTCCCCAGGTCTCGAAATAATTCAGCGATCTGCACCCATCTCAATGTGGCTATTCCGGGATATTCGACGCTTAAAATAGGTATCATCATTTGTTCAAAGTGGCGGAAAAGAGAAATATTATTGCCAGCGTATTTCATGATGAACTTGGGCCCCCAGGAGGATCGCCAACCACCATTCCTTTCCTCCTGAACGGTCTTACTGAAGACATACGAGAGCTGAGGCAACGGGTCGCCGGGAAGTTCTTGTATGACTTCAATCGCCAGATACGCGACTTTCGAACTTTCACCGCCGATTAGATCCAGCACAGCATGCTTAACACGATCATCTAAAAGATAATCGCTACCGCGTATGATTTCGAGCGTGTCTTGACGAACAGACATTTCAGGACTTTGAAGCTGCGAAATAACTTTCGCGATTTGTTGCTCAGTACGCGCCCTGAATAGGGACGCTTGGCTGAATGCAAGATTTCCAACAAAGAGAAGAGCGAATGCCAAAAAATTTTTAAGCATAAAACCTCTTAAAGTTTTGATCCTTGAAGAACGTTAATTCACGCTCGATCTAACAATTTAAAAGATGATGTGCAACAGATCTCCTAAACAGGGCTTGGTACAGCAATGTGCTGGCAGGCAGACTGTACAAATTCCAATAGCCGCAATGCGTCTTGCTCAAAAAAGGAATGGTTCTAATCATTAAAACGAATAGGTTCGCACTGGCTTCCTGATCCCGAAGGCCTACTGATATTTACTAAAATCAGGAGGGGCTCCGTTCAAAGCGGAATATTAAGGTGCGGTTTGTCGACTCCGGTGCCTTACGCCCTGTTCGATTTTCTTGGTTCTGAAAACGAGTCCTAAAGATTCCATTTGATTCAGCCCGAGGTACCCTTGCACAGATCTGAATTCCCGCCCCCAAGAAAGAATCCGAGTAAAGGGGCGGAGGTCAAATAGGCCTTTGAGGCTTTGGCCTGCTGTTTTTGAAAGAAGGCCCACGATGGCAGAAGTCAGAGTGCGGATAAAAGCTAGGTAGGCTTGGCGGCTCGGGATCGTGATCAAGGCATGAATATGGGACCAATTGAGAGCCATGTCGTAGATTCGGATGCCATACTTTTGCGCTTGCGCCCGGAAAATTTTTTCGAGTTTTCTACTGGTCGGATGAAAGGGACGTGCGTGGGTGCTTTTGAGCACTAAGTGAATTGGATTTTTAGTGGACAGAGGTCTTGCTGATTTTCTTTTTCCTTTAAGGAAAGACCCGCCAAACTCTTTTTTGTAATCCTTTAAAAATCCAAAGCTTGCTTGCCGCATGCATCCTCCTCAAGGAAATGAGAGATTCTTGTATCACATATTTTGGAATCTCATTTTTCGCAGAGACGGGGTATAGATACAATTTGCTTTATAGCGAACAAAAACCCATCGCCCCAAGGCGATCTTTGATGCGCGCTTTGTTTTTCTGCTGACAGCCTGAAAGGCTTCACTGGTAAGGGTTTTAAGAATCAAAAAAGGGCGTCAAGAAGAAAATAGGTCCAAACCGGGTACATAGGTAACAAAGTAGACCGGCGACATGGGTTACACTAATTTAAGGGTACGGAGGTCGGTCGCGCCATGCCCTGGAAAAAGACTCATTACATGAATGAAAGAGTAAAATTTATTGCTACCTATAAAGAGAAAACAAAGACGTTTTCTGACCTCTGTGATGATCGAGAAAAAACATCCTCGGTGGGGCCCGCGAAAGCTTCCGGCCTTGAAGAAATGGATAACGATGTGTGGAAAGTTTATTTCGGACCAATTGCGCTTGGCCACTTTGATGGGCAAACCGAATATCGATCAAAGAACAGATATTTTGGAACGATGATTTGTATTGATGGCGATGTAACATCAACTAAGCGGAGACGCCACAGAAGATAAAAGTGTAACCTATGTCGTCGGTCTGATTTGTTACCTATGTTTTAGGTTGCACCATAAAAATTCGAAATTGCACCTGTGCCTGTGTCATCCGCTTGCCAAGAGCGGCGCGAAGCGGAGGGCCCCCGCGGGCCCCTATAAAGTCTCCGACAAGGCGTCGTCGGGATAGTAGGTTTGGATGCGGGCCAGGAACTCCTGCTTTCCGAGAGGATCTTGGGTGGCCGCCAAGCCTTGGGCCAGGAAGGGGCGGAGCATCTCATACGGAATTGCGTTGTGCTTTGCCAGGATCAGAGCATTGGTCATATTGGCGGCGGAAAACTCAATGTCGTCCGTGCCCTTCATCCTGAACTCCTCCGTCAGGCCCATGCCAAGAAGTTTGGCTTTTTTCTCGGTCTCAAGGCTCAGATTTCCGCTCAGATTCAAAACCATCTGAAAAGTAAAATCGTCCTCCTTCAAGGTCGCTTCATTTTTGACCAGTTGCTGGAAGACATCCTCCGCCTGGTGATCCAGGCTCTCATGCAGAACCCTCATGTACTCCGCGAAGTCGGCCTCGTTGGAGCCAAAAAGCCCCGTCGTGACATAAATGGCAATCAACTCACCGGCATAGGAATTTCCCACGATTCCGCTGATATGGTCAAAAAGCGCTTTGGCAGAAGGATCCACCAGAATTTTCTCTTCAAAAAATTTCCTGGCCTCCGTTGAAAAAACCAGGACCTTTTCGGAAGGCGGAGTTTCCAAGGCGGACTTTTCCCCTGCGACCTCTCCCCCGAGGGGCCCCTGCAGCACCGGCGAAAGCGGGGCCGCCTCCGGCACCTCCTCGAGCGAGGCGAGGGATGTGCTTTCCTCCTGAAGATTTCTTTCAATCAGGGACAGAGTTTGTGTCGATTCATCGTAAAGAAACAAGCTCGTCAAAACCGCCAAACCATAAAAGAAGTATCTTTTTTCAAACCTCATAGATGGCATCTCCTGAAATCTCTCCTGTTATTATTTGAGCAGGGTTACTTGGGCTTTGTTGCAGGCGGCATTATGAGGGCGGGCCACACAACCCGGGACGTTTCTCAACCAGCCCGGCGAAGCGGTGCTCAGACCGCAGCCGCAGGCAATATCAAACAACTTGCCGGCAGAGCACACCAGCCGCGTGGAGCAGGCGGCGGCAGGGAGGCGGGCAGGAAGGTAGTTTGAAATCGACACGGTGTTAACCATCCGGGCATAGCGGTAAGAGGAGTTGTAGCCGGGGGCGTAGTTGTAGAAGCCGGCCGTCGGCGTCTGGCTCACATTGTAGACGCGGTTGGCGGGGTCAAAGATCTTGATGTAGTTTCCGTCCGCCCCATTCACCGCGACCGTGTGTTGGTAGGCGGAGTTTCCGGACTTGAGAAGAATCGTGAGGACCTGTAGAGGCTTATTCGCCCGGAATTCCGCATTGGGCACAGGAGCCACCCGGTTTTGCACAGCTCCTAAACCAATATTGGCCACGATCGCCCGGACGGAGGCAAACACATTGCCCACCGGGGTTCCTCCCCCCGTAAAGCTGGTCCCTTGGGATCCCATCAGGGCAAAAATAATATCATCCGGCAAGGCGGAGTTCAGAAATCTTCTTTGATCCAGGGGCACGTTGCGCTCCAACTGCAACGTTTTCAGAACCATGGCTGAAGCCGTGGGGGCGCAGAAGCTGTCAACCACCCGGGTGACTCCCGTCACTTTGGTGATGTAGCTGCGAATGGACGGCGTGCCCTGGGCGTACCGAGGCATTTTAGGATGTACACAGAGCGTGGCGCTCTGGCACGGCAGCGGTGAACCCGCCTGGGCTGGAGAAAGAGCTAAAGTTGACAACACGAATACAGTTCCGACAAACGCAAGAGAATCAAATACCTTCACTATGGCCCCCCGGTAATTCTTCCTTATTGATTTGATCTGATCTGAATCCCCTTACTGGAATTCAGTCCCCTGGAATTGAGGTCGTGCAAACTCCGTGACAATTCATTTCGTGTTTAATGCAAATGGAGCGGGGACGGCCGTCTAACTTCTAGATAGTTGTTTTATAAATTCTGACATGTTGGAGGCCAAGACAGGAGGCCAAGACAGCCGTCTTAGGTATAAAGGCTGTCGATTTCGGACTGGTATTTTTGCGTCAGGTATTTGCGTTTTAATTTTAAGGAAGGGGATAGCTCGCCGCCCTCGACAGTGAATTCCGTGGGTAGAATCAAAAAACGCTTGATGGTCTCGTAGCTTGCCAACTCCGCATTGGTCTTTGCGATGTGCTCGCGCACGAGATCCTGCACCCAGGGTCTGGAGACCAACTCGGTCCAGTCCGTAAAGCGGTCGCCGCGGGCCTGAGCCAGGCTCTTCAGCAGAACCGGATCCAGGGTCACCAGAGCCACGATGTATTTTTTCTGATCCCCGCAAATAAGGGCCTGGGTGATCAAGGGATGGAGCTTCATCAAGCCTTCCAGCTTTTGCGGGGCGATGTATTTGCCGCCCGCGGTTTTGATCAGATCCTTTTTGCGGTCGGTGATTTTAAGATCCCCGCCCTGCAGAACTTCGCCGATGTCCCCGGTGTAAAACCAGCCGTCTTTGATGGCCTCTGCCGTGGCCTCCGGGTTTTTGTAGTATTCCTTCATGACTTTATGGCTGCGGATAAGAACCTCACCGTCTTCGGCGATTTGGATCTCCACATCCCCAATGGGACGCCCGACGGAACCGAACTTGTAATTAAAGGGCGTGTTCACGGTCACTGCGGCGGTGGTCTCGGTCAAGCCGTAGCCTTCCAGGATAAGAATCCCGGTGGCATGAAAAAAGCTCGAGATCTCTTCTGATAAAGGCGCTCCCCCGCTGATGGCAAAACGCAGGCGTCCGCCGAAAGCTTCGTGGACCTTCCCCAGAACCAGCTTCTTGGCCAATTCGTAAGTGGCCAGAAGATTCAAAGGAAGGGTTTGGTGCGTGATTTTTAGCTGGGTCAGCTCCCTGCCGACGGCCACGGCCCAGGCAAAGAGCTTTTTCTTAAGAGGAGCGGCATCCATTTGCGTACTGATGGCGGAGTAGATCTTTTCAAAAATGCGGGGAACCGCGATCAGAAACGTGGGCTTGATGTCATGCAGGTTGGCGCGCATTCTTTCCAGGCTCTCGGCGTAGGCCATCGTGAAGCCGATGTGGGCGTGGGCCCAGTGCTCGATGCGTCCCAACACATGGGCGTAGGGGAGAAAGGTCAAAGAGACGTCCTTTTCGCCGACATCGAAAATCGAGAAGGCTTCGCTGACTTCAGAAATGACCTGGGTTTGGGTGATCACCACGCCCTTGGGTAGCCCGGTGGTGCCAGACGTATAAAGAAGAGTGGCGGTATCCGTGTTTTTTAAAGTGCCGCAGAGGTGTTCAAAAGCCAGGGGATGATGATTTAAAAACTCGCGGCCTTTTTTCGCCAGCTGTTCCCAGGCAAGAATGTTTTCTTCTGCGGGGGGTTTTTGGCTTTCGAATAAAATGACCTTTTCCACGCTTGGGCAGCGGTCTTTGATTTCCGCCCAGACCTTCAAAAGAGCCTCATTTTCCAGGAAAAGAACGCGGGCCTCGGAGTTATTCAGGATGTATTCCACATCCGCCGGGGCATTGTTCTGGTAGATGGACACCACAATGCCATGAATCCCGATCACGCCGTAGTCCGTGACCGACCATTCGTAACGGGTGTTGGACATGATGGCGACGCGGTCTTTGGGTTTAAGCCCCAGGGAGAGCAAACCGGCCCCCAGGGTTTCAATGTCCTGGTAGTACTCTGACCAGTTTTTGCTGATCCACTTGTGGTGTTTCTTATAAATCACGGCCTTCGGGGCGCTTCGCTGCCGGAAGGACAAAAGGGCCTGACCGAGAGTGGTGTTGGGGGGTGGTGTTTTATGCGTCATACTTTTTGCCTGAACTCTACTGCCCAGTGGGTTTGCGTGAATCCACTCCGAGAATCAGATTCACGGATTTTTTCTGATTGGCGTCGACGCGAACCACCTGTTCCGCGGATAATTTCGAGAAAGGATCGTAGGCTGTGATCCTGACCGGAGTCCCCGCGGGGATCGCATATCTGGAGATGGGCGGTTTTTCTCCCAAACGAAGGCCATTGACATAAATAACCGTATTCAGGCCCCCATTGGCAACACTAATTGAAACATAGGCCGCTTTTTGTGCCGGATACATCGACATCGTAAACGTGGATCCGTTTTGGACGACCTTGATGACGCCTTCGTAATTTAAATAGCCTTCCTTTTTCAAGGTGACGATGAAATCTTTGTTGGCTTCCAGGGTACGTCGGTTGGGCGTGAAAGCCCCCGTGTCTTCGCCGTTGATGAAAATGCGCGCCCCCACAGGTTCACTGACCAAAAGCACGGTGTACTGGCCTGTGGAAGCTTGATCGGTATTTTCCGAAGCCTCATGGACGGCCGGGGCGGGGGCGGACTCAGGTCCCTTCGGTGAAGCGGGGTTTTTGCCCTCCCCGGGGAGGAGGTTTTGCACCATTTTTTGCCCCGACGGAGAGGTAAACAAATATCTTGCGCCGAAGATGCTGCCCCCGACAATGGTGGCGATGAGGCCCCAGGTGACCAACTGGTCCCGGACGGCGGTGGCTGCGGTCTTGGAGCGCGAAGCATAGGAGCCGGTCCAGCGCGTGTAAGTGCCGACCCCGGGGATGTTCCTCTTTTCGTTTTCGTTTTTATAGAATTTCTTGCGGGCGGCGCCGGGGTCTGCGCCCGATTTCAGGTTGTCCAAATTGATTTTGACATCGTTATCGTTAACTTTGATCCCCAACTCATTGTCATCCACCGTGAAGCTCCCGTCCACGGCGGTGGCCGGAAGGGAGCCGGGCATAAAGCCTGCGGGCGACTGGTTGGGGATCTGCGCGATCTGGGCGATGACTTCGGTTTTGTTTCCCACGGTGCGGGTGACCAGAGTTTTATCGTCCTGGGTTTGCACGGCCAGTTTTGAGTACTCCACCAGACGGCGTTTTTGCTCAAGGTAAATCTGCGAGAAGGCGGTTTTGACAAAGACGCTGAAGTCGTGCGGGGAGAATTCCGGATATTGCGTATTTAAAAAACGGTTCAGATCCCGGTGCAGGGCCGCCGCCGTCTGGTAACGGAGGCTCTTATCTTTTGCCAGGGCTTTATTTACGATCCGTTCCAGTTCCGGGGGCACGGAGGGGTTGATTTTGCGGATGCTGGGAATCTGGCATTCACGGATTTTGCGCAGGATCGCCGCTTCGCTGCTGGAGGTGAAGAGGCGGTCGTTGGCCAGCAGCTCCCAAAGCACAATCCCTAAGGAGAAGATATCCGTGCGCAGGTCAATCGGCATCCCGTCCGCCTGTTCGGGACTCATATAACCGAACTTCCCTTTGAGGGTGCCGGCTTTGGTGGCTTCCATCTGGGTTTCCGCTTTGGCGATCCCGAAATCAATGATCTTCACTTCGCCTTCGAAGCTCACCATGATGTTTTGCGGGCTCATGTCCCGGTGGGTGATGTTCAAAGGGCGGCCGGTGGTGCCGTCGATGCAACGGTGGGCGTGATCCAGCCCGGCGGCGACTTCCTTGATGATGTAGATGATCTGGTCAATGGAGAACTGAACATTGGCTTTCTTCATCTCGTTGACGATCTGACGAAGATTGCGGCCCTCCACGTATTCCATGACGAGGTAAAATTGTTTGTGCTCCACCCCGAAGTCGTAGATGGAAACCACGTTGCCGTGATTGAGGTTCACGGCGATTTTGGCTTCCTCTTTGAACATGTCAATGTACTCTTGGCTTTCGGAGTGCTGGGGAAGAATACGTTTGATCGCCACGAACTTGTTGACGCCCACAGCTCCCACCGACTTCGCAAGATACACTTCCGCCATGCCGCCGGTGGCGACTTTATCGAGAAGCAGGTATTTGCCGAATTGTTCGAGCTGTTGCGACATTAAAAACGTTTCCTCTTTGCTAAAAGATCGGTAAAATGTTGAAAGCACTTAAGGAATCTGGACCTTTAAATTATGAAGTGGATCGCTCTCACCGGCGGCATCGCCTCCGGCAAAAGTACTGTGACCTTACGACTCAGGACCTTGGGCTTTGCGGTCCTGGATGCGGATGCTATTTCCCGCGAAGTCACGGCCCCCGGCGGGTCGGCCTTGCCGCAAATCTTCACGGTTTTCGAGGGCGTACAGGCCCCCGATGGAAGTCTGGATCGTCAGGCTTTGGGGGCTTTGGTCTTCGGGCACGAAGAGCAGCGTCGGCAACTGGAAGCCATCATCCATCCCTTCGTCCGGGCCCGGGTGGCCGAAGAGAAGGAGCGTCTGCGCAGAAAAGGGACCAAAGTCGCGTTTTACGATGTCCCGCTTTTGTACGAGCAGGGCCAGGAAGAGCATTTTGATGCCGTGATCCTGATTGCCGCGCCCGAGGAGTCCCAGCTGAAATGGCTGATGCAGAGAAACTCCCTGGACGAAGAGCAAGCCCGGGCGCGCCTGCGAAGCCAGCTTCCCTTGGCGGAAAAAGAAAAACGAACCAAGCACATCATCCGCAACACGCGGAACCTGGAATTTCTCGAAAAAGAAGTGGACCGGGTGCTGCGGGAGCTGAAAATCCGCTCTCCCGCCGTCGATTAAAACGCCAGGCCCAGGGAGAGTTCCAATTGCGGGCCGATCAAAGCCAGGCCCGCCCCGATTTCCAGTTGCAGGCGCTGGTCCCATTGAAACACATCATCCAAACCCACGGCCGCCAGGGCCTGGAGTTTTTTAATGTTCACGATGGAACCCAGTCCCTCCGTGGAGTCCATCCACTCCCCGAGACTGAATTTATAATAAGGCATCGTGACGCTCTCGAGGGGAAAGTGGTTTTTTTTTCCGTAAACCAAGTGAAGGAAATTGTCTTTTCCGATCATCACTTCCAACTGCCAGGCACTCAGGGGCTTTTTCACAACATCGTAGCGCAGACCGTAAAGAATCACTCTCTCTGCGCGTCGGGCTTCAGAAGTGGCCCCGCCCAAAAACGCGGTTCTCAGGGACCAGTTCCGTTCCGTTCTTTCGCTGGCGTAAACAGGCTCGTTGTCTTTTTTGGGGGAGAGGGAAATGGGATCCGGCTGGAGCTCCACCTTGGGAGCGGCCTGGAGCAAGGGTCCGGTCAAGACCAAGGTCAAAAAAAGAATCGGAAAGCAAAGACGCATACAAGAAAGTATATTTTATGAATACAATTTTGGGAAAGTCTTTTGGAGGAGTCTATGATTTTTGGAAAAGGGAAGCTGCTTTTTCTGATCTTGGCGGGTCTTGTGTCGGGACCTTTGGGGTTTGCAGGCGAGGACGGCGTCAGCTTCCGGATTCATCATCAATACCAATCTCTGCGCGCGCTGGGGATGGGGGATGCTTTTGTCGCCGTGGCCAATGACTACAGCGCGATCTTCTATAACCCGGCGGGGCTTGCGCGCCGCACGGACGGGCAGATCAATCTTTCTTTTGATTTTGGCGCAACTTCGGCGTTTGCGAAATTAGCCAAAGATATCGAGGATGCGCAAAAAACTCCCGGCACGGATTCCGACAAAGCCAACGCGATCATGAATGTGATCAATGAAAATGCCGGAAGCACCTACGGCCTGCGTGTCGTGGGGCCCAATGGGGTTTGGGTGCGACCCAACTGGGGGATCGCGTTTATTCCCGCGGATCTGACCGTGCAAATGGATTTGCACAATCAAGTGGGACCCACGATCAATACCACGGTTTACGCGGACTCCACCCTGGCTTATTCCTACGCCCGGGATTTTGATTGGATTCCCGATTCGCGGTTCTCCATGGGGATTACCGGCAAATTCGTGAACCGGGGCTATGTCAGTAAGCCCGTCAGCTCGATGGAAGCGGCGGTGGATCCGAAGCTGGTGCAAAAAGAGGATCTGCGTGAGGGTTACACCATGGATGCGGATATCGGGGCTTTGTGGACTCCGAACATTCCCTCGGAGGGCTGGTTGTCGTGGATGTCCCTGGCAAAGCCCACCTTCGGCGCCGTGGTTCGCAATGTCGGGGAGTTCGGTTTTGGCCAGTCTTTAAAACTCATCAATAAGAGCAAGACGGAAGCGCCTGAAAAGCTTTACCGGGTTTTGGATATCGGCAGCCGCTGGGAATACCCCTCCATGTGGATTTTCGGCGGGCGCGGCACTTTGGATATCCGTGATATCGGGCATCCGCTCTTCAGTTTGCGAAAAGGCTTGCATGTGGGCTTTGAGTTTGACTGGACGGTGACCAGTTGGTGGAAGGGCCACTACAATGTGGGCCTCAGCCAGGGCTACTGGACCGGGGGACTGGGCGCTGAGTTTGCCCTGTTCAATCTGGATCTGGTCAGCTATGCCGAGGATGTGGGGCCCTACAACCACCCCAAAGAATCCCGCGTGTATATGGCGCGCCTGAATTTGGACTTCTAGGTCCTCAGCTAAGGAAGATACATCACGGAAACAATGGCTTCGTTGTTCTGGTAAGCGAAATTGGGGTTATTGGAGCTTTGTTTCGAGACGATGCAGCGGCCTTCAAGATCAAAATTCTTGCTGAGCGTCCACTTAAGGCCCGCGGAGAGGCTGAGGCTTTGAGTGCGCTCTATCTCTGTGACAGTGACTGTTTTAGTGGTCCCGCGGCCGGCCCCGACCTCGACCGCTTCATCCACCGTGCGGTTTATGTAGGAAACGGCCCGGATCTCCAGGTCGCTCATCCATTCCAGGTCTTTGTTGACAAGGCCCTTGGCTCCCGCCCCCAGATCCGTGAAGGTGGCTGAGTAGGCCGCCAGGGACGAGAGCGTGAGCCCCAGGTCGGCGGAGGTATGGAAGCTGACGCGGGCGCCGGGATAAAAATCCATATCGGCAAGAACCATAAATTGATGGTCATTGCGTCCCCGGAAATCATGAAAATACCGGGTTTCGTACCCTGCTCCCACGGTGAGTTGGAGGGCCGGGCTCAGTTGCCATTCCCGTTCCATATCCAGGCCAGCCCCGGTGTGGGTGAAGCTATTGTCGGAGGTCGCCGCGTTCTCGTGCAGGTAGTTTTTGTGGAACAGCCGGAGGTAAAAATCCAGGCTTCTGAAACTTCCGCGGCTGAGAGAGGGCCATTTCGTGTTCAGGTTCAGACGGAGGTAATCGTTGTCGCTTTCTTTGAGGTAGTCGGCGAAATCCAGGCGGAAGGCGAGAGGGCTTTCAAGCACTTGGAATTTGTACCGGCTGTTGAGAAGCAAGTACGAGTCCGCAATGGGGGTGTCGGGGGTCAGATAGGCATTGCTGGTATAGTGATAGCCGAGACTTTGTTTGTCCAAAGTCTCGGCGTGAAGCGGACTTGAGCTGAGGAGGGCCAAGGAAAAAGTCCCCAGCAGGTAAAGAGCGGTCGTTTTCAAGGTCGTGGCACTCTTGGGTGGGTGTGGGGTTATTGTTTTTTACCGTGTCTTTCTCTTTTTTCCGCTTTGTCCATGTGCTTGGATTCGGTTTTTTCTTTTCTTTCTTCCTTCTTTTCGGCGCGGGCGATCTTGCGCTCATCGCGAATGGCGTGTTTCAGGTCGCGGACGGACTGGCCGATTTCTTTGGGGGGAAGGCCCAGTTCTTTGGCAATTTGGCCCCAGCCCATTTTTTGCTCCGTGCGCATTTTCAGCACGTCGGCCAAAGGCTTTTGTGAGGACTTGGAAAGCTGCGCGGCCATCGCCATTTGCGGGTAACTGACGCCGCTGTCATGAAGGGCTTTCATTTGCTCTTCAGTGAGGGCGTATTTCTCTTTAAGTTGTTGGTTCCAAATCTGATCCTTGGTTTTAATTTCTTCTATTTGTGAGGCCTCTTTGTCGAGGTCCGCCGCTTCATCGGCCGCGAGGGCCAGGCCGGACTGAGCGCATAAAACAAGGAGAAAGGCGAGTGTGGTTACAAAAAGTTTTCCCATAAAGTAAAACCTCCGTGATGGGATCATTATAGAAGGGTGAGGCGAGGAATCACAAATTTTTCAAGACGAAACGTTCCGCGCCTGGACTTTTTTAAATTCCGACGAACTTAGTGACAATTAAGAACTCATTTATGATTTCAAGCCCTCAAGGCGCCCTCAGAGCCGGCGCCGAGTGAAGCTCTCTTGGCGGTATTTGTAAGCATTGTGAGCGGCACAGAGGACCTGCAGGTTGGTTTTGTCGTTTGTGCCCCCAGCCCAGCGGGGTTTACGGTGATCCACTTGCAGGCAAAAGCTGCTGCCACAGCGCTTGCCCGTGCGAGGATCGGTGAACTCGCAGCCTTGGGGAGTTTTCGTGAGAATCTCCCGCCGGAGCCGGGGCGTGAGGGTTTTAGCAGAGGCACCTTTGGTGTTGCACTCAGTCACCGCCTCGGTGGTGGGGGGCGCAACGGAGGTGGGCTCAACCGAGGAGGAGTTTTCAGAAATCTTCTTCTCCGGTGTTTTCTTTTCCAGAGAACCTGGCTTCTTTTTTAAATATTGAGCCGCAAGCACTTCTAAAACACTTCCCCAGGAAATCTCCTGATGCTGCTGCTTTAAGGCAGGGATTAAGCTCTCTTTGCATTTAAGCAAAGCCTCATGCTGGGCTTTGGTGAGGGTGATCTCGAGCCTCACCGAGGCATCTCTTTGCACTTTCTGGGTGTCGGTTTTCTTAAGGGGAATCTCCAGAGATTCCGAGAGAATCTGCTGGCTTTCCGGCAAGGACTTTTGGCTGATCTTTGCAATCAGCTCCGCTTTCTTTTGAGAGGAGACTTTCTTTTGCTGCTGGCGTTCTTTGTCTTTGAGAGCCCGGCTCAGTTCCCCAATCTGGGAGAGATTCACATTCCCCGCTTGAATCTCTCGTGAGAGCGAGGGCACATCTTTGAGCAGTCTTGCGGCTTCCAGGCGTCTCATCGCGGCAGAACCTGAGTATTTCATCTCTTGTACCAGGTAGGCATACATCGAAGAGTAGGCTTTCGCGAGATAAAGCTCCCGGCGTTCCACTTCTTTGATATGCTCTAAAATCACGTGCAGAAGTGTTCTCTCCTTTTGCACCAGATCTTTCAGACGGGTTTCTAAGGCCTCGTTACTAAGTTGAGAAAGCGGATTCATGGCGGGGGCTCCTTTTAAAAAATAATTTAAACGAAGAGATTTTTTCTTCCCAAGAGAGGCTTTGAAACCTCTTTCATCTTTAAACAAAAACTATATACCACAGGAATTTCTAAGGCCATTTGAAGACAGGACGAGAGGCCTTTAGAATCGGGATTTAAGCCTCCAGAAAGGCTCTGAGAGGCCTTAAGAAAGATCTTCTCCTTGAAAAAAGCTTCGAGGGTTCTTTTCCAAAGCGCCTTGCCAGGATTAAAAACCCCGAGACCTCGTCAAGGACTTTATTAAATTATTTTTGTTTATCATCGCAGCCAGTCACCAATGCGGTGGTAACTCCGCTCAAAGTCCCAGCAGTAACTTCGCACTCAATCACCGCAGCGGTGGTGGTGGCAGGAACGAGGGGACGACTCTTCCCCAGCGCCCCCTCAAGCAAAACGGTCTGCGGCAGAGCTATTTTTCTGACCCAATCAAAGTCAGCTAAAGAAAGCCCCCAAACCCAGACCCCAGAATTCCGAATACAGCATTCTGAATTCCGAATACAGAACAATGCCTCCGTCCTAATTGTTCTTCCAGTAATTCAATACGGCCGCGCCCACGGCTTGGGAGTCGTTGATGTCGACATTCGCCAAAGCGGTATCGAATTGGTCGCACAGGGTCTTATCGGATTGTGCTCCGGTTTGGCAGCTGGCGATGTAGGTGGTGGCCACAGCCGAGCCGATGGCGGCTTGGGCGGTGGGGTCAGAGACCGCGGAGTTGATGGCATTCACAATGTCCGTCTGGGAAGGCTGGGTGCCGCTGGCAAAGGTGCCGGCCAGCTTCGCCAGAGTGGTGGCTGTTTTCGCCATTGAGCCCAAGAGCATGAAGCCCTTAGCCTTGGATTTCACGCAATGATCATAGGTTTCGGTGACAAAAGTCACGTTTTCATCCGCCGTGGACTTACTGGAAAAAGCCAGCACTCCCAGGAAGGCCTCGGTGCTGTTGGTGTTCCCGCTTCCCAGAGCGTCGAAAGCTTGCTGGAAACGGGTGGGCTGCGTGAAACCCTCATCAATGAAGCCGGCGGAACAGCGAAGCAGGCTTGCGGCCGGGGAGTCGATGCCTTCGATTTTCTCCATGCAGGCGGCGGCGGTTCCTGGGGTGGCGTCATCCAGGCAGAGCTGGGCTTCGCCCACCTTATCCGCATCCTTGGCTCCGCAAGAAGCCAAAAGGCCGCTCAAGGCCAAAGCCAATACAAGGGTGCTTTTTTTAGTCTTTCCATAGCTCATCACAAAACGTCCTCCGAAAAAAACAGTTCACCTTATTATTCTACGGCAGAACGGAGACGGGGATTAAAATTTCTTCCCCACGACCAAAGGAGCGTCGACATTTGAGCCAAACTGGACCTTGGCTGGTATTTAGTGTCCTCGTCTCAACTTGAGAGGGTTTTCTGCCGAAGACGGGAAGGACATGAAAAGGATTTCACTTATTTTCTACATCCTGCTTTACGTGCTTTCGCCCGCCAACCCCGCCGAGGCCCGGGAGCGACGGGCCTTTTATGAAGGTGCGCGGGGGCGGGCCATGGGAGGCGCGCAAATCGCCGTGGTCAATGATGAGACCGCCCTTTTGGTGAATCCCGCGGGCTTAGGCAAACTGCGTGATTTTTACGGCACTTTGTTTGACCCGGAGTTGGATTACTCCAACAATCTGAACAGCATGAACCAGGGCTCCGCCATCACCCAACCCTTCAGTCTTGCGGATATCAAGAACACTTTAAATGCGTCCCGGGAAAAGTATTATCATGCCAAAGCTCAGGTGTTCCCTTCCCTGGTGGCAAGAAACTTCGGCATCGGCGTTTATACCAATTATCTTTTGGATGGGGAGATGGATGCGGCCGGGACAAATATCGATGCCTACTATCGCAGCGATCTGGCCCTGGTGATGGGCTATAACTTCCGCTTCTTCGACGGGCGGGTGAAGCTCGGTTTTAATGCCAAGGTTTTGAACCGCATCGAAGTCGATAACCACACCATCGATCCTAACGGGGCCTTGGACATGACCACGCTTGGCGCGACCGAGGGCACGGGCTTGAGCACGGATATGGGACTGATCCTGACGGCTCCGTGGATGATGCTGCCGACTTTGAGCGCGGTGGTGCATGATATCGGTAACACCACTTTTGATAAGGCCAGCGGCGTGAGGATGGGAACGACCTCGCGCCCCGCAATGGTGTCCCAGGATGTGGATGTGGCCCTGGCTCTCTTTCCGATCCATTCCAACCGCGTGCGCTCCTCCTGGACTGTCGAATATCGAGGCTTGTTAACGTCCTCGCAAGAGACAGATAAGGCGAAATTGCTTCATGCTGGGATGGAAGTGAATATCGCGGACATTCTCTTTGTCAGGGCAGGGTATAATCAAAGGTACTACACCGGAGGCCTGGAGATCGCCTCCGAACGAATGCAGTTTCAAATCACGTCCTACGGGGAGGAGATCGGCGATGCCAGTGCCCCGCGGGAAGACCGGCGAACCGTGCTGAAGTTCGCCTTTCGATTCTAAGGAGGAGGGAGCGAAAACATGAAAAGGCATTTCATGAGACTCACTCAAATTTTCATTGTCCTGGCCGGAGCCCTCTCCTGCACGGGCGCCAATTTATACAAAGACCTGGTCTCTAACAGGACCTCCGACGAGGCTCTTTTTGAAGATGCGCAAAAACTGATTGATAGCGGGGACTACACTGCCGCCATTGATAAACTTCTCTCCACCACCACCGATTTTCAGGCCACCACCCGGGTCAAAGAAAGTCTCGCCGGGGCCTATGCCGGCCGTTGCGGGATGGAGTTTCTTCCCTTTGTCACGAACTTAACGGGGGGCTCTTCCAGTTCTCTTTTTAGCATGGCAATGAACGGTTTTGTCGGGGTGGACACTTCGAACTATGCTGATTGCGAAACTGCGGACGCCATCATCGAGAGTATTGGCACCCTGAACAACCGGACCCAGAGTGAAAATCTTTTTATGTTGATCCTGCAAATGGCCAAGATCGGAAACCGCGTGCGCAGCGTGGCGGATGTCGCGCCGACCTCCACCGGGGATGGCACCACGGATGCCACCTTCGACTGCCGTGACAGTGTGCCCATTGCGGATGCCCAGATCATCATCGAAAGCTTTGTCAAGTTTTTGGAGGTTTTCAGTGTGGTGGGCAGCACCGTTGCGGGAAGTTCCGCGAGCACCGCCGTGGATAATTTTATCCAGGACGTCGGGGTTCCCACCATCGACTATGAAGCCAATGGTGTGGCGGGAGTGGATGAACTTGATCCCGCCATTGTCCTGGCCCGCACCCTTCTGAACTCCCAAGCCTTTGGAGTCGGCTCTTGTAACAACGCCGATCCCACAACCTGTGTGTGCCCGCCATGAAACACCTGATTTTGCTTTTTTTTGTTTTAGGCTCCTTTGCCGCCCGCGCCAGTGAGGTGGCGGAAACCCATCGCAGTGTCCGCTCGGCCGGGATGGGGGGCATCTATATGTCCATCGTTAATAATTCGGAAGCTCTTTTTGTCAATCCCGCGGCGTTGGGACGGACTTCGGGCTTTAACTGGCAAGTGGTCAATGTCGAAGCCGGAGTGAATGGCTTGGATGTCTACAATGATTTTTCCAATATTGACTCCTCAGACCCCAATAGTTTCAATGCGTTTTTTGGTAAGCCCGTGTGGGTGCGTTTGGGAGGGCGAACCGCCATGACCCTGCCCTTTTTCGGGATCGGGGCCTACACTGATACACACGCTGATCTGGAACTGCACAATCCGGCCTTCCCCCAGTTCAATACCAACTTTATAAGTGATTATGGACTTGTGGTGGGCGGAGCCTTTCCTTTGGGGCCGGTGTCCTACGGAGGGGTGACCTTTAAGCGCATCTCCCGCTGGGGCGGGCAACAAGATATTGACCTTGGAACCATTGCTTCAGGGGACATGTCTACCATCTCGGACCAATTTCAGAATAAGGGCAATGCCTATGGCGTGGATGCGGCCTTTATGACGACCTTGCCAGCGCCTTTGAGCCCTACGCTCTCCCTGGTGTGGCAAGATCTGGGTTCCACCGCCTTTATCAAGTCCGCCGGAGCGGACGCTCCTCCGCGCATTCATGACAACCTGAGTTTGGGTCTTTCCACATCGCTGGACTTGCCGGGCCTGGACTGGGTGGCGGGTCTGGAGTACCGGCATATCACTGAGAGTGAGTACTCTCTGGGACATAAACTGCATTTAGGAACAGAAATCTCTTTGCCCTTTATCGACTTGCGAGGGGGGATCAATCAAGGTTATGCCAGCTACGGGGTCGGGTTGAATTTCCTGTTTTTGCGTTTTGATGTGGCAAGTTATACTGAGGAGATGGGGCAGTACGCGGGCCAAACCTCGCAAAACCGTGTTGAACTCAGTTTAAGTTTGGACCTCAGCTTTGACGCTGACTTTAAACTCATCGGATCTGACGGCAAGAAACGCAAGTTGAAACAACGCCGTTAATCACCTATAGTTCATGAATGCTCAAACTTGTATCGATCCAATCCCCGGCGCAAATTGAGGAGTTTTTTGCCTCTTTTGATCCCCAACACCAATCGTGGGTGGTCTCGGATTTGCGCACAAAATTAGAAATGCAAAAAGTTCTGATTGAAAAGCAGGGCTATTTTCTGGAAAACGCCATTTTGCGCGCCAGTGATCTGTGGAAGCTTCTATTAAAGCGCGTGTCGCCAGAACTCAGAATCATCTCCAAGGATTTTGCCCGCTCCCTGGTGCGGTCCTTTATTGATAAAAACGCCGAGCTTTTGCAACTCAATTCCACTTCGGAAAAAAGCCTTTTTAATTACATGACCCAATTGGCCCCCGTGGCCCTGGGGACGGAAGCCGATGAGCGGCTCTCACGCTGGTTTGAAGAGCATCCGGACATCTCCCAGCGGTGGCAGAGCTGGTACTTAATCGCACGCACCGCTTTGCGCTGGATGATCTTCGAAAAAAACGTCCTGATTGCGGATTGGATTCCCAGTTATTTGCAAGAGGTCGATGGCCTGGAGAGCGCCTGGGATCAGGACATCATCGTTGATCTGGGAGCGGAGCTGAGTACTGTCGAGGCGGAGGTTTTTCAGCGCCTCAGCCGCACTCAGGATGTCGTGGTGATCGAGCCCCGTCCTGCATGGCGGGGGGAGTTTCTTTACCTTTTGCAGCCCTATGATTTTCTCCGGCCTCAGGCCAAGCGCCTTTCTTTGACAGGGGATTCTTCCTGCCCGCCCCCGGCTCCGCGGGAGGCGCTGCGTTTTTCAGGAATGCTCGCGGAAGTCAAAGGGACTTGCAGTCAAGTGCGCAGCTGGCTGGAAGAGGGAGTGGCGGCCTCGCACATTGCGGTCATTGCCCCGGATATTGAAATGTACTGGCCGGTGTTAAGCGCCTACTTTGAGCAAGAAGGGATCCCGTGCCAAAAAGACCAGGCCGTGAAGCTGCAAAGTTTGCCGTGCCTGCAGCAGTGGATGGCAAGCCTTCGCGCCCACAGTGCCCGGGTGACATCATCAGATTTGGAAGTTTCTTTTTATGCCCGGCCCGAGGCGCAAAGCCTCCGCTACGAAGAATTTGTCTCTCTTTTTAAGGCCATCTATGGTGAAGAGGATCTGGCGCGCGAAGAGCATATTTATCAGCTTTATCACGAGCAGACCCCTCTTACTGAGACCCTGAACCGGGATCAGTTTTTAGCCCAGGCCCTGCGTTCCTGGCATCGGCGCGAGGCCCAAACAGAGGTCCTCACCCAGGTCCTCCGGGAAGTTTTCCAAAATGCCGCGGCCAATGTGGAATTAAGCTACGGGGAGTGGCTGGCGTACCTGGAAAATATTCTGGCTGCCAGGGAACTCAAAGTCGGCGAGAGTCCGAGCGGGGAGGGTGTCGTGGTCACTCCGCTGATGTCCGCCCAGTCCTACAAAATGTCACATAAGATTTTTCTGGGCCTCTGTGAGGAAAACCTGAAAAACCGCGAACGCAGCCATATCCTGGGTTCCGACTTAAATCGCTTGTCCTTGGATTTGGGGTATTATCTTGAGCACTCGGATCATTCTTTCAAAGAGTTCCAGCTGCGCTGGCTTTCCGAGGCCCCCGGAGAAAAAAATATTTTTAGTTTCGGCCTTGCGGATTTCTCGGGAGCCCTCTTATCTCCGGCCAATTTCTGGATGAGTCTGAAACCTTGCGAAGAACTCTCCCTGCCGGGAGACACCCGCTGGGACGCCCTTCAACACGAGAAGGATCCTGAAATACTGGAGCTTCGCGGGCGAAGCCCGGAGGAGCAGAAAAAACTTCTGGAACGTCTGGAGATGGACCAGGGGAAAAGGCCTTTGCCGCCGCTGCAGCTCTCCCAGGTTCCCAGTTTGTCGGCCTCGCAGGTGGAAAGGTATTTGCGATGCCCCTTTGTTTTTGCCGCGCAAAAGATTTTTAAACTCCAGGATCATCCGGACCTGGATCTGGATGAGGATGCGCGAAGCCGCGGCACCCTGGCCCACGCCCTTTTTGAGCGCCTCACTTTTCCCACGTTCCGCGGGGATTTGGGGGACGAAGAACTCAATGGTCTTTTAGAGGAGTTGCGCACCCAGGAGAAGCTTCTGCTTGCGGACCCGCGCCTGTGGAGTTCGATGAAAAAGCGCTACTTCCAGCTGGCCCGCCGCTTTTTGAATTTTGAAAAGGAGTGGCGGCAGGAGTTCCCCGACACGGTGACGGTGGCGGCGGAAAAGTCTTTTGAATTTTATTTTAACCCGCAAAACGGCGAGGTTCATCGCGGGGCGGGGGAGGGCTTGATTAAATTCAGCGGCAAGGTGGATCGCATTGACCGCCACCGCAACACCTCCCGCTATGTGGTGGTGGATTATAAATCCAGCCATGCCGCCTATAAAAACCACAGCGCCTGGATCGAAAACCAGGAACTGCAGCTCTTGTTTTATATGTGGACCCTGGAAAAGTCCCTTATGAGTGAAATCTCTGGTGAGGTAGCGGGGGCTTTTTATTATAGCTTTAAGAACTTCCAGCGGGAGAAAGGCTTTCAAATCGAGGACTTCGCGGGGCCTCTTTACCGTCCGGCGGGGCGAAAAGGGGTCAAAGCGAGCCTTGAGGATAAGAAATCCCTTTTGGAAAAATTTGAGGCTCTGATTTTGGATGTGGTTCAGAAAATCAAAAAAGGGGAGATGGACTCCCGCCCCTTTGATGTGAAAACCTGTCAGTCCTGTGAATGGAGTGTGCTGTGCCGGGCCCCGCACTTGAATTAAAAGATATTATTCTCAGAGCCGGAGCGGGGGCGGGGAAGACCACGACCCTGACTCATTTGTTCCTGGATTACGCCGCGGAGTTTTTAATGCAGCACAAGCGCTTTCCGCGCATGGTGGTGACCACCTTCACCCGCAAAGCCACGCAGGAACTGAAAGAGCGTCTTTTGCTGCTGGCTTTGGAGCGGCAGCGGGAGGATTTGTTTCAATATATCACCAATAAATCCCAGGTGCAGATTTCAACCATTCACGGGGTTTTAAGCCTGTTTCTGGGCCGCTATGGCCATAAGATCGGTTTGAGTTCGGACTTCCAACTTCAGTCCGGAGGGGCCGAAAGCCTGATGCGCCGGAAGATCCTGCGCCGTTTGATTTTATCAAACCCCGAGAGTGAATCTTTGCTTGAAAGCTACAGCTTCCGCCAGTTGGAGGAAGCTTTGCAGGCTTATTACGAACACTCCTTTCTTTACCCGGAGTTTCGTTTTGTTCCCAAAGAGGACTTTGCGCGGGATCTGCAGGATCACTTGCAAAGCCTGGAAGAGCTTCGCCGCGAGGTCAGCCAGGCGATTTTTGCTGAAACCTCGCAAGCCTCCTGGGTGAAGTATGCCGAGGGTCTGCAGCGCTTCTCTCTTAAAGGATCCCTTGAGGAGGTCCCTGGAATTCTCACTGCGATCCGGAATTTTATTTCTGAAAACCCGCGCAAGCCCTCTTTGAGCAGTAAAAACCCCGCCGTGAGCACTGAGACCGCGGAGCAGTTGGGGGAGCTGGTGAGTGCACTGAAGGAGCTTCTGGAGTCTCCGGAATACCTGCCGGAGTACTGGGAGGCCCACGAAAAGGTCAATGGCATTTTCGCGAAGCTTGCGCGCGAGTTCACCCAGGAGTTGCTGCAAACCAAAGTGACCACGGGAACCATCTCCATGGCGGATCTGGAGTTTTTTTCTTTAAAACTCATTCAGGAGTCCCCGGAGTCCTGTGAGAGCTTCGCTGCGGAGTGGGACTATTGGATGATTGATGAGTACCAGGACACAAGCCCCGTTCAGGTGGCCTTATTAAAGGCTCTGGTCGGGGACCGTAAAAGTTTTGTGGTGGGCGATCCGCAACAGAGCATTTATCTTTTCCGCGGGGCCCGCTCTGAGGTTTTCCAGGAAAAAGTGCAACAGATCCGCGACAGCGGAGGCGAGGTGAGGGAGAAGCTGGTCAACTACCGCTCCACGCCGCGCCTCTTGCATTTTATCAACCACTACTTTTTAAGCAGCAGTGATCAGTTTGCCGCGATGGAACCCTCACCGCAGAAAACCCCAGGGCCCCTGGAGGCTCCGGTGGCAGAGCTGCGGCTCATCGAAAAGGCCGAAGCTCTCTCGGGCCTCAGTGAAGAAACTCTGGCGGCCTTGGAGCGCATTCAAAAACTTTTGGCTGAGGGCCGGGATGCGGCAAAGATCTGTGTCCTTTCCCGCACCCGCAATGCTTTAGAAAGCCTGGCCAAGGCGGCGGAGGCCTATGGCATTCCAGTGCAGATCCATGTGGCGGGGGGATTTTATCAGCGCCGGGAAGTGCGCGATGCTTTGTGTTTTTTGAAATTTCTGGTGAACCCCCATGACAATCTCAACTTCTTAAGCTGCCTGCGCTCCCCATGGCTGCATCTAGGGGATCAGGAGATTCTTTCTTATTGCCATACCCAGACTCATTCTTTCTGGACCCAGGCGCTGAAAGAGGTTCTGGATACGGACCCCCGCCATCCCGTTCTGGTGCTGAAAAATTACCTGCAAATGGCCCAGGGTTTTGGCTACAGCTTTGTTCTTCGCCGGATGCTTGTGGAACTGGGACTTTTTGATTTTGCACAGAAACTCGATCCCACGGGACGCCGGGAGGCCAACCTTTGGAAACTGGTCTCCGCCCTATTCAGGGAGGAGCGAACCCCCGGTTTTAATTTTCTGGATTTCGTCTCTGGTTTTAATGAGGCCCCTGAGGTCGAGAGCGGGGGGGATGACTCGGACGCCACACCGGTGATTGCCCCGAAGCGGGTGAATTTAATGACCATCCATGCCTCCAAGGGCTTGCAGTTTGATCACGTCGTGGTGTTGGGGATGACGTCAAAACCCAAACTCAGCCAAGCGGAATTGTTCTCGGTGGAAGAGGAGTCAGGACTCTGGTCCCTGTCGCTGATGAACGAGGAAGAACGCAAAGTGCAAGCCTCGCGGCTCGCCCTGCGCGTGAGGGAGAGGTTTAACCAGCGCGAGTTGCAGGAGCATTTGCGCGTGCTTTATGTGGCTTTGACCCGGGCCAAAGAAACTCTCACTTTGGTGTGGGCGGGGAAGGCGGAGAAGAACTCCTGGGCGGCCAGTTGCCCTTTGACTTTGCTTCCGGGACTCCACCAGGAGGGCGAGTTTAGTTACACTGTTGTGAGTGGCCCCTTTGCGCCGCAGGTGCAGCTGCGTGAAAGTCTTCAGCTTCGTCAGGACCCCGGGCCTTGGACGCAGGAACTGCCTCTTGCGGTGGGGTCCCTGAAGAATGTCGCCGTGACCCGCTTGATTGCCGAGGAGATGGAATCGGCGGCCAAGTCCCCCTCTTTGTCGGCGAATGCCTTGCAAAAGGCTCTGGCCAAGGCCTATCGCGGGACGGAGGCCCATCTTATTTTTGAATCCTTGAAATACACGCCTGTGGCAAAAGTGCTGGAGACGGTGAGTGACGAAGATCTCCGGGCCGCGGTGGAGTACATTGCGGAGGTTCAGGAGTTTCCGCTTTTAGGGTTGATCCAGCAGGGCTTTGTCGAGTGGGGCTTCCGCTTTCAGCATCAAGGACGGTGGATCCAGGGGCAGATCGACCTGTGGGGCGTGCTAGGGGAGCAGGTCTGGATCGTGGATTACAAGACCGGCTCCAGCGAGGATTCCCTTTTGGCCTTCCGGCAGTTGCAGGCCTATGCCTGGGCTTTGCACCGGATGAATTTCCTCCCGCCAGCATCCTCAGTTCATCTGGCCGTGGTGTATCCTTTTGAAAAGAAGATTAAAATTGAAAAGGACGTGGACCCGACGGCCTTTGCCAGCTCCTGGCCAGAGACCGCGCCCCACTGAAGCGGATGCCCACGGCTGGAGTGCGCGGGGTGGCGAGGGGACGCTGAGGAGGACCTGAGGAGAGACCTGAGGAAGGACTTGAGGAAGGACTTGAGGAGGAGAGATCCTTCTTCCTAAGTCCCTGGGGCTCTGAAGTCTCGGGAAAAGCCTCCGCTGTCCGGTCACTCCATCTTGAAAAAGCTTCACCGCCGGAGCGGCAGTGTTCGGCTTACAATGATAAAATGGTTCATAAAACGATTTTCTTCTTTGGTCTTTTTAAAAAGATTGCGAGGATCTTTTCCTGCTCTACCCGTGGGAGTCTTATTGCAGTGATAATTCCAAGGACCTTATACCTGCGAAGATTCCGGGGACCCTCTTGCGGGGACGATTCTTCTTGTGATGGAATCTTAGAAACGGGACATTTCATTAATTCTTCAAGCTAAATAATTCTTTAATCCAATAACTCTTTAAATAATTCTGCGTGACAGAATCCCTGAAACAAAACATTTAAACAATTCTTGTTGACAAGGTTTCGGTGTTTTTAAAAAGCGATCTGCGAGGCCTTGGAAATTTCCTCCGGAAGCTTGGTGAGAGGGAAATTCGCAGGCCTTGATAAGGCATTGAGAGGCTATAAACAAGCTTTGCAAGGCCTTCTGAAAAGCCTCTTTCCCTGGCAAAAAGGCGCAAAAATCCATTTTAAAATCCCATGGTATGGTCTCTCCTACCAAAGGAGAATCGCATGACTACCGAGAGCCTTCATATTAAATTGTCTGAACTGGTTAAGTCCGAGAGAAAAATCACTCACGAGATTTTGCTGTGCATCCAGCAAATAGATCAAACCAAAGCCTATGCCGAACTCGGTTACCAAAGCCTCTTTGAATATCTGGTGAAAGAGCAAAAGTATTCTGAAGGCGCGGCCCAACGACGGATCTCTGCGGCTCGATTGCTGAGGGAAATTCCTGAAATTGAAAAGAAAGTGCAAGAGGGACACTTAAACCTCACCCAACTCTCTAAACTTGCCAGTGCCTCAAACCAAGACCAAAAGGCCACAGGAAAGAAAGTCTCCATCGAGCAAAAGCGGGAGCTTTTGGAACAAATGGAAAACAAAACGGGTTTTGAAACTGAGAAGCTTCTCAATCAAAACTTTGAATGCAACCTTAAACCCAAAAAAGAAATCACTCCGCGAAAGCAGACGTATGACCTTCATTTAAAACTGACGCCAGAGCAATACGAAAAGCTTAAGAGAGCCCAGTCCTTGTTAAGTCATGTGGTCCATAATGGAGGCTTTGCTGACATTATTGAAGTTCTTTGCGACAAACTCATTCAAAAGAAAGAAGGCAAGGCCTCACGAAAATCCACCGCCGGAGTAGCGGTCAAATCAGAGGAAAACAATCAAGAACCTCTTGCAGAAGCCAAGGCCACCGCCGCTACGGCGGTCAAATTAACAGAAAATAATCAAGGACCTCGCGACGAGCTCGGGGCTACCGCCGCTCCGGCGGTGCAAAACCTAAAGCGAAGGACCGCCATTCCCATTTCTCTGCAAAGGCTTATCTATCAGCGGGCGCAGGCTTGTTGTGAATACGTGAGCGCCACCGGGCATCGCTGCCGCTCGCGCTATCAGATTCAGGTGGATCACATTCTCCCCGTGGCCAAAGGCGGACAGAATGAGCCCAGGAACTTGCGCGTCCTTTGTCGTACGCACAACTTAAGCGAAGCGCGGAGGTGGGGGCTTGGACGGGCCTAAGTGTATCGGATCTGACTCAGCGGAGGCGCGTCCCGGATCCGTTTCTGCCCAGACCCCCTTTCGGGGTCTTAATGGCGGAAACGGCCTAATTGATTTTCAAAAAGCGCGCGGAGTTCTTCGGCGGCGGTTCGGTATTCTTCCTCGGAGCGCCAGCTTTTCATTGGGTTGAGAGTGGTCTCGTCCAAACCGCGGATTTTGCGGGGAATATGGAGACCGAAAATGGGTTCCACCTCAAACTCCGCAGACTCCAGTTCGTGATGTTGGATGGCACGGACAATGTCCCGCGTGACAGGAAGAGGAAAACGCTGGCCTTGGCCATAAGCTCCGCCCCGCCATCCGGTATTGATCAGCCACACCTGAATGCGGTGCCGTTCAAGAATCTCCGCAAAAAGCTTTGCGTATTCCATCGGGTGGCGCAACATGAACGGGGCTCCGAAACACGGCGAAAAGGTCGCCTTCGGGGTTTGCACGCCAATCTCCGTGCCCGCCACCTTGGCAGTGTACCCCAGAATAAAGTGATCCACCGCCTGTTGCAAAGTCAGGCGGCTCACCGCGGGCATAACTCCAAAAGCATCCGCGCAGAGAAAAAAGATGTCCTTGGGAATGCCCCCTTCCCCGCTGAGAACGCGCTTTTCAATGAACTCCAAAGGATAACTGGAACGTCCATTCTCGGTGATGGAAGAATCAAAAAAATCCAGTTCATGGGTTTCATGGTTCATCTTCACGTTTTCCAGGAAAGAGCCGAAGCGGGTGGAGGCCCGGTAAATTTCGGGTTCGGTCTCGGGGCTGAGACGGAAGGTCTTGGCATAGCAGCCCCCTTCAAAGTTAAACAAGCCGCGTTCAGAAAGACCATGTTCATCATCCCCGATCAGCAGAGTCCGAGGCTCGGTGGCCAGAGTGGTCTTGCCGGTCCCGGAGAGCCCGAAAAAGGCAAAACACTCGCCGTTTTCCAGCTGATTGGCCCCCGCATGCATCGGCAGAATCCCTTCTAAGGGAGCCAGGTAGTTCATGACTGAGAACATGCTTTTTTTGATTTCTCCGGCGTACTGGGTGCCGGCGATAAGAATGCACTTCTTTTCAAAGGAGGTGACAATCACCGTGTCGGAACGGGTGCCGTATTTAAAAGGATCCACTTCAAAAAAGGGCGCATGCAGGATTTTAAAACCATCCTCAGCAAAGACTTGTTTGTCTTTAAACATATATTCCGTGAACAGGGCCGCCGAAGGCAGCTCACTCAGAAATTCAATATTCAAAGCATAATGACTGGCACTGCCAACGGAGCGCTCCGTAAAAAAGACCTCCGGCAAACGGTGCAGATAGTTTAAAACGTCGGCATAAAGATGTTCAAAAGCCTCCTCACCCATGGGCTTCACCTTGTTTTCCCACCAGACGGACTTTTCTGTCATCTCCGTGTGAACAACATATTTATCATCGACGGCCCGGCCGGTGTGGGAGCCGGTCAGGATCAGGAGTTCTCCATGGGGGCCTAGCTCGGCTTGCTGTTTAAAGAGGGCTTTTTGCATTAAAAAGCTTCGCGAAGCATTTTTAAAGATCCTCGCGGTGGCCACCGCAGGAGCCGTGACAGTGTCCTCCGCGGTCTCGCCCTCGATCTGACGAGGGGGGCGCAGGCTTCTTAATTGGGTGAACTCGTTAATTAAAGACATGGCGGACTCCTTCCCAATATCCTTACCTATATGCCTTTAAACCCTGATTCTGAAAAATAAAAAGATGTCAGGTGACGAAAAAGAAATGAAAACCGGAGCCCCCTGCGCGGAGGCTCCGGTTGGAAAAGGAAATTGTCCAGAAAGACTAACGGTTGTATTCGGGATTCGTCATCAAAGTCAGCTGATTGAGGAAGTTGATGTTCCGGAGGATCAGACCATAATCGGTTTCATTCTGACTGTACGCCGAGAACATATTCTTCGCCACCCTGGAAGTGATTGCTAACAATTTACCTTGGGGGGTGCTCTCCGGCTCAGCTCCGTTGGTGGTCTTTTTTATTTGCTCCAGAGTCAGGTTCAGACCATTGAGGATCGCCTTCTGGGCGGAGGCCACCGCCGGAAGAGTGAGTCCGATTTCGTTCAGCCACGAAATGAACTTTTGCACCTCAGTCCCGAACTTTTCCTCCTCTTCCTTTGTCATATCTCGGTCCGCTTGAGCGATCAGGTTCAGTAAGCCCAGGCTCATGCTCTCAATGGTTTCAACCTGCTTGTCCAGGGCAAAGGAGGGCTCTGCGGTGATCTGTTCCGGTGTGGCCAAGAGCCCGGTTTTGTTGGCCGCAGTCATGACTTTCAACATTTCCTTTTTGGCTTGGACGATCTTCCGGGTGTTCGCGCCGATAGCGGCCTGATCTTTCGCCGCTGTGGCAATCACGAGCGCAGACTGGGCGCTCACGAGCTTGGTGGCCGACGCCGACATCTGTTCGCTCAAATCGATAAAGAATTTAATCTCCGTCCCTCGCTCCAGAATGACGTTGGCCACCTTGGCGTTGTCCGCAGCCCAATAAGACATTTTGGCTTGGGAGGTTTTTGTCACTCCCAGGGGGCTCAGCACGGGGCGGTCGGTGGGGGCGCGGTTTCCGAGCGTACTCCCGACTTTAAACAAGTTCGCGTAGTTACTCTGTTCATCAAGGGTCGATGCCTCCAGCCCCAGGACGGCATTGATGCCGGCATAACTCATCAGGGTGGTGGACGTGGTGACCTTCTGGGTGCTCGTCGCCTCGCCGTTATTCAAGAAAACACGCCCTTGCAGATCATTCATCAAAATCTGCGAGAGAGTGCGGGTGATGGGGCTTAGGCCACTGTCCTCAAGCATGCCAAATATCTTTTCAAAATCCACATAGGACATGTTCAAGTTTATCTCTTCGTACTTCGGCAGCCCGATCCCTTTCAGCGTCAGGATTTCCATCGCTAAAAGTTTATCAATCTCTGTTCCTAGCGAGTAGTACCGTTCTGGAGAAAGGGTCGCGTCGTTTTGAGCCCGCGCTTCTATAAACCCAGTAGCGGGCTTGATGCTTCCATCCTTTTGCAGGGCCTCATAGGTGACCTTTTCAAACCGGGAGTAATCCATGATGTCTTTGTCCGTGTCCGGAGTCAGGATCACATTTAACAAAAACCGGTACGCCGCATAGGTGGCCGTCACATATTCGGATTCGCTGGCATTCTCATCAAGACCGACGACAAGGCGGTAAATCCCTTCATCCAGGAACTGGCGCACCTTGTACATGGTCGAGAAGGCTTGAGAGATCGTCGAGGCTTTATTGCCCCAATCGAAGGACAGGCGGTCTCCGGCAAAGTGGGTGACCACGTAACGGTCCTGGTATTCTTTAATTTCATTCTGGACGATCTCAAGGGGGGTTGTGCCGTAGTCAAAACGTTGGCAAACGGGTTCGTAACCCACATCCTTGTCGGTGCAATATTTAAAGGGTTGCACAAGATCTTTCACGCCATTGCGACCGGTGAAGTTCGCCCAGCCGGACTTGGCAAAGGTGTTCTTGATATCTTTGATGTCAATGAAGCGGTTATTGATCAAGGGGCCCTTAAAGCCGGTCTTTGCCAAAGCGGCCTGATTGCGGGCTTCGGGGCGGACCTCCAGAAGGCCGGTATAGGCCGCGCGAAGAGCGTAGACATCATAGGGGCCGGGGCCGTCATAGACCTGCATGCTGTCGTTGATGTAGTCCATAATGGAGGAGTAATTGCGCTTCGAGGATTCCCCTTCAAAATTGAAGTTGGCCTTGTCATAGGAGCCGACAAAGTTGTGGGTGAGGCCCAAAGAGTGCCCCAACTCATGGGCCAGCGTCGCTTTGGTGGAAAGAGCCAGAGCCTCGTCTTCCGGCATTTCAAGATACTTCGAGTACACGGCATCCCCGATGAATTCACCGGAACGGAGAGCACATCCCGGATTGGCCCTAAAGAAACGATCCAGGCGGCTGTGCAGATCCATCAACGCGGCTTTTTGCTGAAGAAGACTTCGCTGCTGGAGGCTCATTTTATTGCCATAGGTCGCCAGCACCTCTTTGGCTGTCAGGGATTCCAAAGCGGTGCGGTCTGAAGCGACATTCAACTCCAAAGCCTTATGAAAGAGCCGGTCGATGTAACCGTCGGCGGTTTTGGAAGGGCCGAACTTTTTCGGGATGGCCGTCAGCTGGGATTTGTCGAGAGTTGAAGATTTGATCCAAGCGGAGGTTTTCAAACGCAGCGGAGTCTGCGGACGCGCATTGGACAGAGCTTTGACATTGCGAACGGCCTTCAACTGGCTAAAGAGCTTTTCCGCCGCAGGTGCACCGGCGCCTTGGGCGACCACGGCTTTTTCCGCTTCTGCACTCGCATTTTGTTCCGTTGTTTTGTTCTGGGGTCCTTTCGCCAGTTCCGCGTCCTGGTACGCTTTCAGGCCCTTTTTAAAATCCACCAGAATCTTATAGTAGCGTCTGAAGGCCTCCAACTCGCCGGCATTGTTGCCGTTATAAATAATCAAAGAATCCGCGGCCATCATTCCGGAGCGCGGGTTCAGGCCGACTTGGGACACTCCCAAAAGACCGTTGTCCATGGCCCGGTCCACAAACCAAATAAGGTTCTTGTCCAGATCCCCTAAATGGGCCACAACCCCGTTTTCCCCGGCAAATTGCACTTGCAGGTAGTCATCCTCTCTTTGCAAGGGGGTTCCGGTGAAGGCTTTTCTTAGGGTGGCGTTCCAGTCAGCAATGACTTCCGTCGCGACCCGCTTTAAAAGTTCGCGGCGTTTGGGGTCATTGTCCGGCAGGCCTCCCACGGTGTAGAGGAATTTTTTTCCGTCACGGAAATCATGCACGGCCGGGTAGTTGATCTGGGAGCCTTCGCGACCATAGGAGCCGTTTTCACTGGGCAGGAGAATCCCTTTGGTGAAGACCCCATAATTCAGGGCATTCTGGGCGGTGAAAGGCGTGGTGGGCGCAAAGTTTTTGTCTGTGGAACCGTCGTTGGCCTTAAAGGACAGACGCTCCCGCACCTGCTGCACAAACTGGGTACTATAACCCCCGGCGATATCATAATCCCCGGCGGGGCTAAAGAAGCTCAGGCACTGCTCGCTGGGCGCCATGGTAACGGAGTAAAGATAAGAAAAGCTCAGGACACCCTCGCTGAGACGCATATCCGTGTCAACAACTTGCTGGTTGTTGATCTTATCAAAGCAACTGGCTTCCGCGTAAAAGGCCAGAGGAGAGTCCAACACGGGGATGGTATTATTGGTCCAATCCAAAGTGGCGTATTCCGCGTCCTCCTTGGTGGCCGGTACGTACTTAGGAACCGACAGGGGATTTCCCGCCGCGTCCTTGAGTTGGCGCTTAACATAAGTCACAGGAAGCGAGAGGACCTCTTCGTTTTCCATATTCGTGGTCTTTTTAAAGTCAATCGCGCCAAGAGTTTTTTGCACAACGAGACGGTTTTCTTCCAAAACAAACTTCACCAATTGCACGTTGCCGGCCATGCCGCCGCTCATTTTTCCCATGGCGGAGACATCTTCCAGCGTGCGGCGGAAAAAGAATTCTTTGTTTTTGATATCCACGATGCGCAGGGTTTTCCGCGGATCCAGCGTGCCGGTGGGCTGCACTTCCTCGGGCATCACGTTTTTAGCGATGCGCACAAGACCCGTGTTCTCCGCGGCGGAGGCCTCCTTGAATTGAACCGTGTTGGTGCGGGCCCCGTTGTAATCAATCACCGGCATCTCGGCCCGGACGTAGTTCACCGGGATATTGAAACGCTGAATAAGAATGCAATTGTCGCGATCTTCCGCCGGAAGGTTCTTTACAATCTCCGCGGAACAGGCTGAGATCTCGCCATTGTCACTCTTTGTGCGCAGGATTTCTTTCTGCGCCTCGGTGAGGTTTGCTTTGTTGCTCTGGGTGATTTCAAACACCCGCATGCTCCCGGCATCCAAAAGGGTCAGGATGCGGGTTTCGGGTTTGAGATTCAACCCGATGGCCAATTGTTCGTTCAACTGGGCGGCCGTGGTGATTTTGTTGTTCACCCGGTCGGCCACGAAGATGCGGTCCATTTCCTCTTTGGCAGCGGGGTCATTGCTCACCAGGATGCGATCATCCGTGCGGGTGGAAATCTGGATATGCGTGGCCCGCGCCCATTCGCTGGGCTTCAGATGCAGGGTCGAAGTGGACTCACCAAGGGGGTTTTTGATTCTTTCCAGGGTCCCGTAGGCTTTCACTTCAAACTTGAAGAGGGGCACATACAATGGCCCCTGGCGGTTTTTCTGCGCGGCGGTTAACTGCTTTAAAAGCTTCTGGGTCTGGGCCGCATCCCGGGTGGATTGAATTTTCTTTTGCAGATTAATCTCTTCTTTGCTGAGGGCCAGTTGGGATTCCAGGCGTCCCAGTTCTTGCGGATCATTTACCACGCGCAGGGCGGTGAGGGCTTTATTGTCCACCGTGAAGGCGATTTTAAAAGTCTGATTGGCCTGTCCCGAGACCTCCAGATTAGTAAACATATAACGCAAGCGTTCGGGCACTTGGGCGCTGTCGCTGTCCACAAAGGCCAAGCCTTTTTCATTGGTGGCCCGGGTGCTCTCCGTCAGGCTCAGGGAGAGGGTGTCGCTCCCGGTTTTAAAGGTGAAGCTGGAATCAGGTTTGCCACCCATATCCAGTTCGGCGATGGCAAAGGTCCCTTCGGCTTCCTCATCGGGCATTTTCGCGTCCCGCTTTTTCGTACATGCCGCTGTCACCACCAAGGTGGTGAGAAGTAAGCCTGTTCCCAACTTTTTCATGAACACATTTGTCATGACCCGCTCCGTTCCTTTAATACTGCATGCTCACTCTGGCATAAACCAAAGAGTTGTTATCATCGATCCACTGGTAATTGGACTCATAGCCATTGGCCTTAAATACCGATCCGCCGTTGGTGTGCCCGAGAGTGAGGGCCAAATGGTCTGTGGCGGAGAACGTGAATTCCTCGGCGTGCTCAAACTCTTCATTGAGGCGGCCGCCGTAGCTCCACGAGTTGATATGGTGAAACTCGGTATCCAAGGAAAAAGCTCCAAAGGCGTAGCCGGCCATCAAGGATTGCCGGGAGGAGTATTGGATGTTGGGCTGCCCCTCAAGATCGGTGTCATAGCGGTGGAAATTCCTCCTGACAGAAAGGGCCGCGGCCAGGGAGAAGCCGGGGATCAAGCGCTCCTCCTGGATCGCGGCGGTCAGGCGCAAAGAGATCGCGGTCTCCAGGTTTTTAAGTTCCCTCGACACTTTGGATTGGGGCAGGGTCACTGCCACAGAGGGAATCAGTTTGATCAGGGAAAAATCCCGGCCCTTGAGGGAATGGTTGAGGGCGATATCCGCAATATCCCCGGCATTGTTATCCGGAGCGCGCAGGTCCTCGGAGTAGGCCAGGAGCAGGCTGGTTTTTCCCAGGCTCCAGGCGTAGGTGGGGGCCAACTCATAGCTATTGGATTCTTGCAGGGTCCCGTCCTGATAGTCATAGAGACTGCGTGCCCGGGAGACGGCAAAAGTGACGGAAAAGGGTTTTGCTATTTGGTCTTGCGGGGCACTGGTTGTGGAGGTATTGCCATGGGCGCCCGGGGATGCACTGAATATCAGCGTCCAGGCAAACAGAGCAAAAATTGTTACTCCCACCGGTTTCAGGGTCATAATGGTCACTTTCCTCGAGGAACCCGTCCTCGCGATGCTCTATTGCAGGCTTGATGCCGTTTCGATTGGGAGCGAAATGCAACCAATCGGAAGTGGGGGAAGGGGAGTGTAAAAGAATTAGACAGGGGACGTTCCGCGCAGGTTTGGAATTTCTCGCCTTCTTCCTGAAGATGGGTTATTTCTAAAGGTCTCTGAGTCTCGTTAGTAAGTAACACAACATCAGGAACAGAATGCAGGAAGGTCCTTTTTAAACCCTAAGATGCGGGGGAGGACCCGCAGGAGAGATTTTTTGGGGCAAATGTTTATTTCTTCCACTGGCAAGAAACTTTTGACGCTGACCTTGTTATTCAGCTCCTTGGTGACCCTGATTGTGACCCTGACCCAGCTTTATGTGGACTTTAATAATGAGGTCTATCATCTTGAAAATCGTTTCCATGAAATCAAAGATGTGTTGACCGAGTCCCTGACGGCCTCCACTTGGGCGTTTGATCAAAGCCAGATTCAGAAACAGCTGCAAGGGATCCTGCGCTTTGAGCAGGTGGCCAAGGTGCATCTGGCCGTGGAGGGGTTCCGGGATTTTGAGTTTGCCAATACCGTCAAACCGGACGGCCCCCAAAAAACAATTCCCCTGGTTTATGTCGATGCCCGGGGCTCCCATGATATCGGGCAGTTGACCGTGACCTTTACCATGGAACAAATTTATGGCGGCCTTATTCAACGGGGGCTGATTGTTTTAGGCAGCAATTTCCTGAAGACGCTTCTGGTTTCGTTTTTCATTCTTTATATTTTTAACCGCCTGGTCACCCGGCCGTTCCAGCAGTTGGCGGCCAAGGCCCGGGAGGCTTCCATCGCCCAGATGGGTTTGATCCAGGCCTCCGAACTGGCGGGCCCCCACGCCTCCCGCCGGAAGCACAATGAAATTGATGAAATGGCGACCTCCATAGCCTCCATGCACCGGAATTTTCAAGGTTCCTACCAGGCCTTAAAAATGAGTGAAAACCGCTTCCGTGACATTATTGCGGATAACTTCGATTATGTTTTTGAATCCAATGTGCAGGGGGAATACACCTTTGTCAGCTCCAATGCGGCGGACTCCGACCCCCTCAAACGAATAGTCATGGTGGGGCAGTCCCTGTTCCAGCTGCCTTTGGAAGAAGATCTGAAAATGGCCATTCAGGCTCAGGAGAAGATCCAGGACTATATTTTTATTTTCCCCCGGGGGAACGAACGTCATTATTACAATTTAAAAATCAATCCGGTTTATGATTTGGAGAATAAATTTGTTGGCTATCGCGGGCTTTTGACGGAGATCACGGACACGGTGCTTTCCAGGGAGCGCCTGGAGAAACAGGAAAACCAGATCCAGCATATTCAGAAAGTCGGTTTGATCGGGGAGTTGGCCGCGGGTTTTGCCCATGATTTTAATAATATCCTGGCCATCATCTTAGGCAATGTGGCCATCCTCAACCGCGGCTCCAGTGAAAACGCTCTGGTGGGAAGAGCCGTGGCGGGGATTCAAAGCGCCACTTTGCGTGGACAAACCATGATCCGCCGGATTTTAACCTTTGCCCGGCGCCAGGGGGTGGAGGCGAAACCTGTGGATTTAGGGAGCGTGGTTTCGTCCATGGCGGAGTTGATCCAGGTGGCCGCTTCCAAGCGCAATAAGGTGATCCTTGACGTCCCTCAAGGTCTTTGGCTGGTGCGGGTGGATATCAGCAGCTTCGAGAATGTCCTTATCAACCTGGCCATCAACGCCCGCGATGCCATGCCGGAGGGCGGGGATTTGGTCATCCGTCTTGAGAACAAGACCCTGGCTGAGAATACGGATTTCTGTGTGGCGGGGGAGTATGTCACCATTGCGGTGAGTGACAATGGGGTTGGCATTCCCCGGGATTTGTATGAAAAGGTATTTGAGCCCTTTTTTACCACCAAGGCTGAGGGGCACGGCACCGGACTTGGCTTGAGCACGGTTTTGAACTTCGCCCAGCAAAGTTACGGGGGCGTCACCGTGAGCTCCGAAGTCGGTCGCGGCACGACATTTACGGTTTATCTACCACGTTATCAGGAAGCAGCAACATGAACTACACAGGAAAAGAAATTATCGCGTTTACGGATGGGGCCTGCTCAGGAAACCCGGGGCCCGGAGGTTGGGGGGCTGTGGTGCTGAAGCCCACAGGACGGGTTCAGGAACTCGGGGGAGGGGAAGCTTCCACCACAAACAATCGTATGGAGATGTCTGCGGTTTTGGCGGCTTTGGATTTTTTGTCAGGAACGTCGGGGAATGTCTTGGTCTATACGGACTCCACCTATGTCATCCGTGGGATCACGCAGTGGGTGTGGGGCTGGAAGCGCAACAACTGGCGCACAGCGGAGGGGAAAGAGGTTTCCAATAAAGATCTTTGGGAACAATTGTTTTACGCGGTTCAAAAGCGCAAGTCCCTGGGGGAGTTGCACTGGCACTATACGCGGGGACACCAGGGTACGCCGGGGAATGAGCGCTGTGACGTGATCGCGGTGGGCTTTTCAAAAGGGGGGAAGGTTTCCTTGTATGCGGGGCCCTTATCCGGTTATGGCGTGGATATTTTGGATTTACCAGAGCACGAGCCGCTTCCGGAAATGAAGCCCAATAATAAGACCGAGAAAAAGGCGCCATTTTCTTATCTGAGCAATGTGGGTGGCATCGTGTACCGTCACAAGGACTGGCCTTCCTGCGAGCGGCGCGTGAAGGGTCAATCCGGCGCAAAATTCAAGAAAACCAACTCCGCCAATGAAGAGCTTGAAGTCCTTAAAGCCTGGGGCCTGAGCCCAAGCACCTTTATCAAAGAGGGCTAACGCCCTCCCCACGAGGATCGCCGCAGGGATCAAAAGTCAATTCCATCCCCACCGCCGCGCTTCACTTAAGTTGTGCGTGCGACACAGCACCCGCAGATTCGCGGCCTCATTCCCGCCCCCTGTCGCCACCGGGAGGATGTGATCCAATTGTACCTGGTAGCGCGAGCGACAGCGATGCCCGGTTGAGCTCACGTATTCACAACAAGCCTCCGCCCGCTGATAAATAAGCCTTTGCAGAGAAATGGGAATGGCGGTCCTTCGCCTTGGGTTTGGCACCGCCGGAGCGGCGGTGGCCTTGGGTTCTTCGATAGGTCCTTGAATAATTTCCTCTGATTTGACCGCCGCTACGGCGGTGGGTTTCCGTAAGGCTTTGCCTTCTTTCTTTTGAATGAGTTTGTCACAAAGAACTTCAATGATTTCAGCAAAACCTCCGTCATGAACAACATGACTTAACAAAGACTGGGCTTTCTTAAGCTTTTCGTACTGCTCTGGCGTCAACTTTAAATGAAGGTCATACGCTTGTTTTCGCGGAGTGATTTCTTTTTTTGGTTTGAGGTTGCACTCAAAATTCTGATTGAGAAGCTGCTCAGTTTCAAAACCCGTTTTGTTTTCCATTTGTTCCAAAAGCTCCCGCTTTTGTTCGGTGGAGACTTTCTTTCCCGTGGCCTTTTGATCTTGGTTTGTGGCACTGGCAAGCTTAGAGAGCTGGGTGAGATTGAGGTTTCCCTCTTGCACTTTCTTTTCAATCTCAGGAAGTTCCCTCAGTAAACGAGCTGAAGAAATTCTTCGTTGCGCGGCGCCTTCGGAGTATTTTTGCTCTTTCACCAGGTATTCAAAAAGGCTTGGGTAACCAAGCTCGGCATAGGCTTTGGTTTGATCTATTTGCTGGATGCATAGCAAAATCTCATGAGTGATTTTTCTCTCGGATTTCACGAGGTCTGAGAGTTGAAAATGAAGGCTTTGGGCGTGCATATCTTTGTCTCCTTGTTTGAGAGAGGAGACCATAACATGGAATTTAAAAGCCGATTTTTAAGGGTTTTGCAATTTCTAGAGGGAGTTTTAAAAGTCCACTTTCCTTCGGTTTATAACTTCTTAGGACGCCTCTGAAGCCTATAAAAAGCTCTTGCACCAAGCTTCCGGAGGAAGTTTTCAAGGCCTCGCAAATCGTCTTTTAAAACCACCGAAACCTTGTCAACAAGAATTGTTTAAAATGTTTTGTTTCAGTGATTCTGTCACGCAGAATTGTTTAAAGAGTTATTGGATTGAAGAATTATCTAGCTTGAAGAATTCATGAAATGTTCTGCGTCCGTGATCCCATCACAAGAATTATTTAACTTGTGTTCTGCCCCTGCCCCAAAAAACACCGCCCGCATCATTCCCGCCCCAGGAACCCCAGAAGCCCTGAAGCCCCAGAAGCCCCGGGGGGCATCAAAATAAAAAACCCACGTCGGGGAGGACGTGGGGCAGGGGTTTTGACAGCTTTGCTTAGGGGCACTTAAATCCTAGTGTTTGAAGAGCCGGCGAGAAGAGTCTTTTTTCCACTTCTTGTCTTTCTCGCCCTTGTCACCTTTCCATCCAAGATGGTGGTGTCGGTCGTGATCATGATCCTCATCATCGTCACGGTCGTCATCATCATCCTTATCCTTATCATGGTCATGATCGTGGCGCTCTTTCTTCCAGTGCCCATGCCCGTGCTTGTGCAGGCACTTGAAGAAGTGCTTGTGGTGCTCATGAGGGCTCGGCTTTGTCTTCAGGCAGTAAGAGATCACCACCACCGCGCCCGCAGGAATTTGTGACAGGATCGTGACCTTGTCACCTTCCAGTTTATAAGGCACGCCCACGCCGTTCACAGTCACGATGATGCGTTGGGGGTCTACGTTTGTATGAGACAGGGTGAACTCATACTGAATCTGCATCTGTTGTCCGCTCAGGGCCGCGATCGAGGCCAGACCCTGGGCGATATTGTCATTGGCGATATCAATTGCCACACCGGCATTTAAACTGATCACATCCAGGTACCCGTAGCCGAGTTCGTTGCCGGCGGGGGCTGGTTCATCGGCATACAAGATCCCGGAAACCTGCAGGGGCAGAGCGCCTTTTAAAGTCGTCAGGCGGCTGGTCAAACCGGCGGGAGTCAAGCCTTCGCAGTCACGGATGCGGGCCGCGATTTTGACAGGATCCGTTTCGGCGGGGACTCCGACGGGGACGTTGGCGCAGATATCCCTGCGGTCGGCGACAAAGACCACACCCAGGGCCGCGTCAGGGCGGAAGAAGCCTTCCGACTGGGAGTTGCTCAGCAAGCTCGGAGTGGTGATGCCGTTAAACAGGGAGAACAAACCTTCTTCGCCGCCCCCGGAGTCAGGATCTTGTGCCACTTGGGTGAGTTTTGTGGCCAAGTGTTCTTGGATTTGCGCGGTGGAAAGTTCTGTGGATTTCAAAACGATCGGTTCGGATTCCGCACGGTAGAGTCTTCCGGACCAGTTCGAGGTGCTGCCATGAGAGAGCATCACAGCGATATTAAAGTCAGAGTTGGCCGGAAGGGCCGCAATAAAGCTCTGGATGCCGGAAATGATCGCCTGGCGCTCCGGAGCCATCGCCGTGGAAGTCTGCACGACAAAGAGAACATCCACTGCGCGCGTGGTGGTCACAGGCTGTTGAAAGCTTTCGCTGAAGCATTGCTCATTGATCTGACGGCATTTGTGCGGGTTTTTATCGCCGCTGGTCGGTGCCGGGGTCCCGCTTGGAGTTCGTGTGGGGCCCGGGCTCACCGAAGGGGTCGGCGTGGGGTTGCCAACCGTTGAGTCCGTCACGGCAGGATCAGCCCCTGCGGAACTCCCTCCTCTGTGAGGTGAGCATCCGATGGAATTAAATCCAATGACGGCTAAAAAGACAAATTGGATGATGCCGTAAATGTATTTGTTGAAACCAGACATAGGCACTGCCTCCTGCAAGCTGTGTTACCAAAGGGTAATGCAACGGCGGTGCCAGCGGCGATTTCAGAGTGATCTCCATCTGAAGGGGATTTTTTTGTCTAACTTAGTAACAGCTGCGGAGCCAAAATTGTTTTACTCCGCTTGAGGGACGATTTAGGGCTCTCTTCGAGAGCCCTATCTCATTTTGAAACGTAGAACTTGTGGGGGCTATACAAGTTTTGTTTGGTCAAACAGGCTAACCCCTTGAATCTCTTTTTAGTACTGGTAATTCACCTTGATCTCGGTCCCTACGGACGGGGGGGAGTCAAAGACCACTTTATTGCCAATCACCTTATAAGTGATATTTTGATTGGGCGTAAACTGCACCGTCACGGAGTTGGCGACCGGAGTGTGCGCCAGCTCCACGGAGTTGGTCAGGGTGCGGACACTCTCCCCGATTCCTTTTAAAGGAATGCTGTAGTCGGGAGCACAGATGCTGGTGCTCAGGCCCGAGGTGAGGTTCACGGTCTGATCAATCAGGTCCCCGTAGAAGCTGAAGCCTCCGCTGCCGGCCTTCATAGTGCTCAAACAAGCTGAATCCCCGGGCTTGACGATGATGCTGTAGACTTTCAATTTCTTGCCGGAAGGCCAGATCGTATTGAAAGCGGCCACCAGTTCGGCGGGACGATTGGCGTAATTGCTTCCGCCGACCTGCCGTTCATCGGCGTCACTGAGGATCACGATCGCCAGGTCCGCATTGGCGCGGAAGAAGCCGTTGTTCACACTATTGTACTTGTTCATGGCGGTGGTGGCGGCCAAAAGAGGCTCACTGTTCCCTGATGGACAAGTTCCCGTGTTCAGACAGCCGGCCGTTTCAGGGCGGCGAATGGAGTTGTTAAACACCGTCTGATAGCTCGGCACGGTCGGAGTCAAGATCGTGCTGTTATAGCCAGTCAGAGGCAACAGGCTTCCGCAAATGCCGTAAGGGCCGGTGCTGCAATCGGTGGTGGTGATCCCGATCTGCCAGTCGATGTTTAAAAGCTCGGTGGCAAAGCCGGAGAATTTCGCTCCCAAGGAGGCCTGATTGGGATCCATGGAGGCGGAGTTGTCATCGACAAAGAGAATGTCGATCTTACCGAAAGAAGCGTCGCTGATAAAGGTTTCAGAGCCACTGTTGGAATCGCGTAAGAACTGGGAGGTGGCTTGGCCGGTATTTCCAGCGGCGTCCTTTTGTTGGACTTGCACGTTTTTAGTGCCAAGACCCGCGGTGAAAGTCACCGGAATGCTAAAGGCACCGGCCACACAGGAGCCTGAGGTGCCGGTGAGATCCCCGGAGACACTCACGCTCAGACCGGTTTCACAGGTTCCGGTCAGAGTGACTGAAGTCGGTACGCTGGAGCCCGCAACTGGAGATGTGATAGCCAGAACGGGGGCTGTGGCGTCCCGCAGGTAGGTCTGCGAAGTCTGGCCGACGTTTCCGGCCGTATCGGTTTGTTGGGCGGTGATGACTTTGGAACCATCTCCGCTGGAGATGGAGACCGCCGAAGAGTAAGCGCCATTGGTGCAAGGAACGCTGGCCCCGGTGGCTAGTCCGGCGCCGCTAAGGACCACTTGCAGACCGCTTTCACAGGCCCCTTGCACGGTGATGCTGTCAGCGAGGTAGCTTCCCGCTGCAGGAGACGTGATCGTGACCACGGGAGCTGTCAGATCGCGCACAAAGGTGCGCGAGGCGGTTCCAACATTGCCCACGGCATCGGTTTGTGCGGCATAGACCACTTTGGAGCCACTGCCGCTACTGAAACTGAGAGCGGCGCTAAAACCTCCGTTATTGCAAGCAGTGTAGACGGGAGTGGCGACTCCGGGACCATACAAAGTCACATTCAAACCGGTTTCACAAGTCCCCCCGACCGTGAGCCCATTCTGCGCCGAGGTGTTGGCATCAGGAGACATGATAGCCACCACGGGGGCGGTGAGGTCGCGGTTAAAGGTGCCATTGGCCTGGCTGCTATTGCCGGCGGCATCGGTTTCACTCACGCTGACGGCTTTGGCTCCATCGCCGGCGCTGAAACTCAGGCTGGCTTGGTAAGTGCCATTGGCGGCACACACGACGGAGCTGGGCGCAGCCACGCCAGAGCCGGAGAAGTTCACAGTCAGCCCGCTTTCGCAAGCTCCGGTGATTTGCAGGCCGTTTTGCGCGGTCGTGCCGTTGGCGGGAGACGTGATGCTTAAGACCGGGGGCTGGGTGTCTCTGAGGAAGTCCCGGCTGGCTGTGGCGGAGTTACCCACGCTGTCGCTTTGTTTGGCGGTCACGGTTTTTACGCCATCACCGGCGGAGACGGAGACGCTGGCGGAGTAAGTGCCGGCAGCACACGCCGCAGTTACCGGAGAGGCCAAGCCCGCTCCGCCTAATTCCACAGGCAGCCCGGTTTCACAGGCCCCTTGCACGGTGAAGGTGGTCGGCAGATAACTGTTGGCCGCAGGAGCCGTGATAGTGATTGTCGGAGGAGTCAAGTCACGCACAAAGTCGCGGGAGGCGCTGCCGGTGTTTCCAGCGGCATCCTTTTGCGAGGCCGTGACCTGTTTGGAGCCGCTGCCATTGCTAAAGCTGATGGCGGCGCTGAAGGCTCCGTTATCACAAGAGGTGACGACGGCGCTGGCCACGCCCGTTCCACCCAAAGTCACATTCAGGCCGGACTCACAGGTTCCGCCCACCGTCAGACCGTTTTGGGCGACCGTGTTGGCGGCCGGAGAGGTGATGGCGATGGCCGGTGCGGTCGTATCCCGCAGATAAGTGGCATTGGCGGTGCTGCTATTGCCAGCCCCATCGGTTTCTTTGGCGGTGATGGCTTTGCTGCCATCCCCAGCACTCAAACTGAGGTTGGTGGAGTAAGTGCCGTTGCTGGCACAAACCACAGAGCTTGCCGCAGCGAGGCCCGCCCCGGAGAATTCCACCTTCAGTCCGGCTTCACAAGTTCCAGCCAGAGTCAAAGTGGCATTCACAAAAGAATTTTGCGCCGGAGAATCAATGCTGAGTAAAGGAGCCAGAGTGTCGCGCAGAAAATTTCGTGAGGCGGAGCCCACATTGCCGACCAAGTCGGTTTGCGAGACCGTGACGGCCTTGGTGCCATCCAAAGGAGAGGCCCAAACCAGAGCCTCAAAGGTGCCGTTGGCGCAAGGGGTGGAGGTGGGAGGCAAAACCCCGGCCCCGTCAATTTGCACGCTCAAGCCGGCTTCGCAAGTTCCCTGAACATTGAAGCTGGCATCGACATAGCTATTGGCGGCGGGCGAAGTGAAGGTGAGCACAGGAGCGGTGAGATCCCGTACAAAGTTGCGAGTGTCAGAGGCGCTATTGCCATAGGCATCAGTTTGAGTGGCTGTCACGGCTTTCGCGCCACTACCGGCACTAAACCCAATGGCGGCACTGAAGGCGCCGTTGGTGCAGGCGGTGGTCACTGGAGTAGCCACTCCGGCCCCGTTCAGAATCACATTCAGCCCGGACTCGCAGGTTCCGCCCACGGTCAGACCGTTTTTCCCGGCCGTATTGGCATCGGGTGTGGTGATGGCAATAGCCGGAGGTGTGAGGTCGCGGTTGAAGGTGCCGGTGACTTGGGCGGTATTGCCGGCGGCGTCGGTCTCACTCACGCTGATGGCTTTGGGGCCATCGCCGGCGCTGAAACTCAGGCTTGCTTGGTATGTGCCATTGGCGGCACACACGACGGAGCTGGGAGCTGCAATCCCGGAGCCAGAGAAATTCACAGTCAGCCCGCTTTCGCAGGCCCCGGTGATCTGAATTCCGTTCTGGGCGGTCGCACCGTTAGCGGGAGACGTGATGCTTAAGACCGGAGGCTGGGTGTCGCGCAGATAGTTTTGCGAAGCCTGCCCCACATTTCCGGCGCCATCGGTTTGCTGAACCGTGATGTTTTTTGTGCCATCCCCAGAAGAGGCCGTCACGGTGGCCGAGTAAGTGCCCCCATTGCAATCGGTGGTGACGCTGGACGCGAGCCCCGCTCCGCCGAGGACCACTGGCAAACCGGCTTCACAGGCCCCTTGCACGGGGAAACTGGCCGGCACGTAACTATTCGCCACAGGAGAGGTGATGGTCACAGCTGGAGCCGTGATATCGCGCAGGAAGTTGCGGGTGTCAGAGGCGCTATTGCCATAGGCATCCGTCTGGGTGGCCGTGACGGTCTTCACTCCGCTGCCGGCGCTAAAGTCCACAGCAGCACTGAAGGCGCCATTGGTGCAGGCCGTGGTGACGGCATTGGCCACACCGGCTCCGCCCAAAGTCACGTTCGGGCCTGTTTCGCAGGTTCCGCCGACGGTGAGTCCGTTTTTAGCAAGGGTGTTCGCGGCGGGAGAGGTGATGGCAATCGCTGGTGGGGTTAAATCACGGTTGAAGTTCCCGGTGATTTGCGTGGTGTTGCCGGCGCCATCGGTCTCACTCACGGTGATGGTTTTGGGGCCATCGCCCGCGCTAAAGTTCAGATCCGCTTGGTAGGTGCCCGCAGGAGAGCACACGACGGAGCTGGGGGCGGAGACCCCCGAACCCGAGATGTTGACGGTGAGTCCTTTTTCGCAGGTTCCGGTGATTTGCAGTCCGTTCTGCGCGGTTGCACCGTTGGCGGGAGAGGTGATGGTCAAAAGAGGCCCCTGGGTGTCTCGGAGGAAATCCCGGCTGACGGTCGCGGAGTTGCCCACGCTATCCGTTTGTTTGGCGGTCACGGTTTTTACTCCATCGCCCGCGGACACAGTGACGTTGGCGGAGTAAGTCCCGGAAGCGCAAGGGACCGTGACTTCAGAGGCCACGCCAGGGCCCCCCACCAAAACAGAGGGACCGGTTTCGCAAGCCCCTTGCACCGCAAAGGTCGCAGGCAGATAGCTATTGGCAGCAGGAGAAGTGATGGTGATCGTCGGTGGCTTTAAATCACTGACAAAATCCCGGGAGGCGGTTCCGGTATTGCCCACTTTGTCGGTTTGCGAGGCGGTGACCTGTTTGCTGCCTTCGCCGGCGCTAAAAGTGAGGGCGGCGTTAAAGAGGCCGTTATCGCAGGACGTGACCACAGGACTTGCCACGCCGGAGCCACTCAGAGTGACGTTCAGGCCCGTTTCGCAAATCCCGGAAACAGTGATGCCGGTTTGCCCGACGCTGTTGGCGGCCGGAGAGGTGAAGGCCACGACCGGTGCTGTGGTGTCGCGCAGGTAAGTGGCGTTGGCGGTGCTGCTGTTGCCAGCGCCGTCGGTCTCTTTGGCGGTGATGGCTTTGCTGCCATCCCCGGCACTCAAACTGAGGTTGGCGGAATAGGTGCCGTTAGCGGCGCAGGTGACGGCCGCGGGAGCGGCAAGGCCGGCTCCGGAGAGTTCCACTTTCAGTCCGGCTTCACAGGCACCCGTCAGAGTCAAGGTTGCGGAGACATAGGTGTTTTGCGCCGGCGAAGTGATGGTCAGCACGGGCGCCAGAGTGTCGCGCAGGAAGTTTCTGGAGGCCGAGCCGGTGTTTCCGGCGGCATCCGTTTGCGAGATCGTGACGGCCTTGGTGCCATCCAAAGGAGACACCGTCACTTGCGCTGAGAAAGAGCCATTCGTACAGGCGGCGGAAGTCGCAGGCAGAAGGCCCGCGCCGCCGATTTGCACCATCAAGCCGCTCTCACAGGTGCCGCTCAGAGGGAAGGTGGAGGCCACGGGGCTGTTTTCCGCCGGCGAGGTGATGGCAAGAACCGGGGCGGTGGTATCGACTTGGAAGCTTCTTTGGATTTCGGTTTTATTCCCGGCCGCATCCGTTTGCGCGGCAATCAGGGTTTTTTTACCATCGCCGGAGGCGATCGGGCCGGTGAGACTCCATTGGCCGGAAACGCAAGGAACTTGGCGTGGTGTCGCGACCACGTCTCCTGAGAGGTCCACAAAAAGACCTGTCTCACAGGTTCCGGTGAAGGTGCCGGGGGATTTCAGATAAGAATCCGCCAGCGGGGATGAAATTGTGAGAGCGGGAGCCAGAGTGTCTTTCAGAAGATCCTTGGAATCAAACCCGATATTCCCCGCTGTATCGACCTGAAATACGCGCGCCGCCACGGGGCCGTCCGCTCCCACCAAGGGAATGGTGGCGGTGAAGGTGCCCCCGGCGCACAAGACAGAGGGCGCGGTGGTGTTGTGGAGTTCCCCGATTTGCACGGGAAGGCCGGTTTCACACACCCCGGAGACAAGCAGGCTTGAAAGATTGGTGACTGTGGGAATATTGGAAGTGATACGGACCTCAGGAGGCAGGGTATCGATTTGCACGGAGGTGGAGGCCCGCCCCTGGTTGCCGGCGCGGTCGATCTGGGTTCCTTGAATGTCCTTAACGCCATCCCCTTGGGCCATCTGCACGGAGATGGAGAAGCTTCCGTTGGTACACTCGGTGGTGACAGGCTCTTTCAGGCCGGGGCCGGCCAAAATCACCGTCAGGCCGCTTTCGCAGGTTCCGCTGAGCACGGAGGTCGGCGAGTTGGTGCTTTGAGCGGAGTTGCCGTTAGAAATGGTCACGGCGGGAGGAGTGGTGTCTTTCATAAAGCAAAGGCGGTCCACCACTTCACTGCCATCGGCGGCGGTGTTTTGTGAGACCAACAAGTCCTTGCTTCCATCCCCGGCGGAGAGGGTGATTTCCGAGGAGAAGGCGCCGTCTTTGCAATCCACTTTGGTGGTCTGGCCAGAGGAGGCTTCTTTGATTTCGACGGCTTGATCGCTGACGCAGCTTCCGGAGACGCGGACTTTTCCTCCCACCACGCTGTCCACTGTGGGGTAAAGGATGACAGGGCCGTTGAGCCCGTATTTCGTGGAAGAGCCGGGCGTTTCGCAAGCCACCGGCTCGCCGACAAAGGACAATTTACTGCAAGCCGTTGACATCAATATTGTCAGGCCCAGGACCAACACATTCTGTGGCGTCTTAATTTGCAACAAGCTAGAACCCCCGGAAAAATTGTGGAAAAATCTTTCTTCCACGATTCAAGTGAATCCTATGCAAATTGCGGGCTCAATTTTTCTGGTCCAGAAAAAAATTGATGTGTCTATTATCACTCACCAATCTCAGAGTGAAATTCCGGATTTTTTGTTCACATTTTGAAATGAGATAAAAAGTAGTCAGAAATTAAGACTTTTGCGAGAGCGGATTTTTTCCGGCTCCACCTGGACCTCGACTCTACTTTGGTCCGAAATTCAGAGTGGCCGATCCGATGGCGCCGGTGAAGGTCAGCCGCGCCGGTTGGCCGTTCACCGCGGTGGCGCTGACAGGAAACGTGATCAGGTAGGGGGTCGCAAACGAGGTGTGGTAATGATAGAGGCTTTGGATTTCCGGAGTGAGAAGTTTGACCTTGGTGCTTTTTCCCTCGTAACGCTGGCCGTTCACATCCAGAAAGATTTTCCACAGGGTTTTGCTCTTGTAAAGATCATCCCATTTTCTTTCCGGGGAGTAGAAGCTCACGAACACCTGGGTCTCAGTCGCCAGGCGGTTTTCCAGAGCGCGTTTTTCGTTGTCATAGGTGCTCTGGTCCCACTGGTAAACGCGGGCGTTTTGGTCCAACTGGGCCAGGGCCATTTCCGGATTGAGAAGAGTTCCCTGAATCGTGACGGTGTTGCTCAGGCCGTTGTACTCCTCAATGCGGTCCGTCCACCGGTCCACGACCGATTCATAGGCGGAGGCGCTCATCAAGCTCAAGCCCGCGCGGTTGGTGGTGGTGGAGGCACAGGACGCCAGAAACAAGACCGCAAGGAGAACTCCGCAACATTTCATGATTTTTTCACTCCAGCTAGAAAGTTTTTTAAATCCTGGAACACCTGCTCGCGCCCGAGATCATTATACACCTCGTGCCGGGCGCCGGCGTAGATTTTAATCTCTTTCTCTTTGGCTCCGAGGTTTTCAAAAAAGCGGATGGCTTCTTCGGAGCTGACCACCGGGTCCTTGTCCGAGATCTGCAGAAGGGTTTTGAATTTCAGCTCGGGGGCTTTTTCGTGGACCAGGGCGAAGCTGTTCATAAAGCCTAAATAAACCCCGGCACTGATGCGGGCATGGCGGTAGGGGTCTCTTTCCAATTCCCGAATCACATCCGGGTCACGGGTGACATGATCGTTGCGCACTTCATTCCACAAAGTGACCGTGGGAAGAAATTTATTGAGCCACTCGGCGGCGATTTTTTTGTAAGCCGGCACATGCACGCCCACGCCCACCAGGGGGGAGCTGATAACCATGGCATCAGGTTTAAACTCGGGGTGAAGAATCAGGGTCTTCAACTGCACCAGAGCCCCCATCGAGTGGCAGAGGAGGACCACCGGCCCGGCTTTCACCTCCGGGCGCTCCAGGACCTGTTTTAAAAACAAGGCATAGTCCTCGCAGTACAAATCAAAATTGGCCGCATATCCGCGGAGTCCTTCCGAGCGCCCATGGCCTCTCATGTCCCAGGCGTAAATCGTCCAGGCCTCCTCTTTCAGGGCTTCAATCACACGCCGATAGGAATCGGAATGCTCCCCATGGCCGTGGGTGATAATCAGAGTGCCGCGGGCTTGGGGGTTTTCCCACACCTGAAAAAACAGGTTAAGGCCCTCCGCCCCTTTGAATTGTCCTTCTGAAACTTTATAGTTGCTTTTTGTCATGAGACCGCCTCGCCTTATTTTGGCGAAATTATCTCAGACCGCGCAACAAAATAGTGTCTTTCGCCTTCGGATCTGTTCGCTTTGTGAGATCCATCTGGGGATCAAGGACCTTCACCTGAGGGACGAAAGGATAGTCCAAATTAAAGTGGATGCCGCGGGACTCTTTGCGTTTTAACGCACAGGACACGGTCAAGTCGGCCACGATGGCAATATTGCGAAGCTCAAGAATGTCCCGGTGGATTCGGAAGTTGGAATAATACTCCCGCACTTCGTTTAAAATATTCTTCAGCCGGTGCTGGGCTCTTTCCAGGCGCTTGTTGGAACGCACGATGCCCACGTAATTCCACATCAGATGACGAATCTCTTCCCACATGTGCGAGATCACCACCATTTCATCTTCATTGGATTCCTCCGGGTGATGCCAATCCGGAGGGTTCTTCGTGCTGACGGCAAGGCGGTCCCAGTTTTTCTTCAGGGTCTCGCTGGCGTTATGGGCCATGCACACGCACTCCAGCAGGGAGTTGGAGGCCAGGCGGTTGGCGCCATGAAGCCCGGTGCAGGAGGTTTCACCCAAAGCCAGAAGGCCGGGGATGTCCGTTTGCCCGTCCACATCAGCCAAAACCCCGCCGCACAAATAATGGGCGGCCGGGACCACGGGAATCGGCGTGGTGGTCATATCAATGCCGTACTCCAGGCATTTGGAATAAATCGCGGGGAAGCGCTTTTTCAAAAAACTCGCTTCAAGCTTGGTCATATCAAGATAAACACAAGCGGCTCCGGATCTTTTAATCTCATTGTCAATGGAGCGGGCGACAATGTCCCGCGGAGCGAGAGAGCCCAAGGGATGGTATTTCGCCATAAAGGCCTCCCCTTGGGAGTTGATGAGTTCGCCCCCTTCCCCCCGCAAAGCTTCGGAGATCAGGACGTTGCGCGCATCGGGATGATATAGGCAGGTGGGGTGAAATTGCATGAACTCCAAATTGGCGATGCGGGCGCCGGCCCGGTAGGCCATGGCGATCCCGTCTCCCGTCGCCCCACTCCAGTTGGAGGTATAGAGGTACACTTTGCCAGCGCCCCCGGTGGCCAAAGCCGTGCTTTTAGCCAGGAAGGCTTCCACTTCCCCGGTGTCCCGGTTCAGCGAGTACACTCCCTCACAGCGGGTGGGGGACATGTCGTAGAGATCAATCTGTTTATTAATAATCAAATCAATGGCGAAGTGATTTTCCAGAACCTCAATCTGGGGATTTTGCCGTACACGCTCCAAAAGAGCGCGATGAATTTCATGCCCTGTTTGGTCTTCGAAGTGGAGAATGCGGCGGAAGGAGTGCCCGCCTTCGCGCGTCAAATCAATGGAGTTTTCCTCATTGTCCACTCCCTGGCCTTGACGAAGGTCGAAGCGCACGCCCCAGTTGAACAAATCATGGACACGATCAGGAGCTTGGCGGATGAAGTTGGCCACGACCTCCGGCCGGCAAAGTCCCGCGCCGGCGGTGAGAGTGTCACGCAGATGACTTTCAAAACTGTCTTCCCGGGCCATGACAGCAGCAATCCCGCCTTGAGCCATGTCCGTGTTGCTGCGCGGGGCTTTTTCCTTCGAGAGAATGATCACTTTTCCGTGATCCGACATTTTTAGCGCCAGGGCGAGTCCCGCCAGGCCAGAGCCGATAATTAAAATATCACAACGACGAATCTCCACAGCACTCTCCTAAGTCTGGGAGTCATTTTTAATGCTCTTTAATGCCTTTGGCAAAGGACTCTTGCTTGATTCTTGGCGGTTTCTAAATCTACAATAGATTCAATAAGCTATGTGCATGGCCGCGCGTGGCTGGGAAGCTTGCGGAATATGAAATTAAAACTCCTGATCACAGTCTTGGTGTTAGTGGCTCTTTTTTCAGGAGTTGTGCTTTGGCGCGTGGACCGTTTCGTTTACGGCGACCGCATGGCCTGGGCCGAGGCTCAGGCCCGCAGCCAGCTGTCCTCCTTATCCCAGGCGATCGGCGTGGAGATCCAATCCGCCCGCCGCCTCCTCAATACGGTCAACAATGAGTCTTTCAAAACCCCCCACTGGAAAGGCTTGCAGCCCTATTATGTTCTGGCTCTGATGACCTCTCAAGGAGGGTCCCTTAGTATTTCCCGCATGGTGACCCGGCCGGACTCTCCGGCGGCCGCGTGGAGCGCCAATGATCTGAGTCAGTACATGGGATTTCTCGGAAAAGAATTGGACTCCAAGGGAACGGTCCTTCTGCGCTCTTTCAAGGGGCCGCACAAAGAAAGCCATGTGGCGGTGATTTTTGCCGGTGGTGGCAGTGCCTATATCCTGGTGGGCCGCGGAGAGAACTTCCAGGCTTTGATTGATTCGCAAAAAGGCTCCATGAGCACCTTTGCCATTATTGCCAGTGACGGTTTAACGATCAGCCACCCGATGCTGGATTACGTGGGCACGGTGATGAGCGACAGCACGATGCTCAAAGAAATCCGCGCCACGGGCTCGGTCCATGGGCTGGGGGTTTATAAACAGGGCCGTCAGCAAATTTTCGGGATGTACGACCAAGTCCCCCGCACCAATGCCTATGTCTTATCCACCGTGCCGATGGCGGAATTGCTTAAAGGGCGCCTGTCTTTGGCCTGGCAGTTTGTGTTCATGTTGGTGGGCTTGGGTTTTATCGGGGCTGCGATTTATTTCTGGCAGGAGAAAAAAGCCGGGGAAGCTCCCGTGCCTGTGGCAAGGGCGACACCTGCGGCCGTCGCGGTCAAGGCGGCTCCGGTCTCTGCGCCGGCAGCCCCTCCGCCTTCTCTGGTTGGGGATTCCGCGGCGGTGGTGACAGCCAACACCCGCTTGGCGGCCCCGGCAGCGCCTCCGCCTCCGGCCGCCCAGGCCTTCACCCCCCAGGAACTGCGCGCGGAAAAGGCTGAGGTCTATCGCCAGGTGGCCTCCGCCCTGGGCCAGGAGATGCGCGCCCCTTTGGCATCCATTTTGGGGTTCTCCCAAATGGTGTTGGCGAAGACCCAGGAGCCGGAAGTGGTGCAGGCGGTGGAGTCCATTTTGCGCGAAGCCCGCTCCTCCCGGGACGTGGTGGAAAAGCTCGCCACCTTTGCCGGAGAAAAAACTTCGCAAAAAACAGAAACCAAGATCGAGGGCCCCATCGCCCAGGCCTTAAAAAAACTCGATCCCCTTTTGCAACAAAAAGGGGTGCGGGTCGAGCGGGATTTCAAGGACACCTCGCCCTGGCTTTTGTCCTCGCAGGATCTGGCCCGGGCCTTTGAGAATCTTTTTGTCAATGCCATTGAGTCGATGGAGCGGATGCAGAACAAGCTTCTCAGAATCAGCGTGTGGGAAGCGGTTGAGGGGCTGCATGTGAGAATCTCTGATACCGGCGAGGGGATTGAGACTGAAAACCTGCCGAAGATCTTTGATCCCTTCTTCACCACGCGGTCTTTTGCCAACCATGTGGGCTTGGGGCTTCCGGTGGTGATGGGGATTTTGAAAGAGCACCAGGCCAAGATTCATGTCCAGTCCCAGCGCGGGCAGGGGACCCAGGTCGAGATTGTTTTTGCTCCTCCTTCGCCGGTGGCTGCGGTGGGGTCGAAGGCCTCGTCTTTGCCGCCGCCTCCGCCGCCGATCCCAGCTCCGGAGTTGCCGGCGGATCTCCCCAAAATCTCCGCCGCGGCCAAGGCCGCCCAAGTGCCCGAGCCGTCCAGCGCCAAGATCACAGAAGTGAATGTCGAGAGTATGTTGGAAATGCAGGAGGATGAAATGCCGTTGCAATTTTTAGCGGGCCAGGGCTTTGATGACGATCCCGCCCCCCAAGCTCCCTTGCCTGTAGTGGCAAAGGCTCCGGCGGAAGCTCCCGCAGGGGCCGTGAAACCGGCCTCCGCCCCGCCGCCAGCACCCTCAGCACCCCCACCCCCACCAGCAGCAGCAGCAGCGGCAACAGTGCCGCCGCCCTTTGAACCTTCGGTTTCAGATCTGGATGCGGAAGCGGAACCGACCAAAGTGGTCGCTTCCATGATCATTGATACTCCCTCACCGGCGGTGAGGCCGGACAAACCCAGCAGCCCTTTGGATTCTTACAAGGTCGAGATACGCCGGCCTGGAAAGAGGACGTAATTGAATATCCGGGATTATAGCTCGCAATTTAGCATTTTTGTCTACACCGCTGAGGTCGATCAGGGGGCGGCGGTGAAGGTGTGCCTGTCTCAGGCCGGGTATGATGCCTATTTCTTCCAGGACCGGGAGGCCTTTTTCCAGAGGCTGAAAGAGATGACCCCGCACGTGGTGGTTTTTTCCACCATCGCCGTGCAGGGGGTTTTAAGCGAGTTCGTGAACGAGGTGCTGGCGACCAACACGGAAATCAAATTCATCGCCATGGCCGAGACCCAGCAGTTTGAAGCCCTTTCCCAGTACAACACCCTGGGACTGGGGGACATTGTGCCGGTGGAGGATCCCAATCTGGATTTGCGGGTGCTGTGGGCCGCGGACCAGGTGTGCGAGAGTCTTTATCTGACTTACCAGAACGAGCAGCTTTACAACGACTGGCAAGAGGCCCGCTCCCAGCGCAATGAATTGCAACAACACATCAATGACCAGAAAGCCGTTCAGGAGGAGGCCAGCCAGATGTTGGTTTCCAACCGGGTGGCGGATTATCGTTCTTCCCAGAGCAAGGAAGAGGTCCTGCAAAAATATTTTGAACGTCTCCATCAGGTGCCGGCGGTGTATTTTAAATTCTTGGCCTCGGTGCGCTCGTTTGTCGCAACTCACGCCTCGGGTTTCACCACGCAGCAGATCCAAGGGGTCGGCTGCCATCTGGAAATGGAGGACCTGGAAAGTCTGAACACCCAGGTGACCGTGGGGCTTTTGCCCCCCATCATGCGCGAGATGCTTCAGAAGGTCTTTGATTTTTCAGACGCCCGGGTTTTGCCCTTGTTTGTGCAAAACGAGCTTGAGGGCGTGATTGTGTATTCCGGAAAACTGGGCAAAGCCGATTCCCTGAAAGTAGGGGAGGAGTTCAGTCTCTTTTCGCTGTGTTATTCCTATTTCTGTCTGGAAAAGCGGGTGGAACGGCTGGATGTCATGGACTTCGTGACGGAGCTTTACAATCAGAAGTTTTATAATGACAAACTTCATGAGGAAGTGGAGAGGTCGCGGCGTTTGCAGCAGCCGGTGTCCGTTTTAAAAATATCCATTGACGATTTTTTTGAAATTGAGCAGACCTTGGGGGTGAACGCCCGGGACGGGATTTTAAAAACCGTCAGCGACTTCGTCCGGCGCACCATTCGCACCAACGATATGGCTTGTCGCACGCAGGCCAATGAAATCGCGGTGATTTTGCCCCACTGTCACAAAAAAGGCGCGGCTCTTTTGGGCGAGCGCATCCGCCGGATCGTGGAAAGCTCTTCGATCGTGGATCGGGGTCTTAAAGTTTCAGTGAGCGTGGGCGTGAGTGAGTATCCCTCCCTGGCCTCCACGGTGGGCAGCCTGGATGAAACCGCCACCAAGGCTTTGGTGCACATTATGGAAAAAGGCGGGAACAGGATTTGTTTATTTAAACCCTCGGGGAATTTTACGCCGGAATTTGACGTGGTTGTCGAGTAAGAGTGAGGAAAAATGGAAATGTATCGACGCACTTATGCGGAGATCAATCTGGACCATATAGTTCATAATTTTGAGGTTCTGAAAAACGCCTTCCCTCCAGACACCTTTCTCTGTCCCATGGTGAAGGCGAACGCCTACGGTCACGGTGACGTGGCGGTGGCTTTGTGTTTGGAAAAGGCGGGAGCCAAACACCTGGGCGTGTGCCTGCTGGAAGAGGGCCTGAAGCTTCGTCAGGCCGGGGTGACAGCGGATGTATTGGTCTTCCGGGGCTTTGAGCGGGAGGAGGCCAGGGAGATGATCCGTCATCGTCTCACGCCGGTGGTCTCAAGCTGGAGGCAACTGGAGCTGATTGAAACCGAAGCCTCCAAGGCCGTGCAAATCCATTTGAAGTTTAACACGGGTATGAACCGTCTGGGCTTTCAACCCGCGGAGGCCCAGGCTCTTTTTGAACGGTGCTGGCAAAATCCGAAAGTCCGCGTGCAGGGGCTGCTCACGCATCTCTACAACGGTGAGGATGCGGGGACCTCTGACGGCCACAGTGCCGCGCAACTGGCCCTTCTGGAAAAGGTCAGCGAGATTTTTAAACCTCTTCAGCCCCAGGTTCATTGTCTGAACAGCGCGGGTCTTTTAAATCACCTAGCTCATCCTTTGAGCGCCCGCCGCTGGGGACTGCGCCCGGGCATCGTGATTTATGGGTATCCTTCAGTGCCACCACCCCAGGGCTTGGTATTTAAACCGGCCATGACCTTGCGGTCCCATACGTCCACCTACCGGGAATTAAAGGCCGGCGAAGTGGTGTCTTATGGCGGCACGTGGAAGGCCGAGAGGCCCTCCGTGATTGCGGTTGTGCCGATGGGGTATGCGGATGGCTATCACCGCATTCTCTCCAACAAGGCCGAAGCTCTTTTTGCCGGTCACCGCGTCCCCTTGGTGGGAACGGTGTGCATGGATTTTCTGATGTTGGATATTACCAAGGTCGTGCAAGGCCGCCCCCTGGGGGAACTCGGGGAACAGGAGATCGTCCTTTTTGGGTATGGCAGCGAAGGGGGCTTTTTATCGGCCCAGGACTTGGCGGCTCAGGCGCAGACCATTTCCTATGAAATCCTCACCAGCGTGAGTGCCCGCGTGCCCCGGGTGTATGTCGGGGAGTGGGCCCGGAAAATAGGAGTTGGGACTTGATTCAAACCATCGCCCGCTACCTCGATCTGGCTCTGGCTTACCTGCGTGATCAAATAGAAAAGCTGATCCGCGAGGTGGGGGCCACGTTTCTTTTCATGACCTCCAGTGTGCGTCTTCTTTTCTCCAAGCCCAGCCGCTACAATGAGATGATCCGTCATATGGAGTTCGTGGGAAACCAATCCATCGGGATCATTTCCCTCACAGGTTTATTTACCGGCCTTGCCTTGTCTTTACAGATTTATTTGGGTTTTAAAATGTTTAATGCCGTCAACATGGTGGGACCCGTGGTGGCTTTGGGGATCACGCGGGAGCTGGGGCCGGTGTTGACAGGATTGATCGTCGCCGCCCGCGCCGGGGGCGCCATGGCCGCGCGTCTTGGAACCATGCGTGTGAACGAACAGATTGACGCCTTGGATGTCATGGGTGTCAATACCAGGCAGTATTTGATCGCCCCGCGGATTGCCGCCACGGTCCTGTGCATGCCTCTTTTGACCGCAGTTTTTGATTTTGTTTCCATGCTGGGAAGTTACGTCCTGTGCGTGAAGCTGGTGCAAATCGACGAGGCCGTCTTCTGGCAGAAGATCCGCGAGACCGTCGAGGTCCGGCACATCAACGAGGGGCTGTTAAAGGCGGCGGTGTTTGGTTTGGTGTTCTCAGTGATTTGCACTTATCGGGGGTTCAACACCACCGGCGGCGCCAAAGGCGTCGGAGAGGCCACCAACGAAGGGGTCGTACGAAGCATGGTGATGATTATTATTTTGGATTATTTTATCGGCAATCTGATTCGTTTATTTTATCTTGTCACGGGGATGGGCTGATGCAAGTCACCTCCGCTGTCTCGCTTCGCGCGGTCACAAAAACCTTTGATAACAAAGAGTTCATCCTGAAGGGGATTGACTTGGAGGTTCCCAAAGGGAGTCTCATGGCCATCATCGGCTTCTCCGGAACGGGAAAGAGCGTGGTGCTCAAACATATTCTGGGTCTTTACAAAGCCACCAGCGGACTGATTGAGGTGCTGGGGACGGATATCAACTCCCTGAGCCCTGATGAACTCACCCGCTTTCGCCAGAAATTCGGGGTGCTCTTTCAGTCTGCGGCTTTGTTTGATGATATGACCGTGTTGGAGAATGTGTGTTTTCCTCTTTTTGAGCATCGGCGGGAACTGCGTCCTTCCCAGGTCCTGGCCATCGCCGAAGAGCGCCTCGTCCAGGTCGGGCTGGACAAAAAGCACTATAACAAGCTCCCCAGCCAGATCAGCGGCGGGATGCAGAAGAGGACGGGTCTAGCTAGAGCTCTCGCCCTAGATCCAGAAATTTTAATTTACGACGAACCGACCACGGGATTAGATCCCATTCTGACCGAAATGGTAGATAATCTGATCTTGGAGACCCATAAGTCCCGGAAAGGACTGACTTCTATTATGGTGTCGCATGATCTCGCGGCGGCGTTTCGTATTGCGGATCACATTGCGATGCTGGATGCGGGAAAAGTTCTTTTGAGCGGGACTCCGGAGGATTTTTTTAACAGTGATATTGAGTTGGTAAAGAGATTTGTTTCTAAAGGGTTAAGATATAAATGAGCTGGGTAAAATCACCAGAATTCAAAGTTGGACTTCTTGTTGTCGTCGTGGGCTCGCTCATTGCTTTTATGTCCATGCAGGTCAGTGAAAATCCCAGTTATATGGGGCGCTCCAAGCATGCCTGGTTCCTGCTGAAAAATGCCGGCGGCCTGGTTAAAAACTCCGCCATTAAAACCGCCGGGATTCCGGTGGGGATCATCAGTGACATCACTTTGCAGGAGGGCCAGGCGCGCATCGACATCACGGTGAAATCCGACGTCCATCTGACTGTCTCGGCGGTGGTGGAGATTCAAGCCCAGGGGATTTTAGGCGACAAGCACGTGGAGATCTATCCCGGCTCGCCCACGGATCCTCCGCTTCCCGACGGGGCGCAGATTCTGAATATCAAAGAGAAGGGCTCCCTGGATAACCTGGTGGGGGAGATCACGGATATTTCCTCTTCTTTAAAAAGCGTGTCAGAAACCTTGCGCGAAGCTGTCACCGAAGACGGGACCCGGCGCCACATCCTCGGCCGCATTGTTTCCAACGTCGAGAAGCTCACCTCGGATATCGCGCAGATGACCGGGGATAACAAAGAGAAACTCGGGGAGATTGTGGATCAGGTCCATGATGTCACCTCCACCCTGAGTGAGCTTGTGAACGACCAGAGCGAGGACGGGTTTAAAAAATCCTGGAAGAAGGCGGTGGCCTCTTTGCAAAGAATTGATTCCGTGCTCAAAAACGCCGATGAAATCACCGGCAAAATCAATCGCGGCGAGGGCACCCTGGGTAAGCTGGTCAATGATGAGTCCACCATCGAGGGCCTTAACACCACGATCGAGGGGATCAGCGGGATGCTGGAGGGGGCTAACCGCATTCAAACCGGCTTTGACTTCCATGCGGAATACCTCGGTGAGGTTAAAGCCACCAAGTCCACGGTGGGCATTCGCATCCAGCCGGGACTGGACCGTTATTATTATTTAGGGATTATCGACGACCCGGCGGGGGTTGTGGAACGTGAGGCTACGGTGTCCACCGTCAACGGCGGCTCGCCCACAAATTCGGAGCAAACAAAAACCTACTACAATAAAACCAAGTTCACCCTTCTTTTTGCCAAGAACTTCTATGATCTCACCCTCCGCGGAGGGGTGATTGAGAGTTCCGGGGGCTTTGGCATCGATTATTTGTTTTTCCGGCGCAAGCTGAAGCTGTCCATGGAGGCCTTCGATTTTGGCAACATCAACCTGCGGGCTCAGGCTCAGTACAGTTTGACCCATGGGCTTTATGTTCTTGGCGGTATGACGGATATTTTGGATAAATCCTCCCGCCGGTCGAGTTATCTGGGAGCCGGGATTTATATAACTAACGATGACTTAAAGTTGCTGCTTTCGTCGAAGTCACCATTTTAGGGGTTTTAAGCAATGGCTGCACCTGAAAACAATCACCTGACCAAGAACTGGCTGGTGAAGTCTTCAACAAAGATACTGGGGCCTTTCACGCGTGATGAGGTCATGGTGCTTTTAATCCGGCGTCAGATCACCATTATCGACGAAGTCCGCCAGCCAGAAGGACGCTGGAACTACATCCGCGAAAACCGCCATTTCAAGGAAGTCGTCAAGACCCTGCGCTACGAGCAGGACCACTCCAAAGAAGACACGATGACCAGCACGGCGACGATTGGCACCAATACGGTCACTAAGACTGAGACCGTCACCATCGCCGAGGATTTCACTCGCACCCCGGTCACCCCTGAAAAAGAACCCCCCCGCCTGCACCGTCTCCCCTTAAAGGACGTCACTCCCTCCGGAGGAGCCGAAGTTCCGCCGCGCTCTTCGCCCGCAGCAGGGGCCCCGGAGAAAGTGGCGTCGACCGAGAAAGCAGCAGCAGCGGCCACCCCCTCTCCCTCCGCGCCAGCCACTAAAAGCTACGGCAGTTTGTCGGATCAAAGGGTGCAGAGCAAAATCCAAAAACAAAACGCCCTGCTTCGCGGGATTCTTTTAACGATCATTGCCTCGGCGTCCATCTTTTTTGCTTTAAGTTACCTGCAAAAAGGGAAGAAGCAGGACTTGAATTACGATCAGTTGATCAGCTCGGCGGTGCGCTACAAGGAGATGGGCCTTTACACCTTTGCCCTGCAAAATTACAAAAAGGCCGCCTCCATTCGTGAACCGGATCTTGAGACCCAGTTTCAAATGGTCTTTCTTTTAATCAATGAAGACCGGCAGAGTTTGAACGGACGACGGGTGATCGAAAGGGCTTTGCTGAAAGAGGGCCGCACCCGCAATGAGATCATTGATGCTCACCTGGGCATGGCTCTGTCCTATATGATGGAAGGGGATCTGCGCCAGGCTGAGGATTATTTGCAAAAAACCTTGGGCTATGACGCCAATAACGAAACGGCCAAGATCAACCAGGCGATCATTCTTTTAAAGAAAGGCAACTATGCCCAGGCGCTGAAGAGTTTTGAAAGCGTCAGCAAACTGGACTCGCCCTCTTACCCCTTGATCTTGCTGTGCAAGTCCATTGCCTTGATTGAGACCGCAAAAACCCGTCTGGATCCCGAGACCATGGTCGGGGTTGAAAACGAAATCAAAGCCTATCTGGACAAGTCCCACTTCCTGCGCAAGGAGTTGGCCTTGCTTTTAATTTATCTCAATCAGCTGGCCCAGGACGCCGTGGGGGAGCTGGAAGCCGTGAATGTCTTTTTGGACGAACCCTACAACCTCAGCCGCCAGTATGTGCGGGACCTTGGTCTCGACTGGCGCAACAGCGAGTGGGATTACCTGGAAAGATACTGCTCTGAAATTTACAGCTCCGGCAAAGGCCCCGGCAGCTCCAAAGCGGTTCGCGCCGTGTGCCTGATAGAAAGCAACCGTGATGTGGAAGGGGTTAAGCTTCTGGAGGAAGCCGTGGCCCAGGGACCGAAGCAACTGGCCAGCCTGCAGGCGCAAGCGGACTATTTGTCAAAGCTGGGCCGGCTGAACGAGGCCTACTTGCTCTTTCAAAACAGTGAATTCAGAACCACCAACCTCGCCCTTTACATCCAGGGCGAGGCCTGCATGAAGGCCAAGGATCTGGTTTGTGCCGAGGCCGCCTATAAAATGCTCTCGGACCGCGAAAGCGGAAGCGTCCTCGCTCACCATGGGCTTGCCCGGATCGCGCAAGCCCGCAAGGACCGCACCCGCATGCAAAGCGAACTGAAAGCCGGTTTTGAGGCCGAGAGCAATTTCGCGCCTCTGATTGCCCTTAGGGATCAACTGGAGTCGCCATGAGGGCGGCTGGGGGGCGGAGATTTTGGTTTTTGGGTCTTCTCGTGCTGGCGGGAGCGGGGGGAGCTTGCAGTCAGAAAGAAAGTTTCCGGACCGCTCATCCCCAGGTCATCAAGATGAATGATCTTCCGGAGGATTTCAAAATCCCGGCAAACATCTGGAACCTGATTGAAAATGAGGGGGAGAAAAAAGCCGAAGCCCCCTCGGCCTTGGCGGCCGGGACTTTCTACTCGACCGTGAAAGTCTATTTAACGGAAAAAAATGAAGGCATTCTCAAAAGCCCCTCTCTGGTTTTGGAGCTCCCCCGCGGCGGAGGAGAGCTGGATCTGGCGGAGTATCTCAGTGGTCAGCAGGGCACTTTTTACCTGGGCTTTGAGCTTCCCGCGGAATTCCAGGAAGGCGCCCATTTTAAAGTTTTATATTTAAGCGCGGGCCGCCGCCGCCGGATTGAAAACCGCATTTACGGGGCCGGGTGTAAGCAATATATTGACATCACCCGTAAATTTCTAGAGATGATGAAGGGGGAAGGGCTTAAAGCCAACACCACCCGCCAACGTCATGTGACAGTTTTAGCGGGGCGCTACATTTTCTCTGTGATCAAGGACCATCGGATTTACATCACGCAAGTCACGATCACGGACAGTCAAAACAAAAATCTACTTTGTGAGGCCCTGTGATGGGAAAACAAACAGTTCGGGAGCTGAAAGACAAGGACGGCGTGGACAGTTTTTTTCTGGCCAAAGAAAAAAACGTCAATGTCGGTAAAAACGGACGTCCTTTCATGAGCATTCTCTTGGGGGATCAGACCGGATCCATTGACGGGCGTTTGTGGGACCGGGTGGAAGAACTCAATCAGGAGTTCGAAGCCGGGGATGTCATCCGCGTCAAAGGACAGATTCAGATTTTCCAGAACCGCAAGCAGGTCATCATCCACCGGATTGAAAAACCGGATCAAAGCACCCTGAACGTCCAGGACTTTCTGCCGGTCTCCGGGAAAAACGCCGAGGATATGTTTGCAGAGCTTTTGGTTTTGGTGCGCACCCTGAAGAACGATCAACTGCGCCAGTTGACCTTGGATGTGATTGAAGACCCCGAGATCAAGCCTCTGTTTATGAGTGCTCCGGCCGCAAAAACCATCCACCACGCCTGGCGCGGCGGCCTTTTAGAACACGTCCTGTCGATTTGTAAAATCCTCGATTTTTTGGCCGGGCATTATGGGTTTTTAAACCGGGACTTGCTGATTTTTGGCGGGATCTTTCACGACATTGGCAAGGTCTGGGAGTTATCCTACAACGGGGGCCTGGGTTACACGGACAAGGGCCGTTTGCTGGGGCATATGCTTCTGGCCTGTGAGTTGGTGGAAAAGAAGGCCTCGCGCATCCTGGGCTTTGATGAAGAGCTCAAGGATTTGTGTAAGCACATTATTCTGAGCCATCACGGCAAATATGAGTATGGCTCCCCCAAAAGACCTAAGTTCATGGAAGCGGTTCTGGTGGCCCTGGTGGATGATCTCGACAGTAAAATGAACACCATCCAAACCTTTATTGAAGGGGAACGAGGCGTGGGCGAAAAATGGTCCCGCTATCACGATCTTTTTGATCGCTATTTTCTCTTGGACGATTTAAAAGAGCGTTTCTGAGGTTTGGATGTTCCAGCGGCTAAAAGAGTTTTTACATACCTATAAGGTTTACGACCCGGCGGCAAAGTCCCTGTGGGAGATTGCCCTGCTTTATCCGGGGCCAAAAGCGCTGTTAATGCATCGGGTGGCCCATTGGTTTTACGCTCGGAAGTTTTTCTTCTTCGCCCGGGCCATTGCTGAGTTCTCGCGGTTTCTGACGGGGATTGAAATCCACCCGGGGGCCACCATTGGCCGGCGGCTGGTGATTGATCATGGCATGGGCGTGGTGATCGGGGAAACCGCCGTGATAGGCGATGATTGCATCCTCTTTCATGGCGTGACTTTGGGGGGAGTGAAATTTGATCCGGTCAAAAGGCATCCCACCGTGGGCCATCGGGTTTTAATCGGCACGGGAGCCAAGATTCTTGGACCCATCGTTTTAGGGGATGGCTGCCGGATTGCCGCCAATGCGGTGGTGATTAAGGACGTGGCCCCGGGGACGGTAGTGGTGGGTCCACCTTCTTCGCCTCTTGAGAAAAAGTAGATTCGGCCATCAGGATTCTCATTCCCACCTTATTCACGGATTTGATCTTGCCGTTAAACTTCGCGATCTTTTTCTTTAAGTTGTAAAGCTGTGTGTCCAGGCGTCCGGTGCTGGTCATGGGGGATCCCCAGACATGCTCATAGATCTCCGTGCGGGTGACCACCGGGCGGGGAGACATCACTAAAAAATGCAGAATTTTGTATTCCAGCTGGGTCAGATTGACGATGTTTTGCTCCACTTTCACGCTTTGGGTCACCGGGTTCAGGCTCAGGTTGCCGATATGAACACACCGGTCTTCGGAAAAACGCCGGCGGTTTTTGATATGCATCCCGCACTTCTTGAGAAGATCCCGTTCCTCCAGGGGGCGGGCCATAAAATCCGCCGCCCCGATTTCAAAGGCATTCAGGCGGTGATCGTAGGTGCGGGTGTCAGCGATAAAAATCGCCGGCGCCAACCCCCAAGGGGACTGTTGCGGGAGGGAGGCCACGAGGTTCTTATAAATCAGAACGCTGGTCATGTCCGCCACGGCGTACTCCACAAGAATCAGGTCGAAATCCAAGTTCGGGATCTCCTGCGCGGACGCGACGCTGAGAAGGTCCAGGCAACGCGGCTGCAGAATTTTACACACATCCTGCAACTGCTGTCGGCTGCTTTGAATTGCGAGGATACGGGAATTTTTCAGAATCTCACTTCCAGGAATTTTCGGCATATAAACCACCCATGTTTATATATAAATATAGCCGTGTTTTACTACTTTCAAGCGGAAGCTCACAAGTTGTGCGGGGGGTAAGAAATAATTGGCTGATAGTCCAGATAAAACGAGCCCGGCTGTTAGGAGCGGGTCGGGCGGCCTTTCGCTTCGGCTTTCGCATTCAGGGGATCTTCAGGCCAGGAGTGTTTCGGATAGCGGGTGCGCAGCTCCTTGCGCACTTCCGGGTAGCCGTTTTGCCAGAAACTGCTGAGACTGCTGGTCACCTGCATCGGGCGGTAGTTGGGCCCTAAAAGATGCAAGGTCACGGCCTGGGCACCCCCGAGGATCTTCGGGGTCTCTCGCCAGCCGAAAACCTCCTGAATGCGCACTTCCAGATAAGGGTCCCGGTCCGGGGGGTAGTGCACTTTTAAAGAATTCCCGCTGGGGACTTTGATTTTTTCCGGCACCTCTGCGCCCAGAAAACGAACCAGCTCCGTCTCCAGGAGCGACTCAAAGAAATAACTTAAGTTTTTCCCGGCCACGGTTTTAAAATCCTTCTCTCCGCTGGAGGCCATGGCAAAGGCCTCGCGCTTTTGCTCCTCGGTGAAAAGCGTTTTTTCATCAAAGGCGGCCAGACGATGTTGCAGGTTTTCGTCCGGGAGCTTGTCGCGGGAGCGCACCAAATAAGCCACTCGCTCGGTCCAGGCGGCAAAAGAGGGGTTCTCTTTGAGCACCCACTCCCACTCCTGGGTCAGGACTTCGGGCAGATGCTCGGCGACCTCCTGGGCGGAGGCGATGCTGATGCCCCCTTCCTCCAGGGAAAGGTCCAAGTAATGACGTCCTTCCCGCACATAAAACTGCCCCCGGTCCCGGTCAAAGGAGAGGTCCTTTTTCTTTGCCACATGCGGGGCGAGTTCTTTGAAGACCACGTCCTTCGGAATTCCCGCAGCCAGGCTCACCAGGGTCTCCGAGCCCTGGGAGGTTTCCACCCCATCCAGAGCGAGAAAAAATTCGCTCTCTTTCACGACACTCTCGGGCGAGAGCGTCACGCCCCGGCCGCCCACCATGCGGGCCTTGTCCTGGCCCGGGTTGCGCCGCCGGCACAGGCGGTCCGGAAAAGCCGCCAGCAATAATTTTTGTAAAAGCCGTTCGCGCTCCTCCCGGTCGCCAGAGTCCCCGCGCGTTTTCACGTAGGACAAAATCTGTTTGGCGGCCTGATCCACGGTTTGCACCCCCTGACGGTGGGCCTGACGGGGAGTGCCCCTTCCGCCGCTGAATTGTTCCAGAACCTCCAGGCGTAAAAGCAGGTCGTTTTCGAGGCGATCCCCGAGATAAGTCTCACTGCTTTGCCGGGCCATGAAATCCCGCTCTTGCAAGAGGGCGGCGACCTCCGCTCCCAGACGCGGGATCTTGAGGTCCTCCGCCGCCAGCATCAGCTTGGCCAGACGGGGCGGCAGGGGCCAGGGCAGGATTTTTTTACCCAAAGCGGTGATCTGGTTTTTTTCATCCAAGGCTCCCAGCGCCCGCAGATTCTCGCTGGCTTTTTGCAGGGAGAGGGGCGCGGGCTTTTCGTACCAGGAAAACGAAGTAAAATCAGACACCCCTTGCGCCGCTAAAAACAACAGGCTTTCGCTGAGTTCCGCCCGCAGGATTTCCGGAAGGTCGTGGGCGGGCATGGAGGCCTCATCCATTTTATTCCATAAGCGGTAACACACGCCGGGGTATTGACGGGCGGAGCGCCCGGCTCGTTGCTGGCCGGAGGCGCGGCTGATGCGTCCCAGTTCCAGGCGCGAGAAGCCCGTGCGCAGGTCAAATTTCATATTCTTGGCCAGGCCCGTGTCAATCACGCAGGCCACGCCGTCGACGGTCACCGAGGACTCGGCGATATTCGTGGACAGCACAATCCGCCGCCGGGGCCCTTTTTGCAAAGCCCGGCGCTGGGCTTCGAGGGCAAGACTGCCATGCAGGGGGACCACATCAAGATTTTTTTCCGAGGACCAGGTTTCCAGGTTCTGGCGGCAGCGGTCAATCTCCCCCGCCCCGGGAAGAAAAACCAGAATGTCGTGGGCGGTGGCTTTCTCCGCGTCTTTGATGTGGGCGATGAGGTTGTCATAGAAGGCCGGCGTGGTCTGCAGAAGCTGCGAGTTTTTCTGGTGCCGGATTTCCAGGGGAAATAATTTTCCCGGCACGTCCAGAATCGGCGCCCCACCCAGGTATTCGGAAATTTTTGACGTATCCAGGGTGGCCGACATCACGACGAGCTTCAGATCGCCTCCCAACTCCTGCAATTCGCGCAAAAGCCCCAGGGCCAGATCCACATGGAGGGAGCGCTCGTGAAACTCATCCAGCACCACGTACTCCACCCCTTGCAGCTCCGGATCCTGCGCGAGCTTCCGTGAGAGCAGGGCCTCCGTGAGAAAAACCAATTTTGTCGCCGCCGAGGTCTTATTGGCAAAACGCACCTGGTAGCCGACCTCGGCGCCCAAGTTCCATCCCTGCTCTTCGGCGACACGGTGGGCGGCGGCGATGGCGGCCATGCGCCGGGGCTCCAGAACCAGAACCTTGCCCCGGGCGTGCCGGGCCAGGTAGGCCGGCAGGCGGGTGGTTTTTCCGGCCCCGGGGGCTGCGGTGATGACAATGTTTTGGTGGGTTTTTAAAGATTCCAGAGCGGGGCTCAGGAACTCATCCATCGGCAAGGGCATCATCGCCTTTTACTCCGCATACAGAAGAATCATAAATTCGGCTTTGTCATAGGGGAGCTGCTCCAGGAGCTTCTCGGGCGTGCCTTCAAGGATCCGTTCCTCTTCCTGGGAGAGATTCAAGGCCAGCAAAGCCCGTCGCCGCGGGAAAAACTCCCGCAGATCCCCCAGGGTCTTTTTAAGGCGGTAAGGGGTGTCCATTAAAACCAGGGGGCGCCGCTCTTTTTGCAACTCCTGCAGGGCTTTTCGTCGCGCCTCGGTTTCCGCCGGCAGAAAGCCGCGGAAGACAAACTGATCCAGCCGTTCCCCACTTAAGGACAAAAGCCCCATCAGGGCCGAGGCCCCCAGCACGGATTTCACGGGGATCTTTTTTTGCCGGCACAGTTTTACCAGGCTGGCCCCGGGATCGCAAAAACCCGGCGTGCCGCAGTCAGAGACCAGTGCCACGTTTTGGGAGGCGCAAAGCTCGCTCAGAGCCTTTACTTCCTCCGGCAACGTGTGCTCATTGAGCAGTTCGTAAGTTTTCCCGGCAATCCCATGGGCGCGCAGGAGGCGGCTGGCCTCTTTCGTGCTCTCGCAAATAATGATCTCGGCGGATTTGAGCAGGTCCAGGGCACGCAGGGAAATTTCGTTCACGTCCCCGATGGGAGTGGCCACCACGTACAGCATCAGTTCTCCCCCTCCTCATCCAGAAGAAAGTGCAGAATCTTGGGGATATCCTCGGGGGGCGTGGCTTTGCCAGCATGGGTGCTTTCAAAGAACACGACGTTCACGTGAGGAAGCTGGCCGCGCAGGTGGTGGATGTTCACCGGCTCATTTTCAAAAAACCAGACCTCTGCGTATTCTTCGTAGGGGACTTGGGCGAACCATCCGGTTTTAAATTCCGCATCGTCCAAGCTCTTATCCGGTTTTAAAACAAGACGGGTCTGGCGGTCATCCAAAGGAAAGCCCCAGTGCTTCAGCGTGAGCGCGGAGCCCGCCCCCATGCGCGGCAGATCGCGCCCGGTCAGGTAAACAATTTCTGATCCTAAATTGGCCAAGGTGTTGACATAGTCTACGGCCCCGTCATAGGGGAGGTCGTACTGCAGGTACTCATTTGAAAAAAATCTTTGATACCAAAAGTGACGAATGGCCTCTTGCAGTTCCGGGTGGTGGCCATCCAGCCCCGCCCTTTGCAGGGCATTTTGAAAGCCCCAGTCCTTGCGGTGCGTACGGATATCCTTAAGTTGTTGGATTTGCTCCGGAAACAAGGCCTGGTGCCGGGGATCGGAGGCAAACTCCATAAGAATCCGCTCCACCCGGGGAGAGACATCAAACAAGGTTGAATCGATATCAAAAACGGCCAAAGTTTTTTGACCCTTATTTTGAAATTCTTCAATCTTACCGATAATCTGGCGTAATAGGTGGCTGGAATGCGTCATGTGAGTCGATCTTCCCTTGGAAGTTCTTTAATGGCAAAGACTTTTCTTGGCCCGCGCACGAAATTTTGTTACGTTTCTGCGACTGAAAAATAAGGAGATTCTAGCATGAATACGGGCTTTCGTATATTGATTGCGGTGGCGTTTGTGTGGGCTTTTGCCGGTTGCACTTCCAAAAAAGCCGAACTCGGAACCGCTGCAAATCCAATCAAAGTTCACTTCGTTCCCTCCGTCGACGCCAAAATCATCGCCCAATCTGCTGAGACCTTTAAGCAGTTCATGGAAAAAAACACTCCTTACAAATATGAAATTTCCATCCCCCAGTCTTTCGTGGCTGTGGTGGAGGCCTTCGGCACCAAACGGGCGGATGTGGCTGCGATCAACACGTTTGGTTATGTTTTGGCCCACGAAAAATACGGCGCCGAAGCGCGACTCACCGTGATCCGCCACGGGCTTTCCACTTACCAGTCACAATTTATCGCCAAGGCCGATGGACCTATCAAGTCCGTGGCCGATTTGGCCGGTAAAAAAATCGCCTTTGTGGATCCCTCCTCCACCTCTGGCTATCTTCTTCCGCTGAAAACCTTAAAAGATAAAAAGATCGAGCCCAAAGAAACCGTCTTCGCCATGAAACATGACTCCGTGGTTTCCATGATTTACCAGGGACAAGTGGATGCCGGCGCCACCTTCTACTCGCCGCCCTCAAAAGACGAGAAGGGGCAGGAGCACGTGGAAGACGCCCGCCGCCTGGTTTTGACCCAGTATCCTGACGTGGAAAAGAAAATCAAAATCATTGAACTCTCCCAGGCCATCCCCAATGACCCGATTATTTTTAGAAAAGACATGCCCGAAGAAATAAAGACCAAAATCATCGACGCGATTTTCGCCTTTGTCGCGACCCCCGAGGGGAAAGAAGCCTTCGACAAGATTTACAGCGTGACGGAGTTTAAGAAGGCCACCGACGCGGATTATGAGCCGGTTCGCAAAATGCTCAGTGAGCTTGGTAAAAACGCTGCGGACTTGATGAAGAAGTAACCAAAGTTTAGGAGAAAATACCGTGTCTCAACCCATTCTCTCTCTCAGGAATCTGGTGAAAACTTACCCCAACGGAGTGCAGGCCCTGAAGGGAGTCAGTTTTGATGTTAAAAAGGGTGAGTTTCTTGTGATCATCGGGTTGAGCGGCTCCGGAAAGTCGACCCTTCTCCGGTGCGTGAACCGCCTTCATGATCCCACTTCCGGGGAGATTCTTTTTGAAGGCAAAGACATCGCCAAGGTGCAAGGCGAAGAGGTGCGCTCCTTGCGCAAACACATCGGCATGATTTTCCAGCACTTCAACCTGATTCCCCGCCACAGTGTTTTGAGCAATGTTCTGATGGGGCGCCTGGGGTTTATGTCCTCGCTTAAAAGCATTTTCGGTCTTTTCTCTGACGAGGACAAAGCCAAGGCGTTGGAGTATCTGCGCCTGGTGGGGATTGCGGAGAAAGCCAAGATCCGCGCCGATCAGCTCTCCGGCGGACAGCAGCAGCGCGTGGCCATCGCCCGCGCCCTCACCCAGGGGCCTTCGATCCTGCTGGCGGATGAGCCCGTGGCCAGCCTTGATCCGGCCACCTGCCACACCGTGATGGATTATCTGAAAAAGGTGAACCAAGAGTTGGGCATCACCGTGATCTGCAACTTGCACTTTTTGAGCCTGGTGCGGCAGTATGCCACGCGCGTGATCGCTCTGAAGGGCGGGGAGATTGTCTACGAAGGAAGTCCCAACGATATCACCGAGGCCTGGTTTGAAAAAATCTACGGTCAGGGCGCTAAAGAAGTTCACATCAACTAAGGGCAGAGCCAATGAAGAATTATATTTTCCGCAGGACTTTTTTTGACAGTTTTGTTTTTGCTTATCTGGCGATGATCCTTTTGGTGGTTGCGGGCCGGCCCACGCCGGAGCAGATGCTGAATCTGGGACAGAATTTTCTGATCTTCGTGATTGCCATGGTGATTGGCGCGGCCTTGAGTGCGGGCTTGAATAACTCCAAAAACCCGGCCATTCACACTTTGGGGGAGGCTCTGTTTGAGCCCGCTTATAAAAAGGCCGCTAAAGCCGAGCTTCCTTGGTATAAAACGTTTTCGGCCTGGCAGCTCATCACTTTTCTTGTGGTGACTTTTGTTGTGGGTTTGAACATCACCAAATTCTCGCTCACCGAGCTTTTGGATGAAGACGGTTTTGCCGGTGCCGTCCGCCTTTTTCACGGACTCTTCAGTCCTAATTTTGAAATTTTACCGAAAGCGGTTTTGAATATTATCGAGACCATTTTTATGGCTTTCATGGCGACCACCCTGGCGATTCCCGTGGCCTTTGTGCTGAGTTTTTTCTGCGCCAAGAACATCATGAAGGGACCTGTGGCCTCCACGGTTTATATGCTTTTAAGGACTTTGCTGAACTTCACCCGCGCCATTGAAGCCCTGATCTGGGCCATTATTTTCTCGGTGTGGGTGGGGATCGGTCCTTTTTCCGGAATGCTTGCTTTGATGATCCACTCCATCGCCTCTTTGGCGAAGCAGTATTCGGAGATGGTGGAAACGGTGAGTGAAGGCCCCATTGAAGGCATTCAATCAACCGGCGCCACAAAGCTGCAAACCGTGTGGTTTGCCATCGTGCCCCAGGTGATCCTTCCTTATATCTCCTTCACGGTTTACCGTTGGGATATCAATGTGCGCATGGCGACCATCATCGGTTTGGTCGGCGGCGGCGGGATCGGCACCATGCTGATCCAGTACCAGGGGCAGGCGATGTGGCCTGAGGTTGGTTGCATTATTCTTGTGATTGCCATTGTGGTTTGGGGAATGGACCAGGCTTCGGCGGTGATCCGGGATGCTTTAAAATAAGAGGTCCGTATGTCTAAGATTGGCACCTACAAGCTTCTGATCCGCGAATCTTACTTGGATACCTATGGGCATGTGAATAATGCCACCTATCTGGCTTTGTATGAAGAGGCCCGTTGGGAAGTGGTCACGAGCCGGGGGTATGGCTTTCAAAAAGTCCACGACTCAGGTCAGGGGCCTGTGATCTTGGAAGTGAATTTGAAGTTTCTCAAAGAACTTCGTTTGCGCGAAGAAATCACCATCACCACCGAAGTTTTGGATTACCAGGGGAAGGTGGGGCGTCTGAAGCAGCAAATGATCAAAGCGGACGGCACTGTGGCCAGCGAAGCGATTTTTGTTTTCGGCCTCTTTGACCTCAAAGCCCGCAAAATGATCGAACCCACCCCCGAGTGGAAAATAGCCCTGGGCATGGACTAATCCAGCCCCTATTCTTTAGGCCCCCCCCCGCGACCCCCACCGCCGCGCTTCCGTAAGGTTGTGCGTACGACACAACACCCGCAGGTTCGCAGCCTCATTCCCACCCCCCTTCGCCACGGGCACAATATGATCCAGCTGGATCTGATAGCGCGATCTGCAACGATGCCCAGTGGCGCTCACATACTCACAACATGCCTGCGCCCGCTGATAAATAAGCCTCTGCAGAGAAACGGGAAGGGCGGTCCTTCGCCTTGGGTTTGGCACCGCCGGAGCGGCGGTAGCCCCGAGCTCGTCGCGAGTTTCTTGAGTATTTTCTGTTAATTTGACCGCCACTCCGGCGGTGGCCTTGGCTTCTTCGAGAGCTCCTTGATTATTTTCCTCTGACTTGACCGCCGCTCCGGCGGTAGGTTGATTCCCTGATCCTATTTCCCTTCTAGCCGCGGGTTTGTCTCCCTTACGAGTTTCTTGAGTGTTTTCTCCTGATTTGACCGCCTTAGCGGCGGTGGACTTAGCTTCTGCAATAGGTTCTTGATCATTGTCCATTGGTTCTACCGCCACTCCGGCGGTGGGCTTATTCTCTGACTCATTTTCCCTTCTGGGAGAGGGCTTAATCAAGGCTTTGCCTTCTTTCTTTTGAATGAATTTCTCGCAAAGAACTTCAATAATTTCAGCAAAGCCTCCGTCATGAACCACATGACTTAACAAGGACTGGGCTTTCTTAAGCTTTTCGTATTGTTCAGGGGTCAACTTTAAATGAAGCTCATACGCTTGTTTTCGCGGAGTGATTTCTTTTTTGGGTTTCAGGTTGCACTCAAAATTTTGATTGAGAAGCTGCTCAGTTTCAAAACCCGTTTTGTTTTCCATTTGTTCCAAAAGATCCCGTTTTTGCTCAGTCGAGACTTTCTTTCCTGTGGCCTTTTGATCTTGGTTTGTGGCGCTGGCAAGCTTAGAAAGTTGGGTGAGATTGAGGTTTCCCTCTTGCACTTTCTTTTCAATCTCCGGGAGTTCCCTCAGCAATCGAGCTGCAGAGATGCGGCGTTGGGCCGCGCCTTCGGAGTATTTTTGGGCTTTCACCAGATATTCAAAAAGGCTGGGGTAACCAAGCTCAGCATAGGCTTTGGTTTGATCCATCTGCTGGATGCAAAGTAAAATTTCGTGAGTGATTTTTCTCTCGGACTTAACCAGTTCAGACAGTTTAATATGAAGACTCTCGGTGGTCATGGGGTTCTCTCCTTGATCGGTAGGAGAGACCCTATCATGGTTTTTTAAACTCAATTCTTGAGCCTCTTTGTAGCTGCTATTGAACTTTAACAAGTCCTCACAAAGCCTGTTTATAACCTCTCAACGCCTCAGCAAGGCCTGCGAAAATCTCCCGCACCAAGCTTCGTGATCTCCCTTCAGAGGCGCCTCAGGGAGGCGTTTAAAAACACGGAAACTCTGTCAATAGGATTTCAGCAAGGTCCGAGTCTCGGACCCAATTCCGCTCGACCGCGAAAAGGACTCTTTGAAAACATTTTTGAGCAGAGATTCGTTTCCTTAGAAGAGACCTCGCAGCTTTAAGCCGGAAGGAGTCTTGAACCTTGTCGGAGTTCCCGGGTTCGGAATAGCGGAGATGATGGATCATAGCTTGGGGAGCAGAGGTTGTGGATCACAGGTCCCAGCCCCGGATCCCAGCCCCAGAATCATTTCATAAGTTGTAAAGTTATAATTCCTCAATCAGGGATCCTAGTTCTTAAGCTTTAGAGTTCTGAGGTTCTTTGTCCTTAGCCTCTGGCTCCTTTTTCTTAGATCCTGATCCTGATCCTAAGTTCCCAAGCCCTCTCATCGAGCCATGTGCATCCCAGGCACATAAAGTGCACCTTGTGCACATGGGCTCAAAGCCCTCGTCAAAAAGAAAAAATCGAAAGAGCCGGAAAAACAGAAAGCACCCAGCCAGCCCCGAACACCGCCGCTATCGCTCCGGCGGTGGATTCTCGCGGCTCCAGGTTTGGGAGCGTCCGAACAGAGACAGCCCGATGTAGCCCCGGACTTTGAGGCTTTTGCCCCCGTCGAGCAACTCCATTTTACAATCGTAGATTTTGCCGTTTTCAGGGTCAAGGATCTGACCGTCCTTGAACAAGGCATCGCCCGCGGGTTTAAATCCCCACAAAAACTTCAATCCAATAATGGGTTTATCCTTCAGCTCCCCCGGGCAGGCCTTGCAGAGCGGGTTCTCAGGTTCCCCCGGCCGCGGATATATTTTTTCAACATATCCCACTAGACGCCCCTCGCTCTCTTCAATGCGCACCAGAGATTTCAAGGCTCCGTTTTTTTCCTCAAAAGTCTTCCACCGGCCCACGGGACTTTTTAAGTCCTGGGCAAGACCCCAGACGGGAGCCAGCAACAGGGCTGGCATCCATAACTTTATTAATGTCATGACTCAGACATCCGTTTCTGTGTTAAAGGCAAAGCGCCGCACCCGGATCTTTTTCGCAAATCCAGGTTTTGATCCTCTCAGCTTCCGCCTTGAGGCGCGCATTTTCAAGCTCAAGTTGGCGTACGCGTTGTTTTTCAGACGCCAGTTCCCGGCTCTGCTCCGAAAGCGCGGATTCGTGGCCCACCACTTTATCGTAAAGATCCTGAATTGCTTTAATGACGGGAGCGATGAGTTCCGTGTAACGGACTCCGTAGGCATCCGTTTTCTGGTCGTGGGAGACGATCACGTTGTCCATGTCCTCTGGCTGGCCGGCGCGCTTCTTGGCTTCGATCAAGGCCTGTTTCGTCTCCTGGGCAATCACCCCGTAATGGAGATAGGAGTCTCCTTGTTTCCAGTAGTAAGAAACCGGACGCAGGCTCCTGATAAAATCCAATCCGAGATCAGAGTTTTGAATCTCTCTTTTTTGCCGGGCATCGGAGGTTTGAATCACGGCATTGGCGGCATAGACGTTATTAAATTTGTTTCCCGCCGCTCCCAAGTCACTCACTCCGTCCCCTGAGGGGGCGATGACGCCGTTGACGGTCAAGGCATAGGTGGGGTTGCTCGTCCCAATACCCACATTGCCACCGGCGGTGATGCGGAGTCGTTCACTCAAGGTATTGTCCTGCATGGTCTGGATCGCAACGTAGGCATCCCGGTCGGTGGTGTCATTGGTCTGGTCTTTGTCCCAGGCCCAGACCAAACTTGCGGCACCAACACTACTGCTGTCTGTAAAACCCTCCAGTTGGAAGTCAAGGGTGCCACCGAACTCCGCCACCGGAGCCGTCGCATCGTTGCGACCTCGTTTAAAGGTCGCAATCGTCTTATTGAGGGACGAATTCATGGATTGTTGCACCAGCATCGGGAGAGTCGACGTCGAATACACTTGCAATCTCGCACTGGCCGGGTTGGTGGAGCCGACGCCGACATTGCCCCCATTGGGTTGCAAGAGGACAAATCCCTTAGTCGCATCGCTGGTGGATTCAATGGTGAGATCACCGCCGGAGGTGGAGTTTCCATAAATTTTATTTCCGCCCATTTTCAGGGATCCGGTCATGGCGACAGAGCCATCCCGCATAAGGAAAAGACTGCTGGGGTCTGTTTCAACCGCGAGATTGGAAGCATTGCCCACCCAAATTTTATTTGAAGTGAGGCTGGCGATATTATTCACGCCGGTCATGACACTCGCCCAAGACAGGGTGCCGGAGCCATCCGTAGCCAGAACCTGATTGGCACTGCCGGCGCTGGTGGGAAGGGTCAAAGTGTAGCTGGTAAAAGCCGCCGGCGCGCGCACCGAGACCTGGCTTCCGCCATAGGTGCTGTTCAAGTCCACTCCGGTGCTGCGGGTGACGCCTGAGACATCCAAGGACGTGGCCGGAGTTTGCGTGTCAATCCCCACATTCCCCCCGGTGAAGATCCCGGCATAATTGGTGCTGCCGCCGCTGGCATCGGATCTGAGCCCAATCACGGTGGAAGGCCCCACCGCCTTGGCATAGACCCCATACACTGTGGAAGTTTCCCCAGGAGCGGTGCTGTTGGCCTCGCCGTAAACACCATAGTAGGTGAGATTGGTGGCGGTTGAGGCGGAAGAAGGCCCTGTTAATACAAACTTGCCTCCATAATGGGCTGCCGCGGTCCCACCGCTGGTGCGGTTATGAACGGCCCGCGCACTGATCCCGTAAACAGCGTTCACTCCGGCATCGGATTTATTGGCATAAACATCAATTCCGTACAAAGAGGAGGACGTGCCCGTGTAGTTGGCGACGATTTGCAGCCCCCGGGCCGTGGCCACAGCGCCAGCCCCGGTCAAAGTGATCAAGGACGCGGCTCCGTCCCCGGGAAGATTTTTACTGACCTCCAGGGCGGATCCAGGATTTGTCGTGCCGATGCCGAGACTGCCTCCGGAAGTTAACGTCATTCTGGCGGCATTGTTGGTTAAGAAAGTCAAATCCGTGGCATCCGTCGTGCCCAAAGAGGTGGCTCCGCTTTGACCGCCTTTCATAATCAAGAAAGAGCTGGGAGCCGTCTCCACGGCCTTGTTGGAAGCATTCCCCACCCAGATATTATTGGAAGTGAGGCTGGCGGAATTATTAATGCTGGTCAGAGTGCTGACCCAAGATAAATTCCCCAAGGCATCCGCTTGCAAAGATTCACCGGCTGTCGGAGCCACATTCGGAAGAGTGAGCGAGTAGTTGGCCGTCGTCGTGGGGGCTTGCAAAGTGACGGTTCCTGAAGTGGCCCCTTTAATGCCGGCCGCGTACATATTGGCAATGCCCGATCCATCCAAAGAGAGAATCGTGCTATTTTGGCCAGTGGTGGTGCGAACCACGGTGGCAACCCCTGAGGCCACATTGATGCCGGAGGTAGCAGCATCGGTTTGGAATTGCACTATGCCTTTAGCCGCATAAGAGGCATCCACCGCCGTCCAGCCGGCGGAGTCATTGCCAGGCTCCCACGCCTTGGCCGTATCATTCCATTTCATCACTTGACCATCCGTCGGAGCGGCGGCCGTGGACACTTTCCATTTGTCGGCCGCGGAATCAAAGTACAAAATCTGTCCCATGGTGGAAGCGGCCGTGGTATCAAAGGCTTTGCCGTTGAGGCTTTCCGATTTTCCAATGCGATCATAATCCGTTTTAGAAAGAAGACCGGCTGTCACTGTGGCAGTGGAGGCCATGGGGATATTCAGAGTATGAACGCCTGTGCCGGTATTGGTGGACCAATTCGGAGCTGTGCCGCTCGTGCCAGGAACGGCCAGACTTTGGGAGCCGACGCTTGAGCCGTTAAAGTTGGTAATCCCAGCGCCTGCCACTCCCAGAGACTTCACGGTAGTTCCATCAAAGTATTTGATAATGCCAGAGTCATACCACATTTGCCCGGCCACGGTCCCATCCGTGCTATTGGCAGAAAGGCCTAGGTACTTGTTCGCAGCCATGGTGATATTGCCAGTATTGGTAATGTCCTGAGCGCCCATGGCAATGGGGCCTGTCATCGTGCCGCCACTTTTCGCAAGCTTGGTATTGTCATCAATCGCCACTTCCGTCACAGAAGTGATGCGTCCCTTGGCATCATAGGTGATTTGCGGAACGTTCTGCGCGGTTCCTTTCGTTGCGGCGGTGGTCGTCGTCGCGAGAGTCAAAGCCCCATTCGCAGCTAAAGCCGCATCGCCCGAAAGGCTTTGCGCTTCCGCAAGGCCCGAGCCATTGCCGATCCATACTTTGCCACTCACCAAAGAGGCTGATTGCTTGCCATTAAAAGTATTCCAGTCCGCAGATTTTAAATACCCATCCACGGACGTAGTGGCCGCAGGAAGACTGATCACTGGAGCTGAAGCCGTGCCCCCCACGCTTAAGGGCGCATTGGCGGAGACACTGCTGACTGAGCCTGAGCTCACGGATTGCAAGACCCAAGCTGTGCCATTGGAAACCAGCGCTTGGCCATTGGTGGCTGGCCCCGCAGGTAAAGACTGCCCCAGCAAGGTGGTGAGCTTGTTATTGCCCGAGACCAGGGTGACATCCCCTGACCCCGGCAAATAAGCCGAAAGGGGATTTTTCACCAAGCGCCAGAACTCATCATACTGGGTTTGATCCAAGCCATTGTTGGGGTTGCCATTCAACGAGGGATTGACGGAGCTGTCGATCTTCAGCAGCTCTCCGGTGCCGTAGCCTGCGACGGTGAGGGCGGAGGGAACGGGATTGATCTTAAGAAGCGGAAGCGCCTGGGCAGGCCCCCCATCCACACTGAAGTAAATGGAGAGGTACCTACCTGCCGTGAGATCGCTCGGGTTGGGTGTGAACGTCCCGCTACAGCCGTTGGCTGTGCCAAGGCCGCTGAAGGTTTTGGTATTGCTAAAGACGTCCAACATGCTTTTAACGCCCGTGGGGCCGGCTTCATTGTTAAAGGAGGCCGTGGCGGGGATTAAAGTGGAATCATTGGCGCCGATATCAAAAGAGAAGGTGCCGGCACTTTGGGAAAGATCCAGTTGCCGTTGCTCAGTGTAGAGCCAGCACTTTGATGCTGGGTCATAGAGGGTTGTCGTGAATTTCACATTCGTGGAAACCACGGCGGCATTGTTTGCATCCACAATGCGGCCGGTGTAGGTGATGCCCGAGGCAGCGTGGGAGAAAGGGACAAGACCAAGGTGTACTGCGAAAAACAGGACCAAGAATACAAAACGGCGTTTGAAAGACGGGACGTCGCCACCTGAAGCGGAGTTACAGGAGTAGTGTTCGATTGACTTCATGCCCCCATCTCTTCGGCAGATTTTTACTGTTCGATAAACTTTAATTAACATCTCTCCATAAAACGTCTCAAAATGCGCCATGCTTCGTAAATAAATCTTCACCTTTAAGCCAAAGCAAAAGGCCTTTCGCTCGATAGCATGGAAGAAATCCAAGGGAGGCCCTATGAGACTCTTCAACTTATTGCTCATTCCGCTTCTGACAAGTTTTTTGGATTGCAATAAGCCCCGGGAGCCCTCCCAACCGGTGTCGGATGAGAACAAGGCCCTTCACAGTCAAGCGACTTCCCAAGAAGAAACCTAGGGAGTGGGACTTAAAGTTTTTGCGCCCTCATTGGCCAGGGGAACCTGCGGTGGGGAGGGGGAAGGCCGAAACTTCCGGGCGTAGTCGGCATAATCCACAAAGCGGATCAGAAGCTTTTGCAATTGCAGTTGCATATGCTCATCCTTGAGAAGTCCCTGCTCATCAAAGGCCCGATTGGCCAAGGCCAGCCCCAACATATCCGGATACACAAAGGCGCTGAGAGCCTCCAGCGCCTGCCGCACTTGCCATAGCCCGCGGTTGGTGCCGACCATGCTGGGGGACGCCCCCAGCAAAAGGACCTGTTTGCCATTCCAGGGAACGGGGCTGACTCGCGAAGTCCAGTCAATGGCGTTTTTCAAGGTGCCGGGAATTCCAAAATTGTATTCGGGACTTGAAAGGATGACCGCATCGGCGGCGGCGATATCTTCAATCAAGCTTTGAGCCGCATCCGGAATCCCGGAGTCCACCTCAAGGTCCCCGTTGTAAAGCGGCATCATGTACTCATTGAACTCTTTGAGGTTCGCCTCGTGCCCGGGAGGCAGAATCTGATGAGCGTAGCGGATGAACTTCTTATTGTAGGAGTCCCTGCGAAAAGAAGCCGCGAACATCAGGATTTTCATGGTCCACCTCTCTGAAGACCACAAGGCGCTTAAGTTCTGGCGCTTGCTTGTACGAAAGAATAAAAGAAAACGGCATTCGGGTCATTTGCAACCGTGGACATTTCTTTCTTCATTTCGTCAACCACTTCGGGGGACACATATTCAGCCTCGACCAGCTGGTCACTGGCGCTTAACAATAACTCCGCCCAGTATTCAACACAATCCTTGCGGGCTTGGGGGTAGCGGTTATCCAAGAACCAGGTTTTGATTTCAGTGTGAATGTCGTGATACCCCAATTGCATCAAGAAATTCCCCAGCTTTGCCCCGACAAAGGGATCGCCTTTTTGTTTTAATTGGTAATCGTTGAAGGCCATCCAATATTTCCAAACATTCGGAGAATAAGGATCCAAGAAAAACGAAGAGTTCATGACTTCGGTGATGTATACGATGGACCCCGGGCGCAGGACACGGCGGACCTCCGAGAGCACGCGAATCGGTTCCGGGACGTGTTCCAGGAGCCAGCACAGAAAAGCCCCGTCAAAAGAATTTGACGTAAACTCCATGGCCGCAGCATCCATTTCCTTTAATTCAAAGCGATCCTTGGCATAGGGAGCCGTGGACAGAAGCTTTTGGGCCGCCGCCAGTTGCCGATGGCTGCGGTCAATCCCGGTCAAAGTCAGGTTTGGAAAACGACGCAGAAGGATCTCGCTCTGGGCTCCGACGCCGCAACCCACTTCCAGGAGATTTTCCACATTGGCAAGATTGATGTTCTGATAAACCGTGAATTCGCCAAAACGGGCTTGTTTGCGAAGGCGGTTTTGTTCTTCTTCGGTGAAGCCATGAAGGTAGGGAAAAGGTTTTGTGTCTGTCATGGGCCCTATTTTACTTGCGGGGGGGCGGCTGTCACTCAATTAATCATTGTTGGCAAAATTGCGTCGCCCCCCGCTGCCTCCGGGGCCTTGTCGCAAATTGAGACGCCGTGGCAGAACCCGGGCGCTTGAGCCACGGCCTTGTCCCCCCTAGGGAAGGGCATAGCCTTTGCTTCCATCTTTAAGTGTATGAATCCGTCCCGGCGTTTTTTAAAAGACCTCCTTAAAGGCACCCTCAGTGCCGCAGTCCTTCTAGGGCTGGGGAGTTCTTTGGCGACAGCCTCGAAAGCCTCCGCAGCACCCCTTTGCAGTCGGGTCTTTGACCTCTCTGCGAAGGCCCTGGGGGGACGGAATGCGGAGTATCTTCACAGCTCCTTGTGGGGGCAAGACCTTCCCGATCAGCTCAGGGCCTGGACAGGAAAAGACTATGTCCTAAGGGAGAAGGATCCGGCTCAAAAAAGAACAATAGTCCTGGAAGCCTTTCTTTTACGGGATTTGATTATTGCTCCGGGACACCGGGTTCTTCGTGTCTCCTCCTCCCATCCCTCCGCCAAGCCGGCACCGGGATCGCAACGGGTTCTGCTGAACGCCATCACCTCACAAACCGGTCATCTGCGCTTTTTAGACATCTGGGATGGACACCACCGGATCCTGGAGGCCTTCCGTCAAGGGGCAGAAACAATAAAGTCCCTGCAAGAGCAGGGCTTTATCGTGGATATTTTAATCAACGGAAAGCCCGCCGGGTCCTTCTCTGCGTGGAAGCACATCCTTCCTGCGGCCGCGACCCACCCTTCCTGGGAAGCCCGCGCCCGGATTCTGAGCGAAAAAGACGTCGAAGTCTCAGGCGAGTGGTCCAATTACGAGCTAGGATCACGCACCACCCTGTCTCAGTTAGTGGAAAATGAAGCCCAAGCCCGTCAAACTAAACTTGGCATTTTCTTTGGCACCTTTGACCCGGTTCATGAAAACCATATTGCCGTAGCCAAGATGGGCTTGTCAGAATTCGGTCTTGATAAGGTGATCTTGATCCCCAACGCCCTTCCCCAGCATAAAAAACCAAGCCTTTTAGGCTACCGCCAGGCTCTTCTGATTGAGCGGATTAAAAACGAACCCGGGCTTGATACCGTCCTCTTTGACACCCATTATTTTATTGAGCGCTTTGGCAAACACACTCTAGTGGAAAAAATCCGCCAAGACCTTGGCTCCAACCAGATCTTTCTGATTGATGGCGGGGATTCTTTCCAGAAGCTGATGGATTTAAACCAAATCCGGCCGACGGAAGTCATTCACTATATTGTTTCAAAGCGGGGGGATGGCATCACCGTGCCCGCGCGTCTGCAGAAAAAAGTTTTTCTCTCACAAAAAGATTTCATGGAAGTCAGCTCCAGTGAGATCCGCCAATCCTTCAGCGAGGGAAAAACCCCCGAGGAAATTAAATTCAGCCGCAAATCCACGGAGCAAGTGCGCGCCTGGGGTCTCTATGAGAGCGACCGGCCCCGCCTGTACTCCAGTGAAGACCTCTACAGCTTTATGAAAGCCTCCCATCCCATCTCCGATCTTCGCTTTAAAGGCGGGGAGGCCTCCTCGGGTCTCACCTTCCATCACAATGATGTGTGGCAGATGCTTTTGCCGGGAAATAAAAAAATGACCTATCAGGTAGCCTACTTTAAAGCGGACACTCCGGAGTCCCGGCGCGGAAAAAACCGTGTGGAAGCCGAAGAGGCCGCGTTCCTGCTCAATCGTCTTTTAAATATGGACATCGTCCCGCCCACGGTGGTGATTGAAAATGTCAGGGCCGGAGGTCAGGTGCAGGCCAAAGGATCTCTGAGTTTTGCGGTTTCGGGCGCCGAGAAACTTCTCACAGAAGCAAATTTAAATTCCTCTTTGGAACAACAACTTTTTTTCTCGGACGCCCGCATATTGAATGTCCTTCTTCATAATAAGGACGCCAATGACCGCAATTTCCTGATCGGGCGCCATTGGAGCACCGGGAAACAAGCTCCCTTTCTGATTGATTTTTCCCAGTCTTTTGCGAAGGACCAGTACCTGTCCATGACTTATTACCCCGTGGGTCACAAAGGAGAGATCAAAGTTTTCCGCAAGTCCACCCTGGAGGCGCTGAAATCCCTGACGGCGCCTCTTTTGCGGGAGCGTCTATCCCACCTTTTAAGCGAGCAGGACATGAATGACATTCTTGAACGCCGCAACGGGATTGTGGCTTATATCGAACACCTTCAGCAGAGCCCCCAAGATACTCCCATCCTGTATTAGGCTGTGTCTGAGACTTTGACAAAATTTCAAAATTTCCCTCGTAGGCCCGGACCAATTGCTAGTCATTTTTTTGCAACCTTGCAATGACAGTGGGTCTTTCGCATCGACCCCTTAAGTCCGGGTCTGCGCCCGCCGATAGGTTTCTTGAAGTAAGGGGTGGAGTATGCAAACACTTTTCTACGTCTCGTTAAATGGGGGTCATGTCGGCCCCTACAATGTGGAGACGATCGTTCAAAAAATCGAAGCCGGGGAACACCTTTGGACGGACTATGTTTACTGTGAGGCGAAATCAGACTGGGTGGTTATTATGGAGCACCCCAGTTTCGTCGATAAGTTTAAGGCCTCGCCCGCCAAACCTGCCGCAAAAGCTGGGGAGACCCACGCCGGGGCCAGTGCGACTCCTCCTGCTCAGGACGAAAAATACAAGGAAAAGGCCTGGTATATTCTCAAAGAAGGCAATAACTACGGTCCCTTTTCAAAATTAGAACTGGTTCAAATGCTTCAGGAGAAAACTCTCTTTGAATACGACTATGTTTGGCACGCCAAACTCAACGCCTGGAAACGGGTGGCGGAGTTGGAGGAGTTTTCCGCGGAATCCATCCGCGCCATGAAAGAATCCGGCTTGGCGGAGATTTCGGAAGTCTTTTTCCGCCGCCGTCACGCGCGCGCCTCCTACGGCTGCTCTTTGATTGTTCATAATAATAAGACCGTCTTTAAGGGACGCAGCATGGAAATCAGCTCCGGCGGGGCTGGGATCCTGATCGACAATCCGAATCTTCAACCGGGCCAGAACCTCTTCTTGCATTTCCAGCCCGGCGATGGAGTGCCTCCGTTCAATGCGGTTTGCACGGTGGTGAGCAAACAAATGGTCAAAGACACTAAGAGCGCTCTTGATTCAGTAAAATACGGCGTCAAGTTTACAAGCATCAGTCAGTCAGTGCGCGAATCCATTCGTCAATTTACTCAGAAGGCTGCATAAAGGCGCAGCCCTCTCGGGGGAGGGTTCCATGAGACGCGCAACACTTGTCATTCCTATTCTTTTCTTTTCACTCATTCAGTCAGGTTGCGGAGGAAATGGAGCCGCATCGACCTTTGACGTCGACCAGACCGGCCAGAATTTCGGTCAGAAAATTCTCTACAATAATAAGGTGGACATTGTTTTTATCGTGGACAACTCCACCTCCATGGGGCAGCACCAGACCCGCTTAAGCCAACAGGTCCCCATCTTGGTGAGCGTTTTAAAAACGCTGAAAATGGATTATCATATCGTGGTCATTTCCACAAGCATGGGGGTCGGAGGCAACGGGGGCCGGTTCTTGGGAACCCCCACTGTTCTCACCGAGACCACGCCGGATCTCTCGAATTTATTGCAGCAACGGATCGCCCAAGGGGAAACGGGGAGCAATAATGAGCGAGGGCTTTATTCCATGGAAACCGCCCTGTCCCCGTCGTACTTAAACGGGGAGGGGGCCGGATTTTTCCGTGAGGACGCCCTCTTGGCGGTGATTGAACTGAGCGATGAGGATGATAAAAGCAACAACTCCGCCAATTACTACGCCAACTTCCTGGATAAACTGAAACCGCCCGTGGCCGATGGCCGCAAATCCTGGATTTTTAATTTTATCGGGGTTCTGGAAAACTCCAGCGCCTGCCGCACCTTCAATGATTATTCTGAGGTCGGGGCGACGCAAATGCAGTTGGCGGATCTCTCCGGAGGGAACAAGGAGTCTTTGTGCGGAAGCAACCTCTCCGCGGCGGTCTCCAATATCAAAGCCCGGATCGTGCAGATCCTAACCGATTTCTACTTAAAAGCCCGTCCCCTTGAGAAGACACTGAAGGTGATGGTCAACGGCCAGGTGGTGCCGCAGAGCTCTACCGACGGCTGGTCCTATATTGAAGACGGGACCAAGTACATTATCCGTTTCAACGGGGACTCCGTCCCGCCGGCCGATGCGGATATCCGTGTGGATTTTACTCCCGCCACGAACAGTTGAGATCAGGCGTGCACGACAAAGATGCCATCCAGGCGGGCGCAAACCCCGCCCTGGCAGCGCACTTCCACCTTGAGGAGTTCGCGCACTTTTTTCCAGCGGCTCAGGCAGTAGTAAAATTTCTGATAGAGATCCGGTTGGTTGAACTCACAGATGATCTCGAAATCCCCGGTGACGGGCCGCAGGTACTTCATTTCCCCGCGTTGAATGACAATCTCATTGGTTTTGAGATTTTCCTGTTCCAACCCGAGGTACACCAGACTATAGGCCGCCAGCACCGCCAGAGTGTAGAGACTGCCGCCGAATCCCGTGCCCTTGTGATTGATATTTTCGCTCAAGCGGGCACGCAGATGGACTTTGTAGGGGCCCGCCTCGATAATTTGAAAACCCAAATGACGGGTGAGAGGGATATCCTGGGTCAGTTTATGATAAAGCTCTTCTTTTGTCATGGCTTCCTTTTTCCGTGGTTTCATCGCCAAGCCCGGCATGGGCCAGTTGATAGTACGCTCCCTGGGCCTCCATCAATTCGGCATGGGAGCCCACCTCAATGATCTCCCCTTCCCTGAGGACCACAATGCGGTCGCATTCGCGCACGGTGGAAAGCCGGTGCGCGATAATGATGCTGGTGCGGCTTTTCATCACTTCATGGGTGGCTTTTTGTAAAATCAGTTCGCTTTCCGAATCGATATTGGCGGTGGCTTCGTCCAGAATTAAAATATCAGGATCAAATGCGAGAATGCGGGCAAAAGCGATCAACTGGCGCTCGCCCACGGAGAGGTTGGCGCCGCGCTCCTCTACGGGCGAGTGGAGGTCCCGCCCGGTTCGCCGCAAAAGCTCCAGGTAGCCCGTCTGGGCCAAGGCTCTCTCCACTTTCTCCAAGCCCACCTGCGGATCCCCAAGGTTGACGTTCTCGGCAATGGTGCCGCGGAAAATAAAATTATCCTGTTGCACGACCCCGATATGAGAGCGAATGGAGCGCCGACGGATGTTTTCAATCGGATGTCCGTCAATAAAAATGCGCCCCGCGGGGGCCTCGTAAAAGCGCTGCAAGAGGGAGATAAAGGTGCTTTTTCCGCTCCCGGTCCGGCCCACCAGGGCGATGGATTCCCCGGCCTGGATTCGCAAACGGATGTTTTTTAAAACCAAAGGCAGTTGCGGTTCATAACGGAAATTCAAATCCTTGATCTCAATTTCCCCCCGCAGCGTCTGAATCTCGCGGCTTGCGGGGAGTTCGCTTTCCGCGGGTTCGTCAAGGAGGGTGAAGATCCGCTCAGCGCTGGTCAGGGAGTTTTGGAATTGCTGGTATTTCTCCAGAATATCCCGCAGGGGCGGGACAAAATCCTGGGCGTTCATCATAAAGGTCACGACGGCCCCGATGGTGAGCCCTCCTTCCAGGCTGAACCAGCCCCCGAAATACATCGCGGACGTGATGATCACCGCCGTGAAACAGTTCATCAGGGGGAACATCGCCGCATAGGCTTTAACGGATTGCATATTGCTGGCGCGATAGTCATCAGAAAGATGTTGGAAGAGGGACAGGTTTTTCGGGATGCGGTTGTAGAGTTGCACGATTTTAATGCCGTTCAAATTTTCCGCCAGAAAGGAATTGATGTTAGACAGCTTTTTCTTTTGCTCCCGCAGGATGGCGCGGATGCGGTTGCTGAGATAAATGGCGGCAAAAACAAAAAGCGGGGCCACGGCCAGGGTGAGCAGGGTCAGTTTCCATGAAATCAGGGACATGGCGACAATGATCGCGATCACGTTCACGACGTTGATAAAAATATTAATCACCCCGTCAGTAAAGAGATCCCCCAAGGCGCTGACATCGTTGGCGATGCGGGTGACGGTGCGGCCGGTGGGGGTTTTATTAAAATATTGCAAGGGCAGGGACTGGGTGTGGCGGATGAGGTCCTCGCGCAGGTCATACAGAACCCGGTTTCCCAGAACCTGAAACATATAGGTTTGGAAAAAGCTCAACAAAGTGCGGGAAAACTCCAGGGCCAAATACACCAGGGCCATCATCTTAAACAAAGTCATGTCCTTCGCCACCACGCCATGGTCAATGGCGTAACCAAAGACAGAGGGGATCAGGCGGGAGACGCCCGTCAAGATAAGAATCATCAGTAAGACGGCTGCGAACATCCCCGGATGGCGGCGGGTGTAGGGCCAAAGCCGCTTGAACATAATCCCGTAGGTGACCTTCGTCTTAATGATATCTTCATTCATGGTCCACCTCGGAGCTGGATTGCACGCTGACAATGGTGCGGAATGTGGGGCTGGTTTGCATCAGTTCCGGGACGGATCCCTGGGCTTCAATCCGCCCGTGTTTCAAAACGATGATTCGTCCGGCGCTCTTCAGGGAACTCAGGCGATGGGCCACCGTGAGGCGGGTTTGCCGGTGCGAGGCCTGCGCCAGCTCCGCTTCAATCATTTTTTCCGTGCGCGTGTCCACCGCGCTCAAAGAGTCATCCAAAATCAGGAAGGGGGAGGACAGGATCAGACCCCGGGCGATGCTCAGGCGCTGTTTTTGCCCGCCGGAGAGGTTCACGCCCCGCTCTCCCAGTTGGGAGTCGAATTTTTGCGGGAGATTTTCAATCTCCCCGCGGATGTTGACCACATTGGTCATGCGCTCCACCTGGGAAAATTCAGGATCCTCGGAAAGCCCGTAACTGATATTTCTTGAAACGGTCTCGCTAAAGAGGAAGACCTCTTGCGTGACCAGAGCCACACAGGCGCGCAGGCTTTGCAGAGTGTACTCTTCAATGGGCACCTCGTTGATCAGGATCGAGCCCTCAGCAAGAGGGTAGAGACGTAAAAGCAGGTTGACCAGGGTGCTTTTGCCGGCACCCACCTGGCCCATCAGGCCCACATGCTCTCCGGCGCGGATCACAAAATGAATGTCTTTGAGGGCATAGATCTCGGAGCCTGGATATTTAAACGAAACCCCGCGAAACTCCAGGGAGCGGAACTCTTTCAGTTCCCGGGTGCCGGTGTCCGGGATGTCTGTTGCCTGCTTCATGACCTCTTTGATGCGGTCAATGGAGGCGCGCCCCTTTTCATAGTAGGAAAAGCCCAGACCCAGGGCGGTCACCGGCCAAACCATTTTTTGGATATAACGGTGAAAGGCCACGAAGGTGCCGATGGTCACGCTTCCCACGTACAAATCATTGGCCGCGATAAAAAACAAAATCACAGAACCGCTCGTCACGCCGAATTCCATAACGGGCATAAAAAGGGCGTCGATAAAAGCCACTTTATTGTTGGCCTTTTCCAGCAGCCGGCTCGTCTGGCAGAACAAGTTCGTGCGGTGGTCTTCCTGGGCATAGGATTTCACCACGCGGATGCCCCCGATGGTCTCTTGCGTGGCGCCGGTGAGTTCCGAGAAGCGGTCCTGGGCGATTTTATAATTGAAATGGATCAGCTTCATGACCTTATTGATCAGAAAGGGAACCAGCGGCAGTAAAATCAGGGTTTGCCAGGTCCACGTGAAGTTCATCGAGAACATCACCGGCAGAATGATTATCAGATAAATTACACCGTCCAAAAAGATCAATAAACCGGGGCCGATGGCCTGGCGGAAGGAGGACACGTCATTGGTGAGAACGCTCATGAGTTCACCCACCTGGTTTTTCTGGAAAAAGCTGGGTCCCAGGGTCGTGAAGTGTTTAAAGATCCGCAACCGCATGTCTTCCATGGCGTAGGTGTGGAATTTTCCGAAATTCCGCCGCCAGCCATAGCGGCTCAGGCCCAGAACAGCCAGGGTGGAGATCAGAAACAGGCTGGTGCGTCCCAACTCGCCCAGAGGTTGGCGGCGTTCAATCTGATCAATGCCGACCTTCAACAGCAAAGGATAGAGCCCGTCCAGCGCGTTGGTGACGATCAGAAGAAGAATCCCGATGGCAAAAGCCCGGGGCTGGTAACGGATGTAGTGAAGGAGCGGATTTTTAAAAAGCCGGGAGGTTTCCGCGGGATTTTCGGGGGTGGAGGAGTAGATTGCCGACATAAGCTTCTACTATCCTACTCGAGAAGGCCCTCAGCAAGGACTTTACGGATTTTCGAAAACAAAAAGGGATGGTTTCCCCATCCCTTTTTGCAGTCCAAAGAAAGCCGGACCGGTTTAGTAGTGCAACAAGGCGTTCACGTCGAGTTTGCCCTCGGTGACCAGTTTTCCCTGGGCGGCCGGGATTTTTTTAGCCGTGGCCAGAAGGGCCTCTTTCACTTCTTTCCAGGTTTGGGTGGGGTGGGCGGACCAGTAAAGCGCCGCCGCGCCGGCCACATGGGGGGTCGCCATGGAAGTGCCATCCCAGCTGGCCTTAAAGCCGTACATATCAATCACCATATCCGAGTAGAGGCTTCCCACGGTGGTGGAGAAGACCTTCACGCCCGGAGCGCCAATGTCCACGGAGCGCCGGCCCCAATTGGAAAAGGCGCCAAAATGGTCATTCACGTCCAGCGCCGCCACGGAAATAATATTGTCGTGGTCGTAGCTGGCAGGATAGGAAGGATTTGGATCCGTATCATTGTCATAACCCTTGCCCTGATGCCCATTGCCGGCAGCAGCGATAAACAAAGCTCCCTTATCCTGGGCGTATTGAATGATATCGCGAAGGGCCTGGTTGTTTTGCCCGTCATTTGGATCTTCGCCCTCAGAGCCCCAGGAGTTGGAAAGGACCCGGGCGCCATTATCGACAGCGTACTTAATCGCTTTAATGGCATCCGCCGTCGTGCCCTGGCCTTTATCGGAAATAAACCGCAGGGACATGATTTTCACCCCGGGCGCCACTCCGGAGATCCCGATTCCGTTATCCCCCCGTGCCGCCACATTCCCGGCGCAGTGAGTTCCGTGGCCCGGGTTTCCGCCGGTCAAAAGCTGCAAAGGCTCCACCGCCAGATCATAGGGTTTGTTATCGTTGGAAACAAAGTCCCAGCCGATGACATCGTCCACATAACCGTTGTGATCATCATCAATGCCGTTACCGGGAATTTCGTGGGGGTTGTGCCACAGATTCGGCACTAAGTCCTCATGGGTGTAGTCCACGCCAGTATCAATGACGGCTACGATCATCTCCGGGGAGCCCCGAGTGATTTTCCAAGCGTCTGTGACATCGCTGTCTTTCATGCCCCATTGGTTATTAAAAAGCGGATCGGCGCCGATGCGCTGTTGTGGCGCATCAATAATGGGAGGATTGTCGATATACTTCGGGTCCTTGGCCGCCGCGGCCGCAGCCGGGGTTCGGGCCTGGAGAAATCTTTTCAAAGCTGCGCGACGAAGTGGATCGCGGACGGAGTAATCTTCCAGCAGGTGAATCGGGTAGTTTGGCTGAATATAAGAAATATCAGGATGTTGAGCGAGCTGGTGGAGAGTGGTTTTACTTAGTTCCATCCCTTCCACGTGAAGCCATTGCTCATTCAAAGGCTCCACCTTCGCGCCTTGCCCCTCCAGGAGCGTATAAAATTGCAAGCTATAGCTCGCGTTGGGTGCCAATTTAATCAGGTAATCTGATTTTGTTTCCTTGGGGGCCGCTTGGGCCGTCAAAGTGAAGCTCAAAGCTGCCGCTAAAATGTGCAAAAACATGAAGTCCCCTCTCTCATGCTGTATTAACTGAACAAACCCTCATTGGTTCTGGGAATTAATTCTAGGAAAAAGGATCAGTGAGAATCAATCGCAAAACCGCCCAAGGAAGCGGATGCGTTGAATTATTAAAAGCAGCTCTCTATACTATCTATCTAGTTGTCATGGCTCGCGATTTTCTGTAACTAATTGAGAGTCAAATGAAAATGGAGTGCTAAAAATGAATTCAGCTAATTCACCTGTCAATTCAGCTGTGCAGCCGCGGGCTGACCAGAGTTTGGCGACACAATCTATCGATGACTTGTCACGAAGTTATGCGTTCACAACTCGATTGGATGACCTTGTGGCATGGGGCCGGAAAAATTCCCTGTGGCCTTTGCCTTACGGAACGGCCTGCTGCGGGATCGAACTGATGTCTGTGATGGGGCCGCGCTATGACCTGGCCCGTTTTGGCGCCGAAGTGGTGCGTTTTTCTCCCCGTCAGGCGGATTTGCTGCTGATCGCCGGCACGATCACAGAAAAAATGGCGCCCGTTCTGGTGCGTATTTATGAACAGATGTTGGACCCGAAATTTGTCCTCTCCATGGGGGCCTGTGCCAGCTCCGGCGGCTTCTATCGCGCCTATCACGTTCTGCAGGGCGCGGACAAAGTCATCCCTGTCGACGTTTACGTCCCTGGATGCCCGCCGACACCGGAAGCGGTTCTGGATGGACTGATGGCATTGCAAAGAATGATCGCTAAACACACACCTCGTCCTTGGAAGGACAATTGGAAGTCGCCGTATGAGCAAGCTTGAAAATCTGAAACAAGACCTCGCGTCGAAGTTTGATATCAGTCGTTACAAATTCACCCACGCCTTTGGGGACGATGCTTTGGAATTGCCCAAAGAAGACCTCGTTCCGGTGCTGCGCCACTTTAAGGCGACCCAGCGCTTTGATTTCCTGATGGATATCTGCGGGGTGGACTATCCCACCCGGGCGAAGCGTTTTGATGTGGTCTACCACCTCTTCTCTTCAAAAGACGGCTCCCGTTTGCGCCTGAAGTGCGCGATTGCCGAGGGGGAAAGCATTGAGACCGCCACCACCGTATGGATCGGGGCGGATTGGTTTGAGCGTGAAGCCTACGATATGTTCGGGATTATTTTCTCGGGCCATCCTAATTTGCGCAAAATCCTCACGCATCATCAATTTGTCGGGCATCCTCTCCGTAAAGATTATGAGGCGGACGCGCAACAACACTGCGACTCTGTTTTGCCCATTCATTTCAATAATGAAAACGGCGTTGATGGCAGCGTCTTAAACGAAAAATATGTGCCTTTGAATATCGGCCCTTCCCATCCGGCCATGCATGGCACCTTGCGGGTGATGGTGGAGCTTGACGGGGAAACCATCGTTCGCGCCAACCAGGAAATCGGATACCTGCACCGCTGCTTTGAGAAAATGGCGGAAACCCATCCTTACAACCAGGTGATCCCTTATACGGACCGTCTGAACTATTGCTCAGCCCCGATGAACAACATCGGTTACTGCAAAGCCGTCGAAAAGCTTTTGGGCGTGGACATCCCACCGAAGGCACAGGCGATGCGTGTGGTGTTGGCGGAGTTGTCCCGGATCATCGACCACTTGATTGCCGTGGGAACCGGAGCGATGGACTTGGGGGCTTTGACCGCTTTCTTCCATTTGTTCACTTACCGGGAAAAAGTTTACACCCTTTTTGAAAAGCTCTGTGGGGCCCGTTTGACAGTGTCCATGACCCGTGTGGGCGGGATGGCTCAGGACACTCCTGAAGGATGGTGGGATGAGGTTCTGGCGTTCTGTAAGGAGATGCGGGAGGAAATCGATGAGATGTCCCGCCTGATCCTGGACAATAAGATCTTCATCCGCCGGACTCAAGGCACCTGCCCTGTCACGGCGGCAGAGGCGATCCAATGGGGCTATACCGGCCCGATGCTTCGCGCTTCCGGAGTGAATCTCGATTTACGTAAGAGCACTCCTTATTATGGATATGATGCCTTGAACTTTGATGTGCCCGTAGGAACCAGCGGTGACATCTACGACCGTTACCTGGTGCGCATTGAAGAAATGCGGCAAAGCTGCCGTATCATCGAGCAGATCTGCAAAAATCCGCCGGTCGGGGACTACACGATCCGCGATAAGGGCATTGTGCTGCCGGAAAAGAAAGACGTTTACGGAAATATCGAAGGCCTGATGAATCACTTCATGTTGATCATTAAGGGCCTGCGTCCGCCAGCGGGAGAAGTCTATGATGCGACGGAAGCCGCGAACGGGGAATTGGGCTTTTATCTGGTCAGTGATGGCTCCGCCAATCCTTACCGTTTGAAGGTGCGTCCTCCGTGCTTCGCCATTTATCAGTCCTTCCCAGCTGTGGTAAAAGGCTCCATGATCGCGGATGCTATTGCGACCGTGGCAAGTATGAACCTTATTGCTGGCGAACTAGATCGTTAATTCGGGGTAAAGAATGTTTAAGTTATCTGAAGAGGGTATTAAGAAGGTTCAGCAGGAACTCAGCCGTTATGAAACGAAAGAGTCTGCGATCATCCCAAGTTTGTATGTAGCGCAAAAAGAAAACAACGGCTGGATCAATACGGATGTAATCCACCACTTGGCTGAAGTGATGGAGATTCCAGCCAGCAAAATCAACGAGGTTTTTAAATTCTACACCATGTTCAACCAGGAACCGGTGGGAAAATACCACGTGCAGGTTTGCACCAATATCTCCTGTGCCTTGAATGGCAGCCGGGAACTGGCTCACCACATCTGCCACGAACTGAAGGTGAAGTTGAATGAAATCACTCCCGATGGCCGCTTCACGGTCTCTAAAGTGGAGTGTTTGGGTTCCTGCGGGACAGCTCCCATGATGCAAGTGAATGACAAGTATTATGAGAACCTGACTCCGGAATCCGCCATGAATTTGTTGCGAGGGATGAAATAATGGAATCGAAATTACTGACCGAGTTTTATCATCTGAACGAATTTGCGGGCCTTGAGGGTTACAAAAAGCACGGCGGTTATGTTGAGTTGGCGAAGGCGCTGAAAATGCAACCGCAACAAATCATTGATGAGGTGAAGGCCTCCGGCCTGCGCGGGCGCGGGGGAGCGGGATTCCCGACCGGCACCAAGTGGAGTTTCTTACCCAAGAACAATGAACCCCGCTACTTGCTTTGCAATGCCGATGAAGGGGAGCCCGGGACCTTCAAAGACCGCATGATGATGGAAAGAGCCCCGCATCAGCTGATTGAGGGCATGATTATTTCCGCCTACGCCATTGGTTCCAAAAAATCTTATATCTACGTCCGTGGGGAATACCATTACCCCATTTCGGTTTTAGAAAAAGCCATCCGTGAAGCCTACGATGCCGGTTACCTCGGGAAGAACATCCTGGGTTCGGGTTTTGACCATGATATGGATGTTTATAGCGGGGCGGGAGCCTATATCTGTGGTGAGGAAACAGGGATGATTTCGTCTTTGGAGGGCCTGAAAGGGCAGCCGAAGTTGAAACCTCCTTTCCCGGCGGTGCAGGGCTATTTGCGGAAGCCGACCATTGTCAACAATGTCGAAACTCTGGCGGCGGTGAAGTACATCATCCGCGATGGCGCCCAGGCCTATCGTAAACACGGCACAGAAAAGTCTCCGGGCACCAAGCTGTTCTCTTTATCAGGAAATGTCATGAAACCTGGTAACTATGAAGTTCCTTTGGCGTATCCTTTGATTGATCTGATCAACAAAGAGGGCGGAGGAATGAGGCCGGGACGTAAATTAAAAGCTGTGATTCCGGGGGGCTCGTCCGCTCCGGTCATGACTGCAGCCGAGGTGGAGAAAGCCACTTTGGATTATGAATGCTTGGCCGGGATGGGAACCATGCTCGGGTCCGGGGCCGTGATTGTTATTGATGACTCCCAGTGCATGGTGGATATGTTGGGGGTTTTAACCCACTTCTACCACCATGAATCCTGTGGTCAGTGCACTCCGTGCCGGGAAGGAACGGGTTGGTTGAACAAAATCGTGCACTCGATTCTGGAAGGCAAAGGCCGTTTGCAGGACATCGAGTTGCTTGAAAAGGTGGCTGACAACATGAAAGGGCGCACGATCTGCGCGCTTTCAGATGCGGCGGCTCTGCCGGTGTTAAGTTTTGTCTCCAAATTCCGTGATGAATTTGAATTCTATGTTCGTGAAGGACGCTCTAAAGTGAAGGGTACGACGTATGCCGAAATGCACCATTAACGGTAAAGAAATCGAAGTTAAAGAAGGTACCACCATCATCGAAGCAATGTACAAGATGAATGAGTCCATTGCTCACTACTGCTATCATCCCGGCCTCAGCGTAGCGGGTGTTTGCCGTCTTTGCATGGTGGAGATTGCGGGAAATCCCCGGGTGCAAATCGCCTGCAACACCACGATCACTGAAGGGATGGTCATTAACAACACGTCCCCCAAAGTGAAAGAGGCTGTGAAGTGGGGACTTGATTTCCACTTGATCAACCACCCCTTGGATTGCCCGATCTGCGATCAGGCCGGGGAGTGCGGTCTTCAGGATCAGTACATGCAGTTTGGTAAATACGATCCGGAAATGGCCGAAAAGAAACAAAAGAAACACAAGGTGGTGGACTTAGGGCCCACGGTGGTTCTGGATTCCGAAAGATGCATCCTTTGCTCCCGCTGTGTGCGTTTTACCGATGAGGTGTCTAAGACCAATGAGTTGGGGCTTTTCAACCGCGGCGATCGCACAGAGATCGGCACCGTGGAAGGAACCCAACTGAACAATAAATACTCTCTGAACGTGGTGGATATTTGTCCGGTCGGGGCTTTGACCTCCAAGGATTTCCGTTTCCGCCAGCGGGTGTGGTATTTGAAAGACGCCGAAACCATCTGCACCGGCTGCTCCACAGGGTGCAACGTGAAGGTGTACTTCAATAAAGAAGGCATGTTCCGTGTTAAGCCGGTTTATAATGAGCAAGTGAACGGTCACTGGATGTGCGATGAGGGTCGTGACATCTATAAGTTCACCAACAAAGAAGTGCGCCTGCTCAAGGCTAAAAAAGGCCATAACGGGGTTTGGACCGAAATGGCTCCAGGGGCGGCAGCCAAAGATTTGGCAAAGTCCCTGAGCGGGGTGGCCGGAGACTCTCTGGCCCTGGTTTTAACTGCCCAATACACGGTTGAGGAGTATGAGGCGATCATCAGCACCTTCGTCAATACCTTCGGCAGCAAGAATATTTTCTTCTGGATCAATAACAAAGAGAGCTTTGATTCCTTTGACGGGCTTCTTCTGCGCGGGGACAAAAACCCGAACACCAAGGGCTTGTTGAAGACTCTGGAAAAATACGGCGTGACGGCAACCTGGGGTGATTTAAAGGCGGGGCTCGACAAGGGGACCCTTCAGACCGTGGTGGTGGCCGGGCCGGAAAACCAGGCGGTCTTCCCGGATTTGAAAGAACGTATCACGGAGCTTTCCAAGGCAAAAAACCTCATCTGGATGCAGGCGGGGACCAATGAGCAACTGGAGAGTCTCACGGGCAATGTCACTTTGATTCCGTTGAAAACCTTTGTGGAAAAAAGCGGAACCTTTATCAATCATCAGGGCTTGGAACAGAAATTCAAGCGCGCCACGACCATTGTGTCAGAGGCTTTGACCCTGGATCAGGCGGCTCAATTACTGGCCGGCCAGGAAATCAAGGTTGCTGCGGCTCCAGAAGTGCAAACCTTCATTGAATCCAACCGCCGTCAGGATGAAGTGATGATTGAGCACCGGAAAAAGAATGAGTTTGTTTATAAGAGAGGGAATTTATGAGCATCGTTCAAAACAACCAGGAAAAAAATAAATGGTATTTGATTGGGATTTTGGGCGGTATGGGCATCACCATGAAGCACTTGTTGAAGAACCTCTTCAACAAGAAGAAGATGCAGACGCTCAATTACCCGGAAGAAAAATACGAATACTCTGCACGCTTTAAAGGAAACCACGTTCTGACAGTCAAGAAAGACGGATCTTTGCGTTGCACAGCCTGCATGCTTTGCGCCACCAACTGTCCTGCCGAATGTATTAAAATCACAGCGGCGGAACACAATGATCCCAGCGTGGAGAAGTTTCCGATCAGCTATGAGATTGATATTCTCCGTTGCGTCTTCTGTGGTTTTTGCGAAGAGGCATGCCCGGTGGATGCCATCCGCATGGGACCTGAGTGGCAGACTCCGGGAGTGAATGGCGCCAACTTCATCTACGACATCAATCGCTTGGCGTACCGGCCCAGCTTGAAGGGGGGAATCCTGACCCACGTGGATGACGAAGAGCGCCACAAGGCGGGGATTTAAATCCCAAAAGTTTTACAGAATTAAAAACAATTCGAATAAGAGTGAAGAAAGAGAGCCTTTGGGCTCTCTTTTTTTATTTATTTGAGACGGGATTTCTCTGTGAAGAGGTCCGGTTTTTCTTTCTGGGCGCGGGATTGGCCGAATTCCTGGTTAAGGCCAGGCAATTCTTGCCGATCAGTGGCTCATGGAAACGAAAAGCCAAAAATCAAAATTCGCTGCCTTCTTTCTTTTGCTCGGCCTTTTCAACAATGCCGCTTGTTCCGGACAAAAAAGCTTCGATGTCACTTCGGGCCTTGCCCTTGACCCCGGAGCCGCTTCCCAGTCCCCCGAGCAACAACCGACGCCTCCTCCTCCCTCCCAGCCCACACCGCCGCCTCAGGTGACGCCTTCACCGACGCCGCCTCCCGATGATCACGAGGCCGTGCGGGAAGTGATTCCCTTATGGGAATCCAAAGTGGCTGCGGGCAAAGAGTGGAGCACCCATGTCTACAATCAGTTGGATCATCTTGGGACAGATCTTCTGGATGTGATCCCCGCCGATCGAAGCCTGTTTTGCCCGAAGTATGACAAACTCTCTTACAACCAGCGCAAACAATACTGGGCATTTCTTCTTTCGGCGATGGTGCGTTTTGAAAGTAATTTCGACACCAATGAAAAATACAAAGAGTCTTTCAACGACAGCCAGGGCCGCCGCGTGGTCAGCCGGGGGCTTTTGCAGATCTCCATTGAGAGCGCCAATTCTTACGGCTGCGGCTTTAAGAAGGAACAGGAGCTTCATGATCCTTTCTCGAACCTCAGTTGCGGAATTCGTATTTTAAACCGTTGGCTTGGACGTGATGGCCGGATCGCCGGCAAGGTTTCTGGCTCTTGGAAGGGAGGGGCTCGGTACTGGTCCGTGCTTCGCAGCGGGGATAAAACATCTTATAAATCCATTGTAAAATGGAGCCAGCAGCTGTCCTTCTGTAAATAATCAATTTGACCCTCCCTCGGGAGAGGCGCAAGTTGATTTCATGGGCCCTCCTTCTGGCACAAGGAAAATTCACCTGATCACCAATGTCAAAGCGGGCCGTGGGTTCGGAAAAGATCTCACGGAGGCCGCAGCCCGGCTGTGCTATGACCATGGCGTGGACTTTTACAATTATGAGATCAAAGAAGGCCTCGACGTCGAGACGCAAACCAGCCAGGCCCTTTCCGCAGCCCAAAAAGACGGAGGCATCATTGCCGTGGCCGGCGGCGACGGGACTCTTCGCTATGTCACGCAAAAGGTGCAGGCGCTGGGCTTGGTCTTTGCCGTGATTCCTTGCGGGACTTTTAATTTTTTCGCCCGCGCCCATCAAATCCCTGAGGATCCCCTGGAAGCCCTGAAGCTCGCCATTACCGGCACTCCCCGGCCGGTCCGTCTGGGGGAGATCAATGGGGAGGTTTTCCTGGTCAACGCCAGTCTCGGGCTTTATGCCAAGGCGATCCGGGAGCGGGAACGGCGCACCTCGCGGTGGGGGCGTAAGCGGGTGGTGGTGATTTTCTCGACGCTTTTAAGCCTTTTGTCGGGGCACTGGCTTCTGCAAATGGAAATCACGACCCACAGTCAGCTTGAGCGGTTGGAAACGCCTCTGATTTTTATTGGCAACAATCCTCTGCAATTAAGATCCCTGTCGTCAACAGCGGCCCAGTGCCTGGACCAGGATCTTTTGGCGGTGATGGCTCTGCGCCCTTTAACAAAATGGAAGACCCTCAAATTGATTTTTCAAGGCCTTCGGGGACATCTGCAGGAGGCCCGGGAGGTCAGAACCTTTTGCATCTCTTCGATGCTCATTAAGACCCGGGGAGCGACTTTGACGGTGGCGATGGACGGGGAGATGTTTAAAATGACAAGCCCCCTTCAGGTCAGAACCCGGCCCGGGGCTTTAAACCTGATCCGTCCTTCCGTGGCCTAGGACTTATGAAAAAACTGAGAATCGCCCATCTTTCAGATCCTCATTTTGGTACGGTGAGACCCGAGGTCCACCGCTCCCTCCAGACCATGATCCAGGAACTGGAACCGGATCTGATCGCCGTTTCCGGCGACCTCACCCAACGCGCCCATCCGGTGCAGTTCCGGGCGGCGCGGGAGTTTTTTAAAAGCCTGGAACCGATTCCCCTTCTGGCGGTGCCGGGAAATCACGACATCGCCTTGTACAACGTGTTTTCGCGCTTGTTTTTTCCTTACAGGAATTTCCATCGGTTTTTAAGATGCGCCTCTGGTGACAAGGTTTCCATGCAGGGTGTGGATGTTCTGGCATTGAATTCCACCAGCCGTTTTCGCTTTGTGCAGGGACGCCTGCGCGGCACGGCCCTCCAGCGGAGGCTTTCCCAGGATTTTGCTGACAGCGAGATGCGGGTCGTGATTTTCCATCATCCCTTGGGCTGCCCTAAGCGCGTGGATACAAAAAATATTCTTCGCAACTCCCGGGAAGTGGTGAAGATGCTGGAGGCGCATCGCGTGGATTTGGTTCTGGGCGGTCATATTCATGACCCTTACGTCAGTCTCTCACATGAGACCTATCCGGGAGTGGAGCGCTCGGCGGTGATCGCGGTGGGAGGCACGTGCCTGTCTTGGAGGACGCGCGCCGATGCGCCGAATTCGTTTAATTGGATTGAGATCACGATGGGAATAACGCCGGGCCCGAGTCTGCGGATTTCCCGCTATGATATGCAAAAGGATCACAAGTTCCGTTCCATCTGCCAGGAGGAGTTCCTGCGTCACGAAGACTTCGGTTGGCAAAGAGTGCAGTTTCCCACCAAAGAGGCCTTCGACCCTGGCGACCGGAGTGAGGAGTATGCGGATCCTACTTTATAGATTCTAAAACCGGTTTCTCATGGAAAAGCGCTGGAGGGCATAGAGCAGGAAAAGCACCGCCAGGCAGGGGATCCAAACGTAATAAAATTCATTTTTCATAATAAAAATTCCCTGCTGGAAAAAGCGCTCCACGCTTAAGGGGGAGACTTCCAAAGGGCGCACCGGAAAGAAGTACCGTTGGCAGCTCCAGGGCCAGAAAACCGCCACGCCAAGGCCTCCGTTGGTCAGGGCATCCAAGAGGCCATGGGAGCTGATCCCGAGAAACAAGCCCCAAAAACAATCCTTAAGCAGGGAAAATCCCCGGGGGCGGGCGAAAAGTTTAAAAACCGCGATCAACACCAGGGCGCAAAAGGCGGCGACAAGTAGGGAATGCAAGGCTCCCCGGTGACCGAAACAATCCTGATAGCGGATACCATACTTGTGCCCCAGAGTATCCAAATCAGGCAGAGCGGGGGCCAGCACGGCCAATACCCAGTAGAAAGGAGGAACAGGTTTTCGCACGCACACCCGGGCGATGGTATAACCGGCGATAGCATGGGTCATGATTGTTGCCATAGGAAAAGTATCGCACAAATTTTTGCGAGGGCGAGCCTTTTCTGCGCCGGACCCAGGGACTGGTCTTAGGATAAAGTTGCGGGTGCATTTCCACTTCACCTTGGTTAGACTTGAGCCATGGACCAGAAAAAATATTTTTCAGTTTTTTTATCCCGAGCCGGGAGGATCCTTTTTACGACAGTCTTTCTCGCGCTCCCCTTTTCTCCAAGTGCTGCTCTAGAGATCCCGGACCGGAGCTTCTCGGACTCCAGCACCCCTTCGGCCAAGTTTCCCTCCCAAGGTTTCACCTTTTCCTCGTGCTCGGCCAAAATTCCGGTGAAAAAAAATACCAACCCCTGGCTGCGCGTGGAAAAAAAGAAAGCTCGCAAATCCCCGATGAACCCTGAGCCGGGCTCTTGGGTGGAGTCCTATTACGTGACGCCCGCAAAGAAAGAAAAGGCCTTTGCCATCGTGAATCAGGAAGAATCCGTTTACAACTCACCCACGACCCTGGCGCGGTTGGATTGTAAAAACGGTTTGATCTATTTTCAACATGTGATCCGGGAACCGGCGCCCACCAACTTTTACCGGGTCTTTGATCTCCTCACGGGCGCGGAGTACCAGGTGACCGAGGGGGCGGTGACCTTTTCCCCCAAGGGGGAGTCTCTCTTGGTGGCCGGTGCGTCGGAGCAAAATCAAAGGTGCGGGCAGGCGGGCTCCTGCGGGGTTCAGCTGAAGTTCTACAATTGCAAGGCCCGTAAGGCCCAGCAAGAAGCCTGCACCGTGGAGAAAGAGTTCAATTACCAGGTGCTCAGCTCAAAGGGGAGGGCCTTTTTTGCCGCGGTCCCTGTAAAGTGGCAGGCCAAGGCCAAAGACCTCAAGGTGACCATCGGAGGGGCCCGGCAAAGCCCGGCCAAAATTATCTGTACCCTGAATCCAGGCCCGAATTGCAAACCCATTCCCGCCGGATCCATAAGCTTCCGGGCGGCCTCTCCATAAAATGGGGGCTTAAGCTTGCTTTTTTGGCAGGCCCGAAGTAGTTCCTCTGGCAAAGAGGTGTAAGATGGGAGAACTCCAGTTTTTTCTCTATAAGGTTTCTTCGGAAATCGGTGATTGGCTCGCGGCTTTTGAAAATGACGAGCTGATTTTTCTGGGAAGCTACAATATCGGCAAAAAGGCCGTGGAAAAAGATTTAAGCGATTACCTGCACAAGAACTATCACTTTCATATCGGAAAATTTGAAACAGCTCCTTGGACCAAGGGCAACTTCTGGAAAAAGAAGCATAAAATCAAACTTCAGGGAACAGAGTTTCAAATGAAAGTTTGGTTGGAGCTGATCCGCATCCCCTACGGGACCACAGTGACCTATTCCGACATCGCCCGTAAAATTAAAAAGCCCAAGGCGGTGCGCGCTGTTGGCGCAGCCATTGGCCAAAACCCCGTGTGCGTGTGGGTGCCCTGTCATCGGGTCATCGGTAAAAACGGCGATATGCTCAAATACCGAGGAGGTCCTCAGACAAAGAAGGGCCTTTTAAAAGCCGAAGGCCTAATGGGATAAGGCTTCCAGATTGCTACGAATCCAATTGGAGTAAAAATAGGTGGAGATATAGATGGCATTGCAGCGGCAGATGTCAAACCCCGCCCGCGACTGCGCAAGCCGATCAAAGCTATAAACCGCCGAGGCCACTCCCACCAAGATCCGGCGCCCGCGAAGTTTGACAAAGGCCGGGCCGCCGGAGTCCCCATGACAGATCCCATGCCCGGGTGATTGATCCACGGTGAACTGAGAACTGATGGGACTCAGCCGTCCTTCTAGAACCTTCAGCTGGGTGTACCGGAGCACTCCGTAGTCTTGACTCTTTTGATCCTCACGTCCCGTACTGGTGCCATACCCCGCGGCATAGAAAGTGTTCCCCATCTCCTTCAGTTCAGAAGCTGTCGGTAGGGGCATGGGTTCATACCCCTGCGGAAGGGGGCCCTTAAAGCGCACCAGGGCCAGATCCTTTCGTTCATAAAAACCTGTGGGATTGTAATCAAAAACTCTGGCGTCCACGATGGGGCGCTGAATGCTTTTCGCGTTATTTAAAATGGTCTTGGCAAAGATGGCGACATAATCCGCTGGGGTGTCCACATTGGCGCAGTGGGCGGCCGTCAAAAGCACATTCTTGGAGATCAGAGTGGCCGTACAGGAAAAGCGGCTTTTTTTATTGTAAAGGGCGACCACGTGCTTGGCGAAGATTTCCTTTTCCACCTTTTGCCCGCCCACAATGGACGGAGGGAAGAAATCCGGTTCAGAAACGGGGGCGACGGAGGAGGAAAAGCGTTGAGGGCCGCAGGAGGCGAGAGAGATAAAAAAAAGAAAGATAATTTTTTTATTCATAAGAGCGCTATTTAAAACAGCGCCCCAGGACCAGCTCAAGTGAAGATTCAGTCATTGACTGAATCTTCAACCCCGAACCTTTCTTGGATTTCTAGGCCGTCTCCATGTAAATGCGCCACAAGCGCATGCCCATTTCAAACTCAAGCTTAGCGACTTTCAACTCTGTTTTAATCTGCTCCAGCTTGGCAATGGAGGCATCATGAAGTTCGTTCTTCACCCGCTCATAATCTTCGGCCAGTTTTTTCATGCGCAACTGGGCGGAGAGAATTTTCTCGCGAAGATTTTCCAAGTGGTCCTCGGAAAACCCGCGGCCTTTCATTTTCAGGCTCTCGACCTGAAGGCGCGCTTTTAAAATTTCCGCACTGGAGATCTGGCGAAGTTTATAAGCCAAGCCCATCCACTTTAAGGTGAGGATGGTCCACTTGGTGGGGTCCCAATGATACCAACGGATGCCGTTACGGTAGTCAATTTGAAATTTGTGATGGAAATTATGGTAGCCTTCCCCATGGGTTAAAACCGCGACAATAAAGCTGTCACGGGCGGAAATTTCCCGGGAATAGGTTTGAGTGCCGAGAGTGTGGCAGAGAGAGTTCACAAAGAAAGTGCTCTGTTGCGTTAAAGCGATGCGAAGCCCGCCCCCGATGACCAAGCCCGCCAAGGCACTGCCCAGGAAATACCCCACGATCATGGGAAAGAGAAAGCCTGTGGCAATCGCAATCCAGATGTAGTGTTTGTCCTGAACTTGCACCATCCAGTCTTTCTCCAAATCCGGAGCCTGGATTGGAAGGTTGACACTGTCTTTACGGAACATCCACCCCATATGGGCGTACCAGAAGCCTTCCTGGATATTGTAGGGATCGCTCTCGGTATCGATTTTTGAGTGATGGCGGCGATGATCCGAGGACCATTTCAAGGCCGAGCCCTGAAAGGCCGAAGCGCCCACCAGCAAAAAGAGGGCCTTGACCAAAGGATGAGCATCATAGCTTTTGTGGGAAAAGAGACGGTGATAGCCCGCCGTGATGCTGAGGTTGGTGGCGGCAGCGAAGATGAGGGAGAAGGTTAAAATCCCCCAAGGCAAGCTCTCCGCGTTCGTAAAGTAATAGACCGCCAAGGAGATGGAAATAAGAGGGTTTAAAATTAAAAACAAACTGACCGTAAGGTCGAACTGAGAAAGCCATTGCTTAAAGCTTTTCTTATGCAAGCCGGACTCTGGCGTATTTTTTTTCGTCATGAAAAAGGATCCTCCACAGCTTCTATTATGCCGTTAATCCAGGGAATTTTCCATGAGAAACAGGTTTTTGACGATGAACTGAATAAAAACGAAAGAAGGCTGGAACTCCAGCCTTCTTCTTCCGTTTGTTTTAAGTTTTTACTTCGGTTATTTCTAAATTCCAAATCCTAACAGAACCTTAGCGTAAGTGCCGGACATGTTGATGTTTTGATCAGCGACATTGCCCAGTTCATCATGAGCGTTTTTCCAGCGGAAATCCTGGTAGCCGACCTCAGCGCCGAGATGAAAACCAATGAGCTTCACACCGGCCTCCAAGCCCGCGCTATAGGACGTGATTTTATCCGAGCTCATGCGGGCGGTGTCTGTCCCATTTTGAACCGCTTTGATGGTTCCAGAGTGGGAGAGCCCGTAGCTGAAAATCGGTCCCAGGAACACCAAAGTGTTGATCAAACGGTAATTCACCAGCACCGCGGTGCGGGCGTAATTGGCGTTGAATTCGATGCCGCTGCTGGAAACATTCAAACCCATGCTCTCATAGCGGATCCCGACGCCCAAAGGGAACAGAGGGGGCGAAACAATGGCATCCGCACCCAGCCCGTAAGTGGGAGCGATGGCGGGCAAAGTCGGTGAGCCGGTGTAGAGGGGGGCCATTTCCGGTTTGGACGCCAACAGACCATAAGTCACCCGCGCTTCGAACAGGGCGTGAGCCGGGGTGGACAATAGCGATGCCGTAATTAATGTCAGAGTGCAAAGTAAAAATTGTTTCATACGGATTTTCCTCTCAAAATAAAAGCGTACTTTATTCTACCTTGTCCCTTTCTTGAGCGTCTATGCGGAATTCAAAAACAGACCTTGGTCTTTGCAACGAGGCTTCACTCGTGTTTTCGAAAAAACCGTGCTACCGTCTTGTTTATGAAGTTAGCCCTTGTCCCAATGGAAGAATGGGAAAGATTGAATGATCAGTTAAAGATTCACTTTAATCTGCCATCAGGGAATTCCGCAAAAATTTATAAAGGACTTGCTCATGCCGTGTTCGAAGTGGCCCAGGGGACAGCCCAGTTCTTTTCCCACAAGCGAAGTCTTGGTGTGCTCAAAGGACAGACCCCCTATTTTGAATCTCTCCTGCCGTACTTTTACAAAGAAGTTTTCGGCGTCCAAGCGATCAGCCACCACGCCCTCACGGACCCCGAGGCCTGGGTGAACGGACTGAAGAAGGACACGAATTTTGTCCTTCATGCCGAAGACCATCCGGTAACAGGCGAGCTTTACAATTACGATCGTCTGGACGAGCTTTTGTATGAAAAAAAAATATACTCCATTCGGATTTCCCATTTCCGGCACTTTTATGAGAAGCCTTTGTTGCGCCCCTATTCCGTAAGGATTTGTTATTTGAATAATGACCTCGCCGTGGCCCTGTGCGGAGAGCGCTATCGCACGCCTCCTTTGATGGCGCCGCAAATGAACTGGAACTTTGACGAGTGCCTGGCGCAAATCAGAAATCACCTTGTCAGCCCGCAAGATCAAGGTCTGGTGGAGTCTTTTGAACAAAGCTTCGTCCCCCTGGCTTCGCCTTGGTTTGCCGGTTCTATTCCGCGCTTGTATGACCGCGCCCTCCTGAAATTCCCGGATGTCAGCGCGGAGGCTTTATTGCAGCGGCTTTACCGTCACCTGCAGGTGGACCCATCGAAATTTTACGAAACTCTCGACACCACCAATCTCTGCCGTTGGCGTCAGATGAAGACTTTTAGCGGGTGGTGGGAACCCAAACCCTCCTTGGAGGATCTCGCCTCTTTGCTGGTGATTGATTCCGGGTGGCTTGTCACAAAAGATTTTGCCAAGGTTCTAAAAACCTCCTATGAAGAAATCAAGGCTGAACAAAGCTGGTAAACTTCATTGGATTTGAGCGTGGAAATCAAAGACCGTTTTATTATTCTAAGGACCATGAAATATTCCGAGGCGGATTTAATCCTGCACGCGATTTCCCCGGTGGGGGAGAAGCTGTCTTTTTTGGCCCGCGGGGCTCTGAAAAGCAAGAAGCGTTTTAGCGGCGGCATTCTGGAGCCCTCCCACTTCGTGCAATTCACTTACCGGCCCGGCTTGAGCGAGGGCAAACTCAACACCGTCAGTGAGGCCGTTCTCTTAAATGATTTTAAAAAAATCCGTCAGGATTATGATCATCTGGAGTTCGCCCTTCATGTGCTTGAGTGCGTGGCCAAGGTGAGCCAGGAAGGGGATAAGAACTCAGAGGCTCTTTTTAACCTTCTGGGGAACACCTTAAGAGCGGTCGAGACCAGCTCGCATCTGGCTATTTTGAAAATGCACTTTTATCTGAAATTCCTCCATCAACAGGGGATTTTGACGGTGGAAAACTGGATGGTCCCTTTTTTAAAAACCCCTCTGGCCGAAAGCGAGAGCCTGGGGGAAAATCCTGAGGTGCAAAAAGCCGCGACGGCAAATTTGTTCTACTTAGAGGCCACGACCAACCAATACTTGAAAACGGCTGAAAATCATTAGGCGCGGGGCCCTGCCGGGGACGGCCCGCTGGGGGCCCGGCTTTATAAAGCCTTCTTTCTTTGCAGAGGGCCTTGACTGAGGGGATGGTGGCTTTCCAAGGCGCGGGCCAGGTGGTCGATTCCCAGATGGGTGTATTTTTCCGTAGCCTGAAGGCTCTCATGACCCAGAAGTTCCTGGAGGGTGCGCAGGTTGGCCCCGCTCGTCAGCAGGTGGGTTGCAAAGCTATGGCGAAGCGCGTGGGGGTGGAGAGGTTTCATGAGGCCTGCCTTGGCCCCGCGGGTGCGAACCCACTCATAGGCTGTCCGCGGGTTCAGCGCAGCGGCCCCAAATACAAAAGGCTCGGGGCTAAGCGCCCTGAGCCTTTTTAAAACCTCGATCCCAAGTTGCGGTAAGATCGCCATACGCTCTTTGCCGCCTTTGCCAATCAGACGCAGGCTGCGTCGGGCGAAGTGAACATCCGTCCACTTCAGCTGACAGGCTTCGCTGACCCGAAGCCCTCCTCCGTACAACATCAGAAACAAAGCCTGGTCCCGGCCCCGGACCAGGTCAAAATCCTCCCCCTCATAGCTCTTTAGAACGGCCAGGGCTTCATCCACACTGAGAAAGTGGGGGATTTTTCGGGGAACTTTCGGGCAGATGATCAAAGGGGAGAGGTCTCTTTCCAGGAGTTTTTCCTGATAAGCCCAGGCTAAGAAGCTTTTAAGGGTGGCGCTTTTGCGGTTTCGGGAGGCCAGGCTTAAGGAGGCCCAACGGTTCAAGGCCTCGCGCGTCAAAGCGAGGAGGGCTCTTTCCTCAATGACTTCACTTGAGTGGCGGGGAGCTTGGCGGACGCCAAAGGCCTGCTCTAGATCTATTTTATAAGCTTTGAGCGTGAGGGGGGATGAATTTTTTACAAAATCCATATATTTCAAATACTTATCTATGGTCTCGAAGAGTTTAAAAGGGGTTAAAACCACAAAATCACCCCTCTCCTTTTCCTTGCTGGGTGCGGATAAAATTAATATAATGCCGTGCAAAAAATCGCTTGCATAAATTACAGCCCTTCGCATATATTGCATTGTGTTAACGCAATGTATCAAATTTAGATCTTCGAAAGGCGGTACGTAAATGGAGAACAACAACTCCTCTTCCTCAACTACAGTTTTACCCTCTTCCCAAAACACCCAGCAAGTTCTATGGCATGGTTCAATCCCTAAAGCGAGTGACAACAAGACCATCGTCTATCAATCCGAGGTCATGGGCACCTTAATGAAGATGATCGAGCGGGTGGCTCCTTCCAATGCCAATATCCTGGTTCTCGGGGAATCCGGCACAGGAAAGGAACTCATTGCCCGTCATATTCATGAGAAATCCAACCGGCGAAGCAAACCCTTTGTCGCCATCAACTGCGGCGCTTTGCGGGAAACCCTCCTGGAGAGTGAGCTTTTTGGACATGAAAAAGGATCCTTTACCGGAGCCTACAACCGTAAAATCGGCTTGGCGGAAGCGGCCAACGGCGGCACCTTGTTCCTGGACGAGGTCGGGGAACTGAGCCCCGGAATCCAGGCAAAACTTCTGCGTTTCATCCAAGAAGGCGAAATCTACCGAGTCGGCGGCAAGGACCCGATCAAAGTGGACATCCGTTTGATCTCCGCCACCAATCGTGAGTTGGATGCCGAAGTTCAACGCGGCAATTTCCGCGAAGACTTATTCTATCGTATCAACACCATCGTGGTCAGTGCCCCGCCTTTGCGCCGCCGTCGCGAGGATATCGCTCCTTTGGTGAATCACTTTCTGGGCAACAGCAATCATGCTTACTTGAATCGCGGCCGACAGATTTCCGAGGACGCGATGAAGGTTCTGCAGAAATACGATTGGCCGGGAAATATCCGGGAGCTTCAGAATGTTTGTGAGCGGCTTCAGATTCTTTCTGAAGGTCACACCATCATGCTGAACGACCTTCCGGACAACATCCGGAACCCTGAAAAAGCGGATGATATCATGGACTATGATCCCAGCTTAACCCTGCATGAGCTTGAGAAACGCTATATCCTGAAGGCTCTGGCGCATTTTGGCGGGAACAAAACCCAAGCCGCCAACAACTTGGGGATTACGATCAAGACGCTTTATAACAAGCTTCATGAATACGGTGAGTTTGAGAAGTTCGCCGTGCATTCAAAGCCGATGAAATAAAAAAAAAGGGCTGTAACAACAGCCCTTTTTTTATTCTGAAGCGGATCCCTGATTAGAAATAACCTTCCTCATCATCCTCGTCTTCATCTTCATCGTCCTCGTCCTCATCAGACTTGTTAGTGTCATCTTCGAGGTCTTCGAAAGAATCTTCTTCTTTTTCTTCCGTCTCTTCCCAACCCTCGTCTTCACCGCCGAGAGGTTCTTCTTCGATGTCGATCATGGTGTCGAGCTCAGTTTCATCGTCAAACTCGGAAGTGATATCATCCAGAGCCGTTTCCGGAGAAATCGCCCCGGCCGCAGCCCCAACGCCCGCAACGGCGGCCGCTTTCTTAAGGTTGGATTTTTTCGCAGTGGATTTCTTGGCGGCCTTTTTAGCAGCCTTCTTCTTTGGCGCCGCTTTCTTTGCAGCTTTGGCGGCTTTCTTAGGAGCGGCCTTTTTGGCTGGCTTCGCCGCTTTTTTTGCGACGGCTTTTTTGGTCGCTTTTTTAGCCGGTTTTGCTGCTTTTTTGGTTACTTTTTTCGCGGCTTTTTTAGTGGCCGGCTTTTTTGCTTTTTTAGATGCTTTTTTTGCCATTGAGGTGCCCCCTTAGAAGTTTACAAAGTATCGTCCTTGAGCCTAGCGATATTTCAGGGGGCAATCAATAATAAATTAAATGGTCGGATCAACGACTTGGTCATCGGAAGCGAAAGTGATCGTCAATAATCGCCGCGATGGAGTCGGGCATCTGGGTGGTCAGGAAAAAGCCCCCGTTAGAGCCCCCCTTGGCGGGGACCGTATGAAGGTAACCGATAATCTCAACCCCCTTGCTGCGAATGGGGAATTGAAGGGGCAAATAGGGATCAAAGGGGCTGGAGACAAAGAGCCCGACCACATTCACACCAATATATAAGTGGAAATTGACGTTATTTTTTCCAGGAACCTTCAGGGCCACGCTGGGGAGCTCGCCGCTGGCGATCTGGGGCAGGGGATCGCCGTTAGGCAGGCGGGCCGGGTTCAAGAAACTTGCTCCTTTAATGACATAACGTAAAGGAACATTCACAGCAAAATACGAAGCTCCCTGGTCATCTTTATAGGTCATGAACTTCACGCCCGGCAGGTCGGGGACAGACCCCTCGGCGCCCTCGATATAAGGGTTCACCTGCAAAGGAAGAATGACCAGAAGGGATTCGGTGGCCTTATCAATGTCCACCACCAGCGTCCCGTCATTAGGCCCTCCGGAGGCATAGCCCTTATACTGAAGTTTGTCATAGGCACTGGGGGCTTGGCTGCCGGTCCCGCCCGTGTTGGGAAGGTTGCCGCCGATGGACGATGAGCCTTGGTCCTGCGTTGGATCTTCAGCCAGGGGGGGCTGGAATCCGCCGCTTCCGCTGCAGGCTAAAAGAAGACCAGAGATGCTTAAGACAACGGCATGGGTGGTGAACTTCTGTAACATAACTCCTCCTCGAGACTTCTTAAGTGTTTTTTCGGCTAAAAGTCTGAAGGACTTTAGTTAAATATATGAAATTATTAGTAAAATAGTTTTTCAAAAAACCAAAAAATAATCAGACTTTTGTTCGGGCTTGCGCAGGTCTTTGACGAAATCCAAAGAATTCTTCCACGGCCGGAAAGGCGCGGGGCAAAGCAAAAGCCCGATGAGGGATCCTCACCGGGCTTGATTTTATTGACCAAGACTTAAGAATTAACCAATCAGTTTCAAAGCCAATTGAGTCACTTGGTTTGCTTGAGCTAGAGTGGAAGTTCCAGCTTGCAGCAAGATGTTGTTGCGGGTCATTTCAGAAGAAGCCTGAGCTACGTCAGTGTCACGGATACGGCTGTTGGAAGCAGACAGATTTTCCTGAGCGACACCCAGATTGTCCACCGTGGAAGTCAAACGGTTTTGAAGAGCACCCAAGTTTGCGCGGGTGCCATTCACCGACGTTTGCGCGGCATCCAATTGGGCCAAGGCGGTTTGCGCGCCTTCTTTGCTGGTATAGTCGATATCGCTTAATCCCAGGGCATCCAAAGTAGCGACATTCTCACCGCTATGGAAAGTGATGCGGTCTTCTTCCGCGTTGTTAAACAAACCAACTTGGAAATCAAAGTCCGGAGTAGAGCCATCCAACAACTTAGTGGTTCCCCAAGTTGTCACAGAAGCGATCCGTTGGACCTCAGATTTTAATTGTTGAACTTCTTTGTTTACGAAACCGCGTTCAGTATCACCGACAGTGTCAGAAGCGGCCTGGATTCCCAGTTCACGCAGACGGACGATGATGTTGCCAATTTCGTTCAAACCGCCCTCAGCAGTTTGCACCATGGAGATCCCGTCGTTGGCGTTGCGTTGAGCCTGGCTGGCGGATCTGATTTGCGCCTTTAAGTTTTCACTGATCGCCAAGCCGGCAGCGTCGTCCGCCGCTTTATTGATGCGGCTGCCAGAAGAAAGTTGGGCCATAGAACTGTTAATTTGTCTTTGGCTGCCAATCAAGTTTCTTTGCGCATTCAGTGCCGATAAGTTTGTTGTTACTCGCATTCCCATTTAAAATTCCTCCGTTAATAATATTTATTTTTCATTGCAATACCCTCCTTGAGTTTTATTCCCCGTAATCCATTTTTTTCGGGGCGGCATCCGAGCCGATTTTTTGTCATTTTGGCCTGTTACTATTTAAGAAATTACTGAACATTCTATTGTTCGTTTCTTATCTCATCCTTGAAGGCCCTCCTTTCGTATTTTTTAACGATTCACCTCAGTGAACCTGTGAATACTCGTGTGCCTGATAAACATAAGATCGGGTTCTGCGACGAAGTCTTGACAGGACTGTAGGCGGGATTTGCGTTTTTTGGGCAATACTGGCCCTTCGGCAGAGAGTCGTCCCCGGAAAATCCCAGGACGAAGGAAGAGTCAAAAACATAGCCCCATCGTTTCGTCTTGTTGACCTTTGGCGGGGAATAACGGATATCCTGGGCGGAGACTGGGGAGGGGGCCATAAAAATGAAAAATAAATTGCTGATTATCCAACACGAAACGAGCACACCGGCAGGGACCACCCTCGAGTGGGCTAAAAACCATTCCTTGGAGGTGGTTTTTTGGCACCCCGCCCGGGAGCCCCAGCCTCCTTCCCCGGAGGGCTTGTGCGGGACCGTGATCTGCGGCGGGGGCATGGACACTTTTGAGGAGGAGCGTTTTCCCTGGCTCAAAACCGAGAAAGCTTATTTGCGCCAGCTTCTGGATCGTAAAATCAAGATCTTTGGGCTGTGCCTGGGCTCCCAGCTCCTGGCGGAAATCCTGGGAGGACGGGTGTACCAGCATCCGGGCTGGGAGATCGGCTTCATTCGCCTTCCCCGTGCGGGTCAAGAGCCTTTGCCTGTGTTCCACTGGCATCACTGCACCTTTGATCTTCCTGCGGGGGCTGAGCTGGTTCTTCAGGGGGATTATTGCCGTAACCAGGCCTTTAAAGTGGGGGACCAGGTGATCGCCACCCAGTTTCACCCCGAAGCCACGGAGGACTGGATCCGCGAGTGCGCCGGCGATGTCAAAGAGAAGCATCAAGGGAACGTGCAAAGCACGGAAGAGATGCTGCGGGACCTGCCTTTACAGAAAGTGCAGCAGGCCTGGTACTTCCAGCAACTGGATCAGTTGTTTTTGGGGAAATAAAAAAAGCTCCGCGCGGAGCCTTCTTTGAATTGGCTAATTGGCCAGGAAAACCTTTTCGCAGGAGCGGATCAAGAGATGGTTTCTTTGCGCCCCTTTAGCGACAAGTTCCATCAGGCGGTAGCCCTCTTTGTCGGCAAGGGAGTATTTCTGTTCCACGCAGAGTCCGCCGCGCATGTGGGTCTTCAACCGAGCTGTCAACTTTCTTCCGGTCTGCCGTTTGAATTCCTTGTTGAACTCCGCAAAGAAATCCCGTCCCCATTGGTCATAACTCGCATTGGATTTATCATCAGAAACGGTTGAAATCCATGAGGGGGGCTTGTTTCCGTGCAAAATGCCGACGCGAATGGACATAGCGTTCTTTTTAACATTGCCCTGATCCCATTTAGAGAGGATGTCTGTTCTCTTAAAGGCCTCGAAGAATTCCGTGGAAAGATACGTATCGCCGAAATCCCTCAGGACGATTTTACCGGTTGGTTTGTAATCGGCAGTTAACTCCACAAGGAAATTTTGCGAGTGAGGGGAGTCATAGGCCATTCCCGTCAAAGCAAAGAACTCTGCCAAGGCACGAGCCAGGGGCTTATTATAGTGCTCGTTCCAATAAGTGGCCGGGTCCTTGGACCCATTCTTTAAGGCCAGTTCCGCGCCTAGCTTTTCATGCATGATGGAGAATCCGGGAACGTAATGTTTCCCTTGATAACTCAAATCTTCATAGGAGCGGATGACCATTCCCTGATCAAGGTCCTTGATTCCAAAGGCCATGGGCTCGTCCAGAAGGATGGTGTTTTCCAGCGGAGGCTGGTTTTTAAGCAACGAATGGACAAAGTCCGTCATCAGGCGGATTTGTTGGGCGTCATCCCAGGTCTGCTTCTTGTCACGCCAGGCGCCTCCAGTGTGGTCCGTTGAGCCTTTATACGAGAATTCTGCTCCGGTATTTGGGTCCACCACAATATAGCTTCGCGAGGCTGTTTGGTAGCCTTCAAAGTAAGTTTTCTTTTCCGGTTGGATATTGTTCTTAAGAAGAAAATCTTCCACGGCCTTGTGCCAGTGGGTATCTTCCGGATTGATGATCCAACGCAGATATTTCTGGCCGTCTTTTTCAAAGATTAGGGAGTTGACAAACTGCGGGTTGGCGCGCAGGGCGACACTTGATTCCACCAATGAGAGCGGGATTTCATAGTGGCGCAAGGGGATCATGCCAGCATGCCGATCGGAGACCGCCGCATTCATCTGGGTTTCCATGGTCACAAGGGATTGAAGCTCGTTGCTAATCGCCCAGGCAAGCTGGGAGAGGAGCATCAACGTAACGACAAGCCCGTATTTGATCGTTTCTTTCAAATGGGTCACAAAAAGCCTCCTACAAAACGTCCTGATGCCGCAAGGGCTCTTTCAATTTAGAGGCCAACCCATAAGGAATAAAACTAAGGCTCAGCACGCCTAAGGAAGCCGCTAAAGCCAATTTGCGGGCCCTGTGTTTAAAAGCTGGCCACTAGTCGATTTCAAGAAACCGGCACTGGGCGATCACCCCGGAAAGTTCATAGTCCTTGATCTGCTGGGCCTTGCGGTGAGGGGCGGTGTTATAGCCGAGGGTGCAAGAGGAGGTTTCGGAAGCAAAATGGGAACAATCCTCGCAGGAGGTCCGGAAGTCATATTTTAGGTAATCGGTCGGGTTCACCGCGTCCTTTTTAATGGAAGACCGTATGCGTTTTAATTGATTTTTTCCGGGTGATTGACCGCTAGACATTGACAAGCTCCGATTAGGATTCATCCTTAATTACAGGATGGAGGAGCCGATGAGCAACGAGATAGAGAAAATGACGCGTAAAAGTCAGGAGGCCATGCAGGCCGCAGCCCAGAGCGCGGAATCCAGGGGAAATCCTTCCGTAGAACCAGAACATCTCCTTCTCGAACTGCTTCAGCAATCCGAGGGCATTGTCCCCCGGGTTCTGGAAAAGCAGAATATCCCCGTCAAAGGCGTCGTGGAGGACTTGAAGTCAAGAATCGAGCGCCTCCCCACAGTCACCGGCGGAAATCAAAAAATCTTCGCCAGCCAACGGCTGCAGAAATTGTTTACGGTGGCGGATTCGGTCGCCAAGGACTGGGGGGATGCTTATATTTCTACGGAGCATTTTCTCCTAGCGACTTTCGGCTTGGGAGATAGCGAGCTCAGCGCCCTGTTGAAACGACACCACATTAAGCACGAACCGACCGTTCAGGCCCTTCGTGAACTGAGAGGAAACCAAAAAGTGACCGATGAAGACCCTGAAAACAAATATGAAGTCCTCACTAAATATGCCCGCGACCTGACCGCCCTGGCGACGGAGGGAAAGCTGGACCCTGTCGTGGGACGCGATGAAGAAATCCGCCGCGTGGTGCAAGTGCTCTCCCGGCGGACCAAGAACAATCCCGTTCTCATTGGGGAACCAGGGGTGGGTAAAACGGCGATTGCGGAGGGCCTGGCGGTCCGAATTATCAAACAAGACGTGCCAGAAAACCTGATTGGCAAAAAACTCATGTCCCTTGACATGGGAGCTTTGATTGCCGGAGCGAAATACCGCGGGGAATTCGAGGACCGTCTAAAGGCGGTGATCAAGGAAGTCACCTCCAGTGACGGGCAAATCATTCTCTTTATTGACGAGATTCATAACCTTGTGGGTGCTGGAAAAACCGAAGGCGCCATGGATGCCGGCCAGCTATTAAAGCCCGCTTTGGCCCGGGGTGAGTTGCGCTGTATCGGGGCGACCACTTTGGATGAGTACCGTAAATATATCGAAAAAGACGCTGCCCTGGAGCGCCGGTTCCAAACCGTCTTGGTGGATGAACCCAGTGTGGATGATGCCATCACCATTCTGCGCGGTCTTAAGGAGAAATACGAAGTCCATCACGGGATTCGCATCATGGACTCGGCATTGGTGGCGGCGGTCAAGCTGTCCCACCGCTACATCCAAAACCGCTTTTTGCCGGATAAGGCGATCGACTTGATCGATGAAGCCGCCAGCAAGCTGAGCATTGAGACTAAGAGCGTGCCCGAGGAAATTGACAAAATCGAGCGCGAACTGATGCAACTGCGGATCGAAAAAGAAGCCCTGAAAAAAGAAAAAGAAGAAGGGGCCCGGGACCGTCTGCAGGTGATCGAAAACGAGATCCGGGACCTGTCGGCAAAGAACCAGCAATTGCGGGAACAGTGGAACTTTGAAAAAGGCGGCATTGAACAGATCAAGAAAATCAAAGCCGATATTGAGGACACTAAAAACCTGATCGCCCGCGCGGAGCGGGAAGGGGATTTAGGGAAAGCCGCCGAACTCAAGTACGGCCGCTTGCCTGAGATGGAAAAGAAGCTCAAGGACTTCGAGTCCCGCGGCAGCAAGTCCGCCTCCCAGGAACGCATGCTCAAGGAAGAAGTGGGGCCTGAGGACGTGGCGGAAGTCGTGGCCAAGTGGACCGGGGTTCCTGTCTCTAAGATGCTGGAAAGCGAGCAGCAAAAGCTTCTGCACATGGAAGATGAACTTAAAAAACGGGTCGTGGGCCAGGATCACGCTCTGACCGTGGTGGCTGATGCCATCCGCCGGGCGCGGGCGGAAATCTCTGACCCGAACCGCCCGATCGGAACCTTTATCTTTTTGGGCCCGACCGGGGTCGGAAAGACCGAAACTGTGAAGGCTCTGGCGGAGTTTTTGTTTGATGATGAGCAGGCCGTGGTCCGCATCGATATGAGCGAGTACATGGAAAAGCATGCCGTGGCCCGTTTGATCGGGGCGCCCCCGGGGTATGTCGGCTACGAAGAGGGCGGGCAACTGACGGAGGCTGTGCGCCGCAGACCTTATAGTGTGGTGCTCTTTGATGAGATTGAAAAAGCTCACGCCGATGTCTTTAATATCCTCTTGCAGGTCCTCGACGATGGTCGCCTGACCGATGGTCAAGGGCGCACCGTGGACTTTAAAAACACGGTGATGATTATGACCTCAAATCTGGGTTCGCAGGCTCTGATTGACCCGGAGGCCACGGACGAGGAAAAGCAAAAGGCCGTGAACGAGGCCTTGCGTGCGCACTTCCGGCCCGAGTTCTTAAACCGGATCGACGAAATCGTGATGTTCAAGGCTTTGGGCGAGCAACAGATCGAAGGCATCGTGAAAGTGCAACTGGATCTGGTGGCCGAACGCCTCAAAGCCAAGAAGATCAGCGCGGACTTCACTACTCCGGCCGTCCGCTGGCTGGCCAAAAAAGGTTATGACCCGGTTTACGGGGCCCGACCTTTGAAGAGGGTGATTCAGACCGAACTGCTGAACCCGCTTTCAAAGCAAATCATCGCGGGCGAAGTGCGAAGCGGAGACAAGATCAGCGTCGAAGTGAAAGATTCCGCTCTTTTTATTCAGAAAAAATAATTTTCCCTGACCCGGAACTCACGAGAGTTCCGGGTTTTTTTTTGTCCAAAATCTCGCCAAAATCCAAAACCCCCGACCTTGGTCCTTAGAGCTTTCCAGGCAATGAGGAAAACTTTTTGACGTTTTTCAACTGGCCCGACTTTGGTTTTAAAAATCCCTCAACTTGGGCGAAGGTCCGGCCGATGAGCCCCTCAAGCAGCTTTAGAACCACCATCACGAACCAAGGGAAACTAAACGGAGGACCTGATGGGATCACGGAATTTAATTAAGAATGCATTGAAGGGCGGACTGATGTTGTCAAGTGCGGCCCTGATGATGGGGAACCAATCCTGCGAGCAAAAGCCGGCCCCCCGCGAACTAAAACGAATCGTGGAGATGGGGAAGATCGTCGCTCCCGCCATCCAACTTCCGCGCGGCGGAAGATTTGACTTCCAATATGTCTCCAATCAACAAGTGTACGCGATTCTGCAAAATAGTGAGCACTTCGCTTTGCGCTACGCTCCCCCGGTCATTGACGTCCCGCTCACGAGCTCTACCGGGGACACCCAGGTCGTCAATGTTACAAGCAATGACAGAGTGATGATGAGGGCCTTTGCCGCTAATGCCGGTGTGTCTGAGAAGCCCCAGTATTCAAAGGATGCGGAATGCCTGATCAATCTTCCCAATGCGCGGATTGCAGGGTCCGTCAATGCCTTTGAAATGATCGGCGGCGCCGGAGTGCAAATCGGGTTCAATGCGGCAGGACCCATTGATGTAGCGGGCTTGACGGGTTTGGGTTTCGATATCGAATGGGCGCAATTGGCTCTCAGTATGATGGCCACCCATCCTTTGACCAACGGCCTTCTGGCGGCAGGGAATGTGACTTCGAAACAGACCAAAACCCGGGTCAATTTCACCCTGGATGTGGGGGCGTTCTCCATTGGTCCCAGTGCTTATTACCAAACTCCTTTGGCGAAAGTCACCTCCAGCGCTCTCAAAAAAGGGGTGGACGCTATTTACGACGGTCTGAAGGATAAAGAAGAATGGTATTCCCGCGTATTGATGGATCATGACTCTCATCTCGTGATTCTCGGCGGAAAAAACGTGAACGCCAAAGTCGGCGACCAGTTTAATATCTACAACGAGCTGTATTACTGGGAAGGGGACCCTTGCAATTCAAAATACTACGGTGGAGGCGCTTCGACTCCGGTTGCGACTATTGAGTTGGACTGGGTGGGAGATGAGGTTTCCCGTGGGAAAGTGATCAACCAGGGGGATGAAAACCCTGTTCTCGGCGCCAAGGTTAAAATTTTAAAACTGGCACCTGACACGCCTGCGAAAACAAGTAAATAAGGTTTCGGGGGCTAAAAAAGCCCCCTTTTCTTGCCAACTCCCTGTGAAAAGTGTAGTTTCCGGCCCATCAAAGGGGCCTTTTTATGTTTTCAGGGATCGTTGAAGCCGTCAGCGCCATCACCCGCACCCAAGACTTAGACAACGCCGTCCGTATCCAGGTTGAAAAGCCGCCGGGGTTTGATGATTTGCGTCCCGGGGACAGCCTTGCTTGTGATGGGGTTTGCCTGACGGTGGAGGCCTTTGACCCTGATCACATCACCTTGACCCTGGCCGCAGAGACCTTGCGGGTCCTACGCTGGCCCCCCTCGTCCTCCTGGCTCGGAAAAAAACTCAATCTTGAAAGATCCCTGCGCTTTGGGGATCGCATTCACGGGCACCTGGTGACGGGGCACGTGGAGAGTTTAGGGGAGGTTCTCAGGGCCGAACCCCTGGGAGAGTCTTTCATTTTAGAACTAAGGCTTGCTGAGTCCGTTCTGCCTTACATTTGGACCAAGGGAAGCATCACCGTTAATGGGGTGAGTCTCACCGTAAATCGTGTTTTGAATTCCACAATTGAAGTCTGCCTTATTCCAGAAACACTGAAGCGAACCAACTTAGGAAGCCTGAAGCCCGGTCAGTTTGTGAACATCGAACCGGATTACATGGCTCGTGCGGTGGTGGCCGCCGCGAAAGGACTCCTGTGAGTTTTAATGCCATTCAAGATTTAATTGCAGATATTCGCAAGGGGAAAATGGTCATCCTCGTGGATGATGAGGAACGAGAAAATGAAGGAGACTTGGTCTTGGCGGCCGATCATGTCACCCCTGAAGCCATTAATTTTATGGCCAAGGAAGCCCGGGGACTCATTTGTTTACCTTTGGCTCCGGAGCAGGTGGAACGGTTAAAGCTTCCGCAAATGGTCAGTGAGGATTGCAACCTTTCGCCCAATAAAACGGCGTTTACCGTTAGCATTGAAGCGGCCGAAGGAGTCAGTACGGGAATTTCCGCGGCGGACCGGGCGCGGACCATTCGTGCGGCGGCTTCATCTCAAGCAAAGCCCACGGATATTCATATGCCGGGGCATATTTTTCCCATCCGGGCCCGGGCCGGAGGGGTTCTGGAACGGCCGGGTCACACCGAAGGCAGCGTGGACCTGGCAAGACTTGCCGGGCTGACCCCGGCCGCGGTGATTTGTGAAGTCATCAATGATGATGGCACGATGGCCCGTGTGGCTGACTTAAAAATCTTCGCGCAAAAGCATCATTTGAAAATTGGGACCATTGTCGATCTGATCAAGTATCGCCGCTCTTTGGAGTCCGGAACCTGGAATGAGGAAAAAGCATGAACAAATCACATTTAAAAATTGGCGTCGTCATCTCGCGTTTTAACAGTGAGGTGACTGAGAAGCTGGAGGAGGGGGCTCTCACTTACCTTGAAGAGACCGAGGCTGAGATCCTGGCGGTGAAAGTCCCCGGCGCCGTGGAGATTCCCTTAGCTTGCAAAGCCTTGTTTGATATCGGGTGCTCAGGGGTCGTCGCCTTGGGGGCTGTGATTCGCGGCGAGACCTCTCATTATGATTATGTTTGCAACAGCGTTGAGCGCGGTATTACGGCGCTGATGTTGGAGTATAAGCGTCCCATTGGTTTTGGCGTACTGACCACGGAGAATGAGGAGCAGGCCCTGGCCCGGGCGGGCGGCGCCCACGGCAATAAAGGGGCCGAAGCCGCGCAAGTGGTCATCGAGATGATGGGTCTTTTGCGGGATCTTGAAGAAGAAGGGCGGCGAGCGGGACCGTTTTTAAAAGAAAAACCCTCCTCCCGGAAAAAGACCGCAAAAAAAACTGCCAAGCGGGCAAAAACGAAATAGACTGACGGAATGACCCAAAACAAGACCCCTGCCGATATTGACAGCGAGATTCGCGAACCCAAGGCGATGGAGCTGTCTCCGAGGATGGAGCAAAGAAAACGGCGTCGCGAGATTTTGACTATCGCGCTGTTGTCTTTGCTGGTTTTTTTGCTGACCTGGTTTGAAATCCGAATTCTCGCCACGAGCAAACAGTTGCCTTTTGTCCACAGCATTTTTTTCTTCGGCTTGGTGAATTTCAATATCATTCTTCTGCTCTTGCTGCTTTTTCTGATCTTCAGAAATATCGTGAAGGTTTTTGTCGAGCGGCGGGGGAAGATTTTCGGCAGCAGTCTTAAGGCAAAACTCATTGCCGCTTTCGTCGCTTTCAGCACCATTCCAACTCTGCTGATGTTTGTGATTTCGGTTTTCTACATTAATTCCAGTTTTGACAAATGGTTCAGCGTGAAGATGGTCGGGGTTTTAAAAAGTTCCCTCGAAGTCACCAACACCTACTACGCGGATGCCAAGAACAAGAACTACCACTTCGCCCATCAAATCGCGAAGCAGATTCATAAACTGAAAAACCCCAAGGCGATTCAAAAAACCCTGTCCCTGCTGCAGCAGGAGTACGCTTTGGATTCCGTGGAATACTATCCCTCCTTATTTCAAGGCCGGATGCATGCCTTTGCCGAGGACGACAATATTCCCCCGATTCCCCCCGTGTCCCTGGAGTTTCTGCAAAAAGGCGTCAAAGCCCACCGCGAAGCCAGCACCATTCATCAGTTCGGCGAGGGCAACCTCGTCCGCGTGATCGTCCCGGTGCAGGAAGACGGCGACCGGGGCGCGGTGGTCGTCTCCAGTTTTGTTCCCTTATCGTTGATTTCAAGAATGAATGACGTGGGCACGGCCTACGAGGAGTTCCGCGAGATCAATCCTCTGGAGTACCCTTTAAAGTCGATTTACCTCATTATTCTTTTCTTGATTACCTTTGTTATTTTATTGGCCGCCACCTGGTTCGGGTTTTACCTGGCGAAGCAGTTGGCCGTCCCCTTGGTGCAATTAGGTAAAGCCACGTTGCGGGTCGCTGGCGGGGACTACAGCCAGAAGCTTTCCACGACCTCCGGCAGCGAAGAGATCGCTCTTTTGATCACCTCCTTCAATAAAATGACGGAGACTCTGGAGACCTCTGAAAAGGAAGTCAAAGAGGCCAATCTGAATTTGCAAAAGACCTTACAGGATCTGGACCAGCACAACCGCTACATTGAAGTCGTGTTGGGCAATGTCAGCACCGGGGTGATTTCTGTTAACAAAAGTGGGCATATCACCACTTTGAACCGTCACGCGGGGGATCTTTTAAAAATCAATCCCACCAAGTACATTGGCCGCCCGGTGCGGGAGCTTTTGACTCTGGAGTACTTCCGGACGTTCTCAGAGCTTTTAAAAACCATGGCGGATCACAAAGTCGAGAATATCCAAAAAGAATTCCATATCAACGTTCAGGGCGAATCCATCCCCTTGCAGATGAATCTTTCCATTCTAAAAGATGAAAAAGGCGATGAGGTGGGAAAAATTCTGGTGTTTGACGATATGACTCCTATCGTCAACGCCCAGAGAGCGGCCGCATGGACCGAGGTGGCCCGCCGGATCGCCCATGAAATTAAAAATCCCCTGACCCCCATTAAACTTTCGGCGGAGCGCCTGCAAAGAAAGTTCGGCGCCCAGGTCATCGATCCGGCCTTCCGTGAATGCACCAGCATGATCATTCACCAGGTGGATGACTTAAAGAAAATGGTCAACGAGTTCAGTCAATTTGCCCGCCTTCCGCAAAGCCGCCCGGTCACAGGGGCCTTGAACAAGGTGATTGAGGAATCCTTGATGGTGTTTAAGCAAGCGCACCCTCAGGTGGTCTTTGAGTTTCGTGCCGATGAGGTTTTGCCTGATTTTAAATTCGATCCGGATCAAATCCGCCGGGTTTTTGTGAATCTAATTGACAACTCCGTGGCTGCCTTGAGTAAAGAATCCCGTCCCCTGATCCAGGTGACGACCCGCTATGATGCTGATTTGAAAATCGTGCGTCTGACCGTGGCCGATAACGGGGAGGGGATTCCCGCGGCGGACCGCGGACGGATCTTTGAACCCTATTACAGCACCAAAGAAGGCGGTACCGGATTGGGCTTGCCTATTGTAAAAAGAATTATCGAAGATCATAATGGGTTTATTCGCGCCTCGGCCAATGAACCCAAAGGAACTAAAATGCTGATGGAGCTTCCGGTGAACGAAGTGGACGCCTGGAAGCCCTCCAACGCAGGGAATAAGTCATAATGGAAAACAAAGACTACAAAATTTTAATCATCGATGATGAGGCTCCCATCCGGGAAGTTCTGGGAGCTTCCCTGCAGGATGAAGGGTATACGGTTTCCAGTGCCCAGGACGGCGCTTCGGGGCTTCAGGCGATCCGCCAGTTCCAGCCGGATATTGTTTTCCTCGACATCTGGATGCCCGGGGATTTGGATGGGATTCAAGTCCTCACGCAGGCGCGTAAGGAATTTCCTGCCGTGGACTTTGTGATGATTTCCGGTCACGGCACGATCGAAACAGCGGTGCGGGCTACAAAATTAGGAGCCTGGGATTTTATTGAAAAGCCGCTCTCCATGGATAAAATCAATATCATTATTTCCAATATCCTGAGTTATCGGCAGGAAAAAGAAGAAAAAATCCTTCTTTTGAACAAACTTCGCCGGAGCATTGCTTTGATTGGCGAGGCTCCAGCCATCGTGGCCACAAAACAAATCATTTCCAAAATGGCGCCGACCCAATCCTGGATCCTGATCACTGGGGAACCGGGGGTGGGAAAGGCCCTGGCCGCGCAAAATATCCATTATTTGAGCACGCGCGCGGGGCGGGCCTTTGTTGATATCCACTGCGGAACTGTGCCGGAGGATCTGCTGGAGGCAGAAATTTTCGGCATCGAAAAGGGCGCCATGCCCGGCGTGGACAAGGTCAAGAAAGGAAAATTGGAATTAGCCATGGGGGGCACCCTGTTCCTCAATGAGGTCTCGGCCCTGACCCCGGAGGTTCAGCATCGCCTGGTGCGGTTCTATGAAACCAAATCCTACTATCGGGTGGGAGGGTCCCAGGAGATCCGCGGGGACGTACGCATTATCGCCACCACCACAAAGGAGCTGGAAAAGCTCGTCAAGGAAGGCCGCTTCAGCGAGGATCTTTATTACAAGCTGAACATCATCCCCTTCCGGATGCCCAATTTGCGCGAGCGGCGGGAGGACATTCCCGTTTTAACCTCCTACTTCAGTGACCACGTCGCGCGCGAGGGGGGATATCTCAAAAAGACCTTCTCGGAGCAGGGGCTGGAGGCATTGTTAAAATACGAATGGCCCGGAAATGTGCGGGAACTCAAAAACTTCATCGAAAGGGTTTACATCCTCACCCCGGGGGAATTCGTGGATCTTCACGATGTGCGTTTTGCCGGTCTTGTCGGCAAGGACGAGGATCGCCCGAATATGGATGTCATGTCGACGTTCCGTGAAGCCCGAGCCCAATTTGAAAAAGACTATCTGTTGAAGAAAATCGCCGAAAACGGCGGCAATATCAGCAAGACTGCGGAAGTGATTGGGCTTGAAAGAAGTTATTTACACCGTAAGATCAAGAGTTATGGAATTGAGGTCCCTTAAATATGGCAAACACAGCAATTACACCGACACGAGCAGAAAATTATCCTGAATGGTACCAAGAAGTGATCAAGGCGGCGGATATGGCCGAAAACTCCCCTGTGCGCGGGTGTATGGTGATCAAACCTTGGGGCTTTGCTCTTTGGGAAAACATGCAAAAGGTTCTCGATGGCAAGTTCAAGGAAACCGGCCACGTGAACGCTTATTTTCCCTTATTGATTCCCTTGAGCTTCCTTGAGCAGGAAGCGGAGCACGTTGAGGGCTTTGCCAAGGAGTGTGCGGTGGTGACTCACCATCGGTTAAAGGCCGGACCTGACGGCAAGCTGATCCCGGATGGCAAACTGGAAGAGCCTTTGATTATCCGTCCCACCAGCGAGACCATTATCGGCCACATGTATGCCAAGTGGGTGAAGTCCTACCGCGATCTGCCCATTTTGATGAACCAGTGGTGCAATGTCATGCGCTGGGAGATGCGCACTCGCATGTTCTTAAGAACCGCTGAATTCCTGTGGCAGGAGGGGCATACGGTCCACGCCACCGCGCAAGAGGCGAAGGAAGAAACCCTGCGAATGTTGGATGTTTATGCGGACTTTGCCGAAAACTACATGGCCATGCCCGTGATCAAGGGGATGAAAACTCCTGATGAACGTTTTCCGGGCGCTGTGGATACTTACACCATTGAAGCCATGATGCAGGATCGAAAGGCTTTGCAAGCCGGCACCTCTCATTTCCTGGGCCAGAACTTTGCCAAGGCGTCAGGGATTCGGTTTCTCAGTGCTGAGGGCAAGGAAGAAACCGCATGGACCACCTCCTGGGGCGTGTCCACACGCCTGATTGGCGGCTTGATCATGAGTCACAGTGATGATGACGGTTTAGTGCTGCCGCCAAAGCTGGCTCCTTTGCAGGTGGTGATTTTACCGATTTATCGTAATGACGACGAGCGTGCTCAGGTGCTGGAATATGTGCGAAGCCTTGAAAAAGAGATTCGGGCGCAAAAATACGCCGACCAAGCGATTTCAGTGAAGATTGATGACCGAGACCTGCGCGGCGGAGAAAAAGCCTGGCAGTACATTAAGCAAGGGGTTCCCGTGCGGGTGGAGGTCGGCCCTCGCGATATGGCCAAGGGCGAAGTTTTTGTCGGCCGCCGTGATAAAGGGGTCAAAGAAAAATCCGGACAAGCCCGAGGGGCTTTTGTCGCAGCCCTGCCGCAGATTCTGGAAGAGATCCAACAAAATATTTATACCCGCGCGAAAGCCACCCGTGACGCCAACACCAAAAAAATTGAGTCATTAAAAGAGTTCGAAGAATTCTTCGGGGGCGAGGCCGAATCCCAAGCCGGCGGTTTTGCCCTGGTTCACTGGAATGAAGCCGCCATGGGGCATGAAATCCTGGCTCGACTCAAAGTGACTCCCCGGTGCATTCCCCTGGAGGGCCCGCAGGAAAACGGCACCTGTATTTTCACCGGAAAACCTTCTCAACGCCGGGTGATTTTTGCCAAGGCGTACTAATGAACTCGCAGGCCCTGCTCTCCGAAATCTCCTTTGAATTCACCCGCAGCCGGGGGGCGGGAGGCCAGCATGTCAATCGCACAGAATCCGCCGTGATTTTGCGCTGGAACCTGCCGGCGACCCGGGCCTTTAGTGAAATCGAAAAAGAGCGCCTGATGAAGAACCTGGAATCGCAACTGACCAAGGACGGGGAGTTATTGATTCGGGCGGAAACCCACCGCGACCAGGACAGCAACCGCAAAGAGGCTCTCCGGCGCCTGGAGGGGATTTTGCAAAAAGCCCTCTTTGTCCCTAAGAAACGGATTAAAACCAAACCCACAAAATCTTCCCAGCGAAAACGCTTGGATTCAAAAAAAGCCCATGCCGAGAAAAAACGCTCCCGCAGCCAGAAATGGTAAAAGCGGGAATGCGGAAGGGGACCCCACGGAAAGGACGATGCAACAATGGACTTTTACTCCCAATCATTCCCGCAGCTCTTAGTGCAAAAGAAAAACCATCAGCTTTGGGTGACTCTCAATAACCCGGATCAGAGCAATGCCATCACTGAGGACATGATCGGGTCTTTGTGCCGGGTCTTGAAACAGGCCGACAGCGACTCCCAGATCCGGGTGATTGTGCTCACAGGTGCCGGAAAAAACTTTTGCGCTGGAGGGGATATCAAAGCCATGGCGGAAAAAACCGGGATGTTCCAAGGGGAGAGCAACGAGCTTCGTCAACGTTACCAAAATGGCATCCAGCAGATCCCCCGAACCATCGAGGAGCTGTCCACTCCGCTCATTGCCATGGTCAATGGAGCTGCCATTGGGGCTGGCTGCGATCTTGCCATGATGTGTGACCTGAGGGTCGGGACAGCGACCACAAAGTTCGGCGAAACCTTCACCAAGATCGGCCTGATTCCTGGCGACGGAGGCACTTTCTTCCTGCAACGGGTGGTCGGCTATGCCAAGGCCATGGAAATGACCCTGACAGGGGGTCTTTATGAGGGGGGGCGAGCCCGGGATTTCGGCTTATTGAACCTCCTGGTGGAGGAGGCCCAATTGGCAGCCGAAACCGAGAGGCTGGCGCAGAAGATCGCATCCAATGCCCCCATTGCCCAAACGATGGCGAAAAAAGCGATGAAGATTTCCTACCTGCATGACTTGCAAACGTCCTTGGATTTACTCGCCGCTTACCAAGGAATCACGCAAAGAACCCAGGACCATTTTGAGGCCTTAGCGGCTGCCAAAGAAAAACGCTCCCCCCATTTCCAGGGACAGTAGGGCTTTAGCACCGCCGGGCCAGAGCCCTCCCCGGAATTCCCCGCAAGGATCCGGCAACTTGGGCTTGAGAAAGGGGGCAAAAGCCAATAACATCGGGGACCTCAAAGGAGCCCCCGATGAAAATAAATCAATCCTCCCAGCCCATGCGAAACCCCATCATTGTGGCCCTTGATGTGGATTCCCGCGATCAAGCTTTAAAATTGGCCGATGATTTGGCGGACATTGCGGGCGGCTTCAAAGTCGGCCCCCGCTTGTGCCTGCGCTACGGCCAGGAGCTCATTCAGGACATTGCCGCCCGCGGCCCGGTCTTTATGGACAATAAGCATTTTGACATTCCCTCCACGATGGAGGCCGCCGTTCGTGCAAGCTTCGCGGCGGGTGCCAGCCTTGTGACTGTCCACGCCCTGTCCGGCAGAGAAGCCCTGACAAAAATGGCTCTTCTAGAGAAGGAACTTAATCAACTCCGTCCATTTAAGATCCTTGCTGTGACCATCCTGACCTCCTGGGACGAAAGCTCCGTGCCGGGCAACCTTAAAGAGCAAAAGATTTCCGACCACGTGGTGGGCCTGGCCCAATTAGTGAAGTCCTCCGGGATGACCGGTCTGGTGTGTTCTCCTCATGAACTGGATCTTTTACAAAACCAGGGGCTCTATCTTGTAACTCCGGGGATTCGCTTTAGTATGGATTCCCTCGGAGATCAAAAGCGGGTGATGGGCCCCCATGAAGCGATTCAAAACGGCGCCTCCGCCTTAGTGGTGGGACGTCCCATTATCGGCGCTGCCAATCCCCGTGAAACCGCAACTGACTATGTGATGGCTCTTTATGAAAAGAAAAAATAATCCCAATAAACCCAGTGGTCGACCTTTCACAACAAAGCCTCCTGTTAAAGGCGGTGCCCGGGAGCTTGAAATCCCCAAAGAGTGGCGCCCCGTTATTGGCACTCACGCGATTAAGGAAGCCTTGCAGGTCCGCCCACATATGGCAAAAGTCCTGTGGCTGCGCCAGGGCTGGGAGTCCTCTTCGGATTTGCGTGAAATCCAAGAGCTGGCTTTTAAGGAAAAAGTGAAAATTGAGACCAAGCCTGAGAGCGTCGTGGACCGTTTTGGGTCGTCGCACCAAGGGGCGGTGGTCTTTATGAACGGAGCTCCCACTTTGTCCCTGGAGGGCCTGGAAGGCTTCGAAAAGTCCATTTTATTGATCTTGGATGGAATCGAAGATCCTCACAATTTAGGGGCTATTTTGAGAACCTCCTGGTTGGTCGGAGTCAACGGGGTTTTCGTACCCGAAGATCGGGCGGTGGGCCTGACTCCCACGGTTCATAAAGTCGCCTGCGGGGGGGCTGAGCACGTGCCGGTTGTTGAAACGACGAGCTTTGCTAACTATGCAGAAGATCTTAAAAAAATGGGCTACTGGGTGTACGGACTGAGCCCTCGCGGAACAAAATCAATTTTTGATTTACAACTGCCTGAAAAAGTCGTCTGGGCGATCGGCTCTGAGGACAAAGGAATGCGGGTGACCACGGAGCGGCTTTGTGATGAATTAGTTTATATTCCTCAAAGCAGTGCGGCGGCGAGTTACAATGCCTCTGTCGCCACGGCCATGGCTCTGACAGAGACTCTCCGCCAACACACCGGCTCTGGTTCGAGAAAAAAATCCGCGGAAAATAAATAATACCCTTTGACTGGGGCGGACCTTTTTAAGTACAAAGTTTCGGTTGATAAATTCGACATACTGATTGTTTCGTCTTTATCGAAGGTGCTGGTTTAGCTCAATTGGTAGAGCAGCTGATTTGTAATCAGCAGGTTGCGGGTTCGAGTCCCATAACCAGCTCCAAGTTTTTTGAAGTGAACGTGCTTTAATAAAGCGGACAGGTGCCCGAGTGGCTAAAGGGGACGGACTGTAAATCCGTTGATTCACATCTACGAAGGTTCGAATCCTTCCCTGTCCACCATTAACTGCGTTTAGTTCAAAAATCTTGAGAGGGAAACCAAAGCTTTCAATTCGTAGGTTTCGGCCTATGAGGGGGAGGTCCAGGGGACCATCTTGAGTGCGGATCGAGTCGGGCGGGAATAGCTCAATTGGCTAGAGTATCTGCCTTCCAAGCAGAGGGTTGCGGGTTCGAGACCCGTTTCCCGCTCCAAAACTTCTGACCGCGCTTTTGCCCTTGTAGCTCAGTGGTAGAGCGCACCCTTGGTAAGGGTGAGGTCGTCGGTTCGGCTCCGATCAAGGGCTCCATCAAAAATGACCAGATTTTTGAAAATGTTTGTACTTTGCTTTGTTTTGAAATTGAATTTTAAAAATAAATATCTCTTCAGGAGGAAATAATGTCTAAAGAGAAGTTTTCACGTACTAAGCCGCACGTAAACATCGGGACCATCGGTCACGTTGACCATGGTAAAACCACTTTGACTGCTGCGATCACTACAACTCTTGCTGCTGCCGGTAAAGCTCAAGCGATGTCTTACGACCAAATCGATAAGTCTCCCGAAGAGAGAGAGCGCGGTATCACTATCTCCACAACTCACGTGGAATACGAAACAGACGCACGTCACTATGCACACGTTGACTGCCCTGGACACGCCGACTACGTTAAAAACATGATCACTGGTGCTGCGCAGATGGACGGAGCGATCTTGGTGGTTTCTTCCGCTGACGGTCCTATGCCTCAAACTCGTGAGCACATCCTTTTGGCTCGCCAAGTAGGTGTTCCTGCTCTTGTTGTTTTCATGAACAAAGTTGACATGGTTGACGACAAAGAACTTCTCGAGCTTGTTGAGCTTGAAGTTCGCGAACTTCTCTCTAAATACGAATTCCCTGGCGATGATATTCCTATCGTAAAAGGTTCTGCCTTGAAGGCTTTGGAAGGTGACACTTCTGAAATCGGCCGTCCTTCTATCATGAAGTTGATGGAAGCTTGCGACAGCTACATCCCAACTCCAACTCGCGCTGTTGATAAGACTTTCTTGATGCCTATCGAGGACGTATTCTCTATCTCTGGCCGTGGTACTGTTGTTACTGGCCGTGTAGAGCGTGGCGTTGTTAAAGTGGGTGAAGAGGTTGAGATCGTAGGTATCCGTCCTACTCAAAAAACCACTGTAACTGGTATCGAAATGTTCCGTAAGCTTCTTGACGAAGGTCAAGCTGGTGACAACTGCGGTGTTCTGCTTCGCGGTACTAAGAAAGAAGACGTTGAGCGTGGTCAAGTTCTTGCTAAGCCAGGAACAATCAAGCCACACAAAAAGTTCAAAGGTGAGGCTTACATCCTTACTAAAGAAGAAGGTGGACGTCATACTCCGTTCTTCAACGGTTACCGTCCTCAGTTCTACTTCCGAACTACAGACGTTACTGGCGTTTGTACTTTGAAAGCTGGAACCGAGATGGTTATGCCAGGCGATCGCGTTGAGCTCTCTGTAGAGTTGATCGCTCCTATCGCGATGGAAAAAGAACTCCGCTTTGCGATCCGTGAAGGCGGTCGTACAGTTGGTGCGGGCGTTGTTACTGAAATCCTTGAGTAATTGCGTCTTCATTTAAATTGGAGATTGACAGCAAGGGGACGTCTCGACGAGATTGTCCCCTTCAGCTTTTGATGGGCTAAAAAAAATAGTGCAGGGGTGTAGCTCCAGCGGTAGAGCGAACGACTCCAAATCGTTAGGTCGTGGGTTCGAATCCCTCCGCCCCTGCCAACTTAATAAAGAACTAAACTTTAACGGAATAGAGAGCAGAGATGGAAAAATCAAACTCTAAAATTATCACCCTGTCCTTTGCTATCGGTGGTTTTTTGGTAGGTCTCGTTGTTAGTTTGTTGATTAAGGCTTTTGCGGGAGCCTTTGCTGTCGTAGCCCGTGCCTACGATATGGATCTAGTTCGCCATGGGGTTCCTTTGATTGTTGGGTTCGGTTTGTTTGCTGCTTGCCAGTTTAACCCCAAAGTCGTTGCCTGGGCCGATGAGGTTGTTGCAGAAGTTCGAAAGGTAGTTTGGCCTTCGCGGAAAGATACAACAGCTATGACTATTGTTGTGTGTATCATGGTTCTGATCTCAAGCTTGATTATTAGTTCTTTCGATATGATTTCCGGTTATATCATCAACACTCTCGTGAGATAGGAATTGGCCATGGAAAAAAAGTGGTACATTGTAAATACCCAAACTGGTTGCGAAGCAACGGCTAAAACGGCCATTGAAGAGAGAGTCCGTTCCCAAAAGATGGAACAATTCTTTGGCGAGATTCTGATCCCTTCAGAAAATGTTGTTGAGCTGGTTAAAGGTCAAAAACAAACAAAATCCCGAAAATTTTTCCCAGGCTATATTTTTGTTCAAATGTATTTGAATGATGAAACATGGCACCTTGTAAAACATTCATCCAAGGTGACAGGCTTCGTAGGAGGTGCTAAGACTCGGCCTCCCGAAGTTCCTGAGGCTGAAGTTTTACGCGTTACCCAACAAATGGCAGGGGTGGCAGAGAAACCAAAGCAAAAGGTGAAGTTCTCTGTGGGCGAGTCCGTGATGGTTATCGATGGTCCGTTCTCAAACTTCAATGGAACAGTTGAAGAGATTAACGAGGATAAAGCGAAAGTAAAGGTTCTCGTGAGTATCTTCGGAAGACCAACTCCCGTGGAGTTGGACTTTATTCAGGTGGAAAAACAATAATTTTTTAACTCTCTGATAAAGAGAGATTTATTAACAAAACAACCCTATTGCAGGAGTGGGTCATGGCAAAAAAAGTTACAGGAATGATCAAGCTGCAGATACCGGCAGGGAAAGCAAATCCAGCTCCTCCCGTTGGACCGGCGCTCGGACAGCATGGGGTAAACATCATGGAATTCTGTAAGCAGTTCAATGCTCGTACGCAAGCATTGGGTGATAGCATTATCCCTATCATCATCACTGTTTACCAGGATCGATCGTTTACTTTCATCACTAAAACGCCTCCAGTGTCGTCTCTGTTGAAAAAGGCAGTTAAAATCGAATCAGGTTCGAAAATGCCTCAGAAAGACAAAGTTGGAAAAGTAAAAATGGAGCAAGTAAAGCAAATCGCAACCACAAAGTTGCCTGATTTGAATTGCTTAAAAGTTGAGTCAGCGATGTCTCAAGTTATCGGCACAGCGAAGAGCATGGGCCTCGAGCTTGCGGACTAAGGTGGTGAAGTATGGCAGATAAAAGATTTAAAGCAGCTTCTAAAAAAGTTGATTCTACAAAAAAATATACCGTTGACGAGGCTTTCAAGCTTGTCGTTGAGACTGCAACTGCAAAGTTTGACGAGTCCATCGATGTGGCTCTTCGTTTGGGTATCGATCCTAAACAATCCGACCAGCAAGTGCGTGGTGCGATCGCACTTCCTCATGGTCTTGGCAAAAATGTAAAAGTTGTTGTGTTTGCAAAAGGCCCTAAAGAGGCTGAAGCAAAGAACGCAGGTGCTGACTTCGTTGGTGCTGATGACCTCGTTGCCAAAATCCAAGGCGGTTGGTTGGACTTCGATAAATGTATTGCGACACCGGATATGATGGCGACGGTTTCCAAAGTTGCTAAGATCCTGGGGCCTCGTGGTTTGATGCCAAATCCTAAAGTCGGCACGGTCACCATGAACGTAGGTGAGGCTGTTTCGGCTGAGAAGAAGGGTAAATTGGATTTCCGTGTTGATAAGGCGGGCATTGTGCACGCAGGTATTGGCAAGAAATCCATGGGCGATACAAAGCTTCGCGAGAACTTCCTGACTCTGTTGGGAGCTATCGTGAAGGCAAAGCCTGCGTCTTCGAAAGGGATCTACCTCAAAACAATTTCCGTGGCTTCTACAATGGGTCCTGGTGTTAAGCTGGATCCTAACCAAGCTGCTGGTGTTGTTGGTTAATTTTAAAAAACTATTGCGATCAGAGACAGTAGGTCGTCGTAAGACTTTAATTCCCAACTGGGATCCTACCGAGATAGGCAAAAGAGTTTACTTCCTATTTGTAACCTCCGAACCGACCTGATTCGCATAAATCTAATGAAAGGAGGCCCTAATATGTTGATCACTCGTGCTGATAAAGAACAAGAGATTAAGTCTTTGACTGACAAGCTTGCCAAGTCAAAAGGGGCCTTCGTCGTAGATTTCAAAGGTATGAAAGTGGAGCAAGTGACTTCACTTCGCAAAAAGCTTCATACCTCTGAATCTGAGATGAAGGTCGTACGTAATACTCTTGCAAGAAGAGCGCTGAAAGATCATCCGGCCGTAGAGAAAGCTCTGACGACTTCCCTGAAAGGCACAAATGCTCTTGTGTTCTCTTATGGTGAAGTAAATGCCACTGCCAAGATTTTGTCGGACTTCGCGAAAGATGTCGAAGTTTTGCAAATCAAAACTGGTGTGATGGATGGTGAGGGGTTGGATTCTGCTAAGATTAATTTCCTAGCGACTCTCCCTGGTAAAGATCAGCTTCGTGCTCAGTTCTTGGCGACTCTGAATGCTCCGGGAGCTAAATTGGCTCGCTGCATTAATGAGTACGTTAAGAAAATGGGTGGCGAACCCGCAACTGAAGCTCCACAAGCTTAGTTTGTTGAATTGTAATAGTAGTATTTAATTTAAAATTTTTTTCGGAGGATTTATGTCTTTGACTAATGAACAATTGATGGACGCATTGTCTAGTAAAACAGTTCTTGAACTTGCTGAACTTGTTAAAATGTTGGAAGAAAAATGGGGCGTATCTGCTGCGGCTCCTGTAGTAATGGCTGGTGGCGGTGCTGCTGCGGCTGCTGCTGAAGAGAAAACAGCTTTTGACGTAGTACTCGTTGACGCGGGCGCTAATAAAATCAACGTCATTAAAGAAGTTCGTGCATTGACTGGCTTGGGCTTGGCAGAAGCGAAAGCTCTTGTTGAAGCTGGCGGTAAGGCTGTTAAAGAAGGCGTTACTAAGGAAGATGCAGAGAAAATCAAGAAGGCTCTTGAAGCTGCAGGCGCTAAAGTTCAAGTTAAGTAATAGTTTTAGGTACTTATGGCCTCTTTTTCGCTCGAATGCAAAAAAGAGGCCATTTTGCATTTTTATTGAAATGCAACATTGACCCCTAGACGTAGGGGGATTATATTTTTTCGGCTAAGCACTTTACGCCGGAGAGCTGATGTATATCGGCTCAATATATTTCTAGTGTTGAAACAGAAAAATGATTTCAACGACTTAGACGGTTTGATCTTTAAGGGAGATTCGATGGATAAAACTCCAATCACGGCCTCAAATCTGCGTATCAGAAAATCTTTCGCACAAAACAAACAAGTTATCGACATTCCAAATCTGATTGAGCTGCAAAAAAGTTCCTATGAGGCTTTCTTGCAAAAAGATACAGATCCAGATCGTCGTGGGGAAGCTGGTCTTAACGGAGTTTTTAAATCCGTATTCCCTATTAGTGACTTCAACAACACAGCAAGCCTTGAGTTTGTCAGTTACACTCTCGAGCCTGCAAAGTATGATGTTGACGAATGCCGTCAACGGGGAATGACCTACGCAGCTCCCATTAAAGTCACTTTGCGCTTGATTGTATTTGATGTTGATGAAGAAACGGAAGCTCGCAGTATCCGAGATGTGAAAGAACAAGAAGTTTATCTCGGCGAAATTCCCCTCATGACTGCCAACGGTTCTTTTATCATCAACGGCACTGAGCGTGTCGTGGTCTCTCAGTTGCATCGTTCTCCTGGCGTTTTCTTTGACCACGATGGTGGTAAAAACGCCGCTTCAGGAAAGTTAATCTATTCTGCTCGCGTGATTCCTTATCGCGGTTCCTGGTTGGATGCAGAGTTTGATCAAAAAGATCTCATCCACGTTCGTATCGATCGAAGAAGAAAATTCCCCGTTACAATTCTCTTAAAAGCTCTTGGTATGAATACCGAGAAGTTGTTGGAGTACTTCTACGATCTGGATGAAGTGTACGTAAAAAACGGCAAATTGTTCCGTAAGCTTGATATCGAAAGAATGTCCGGCCAAAGAGCCATTGCTGATATCTTGGATCCTAACACTGGCGAGGCTTTGGTAAAAGCCGGCCGCCGTATCACTCGCGCTATTGTTAAAAAAATCAAAGATATTAACTTAACTGAAGTTGAAGTGAATCCCGAGGACCTTGACGGCAAGGTTTTGGCGAAGCCGTTGATTGATGAATCCACTGGTGAAATCATTGCGGACGCCAATTCTGAATTGAGCGCAAGCCTCATCAAGAAAGCTATGGCTTTGGGGATTGATCGCTTTTTTATGATCTTCTTTGACGGTTTGACTGTAGGGCCTTACCTCCGAAACACGTTGTTGGTGGATAAAGTAAACAACAAGGACGAGGCCTTGATCGAAATTTACAAACGCCTCCGTCCCGGTGAGCCTCCGACGCTGGAAGCGGCTACGGCCTTCTTTCACCGCTTGTTCTTTGATCCCGAGACTTACGATCTCTCTGAAGTGGGACGTATTAAGATCAACCATAAATTTGGAATCTCCATGGAGGAATGTCCACCTGAGTTCAGAACTCTGACTCACAAAGATATTCTTTCAACCATTAAAACTTTGATTGACCTGAAAAACGGGCGCGGCGTGATCGATGATATCGATCACTTGGGTAACCGTCGCGTTCGCTCCGTGGGCGAATTGTTAGAGAATCAATATCGCATCGGTCTCGTTCGTATGGAGCGTGCGATTCGGGAAAGAATGTCTCTTCAAGATGTAGAGACCATGATGCCGCATGATTTGGTGAATGCAAAACCAGTCAACGCGGTTGTAAAAGAGTTCTTCGGGTCCTCTCAATTATCTCAGTTTATGGATCAAACAAATCCTCTTTCTGAGATCACTCACAAACGTCGTTTATCAGCCCTCGGCCCCGGTGGTTTGACTCGGGATCGTGCTGGCTTTGAGGTGCGTGACGTACATCCAACTCACTACGGTCGTATTTGCCCTATTGAAACGCCAGAGGGTCCAAACATCGGTTTGATTTCCTCTTTGGCTACTTATGCCCGTATTAATAACTACGGCTTCATTGAGACCCCGTACCGTAAGGTTGAAAACGGAAATATTTCTTCCGATATCACCTACATGTCTGCGTTAGAGGAAGCTGGTCACTATATTGCCCAGGCTCCAAGAGATGAAAAAGGGCATAAGCAGATTCAAACTCCTACAACGACCACTCGCCGCGAAGGGGAGTATGAAATCGTTGATAAAGACAAAGTGACGTTGATGGACGTATCTCCTTCTCAGTTGGTGTCCATTGCAGCTTCTTTGATTCCATTCCTCGAGCATGATGACGCCAACCGCGCGTTGATGGGATCAAACATGCAACGTCAAGCGGTGCCTCTGCTCCGTTCTCGCGCGCCCCTGGTGGGTACTGGCGTTGAACGCTTGGTTGCTCGTGACTCTGGAACTTCTGTGGTGGCCCTGAATGATGGTATTGTGGAAGAGGTGGATGCGTCTCGTATTGTGGTTCGCCGTTTTGCTAAAGGCGGGGAGCTCGGCGCGAACGTCGATATCTACAACTTAACAAAGTACCAAAGAACAAACACCAACACCTGTTTCAATCAAAAGCCGATCGTTAAAGTAGGTGATCGTGTTTCTAAGAGCGACATCATTGCCGACGGTCCTGCGACTGAACTGGGTGAGTTGGCTCTTGGACAAAACATCCTGGTCGCGTTCACTCCTTGGATGGGTTACAATTTCGAGGACTCCATCCTGATTTCTGAACGCCTCTTGAAGGAGGATGTATATACCTCCATTCATATTGAAGAATTCGAGTGTGTGGCTCGAGATACGAAACTCGGTAAAGAAGAAATCACCCGTGACATCGCTAACGTCGGTGAAGAAGCCCTTAAGGATCTCGATACGTCAGGGATCATCCGTGTAGGTGCTGAGGTTCGTCCCGGTTACATCCTGGTTGGTAAAGTGACTCCGAAGGGAGAAACTCAGCTTTCCCCTGAAGAAAAACTCTTAAGAGCGATTTTCGGTGAAAAAGCCGGTGACGTCCGCGACACCTCCCTGCGCGCTCCTTCAGGTGTTTACGGAACTGTGATTGATGCCCAGGTCTACTCCCGTGAGGGGGCCGACCGCGATGAGCGTTTGGCGTCCATTATCGAAGATAAGAAGCGCAAACTTGAAAAAGATTTGCAAGTTGAACAAAACGTTATTCGAAACAACGCGATTTCTAAACTTCGTGACATCCTTGTCGGCAAAGTGACGACGGGGGTTCTGTTGAACGAAGACGGAAGTCAGAAGTTGTTAAACAAAGGTCAAACTCTGACTGAGGCTGATCTTGAAACAATTCCGTTTGAACTTTTGAGCTACATTCCTCTTGATCAAGAACTTGAGTTTCAGGTGAACAAGATCATTGACGGAGCACGCAATCAGTTGGATGCGGTGAAACTGGTCTTCAACGAGAAGATCGAGCGTCTCCGTAAAGGGGATGAACTTCCTCCGGGCGTGATTAAAATGGTGAAGGTTTACGTTGCGATTAAGCGTAAACTTCAGGTCGGTGATAAATTTGCCGGTCGCCATGGTAACAAAGGGGTTGTCTCTAAAGTATTGCCCCTGGAAGACATGCCTTACCTGGCAGATGGCACTCCGGTGGACATGGTTTTGAACCCACTGGGGGTTCCTTCCCGTATGAATATTGGTCAGATCCTCGAGGTGCACTTGGGGTGGGCTGCCAGAAATCTGGGAACTCAACTTTCTGCCTACATTCAGAACTTTAAGAGCGATGAAGCTCGTAAAATGATGAAAGAGACCTTCAGTGATGAGGAAATCTCCGCGAAAATTGATAAGGCGGATGATGAGTCCTTAAAGCAGATGCTTGTTAAGATGAAAGATGGTGTGCACGTGGGAACTCCTGTCTTTGACGGAGCCCGTGAAACGGATGTTAAAGCCCTACTTTCTAAGGCAAACCTTCCGGAGCGCGCGCAGGCCATTCTCTTTGACGGACGTTCCGGTGAGCCATTCACGAACCCCGTCACTGTAGGCATCATGTACATGCTGAAACTGCACCACTTGGTCGAAGAGAAGATCCACGCTCGTTCCATTGGGCCTTACTCGCTCGTATCGCAACAACCTCTGGGCGGTAAAGCTCAGTTCGGGGGTCAGCGTCTCGGGGAGATGGAGGTCTGGGCGATCGAAGCCTATGGTGCTGCATACTCATTGCAAGAGTTCCTCACAGTTAAGTCGGATGACGTCGCTGGAAGAACTCGCATGTATGAGAGCATCGTTAAAGGTGAAAACATCCTTGAGCCGGGCTTGCCAGAGTCCTTCAACGTATTGGTGAAAGAGCTTCAGTCTTTGGCGCTGAATATCGAGTTGATGGAATCTGACATCCTGACAGATCAGGTTGAAGAATCTGAAGAGGGTGCAGTGGAAGAGGTGGCTGCAGCGGCAGTTCCGGTAACGGAAGAGCCCAGCGGTCAACACTAGAAATTTAACATTAACAACAAGAATAAGTAGGGGTGAACCTTGAGAGACTTGTTGAACTTTTTTGATAAACCAAAAGATCCACTTAGTTTTGACGCTGTCAGAGTATCTCTGGCGTCGCCGGAAATGATTCGTGACTGGTCATTTGGTGAAGTAAAGAAACCTGAAACAATTAACTATCGTACCTTCAAACCTGAACGTGACGGTTTGTTCTGCGCCAAGATTTTTGGTCCTATTAAGGATTATGAGTGCTTGTGTGGTAAATATAAGCGTATGAAGTACCGCGGAGTTATCTGCGAGAAGTGCGGCGTTGAAGTCACACAAACGAAAGTCCGCCGGGAACGACTTGGCCATATTGAGCTGGCAACTCCCGTAGCGCACATTTGGTTCCTGCGCTCTCTTCCTTCGCGGATTGGAAACTTGCTGAACCTTTCTTTGAAAGATGTTGAGAAAGTCCTTTATTGTGAAGCTTATGTCGTTATTGATCCCATGGAAACCACTCTCGAAGAGGGCGCCGTCCTTTCGGAAGAGGCTTATCAAGGGGCTCTGAACGAGTTTGGCCCGGTCTTCAAAGCTGGCATGGGTGGTGAAGCCGTTCGGGAACTTCTTAGAAAAATTGACCCTGAGTATCTGTCTCGCAAGCTTCGTATGGAGATCAAAGAGACGAAGTCTGAGGCTCAAATTAAGAAACTGTCCAAGCGTTTGAAAGTCGTAGAGGCTTTCAAAAATTCCGTCAATAAGACCGAGTGGATGATGCTGGAAGCTCTTCCAGTTCTTCCTCCGGATCTTCGTCCGTTGGTCCCCTTGGATGGTGGTCGTTTTGCAACTTCGGATTTGAACGACCTCTACCGTCGTGTCATCAATCGTAATAACCGCCTGAAGCGTCTCCAAGAGCTTAACGCTCCAGATATCATTATCCGCAACGAAAAACGCATGCTGCAAGAAGCAGTGGATGCGTTGTTGGACAATGGTCGTCGTGGGAAGACTTTTACTGGACCTAACAAACGTCCTCTTCGTTCTCTCTCTGACATGTTGAAGGGTAAACAAGGCCGTTTCCGTCAGAACCTCCTCGGTAAACGTGTGGACTATTCCGGTCGTTCTGTGATCGTTGTGGGTCCTACTTTGAAACTCCACCAATGCGGCTTACCAAAAGCGATGGCATTGGAATTGTTTAAACCCTTTGTTTACAACAAGCTTGAAGAGAAGGGTTTTGCGACCACTATTAAGCAGGCTAAGAAGATTGTGGATCAACAAGCTGTTGAAGTATGGGATATTCTTTCCGACGTGGTTAAAGAGCACCCCGTGCTTTTAAACCGTGCACCCACTCTGCACAGACTTGGTATCCAGGCATTTGAGCCTGTCTTGCACGAAGGTAAAGCAATTCAGCTCCATCCTCTCGTTTGTACCGCATTCAATGCTGACTTCGACGGTGACCAAATGGCCGTTCACGTTCCGTTGTCAGTGGAAGCGCAGGTGGAAGCCCGTGTTTTAATGATGTCTACAAACAATATCCTTTCTCCTGCCCACGGGAAGCCGATCATCAACCCGTCTCAAGATATCGTTTTGGGAATGTACTGGTTGACTCGTATGCGCCCGGGAGCTAAGGGGACAGGTAAAGTCTTCTCCAGCGTAACTGAAGCTCAATATGCTTATGAGACTGGTCTAGTGGACCTTCAAGCTCTTTGTAAGGTTCGTATTAACGGCAAAGTCGAAGAGACGACGGTCGGACGCGCGATTCTCTCGGATTCCGTTCCTCGTGAAGTTCCTTTCAATGAAGTGAATGTCCCGATGAATAAAAAACAGATCGCTGCATTGATTGACAAGACTTTCCGTCTTGCCGGGGCCAAGGCGACTTGTATCCTGGCCGACAAAATCATGGAGATGGGCTTCAAATATTCGACCGCAGCGGGTATGTCGATCTGTATTGATGACATGGTGATCCCGGCGTCTAAGAAGACTTTGATTGCTGAGGCTGAAAAGCAGGTTCAAGAGATTCAGCAACAATACGACGAAGGTTTGATCACAGATGGTGAGCGCTACAATAAAGTGGTGGATATCTGGGCCCAGACAGCAGACCGTGTTGCTAAAGAGGGTATGAATGCTATCGAAAAACAAAAGTTTATCATCGATGGTAAAGAAACTGTAGCTCCCTCTTTCAATCCCATCTTTATTATGGCGGACTCAGGGGCGCGGGGTTCTGCGAACCAGATCCGTCAGCTGGGTGGTATGCGCGGATTGATGGCGAAACCTTCCGGTGAAATTATCGAAACTCCCATTACGGCAAACTTCCGTGAGGGACTGACTGTTCTTCAATACTTTATCTCTACTCACGGTGCCCGTAAGGGTCTGGCCGATACGGCCTTGAAAACTGCGAACTCCGGTTACTTGACCCGTCGTCTTGTAGACGTAGCTCAAGACGTAGTTGTGAGTGAGACTGATTGCGGAACTACAGATGGTTTGGAAGTCACTCCGGTTTATGAAGCGGGAGAAGTCATCCAACCGATCGGCGATCGTATCCTGGGCAGAACGGCTCTTAAGGACGTTCTGGATCCATACAACAATAGTATTGTTGTTGCGGCAAACCAGGAGATCAACGAGAACGACGTTAAGAAAATCGAAGAGCTTGGTATCGATAAGGTTACAATTCGCTCTGCTTTGACCTGCCAGTCCAACCGCGGTGTTTGTATCCGATGCTATGGCCGAGATCTCGCTCGTGGCGCGACGGTGAATATGGGTGAAACCGTAGGTATCATTGCAGCCCAATCCATCGGTGAACCGGGAACTCAGTTGACAATGAGAACCTTCCACTTGGGTGGAGCGGCGTCCCGTGCGGTAGAACAATCCGTTCACACTTCACGTTATGATGGTGTGTTGAAGCTGAATAATGTTCACGCTGTTTCGAATCGCCAAGGAAAGCTCACAGTTATGAATCGTAACGGTGAGGCTTTGGTCATTGATGAAACTGGCCGTGAAAGAGAAAGATTTAAGCTCGTCTATGGTGCTATCCTGAACTTTAAGGAGGGTGAAGCTGTTGCTAAAGGTGCAACAGTGGCTGAATGGGATCCTTATTCAAACCCCATTATCGCCGAGCTTTCCGGTAAGATTGCCTTCCAAGATATCGAAGAAGGCGCGACCATGACAGAGCAAGTGGATGCTGTGACTGGCTTTGCAACGAAGGTGATTACTGAAAGTAAGTCTTCCGATGTGAAACCCACAGTCTTCCTGACAGATGATAATTCAAAACCATTAACATTACCTGGTCGTGATATTCCTGCCCGTTATCTGATCCCTGTAGGGGCTCAGCTTCTCGTTGCTGATGGGCAAGAGGTTCACTCTGGTGATGTGATTGCGAAAATGCACCGTGAGGCTTCTAAAACGAAGGATATCACGGGCGGTCTTCCTCGTGTTGCTGAGCTCTTTGAGGCCCGCAAACCGAAAGAGGCTGCCATCATTTCCGAGATCGATGGTTATGTGACTTTCGGTAAGGACGTTAAAGGTAAGCAGCGCGTGATTGTGACTCCTGAAGTGGGTGAGCAGAAAGAATACCTCATTCCTAAAGGGAAGCACGTCGCTGTTCGTGAAGGCGAATACGTAAGAGCTGGTGAGGCCCTTATGGATGGACCGACAAACCCACACGATATCTTGGCGGTCCTTGGAGAAAAGGCCCTGTCTGCATACCTTGTGAATGAAATCCAAGAAGTTTATCGACTTCAAGGGGTGGGTATCAATGATAAGCACATCGAAGTGATTGTTCGTCAGATGCTCCGTAAGGTAGAGATCCGTGATCCAGGTGATACGCGTTTCTTGGCAGGCGAGCAGGTGGAAAAATACGCTCTTGAGCAAGAAAACAAACGTATTAGCAGCGAAGGTGGTCAAGTAGCAACTTATGCTCCTCTCCTTCTTGGTATTACCAAAGTTTCTTTGAGCACTGACAGCTGGATTTCAGCGGCTTCTTTCCAAGAGACTACAAAAGTTCTCACGGAAGCGGCTATCAACTCCAGAACAGATCATCTCAGAGGCTTGAAAGAGAATATCATCATGGGTCGCTTGATCCCGGCTGGGACTGGTTTGACCTCCTACAAACGCTGGAAAGTGGTTGTTAAGGAAGATGATGACACTGAATATGTTCCACTTCTGGGTGGCGTGGCAACTGCAGCTGCGCCCTAACACTGTAAATATTTAAGGGTGGGAAGCTAAAAATAGCTTCCCTTGTACAAATTTTATAAACTACCACTTGACCCAAGCTTTAACGAGGGTTAGGTTCCTGCATCCATATATTGGGAATAGTTGTTATAAGGGGTTAAAAGTGCCAACAATTAATCAGCTCATCAAAAGTGAGCGTATTGTTCAGAAAAACCAAACTAAGTCGCCAGCTTTGACTCAATGTCCTCAACGCCGCGGTGTTTGCACTCGCGTGTATACGACGACTCCAAAGAAGCCGAACTCAGCTTTGCGAAAAGTAGCGCGTGTTAGATTGTCTAACGGGTATGAAGTGACATCTTACATTCCTGGAATTGGTCATAACTTGCAAGAACATAGCGTTGTTTTAATCCGTGGGGGTCGTGTGAAGGACTTGCCAGGGGTTCGTTATCACATTATTCGTGGTGTATTGGATCTTCAGGGCGTGAACGGACGTCTTCGTGGACGCTCTAAATACGGCACAAAAAGACCCAAGAAATAGTCACTAAGAGGTTATAGAAATGTCACGTCGTAAAAAGACCTTTAAAAGAGAAATTATTCCTGATCCAGTTTACAAGGACTTGGTTGTTGCGAAATTCGTTAACAAAATGATGATCCAAGGCAAAAAAGGTGTTGCGCAGGCCCTTTTCTACGGAGCTCTTGATGAGATCAAAGAAAAGATTCCGAATGAGGAGCCTATCAACGTCTTGAAGAAAGCTTTAGAAAACGTAAAGCCTTCTATCGAAGTTCGCTCCCGCCGCGTTGGTGGAGCTACTTATCAGGTTCCCGTGGATGTTCGCCCCTCTCGTCGCCTTGCTTTGGCAATGCGCTGGTTGATCGCTTACTCTCGCGAGCGTGGGGAAAAAGATTTTTCCAAACGTCTTGCTGGTGAGCTTATGGACGCTTTCAACAATAGAGGAAACTCTATTAAGAAGAAAGAAGATGTTCATAGAATGGCTGAAGCGAACAAGGCTTTCTCACATTACAATTGGTAATCTTGTCTAATGTCAGCGAAAGATCCCAAAGTTGTAGCTGATCTCAAGTATACTCGTAATATCGGCATCATGGCACACATTGATGCCGGTAAAACGACCACCACCGAACGAATTCTTTATTACACAGGCAAAAGTCATAAAATAGGTGAGGTCCATGATGGCGATGCCACGATGGACTGGATGGTTCAAGAGCAAGAGCGTGGCATTACGATCACTTCTGCTGCCACCATGTGCTTCTGGAAAGACTACCGTGTAAATATCATTGATACTCCCGGGCACGTTGACTTCACTATTGAAGTGGAGCGCTCTCTTCGCGTTCTCGACGGAGCAATTACCGTATTTGATGGCGTAAATGGCGTTGAGCCGCAGTCTGAGACCGTCTGGCGGCAGGCTGATAAATACCATGTTCCCCGCATTTGTTTTGTGAACAAAATGGATCGTGTGGGGGCTGATTTCGTCATGAGCCTGGATTCCATCCGTGAAAAGTTGGGGGCAAATCCCATCGCCGTTCAGGTGCCAGTCGGCCTTGAAGACTCCTTCAGGGGCGTTGTCGATTTGCTGGAAAATAAGGCTTACATCTGGGAAACCGGCAGTAAGGATGAGACCTTCAGAACTCTGGATGTCCCTTCGGATATGAAAGAGGCTGTTGATAAATTTCGAATTGAAGTTATTGAAAAAATTGTCGAGTTCGATGACGCCCTCATGGAAAAATATTTGAATGGGGAAGGGGTGTCTGTTCTTGAATTAAAGCAAGCTCTTCGCAAGGGAACTCTGGCATTAAAAGCAGTTCCCGTTTTCTGTGGAGCTGCTTTTAAGAACCGAGGGATTCAGCCTCTTCTTGATGGGGTGATTGATTACCTTCCTTCTCCCTTGGATATCCCGCCGATCGAAGGGCATCATCCCGAACGCCCCGAGAAAAAAATTGTTTGTAAAACTGATTTTGAGGCTCCTACGGCATGTCTTGCGTTCAAGATCGCTAATGATCCTTTTGCTGGCACTTTGACGTATGTCCGAGTGTACTCTGGCGAAATGAAAATCGGTGACCAACTTTTGAACCCTCGCACAGAGAAAAAAGAACGTATTCAAAAGATCGTGAAACTTCATGCTAATTCCCGTGAAGAAATTCAGTCGCTCAAAGCGGGGGATATTGGGGCCGTCATCGGCTTGAAGTTTACTGGCACTGGGGATACTCTTTGTGAGTCGGCTCATCCGGTGGTGTTAGAGGCGATCACTTTCCCTGAACCTGTTATTTCCGTGGCCATTGAGGCCAAATCTTCGGCCGATCAAGAAAAGATGTTGCAAGGCTTGGCAAAGCTGGAGAAAGAGGATCCTTCTTGTAAATTAAGAACTGATCCTGAGACCGGACAGATTTTGCTCTCAGGCATGGGGGAGCTCCATCTTGAAATTTTGGTGGACCGTCTCCTGCGCGAATATAAGGTGCAGGCCAACGTGGGTAAACCCCAGGTTTCTTACCGAGAAGCGATTACGGCTCCGGCAAAGATTGATTATACATATGAACGGCAGTTGGGCGGGGACGAGCATTTTGCAAAAATCCAGTTAAAAATTGAACCTATTTCCTTTGCCGAGGGGGTTCAGTTTGTGAATACAGTGGCGGCGACGTCCCTGATTCAGCCGGGCTTCTTAAAAGCCGTAGAAAACGGTTTTAGAGAGTCCGCTGAGGTGGGTCCCCTGGCAAGTTACCCTATGATCGGCTTGCGCGGCACTCTGGTATCTGTAGAGGCCCGGCAGGAGTCCTCCAACGAGATCGCCTTTAAAGCGGCAGCCTCCTTGGCATTCCGTGAAGCGATTAAAAAAGTTCCTACTGAGCTTTTAGAGCCTATGTTTAAGCTGGAAGTGACTTGCCCGGACGAATTTGTAGGAAACATTGTTGGAGATCTGAATTCTCGCCGCGGTAAAATTATTTCTATGAATGTAAAACCCGGCGGAGGACAGGTGATTATGGCTGAGGCTCCGCTTGCGAATTTATTCGGATATGCCACTGATATTCGCAGCTTAAGCCAGGGTCGAGCGAGTTTCAGTATTGAATTTTTGGCCTATGCTGTTGTGCCGCCAAAAGTGAAAACTGAAATTTTGACAAAGCTAGGTCGATTTTAATTAATTATTTTTCGATTTGGCTTTGACATCGAATGTTTTTTAGGTGCATACTCGCGCACTTGAAACACCTAAGTTTACAAAAAACTCTCTGAACTAGGATATTTCCAGGGCTGCAAGGGCCCATCCAGAGGCAGTTTTCGATGGGATGAAGGTGTTGTTTGTCAGATTTTACTAGTAATTACGATACTTTAACAAAAAGAAGAGTGTCCTATGCAAAGTCAGAAAATCAGAATTAGGTTGAAGGCGTTTGACCACAAACTTTTAGACCAATCTACGAAGGAAATCGTGGAGACGGCTCGCCGTACTGGGGCTAAAGTTGCTGGTCCTATTCCCTTGCCAACTCGTATTAACCGTTATACTGTCCTGCGCTCGCCGCACGTTGACAAAAAGTCACGTGAGCAGTTTGAAATTAGAACTCATAAGCGCATGCTGGATATTTTGGAACCCACACAGCAGACTGTCGATCAGCTCATGAAACTCGACCTCTCGGCTGGCGTAGATGTTGAAATTAAACTGTCAGCGATCTGATAGGAGTAAGTCGTGAGCGATATGAATACAGGTGCAGAAGCATCCACAGAAACCAACACCTCCGAGCAAGGACTGAAGCTCAACGGTCTTTTTGCGTTCAAAGAGGGAATGTCTACAATTTATAATGAGCAAGGCGAAGCTGTTCCGGTCACGGTTCTTCGCTATGAACCTTGGGTTATTTCTCAAATTAAAACTGCCGACAAAGATGGATACGAAGCTGTTCAGGTTGCATGTCAGCCGAAGAAAGCGAAGAATTCCACAAAGGCTGAAAAGGGTCATTTGTCTAAGGCTGGCTTTGAGAATGGGGCTCAGTATGTAAAAGAGCTTCGTCAGACTCTCCCCGAAGGGGCCACTCTCGGCGCTCAGGTCTCCATTGAAAGTCTTGCAAAGGGTGATTTTGTTAAAATCACTTCTAAATCAAAAGGTAAAGGTTTTGCGGGCTCCGTAAAGCGTTGGGGTTTTGCTGGTGGGCCTGCGTCCCACGGTTCTAAATTCCACCGTCGTCCCGGTTCGTCTGGTAACAGAACTTGGCCGGGTCGTGTAATGCCAGGGAAGAAGTTCCCAGGTCATCTTGGCTCTGAAAATATCACTGTAAAAAACGTTGAAGTGGTTGAAGTTAATACTGCTGAAAATGTTCTTTTGGTGAAGGGACCAGTTCCTGGTGCTAAAAACACTTTAGTGAAACTAGTGAGAGAATAGTTATGGCAGTAGTTAACGTTCTTAATTGGAAAAAAGAAAAAGTAGGCCAAGTAGATCTGGCTGCAGATGTGTTTGAAGCTCCGGTAAAAAAGGATATTCTCCACAATGTAGTTCAATGGCAATTGGCAAGTCGTCGACAAGGTACTCACATGACCAAGACAAAGGGTTTGGTGAGTGGTGGTGGTAAAAAGCCATTCAAACAAAAAGGAACAGGTAATGCTCGTCAGGGTTCGACTCGTTCTCCTCTGATGCCTGGCGGTGGTACTATGTTCGGTCCCCAGCCTCGTAGCTACGCATACGTTCTTCCTAAGAAAGTGCGTCGTTTGGGTCTGAGCATGGCGCTTTCCCATTTGCACAGTGAGGGAAAGCTTTTTGTAGTCGACAGCATGAAATCTGAAGGCAAGACCAATGAGCTTCAAAAAAGACTGAAGTCTTTTGGCTTAAACAAAGCAGTTCTCATTGATGCCAACGTTGATGAAATGTTTAGCCGCGCAAGCCGCAACCTGGAGTCCTACAAATACTTCCCTGTTGAGGGTTTGAATGTGTTTGACCTGTTGAAGTATGATGCTGCAATTATCACTAAAGAGTCTGTTGCGAAAATCGTCGACAGATGCTCACTGGAGAAGGCGCGATGAAACAAGTAATTAAAGCCCCTCTCATTACTGAGAAGAATACTTATCACAACGCTGCAGGCGTATACGTTTTCGAGGTTGATTTAAAATCCTCTAAAACAGATATTCGCACAGCTGTTGAGAAAAATTTTAAGGTTAAAGTTGACAGTGTGAGAACGAGCGTCTGCCGAGGACACTCTAAAAACACAAAATTTGGTGCAACAAAAGTTCCTTACTGGAAAAAAGCCTATGTTAAGCTTGCCGCCGGTGAGAAAATTGCACTCTTCGAGGGAGTTTAGAGATGGGGATCAAGGTATTTAGTCCACGCTCTGATGGCAGAAGGGGAATGACAGGTTTTGACTTCAAGGAGATTACCAAAACAACTCCGGAAAAGTCTCTTTTGGTTCCTCTGAGTAAGAAAGGTGCCCGCAACAATCATGGTCAAATCACCATGAGACATATTGGTGGCGGTCACAAACGAAAATATCGTTTGGTTGATTTCAAACGTGAGAAGCTTGAAGTACCGGCTAAGGTTGTGGCTATTGAGTACGATCCCAACAGAACCTGCCGGATTGCCCTGATTTCCTACGCTGACGGAGCGAAAGCCTATATCTTGGCGCCTGTTGGCTTGAATGTGGGTGACACTGTGGTTTCAAGTGATAAGGCAGATATTAAGCCTGGAAACTCGCTCTCTTTAGGCTCCATCCCTGTGGGAACAGTCATTCATAACGTGGAACTGCGCCCGGGTAAAGGCGGTCAAATCTGCCGCGGTGCTGGCGCAAGTGCAACTTTGGCTGGTAAAGGTGAAAAGTACTGTCAAGTTCGCTTGCCATCTGGCGAGTTGAAACAAGTATTGACCGTCTGCCGCGCTTCTGTAGGCCAAGTTGGCAATACAGATAACGAAAATATCTCTTTGGGCAAGGCGGGCCGTTCTCGTTGGAGAGGGATTCGACCTGGTGTTAGAGGTATGGCGATGAACCCTGTTGACCACCCATTGGGCGGTGGTGAGGGTGTGGGTAAAGGTCATCACCCTGTAACTCCCTGGGGTCAACCTTGTAAGGGATACAAGACAAGACATAATAAACGTACTGACTCTTCAATTGTTAAGAGACGCAAGTAGGGGTAAAAAGTGGCACGTTCAACTAAAAAAGGACCGTTCATTGACGATCATTTGATGAAGAAGATCGACAACGCGATCCAAAAAAATGATAAGAAAGTTATTAAAACTTGGTCACGTCGCTCTACAATTCTTCCTGAAGCTCTGGGGCTGACCTTTGCGGTTCACAACGGAAGAAAATTTGTACCCGTCTACGTGACAGAGAACATGATTGGTCACAAGTATGGTGAGTTTGCGCCAACTAGAACCTTCCATGGTCATGCAGAGAAAAAAGCGGCTCCTGCGGCAGCCTCTGCAGCGAAGAAATAATAAGGGTGATTTATGGAAGTTAAAGCAAGTTTAAAATATGCAAGAGTAGGCGCACAGAAAGCAAGATTGGTTGCTGATGTTGTTCGTGGGAAGGATGTGAACGAGGCTGTAAAGACTCTCACATTCTTAAATAAGAAATCAGCCGGACTCATTAAAAAGCTGATCGAATCCGCGGTTGCAAATGCTGAATATAAAAAGGTTATGGACGTAGACAACCTCTACGTAAAGTCCATCTGGGTTGATCAAGGACCTTCTTTGAAGAGATTCCGTCCTCGTGCCCAAGGTAGAGCTTTTGGTGTTCACAAGAAGACCAGCCACATTAACGTCGTTCTCGAGGAGAAATAGTCGTGGGACAAAAGGTTAATCCAATTGGGCTTAGAGTCGGAGTTATCAGAACCTGGGATTCTCGTTGGTACGCAAAAGGCCAACAATATCATGAGAATCTCCACGAAGATATTCGCCTCAGAAAATACTTAAAAGACAAATTGAAGCATGCAGGCGTTGCAAAGATTGAAATGGAGCGAGCTGCAAAAAAAATTAAGATTATTATTTCTACCGCTCGTCCTGGTGTGGTTATCGGGAAAAAGGGAACGGGAATTGATGCTCTTAAGGCGGATGTTCAAAAGTTGACTCCTAATGAAGTCTTCTTGAGTATTCAAGAAGTTCGTAAGCCGGATCTCGATGCTCAGTTGGTGGCTGAGAGCATAGCGCTTCAACTTGAAAAGCGAATTTCTTGGCGAAGAGCTTTGAAAAAAGCGATTGCAGCTGCTATTAAAGGTGGCGTCAGAGGTATTAAGGTACGAGTTTCTGGTCGTCTTGATGGCGCGGAAATCGCACGTTCCGAGTGGTACAATGAAAAGAGCGTTCCACTGCACACTTTAAGAGCGGACATTGATTACGGTACTGCTGAAGCATCCACTGCTTACGGTATCATTGGTCTTAAAGTATGGATCTATAAGGGCGACATTTTAAGTGCCCGTGAAGTTGAGGAGGCTGGCCGTGTTAAGTCCTAAAAGAGTTAAATGGCGTAAGCAATTCGTAGGGCGCGCAACAGGTGTTGCCGTTCGTGGTTCGAATCTGGATTTTGGGGATTATGGTCTTCAGGCGACTGAAGAACATCGTATGACAGCTCGCCAATTGGAAGCCGCTCGTATTGCAATTTCAAGAAGCGTAAAGCGTGGTGGAAAAATATGGTGCCGAGTGTTTCCTAATATTCCGGTAACAAAAAAGCCTGCTGAAACTCGTATGGGTAGCGGTAAGGGTAATCCTGAGTACTGGGTTGCTCGAATCCTTCCTGGGAAGGTTCTTTTTGAGATGAACGGTGTAACTCGCGAACAAGCTAAAGAGGCTTTTGAGCGCGCGGCACACAAGCTTCCATTTAAAACCAGATTCTTGGTGAGGGAGTAGTTGGAATGAAATACGCGGAAATTAAAGATTTGTCTGTTGTTGAGTTGAAGAAAAAAAGAGCTGGGTTGAGCGAAGAGCTGTTCCAGGCTCGTATTAAGAACACAATTGGTCAACTTTCGAACCCAATTGAAATTAGAAACCTTCGCCGTGATATCGCAAAAATCAATACGGCTATTGTAAAAAAAGTAGCTAGGTAATTGGGGAAGACTATGGAACAAAATTCTAGAGGACGTAGAAACGAAGTCGTAGGCGAAGTGATCAGCAATAAAATGGACAAAACCATTGCAGTTCTGATCTATAGAATGGTGAAACATAAAAAATACGGAAAGTTTGTTAAAAAAACGTCCGTGTTTAAAGCTCACGATGAAAAGAATGTGGCAAAAGTTGGCGATATCGTAAGAATCTACGAAACTCGTCCTTTGAGCAAAACTAAGCGCTGGGCGCTTAGCGAAGTCGTAGAAACAGTAAAAGGCTAGGGTGTCGTTATGATTCAAATGCAAACAAGACTCAACGTAGCTGACAACTCTGGGGCCAAAGAAGTATTTTGCATTAAAGTACTTGGCGGTTCCAAGAGAAGAGTGGCTTCAATCGGAGACATTATTGTTGTTTCCATTAAAGACGCTCTTCCTAATGCAAAAGTAAAAAAAGGTGATGTGGCTAAGGCAGTTGTTGTGAGAACTGTTCATAAACTGCGCAGACCAGATGGTTCTTATATCCGTTTTGATGATAACTCTGCAGTTCTTATCAATGCTTCCAAGGAACCTATCGGAACTCGTATATTTGGTCCAGTAGCAAGAGAGTTGAGAGCAAAGCAATTCGTAAAAATTGTTTCTCTAGCTCCAGAAGTGCTCTAAGAGGTGTGATGTGAATCGCTTGCAAGAAAGATATAACAAAGAGATCGCTCCTTCTTTGATGAAGAAAATGGGAGCTAAAAACGTAATGCAAGTTCCTCGTTTAGAGAAAATTGTATTGAGTGTGTGTCTAAGCGAAGCTGTTCAGAATCCAAAGATTCTGAATACGGTTGTTGATGAGATCACGGCCATCGCTGGACAAAAAGCTGTTATCACCAAAGCCAAGAAAGCCATCTCCAACTTTAAGTTGAGAGCTGGGATTCCTTTGGGAGTAAGGGTAACATTGAGAAGAGAGAAGATGTGGTCTTTCCTCGATCGTTTGAACACCTTGGCGCTACCGCGCGTGAGAGACTTCCGTGGTCTGCCAAGCAAAGGGTTTGATGGGCGCGGAAACTACAATATGGGTTTGAAAGAGCAAATCGTGTTCCCAGAGATCAACTATGATAAAGTTGATAAAGTTCGCGGTATGAATATTACAATTTGTACAACTGCTAAAAACGATGCTGATGGAAGATCTCTTCTTGAAGCACTCGGTATGCCATTCAGAAAATAAAAGGTTGGTGTCAATTGGCTCGTAAAGCAAGTATTGAAAAAAACAATAAAAGAAAAGCTCTGGCGAAAAAATACTTCAAACATAGAGAAGAGCTCAGAAACAAAGCAGTGGATATGAAGCTTTCAGAAGAAGAAAGAGCTATGGCTCGCAAAAAGCTTCAAGCATTGCCTCGGGATACTAATGTGAACCGTGTGATCACTCGCTGTGAATTAACTGGCCGTCCGCGCGGGAATTACAAAAAATTTGGTCTTTCAAGACTTGCATTCAGACAATTGGCTCTTGATGGCAAATTGCCAGGCGTAACTAAGGCAAGTTGGTAGAGGAAACTATGGATACAATTGCACAATTTCTAACAGTCATTCGTAATGCCGGCAATTCACGTCACGAAAAGGTGGATCTGCCAGCGTCTAAAGTAAGAGCCGGTATTGCTCAGATTCTAGCTAATGAAGGTTACATCCGTAGCTTCAAAGTAGCTAAAGATTCTAAGCAAGGTATTATGCGCGTTTACCTGAAGTATTCTGAAAACGGCGAACATGCGATTACTGCTCTTGATAGAGTAAGCACTCCCGGTCGTCGCTTGTATGTAAAAGCAACTCAGATTCCTAAAGTCCGATCTGGTCTTGGTATGTGCATTTTGAGCACTAGCAAGGGAATTATGAGTGACAAACAAGCTACTGAGAAAAATCTTGGTGGCGAACTTCTTTGCACTGTTTGGTAGGTGAGACATGTCACGTATTGGTAAGGCCCCTGTCATTTTTGACGATAAAGTTACAGTCACTGTAACTCCCAAAAACGAAGTGATCGTTAAAGGAGCTAAGAGTTCCTTAAACATCGCGATGCAACCTGCTGTGACTGCGAAGTTGGATGGCAAAAAAGTTGTTCTGACTCGTGCTGACGACTCTAAAGAGAGCAAAGCTCTCCATGGGTTGTACAGATCACTTATTCAAAACGCAGTGATTGGTGTTACTAAAGGTTTCACCAAAGGTCTGGAACTTCATGGCGTTGGTTATCGCGCCAATGTTGCAGGGAAAAAGCTGGAACTGTCTTTAGGTTTCAGCCACCCTGTAGTTTACGATATTCCCGAGGGGATTGAAATTAAGGTTGATAAGCAAACTGCTATTAATATTACTGGCGCTAGCAAAGAACTTGTAGGTCAAGTAGCTGCAAAAGTTCGCAGTTTTCGTCCGCCCGAGCCTTACCTTGGAAAAGGTGTTAGATACGCTGGTGAGCATATCCGACGCAAAGCTGGTAAGTCTGCTGGTAAATAATAGAGGTGAGTTATGATGAAATTAAAAATGAGCAAACACACTAGTGAACGTAAGCAAAACAGACTCACTAAGAAAATTAGAATCAGAAAAACAGTCAAAGGGACTGAAGAGCGTCCTCGCCTGTGCGTATTCAGAAGCGGTAAGCATATGTATGCGCAGATTGTAAATGATGTAAACGGGCACACTCTGGCTGCGGCTTCTTCATTGAACCTTGAAACCAAGAGTTCTGGTAAAAATCTCGCAAAAGAAGTGGGAATGGCTGTTGCTAAAGTTGCTATCGCTAAAAACATTAAGACAGTGGTTTTCGATAGAAACGGTTACTTGTATCATGGTCGAGTTAAGTCTCTTGCAGAAGGCGCGCGTGAGGGCGGCCTCAATTTCTAAGGAGTAAATTGTGGAGAAAGTTTCAACAACTGAATTCGAAGAGCGTGTAGTGGCCATTAACCGCGTTACTAAAGTGGTAAAGGGCGGTCGACGATTTTCTTTCGCAGCACTTGTTGTTGTAGGGAATGGCGCAGGCGAGATCGGATTCGGTTCCGGTAAAGCCGGAGAGGTTCCAGAGGCTATCGGTAAAGCAAGCCGTGCAGCCAAAAAGAACTCTAAGGGCATTTCTTTGAAAGAAGGCACGATTCCTCACGAAGTAATCGGTAAGTTCGGGGCGGCGAAAGTTATTATGAGACCTGCGGCACCTGGTACAGGGGTAATTGCAGGGGGTGCCGTGCGGGCGGTTCTTGAGTCTGTTGGTGTTAAGGACATTCTCACAAAATGTGTTGGAACGCGCAATCCTCACAATGCTGTGAGAGCAACCATTGATGGATTGAAACAACTTAAACAGATGAAGCAGATTTAATTTGTCTGTGGAATGTGTAGGTAAAATATGGCAAAAACGTTTGTTGTGACATTAAAAAGATCTCTTATTGGTTGTACTCAGGATCAAAAAGATACAGTAAGATGCATTGGTCTAAAAAAGATTCGTCAAAGTGTTGAGGTTAAAGACACCCCAGCAAATAGAGGACAAATCATGAAGGTGCAACACCTTGTAGACGTTGCGGTGAAGGGGTAATTTATGAGTTTATTGAACTCGCTTTCTCCAAAAGCAGGAGCAAAACATTCTCCAAAAAGAGTGGGTCGTGGAATCGGCTCCGGTTTGGGTGGAACTTCTGGTAAGGGTCATAAAGGGCAGCTTGCTCGTACCGGTGGTAAGGTCCGCCGTGGTTTCGAGGGGGGGCAAACCCCTATGCATAGAAGACTGCCGAAATTCGGTTTTAGCAACGTCGCGTTCGCTACCGAATATGATATCGTAAACTTAAGCCAATTGAGCAAGCTTTCTGGTGAGGTAACTCCCGAAGTTCTTCAACAAAATGGTCTTGTTGGCAAGGGGCTGGTTAAGATCCTTGGTAATGGAGAGATTAAAACTGCTTTGACAGTGAAGGCCCATAAGTTCAGCGAGAGTGCAAAAAATGCAATCGAAGCTGCGGGTGGTAAAGTTGAGGTAATTAAATAGTGTCTTCCGTAGGTAGCATCGCTAAAAATACAGATCTTAGGAATCGAATCTTTTTCACGTTGGCCATGCTAGCGGTGTACCGCGTCGGAGTTCATGTGCCGACACCAGGAGTTGATGGAGGCGCTGTTCTCTCCTTTTTCCAGGCTCAAAGTGCTGGAATCTTTGGACTATTCAATACCTTTACGGGGGGCGCCCTTTCCCAATTTAGTATTTTTGCCTTGGGTATTATGCCCTATATCTCCGCGTCTATCATTTTCCAACTTTTAACATCAGCTGTTCCTTATTTGGAGGCGTTGAAAAAAGAAGGAGAACACGGGCGAAGGAAGATTAATCAGTACACCCGATATGCAACTGTAGCTCTGGCTATTATTCAGGGATATGGCATTAGTACTTGGCTCATGCATTCAACAAGTCCTAATGGTCATTCCTTAGTTCTTGCTCCCTATGTAGGATTCCTTCCATTCCAGCTAATGACCGTAATTACACTAACGGCAGGGACCTGCTTTATTATGTGGTTAGGTGAGCAGATCACTGAGCGTGGTATCGGGAACGGATCTAGTTTGATTATCTTCACTGGTATTGCAGCTGCAATACCTAACGGAGCTTCTCAGCTTTGGGAACTTGTGAAATCCAATGAAATGAAGGCCATTGTGGCTATTTTGTTGGTTTTATTCATGATCGCCATTATTGCTGCTGTTATTTACATGGAAGTGGCACAAAGACGTATCCCGATCCAATACTCTCAGAGACAAGGCGCTGGAATGCAGTCCATGCAGACACCAAGCAGCCACTTACCCATCAAAATTAACTTCTCTGGAGTGATTCCTCCTATCTTTGCGAGTTCTCTTTTGATGTTTCCCGCAACGATGGCGCAATTTGTTGGTGCGTCTTGGTTAAAATCTCTTCAAGAATCATTGAATCCATCAGGTGTTATCTACAATATTCTTTTTGTTGCCCTGATTGTTTTCTTTGCATTTTTCTATACAGAGATCGTTTTTAACCCAAATGAAGTTTCTGATAATTTAAAGAAATACGGTGGTTTTATCCCTGGCGTTCGCGCTGGTAAAAGCACTTCGGACTACATTCAGAAAGTTCTCGATCGTTTGAATGTTGCTGGGTGTGTTTATCTTTGTGTGATTTGTATTTTTCCTGTTGTATTGACAAGTCAATTAAATGTCCCTTTCCACTTTGGTGGAACAAGTTTGTTGATCCTCGTTGGTGTTGCACTTGATACGGCTCAACAAATCCAATCTCATATTTATACTCAAAAATATGAGGGCTTCTTAAAAGGGGCTAAGATAAGAAGCAGAAGGGTGACGTTTTGAACATCATCCTTTTCGGAGCACCCGGAGCTGGTAAAGGAACGCAATCGGCCCTCTTAATTGAAAGATTAGGGATGATGCAAATCAGTACGGGCGATCTTTTCAGAGCAGCGATTAAAAATAAAACTGAGCTAGGTGTTAAGGCTCAGTCCTATATGGATCAAGGACAGCTGGTCCCTGATTCAGTTGTAATTGGAATGGTTGAAGAGGTTCTTAAAAGCGGCGTTAAGAACTTCATACTAGATGGTTTCCCAAGAACAGTTCCTCAGGCCGAAGCTCTTGATGGGCTTCTTAATAAGTTGAAGCTTTCAATTTCTAAGGCAATTTTCTTAGAGGTTCCGAAAGCGGAACTTATGAGTCGATTGACGGGCCGAAGGGTTTGTAAAAATTGCGGAACTGTCTTCCACATAGTCAACAAACCCTCAAAAGTAGAGGGAGTGTGCGATAACTGTGGCGGCCAAGTAGTTCAACGCAACGATGATAAGACAGAGGTCATCGAAGCGCGACTAAAAAGTTATGATGAGTATACTGCTCCATTGAAGGAGTATTATATAAGGGCTCACAAATACGTTGAAATAAACGGGAATAGAGATACCGAGGAAGTTTTTTCAGATATTAAGAATTTAATTTCTTAGAATCTTAAAATACTCAAAAATACCCATAGACAAGGTGGGTACTCAGTGTTACGTTTCCGGACCGCATTTGTGTTTATGTGTGTTTTGGATTTGGGGCCAATGGCTTCCAGTACAGACGTGGGAATATGTTATGAAAGTTAGACCATCAGTTAAAGCAATCTGCAATAAATGTAAGATTATCAAAAGAAAAGGCGTGATTCGCGTTATTTGCGAAAACCCTAAACATAAGCAAAGGCAGGGCTAATCATGGCACGTTTACTTGGTGTCGATTTACCTAGAAATAAACGCGTGGAAGTTGCATTGACCTATATCTATGGTATCGGTCGTCCTCGCGCTCGTAAAATCTGTAAAGATGCTGGTATTCCTCAATCTTTAAGAACTGAGGGTCTTACGGATGAACAAATCGCTAAAATGCGCTCCATCATCGAGGCTAGCTTCAAAGTGGAGGGGGACCTCCGCCGTGAAGTGGGTCTTGCTATTAAACGTTTGATGGATTTGAACTGCTATCGTGGAATCCGTCATCGCAAAGGTTTGCCGGTTCGAGGTCAGAATACACGCTCCAATGCGCGTACTCGTAAGGGTCCTAAGAAGACTGTGGCAAACAAGAAAAAAGCCGTATAGTAGGAGTGGCTAGTCAATGAATAATGTCGAAAAAAAGCCTGTTGTTAAGAAAAAAGTTAAGAGAAACGTTCCACAAGGAAACTGCTACATTCAAGCTGGTTTCGGTAACGTGATCGTGACTATCACTGATCCTAACGGGGATACAGTCTCCTGGTCCTCCGCGGGACATTTGGGGTTTAAGGGAAGCCGTAAAGGAACTCCCTTTGCTGCCCAAGTTGCCGCTGAAGATGCAGCTAAAAAAGCCATGGAAGCAGGGATGAAGTCTTTGGACGTTTATCTTAAAGGCCCTGGCGCTGGACGTGAGCCCGCTATCAGAGCTTTGGCTGCGACTGGCATGAGAATCCTTTCCCTGAAAGACGTCACTCCCGTTCCTCATAACGGCTGCCGTCCACCTAAGCGTAGAAGAATCTAAGGAGATTTATCGTGAGCTGCATTAATCAAGGTGTTTGTAAACTTTGCCGTCGCGAAAACATGAAGCTATTTCTCAAAGGGGACCGTTGTTACACTGATAAGTGTTCTTTCGATCGTCGCCCTTATCCTCCTGGACAGCACGGGCAATCTCGTTTGAAATTCTCCGAATTCGCTCTCCAGCTTCGTGAGAAGCAAAAGACCAAAAGATACTATGGCGTTTCTGAAAGCCAATTCGTTAAGTATGTAAAAGAAGCGACCCGTTCCAAGGAACTTACGGGTACTGCGATGCTTAAGTCTCTGGAAATGAGACTTGATAACGTTGTTTATGCGCTGGGCTATGCAAACTCGCGCCGAGAAGCAAGACAGCTTGTTAAACACAATCATTTCCTTTTGAACGGTGAAAGAGCGAATATTCCGAGCATTATCGTTAAAAAAGGGGATGTGATTCAAGTCACTGAGGCCAGCAAAGAAGTTGTAAAGATCCAGTCCGCAATGCAAGCCGTTGCTAGAAGATCTGTACCCTCTTGGCTCGAAGCGGATCATGCTAACTTCAAAGGTGTTGTCAAAGACTCTCCAGTAAGAGACGATATTGCACTGCAAGTAGAAGAAAACATGATCGTGGAATACTACTCACGATAATTAATTCTCGGGGGAGACATGCAAGAGCATTATTATAAGTTTTGGAGAGAAATGATCAAACCTAAAGGTTTTGAGGTTGATCGCGAGACTCTCCGTGAGGATTACGCAAAATTCATTATCCGTCCCCTTGAAAGAGGTTTCGGTGTGACCTTGGGCAACTCGTTGAGAAGAATTCTTCTTAGCTCTATGATGGGATCTGCCATCACTGCTGTTAAGTTTGAGGGCGTTCTCCACGAGTTCACGACTATCACTGACGTCCTTGAGGATGTGACTGATATTATTCTGAATCTGAAGCAAGTGCGTTTTCGTCAATATACCAGCGATAGCTTGACTTTGAAGGTCTCCAAAAAAGGTCCGGGGAAAGTGACGGCAGCTGATATTCAAACTTCTGATAAAGTTGAAGTTTTGAATCCCGAGCAGCATATTGCGACTTTGGGTGCAAATGCGAATTTCAGTGCGGAAATTGTTGTTGAATTTGGTCGTGGATATGTTCCAACAGAAAATAGAGAGAAAGATCTCGCTGTTGGCTATATTGGCGTAGATGCTCTTTACAGTCCTATTAGCAAAGTAAATTACAGTGTTTCTAATGCTCGTGTTGGTCAAAGAACTGACTACGATGCATTGACCCTGGAAGTTTGGACCGATGGTTCGTTGAAGCCGGAGGAAGCTGTAGCTCTTTCATCTAAAATCATGAAAGAACAACTGCAAATCTTCCTTACTTTCGACGAAACCATGGAGCCTTCTGAAGAGGCCAGAGAGACTTCGTCTCCCACACTGAATGAAAACCTCTTCAGATCAGTAGATGACCTCGAACTTTCTGTTCGTAGCGCCAACTGCTTGAAGAATGCAAATATTCGTTACATCGGTGAGTTGGTTGTACGTTCCGAAGCGGAAATGCTCAAAACCAAAAACTTTGGTAGAAAATCTTTGAATGAAATTAAAGAGATTTTGTCCGAAATGGGCCTTGGTTTGGGTATGAAGATCGAGGGATGGCCACCTCCAGGATGGGATCCTAACCAGCCCCCTCAAAAGAGAGAAGCTCAGTAATTATTCTCGGAGTTAAAAATGAGTTCACACAGAAGAAGAGTTAAACATTTTAGTCGCAAATCTGGTCCCCGCAAAGCCTTGTTAAAAGGTATTCTGGGCTCTCTTGTTGAACACGGCCGTATTACTACGACTGTTGATAGAGCAAAAGAGGTTCGAAGACATATTGAGAAAGCCATCACCCTTGGTAAAAAAGGGGATTTGGCGACTCGACGTTTGCTGATCTCTAGATTCTCTAACGATGTCGTTGGTTCAACGATCGTGGACGATCTGGCGAAGCGCTTTAAAACCCGTCCCGGCGGTTATACCCGTATCATAAAAATTGGACGTCGTCCTGGTGATACTGCAGAAATGGCTTTCCTTGAATTCGTAGATTACGATTTCGAGGCTAAGGCTGCTGGGGCTGGCAAGGCTGCTGAAAAAGAAGCTGATGTTAAAGAGACAAAGAAAACAGCGACAAAAGCTAAAAAAGCGTCCGCTAAAATGGTCGCTGCTAAAAAGAAATCTGTTAAAAAGATTCAAAAGAAAAATAGAACTGCAGCGAGAGCTTAGTTTTATCTCCCAATCTTTTTAAAAATGATTAACATAGAGCCTAGGGAAACCTAGGCTTTTTGTTTTTTAAGGACATTAAATCCTAAGAGAGGGACTTCTATGAAGGAACATCTACGGGCTTTGTTGATTGTTGGAAGCGTTGCACTTCTCATCATCCTGGGAGTGATGATTTACCGGAATAATGGGGATCTTCGGGAAAGCGATGTCTCAGGCTCGCAAAGAAAGATTCAGATCAACCAGGCTCTTCCTGATTTTGAAGCCAAGGATCTCAACGGAAAGCCCCTTAAGCTCTCTCAATTCAATGGGAAAGTTGTCATTGTGAATTTTTGGGCTTCCTGGTGCGCTCCCTGTATCGAGGAGGTTCCCTCCCTTTTGAGTCTGATTAAAACCTTTCCAAATGATATTGTCCTCTTGGCGGTTTCCGGAGACTCTACTCAGGAAGATATTGATAGTTTTATGAAATCATTCCCAGAGATGAAGACCCTGCCAAATAGCTACGTCATTTGGGACGCGGATAAAAAACTATCGGCCCAGTTTGAAGTCCTTCGTTTGCCCGAGTCCTTTATCGCCGGGAGAGATTTGAAGCTTGTCAAGAAACTCTCGGGAACCATTGACTGGCACACTCCTGACGCCATTTCGTATTTAAAACAATTGGCATACCCTGAGGCTAAGTCCACTGCGACCTTACCCGTGGATACGCCCCAGGATGAACATACAGGCCAAGAGACCGCCAGGCCCAGGCAAGATCAGAAGGAGTGATAGCGCTTCTCGGCCGATCGACTAAAGGCCGAGCCGCTTTTTCAGGGCGTCGGCGGCTTTTTTGCCCTCCTCATTGAGCTTTTTCTTGGCCTGACTTTCTGCGTCCTTTTTTGCTTGATCCACTTTGCTTTCAACCTGCTTTTTTTGTGCATCCAACTGGGCTTGGGCTTTTTTGACCTCCCCGTCGAGCTGAGTGCGCAGGCTCTGCACCTGCTTTTCGATGGCTTCACGGTTTTTGCCGATCTCTTTATTCACATAAGCCTCAATTTGCTTTTGCGCCTCGGCGATTTTCGCCTCCACTTGCTTACGCAGTCCTTTTTCCAGTTCGCTTCCCAAGTTTGACGTCACGTTGAAGCTCATGCTGGGAAGATACCCCGAAGCGTCCCCCTTGAGGTTGATCACAGGAAGGTTGGCAAAGGTGTTCTTAAGAATGCTGTCGATATTTCCGTCCTTCGCTGTCACCGCGAAGTGAGCGGTCGTGAATTGATTATTGAGCTTCATCTGGAACTCTCTGAGGGCTTTTAATTGGCCCTCAATATTCAGCTTGCCCACCGCTTCTGTCAGGGCGATTTTCACATCCGGGGAATCCACCAGATCCGAACCGCGCAGAGGATAGGCGCCCACATCCACTTTGTAGGTGATTAAACTCTCCGGCTTGGTGTTATCCAGAACAAGCTTCAAAAGAACCCCGCTGATTTGATCAGCCGGAAAATCCCCGCTTAAGGTCGCTACCGTCGGGCGCCCGATGAGAGCTTGGTGGCTGGTGATATCAAGAATTTCCCCGCGGATATTGCCGGCCTTTGGGGACATTCCCGCCTGGGAACTGATGGCGGCCCTTTTTAGCCAGAAAAGGGGGTAGGAGTTCCTTCGGCCAAATTCATAGCTGACCCCTCGTTCACGGGGATGCGGCTGCAGGGGAATCTCCTCCTCTTTATCCGCTTTTCCGGTCACCTTATCCATGTACTTGGGCGGAATGTATTTTTCCGCCATCGCCCGGTAGTGATTTATCTTTGCCCTGTACTTGCCCAGATACTTGTTGAAAAGGGCCCGGGTCAGGTCCTGGGTGTTTATCGAAGGGATGCGAAAGCGGGTCTCCAGAGCTTTGATATCAGACTTCACTAAAGCATCCAGTTCGCGGACGCTGGCCTCAAGGCCTTTGAGTTCCTTGTCCAAGTCCTTTCCGGTAGAGCCAAGCTGCTTGTAATAGGCATCGGCTTGTTTTGCAATGGCATCCAGTTCCTGCAAAGAGGCCTGAAGCTCTTGGGGGGATTTAAAGTCCTTGATTTTAACCTTGTTCAGGCGCTCGTTTAAAGCTTGCAGGTCTTTTCCCTGAGGCAGGGTTTTGAGTCTTTCTTCCCACTGTTTTTGTTTGGTTTTGAGGTCCGCCTCCAACTCCTGGGCTCTTTTCTTTGAAGCCAGTGTGCCTTCGATTTTTCCCAGCTGCGCTTGGGCATTGGCCCCCCCCAAGATGGCGGCCAGATCGCCCAGCATATTGTTTGCGTATTCCTCTTGCGCTTTAGCGAGAGCTTCTTCCTTCAGCTTTTCGGCTTCCTTCTCGAGGACGCCGGGCCCGGGTTTGGGAGGAAGTTCCGGAGGAGCCACCTTTCCGGGATGTTTTCGGATCGTGGCAAATTGGATGTTTTCAATTACGGCCTCGTTAATCAGGATCTTCGCCCTTAAAAGCGCATCCCAGGACATGCCCCAGCGGATATCCCCGATCTCAATGATGTTTTGTGCGGGTTTGTCCGCGTCAGTGATCTCAATGCCTTTGATTTGCAGCGTGGCCTTTAAAAAGCTGGTCCGCAAGTCCGCAATATTCACCTCGGCCCCGACCGCCTTATAGCCGGCCCACTCAAGGCCTTTGCGCAGATTGTGATCGAAGAAGAAGTGAAAGTAGACGTAAATCAGGGCGCAAAAAACAAGAAAAGGAATGACGGCATTCCAGCGGATCGGGCCCTTGGCTTTCTTTTGGGAGTCGTGTGGTTTTGTCATTTCTGTTACCCGTAGAGTTCGTTGTATTTTGTGTACCAGCTATAGAACTTTGTTGTCGCAAAGGCCTTCCACAGGCGTGTGCCTTTCAGTCGGGCAACGACCGTTTCCCGGTACTTCACAATCAGGAGACGGAATAAAAAGAACGCCGGGATAACCAGGATCAGCCCCACCACCATTGAGCCCATGACAATGGAGTTGTTAAACCGGGTCAAGGGAACCAGAGGCATATTGTACATCTGGACAAATAAAGGGCGAAGGGCCGGTGCTTCGAGCACGCTTCGCCCCAATTGATCCGCGAGAGGATCAAAGAGGTAGGCGATGAATTTAAAAAAGAAAGCCGCCAGAAAGGCCGCCCCCATTTGAATGCGGAAAAAGAAGACCAGGAATAAAATGAGAAAAGTCTGGATGGATAAAAAGGGGGAAAACCCCAGAATCAAGCCACAAGCCAGGCCTGAGGCCAACTGGTTGGTTCCCGTTTCAGAATTCAGAAGCTGGAAAAATGAAAATATTTGTTTTAGAAGTAAGGTCATTGCTTCTCCCGCAAACAGTGAAAAGGATCTCTTTTAAGTAAGCTTAGGAAGCGGGCTAAACATTGGCAATCTTTTGTGTTTTCGCGGCGAGTAGAGGTTTGGGGTCGGTAAAAACGCCCGTGCTTCCGCCCAGCTTCTTTGGTAACATAAGAATTCAAGAGTGAGGTGTCCGTGGATTACAAAGCCTATATCCGAGAAAGTTTTCAGGCGGCCGCAAAGAATATGCAAGCCTTGTCCCAGTCTGAAGAAGTCCTTAATAATTTTGCCGCTGCCGTGAATGCGATTGTGGAGTCCTATAAAAAAGGGGGATGCATGTATATCGCGGGTAATGGCGGGTCCGCGGCGGACGCCCAGCATATCTCCGCGGAGCTGGTCGGGAAACTGGCTCAGGACCGGACCCCCATTCGCGCGTTCGCGCTCACCGTGGACACGTCTTATCTGACGGCCGTTGGGAATGACTACGGGTATGATCACATTTTCTCGCGGCAAGTGACGGGCTTGATGAAACCCGAAGACACCTTTCTGGCCATTACCACCTCCGGGAATTCCTCCAACATCATCACGGCTCTTCAAGCTTGCCGCAAAGTGGGTGCCACCAGCGTTTTGCTTTCTGGAAAAGATGGAGGGAAGATCAAGGCCATGAATCTGGCGGACCATTATATTCTGGCTCCGGGCTCGAATACGGCGAATATCCAAGAGGCCCATATCGTCACCTATCACACGCTTTGTTTTATGATTGAAAAGGCCTTGGTTGAGGCCGGATTGGTGAAATACTTTTGATGGTCAAAGGTGAAAAGTCCCTGGAGGGCTTTGGTCAGCAATCCTGTTTGTTTTTGGACCGGGATGGGGTGGTGATCCCGGATATCCCCTATAATACGGATATTTCGAAAATCACTTTGAAGCCCGGTATTGGGGAACTGATTAAAAAAGCCCATCATCTGGGGCACTGGGTGACGATCGTCAGCAATCAATCAGGATTGGGGCGGGGGTATTTTTCCTGGAGCGATTACCGTAAAGTCCACCAGAAGATCTGCCGTCTTCTGGCGGCAGAAGGGGAGTGGGTGGATCTGGCCCTCTGCGCCCCCTATTATGAAGGGACTCCGTATAAGCAAGCCCAAGCCCGTCCCCACTACCGCAAACCTGATGTGGGCATGTTTAAGCATGCGGAAGAGGAATTGGGGGTCTCCTTTGAAATTTCCATGATGGTGGGTGATAGCGCCACGGATCTCATTCCCGCCCACCAGTGCGGGATTAAGAAGCTGTACCTTATTAGCTCGGAGAAGTCCGAGGGGGAGTTAGCCAAGCTGGCGGATTATCAAAAGGCGTCCCCGGAATTTGCATTTCAATTTATCAAGAGCTTCTCGGAAATTCTGTTTTAGGCCTCCACGGAGGCTTGCTCTTTTCGTTGCATGTAAAAGTAGGCCCCCGTCAGGCCGAAGAGAAATTGGGCCACTTGCAAGGCCGTAATCACCGAGGGCCCCAGATCGGTGGCATGACCGGTATAGATATTAAAAAGAAAATAGAAAGCGGCCTGGCCCACACCCACCCCGGCCGGAGCCACCGGAATGGCCGTTGCCATAAAGCCCAAGGGAGCGACCAGGAAATAGGTTTGCCATTTCATCTCTGCGCCCAGACCCGATGCGGTTCCCGCAAGAATCATGAAAAAGATAGAGAAAGATTGGGCCAGCAAACTAAGAAGAACACTGCTGAGCAAAGAGCGGTAGTTGCGCCCGTACAAATGCAAGGATTCATAAATCCTTGTGGTTTTTGAATGCAAGGGAAGCTTCTGCAGAAGTCTCTTTAAAGTGCCCCGGTCATGGATTTTCTGGGAGAACACCAGGGCCAAAGCGGCGGAGGATAATAAGAACAAAGTGAGAATCAAAGTCCAAAGCAGGCGCAGGGAGCTGTTGTTATGGACCAACTCCCAATCAAAAAGCATGGCCAGAAGAGCCATAAGAATCATCGCGTAGAGACCCAGCACCCGATCCATGAGAACGCTGGTGGCCGCTGTCATTTTTGATTCGGGGTGATCTTTGCTGAAATAAAAGGCCTTTACCAGATCGCCCCCCACTCCGCCAGGGACGGCGAAGTTAAAGAAGATCCCGATCATGGTCAGCTTAAAGGTTCGCCAAGAATTCAAGTGATGGTTTTGGGTCTGCAGCAGCATGCGCCAACGTTCACTTGTCAGGTACATGTTGGCGAAGATCAACAAGATCCCGGGGATAAGATATTCAGGCTGTAACAGGGTGGTCAGGGCCTTAAAGTTGAGTTTTCCCGATTGCACAAGCCAAAAAATAAGACCCAAGGCAAAGGCAACTTTGATAACTTGAATCATGATATTCTTGGCTTTTTTACGCATGTCCTAGACTTATCGAACTAGAAGTGAGTTTGCCAGATCTTTTGCAGATTCTTGAGCATCGCTTCCAAGTTTCTCAGCGGGAGCGAAGTCGGACCGTCGCAAAGAGCCTTCTCGGGGTTCGGATGGGTTTCCAAGAAAATGCCATCCACGCCCACGGCCATCGCAGCGCGGGCCAGAGGCCATACCATTTCTCCGCGACCGCCGCTACTTTCGCCGGTGGCGCCGGGAAGTTGAGTGGAGTGGGTGGCATCCATGATGACGGGGAATCCCAGTTTGCGCATTTCCACCAGGCCCGTCATGTCATTAATCAATCGGTTGTAGCCAAAGGTGGTTCCGCGTTCGCAAAGAAGGATCTTGGGATTGCCGGCCGCCACGGCTTTGTTGGCAATCGCTTTCATATCCCACGGAGCGAGGAACTGACCTTTTTTAATATGAATCACTTTCTGGGTTTGTGCCGCCGCCACCAACAAGTCTGTCTGGCGGGATAAGAAGGCGGGGATTTGCAACACATCCGCCACTTTGGCCGTGTCCTCCACCTGAATCGTTTCATGCACATCCGTGAGAAGGGCGCAATTCAGCTCGCTTTTGATTTTATCAAGACTTTTAAGGGCGTTCTCGGTGCCGGGGCCGCGGAAGCTCTGAGCGCTTTGGCGGTTGGCCTTGTCAAAAGAGCACTTCAGGATCCAGGGAATCCCCAGAGCTTTGGTGACTCTCTGGATTTCCCGGCCGGTTTCCAGCACCAGCCCTTCGTCTTCGATAATATCGGGTCCGGCAAAAAGCACGAAATTCTTTCCATCCCCCCACGTGATAGTTCCTTGGGAAGTTTGGAGGGACACTGTTCTTTCAAGGGCTCTAAAACCGGTGCTGGACATGGGAATTCCTTATTTCAATGCGCTGGTAACAGCTGCGATAATTTTATCCTGTGTTGCTGTATCCATATCCGGATACATTGGCAAGCTAATCACATGCTCTGCGGCATGGCGCGCCTTGCTGACGTCATGGGTGCAGGGCGTGTTTTCTTTATACCAAGGCTGGTCCGGCATAATGCGCGGATAGTGGATGGCTGTGGGCACTCCGGCTTCAGAGAGTTTTTTCTGGAACTCGGACCGCTGGGCCACGGACACCGTGTACTGGGCCCAGACACTGTCACGGTCGGATTTCACCGTGGGAACGGCAAAGCCCGCAGTTGAGATCGAGGCAAAGGCTTCATTGTAACGGCGAGCGATTTTCTGGCGCTGTTCCACTTCCCAGTCGTATCTTTCCAGTTTGGCCAGAAGAATGGCGCACTGAAGAGTGTCTAGACGGCCATTGATCCCCAAACGGGTGTGGTAGTAACGGGACTCAGACCCGTGCTCGCGGATTTCCTTCATGGCTTTAAGAAGCCCTTCATCATTGGTGAAAACCGCGCCCCCGTCCCCGTAGCAACCCAAAGGCTTCGCTGGGAAGAAACTAGTGCCGCCGGCCACAGAAGCGTTTCCTGACTTCACTTTTTTATAACGGGCGCCGTAGCTTTGAGCGGCGTCTTCGATCACATGCAAGTTGTGTTTTTGCGCCAGGGCATTGATTTCATCCATGTCCGCCATTTGTCCATACAAGGAAACCGGGATGATGGCTTTGGTTTTGGGAGTGATGGCTTTTTCAATCGCCTTTACATCAATATTGTAGGTCAGGGGATCAATATCCACATACACCGGCTTTGCGCCCACCAAGCAGATGGTTTCGGCCGTGGCGATAAAGGAGAAGGCCGTGGTGATCACCTCGTCGCCGGGGCCGATTCCCAAAGCCATCATCGGGAGGACAAGAGCATCTGTTCCGCTGGCACAAGTCAGGGCGTACTTGGAGCCGGTGTGCTGGGCCAGTTTCTGTTCCAGTTCGGCGATTTCAGGGCCGTTGACGTAAGCCCCATGATCCAGCACTTTCTGGATGCGGGAATCAATGGATGTTTTAAGAGCCTTATATTGTGTTTTCAGGTCAATAAACGGAATACTCATGAATTAAATCCTCCTGAGGAAGGTTCAATTATGTCTCTCCCGTCGTGAATTGTCTATTTCTCCGAGAGAAAAAAGCAGCGTAAAAAAAATTCCCCACGGAGGGCTTGTGCCTTTTCTTAAACACTGTCGTGAATAAGACTCAATCCGGAATGACAATCTGAATCAATGTGTGGCTATTACTGGACGATTTCTAGGGCATTTGCTTTCATGGCCTTTTGTCAGGAGGATCAGTTGTGATTCCAGTCATACTATCTGGTGGAAGCGGCACGCGTCTGTGGCCTGTGTCGCGGGCGAATTTCCCTAAACAGTTTTGTGATCTTTTCGGGGACTCCCTGCAAAGTTTAACTTTAAAGCGCTGCCGGCCCTTGGGAGACCCATGGATCATCACTGCCGCCCATCTGAAGACCTTGACCGAGGCCAATCTCAAGGACTTGCAGATGCCAACGGTTCAAACAATTTATGAGCCTTGCCCTAAGAACACGGCGCCGGCGGTGGCGGTTCTCGCCCATATTTTGGTGCAACGAGGTCTCGGCGAAGAGATTGTGGGGGTTTTCCCCTCAGATCATCTCATTCAGAACGAGGACGCTTTTTACAAAGCCGTGGCCGATGCGGAAAAGTTGGCCCGGCAAAATAAAATCGTCACCCTGGGAATTCAGCCGGATCATCCCGCCACAGGCTATGGTTATATTCAGAAAGAGGGCTCCTCCAACCGGGTTCTTAAATTTCACGAAAAGCCCGGCCGGGAGTTGGCTGAGAAATTTCTTGCCTCGGGAGATTTCTTTTGGAACGCGGGCATGTTTATCTTTAAAGCCAAAACCATGTTGGAGAAGGTGCAAAAGCTTCAGCCGGAGATTTTCCGCCTGGTCTCGGAACTAAGGGCGGATTTAAGCAATCTGCGGGAAGTCTATGAGAAGTTCCCCGGCATTTCCCTTGATTATGCTGTCATGGAACGTCTCGGTCCTGAGGAGTTGGCCTGCGTGCCGGCGGATATGGCCTGGAGTGATGTGGGCTCCTGGGATGCAGTGGCGCAAATGAAGCCGGGGTCGTCCTCCCCGACGTCGATGGAAATCCAGGGCCGGGATAACTTTGTCTTCGGACGGGAGGGGAGGATGTACTCCTTTGTCGGGACCGAGGATCTTATTCTGGTGGACACGGCCGATGCAGTGATGGTGGTAAAGAAGGGGCAGTCCCAAGAGGTCAAACAGGTCGTCGAGGCTTTGCAAAAGCAGGGATCGAGTCTTGCAAAGGACCATGTTTTTGAGATACGCCCTTGGGGGGCTTATGAAATCCTGCGCGACACGCCTTACTTTAAATCCAAAATCATCACCGTGAATCCCCACTCACAAATTTCTTATCAGTCCCATGGACGTCGGGCCGAGCATTGGATCATGACCCGCGGGGAGGGGGAGGTGGTCCTGAATGAGGAAGTGATTGCCGTAAAAAGCGGCAGCCATATCTTCATCCCGATCGGGGCCAAGCACCGTATCCGCAATAACACCGGGGAGATTTTGGAGTTCGTTGAGGTCCAGTTGGGAAGTTATTTCGGCGAAGATGATATCGTTCGATATCAGGACGACTATAAGAGAACATAATTGAATATAACGCGTGACTGTTTAATAAAAGTTTAGTGATAATTTTCTCATGAAAATACTGAGAAGATTATCCCCCCTTATCTTTGCCTTGATTCATAGTCAGACGGCCTTGGCCAATGTGCTTGGAACCGATGCCCAGACGTTTAACCCCGTTTCCAACGGCCTGGACTTTGTGACAGTTCACTCCTCTGCCACCCTGGAACCCGGGATGGTCAATATTGGTTTTTTCCTGAACTATGCGGTGAACTCCCTGCCTTATGTCTATGGCGTGGGGGGCAGCGGGCAGAACCGTTTGAAATTTAATGACCGGCTGTTTTCTTCGGATTTGAACTTCGGCATTGGTTTGCGGGAGAACTGGGATATCGGGTTTTCCCTTCCTTATTTGATTTCCCAACAAGTGGATGATGGCGGGCAACTGGGGCGTTACAGCCAAACCGGAGCCACCGGGCAGAGAATCAATACTAAGTACCGCTTTCATAAAGGGGAGAAATGGGGCTGGGCTGCGGTGGCCACGGTCGATAAGAGCTTGGTCGAGAACAATCCCTACACGGGAGAGTCCCCGGGACCGACTTTGAACTTGGAGCTCGCCACGGACGTGATGGTCAACAATGTTCTTTGGGGGTTTAATATCGGTCACCGCTGGCGCTCTCCGGGCTCAAGCCTGGTGGCGGCCTACGGGATTTCCCCTTTGCCAAATCAATGGATTTACTCTCTTGCCGCTAGCTATCTTGTCACCAGTTGGGATACCAAACTGATCTGGGAACTTTATGGAAGTTATCCTGACGGTAAAGGGAAAGACGGGGAGACCGTGAATATTTCCGACCGGGAACGCTCATCCCTGGAGACCCTGGTGGGGGCCAAATATGATATGACGACAAATTTGGCTTTTCACGTGGGCGGGGGGACGGAAATTTACCACGGGACTGGAACTCCGGCCTGGAGGGTCTACTCGGGTGTGAACTATGCGTTTGGGCCGACTTGGGGAAAAACCCCGGAGGCTCCGACCCGGGACGTGACGAAGATCCCCAAGGTGCAAAACTTCACTCTGACTTATTTGCGGTTTAAGTTTGACTCCACGGAACTTGATCCCAGCTCTTATAAGAATTTGGATATTGTTATAAAAATGATCCGTGAAACCCCCAACGTCCAAAAAATCACCATCGAGGGCCATACCGACTCAGTGGGATCGGAAATGTACAACCAGCGCCTGAGCGAGTCCCGGGCCAAGACCGTGAAAAATTACCTGAAAGACCATATGCCGGAACTCAACCAAGTCGTTTATCAGGACATCGGCTACGGTGAGAGCCGTCCCATTGAAAACAATGGAAACTACCAGGGGCGCGCGAAGAACCGCCGGGTCGTGATCCGGGTGGCGCGTAAGATCCTGGTTAATGACCGGCCTGAGACCGAAGAAAGCTCCATCACCTTCTAACCAAGATGTTTGAAGGTGCGGAAATAAGTCCGGTAATATCTTCATAGCCCTAGAAGGCCTCTGACTTTTGGGGGAAGGCCCCTTATAAAGCCTTCCATGAAAACACTCATGTTGGCTCTTATGACCTTGGCGGTGAATCTGGTGGTGGCGGCTCCCGTGGATCTGCTCTCGTTTCAGACTCCGGCTAAAAATCAGGGAAATTCCGATCATTGCGCCTTTTACGCGACCACGGCCTTGCTGGAAAGCGCCCTTAAGATCTCTTTTGGGAAGGACTTTGATATTGCTGAGTCCTTCGAGGTTCATCGCTCAAAGGTTCTTCACCACCAGCGCCCTGAGGTGGAATTTGGCGACACCTATCAGTTATTGGAGAACTTTCAGAACGATCAGTATTTTCGCACCGAAGACGGGCGACAAATCTCTTTTCGGGGGTTCAAATTTCAAATGCTGACGAAAATGTGGGACCCCCGGCCTTGGTCCGCGATCATTGCCGACCAGCTTAAAAAACGGCGCCCCGTTGTCATTACTTTGAAGGTGGCTGTTCCCCATGTGGATGATAAAACGGGGGTCTTTGTTTACAACGACGAGATCAATGAAAACTGCGCAGCCCGGAAGATCCCTTGTGGGGGGCATGCGGTTTTACTTGTGGGCTACGATGAGGAAAGAAAAATATTTGTTTTTAAGAATTCCTGGGGACCTGCTTGGGGAAAAAATGGCTATGGTTTTGCCTCGGCCGATCATATCAACCGCTTCTCAGATCAGCCGATGACCGGATACTTCGACTCCCTGGTCTCGCCGGTTTTGCTGGATTGAACTTTCCCCGGCCTCAGGGGGCGGGGGGAGGACTTTCCTCCGAGACCTTCTCGCTGCCGGCTGTTGCAGGGCGTTCGGGCTTTCTGGGGGCAAGGCCACTGAGCGCGGGGCCGTTGAGGACTTCTCCCATCTTGCTAAAGCGGGATCCATGAAACGGGCAATCCCAGGTTTGCTCGGTCTCGTTCCAGTGCACTACGCCCCGCAGATGGGGGCAGGCGGCGGAGAACTCATGGAATCCGCCTTCAAGGTCCCGATAAACGGCAAACTTATGAATCCCCTCCATAAATATCCCCCCTTCTCCGGGGGCGAGGTCCTCCCGGCGTTTTTCCTCTTTATAGGTCGCAAACCAGTCCGCGTACTGCATGGCTCCCCGAAGGTTTTCCCGAGCATAGGTGTCCAGGCACTTCCAGTTAAAACGTCCGGGATCGTAGAGCGCGGCGTATTTATTGTCTCGGCCCGCGATTAAATCCGAGAGGATCCCTCCGGCAATGGTTCCGTGGGTGGTGCCGTGGCCGGAATCCCCGCTCACGATATAAACATTTTTTTCATCACCGGGATTGCGGCCGATATAGGCGAGACCGTCGATGGGTTCAATGATCTGGCCTGACCAATGATAAAGAACTTCCGGCGCAAAGCCGAGGCGGGCATGGACCCAGTCCCGTAGTTTCAGGTACTGTTTTTCGGGGTGCTCACATTGACCCACCCGATGGTCTTCCCCTCCCACGATCAGCACGTCGTAGTCTTGGCTTGGGTTGAATTTCATGCGCACGTAGTGATATGGATCCGAAGTGTCCCAGAAAAGTCCCCCATGAATCTGCCCCACGGGCACCTTAATGCCAATCGCATAGGTCCGATAAGCGGCTTCCTTTGTGTGCATGGTGACGAGATCATTAATGGGGACGTTGGTGGCGACCACGATATGTCGGCAGTTGATGGTCGCCCCCGTGTCGGTTTTAACATAAGCCTCAGGGCCCCCGACCACCTGGGTTGCCCGGGTTTGAAAATAGATCTCCCCGCCCATATTGGTAACCGCCTGGGCAAGACCTTTGAGGTATTTTAAAGGATCTATTTGCGCCTGGTGGGGGAAGTGAAGGCAGGGGCCGGATTCAAAAAACGCCACCGGAGCTCGAGAGAGAAAGCCGACTTCACTGAATCCGGCTTCGTGGGCTGCGGCCATTTCCTCTTTCAGATAGTTGATATCATGTTCCGGGCCGAGGAAAAGATATCCGTCTGTGCGCATAAACTCGCAATCGATAGCCGCTTCGTGGACAATATGCTCAATCATTTGAATGGCCTCGGTGTGACTTTCATAAGCCAGGCGGCTGCCCTCCGGTCCGTGCCACTTCTTTAGAAGGGCGTAGCGGTCATCCAGAGCGTTGGAGAGGTGAGCGGTGGAGAGCCCGGTTTCATTTCTCCCAAAGGATTCCTTGTCGATCACCAACACCTTGACGCCTTCTTTTAAAAGACGGTAGGCGGTGGTAAGACCACTAATGCCGGCGCCGACGATACAGACGTCTGTTGTGCGGTCCGTGTGGAGGGGAGGATGTTCGGGACCTTGGATTTCCTGCCAAATCGAGTGAGTCTTTTGCTGAAAGTGAGACATTTTTTTTCTCCTTTTTGCGGGATGTGGATATTAACAATGCGGACCTTCTCTTTTTCCAACTGCGCCAGCTTCTCCGCCACATAACTGCGATGACAGTCGGAGGCGTCCGCCTCGTAACAAAGCAGGGCGAGGCCTCTTTGGTGCATGCGCTTTCGCAGAAGCTCCAACTCCTCCGGGCGCTTTGGCAGAATTTTTTTCTCGTAATCTCGAAACATCTTTTCCCGAGTTATGAGACCGGCTTTGGCCTGCTTCCGCCACTCCGTCGGGGTGCCCAGCCCCGGCAGGTGAAGGTACTCAATCTCATGGGCTTTTAAACCTTCTCCTAAAAGGCGTTTGGAGAAACCCTTTTTCCGGCTGACGGGATTTTTACGTAAATCCGCAACCAGCTTCACGCGATGCCGTTGGAGAGTTTCAATGAACTCCTCCAAAGTGGCGCCTTCATAGCCAATGGTATAAAGCCTCATAACTTGGATTCTAGCTGAGAGGCTTCGATGGTGCATTCTGTTATGCCGCAGTCGTTCTTCACCGGTTTTTGTGTTATAAGGGGATATGACGCGGGAATTTCGGAGAAACATCAAAGGGCGGGGAGCCAGTAGCAATGCCAGCTCCCGCTTTGATTCTTTAAACTATGAGGCGACGCCGGAGGAGTTTGATGCTTATCTGGAAGAAGAGAAACCTCTTCTAAAGACGGAATTGTTTAAAGATCACAGCAAAACCATCTTGACGGAAAATAAAAGTCCGGACATTGGTTTTAACTTTTCCGTGAACCCCTATCGCGGGTGTGAGCATGGTTGCGCCTACTGTTATGCGCGTCCCACGCACGAGTATCTCGGCGCTTCCGCGGGGCTGGATTTTGAATCAAAAATTTTTGTTAAAGAGAAGGCCCCGGAGCTTTTGCGCGAAGCTTTGATGAAAAAAAGCTGGCAGCCGCAAGTGATCGCCATGAGCGGCGTGACGGACTGCTATCAGCCCTTGGAGCGGAAAATGGAACTCACCCGTCGCTGCCTGGAAGTCCTGCTGGAGTTTCGTAACCCCGTTGCTTTAATCACCAAGAACCAGTTGGTGCTGAGGGACTTGGATCTTTTTAAGGAAATGGCCGTCTATGAAGGGGTCGCGGTGACGGTCTCTGTGACCACTTTGGATGCGGCTTTGGCTCGCGATTTGGAACCGCGCACGTCCCATCCCCAGGCCCGGATCAACGCCATTGCCGCTCTGGCCGAGGCGGGTGTCCCGGTGGGAGTGAACGTGGCCCCCCTAATCCCGGGGTTGACGTCGCACGAGTTGCCCGGAATTCTCAAAGCCGCGCGCGAGGCGGGGGCTCTGTTTGCGGGCTATACACCCCTTCGCTTGCCCCTGGCCGTGGCTCCGATTTTTGAGGAGTGGCTCGGGGTTCATCGTCCCCTTAAAAAAGAAAAAATCCTCTCCCAGATCCGGGATATGCGTGGAGGAAAGTTAAATGACTCCAACTTCGGAAGCCGCATGCAGGGGGAAGGCCCCATGGCGGAAAATCTGGATTCGATGTTTGCGGTTTATTGCCGCAAATTCGGCCTGAATCAAAAGCGATTTTTCTTATCGAGCGCCCATTTCCGCCGCCCCCCGCATGAAACTCGGCAAATGAGTTTTGATTTTGGAAAATAGGATCCGGTTTTTGCGGGATTACAGGGGGATTTCATGAAAATACGAATTTTCTAGGATCTTATTTTAACAATTTTTCTTCAATCTAGATCCCAGGAGGATCTATGAATAAGAATAAATCATCAGTAAAAAAATCGGGATCACAGAAAGACACGTCCGTTTCTTCATCCAACGAACCTGTCAGCTCCACCAACAAGGGGGACAACGGAAGCATTCGCGGCGGCCAGCAGAATAAAAAACTGGGCAACAAGTAGCGATGCCGGTTAGAAACCATAAAAATCCATCCTAAGCCTCAGCAAGACACCTCAGCTTGTCTTTGCAACTTTTAGACTCATCCCTGAGATTCTTATAAAACAACGCAGCTTCTGAAGACGAAATTATAAACCTCACCGGCATTCACGAAGTCTTTCGGGGGGCCGGTCCTTTTTCAAAGGAAGAAAAAATGGCAATGCGTAGTTTTAAAACCACAAAGGGAACGGAGTTACCTCTGCTGAATTTGCGTGGAAAAGAGTATCTGGAAGTCAAATACCGTCTGGTGTGGTTCCGGGAGGACCATCCGGACTGGTCGATTGAAACGGAATTGGTGTCGGTGACGGATGTCTCCGCCTACGCCAAGGCAACCGTTCGGGACGATAAATCAAGGGTGATCGCGACCTCGCATAAATATGAAAGCATCCAGGGGTTTCCTGACTTTATTGAGAAAGCGGAAACGGGTGCTATTGGCCGGGCTTTGGCGTTGATCGGGTACGGGACCCAGTTTTGTGCCGATGAATTGGATGAGGGGAAACGGATTGTGGATGCTCCTGTGGACATGAGGTCCGTGCGCGGAGGGAACTTCCCCAATGACCGGGTGGCCCCGCCTCTGTCTGAGGCCCGGGGGCTGGAGGAGAGTGAACTGAGCGAAGCGGGCGAGGAGTCCCCCGCTCCGGCGGCGGTTCCGAATGAACCTGGGGACTACACCGTGAGTTTCGGGCGAAAATACAAGGGCAAAAAACTGAAGGAGATTCCAAAACCTGAAATTGAAAGTTACATCCGCTGGTTGGAGAGCAGTGCCGATAAGCAAGGCACCCCTGTTTCCCGGCAGGTTCAGTTTTTAAAAGAGGCCTACCGGCGCTTCTACGGGGCGGAAGCCCCTGCGGCCCAACACTAAGGTGAGCCATGAATCCCTCCTTAAACCAGACGGGCGTGCCGCCCTCAGGCGAGCTGCCGTCTCTTTTTTCTGATCTTGAGAGTGGCCTCCTGATCGGCAGCGTGGAGCGGGTGGTGTTTTACAACCAAACGACCGGCCAGTGCCTGTTGGATGTGAAATCAGAAAGTTCCAAGGACCATGTCATGATCAGCGGCTTTCTACCCTCGGTGTACCCGGGGCAGAGCCTTTCTGCGGAAGTCCAAGAGATGCCGGGCAGTGGTGAAAAGCCGTTGACCGCACGGCATATGGAAGTCCGTCCGCCGCGATCGGAACGCAGTTTGCGGAAGTTTCTGAAATCAGAGGCCATGTCGGGGTTGGGGAAAAACGTCGCTAAGGCGCTGGCCGCCGCTTTTCCTGACAACTTATTCGCTATTTTGGACCTGGATCCGGCCCGCCTGGGGGACGTGCCGGGAATTGGACCCAAACGGCAGGCGCAGGTCATCGAAGCTTGGGAAAAGTTCGAGACCCTCAGCGAGTTCCGCGAGATTTTATTCCGTGAGTCCTTGCCCTTGGAGTGGGCGACGATCCTGTGGCCCTTTTACGGAGCTGAGACCCTCAAGGAATTCAATAAAAATCCCTACAAGATGGCGCGGGAGCACGAACTGCCATTTGATTTGATTGACGGTTATGCCCTGAAAAGAGGCTTCGCTTTTAATTCAGATGAAAGAGTGCGATGCGCCCTCCATGACTTGTTATGGTCGTACTACCGGCAGGGACACTGCGCCTACTCTGAAGAGAAGCTCCTGGAAGAGGCGCAAAGAAAGCTGAACGTCGACCCGGAACTCCTGGACGAGGCCTTGGAGATGGAATTGGTCACGGAGCAATTTGTGGACGACACCATCGGGGGCGTTCCGTGCATTTACCTCAAAAAAGTCTGGGAGATGGAAAGGGATGTCGCCCGCACTCTTTTATTGCTGAAAAGCAAAGAACCCCCTTGGGGCTGGTTTAATATGGAAAAAGTCCTGCACTGGGCGCAGAGCCTTCTAGATATTCAGTTGGCGCCTTTGCAGGTGGAGGCCGTGGAAACGGCGCTGGCGTCCTCTTTGACTGTGATCACGGGGGGCCCTGGAACCGGAAAGACCACTCTTGTGCGCACCTTGACCGTGATTCTTCAGACCCAGTTTTTAAAGTTCGCACTCTGCTCCCCCACCGGGCGGGCGGCGAAGCGCCTGGAGGAAACCACAGGACACCCGGCACAAACCATTCACCGTCTTTTAAAACTCAATACCTTGACCGGCGAGTTTTCCTATAATCGCAAAAATCCCCTGGATGTGGATCTCGTCCTCATTGATGAAGCCTCGATGGTGGACTTGGCTTTGATGTTTCACCTGCTGGAGGCCTTGCCCAAGCACTGCGCGATGATTCTGGTGGGAGATGCCGATCAGATTCCGCCGGTGGGGGCGGGAAATATTTTTCAGAGTATGATTGAGTCCGGGCAGTTTACGGTTGTGAGGCTTAAAGAAATTTTCAGGCAAAGCGAAGAGAGTCTGATCAAAATCAATGCGCAAAGAATCAATTCCGGGCAGATGCCCCTGAAAGCCGAGCATGGAAACACCGACTTTCACTACTTGCCGGTCCCGGGGACTGAAGACGCCAAGAGAATGGTATTTGATCTGGCCACGCGGGCCCTGCCTCAGGACTACGGCATCACGGATTTAAAACAGGTGCAGATCCTCGTGCCCCTGAACACGGGGCCTCTTGGAACCCAGCAACTCAATCTGGAGTTGCAGCAGTTTTTTGCCGGGGAGGCCCTGCGCAGAACCCAGATCCTGGGCGTCGATTATCACTTCACCCAAGGGGACAAGGTGATGGTGATCAAAAATGACTATACGAAAAACGTCTATAACGGGGATGTGGGGTTTATCCGCAAAATTGACTATCAGGACCAGCATCTGGATATCGAGTTTGACGAGCGCATGCTGCGATTTAGTTTTGAAGAGCTGGACCGTTTGAGCTTGGCCTACGCGATATCCATCCACAAGTCCCAGGGCTCTGAATACCGGGCCGTCATTGTGGTGATCACGAGGGATCATCTTCCGATGGCCCAGCGGCATTTGATTTACACCGCCGTCACCCGGGGCAAAGAGCATGTCTTTCTGGTTGCGGAACCCTCCGCCCTGCAGACGGCGATTCTTTCTGACGAAAATATTAAGCGTTGGCAAAAACTGACGGAACTTTTTAAAGTGGGATGAGATTTTATGTTTATTATTGAGGAAATGGTGGCCCCCCAGAGTTTGGGGTCTTTTTTGGAAACCTATTTTGGCAAGGTCCCCTGTGCCGCGCCTTTTCAAGCTTTGCGTTTTAAGGACCTGATTTCATGGGGCCTTCTGGAAGAGATTTTGCAAAAAAATCATCCGGACTGCTGGCTGCCTTATCACGGACGTCTGCCAGAGGAGAAAATGCTCCGTCAGGGCACTTTGAGCGTGGGGCAGGCGCAGCGGGGGGTTCAAGAAGGGCGGACTCTCCTGGTCCGCCATTCAGAGCAGGCTCACTCCGCCTTGGCTGAAATAGCGAAGGATTTCCGCGAGTCTTTTCACCTGCCCGTGGATATTCAACTCTACTACACACCCGGCGGCGAAGAAGGATTTGACTGGCACTATGATCTTGAGGACGTGTTTGTCATTCAGAGTGTGGGGGAAAAAGAGTTCCGACTCAAAGCCAACACCGTGGCGCCCCGGCCTCTGCCCCGGCCGCTGCCGAAGGACCTTCACTTCGAAGAAGAAAGAAACCGTATGGAAATCCGCTGCCTTTTAAAAGCCGGGGACTGGCTTTATATTCCCTCCGGGTACTGGCATAAAGCCCGCGCTCTTTCGACCTCGGCCCACCTCTCCGTCGGCGTTTTAACGCCGCCTCACTGAAAGCGCCGGACTCCGACTTGCCGGCAATACTCCAGAACCGGGCACCCTGTGCACCGCGGGACGGATCCCAGGCAGATGTGCTTGCCAAAAGGCACGAGAAGCTCATTGATCTCCACCCAGCGGGATTTCGGCAGAACCCGCTCGAGCTCGGCCAGGGTTTTTTCGGGAGTTTTCCCCTGGACGTACCCCCATCGGTTTGTCACGCGGTGGACGTGAATGTCGACACCAATGCGGGGCTCATGGCAGGCGAGCCCGAGAACGAGATTGGCACACTTAGGTCCGACACCGGGGAACGCGGTCAGAGAGTCAAAATCGCAGGGGGTTTTTCCTTGGTGGCGGTCCAAGATTTGATGGCTGATTTTCCGCAAAGTCTCGACCTTTTGGAAGTTGAAGGTGCAGGGTTCGACGATTTTATGAAGTTGATCTGAGGGGATCTTCAGCAGGGTTTGCGGAGTGCGGGCCAGAGCCAGTAAGTCCCGCGCCACGTTCAGACTGACTTCGTCCCGGGTCCGGACCGAGAGAAGACAGGCGATGAGCTGTTCAAAGGGGGTGTCATGCCCTTCCTGGCGCAGTTGGAACAACATGGCTGGAGGATAATCCTTGATCGCGTGGCGGATGGCTTCAAACATCCGTGGAATATCAAATTTTTTCTTTGTCAAAGGGGGGCTTGTCATCCGTTCTCCTGCAGACCCAGGTCACCTCATGTTTATTATGGTAAAGGTGAAGGATCCGGGAGTTGGGAATTTTCAAGAAATTTTCCATCGTCTTCCAGTCCGTTTCTCCCTGGAATTTAATGGTGCAGACAAAATTTTTGCAAAGGCCGCTGTGAAACCACAATTCTACGAGTTCAAAAAGCCGTGGCGGATAACAAATGATATCGGAGAAAAACCAGTCGATCTTCCCCAACTGCTCCGCGCGCAAGGTGAAGGCGTCCTTTTTCAGGTACTGCACCCGTGGAAGGTGGGCGATGCGGGGATCCAAGGGAGCCTTGTCCACACTGATTACCTGAGCGCCGGTTTGTTGCAAAACCCAGGTCCAACCGCCCGGGCAGCTTCCCAAATCCAGGCAAAGCTCCCCCGGGGTGGGACAAATCCCATGGACTGTAAACAATTCCCAGAGCTTGAGATAAGCGCGCGAGGGCGGCGTCACCTTGTCTTCGGCAAAATGAATTTCCCCCAAGGGAAACGGACTTGAGGTCTGAGGCGCGACGAGAATCTTGTTTTTATCTACCATCGTCCAGGCTCCCAAAGGCTGGGAGGGGAGAGGGGCAAGGAATTTTAAGGGGGTCTGCTTAAAGTGGGGTAGCTGGTCTTGAATCAGCTGCGCGCGCCGGTGGTGGGAAAAGGAATAAAGGACCCACCACTTTCCCCGGGCCTTTAGTGCTTTGACGGCATCCCCGATGGAATGAATATCGATCCACTCGCAGTCCCGCCAAACATGCTGGGCCCAGACGGCATTTTGAAAAGTCTCGGAAACAAAAAGGCGATCTGAAATCGCCCTTTTGTTTTTAAGCTCGTGATCCAGCTCCTTGCTGAAATTTTCAAACGCAAGATAGGCGAACACGGGATTAAGCGGCTGTCTTCTTCTGAGCCGGGTTCAACAAGCCCTTGGAAGCAATATGGGAGAAACACTCGTTCCAGAATTTTTCTTTTAATTTGGTTTCCGCGGGACCAAACTTGATTTTAGGAAAATCCGTCTTCTCAGCATGTTCGCAGAACTTCGTGACATCGCAGGAACGGACGATTTTCATTAGCATCCCGAAATGGACGTCCGTGAAAGTTTTGTTATCAACCAACATTTTTCGGAGTCCGGCCTCGGGAGTGTTTGTAAGGAAGTCAAAGAGACCTGGAACATCGTATTGCAGGTTAAAACCCATTTTTTTACCCCTTTGTTAAGGTTTGTTTCCGGTTTCCTATCGGCAGTTTTTTTGATTTTTTAAACGCAAAAGCAGAGCTGGTTTAAATAGAAAAGAACTGGCCCGGGCTTTTCGTCCAGGTCTATGTTAAAATTCAATCTCTTGAAAGCGGAAGATCAAGTAAATCCAGATATCATCACACGTCTTTCCAGGCCGGTCCACAGGCCTCCATTATAACCAAAGGTATGCAAGGGAGGACTTTATGTTCACAAAATCTTTGGCGACATCTCTGACTGTGTTAGGCATGCTCGCATCGCAAGTGATGGCACAAGAAGGTCAAAAATCAACGATGGGCGCACCCCGGCCGAGTTCAATGAATGTGAACGATCCGGTGGGTTGGTTCCCCTTCATCGGCATTTCGGGAGGATATATGTCTCCGAATGATAACATCCTGACTGAAGGGTCTCCCGGTGATGTGAAGATTATCGGTTCCTATTTCGGGGAATCCCGCCGCAGTGTCTTGGATGTGGGTTTGGGCTTTATGGGCCAAAACTTCACGCAAAAAAGCACGGTGAAAAACAATTTCATCTCCGGCGGGATTGCGGAGTTGGCCTGGCGCTACAACTCAACGAATCGGTGGCAGATCGGTCCTGTTGTGAACACTTTCATCGGTAGTGGAGGACGTTATGCTTCGACGGAGCCGGATCTGACCACCTTTGCCGGCTTGCAATTGGTGAAGGAAATTCCCGTGAAGGGGAAAAACATGTTCCGTGTGGGCCTAAAGGGCCTGGGGGATTTGAGTATCCCGGGCGCGGATATTTCAACGGTGATGTTGGATTTACAGTGGGGCTTTGGACATGAACAAAAGGCGCCGGAGGTTTCTCAAATGGAACCCCCCACTGGGACCACCGGAGGCACCACACCTTCAGGCACAGATGAGAGTCAAAGATCCGATGTTTCCGGAGCCATGAGAGAAAAGGGTCTTGCGGAAGGGGCCACCTATGGCGTGAATTCCCGCCGGGTCATTGAGACCGATCCCACGCGCAATGCGGTGATCTTGAGAAATGATGCCCGCTTGCAGTTTCCCTCTGGCAGCACGTCTTTGAGCGGTATTAGTGAAGACTTTGCGCAAAAAATCGGGGACGCTCTGGCAAGTCGCTCAGATCTTTTTGATAAAGTTGAAGTGATTGGTTACGCTGATCAGACTGGCTCCAAAAAGGTCAATAACAAGATTTCAAAGGCCCGAGCTCACAGTGTGATGAACGGCCTGAGAAAAGGGGGCCTGGATCCTAAGAAAATCCAGACAAGCTGGAAAGGTTCTTCCGAACCGCTTTATCAGTCCATGCTCCCGGAGGATTTACAACAAAATCGCCGCGTGGATTTGAAATTCCATGGAGTCAAAGATCAGGCGGCCTTGGAGCAACTCCTGCAAAGCCTTTAATTTTTTCCCGGAGCGTTCATCATCCAGAGCCAAGAATCAAAAGTTCTTGGCTCTTTTCTTTTCTTTATTCCAGGGTGTAGGTGATGACTTTGAAGCTGTCTTTATGGGGGGAGGCCTCTAAGGCCTGGCGCAGGCAGGCTTTAGAGGCCGTCAGGGAGTCCGTGTTTTTCGTCTTTGCACTAAACATGATCAGAATCAGGGAGTTTTGCAAAGTCCCTTCCACAAAGCACTGGCTCGTGTTCAGGGTCAGCAGGCGCGCGGTGCCCGGGGTGAAGTCCACGTTTTTAAGGCGGGTGTCGAATTTACAAGAATACAAGCGGGAGGAAGACTCCTCATCGGGCGTCTGATCCACGCAGTTTTGATAAACGTTATTAATGGTTCGTTCGACAGCCACGAGGCTTCCGATCTTGCGATCTGAAGCCTGCGATGGGGTGGAAAATCCAAGAACAAGGGCGAGGGCGAAAACAAAGCCTGCAAATTTCATAAAGTCTCCTAAGCTGAAGTGTGCTGAAGACCCAAGGCTATTGGCATTTTCAGGCGACGAAAAGCCCTAAGGCGCCGCATAAACTAGGGATCGAACTTATCGTGCCCTTCGTGTTTTAATTCTTTTATCTGAAGGTAAATTTCGCCGGCTCTGGCATTGTCATTTGCTAAGAACGCCTGCTGCAACTGATCCGTAAGATCAATCATCTGCAGAATCATGTTCTGATAAGAGGTGGCGGCTTCCGCTCGTTGCGCTTCTGGAAGGCTTGCAATCAAGTCCGGAAGTTGTTCTTTGGCTTGTTTAAAGAGCGAGGACATCTGAGCGGCTGCGGCGGCGTTCTCCAGATTTTTGGATGGATCTTTCAAGCTGCGACCGATACTTTTGTAGTATCTGTCAATTTCTTTCATGGATTGCTTGAGGCTTCCAGCGGCCGCCACTTCGACTTGGCCATAGGAGGAGACTCCGCTGAAAGAGAACATCAGAAGGGACAAAACGATAAATAAACGCATAGTTATTTCCTTTCTTAAAGTTTTTTATGGGCACGGTTCACGATTCTATTCACATCTTGGTACTTTTCACAGACGTCCGTGAAGGTTCTTTCGGAAGGTGTTTTCTTTAGGAGCGTTTGGAAACTCTCTCGGTAATCCATCACGGTGTCCCTGAACTCAGTCATGAAATAAATGAAATCGTCCGCCAAGTCGACCTTTTTCTGCGCACTCTCTAATAAATTAATTTTGGAAGGAAGGCGTTCCCCCGTAGGATCTTTAAGGACCTCCTCCGCGCAGTCGAGGACCAAATTTAATTTTTCAATAGCATTGTGAATTTCCGCCTCCGTCACGGATTCCTGGGGAGTTCTTGATTTGGCGCAGAGGTAGTCCGCATACATGATGGAACGCCCAAAGTTGCGCATCACCCGGGGAAGGGTCAGGCGATCTTCACCTTTTCCCAAAGGACAAGCCGCTTGCGCGGATGGCGCCAAAACCAGTCCTGATAATAAAACCCCAAAGAGAATAAAAAAGCCACGATTCATCGGTTGGATCCCCCTTTTTTAAATTAACTAGTTAACGCTTGCGGGAAAGTCATGACTTTCGGAAAAGAGTGGGATAAATGAAAGCCAACTGCGATAAGGGTTTCACGGGCATGCCTTTTGAAATCCCGAAATTGGAGGCACTTTGCAACGTTCTCTCCTTCTTCTCACGTTCTGCCTTTTTCTCGGCTGCAATTCCTATAAGGAAAAAACGGCTGGTCCTGATGAAGGGCCGTTGAATCTCTCCTCAATTGATTTCCAATTTGTTTCAAGCAAGGTTCTGGGGCCTCGCTGCGTGCGCTGTCATAGTCTGGCAGGAGGAGATAAGGGGGACGTGAATCTGGAGACCTATGAAAATGTCGTGGCCCATCTGGCGGAGATTGAAGAGTCCGTCTTCCGCGAAGATAGCATGCCTCCGCGCCGGGCGGGGGGACCTTTGACCGCCTATGAGAAAAACATATTAAGGCTTTGGATTGATGCCCGGGCCCCTGAGGAGAATCATGGAGGGGAGTCGACTCCGCCCTCAAACCCCACGCCAATCCCAGCGCCGTCCCCTTCGCCCACACCTGGAGTTCCTCTTCCTCCTCCCGCTGATTCGGGAGAGCCGGTGGCCCCAACCTGGGAGGCGATCTATGAAAAGATTTTCGCTCCCAAGTGCATCCGCTGCCACGCCGAAGGGGAAAAGGCGGGGGATTACCCTCTTCAGGACAAAGCCTTTGTCAGTGATCCGGCAAACCTTCTGGTGGTCCCGGGCGATTATGAGAACAGTGAAATTTACATGTCCATCACTCGGCAGGACAAGCGTCGGATGCCACCGCCCAAGACGGGGCTGACCTTGACCTCTCAAGAGATTGAAGCGATTAAAATTTGGATTCTTAACGGAGCAAAGGACTAGAATATGAAAACGGTTTTATTGATAGCAGCTCTTTTCGGGGCGGGAGATTTCGCTTTTGCCACCAACGTCAATGTGACTAAAAATCAGGTCGAGTTTCTGGCCGTCGGGAAACCCTCCGCGATTAAAATCCGGGGCCAAGGACAGAGCCTTAAAAATCAGTTGCAATGGAGTGAGGGGAAACTCAGCGGAAGTTTTCACTTTGACCTGGATTCCCTGAATACAGGCATTGAACTTCGCGACAAACACATGAAAGAAAAGTATCTGGAAACAGGTAAATTTAAAATCGCCGAACTTCAGTTGAAGCCGGTGGATCTGCCGAAGGAGCTGTGCACCTCCGGAGCGGGAAACCAACATCTTCCTTTTACGGGAACGCTCAAACTTCACGGCATCGAAAAGCCCGTGAAGGGGGAGTTGGACCTGCAAGGGGGGAAGGGGCAGGGTTCAGCCACGGCCCAGTTTGATTTAAATTTGTCAGATTATCAGATCGAAATCCCCGCTTACATGGGAATCAAGGTCGCAGACCGGGTTGAAAACAAAGTCGTATTGGATTGGGTATGCGCACCTTAGCGGGAGCGGGATGTTTTGCCCTTCTTTTACAAGGGGTTTTTGCCCAGGCTTTTCCGGAGATGATCCGGCTGGGTTACGTGAACTGCACTTCGTGCCATGTCTCGCCCAGTGGGGGCGGATTGCTGACGGATTACGGGCGTTCCATCTCCGCAGAGGCGTTAAGCCGCTGGACTTCCCCCCGGGAAGAACTGCCGGGGCATGGATTGGTTCCGGAACCTCCAGCTTGGCTTAAAATCGGCGGGGACCTCCGGGTGATCCAGACTTATGTGGATACGCCCCAGGCGACGGCGAAGAGTTTTTTCCTGATGCAATCGGATCTGGAGTTGGGATTGAACTTTGGAAGACTCTGGTTGGTGCAAAGTCTTGGAGTGCAAGGGGGCCCTGAAGGCGCCCCGAAGCAAGGGGAATTTGTCTCCCACCGTTTTTACGGGCTCTATAACTTGACAGACGAGGCCTATCTTCGCGCGGGCAAGTACCTGCTGCCTTTTGGGTTGAATATCCCGGACCACACCTCTTTGGTGAGAAGGAACCTCGGATTTGACCAAGGACAGGAAAGTTACAATGTCGAGACAGGTTCGATGGGAGAGCGCTGGAGTTCCATTGTCACTCTCAGTTTCGGCCGCAAAGAGGGAAGCAGTGTTGATCTGGAAAAAGGCGGAGCTCTTCAGGTCGGTTACAATGTGGGGGACACTAAAAAGCTTCTCGGCAGTTTGGCTTACCTTAAGAAAAATGGGGAGTCCTCGCGGGTCCTGTTAGGGCCGCAAATCCTGTGGGGATTTTCTCCACAGTGGGTTTTCCTGGGCGAGTATGACTACCAAGAGAAGGTCCTTGAAGGACCGCAAAGAAGTGTGCAAAAGGGGGCCGTCACTTACAGCCGCTTGCAATACCAATGGACCCGGGGACTTGATACTTATGTCCTTCACCAATTCTCCTATCTGGACTTCACGCAACTGGCCAGCCGGGTGAGCAGTTACGGAGCGGGGGTTCTTTTTTATCCCCGTCCCCATTTTGAACTCAGTGCCGAGGTCGATTATGCGGTGAGCGGAGGGGTGAATCCCTACAGCACGTCCTCGTGGGTGCTGGGACATTACTATTTTTAATTTTATGTACGGACCTGGCCCGAGCCATCAATGATCCACCGGGCGCTGGTGAGCTCCCGCAGGCCCACGGGGCCTCGCACGTGAAGTTTCTGGGTGCTGATGCCGAGCTCTCCGCCCAGTCCGAATTCAAACCCGTCCGTGAAACGCGTGGAGGCGTTCCAGTAAACGGCCGCGGCATCGACCTCTTGTTGAAATTTCCGTGCCTTTTTCTCCGAGCGGGTGATGATGGCTTCTGAGTGCTTCGAGCCGTGCTTTTCAATATGGGTGAGAGCTTCCTCCAGATTTTTGACCACGCGGCAATTCATGATTAAATCCAGATACTCGGTGTCCCAATCTTCGGAATGAGCTAAATTGACAAGGGGATTTTGTCCCAGAATTTCCAAGGTGGCGACATCCACATGCCAACGCAGTTTTTTCTCCCGGGTGGCTTGGTCCAGCTTCGGCAAAAACTCTCCAGCAATTCGTTCATGCACCAGGACCGTCTCAAGGGCATTACACACGCCAGGGCGCTGGGTTTTGGCGTTGGTGACAATCCGGACGGCCATTTCCAAGTCCGCCTCCTCATCCACAAAGGTATGGCAAAGGCCGCGGTCATTTTTAATGATGGGCATCAGAGCGGTTTTCTGCACGAACTCAATCAGCTTTTCTCCGCCCCGGGGAACAACAATATCAATCTTGTCGGGTCGTTTTAAGAACTCCTCCACCAAGGAGCGATCGTAATCTTCCAGTCCGTGAAAGGGAGTGTAGGTCCACCCACTGGCCTGAAGGCTTTGCCGCATCAGACGGTAGAGCACCTCGGCGCTGTGCCGTGACTCCGAGCCTCCGCGCAGCAAGATGACGTTTCCTGATTTAAAAGCCAGCGAAAAGGCCTCCAGAATCACATTCGGCCGTGACTCAAAAATCAGAAAAATCACACCCAAAGGGGCACGGACTCTCTTTAAAACCAATCCGTTTTTAAGAGTTTTAGTTTCTAAGATTTCATTGACCGGATCCGGTAACAAAGCCACCTGACGAAGGCTTTCTGCCATGCCTGTAATTCGTTCGGGGGTCAATAGCAGGCGGTCGCGGAAAGCAGGAGTCGTATTTGCAGGGAGGGTGGTAAGATCCTTCTGATTTGCTCGAAGGAGGTCCTCTGTGGATTTCACCAGGTCTTCAGCCAGTTTCAGAAGGGCGGCGTTTTTTAATTCCGCCGTGACTTGCCTTTGGTTCCGCGCGGCCTGACGCAACTGATTTAGCATGGTTTCATTTTTTGCGTCCATAAGGACCTCCAATCTGGGTTCCCGGATTTCGTCCCTCCGCAATCTGCAGCAGGTTGTTCGGTAAATCTCCCCGCACCAGGTGAGTGACGATTCCCTGGCGCAAAGCCAGCTCCCCCGCCAAGAGCTTTGAATACATCCCACCGGTTCCCATTTTTGAAACGGCCTTGCGGTCCGCCAGCGAATACTCGGCCTTACCCACTTTGGCGCAATAAGAAATGAGCTGGGCCTGGGGGTTTTTATTCGGGTCGGCATCATAAAGGCCATCCACATCCGTCATCAGGATCAGACGTTCGGCTTTCATCATAACGGCGACTTTGGAGGCCAAGGAGTCATTATCGCCGAAGCGGATCTCCTCGGTGGCCACCGCATCGTTTTCGTTCAGGATGGGAATCACCTTCCAGCGCAGAAGCTCATGCAAAGTGTTTTGCAGGTTTTTTTTTCGCGTGGGATTTCTTATGTCATCCGCAGTGAGAAGAACCTGGGCCCCCAGAAGACTTGCCGCCTGCAGCGCCAGATTATACTGATCCATCACTAGGGGTTGGCCAATGGCGCTCAAGGCTTGTTTCTGGGGGAGATGGTTTTTGGACTTTTTGTGCCCGGTCCGGAGGCTTGCCCAGGCGATGGCCCCCGAGGTCACCCAAATCACTTCAATGCCATGTTTTTTGCGAAGTTGAGAAACCTGTTGCATCCAGGTCCGCATCAGGAGGGGACCTCCGTCACACACCATCTTGCTGCCCGCCTTCACCACCCAACGTCTTTGTTTTGCCATAGAAAAACCCCTCTCTTTGAGTCTAAAACCCAACAGGAGGCGTCGCAAATAAATTCGCCTGATTTTTACAGGGAACAATCGTCCTGAGGCACGGGCGGCAGGGTGGGAGAAGGGGTGGGGGACGGGGGCGTTGGGGTTGGGGTTGGGGTGGAGACCGGGGCTTTCACCTGAAGGTCGGCGCAGGAATAATAGTATGTGGGGTTGCTGGGATTTTCGGTCATTACCTGGATCATCTGTAAAGTGCACTCATTGCAGGGGGTGTTGGGAATGGTCACGGTGGTGCTGTACTGATGAGGGAGGGGTTGGGACTTTTGATCGTTCGGCACTGTCTGCAAGAGAGTGAAGTTCTTATCGCCCGCCGGGGAGAAGTAAAATTCGAATCGGCCGGGGTGGTAGATGGTCTCCTCCCAGGTGACCGGGAGGGTCTGCCCTGGCATGACCACGGCTGGTGCCGCCACCCGGGGATAACCTCCGCAGGGGCCGCTTTTCACGCCTGGATTGGTGCTACGAATTTTAATCACCTCACTGGCTTTTAAACGGGCGTGGGCCAAGGCCAGGGCGCTTGCCATAAAGAAAACCAAAAACAAAATGCCCTTCATAAAAGACCTCGTTCCCGGCATTCTGTGATGGTTTTTTCCAGAGCGTCCCGGAGATCGGCCCCTTCAGCCGTCATCACAGCGATCCCGTTGACCAGGACCCGGGTGTTGAGGCAGCTGACTTCATCCCGGTTGTAAGCGCCGCCGTCCAATCCCTCCTCGGGCGGGGCCTGAACCAACTGTGTGGTGGTATCAAAATTATAAACCGTGACGGAGAGGCAAAAGTCCCGCCGGCCAAAAACACCGGGACACTGGGTGATTCTCCTTGGCTCGTGCCCCACGTTCCGGCGAAAGCGGCGGACGTCACAGTGGTAGTTTGCGGCGTTTTCACAAAGGGTGGGATCGGGGAGGGGCTGGGTCTTCGCCTCTTGCATCAGCTTCCGGCGGCATTGTGAACTTGCATTTTGAATGGAGGTTGCCGGGGGTTCATATTTGAAACCGCCCGAGCAGTTGTTAAATGCGATGAGGCTCATGGAAAACAGGACTCCCAAAATCATGCCGGCGCGGACCATAATTTCCATTTTATCCCAAGATGGTAAAATACGAAACGCTTTAGTCGGCAGGTCCAGGCTCTTCTCCATTTGAGACATCTTGCGCTGTCAGGAATAAGCTGCAGCCCTGTTTCTGCCAGGTCGCAGCTCCGGTTTTTAAACTAAAAACACGGAGGGGCGGGATGAGCCTTTGACAAGGGGGAAGAGTAGATTAGAGTGGAACCACCATGCCGGACTCTAATATTGTTCTAGAAAAGAAAAGTATCTTCTCGATATTCTGGTTCATTGCACTTGTTTTGGGAGTGGTGGTTGCGATTCATTTATGGTATCTGCGGAACGAGGCGATCGCCCGGGCCAAATCAGAGACCCTTAATATCGCCAATGCCCTCAAAGAATACACCGTCCGGCAGATTTCCACCACGGATATTCTTTTGGCGCATCAACTGCAGTCCCCCGCCTTCGACAAAGCCTTACGGGAAAAAGATGAGAAGCTTCTGCATCTGGCCTTGCAGAAAATGCAGCAGTTTCAGGACCCCCCGGCGGAATATTTTCTCCTGGATGAAAAAGGGGAGTTGATGGCTTCCAGCCGGAACTACCCGGTGCAAAAAGAGAACTTGAAGGGCACCCCCTTTTTTATTTTTCATCGCGAGAACACGGAGCCCGCCATTCATGTCGGACATGTTCTTAGAGTTCATGCTTCTCAGGACCCCTTGATCCCCCTCACAAAGCGCGTTTCTTCCGGCGACGGGCGCTTTGTTGGCGTGATCGGGATGTTTCTGGACCCTCGGACCTTTCAGAGTTTCTATAAAAGCCTGACGTTGGAAGAAAATGATTCCGTCGTGCTGTTTGATGAGAATGGAAATTTTGTCATGCGGTTTCCGTGGCGGGAAGGGGTGGTCGGGTCGTTGAAAACAAGGAACCAGCAGATCGTCACCTCGGTTTATAACCAGTCCTCCGGCACAACCATCGGGCCGGGGGCCGTGGATGGGAAGCTTCGGGTGTTAGGGTACACGAAGCTCGAAAACCGACCCTTGATCGCGGTGATCGGGCGTTTGATGTCCGATATCAATGTCAGTCTTTGGAAGGCGTTTTTATTTCTGGTCCCGATTTACATCGGACTGGTCATTCTGTCCTTTTATCTGCTGCGGGCTTTTCTGGCTTCTGAGGATCGCCTGAAGCGGGAGGCCGAGAGAGCCTTGTTTTTCGAAAGCACGGTGAAATCCATCCACACTCGCACCTCTCCTGACATCGGGCAGAAGTACCTCAACTCCCTGGTTTTGGAGTTGGGAAAGACGTTGGGGTTCCGCTATGTTTTTATCGGGGAACTTTCGGAAGACCGGAAGTGGGTGAAAACCCTGGCCTCCAGTCAGGAAGGAAAATTAATTCCTAATATGGAATACGCCCTGGCGGATTCCCCTTGTGAGGGCGTGCTGAGCACCCAGATCTGTTTCTTTAACCGGCAGGTGAAGGCTCTTTTTCCCAAGGATCAGCTCTTGGTTCAAATGGGGGCGGAGAGTTATCTCGGAGTGGCCCTTTTTGATTCCCGCGGAAAACCTCTGGGAATTCTGGTGGCCATCCATGACGCCCCCATGGAGGACTCTGACGTCGTTGCCACGATCTTTACGATTTTTGCCGCCAAAGCCGGCGCGGAAATCGAGAGAATGCGGTCAGAAAAAAGCCGGCAGGAGAGCGAAGAAATCAGACACCGTTTGGAAAGCCAGATATTGCAATCGGCAAAGATGGAATCCATGGGCCGTCTTGCCAGCGGAATCGCCCATGACTTCAATAATGTTCTCGCGGCTATCACGGCCAACCTGGAATATGCGAAACTGAAGGCCTCGGATCAATCCGTCTCCCTGGATTACATTGAAAGGGCGGAAAAAGCCTCGATGCGGGCCCGGGATTTGATACGGCAGATTCTCACCTTCGGACGGAAAGGAACCTTGGAAAACGCGCCTTTGGATTTACCCTCCCTGATCCAGGAAGTGGCGCAAATTTTAAGAGCGGGCGTGGGAGCCCATATTGAAATCCGCACCTCGATTTTGGACGATGATATCCGTATCCTCGGAAATGCCACACAGATTCACCAAGTTTTGATGAATCTCTGCACCAACGCCGCTCAATCCATCCCGGGTCGAAGCGGTTTGATTGAGCTGATTCTCGAAAAAGACGGCGAAGAGGCGACTTTGAGGGTGAAGGACAATGGAGTGGGAATTCCCCCCGATGTCTTGCCCCGCATTTTTGAGCCTTTCTTTACGATGAAAAACAAGGGCCAAGGGACGGGGCTCGGCCTTGCGGTGGTGAATAGCATTGTGAAAGGACACGGCGGAAGAATCGAAGTCCATTCCGTCCCTGATAAAGGCAGTGAATTTGTTCTGCACTTTCCCTTGTATCACAGGCCTGCGGACAAGGCGCCGATGCTGACCAAGCTTCGGGAGAACCCCCTGGGGGGAGGACAGAATATTCTGGTGGTGGACGACGAGTCCACGATGGTGGAACTGACCTGTGAGATCCTGAACGATCAGGGATACCAGGCGACGGGGTTCACCTTCCCGCAACAAGCTTACCAGGCTTTTCTGGGTGAGCCCGAGAAGTATTGCCTGATTGTGACGGATCTGACCATGCCGGGGATGCATGGAGAAGAACTGGTTCGGCGCATCCGGGACGTGCGCCCTGATATTCCGGTCATTTTTACCACCGGCCTTGATACAGAACTGAACGCGCTGAGAGAGATCTCAGGCCCTTTCGTAACCTTGCAAAAGCCCTATAATCTTTGGGTCTTGGTGGAAGCCGTCGGGAAATTTTTAAAAAACCCCGCGAAGTTTCCTGAAAGCCAGCAATAAACTCAACGAAGACTCTCAAGATAAATTTTCCGGATGACATCGGTGCCGTATTTCCTCTCTAGGCGGCGCAGTCCGAAATGGTAGTAACTTGTTTGGTTAAAATAATTTGTAAAGGCGGAGTTGATCACGGCTCCTCCCACGGCGCCCAGCAGGGGGAGCGCTTCAACGAGGACCTTCTCAGTGACAACCAGCTCGTAACGGGAGGCAATGCGCGTGATTAAACGGGAAATCACCGAGGCAGAACCCTTTTCGGCAAGGTTCCCGAGATAGGCGGCAAAGGCCAGGCGCTGGGTGAAATAAGAGGAATTTAAAGCATCGTCCGCGGAGGTTTCCGGCGAGCCCATGGCGAAAATTTGCAGGCACTCCATGCGAACCGCGGGGTCCTGGAGATCTTCGCCGAAATCCCGGGCGATATTGGCAATGGAACGGAAAATAATCCCTGTTGTTATGGGAAGCTCCAGAGCCAAGGTGGCGGCGCCGAAGAATCCACCCAAGGCTCCCGCGGTGGCGGCCGCAAGGGTGTGTTTTTGCCCTTCCCAGAGGGGCTGACGAAGCTGCGGGGAGGGGATGTCCTGCGCCAGGGTCGCGATGGAAATATCCAGGGTTTTATAAAGCGCTCGTTCCGTGGCCCGAGAAAGGGCCCTCTGTACGGGCTGGGGAAGTTTCTTTTGCATCAGCTCCAGAGGCTTCCCCAAGGCATTGGCGGCTTGGATCAAGAAGCCGGGGGTTTCTAAAAACGCGGCGGCAAGCTTAATAAATTCGATTTCACGCGCAGAAAGGGTTTGTTGTTCCATGCCCGGAATTTTAGCATAAATTCGGTCCGCAGGGATAAAACAAAATCCGATTTTTCCTTAACCCCTTAAATCAGTCCCGCCGTAGACCAAAGCAATCCATCGCGAAGGCCTACATTGGGAATCATAATCTTTTCGACCCGGGCCTGGCGGAGAATCGTCAGCACCAGAAGCGTCGCGGGAAGAATGACGTCGGCGCGGTCCGGACGCAATCCTAATTTCTCGATACGTTCTTTATAAGTCAGGGATTTTAACTTCTCCGCAATCTCATGAAGTTCATTCAGGATGATATAGGTGGGCACCCGCTTTTTCAAAAGCTTGAGTTTCAGTTGGGCCATGCACTCCAGGTTTCCTCCCGTTCCCACGGCGAAATGCAAGGGGCCGGCGGCGATATGGGAGTCCAAGTAATTTTTCAAGGGGGTGACAAATTCCCCGATAATGACGTTGATCTGGGGTTCTGAAAGTTTGCGCCGGCTCATCTGATCGAGGATGCGGACGGTCCCCATGGGGAAGCTTTCGGTGGCGTTCATCATCCCGTTTTCAGAGAAGGTGATTTCCACGCTCCCGCCGCCGACGTCAATCGAGAGGATGCGTTTGGAGTCAAGGTCCACCTGGGTGCGGATGGCGTTATGGACCAGCCTTGCCTCCTCAACGCCATCAATGATTTCAATCTGGATTTTGGAGGCCTCATAGATGGCGCTCACAAAGGCCTCTTTGTTCTTGGCTTCGCGAACCGCGCTGGTTGCCACTGCCCGGCAGCGCACCACTTTGTATTCCTTGTTCACCCGGGCGAATTCTTTAAAAGTCTCCTCCGCTTCCGCCAGTGTTTTATCCGAGACAAGCCCTTTCATGAACACGTCTTTGCCAAGACGGATCGGGGCGCGGAATTTTTTTATCAACTTTATTTCCCCCCCGGTTTTTGCGGAGTGAAGCTCTCCCACAATCATGCGGATGGCGTTGGAACCGATATCGATAGCCGAGTATTTCGCACCCATATGAATAGCTTGCGACAGACTTTAAACAGTGTCAGCATTAGATTTATGAAAAAATTGAAAATTTATGTTTTTTTGATCCTCTGGGGGGGAGTGGCGGGAAAGGCCCTGGCGGTGTCGGATTTGAACTTATCGGGAGAGATGGATCTGGCGTTCGCGGTCAAGCATCTGCCCACCAGGGACATGGGGGTGACCTCCTTTAACCTCCCCCGCTTGAATCTTGACATTGAAGTTCCCCTTCGCGACGAGAACGGGATTTTTGTCACTCTGGAGACGGCGGAGTTTCGGGACGCCACTTCAAAACGCTTTGATACCCAGCTCAAATATGCTTACCTCAATCTGACCAGTGGCCTGCCTTCCCAAGCCACCCTCCGCTACGGTTTGATTCCTGATTTCTACATCGAGTTGCAGAGGGAGGGGTGGGACTATGACTTTTGGGGGCCTGCCAGCGATGTTCCCCTGATCTGCTATAAATATACCTCCTGGTCCGACCTGGGGGTGATGTATCAGGGGGAGCTTCCCGGCGATGGGGGGCCCTGGGCTCTCAGTGTCACCAACGGGGAGGGGTATCAGAGCAATGAGGTCGGTCCGCGCAAACAAGTTCAGCTTTTGTTGGATATCGTGCGGTGGGCCCCTTTCCATCTCCGCATGGCCTATAGCTATGGAGCCTATGAGGAGTACGATGCCCGATTTAACAAAAAAGTCCGTGCAGCTTTGCACCTGAGTTATGAGTTCCAAAATGCGGAGCTGGCGTTGGAGTATTTCCAGACCCGGGACCCGGCCGACGCCATTTTGGCGGGGGATATGGCCGGGGGGGTGGACGTGTCAACTCTGGCCGGAACCAGTGTTGAGGGGCAAGGCGGCTCCCTCATGGCCCGTGTGGAGACCGGGGAAAAGACAGAGTTTTTTCTCCGCGGCGATTACCTCAGCCCGGTAAGACAGGAAAAAGAAAAAAATCTGAAGGCCCTCTCAACAGGATTTTCCTACAATACCAACGAGGATCTGCGTTGGGCTCTAGCCTATGAATATACGGACTATAGTGACGCGTTTTCGGCCTCCATCCGGGATGAAAGCCGTCTGGTCCTGGCAACCCGGGTGAGTTTTTGAAGAGATTTTTCCGGGCCCGTGTTAGGATTTTGTTAGAATCGCGTAAGGATTTTTTTGAAGCTTTGTGACGCGGACCATTTGAAGAAAATGAAAAACACGAAGTTTCTCAGTGTATTTGCTTTTTAAAACCATTTTCAGTAAGAAAAGGCAGGAGCGAGCGTGGAAAGAACAATGGATTCCCAATTAGATGAACTCAAAAGACTGATCCTCGTCATGGGCGGTTATGTTGAACGAGCTCTGAGCGAGGCCTCCCAGGCTTTGATTTCCAGGAATTCCGAAAGTTTCGCCCAAGTTCATGTTATCGAGAAAAAAATCAATGAAGGTCATATCGCTGTGGACAACGCCTGCCTTGCGGTGTTGGCGAAGCAGGGGCCTGTGGCTAAAGACCTGCGCCTGATTCTTTCCATCGTTAAAATCAACACGGATCTGGAACGCATGGGCGATCAATGCGTGAATATCGCCTACTCAGGCAAGGATTATTTGTCCCGTAAACCTCTGCCTCAGGTGAGTGACGTGATCCGCATGACGGAGCTTACGCGGGCGATGGTGAAAGAATCCCTGGACTGCTTTGTTCGCGGGGATGTCGCTTTGGCAAAGAAAATTCTTTTAATGGATGACGAAGTTGATGGTCTTAAAAATAAAGTTTTCACCGACAGTTTAGGTCATATCAAAACCTCCTCCTCGGATGTGGAGGCCTGTTTAGATCTGATCCTGGTCGCCCGCAACCTGGAGCGTCTGGGGGACCATGCGACCAATATCGCTGAAGACGTTATTTTTGCTTGTACAGGTAAGGATGTCAGACATGGTGGGAAATACACTTGATCCAATGGCCACGATTTTGGTGGTTGAAGATGAACAGGAAATCCGCGAGCTCATGGCTTTGCATTTGTTGCGGCAGGGCTTTAAAGTCACTGAGTGCGCCTCCGCAGAAGAGGCGCAAAAAGCTTTTCAAAAACAGAGATACAATCTGGTGGTGTTGGATTGGATGCTCCCCGGAATGAGCGGGGTTGAGTTTTTAAATGACATCAAAAAATCTTCGTGGCACCCAGGAGTTCTGATGGTCACGGCAAAGACCGAACCCCAGGACATCGTGACCGGGCTTGAGAGTGGCGCGGATGATTACTTGACCAAACCTTTTGACCCCGGGGTTTTTATGGCCCGCGTCCGTTCGCTTTTGCGCAGGGCCAAGACCCGCGAGAGCATCCCGCAAGAGGATCCTTCAAAGATTGTTTTAAACGGGCTTAGCGTGAACTTTAATACCTACGAAATTAAACTGGATGAAGAACCCCTCCACTTGACCCCTTCGGAGTTCAAACTTCTCAGCAATTTGATTGAGAGTCAGGGACGGGTTTTGACCCGGGATCAATTAATTGAAAACATTCAAGGGGAGGGCATCAACGTCACGGGACGCACCATTGACACTCATGTCTTCGGTTTGCGCAAAAAACTGGGCCCCTGGAGCGATAATATCGAGACCATCCGTGGCGTCGGCTATCGGGTGAAGATGGACCCCCAATGACGAAAATGGTGCGATTTCCCTGGAAACTTTTCTGGCAGTTTTTCTTTACGCAAATCGTCCTTTACAATATCTTGTTTTTGTTTAGCCTGGGGATCATCAGCGCCTCCCGCCCCTTGGGGCAGGTTTACTTCTGGTCCGTGGTGGCGCAGTATTTTTTAGCGACCGTAGCTCTGGCGATGCTCATTTCCTGGAAATTCACCCGTCCCTTGCACAAGATTATTATTAAAGCCTTCCGCATCGCCAGTAAAAAGTTCGAAAGCCAAAGCGAGGATGACGAGGACCTTTTGGATGAGGAACTCGGGGAGTACGACCAGATCGAAAACGCCCTCAACCGCATCCACCGTAAGATGAAAAAACGCCGTGACCAGATTCAAAGGGAACGGGAAGAGACCCAGGCCTTCATGAGTGCGGTGCAAGAGGGGATTGTCAGCGTCAGCCCGGACCTGCGGGTTTTATATTTTAACTCCCAGTTCGCCACCCAGTTCCTGGACTCCTCGCAGATGAACTCTCCCTTGTCACTGGCGGATATCTTTCGTTACCCGGAGATTCATGACGGCTTTTTGCGGGCTCTGAAAGAGGGCCGGACCGTCAAGATTCAGGTGAAGCTTGAAACTAAACTGGAAAAGAATGTCCGGTACTTCTCCGTCTCGGTGAATCCCCTGCGGAAAGCCAAAACCCATGAAGTCTACGGGGCGATGGGGATCTTCCATGATATCACCGAACTAAAAAAAGCGGAGTTGGTGCGAATTGAGTTTGTCGGAAACGCCTCCCATGAACTTCGCACGCCCTTAACCTCAATTAAAGGCTATGTGGATACCCTCAAGGCGGATATCAAGGCCGGTCATTTTGACCAGGCCGGTAAGTTTATTGATATCATTTCCCGCAACGTGGAACGTTTACGGGAACTGGTGACCGACTTGCTCAGTCTTTCCGCTTTGGAATCCAATCCGGAGATCAAGATTGAGGCCGTGACCCCCCTTCAGGTGACGGAGCAAGTGATCGCGGAGTTGGCGCCGATGGTGCGCGAGAAAAAGCAAGTGATCATGGTTGTGGGGGCACAGGAGATCCCGAGCTTTCACGCGGATCTCAGGAAAGTGGAACAGGTGCTCAGGAACCTTGTTTCTAACGCCGTGAAATACATTCCCCCAGAAAAAACCATCCAGATCCGCTGGCAAAAAGGGGAGGCTGGGGACGTGATTTTAAGGGTTATCGACAATGGCCCTGGAATCCCGGAAGAGCACCATGACCGCCTTTTTGAAAGATTCTACCGCATTGACAAGGGCCGTTCGCGGGATGCCGGCGGCACGGGGCTGGGGCTTGCCATCGTAAAGCATATCATGCAAAGCCATGGCGGCAGCGTCCAGGTCAAAAGTGAATTGGGCAAGGGGTCTGAGTTTATTTGCATTTTTCCGGTTAAAATTAACTCGCCAAAGCTGTAGACTGCCAAGGATGAAGGACCGCTTTTATCAGCATTTTGAAAAAATCTATGGGCTTCGCTGGGGCGACCTTTTTGAGGCCCTCAAAAGTCCCGAAAAACAGGTCGCCCGCTTGAATTCTTTAAGCAGCGCCTCCCCTCCAGGAATGTTGGAGGGGGCGGTCAAAGACCATCCGGCCTTGCACGATTCCTACTGGATCCCCACCCAGGCCTACTTTCAACCGGAGCGCACGGCGGAAGATCTTTTGAACGTCTATATCCTGGATCCCGCCAGCGTGATTGCGGCCCGGGCTTTGGAGGTGCAAGAGGGGGACCGTGTTTTGGACATGTGCGCTGCTCCTGGCGGGAAAACCCTGATCCTCATTGAAGGGATTCGAAACTCAGGGGACCTTTTTGCCAATGATCTGTCCCCGGAGCGGCGGGAGCGTCTGAAAAAAGTGATTCAACAGTATGTCCCCCGCACGATCCGGGACCGGGTTTGGGTGACAGGGAGGGATGGGGTTCAGTTTGGCTTAAAAGAACCGGGCCGTTTTGACCGGATCCTCTTGGACGCACCTTGCTCAGGGGAGCGCCATGTTCTGGAAAATAAAAAAGCCCTTGCTGAGTGGAGTCCCCGCCGCGGGGAAAATCTGGCCACCCGCCAATACGCTCTTCTAGCGGGAGCGCTGCTGGCGGCAAAACCGGGGGGACGCATTGTTTACTCGACGTGTTCCATTAATCCCGATGAAAACGACGGCGTGATTCATAAGCTTTTAAAGAAAAAGAAGGACCAGGTAAAACTTCTGCCCCCGGAGACCTATTCTCTGGGAGAGCGTACCGAGTACGGGGTGATTTTCCTGCCGGACCGCTGCGGTTTTGGACCTCTTTACTACGCCGTCCTGGAGAAGAGCCCCTCCCAGGAGTAAGCAGAAGGGCAGGGCCGCTTTAGCGGGACTCATCCCATCTTTTTTTAAGATTTTCGCGATAGTCTTTGAGATTGTAGGAACCGTAGGTTTTTTTGCGGTACATTTCAAGAACTTCCGCTTCCAGATCCTCGATCACATCTTGCAGGTGACCCTGGGGGATGTTTCCGGCCCGGGATAAAAACAGCAAATAAGTGCCGACGACTTTGTGGATAAACTCTCTCTCGGATTCGATTTGACAATCGGGATCGTGAAGATGCTGGTGAAAGATTTGAAATAGAAGATCTGTTGTCATATGCTCTTTTATCGGCACAAAACCTGGAACATTAAATGAAGGCGATGAATTTATTGGAGCTTAAGACCTTGGTCACTGATCTGGGGATCCTGCTGAAGGACGCCCAGTTGCAGGATATTATCTCCAATGACCGAGGTCTGGCCCTGGGCTTTCGCGGGCAGAAACATTATTGGCTGGTGTTGGATCTGAATCCCGCAAATCCCTTTTGTCTGGTTTTCCCCGAGTTCTGCCCTTTCACAAAAGCATCTAAGCCCAAACCGGTGGCCTTGTTTTTGAATTCTCATGGAAAAAACCTCTACTTTCGCAAGATCTCCCTGGACGAGGGCTTCGGCCGGGTCGTGACTCTGGAGCTTGCCAACTCCCGGGTTTCTTGCCAGCTAAAAATCATTCTCATCCCCAAACAGGCCAATCTTCTAGTCGAGGCCGAGGGCAAGAAGATCGCCTGGGAAAAGCCGCGGGAGCTGCAGAAACACCTTGAACCGGGCGAACTTCCGCTCCCCCGCAGTTTGGAAGAACTGCATGCAGAGTGGCTGGCGGAGTTGCAAGGGGGTCTTAGACCCGCCATGGATCCCAAAATTCAGTGGGAGAAAAAGCGTGACAAGGATCTTGGAAAGAAACGCAAAGCCCTGCTTGAGATTGAAGCTCTTTTAAAAGAAAATCCTGCCGGCCAACTCTATGAACTCGGGGCCTTTCTCCGAGGTTTAGCCCCCGAGGACTTCCGGCCGGAAAAAATCCCGGCCTCTTGGCAGGGTTTCGTGGATTTTAAAAAGAATCTTTTTGCCAATATTGAGAGCGTATTTGAAAAGGCCAAACAAGCGGCGGGCAAAGTGCAAGGGACGGAAGCGCGGCGGGATCTCCTGCGGGAAGAAATCACGCAACTTAAGGGCATGAGCTTTGAGCAAAGTCAGCGCCAGAGGCTTGAGCGCCCGTCCATCGATGATTTGATGAAAACCACCGAGGCCAAAGGTCGCAAATTAAATCTCGAGTCCGGGGCCATTGTCTACTGCGGGAAGTCCGGGGCGGACAATCTGTCTCTTCTACGCAAAGCAAAGGCGTGGGACTATTGGCTGCATCTGAAGGACTATCCCGGCGCTCACGGGATTATCCATCGCTCCCGCGACCAGGAGATCCCCTTTGAGGAAATCCAAAAGGCCGCCCTGTGGGTCTTAAAGGAGTCCATGGGTTCCAAAATCCTGCTTCCCGGGGAAAAGTATGCGGTGGTCTTGGTGGAGTGCCGTTTTGTCCGCCCCATTAAAGGGGACAAACTCGGGCGGGTCACTTATCACTCAGAGAAACAATGGATGGTCACAGCCTAAGCCCCCTTGACCCTTTGCTTCCAAGGCCCATCTCTTGACTGTCAAACACAGCGGACTAGAATTCCTCCTTATTCAGAGGACATTTAACGCTCATGGGAGATGGAATGATTGAAGTGCAAGATCTCACCAAAGACTATGGCCCTCGCCGGGCTATCAATAAATTAAATTTTACCGTCAAAAAAGGGGAAGTGGTTGGCTTTCTGGGGCCGAACGGAGCCGGCAAGTCCACCACCATGAAAATCATCACCGGCTTTATGGCCCCCAGTTCCGGGACCGCGAAGATTGCCGGGTACGACGTTTTTGAAAGTCCCCTGGAAGTGAAAAAACGGATCGGCTATCTTCCAGAGACGCCGCCGGTGTACACGGATATGTTTGTGCGGGATTATTTGACCTATGTGGCCGAGTTGAAAATGGTCCCCAAAGAAAAGATCAAATCCCAGGTGGAACGAGCCCTGGAAAAGACCCATTTGACGGGCGTGCAAAACCGCCTGATCCAGAATCTTTCCAAAGGTTACCGGCAAAGAGTCGGCATCGCCCAGGCCCTGGTGTCCGATCCCGATGTCTTGATTCTGGATGAGCCGACGGTCGGCCTGGATCCAAAACAAGTGGCGGAGATCCGTCAGTTGCTTTTGGAGCTGCGGGGGCAACATACTATTATCCTCTCCACTCATATTCTCAGTGAGGTTCAAGCGACCTGTGAGCGGGTGATTATCATCAACCAAGGTCAAATCGTCGCCCAGGACTTGATCGAAAACCTGGCCACCCAACCTCAAGGGCAAAGCCGTCTGACTCTGCGGTTGCGCAAGGACGTGGCGGATTTCAATACCCTGCTTCACGGAATCGAAGGCGTGGTCCATGTCACCTCCGGTCCCAGCCACCGCGAATGGGAGATCCACTTCCGCGGGGGAGATGGGGTGGTCGAGGCCATTTCAGCCCGGGTGGTGACAGAAGGACTGGGGCTTTTGGAACTCCGGCCCCATCGTGCGGATCTGGAGGATGTCTTTATAAAATTGACCTACGGTGCTGATCAAGCGGAGGTGCAGTCATGAACGGAACGTGGACGATTTTAAAGAAAGAACTCAAAGGCTTCTACCTGAGCCCGAGTTTTTATATGATCGCCTTTTTGGTTGCGGTGGTTTTAAGCTGGTCCTATCCCATTCAATTGAATCTTTTTTCCCAGTTACTGCAAAACTACGTCTTCCAGCAAAACCTGCCCCAGCAGCAGTTGAACATTCATTACGGTTTGTTTTTAAGGCATCTTTCGTATTTGAACCTGATGTTGATCTTTGTGGTGCCGGCCTTGACCATGAGGCTTCTGGCGGAAGAAAAAAAGCTCCGCACGTTTGATCTGCTTTTGACCTCGCCGGTGACGTCCACCGGGATCGTTTTAGGCAAATACTTTGCCGCCCTGGGGGCCGTGGCCGGGATCGTGCTCTTGGCTCTGGCTTATCCTGTGGCGACGGCTTTTTTGACCCCGCTGCAGTGGGGGCCTCTTTTGATTGCCTTCTTCGGGATCTTCCTGGTCGGCGCCACGTATGCGGCGATGAACCTTTTTTGTTCCAGTCTGACGGAAAATGCCTTGGTCGCGTTTGTGACTTCAGTGGTTTTTAACGTGTCCATCTGGTTTGTGGGAATCGGCGTGGAAATGACGGACAGCCAGGCCGTGCGCCAGATTTTTGAACATATTTCCGTGAATACCCATTTAAGCAATCTGGTGGAAGGAACCGTGCGCACCAGCGCTCTGGTTTTTCTGATCAGCGTGGTCGCCCTGTTTTGTTTCTTGGCCGAGAGAGTTGTTGAATCGTCTCGTTGGAGGTAGTTTGCATGAAAGCCACAAGTAAAGTTTTATTTGTTATCGCCGCCATCAGTATTTTGTGTTTCGCCGTGGTTCGTCTTTTGGTGATGGGCTGGATCCCCTTTCTTTGGATTCCTCTGGGCTTTTTTGCCGCAAGCCTTGGCGGGGCCTTGTTTCAGGAACGCCAGACCATCGGGGAATTCCTGACGATGAAAACCACTAAACATGGAATGAATATGGGGGCCTTGATCGGCCTGGTGTTGGTGGTGCTGATCGTGGCCAATTTTTTATCCGTTCGTCATTACAAGGTCTGGGATCTTTCCGGGAACCAACTGAACACCCTTTCGGACCAATCCGTAAAACTTCTTAAGAACCTTGATTCCGACCTTCTGGTGAGGTTTTTTTATAAAAAAGGCGTGGAAGGCAATGAAGAAAACCGCAAGTCTTTCCGCGAACTCATCAAGAAATACCAGGATCAAAGCCCCAACGTGAAGTTGGAGTTTGTTGAAGTCAATGAGCGCCCGGATTTGGCGGAGGAGTATGGGGTCACTAAAGGAAGCGGGGTGATCTTCCTGGATTACAAAGGACGCCGCAACCGGGTTGAAAAGATCGATGAGCAGGAAGTGACCAGCGCGCTGGTGAAAGTCAGCCGTGAGAAGGACAAGAATATTTACTTTGTGGTCGGTCATGGTGAAGGGGACCTGGAAGACGCCAAAGAAGCCAATGGTCTGAATGCTCTCAAACAGATGATTGAAAACAACCGGTACACGGTGAAAACCCTGGCAACCAATCTAAACGCAAAAATCCCCGAGGACGCCGATGCGGTGCTGGTGGTCGGCCCTACTCAGAAGTTCATGGATTATGAGATCCAGGGCTTTGAAGAGTACTTAAAACGCGGCGGGAGCCTGTTTTTGGCTTTAAAACCCAAACAAACCCAGGGACTTGAGGTTCTCCTCAACCGGGTGGGTCTCGAACCCATGAACAATTACGTTTTGAACCTGGTTGAAACTCCTTCGGGCAAAGGCATCCAAAAAGGACAGACCTTGGGAACGGTTTTTTCCTCCACCAATGACATCACCAAAGTCTTTGGCCGAAACGAAGCGACCATTTTCAGAAACCCCATGTCCTTTAAAAGAGCCACCGCGCCGGAGAAGGTCAGTTTGGACGATCTGGTCAAGGCGCCTGAAAGCTCCATGTCCTTCCCTTCTTTGGATATTAAAACAGAAGGCCCTCAGGGGGCTTACACTTTAATGGCGATGGCCAAGGGAACTTATCCGGGAGGGCAAAAGGATTTTGAGCTGATTGCCGCCGGGGACTCTGATTTTTTAGGCAACCAATTGCTGTATCAAAGCCTCAACCGCGATCTGGTTTTAAATTCCCTGGCTTCTTTGGTGAAAGAGCAAAACCTGATCAGCGTGGCGCCGAAAGAGGCCCAGGTCACAAAACTCAATATGACTGGTTCCCAGTTTTATCTTTTTTTATTCCTTTTTGTGATCCCCGTCCCGGTTCTGCTCCTTGGAACGAGTGTGACATTGTGGGTGAGAAGGAGACATGCGTAGTATGAAAAAGACGGGCTGGTTTGCGATCTTTGTCGTCCTGCTTTTGGGGGGGACTTATTACTTCGAATTTTATAAGACCGCAAAAGAAGAGCAGCAGAAAAGTGAAGAAGCCAAAATCGTGGCCTTCCCTTCGGATCAGATCCACCAGGTTGAGATCGAAAATAAGTCCGGAAAAGCTCTCCTGAAAAGGGATGTTGATGGGTGGAAACTGGAGCAGCCCGTTCAGGATTGGGCTGACAACCAGTTCACGGAAGATTTTATTAAGGGCCTTGCCGAGGAAAAAAGTATTGAGACGGCGACCGAAGGGAGCGCCATCAACTGGTCCCTCTATGGCTTGGATAAAGATGTCTCACGGGTGGTTTTCACCAATCAGCAGGGGAAGTCCCTGGCCGTGACGGTTTCGGCCAAAAAGAATTTTGAGGGCAACGCCTTTTTGCGGCGGGGGGATGAAAACAAAGTTCTGGTGGGAAGCTCCCAGTGGATTGCCCGCTCCCAGAAAGCTCCCTTGGAATTCCGTGACAAGCGGTTCTTTCGCGGCAAGATCGGCGCGGTGGAGAAGATCGCCGTCAAATCCGAGAAAGACGATTTTGAACTGGCCAACACCGACAACAAGTGGGTGAGTCGCAAGTCCCCGGAGTTGAAGCTCGATCAGAATAAAGTGCGCGAGATTCTGACCTCTTTGAATGAAGCCAGAGCCCTGGATTTTCTGGAGAAGCTTCCACCGTCCACCGTGAAGGCGAAGATCCTCCTAAAGTTGAAGGACAAAGAGTGGTCTGCGGAGATCCGGCAAGGTAAAGACAAGGACAAATCATACTATGCCCAGGTGTCGGAGCCGGCGTTTATTTTGAAAATGGATCCGGGGCAAATGGGACGGTTCACGGAAATGACTCTGGGGAGTCTTCGGGACCATAAAGAGCCCTTTGACTTTCCAAACCTTCAGGTCCGGGAGATTGAAATCCATTCGAAGCTGAAGAAAATGTCGCTAGTGAAAGTGAAAGACGAATGGCAGGTGAAAGGCGATGACAAAGCCAAAATTGACCAGGAGGCCGTCCGGAACTTTATTTTCCATTTGAGTGACTCGGCCGTGACGGAGTACCTGGATAAGTCAGAGGGCGGGGCGATGAAGGGGGCCGATCATCAGATTCTTTTAAAGGATGAAAAGCAAAAGACCCTCTTTGAGCTTTCCTGGGGGCCGGAGATCAAGAAAAAGGGGCCCACCGGGGAGAGGACGCTGGTTCTGGCGCAAAGCAATTTATTTAAGGATGTTTTTGGTCTGGATCCGAGCGTGATTGAGTCTTGGGGCTTGCTGAATTTGCGGGTCGCGGATCAGAATAAAGAAAACGCAAAAAAGGATCATCCGTGAAAATTCATATTAAATCCCCCACCCGCGTGGATCTGGCGGGGGGGACCCTGGATTTGTGGCCCCTTTATTGTTTTGTGGGCGGGGCCTCCACCGTCAATGTCGCCATTGATATCTACACTCATGCCGTGATTGAGCCCCTGGAGCAGGGCCGGGTGAGCTTGGATTCAAAGGATTTAGGCCTTCAGAAGGACTATAAAAATCTGACCGAGGCATTGGCGGACACGGACCCGCGCATGGTGCTTTTGCAGACCCAGTTACGGTACTGGAAACCGCCCCAGGGCTTTAAGCTGACCACTCAATCCGAGAGTCCTGTCGGTGGCGGGTTGGGGGGAAGCTCCAGCCTGACCATCTCGATTATGAAAGCCTTCGCCCGGTTCTGTGGTCGCAGTTTTTCGTCAGCCCATGAACTGGTGCATATTGCCCATAATATTGAAGCGGAAATTCTGAACACCCCCACCGGAACCCAGGATTACTATCCGGCCGTCAGCGGGGGCTTAAATATTTTGAAGTTCAATTTTGAGGGCATCCAGCAGGAAACCCTCCAGGTGGAAGAGTCTCCCTTGGCCCAGCATTTTTTGTTGGTTTACACCGGCAAAGCCCATCACTCAGGTTTAAATAATTTTGAAGTGCTGAAAGGGGCCATTGCCAGGGATCAAAAAACCATGACGGCCTTAAGGGACTTAAAGGTGATTGCTGAGGCCACGGAGAAAGTCGTTCGTGACCAAAGGTGGAGCGAGCTTCCCGGGCTTTTTCAAAAAGAGTTTGAAGCGCGGGTGCGCTTGGCGCCGGCTTTTAGTTGTCCAGAGATTGAAAAGTTGCGGGAGCTCTCTTTACACAATGGAGCCCAGGCTGTTAAAATCTGTGGAGCCGGCGGGGGCGGTTGTGTTTTGGTGTGGACCCCGGAAGATAAGAAAGAAGGAGTGGCGAGCGCATGTCAAAAAGCCGGGTTTCAAGTTCTCGCCACACGTCCCGTGAATCCGCTCCCCTAGGGGATGTCATCCGTTTTGCGGGCTTGTCCCTGGGTGGGGGCAAGGCCGACAAAGCCTGTCTGGCGATTCTGGAATATTACCCCAAACATCACAAGGTTTTCCTGGCGAAGATTTTTGAACGCATCAGATCCGAAGAGAACATCTCGGCGGATCTGAAGATTCATGAAATTCTCGAGCAGTACCAGGGCATGATCCATACTCTGGCGGTGGACACCCCTTGGCGGGTGCCCAATTGCTTAAGTTGTAAACTCAAATGCCCTGGCTACGAGAACTGTCAAGAGCCCCACATTCAATGGATGTGGAACTATGTGAATGAGAAAAACCAGAAGAAAAAGCCCAAGAAGCTTTTTACACCCTATACCCAAAGGGCAGTGGAGATGCACTTGGCGACCGAGTTGGAGGAGCCTTTTCACCTCTCCCACGCCATGGGAGCCAATGCGGCTCCTTTGGTGGCCCGAGCCGCCTTCATTCTGCGGCGGGTGAATATTCCCACCATTGAAGTCTTTCCTAAGCTGTCCATCTGGCGCATTGGTACGTCTTTGCATGTTTTAAAATCCCATTTGCGGTCGCACAAACACGCCGCCGTCGGCGAAGAAAGTCGGCGCGGGATCTTAAAAGAACTGGGCGAATTTAACGTCGCTTTTGTTTACGACCAGGACCGGCGCCTGATGATTGAAAACAATCAGGCCTTTGAGGCCTTTATCTGCGCCCTGACCGCATTTCTCGACTACAAGTCTCAGACAGAGCCCCGTCCGCGCGGATTCCCCAAGAATGAGGACTGGATTTCTTTTCCTAAAGAGAAGATCCACTGGAAATTTTAGAAGCCCAAAAATTTAAAAGCCCCTCCAGGGGACCCGGGAGAGGCTTTGAAGAGAAGCTGGCAAAAAAGTGTCCGTAAGTAAGGACGACCTATTTTTCCAATTGCGCTTTGGCTGTCGCCAACCAAGCAGACAATTTAGGAGAGGACACATCGGAGTACACCACAAGGGTGTTGCATCCACGGCCACCACGGCTGGTCACACCGAAGAGGTGGTATTCACCATTGACCATCAAGTAAGCGGGACCTCCGGAGTCTCCTTCGCAAGAAGCTTTGCCATGTTGTTGGTCAAAGACCACTTCCGTGTCGTTATAAGCACCCAAAAGGGTCAGTTCCGTGGTTCTTAAGTGCCCCTCACCGCTGAGAGTCTCCTGGAAGCATTTTCCGGTCGACTTGCCGTCCTCGCTGAGTTCACAGAAAAACTCGCCGCTTTTTACTTTGTCATTGAAATCGGCATGGTCTTTGGGATCCACTGCCTTCACGATATCGCTGTTTACGCCGTATCCGGCGACAACGACGGTGGCACCTTCAGCTAAGGAGTTGGGGGCCAGCATCTTAGCAGGTGCATACCCCTCAGGAAGAGGGCCTTCGAATTTAATCAAAGCGGTGTCGCCCCAAGCTTTGTCGCCTTGTCGACCGTCGTTCCACTCAGGGTTTACGACGGTTTTAACTCCGGGGCGGAGGTGAGCGAGGGCGAACTTAATGTCGTTGCTGGTCAAGATGGAGATCATGTCAGAGCCAAAAATAATCACATGATTTTGGGGGAGCCGGCCGATGCAGTGGGCCGCGGTCAGGACAACGTTGTTTTCAATCAGAGAGCCTGTGCAAAGGGCGTTTCTTTCGACATCAAAAATGCCCACGATGCTTTTTTGAAGAGTCGTGCCTTCGGCCACGTCCGTCCCGCCGATAATGGACTTTGTGTTTGCTGATTCGATGGAACTATTGGAGTTATTCTTGGAACAACCCAACGCCAGAGTTGCCAAAGCTGCCGTCACCACAGTGCGTACAATTCGTTTCATTTTTGATCCCCCTCAGATAAGATGGCAAACCCTCCGTTGCCAAAAAAGTGGTCACCTTAAATCAAACTCACGGCGGAACGGCAAACGTTATTTTTGAATTAATTTAGATGGCGCCCATAAGATTTATTTATGGGTCAGGGAGTCGGTTAAAGACTTGGCAAATGTCAGTCTCCGGGCCTAGTATTTTGAAGCGAGAATCGATATACAAGATCTGATGATCCTAACGGAAGGAGACCCACATGGCGGGCGAATGGCAATCACGCAGTGAAATCAGTTCGGATGTGGTTTTCTTTCGCTATGTGCCAGAGGGCTTGGAGAAAAATAGCGAAGAGGTTTTTATCTGGGACCTCGATAAGACCTACCTCGACACGACGATCGATTCCCTGCGCGGACTTGTGCAGACGGTGCTGGAAAGGGCTTGGAACAAGCGCAATATCCCCGGCACGAGCACTCTGATCCGGGCCCTGTCCATGTACCGGGCCAAGCAAAGCGGGCAGAAGTACTTTCCCATTTACTTCATTACGGCCTCTCCTCCGCAAATGGAGGAACGAATCTCAGAAAAATTCCTGATTGACGAGATCAACCCCTTTGGCTGCTTTTACAAGGACAATCTGAAGAACCTGCGGCCGGGCCGTTTCTGGCGCCTGACTAAGCAGGTCGGGTATAAGCTCCATGCCCTGATGCTCCTGCGCCGGCGTTTGCACCCCAGTGTGCGCCAGATCTGCTGGGGGGACGACAGCGAGACCGACGCCATCATTTACAATCTTTATTCGGATATTTGCGCCCGGCGGATCGGTCCCCACGAGATCCGCAATATTCTGGAAAAGCTCCATGTCACTGGTGAGCAGGTGGACCAGATCCTGATGTTGCAGTCCCTGATTCCGGAAAATGATCCGGTGGAGAAGATCTATATCAACCTCGCCACGGACACGGACCCCGATTACTATCTGAAATTTGGCCGCAGAACCTTGGCCACCTACAATACCTATCAGGTGGCTTTGGACCTGGTGCAGGACCAGCGCTTGTCGCTGGAGGGACTCTACGCGGTGGCGCAGGACATGATTTATAACTACGGCTTTTCCCCCGAAGAACTCATGAAAAGCTTTGATGAACTGATCCGCCGGGGCATTCTGGGGCAGAGTTGTTATGAAAAAGTCCGCCCGTTCTTAGAGGAAAAGGGACTTATTTTCCGAGACTTTGAACCCTCCATGGCGCCGCTCAAAGAAAAACACATTATTGACGGCAAGGTCTTTGAAATGGAGGGGGTGCATGAGCCCTGGGTTTTGGAGCGGGTGGATTACCTGCACGAAAGCCGCTAGCCGCCTCACTCAAAACCGATCGGAAACGTGCTGGTGATCGGGTCGCCGTTAAAGGATTTGAACTCGATCCGTAGGAGGGCCTCCACCAGGCAGCGTTTAAAATCAGGATTCGTGATAGTTGAATTCATGGCCTCGGCACTGGTGATCTTGCCACTGCGTTCAATCGTGAAGGACATAATCACCTGGCCGACCACTCCGGGGCTTCGTTGCAGCAGTTGTTTGTAGCACTTATCAAAGGCCGGGATCTGGCGTTTTAAAGTGTCTTGAATATAGTCTGAATTGAGGGTTTCTCCGCTCGGGGGAAGGGTGGGGGAGGCGTTCACGACGGGCGCGATATCCGGAAAGGGCCCTTGGCCCAGTTGCCGGCGCACGTTGACTTCGTAGTCCCCGGGCGTGTAGCGCTGGCCATTTTTGGCAATCCACAGAGCGTCGTTGGAGCCAAAGCTCTCCACTTGCACATCCCCCCGCTTTAAAAGCAGGATCGCTTTTTCCCCTTCTTGGTCCCATGTCACCAAAGCGTTGTCCAGAACGCGCAAGCGGTACCCGGAGTCTGTTTCAAAAGTGGCATCCCCGTTGGGTCCCGTTTCCAGGGTGTCGAGGTAATAGAGGGTGGCGCTCGAGGTCAGGGGCTCTTTTTCTGTCATGTTTTTATGGAGGAGATAAACCTCTCCGGAGTTGTAGAGGACTCGGGCCAAGGGTTTGAGCCCCGAGGACTCTCTTTCCAGGCGGTTCGACATATACCAGGAAAGGCCCATAAAGAGGATTCCAAGGATCACTAAGGAGGGAATAAACCACGGATTCTTCACCATAAGCTTAAGATTATAGCCAAGAAAACACAGAAGCCATCGGAAAAATGGAAGATTCCTTTTTCCCAGATGGCTTCGGGGTCCTGAAAGAGGATATAGAAAAAATTATTTTGCTGGCTGAGCGGGAGCGCCGGCCTCAGGAGCCTTTTCAGGGGCTTTGGAGTCTGCGGGGGCTGCCGGAGGAGCGGCGGTTTCAGGGGCCACGGGAACAGCCGCCGCGCCAGGAACCTTATCAATCACGCTTTTTGATTGTTGAGATGAAATCACAGTCAAACCAATGGAGGTCAGGGCAAAGACAATCGCCATAATGCGAGTCATTTTTGCGGCCAAAGTGCTGGCTCCTGTGGCTCCCAGGAGGGAGTTAGATCCACCGCCGCCACCGATACCAAGAGCGCCATCGCCTTTAGAGTCCTGGATCAAGACCAAGCCAATAAGAATAACTGCTACAATAATATGCAAGATTGCAATGAATGTACCCATAGTTTCACGATCTCCTGACGGGGGCCAATGTACTGAATAGTTCTCCCTAAAGTCCACTGAAAATGGGCTTCAGCAGCAATAAAGCGCAATATAACGCAAGGCAATGTTATTAGTTTTGACACTGAGATGGCGGCCCTGCCATAAGATTCCCATGGCATTTCTCGTGTTTGAAGGTCTTGATGGTTCCGGAAAAAGTTCATTGATGCGAGCCCTGGAAGCAGAGCTCGGCAAACGGGGGCTGCATTTTCATCGCACCCGCGAACCTGGGGGAACCCCCCTGGGAGAGGAAGTCCGTCATTTGATTCTGCGAAAACAGACGGGGACCGTCCCGGTGCCGCGCGCGGAACTGCTCTTATATGAAGCCAGCCGGGCTCAGCATGTGGAGGAGATCATCAAACCCCGTCTTGCCCAAGGGGACTGGGTTTTAAGTGATCGCTTCTCCGCCAGCTCCGTGGCCTTCCAGGCGGGGGGCCGCGAGATTGCGGAAAAAGACGTCCTTTGGCTCAATGACTTTGCCACCTCCGGCCTGCAAGCGGATCTGACGGTGTTATTGGACCTGCCGGTGGCTGAGTCCCGCCGACGCCAGGCTCATCGCAGCACCCAAACCGGGGAAGCGGCCGACCGCATTGAATCGGAAAAAGACGCCTTTCATGAGCGCGTGCGCGCCTCCTTTTTGAAACAAGCCCGCGAGAATCCACCCTCCTGGCTGGTATTGGATGCCCGTTCTTCCACCGAGGAAATGTTAAAAATCCTTTTACAAACCCTGAAGGAGAAAAAGTGGCTCGACTCTTAGACCAGGTTCTGGGTCATAAAGAGGTGATTGCAAAACTTCTGGGGACCTTTGCGGGGGCACGCCCGGGGCAGACCTTTTTATTTGCCGGCCCCGCGGGCGTGGGAAAAAAGAAAATCGCTCTAGGTCTGGCCCAAGCCCTTTTGTGCGAAACCTCCCGCACGGCCTGCGGTCGCTGCGGCTCCTGTGTCAGGGTCGCGGCCAAGGCTCATGAATCCCTGAAGGTGATCGAGCCTGAAGGGCCGCAAATCAAAATTGATGAAAGCCGTGAAGTGATCGAGTTTCTGAACCTTCAGGGGCTGACAAAGCGGCGGGTGGTGGTGATTGACCAGGCTCAGACGTTAAACCTGCAGGCCGCCAATTCCTTATTAAAAACCCTCGAGGAACCTCCCGCGGAAACCTACTTTTTTCTGATTGCGCCCAGTGTGGCGGGGGTTTTACCCACCATTCGCTCCCGCTCACGGATTGTCACTTTTAAACCCCTCTTGGCGGAGGAGATCCGCCGGGGTGCGGGAACGGCCCCGGAGTGGGCGGTTCGTGCCTGTCAGGGAAGCTTTGAAAAGCTTGCGCAACTTCAGGAGGGGCCCGAACAGGATCTCCGCAGGGAAGCCCTTTCTTTGTTGCGGCAGTTTTTGGAAGACCGTGATTTTTTGACGGACGACAGTTGGCGGGAGTGTTTTAAAGAGCGCGCCCGATCGCAGAGAATTCTTTCCTATTGGGTTTCTTTGTTAAGGGACGCCTTGTATTATCAGGAAAATCGCAAGGATTCGATCATGAATGTGGACCAGACGGAGTCTTTGCAGCTCCTGGCGGGGGAATCCCGCCAGGCTCTTCTGGGACTTTTGGCAAAAGCCCTGAAAGTGGAAGCGGAAATCCTGCAAAACCGCGATGTCTGTCTGCTCATAGAGGAGTTTTGGATTTCTCATCAGCGGAAAACCCTGGAAGTGGAGGCCTGAAATGTTGCAATGGTTGGATATGCATGCCCATTTGGACAAGTTGGAGGAAGGCCCGGAAACGGCGTTACGCCTGGCTCGTGAAGCCGGAGTGATGAAGGTGGTGACGGTGGGCACAGAGCCTGCGGACCTGCCGACCGTGCTGGAGCTGGCACAGAAAAACTATCCTGATGTTTTTTGCACCTTGGGGATCCACCCCCATGAAGGCCACATTTACACTCCGGAGGTCGGCCGCTTTATTGAGGCCAACGTGCATCACCCCTGGGTGATCGCGGTGGGAGAAATCGGTTTGGATTACTACTACGAGCACTCCTCGCACGATGAGCAAAAAGCGGCCTTCCGCGCGCAACTGGATATTGCGGCCCGCACGCAAATGCCCGTTCAGATTCACACCCGCGATGCGGATGAAGACACGGTGGAGATTCTTAAGGAGTACCGTGGACGGGTCAAAGGGATCATCCACTGTTTTACCGGGACACCTTATCTGGCGGCCCAGGCCTTGGATTTGGGTTTTAATATCTCGATCAGCGGGGTGGTGACTTTTAAAAACGCGGATCCTTTGCGTGAAATCGTGCGGGGGCTTCCTTTGGATCGCATTCATGTGGAAACAGATGCGCCCTTTTTGGCTCCGGTTCCCCTGCGCGGAAAAAAAAACACGCCCGCGTACGTGGTGCACACCGCGAAAGTCGTGGCGGACCTGAAAGGGATCAGCCTGGAAGAGCTGGCCAGAATCACCCGTGAAAACGCGCTTAAAATGTTCCCAAAAATGAAAGGGGAGACTCTATGAAGGTTTTTTTATCTTTGCTGCTGCTGACGTGGTGCTGGCAGGCGCACGCGCAAACCCCCGATGTGGGATTTCAATTTGTCCTGGTGGTCTCTCATCAATCCAAGGACGTGGTCTTTGCCAACGCCGATATTTCCAACCGGGATTTTGATTTTGGCGAGATGAAGTGCACCTCCCGGCTTGAAAGCAAAAAGGATCCCGTGTATCCCGAGCAAACTCTCGGAAGCCTTATTCTGGACTGCCGCCATAATGGCTTTCCCGTCCAGACCAGTGTGACTTGCTCCAAGCTGGATTCGGCCGCGCAAACTCATGTTGAGTTCGGGCCTGAAGAGCAGAAATTTTCTTTTGACCTTCTTTGCAAAGCCAAAGCCCTTTAAGAGGCCATGCCGTTAAAGCTTTTGTACCAAGATGAGTATTTTATCGCCGTGAATAAGCCGTCGGGTTTTCACGTGCATCCCCATGAAGAGAAACGCCATCGCGTGTCCCGGGATCTGGTCTGTCTGTATCATGCCCGGGAAATGATGGGGCAATTCGTCTATCCTGTGCATCGTCTGGATGCGGGCACCAGCGGGGTGCTGCTATTCGCCCTTTCCTCCCCGGCGGCAGGGATGCTGTGCAAGATGTTTGAAAATAAAGGCATCCAAAAAACCTACCATGCCGTCGCGCGCGGTTATGTGCCAGAGGAGGGAGAGATCACGCTCCCTCTGGAACTCGATTCCACGGGCGATTTGGTGGAGGCCAGAACTTTTTACCGCCGCCTGGCCACGGTGGAGCTTCCGGTATCGGTCACGCCCCGTTTTCCCACCGCTCGCTATTCCCTGGTGGAGGCAAAACCTCTGACGGGGCGCTGGCACCAGTTGCGGCGTCATTTCAACCGCATCTCCCATCCTCTGATCGGGGATGGGGATCATGGGGACTCCAAACACAACCGGTTTTTCCGGAACGAACTCGGGGTGGCGGGCCTTTGCCTTAAGGCGCAGAGCCTGGAGTTTCCCCATCCCTGGAGCGGGGACCGGGTTCACATTGAGGCTCCGGCCTGTGAGAAGTGGCGGAGGATTGCCGGGATTTTTCAAGCGAGTAAGTTCGAAGTTAAAGAGACCCCAGAGTAGAAATAACCCCGTTTTTTTTAAAGTCTCTATTTTGAGGAAGTGAAGCTGACGCAAATCTCTGAGACACAGTCGCCAAGACTGTTTTCCGCGTCATCGGCAAATTCGATTATGACCGCCTTCAGCCGCTCTTTCAACTCTGGGAGCCGTGAAGAATGGACGGAAAACGTTTGAGTCATGAAAAGGGAGCTAGTGTTGTTTGTGTTTTTTCTCAATCGATGCTGAGCTCTGGAGCTACACCGCAAAAAATTCTCGACGAAATACTGATTGCTCTTTAAAAAATCCAGATCAACTAAGTTGTTTTTTGCGAAATATCTGTCACCTTTAAGATAGACCACGCCAATGGACGCCATATCTAGCAGTATCCCCTTAATGTCCATCGTCGTTAAATGGGTCCGCTGAGTGATTTCAGCAACGGAAGCTCCCAAATCTTGAGAACCCAAGGCCGCGAAAACCGTTGGAAAGTGATTCTTCAGCAAGGTCTTTCGAATTTTTTCTTGCAGATCATCACTGGTGGGTTTGAGTTGGACCTTTGAAGACAATTTAGATCTGATCTTCTCGTTTTCTAAAATAAGCGAATTCTTATTGTGGGTTTTAAGCTGACCTCTTTCAATCAACTCAATAGCCACGAGGTTTTTGAAATAAAGACCCAAATCTTTATTAAGACTCATTCCCTTTGAAAATTTTTCCGCTGAATCCAGGGTGAGTTTTTTCTTTCCGGAGAGAATTTCAGAAATAAAGCTTTTTGAACTATAGCCAGCCTTTTTCGAGAACTGGCTATAGCTAAATTTTTTGTTTGGTCTGCCGAATTCCAGAAAACTTCTTAGAAACTCGACCGACGACCGCGCTTTGGCTAACTCTAACCAAAGATTCAGTGTCATTTTAGTTAGAAGTTCCCAATTTTGGCTGAGCTTCCACTGTGCCATCTGGTTCGATCGTTAACTGGCAAGATGAAATTTGACTCAATAATTCCAACCCTTTTGTAGTCAGGTTGACTTGAATAATTTGAATAGACGGAAGCGCATTGCAGGTTCCATCACCATTTCCTGCAGATTGCGCAACCGAACACACGATGTTTGAACAATGCTCCCAGTTGGATCCATCACTGACGGTGACGATATAATTCGCATTGTCCTGGGTTTGAAACGATTGCGCTTTCGCAAAGGCTGAAAAGGACATCAAAAGTGTAAAGGTTAATATCATAGGTCTCATTTTTTCCTCCAATGAGTTTCTGTGTTGATTGAGCGCAAGCTAGTTGAATGAAGAAATTTTGTAAATAGGCGAACTGAGATTTCGTTCGCTATAGAGAACTATTTTCATTGGCTAAGGACTGAAGGTTTCATGACATCCTCCCTATGGGGGAATTGGCAGGAAAAGGTCCCGGGATCTGGCAGTTCCGGCCTTGATTGGGGCGAAAAATACAAAATCCTCGTTCTTGGGTGGCTGGTGTCGGCTCAGCCTGGATGGCAAAAGGATATAAGCATGCCCTTATTTTGAATGCGGATGGGACTTATGCGTACGCGAACTACTATCAAGTAGGAAACTTCACTGTCGGCGGCACCGGCGACTTGGATCAACGCCCACTGTGCAGCAAATCCCGTCGGTGCGTCAGGGAGCGGTTTCGAACTTCACGATGCCCTTGATATAGTAAAACCCTTCCTGATCATTGAGAAACTTTCTCATTGGCGCCTCGGCGTCGAGACGAAGGCGCGCCCGGGGGCCTTCCTCTCCTGGAGCGGGGGCCCATGAAACTGTGCCGTGCTGAAGGAATTGGGGCTCAGTGGGGTCAATAAAGGAAATTCTTTGGGAGGAACTTTCGTACTTCGTCACCAAAACAAAGTGGTTCTCTCCCGACATCTCAGGAGATCGGGGAATAAAGGTTAATGACCAGATGGAGCCGGACGGAGTCTCAAGATCTTGCGGTCGCACCTCCATGTCCGCCAGAAGATCATGCCGTAAAATCACGTTCAGTTTTAACTTGGCCGTTTCAAAAATATAAGTCGATAGCAAGGCCAAATCTTGGGGGAACATACCCTTCAAACTGAAACGCCGATTGCCTTCATCCAACTGTTGCCAACGGAACTCGTCCGAATTCGTTGCGATAAATTCGATGAGTTTGTCTTTGGGAAGGGATCGGTTTTCCTCCCGGAGTTTCAAGTTTACAAAATTTGCCAAGGAGGTAATTCCGCACAAATTGCTGCCGCCATCAGCTTCCAGAAGCTGATATTTCTTAAAAAGAGGATCATATTGATTGATTAGAATATTTTCTTTTAAAATGGAAGCAAAGGCACTGTCCTCATTTTGCATGAGGATACTTGAGCAGGACGTGGTGGCCCCGGCTCCATGAGGAAAGCAAGCGCCACATAGGCAGAAGATCAAAAAAAGCGTTTTCATATTTTCTCCAAGAAAATGACTCTGTACCCAACTTTGGACACTATCGCACCTGCAATCTCCGCGCCATCAACCCCGCTGTCTCCACCGACGATGGGCGGACCCGAAATTTACTCTTTCGTGGAAATAAGATCCCGTAAATTCACTTTGTTTTAATTTTTGACACTTCCGAAATTGTTTCATGGGGCCTACCCAGCCTTGGCTCAGGGCGGGGGGCTTCTGGTAAAACAGGGGATTGATTCATGAAACGAGGGAACGATGCTTTTTCGGCTGTTTATTTTCGCTCTGTGGGTTGTCCTGGCGTCGGCCTGTGTGAAAACGGAAAAAATTATTGAAACGCGGCAGGCTTCGCCGGATATCAAGGAGTCTTTCCAGCCCACCCAAGGCAAGACCTTGCAGATTCAAACTTCCGCGCTAGGAAAAGTCTTCCTGCTGATTGCGAACTCAAAAACCACCGGAAGCCAAGCAAAGTGGATTGAGCATCCCGTGAAGCTCGTTACTTTTGAAAAGGCCGGCGCGCAAGTCGGGATGTTCGAAGTCGGTTACGCCCAAGTCTATGATGTCCTTGCCTCGCAAAAACTTCTTCAGACCTTTGAAATCGCTTCTGAAACTCCGGACATGATCACCTTGGATCTCCACGGGGGCTTCCGCATGGTGGGGGAAACGCAGGGGCTTCAGGGGATGAAACAGGATCCCGAAACCTCCGCCCTGAAAAACCAGGGATTTGACGAGGGTCTGACGGTGAAAGAGGCCTTGGTCACCAAGGCGGAGCTGTCGGGCAACCGTTTGTTGATTTCGCAGAAGACACGGTATCAAGCCCGGGAGCTTCGGGAGAAATCCACACGGGTTCAAAAAGTAGAGACAAAATCCCAGGCCCTGCGGGAGCTGGAAACAAGCTACGACTTGCGGATCGAGATTCTCCCCTATGTTGAAAACACCCGGTTCAAGGCGCAGGAGCAAGTCAAAGACTGGACGATTGGTTCGTTTCTGACCCGCGTTTTTTTCAAGGAAAGTGCCCAGTCGCGGGAACTGGTTTTAAAGTGGGATACCTCGAACCCCTCTCCCATCCGGTACATTATTACCGGGACAACGCCTCGCGAAGTGGTTCCCATCCTCCGGCAGGGGTTGGAGTACTGGAACCGGGTTGCGGGCCGAACCCTTCTGACGGTGGAAGAGAGCGGGGAGGCTGATGTGGAGCCCCAGGACCACGCCGTGATCGTGCGTTGGATTCCGTGGAGGGACGCTGGTTTTGCTTACGCGGGAATGCAGTACAACCCTCTTACGGGCGAGATTTACCGCGGGCAGATGTATCTGACCTCCAGTTGGTTGGAGTCCGGGGAGTTGCGCCAGGAAATGCAGGGCGCTGCCGAGTTGACCCAAGGGACTTGTGACCTGGGGCAAAGGCTCGCAAAAGAGATGCATTCCTTGACGATGATTCTGGGGGGCCAGGCGCCCTCGGCGGTTTGGGACTATCTCCGTATGGTTGTGGCGCATGAAGCGGGACACACCTTGGGGATGAGGCACCACTTTTCGGCGGCTTCGCAAATTAAAACACCCTTCAGCGAAATTCTGGCGGCGCGCGAGTTATATAAGAAGGACCCTTCGGCAAAAAATGATTACCCTGAGTTTTCCATCTCCGTCATGGATTATACCCAGGCTCTGGATTCGGCGGTGATTGGCAATGAAATTCTCAGCCGGTCTCTCAGTTACGACCAGGATTTTATAAACTGGATTTATAACGACAGCGTCTTCCTGCGGTCCGCGAAGAGCGGTGTGTGCACGGACGATCATTTACAGTATGCGAGAGAAGAAAACATCACAATCTACGGCTGCGGGCCGTTTAAAGCAGTCGGTGCTCCTTTCATCGCGGAGCTGGAAGATCTTGAGAGGAATGAGCTTCGCGCTCTCTCGGGGGATGTGGAAAAGATTGTGGGGACTTTCCTCAATCCCGATGGCACCTTGCAACCTCTTGTCGCCCCGGATTTCTTTTTCTCTATTTCGCAAATTGTGATGCAGAGGAGTTCGACAAAGCTTCAGAATTACCTTTTCACGCTCACCGACCCGGTGACTCGGCAGGAGGAGAATCCTTTGCTGACCACGGCCAAGGCGACTTCGGATCTTGTTTTGGGGATGAAATCAACCAGCTCGGATTTTGCTGCGGAAAGGGCTTTAAAGAGCGAACTCGATGTGATTTTAAGGGAACCCCGCCTGCGTTCTTACTTTCTGGCTGTCGATTCCGCGGGGAATCTGAATTTAAATTGGTTGAAGGCTGCACTGGAGAAAATCCATTTTAAAAAATACAGAAAAGGCAAAACCGTGGCCGGGGCTTCGTATGAAATCGGGGAGGAAACATTTGACCGGTTGACGGCCCTGGTGGAAGACCTTCTGAGAGACGCCTTGAGAGAAAAACTCAACCAATCCGTGCTTCACCTTCTGGTGGACAAAGACACAATAGCGTCCTCGCTGCTGGCGCCGGAACGGCGCCGCGAGGGGAAGGTGGAGGTTTCCCACCGCAGCTGGTTCAAGTATTCCGACGCCCCGGGTTTGCTTAAGACTTACATTCAGCAGCTTCTAACCGCGGATCTTGGACCCAAGAAAATCACGGAGTACAAAAACCAGGTCGTTTTTGCGAAGATGTTCACCACGGACTTGGCTTCATTTGAAAAACTGAAGAAGAGCCTCGGGGAATCGGAGCTCAGTTTAGGGGTGGACCTGGTGCCAGTGGCGGAGAAAAGAAATTCCGATCTGGCGTCGGTATTGGCGGATATGTCCGTCTATGTCGATCCGGGTCAGAGTCCTGAAGACCAACTTAAGGTTATTGAAGAGGCTCAGTGGGCGGCAAAGATAGATTTCGCCCTGGCCGGTTGGGCGAAATCCGAACTTGCTCTGATCAAAGTGATGCGGGCGGCAGGCACCCTTTAATGGGAAAATTATTTTTTCTTCGTGGTTTCTTTCACGTCCACTTTGTCGGCGGCCATCGTGTACTCGATGGTCACTTTTTCGCCGACTTTCAGCTCTCCGTTCACTTTGGTGTTGGCGGATCTTTCAATCTCCCATTTCTCTTTGCCCTTACCGATAACGATTTTTGAATCGGTCACTTCCAGAACCGGGCCGGTGACTTGGTAGGTTTTTGCGGCGAAGCTGGAGGTGGCCGCGAGCAGAATCAAAGAGGCGAACAAAGTTTTCATAAAAACTCCTTTGCGGTTGATGGAAAATCATCTCACCAAAACTTGGTCTTTATGTCGATGGAAAAAATCATCGTTTTGTCACGCGCAGTTCCTGATACCCGGTTTGCGGGTCGGGCTCCCGGGTGAATTTCAAATCCGGGATTTCCAGAAGGACTATCTCTGCCGTGGTGTGAATCAGACAGCCATCCAAGAGGTGCCCCCCCAGCACCTGGCCCTGGCTGTCCGCGACGGACATATGCAAATGGCTCCCGTGCCGGCTGAGAGTGCCGATCAGGGAAACGATTTCAAAGGGACCCTCCCAGTGTTTTTTCTCTTTTGCGCTCGCCAGGCGCAGGTGGGCCGTTTTCAGACTGCCGATGCCAGACAGCATCGTTGCCGCCTCGAGGTCGTGATCATGACAATATTTGATGAGTTCCTTTTTCAGATCTTGTGCGGGAAGCAAACGAAAGGCATGGATTTGGGGTGACATTTTTTAAACCTTCTTTTGAAAAACCCAATAAGGGGTTTGAGCTTTGATCAGCTCCAGTCCGAAATGACCAGCGATCCACCTCATGCTTATTTCTGAGTAGAAGCTCACATGTGTCAAGTCGCGACGGTAGGGCCAGTCGTAAAAAGACTCTTTCCCCGGGGGAGAGGACGTCATCACGGCCAGAAGCCCCCGGGGTTTTAAAATCTGTGTCAAGCGGGCGATTTCAAGAGGCGGGTGATGAAAATGCTCCCACACTTCTGTGCTGGTGATCACGTCATAGGCCTGCTGCAACAAGCTTGGATCGGGAAAATAAAAGGGATCATAGGAGGCCGCTTTGTAACCCCGCTCCCGCAGGAGGCTTTCCAAAAAGGCCGCGGGACCGCAGCCGAAATCCAAGATCTTGACTTGGCACGGGGAAAGAGCGCATTTTTCACAGAAACTCTCGATCTCTTGCACGACGGGAGCCAGGAAACTTCGGTATCCGGGTGTGTCCGTGTTTTCATGAAAATCATAACGGGCTTTTTCTTCTTCCGTGCTGAGGCGTTCTGAAGGATCCATAAAAAGAAGATCACATTGGAGGCAATGGTGGTACGTGCGCGCGGGCTTTTTTTCCACGCGAAAAACTTCTGTTCGGGAGGATTGACAGAGCAGACATTTCACAAGGCCGTCCATGTCGAGGACCCCTTTCTCGATTCTTATTTTTGTAATGTCTGTAACATAAGACTTGGGGATCCGTTTGACATTCCAAAAAGAGCGTACGTTAATAAATCATCTGAATTTATTTATTAACAAGGATGGTTTTATGAAATGGCTTCGTTTGTTTTCTGCGTCATTGATCAGCTTCGCCTTCACCACAGTGGCCCATGCCGAATTGGGAGTGGGGGTGTTTGGTTCTTATCATCTAACGGACAACTATACTTTTTCCGGTCCTGCCGCCGATAAAATCAGCGCCAAAGGCAGCAGCAGTGTGGGCGCTCTGCTGTTTCTTCCGGTCTTGCCTTATTTTTCCCTGCGCGCTGGCCTTGCTTACGAGAACCTCAAATTTGAATCCAAGTACACCGGGGGCGCCTCTTCAGTGACGACCACCCTGGAAAACCGCCTGATTCCGGTGAACCTCCACTTTGAGTTTCCGATCACCGGTCTTTATGCCTTTGGCGGCGTGATTTTTGTGGACAACCAGAAGACCACGCCCGGCACCAGCAAAGCCGGTGGGGACACCCGCACCAACCTCGGCCTGGGCTATGATTTTTTCAGCTTCACTTTGCTCAGCCTGAGTGCAGAGTTGGAGTATATGCGCGGCTCTAAAAACCTCTCCCCCGATCCGGCCTATACAGTGAAAGCCAACAATTTAAATCTCAATCTTATGGCCCGGTTTACGCTCTAAAAAACCCACCTCCCTCCTTGTCGGAAGGCAGGGGAGGGAGGATCTTTGACGCAGTGAATTTTGGACTGACGGAAACTCTACCCTTGCGCATAAGGAATTGCTTTCTGAAGCGCCGTGCTTCAGATTGGGGGCTTAAAATAGCAAGGAGTTCCAAATGTCTAAATTGCGTGTGGGTATTAATGGTTTTGGTCGTATTGGCCGAGTGTTATTTAGAGCAGGTCACGAGAAGCTCGATATCGTCGGCATCAACTCTTTGGACAGTATTGAAGGGAATGCTCATCTTCTGAAATTTGACTCCTCCCATGGGATTTTTCCGGGTGAAGTGAAAACCGAGGGCGAAAATCTCGTTGTGAACGGTAAAAAAATCCATGTTTCAAAACATAAAAATCCCGCGGAAATCCCCTGGAAGGCCTGGGGCGTGGATATGGTTCTGGAGTGCACGGGTGCCTTCAAGGACAAAGAAGATTTCTTGCTTCACACGAAAGCGGGAGCTAAGCGCGTGCTGGTTTCAGGGCCTGCGGAAAAGGGTGCGGATCTCACCATGGTTTATGGGATCAATCACCTGGTCTACGATCCGACAAAACACACCGTGGTCTCTAACGCATCTTGCACCACCAACTGCCTGGCTCCTTTGGCGAAGGTTCTGAACGACGCTTTCGGCATTGAGCATGGCACTATGATGACCATCCATTCTTACACGAATGACCAAAAAATTCTCGATGCTCCCCATAAGGATCTCCGTCGCGCCCGCGCGGCGGCCGTGAGTATGATTCCGACCACCACCGGCGCGGCGAAAAACGTTGGCCTGGTTTTACCGGAATTGAAAGGCAAGATCGACGGACTTTCCGTGCGTGTCCCCACGCCGAACGTGAGCGTGGTGGATTTCACTTTCACCGCGAAAAAAGAAGTGAGCAAAGACTCCGTGAACAATGCTTTGATTGAAGCCTCCGGCGGCGCTTTGAAAGGGATCCTGGCCTGCGAAGCCCAGGAGCTTGTCAGCGTGGATTTCAACGGCAACCCCCACTCGTCCATCGTGGACCTGCCGTCCACAATGGTGATGGGCGGCCGCATGGTGAAAGTTCTGGCGTGGTATGATAACGAAACCGGTTTCAGTCACCGCATGGTGGATGTGGCTCTTCATATGGCCTCTAAGGGACTTTAATCATGGCGTCCGGACTGAAGGGTATTAAAACCGTACGCGACTTGGAAGTGGCAGGAAAAGTCGTTTTCCTGCGCCTGGATCTGAACGTTCCTCTGGAAGAAGGAAGAATCACAGATGAGACCCGCTTGACCGCGAGCCTACCGACGATCCGCTATCTGATGGAGAAGGGCGCAAAGATCGTGATGTGTTCGCATCTGGGACGTCCGAAGAGTGAGGCGGACCGGCAGTTTTCCCTGGAGCCTGTGGCCAAGCGCCTCTCGGAGCACTTGCAGGCGGAAGTCATCCTTTGGGAAGACATCGCCAGCGATGGCATTCGCGCTTTGCTTCAAAACTTAAAAAAGAATCAGCTTTTATTGCTTGAAAACGTGCGCTTTCATCCCGGCGAAACCAAAGACAGCGAGGAATTGGCAGCGGTTTGGGCTGGCTATTCCGACGTTTATGTCAATGACGCTTTCGGAGCCTCTCACCGCGCTCACGCCAGCATTCATGCTCTGCCGAAGTTGATGAAGGAAAAAGGCATCGGGTTTTTGATCGAAAAAGAAATCTCGATGCTGGATAGCCTTTTGGAAAATCCCAAACGTCCTTATCTGGCGGTGCTGGGCGGAGCCAAGGTTTCTGACAAGATTGCCGTGATTGAGAAGCTTCTGGATATTGTGGATGGCTTTGTGATCGGGGGCGCCATGGCCTACACCTTTCTGAAGGCCAAGGGGCACGCCGTCGGGAAATCCCTGGTGGAGGCTGACAAGTTAAGCTATGCCCGCCAAATGGTGGAACGCATTGAAGCCCGGGACAAAACCTTGTTGTTGCCGGTGGATCACATTGCCACGCTTTCCATCTCGGACACGAAATCAGCGCATGCCACGGCGGACGTGAATATTCCTGAAAATGAACTGGGAGTGGACATCGGTCCTAAAACCATCCAGGCTTACAGCGCGGCTTTGCGTGAAGCCGCGACCGTTTTCTGGAACGGTCCCATGGGTGTTTTTGAAACCCCTGAATTTTCCAAAGGAACTTTTGCGATCGCCAAAGCTCTGGCTGAAAACAAAGGGGAGAAGATTGTGGGAGGCGGGGACTCCGCGGCGGCGGCAGAAGCTTCGGGCTATGCTGACAAGATGACCCATATCTCCACCGGCGGCGGAGCCAGCCTTGAGTACTTGCAAGGGGACCGGCTTCCGGGACTGGAAGTTTTAAGAGCACGACATCGCAGCTAGGATTTTTCAGCGAAGGACACCCGATGAAGAAGATTTTTGCGGCCAACTGGAAGCTTTATAAATCCCCGAAAGAGACCCGGGAGTTTTTCTCCCAATGGTCGGAGGCCTTTGCGGGGACCTCTCATGAGGTGGTTTTTTTCCCTTCGGCGATTTCCCTGGAATCCGCCGCTCAATCCATTCAAAAAATGAAAGCCTCTTATGAGCTTCATTTCGGGGTGCAAAACGCCTACTCCCAGGCCCAAGGCGCCTTTACCGGAGAAAATTCCGCGGCGGTGGTTAAGGAGTTGGGAGGCAAGTATGTGCTGGTGGGGCATAGTGAACGCCGGCAGCTCTTTGCTGAGGGCTCTGAATTATTAGCCGAGAAGGTGGCCTTTGCCCAGGGGATTGGGCTCACCCCGATGTATTGCGTGGGGGAGACCCTGCAAGAACGGGAAGCGGGACAGACCAAGTCCGTTCTGACAAAACAACTCAGCCAAGGCCTTGCCAAAGCGGACAAAGGCGGAAAACTGGTGGTGGCCTATGAGCCCGTCTGGGCCATCGGCACGGGCCGGGTGGCCACCCCGGACCAGGTGAGGGAAACCCATCAGGACGTTTTTGAAATCCTAAAGGGGCTTGGATTCCTGGCGCCCATTCTCTATGGTGGCAGCGTAAAACCGGACAACGCCGCCGGCTTGATTCAGATTCCCCATGTGGATGGATTTTTAGTGGGTGGGGCCTCTCTTGACGTGGCCTCGTTTCAAAAAATCTGCTCGTCGATTTAAAATGTTTTACGGAGTTTTTCAGTGAATAAAGTCGTTGTTTCAAAATTTGGCGGAACCTCCATGGGGGATGCTTCGTGCATGCTTCGCAGTGCGGAGGTTTCTTACCGGCAAAATTCAAGCGTGGTGGTGGTTTCAGCCACTTCCGGAACCACGAATGATCTGATTGAGCTTGGCAAGACCGCCCAGGCCAAACCCTGGAGCGAGTCCGAGACGATTCTGAAAAAAATCCGGGAGAAGCATTTGCGGATTTCTGAAGAGTTGAAGATCTCTTCCGAGGCGCGCAAAAAATTGGACACTCTTTTTGAAGAAAAAGAGTCCCTGGCCCGCGGGATTCATCTTTTGAAAGACTGTTCGGTGAAGGCCATGGATACCTTGATGAGTTTGGGGGAGAGAATGTCTTCGGTTCTTTTCACCGAAGCCATGTCCCAGGTGCTGCAAAAGCACGGGGCTTTAAAAAAAGCCGAGCTTTTGGATGCCCGTGATGTTCTGCGCACGGATGACACTTACGGCAAGGCCCGTCCTCTGACGGCTGAGATTATTTCTTTGTGTGGAAAGCGTCTTTCGTCCTTGCGGGATTTTAAAACGGTCTTTGTCACCCAGGGTTTTATTGGGCGTACGGAAGAGGGCATGACGACAACCTTGGGCCGGGGGGGAAGTGATTACTCCGCGGCGATTTTAGCGGAAGGGGTCGGCGCTGACATTCTGGAGATCTGGACGGATGTGGCCGGGATTGCCACAACGGATCCCCGGCTTTGTCCCAAGGCCCGGCCTATTGATGAGATCTCTTTTAAGGAGGCTTCAGAATTGGCCACTTTCGGGGCGAAGGTTTTGCATCCGGCCACCTTGTTGCCGGCCATTCGTAAAAACATTCCCGTCTTTGTGGGGTCCAGCTTTGATTCTGAAGCCAAGGGCACGTGGGTGCGCAAAGAGGTGGAGGCTCATCCCTTGATCCGCGCCATGGCGCTTCGAAAGAAACAGATTTTGGTGACGCTCTCTACTCCGGAGATGCTCCATGCCCATGGTTTTTTGTTTCAGATTTTTAAGATCTTCAATGACCACAAAGTGAGTATTGATGCGATCACGACCTCGGAGATCTCCGTGAGCGTGACTTTGGATGATTCCACTTTGCTCAACAGGAAACTGATCGCCGATCTTTCGGAAATTGCGGATGTGCAGGTGGAGGAGAATCTGGCGCTGGTGTCTTTGATCGGCAATAACATCAATCACACTCCGGGCTTAGGGAAGAAGATTTTTGAGACCATTGCGGACATCAATGTGCGCATGATCTGCTTGGGCGCGAGCAAACACAATTTCTGCTTTATCGTAAATGAGGAGCAGGGCGCCCAGGCCATTCAAAAGCTGCACCAGAAGTTTATCGAAACCCCCTAATCAGTTAGCAAGAATCCCCGCAAAGGCAAAGGCCTCCACCTAGGCACGGCCACTGCGGGAGAGGAAGAGCGGGGAGGCCTTAACCCGGGGGGATTCCAAGCGCCCACCGGCACTAAGGCCGCTCAAGCCCCCACCGTCGCGCTTCACTTAAGTTGTGCGTACGACACAGCACGCGCAAGTTTGCGGGCTCATTCCCTCCACCCTTAGCCAGCGGCACAATATGATCGACCTGCGTCTGATAGCGCGAACGGCAGCGCTGCCCAGTGGCACTCACGTACTCACAACAAGCCTGCGCCCGCTGATAAATAAGCCTTTGCAGAGAAATGGGAATGGCGGTCCTTCTCCCCGAGGTCTTCACCGCCGGAGCGGCGGTAGATCTGAGCTTGTCGCGAGGTCCTTGATTATTTTCTGTTAATTTGACCGCCGTAGCGGCGGTGGACTTGTCTTCTTCGAGAGTTCCTTGATTATTTTCCTCTGACTTGACCGCCGCTCCGGCGGTGAGCTTATTCTCTGACTCCTTTTCCATTCTGGGAGAGAGCTTAATCAAGGCTTTGCCTTCTTTCTTTTGGATGAGTTTGTCGCAAAGAACTTCGATGATTTCAGCAAAGCCTCCGTCATGAACCACATGACTTAATAAAGACTGGGCTTTCTTAAGCTTTTCGTATTGGTCAGGGGTCAACTTTAAATGAAGCTCATACGCTTGCTTTCGGGGAGTGATTTCTTTTTTTGGTTTCAGGTTGCATTCAAAATTCTGATTAAGAAGCTGCTCAGTTTCAAAACCCGTTTTGTTTTCCATTTGTTCCAAAAGCTCCCGCTTTTGCTCGGTGGAGACTTTCTTTCCTGTCGCCTTTTGATCTTGTCTGGTGGCAGTGGCAAGCTTAGAGAGCTGGGTGAGGTTTAAGTTTCCCTCTTGCACTTTCTTTTCAATCTCCGGGAGTTCCCTCAGCAATCGAGCTGCAGAGATCCGTCGTTGGGCCGCGCCTTCGGAGTATTTTTGGGCTTTCACCAGATATTCAAATAGGCTTGGGTAACCAAGTTCGGCATAGGCTTTGGTTTGATCCATCTGCTGGATGCAAAGTAAAATTTCGTGAGTGATTTTTCTCTCGGACTTAACCAGTTCAGACAATTTAATGTGAAGGCTCTCAGTGGTCATGGGATTCTCTCCTTGATCGGTAGGAGAGACCCTATCATGGTTTTTTAAACTCAATTCTTGAGCCTTTTTGTAGCTGCTATTGAACTTTGACAAATCCTCACAAAGCTTGTTTATAGCTCCTCAACGCCTCAACAAGGTCTGCGAAAATCTCCCGCACCAAGCTTCGTGATCGCCATTTAAAGTCGTCGCAAAGAGGCGTTTAAAAACACGGAAACCTTGTCAATAGGATTTCAGCAAGGTCCGAGTCGCGGACCCGATTCCGCTCGACCGCGAAAAGGACTCTTTGAAAAACATTTTTGAGCAGAGATTCGTTTCCTTAGAAGAGACCTCGCAGCTTTAAGTCGTAAGGAGTCTTGAACCTTGTCGGAGTTCCCGGGTTCGGAATAGTGTAGATGACGGATCATAGATTAGGGAGCAGAGGTTGTAGATCACAGATCCCAGCCCCGGATCCCAGCCCCAGATTCATTTCATAAGTTGAAAAGTTATAAAGTTGTAAATTTATAATTCCTCAATCATGGCTCCTAGTTCTTAGGCCTTAGAGTTTTGAAGTTCTTTGCTCTTAGCCTCTGGCTCCTTTTTCTTAGGTCCTGATCCTGAGCTCCCAAGCCCTGCCACCGAGTCATGTGCATCCCATGCACAGGAAGTGCACCTTGTGCACATGGGCTCAAAGCCCTCGCCAACTCAGGAAATCACTTCTTTCCGGGATCGGATTTTTTCATCAGCAGGTCTTTTCCGGTCGGCGGCAGAGTCAGGGCTTTGTTCGGATTCAATGAACTCCCGGGAGCTACAGGTCTGGTTGCAGGATCATTTAAGCCGTATCTTTTTTTGACCTCAGCCATGCGCACTTCGGCCACTTGGCAGGTCTTTTTAATATCCTCTTTCGTCTTCTGGATATTCTTTGGATTTCGTTTGCGCGGGTAACTGTTAAAATCAATCAACCCTTTGTAGCAGAGCTCTGCAAAGTTGGAGCCGAACTCATTAAAGACTTTCGGGTTTCGTTTGATCAACTCCACCGTTGCTTGCAAGGAACGCTCATTATTGCTCGCCTCGGTGCAGTTCTTGGTGGCAAAAAGCCCGGGCTTTACGCAATAAGGCTTGGCCCCCGTCCAGCATTTTTGCGGCAGGCTGGACCAGTCACAGTCCGAATTAAAACCGAAAATCAAAGGATTGCACATGACGGTGCCCGCGCTGCAGACAAAGCTCTTCGGATCGAGCCCGTCCAAAGACCAGGGAAGCTCCCGCGGCGCCATGCAGGGATCTTTTTTGACCACAAAACCCGCATACATGCAGCGGTAATACGCGGTATTGGCAGTCACACGAGCTTCCTCCTTTTTTGGCGGCGCTTCAGGCGGAAGAGGCTCTGAGGACACGGTTCCCATTTTGCTGATGGGGACACTGGCCTTCTTATGGTCGTCGTAGTGGGTGAGCCCATGGGAAGGAAAGGCCTGCATGACGGAGAGTTCGCCCCGCAGGGATTTTTTAAAATAGTCATCCCGTGCTTCGCGGTACTGCGACTCATCGGCAAAAGCTTTTATTTTGTCTTCGTTCAGGGTCACTTTTTTTGAAGCCGGAAGAATCAGAGTGTCCAAGGTTTTCTTTTTAAGTGCTTCGTCCTTAAGCGTGTAAGTCTGCGCCGCCGCGGCGGAGGTCCAGTACATGGCTTGACGGAAACTCTCAACCGCCATTTGCTTTTTTTCCTCCGTGAGGTCTGCGGGGCTCAGATTCCTGACCTCCTCAGAGTACTGGCCCGCTTGTTTCAAGGCATAGGCCACGAAGTTGACGACGACCTGATCGGAGTAACTCTCTTCCTTCTTTTCCTGGCTTTGGGCATAGGGCAGGTTCAAGTCCCAGAGCACCTGAAAAAGAGGCGAGCGCAGGCTCCTGTCTTGGGCCAGATCCGGATAGGCTTTGGCCAGGTCATCCACAATTTCTTTCACTTTTTTCACGTAGGTTTTTTGCTCGGCATTGGTGAGGCTCATAAACTGCTCATAGGTGATGAAAAACGCCGGGGGGTTGTAAATCGTCTCTTCTTCGTTTGCGGCCAAGCCCTGGAGGGAAAACAAAAAACAGAGAAGGAGCAAAACCCAATTTTTCATCATTAGACCCTTTCAGCAGAAATCCATTTCTGCCAGTGCTTATTTTAAAGCTTATGGCGGGATTTCCCTAGGATAAGTCGTCTGGGCCGGACTTTCGGGCGGAAGCGGGAGGGACCCGTATCAGGAAGGGAAGTAAAGAGCTTTATTTTCAGGCCCCTTGCAGTTCCAAACGCCTCTGAATAAAGTCGGAGAACCTCTGCAATTTGCGTCTGACGCGTCAAGTCGTTGTGCGTTAATTTGTGGGATTTCAAGAACTTAGCCTGACCCCCGAGTCTTGCAAGGAGTCCCTCCAAGACAGAAGATCAAGGGGAGGTGAAAAAGGATGGAAACAAAAATTCATTTTCGACGCTGTCATATCTGCGGCACCCTCAATGAAGCCCCCGGACAATTGGTTACGGAGTGCAGCTGTTGCGGGAAGCATCTTGCACCCTTCCACTATTTCGATGAAAGTATCTTTATGGGGTTGCCCCTAAGAAAAGAATCAAAACCCAGGGCTGAATCGATTCTTCCCTATAAATCCTATCCGCCGATTTGGGGGCTGACAGCGTACTGGTAGAAAGAAACTATGAAGGTCACGATTGAGGACATCCGTAAGGCCCGAGAGACGCTAAAAAATATTTCACAAAACACCGTGATGGACCTCTCCGTGAGCGCCGGCAAACTTCTGGGGCGCGAGGTTTATCTTAAATTCGAAAACACCCAGCGCACGGGAAGTTTTAAGATCCGCGGGGCTTATAACAAGATCGCCAATCTGACGGCGGAAGAAAAAAAGCGCGGGGTTGTTGCCAGCTCCGCCGGGAACCATGCCCAGGGAGTGGCCTTGAGTGCTGCTCTGGCGGGCGTCCAATCCACCATTGTCATGCCGGAAACAGCCCCCTTGACCAAGATCAACGCCACCAAGGGATATGGTGCAAACGTCATCTTAAAGGGCGAAATCTATGATGATGCCTACGAATACGCCCGCCATTTAGAGAAAGACCAGGGCCTGGTTTTTGTTCATCCCTATGAAGACCCCTTTATCATCTCCGGTCAGGGCACCATTGGTTTGGAAGTGCACGAACAGCTTTCGGACGTGGACTCCGTGGTGATCCCCATTGGGGGCGGGGGGCTGATCAGTGGCATTTCCGTCGCGCTTCGGGCTTTGAATCCGAAGATCAAAATTATCGGTGTCCAGTCGGACCAGGCGCCGGGAATGAATGAGCTCTTTCATCACCAATCTCCCCAACCGAAAAAACGCATTTCCACCATTGCCGACGGGATTGCGATCAAAAACCCGTCGAAGGTGATCTATGACTCTTTTATCTCAAAAAACGTCGATGAGGTGGTCACCGTCAGTGATGATGAGCTTGCCGAGGCCATCGTGTTTTTGCTGGAAAGGGCCAAGACTCTGACCGAAGGGTCGGGGGCTGCCGCCATGGCGGCAGCCATGAACCGCAAGCTGTCTTTGGGGAAGAGGACCTGTATTCTTTTAAGTGGTGGGAATGTGGATTTGAACATTATTGCCAAGATTATCGAAAAGGGACAGACCAAGCGGGGGCGTCTGGCGGCGCTCTCGGTGGTGGTGGATGACCTGCCGGGAAATTTAAACCGCCTCACCAAGGTCATTGCCGAGCAAAAGGCCAATGTCCTGGAGGTCCACCATGACCGTGTCTCCCAAGGGCTTTTCCTGCGCGAGACACGGGTTGATTTTGTTCTTGAGACCAGCAGTCCGGAGCATATCCAGAAAATCAAGGACGCCCTGACCGGAGCCGGCGGGAAGATTCTTTAAACTCTTAGTTCGCCGGCCGTCCCCAGATTTCAAGCTCTCTCGCCTGGACCGCATTGGCCGCCGGATTTCCGTAGACCGTGATCTTAACAAAGCGGGCCGTCAGACCTGTGGTCACAACCCGGGCGAAGTCATTCATCTGAGCATCAATCCCGCTGAGATACATCGAATAAGCCTCGGTCGGGGAGTTTTTCACCTCGATATTGAAACTCACGCTGATCCAACTGCCGACAATATCACCATAGAGCTTGATGACGGCAATTTGTTGCAAGGTCTTAAAATCAAACTCCACCACCATGACTGAGCTTTGATCTGTGCCACTGGTGCAACTGGTGGAATCCAGCATGCAATTGTCAAAGAGGTGCTCCACCGGGTGATCGGCTCTGAGCGGAGTGGAGTAAATCACGGAAGACATCGTGGCAAGATTGATATTGGCCGGCGTGGGCGTCGGCGAGGTGGCCGGTGAGGGTTTTGGCTCCGGCGTAATGATCGGGGCCGGGGTCGGAGTCGGGGTGGGTGTCGGTGTGGGCGTTGGGGCCGTCTTGACCGCCAGATTTAACGGGAGAGTAAGGGTGTTGCCGGTGACATCCGAGACACTGGTGTCGATATCCAAGCTTTCGCTGAGCTTTTTTGTGATTAAAATGGCGCGGCGGCCAGTCAGGATCTGGCTCTTTTGTTTGAGATTGTACTGAATGGAGGAGACGTCCACGGAGGGGGCGCTCACGGAGAGCAGGACGGACTCATTGACACTGTCTGAGGCCACCAGCTTTTGATTGAGTTTCACGGCATTCACCGACGTCGCCCCCAGTGTGGTCCCGGTTTTTGCCACAATGGAGAAACGGCAGATCAGATAGGGTTGGCCCTGACGGAAGCCAAAAACATAATAAGCGCCCAGAAGATCCGGTGAGAAACTCATTTGATTGAATTTCTCACCGATCGCCACGACCTTGGAAGAAGGCCCGTGCACCCACTGGATGGAGTCGAAATTATTGTTTAAAAGGACGATATTTTCGATCACAGGGGTGTTGTTGGAATAATAGAAAATCTCCGCCACGTTCGCCGCGGGGAAAAGAACATTGCTTGCGTTTTCTTGGGGGGAGGTTAAGAGAGTTTGAAGATCCACAAGGGCGCCGACCTCCGTCGCCTGCAGAAGGGTGTTGGAACTTGGAGTAGAGGAAGACCCTTCAGCGGAACCTGACAGGGTGGCTGGTCCGCAGTTTTGAAACAGGACCAGAAGAGATAAAAAAACCAAGACCCAAAGATGACGAAATTTCGTCAAAGGTATTCTCATTTTTCATTCCCCATTTACGATCTGTAGCCCGATCCCCTCTTCCATAAAGGCTGGGACCAGGTACTTTTAGTTTAATGGAAATGTGTTTGGTTCCCCAGAGAATTGGAATAACGCTCTGAAATGACTGGTTTTCCGTGTCAATATGAGATTCGAACTAGTATTCAAACCCAAGGCGGAGGTCAAAGGTCGTATAAAACAGGTTTTGCGTCCCGGTTTTAATCGTTCCGGCGGTCTTCTCGTAATTATAAGCGTATTGTAACGACTGCGTATAAGAGAACAGACCGATCCTCCAGTTGGGGGCGATCTTGTAGGCCGCTCCCGCCTGAAACTCATAGGCCACGGTGGAGGAAATGGTGAAAGGTCCTCCCACTCCCTGAGCACCCACGGGAAACTGAGGGCTGAAGGCGAACTCATAAGACCAGGCATTTTCCTCGCCTAAGAGAAGCCCCACTCCCAGCGTTGCCATGGTGACGGAGTGATCCTGAATCGTGACAAAGCTGCTCGTATCCACGTCCAAGAAAGGGATCTGGTGCAGTTGCGCGCCAAAGCGCAGTTGCCACTGGCTCGGGAGACCGAAGATGCGGCTGGCCGGTCCGCGCGGGAACTGATAGAGCCCTTTGGCCTCCATCGTCTGCCAGTGATAAGTGTCCGACTGAATTTGAAAGGGCGGATCCGCTTTGATTTTTCCGGGAGCGTCCCTGAAATAAAGATCCAACCCCCATTGTTGCCCCCAGTATCCGCCCCGGGCCATCAAACCGGGAGCCTGAAATGTTTTAAAGGCCAAATCCGGGGCGCCGGCGGTGGTCTGCTGGTTGCTCTGGTAGGTCATCCCGCTTCCCACCCAGATGCGGATATTTTTAGAGGCGGCAGGGGGCTTGTTCTTGGAGATCTCCGTGTTCACTTTAATGTCGTTTTTCTTCAGGCTCACATCCGCGGTGAGCAGGAAGGTTTTGGCGGACTTATTGGGAGCCACCACCGTGACGGGAATTTGCGCAAGCCCTGGGGTGAGATCCAGGCCGATTTCAAAGAAGCCCTCGGCATTGGCACGGACGGTGATGGTGTCCGGAGGAAAAACACCAGAGCCCGCCTTGAGCGGCACAAAACACGACTGAGAGGCATAGGCAAATTTCTTGGTGCCAAGCACTTTCACCCATCCGGGGGCGACGACAAGGGCATTCACCTTGGTGTCTTTACGGAAGTTGAAGACCAACTTGGATTTTGTGTTCGGCCGCTCGTAGCCAGGACAGTTGCTCAGAAACACCCGCTCCTGGGGGCGGCCTTCGCTTTCAGGACCTGGACCTTCGTTGAGTTTTGTAATACTCGCGCTGTCGATTCGAACAGTGACCCCGGGCAAAGTCTTTCCGGAAATGATCACCTTGGCGTGCTCAGGAATGGGGCTGGCATCAATTTCCGGAGCGTACCATTCCACGGAAGGGGCGGCCGCCTCGGCGTCGACAGCAGGGTTTTGGGCCAAGGCGGAGTTTAAAGCCGCCCACGTCACTAAGCTAAAAGTCGTAAACTTTAGAAAACTCATTTCCTTCTATATGAACATTGGATCGGCACTTTGGTATAGCTCTTTCTAAATTTTAATTTAAAATTTTATTTCATGAACCCCTTCGCCGATAGAGTTATAAGCAAAAATGGAACCACACAGTGTAAAACTCGATCAACTCATGTCTCTTAGATTGTTTTCAAGATTCCCACGCCAGGGTCTGAGAGCAATGCGCTTTGCCATTTTCTTTGTCGTGCTTATGTTCTATTTCAACCCGGACGGGGGGCTTCTCTCAGGCGGGGCTTTGGCGGCCGAGCCAGGGTGGCTCAAAGCAAAGTCCCCCTTAAATGAACAAAACGTGTGGTTGAACTCCAAAGAACCCATCCGCTTTGATTGGTCGGGGGAAGCCGATAAAGACACGGTCCTTGAAGTGGCCCGTGATTCGGACTTCCGGGTGCTGATCGTGGAGGAATTTTACCCGGCCTCACCCCACTTTACAGATAAGTTGAAGGAAGAAGGCACTTATTATTGGAGGCTTTCACAAAAAGCGGATGGCGGGCGTAAGGCCCACTTTAATGCCATCCGGTTTATCGTGGTGAACCCGGCGGGGCCGGGCTTGATCTTCCCGTTTTCTGATTTTAAATCCCCTCCGGCCAAGCCCCTGAAATTTTACTGGCAGGAAAAAAAGGGCATTGCCCAGTTCCGGTTTCAACTGGCTGCGGACAGCGCCTTCAATAATCTTCACACCGATCGTCTGATCAACGGGACCCAGACGGATGCGCAGAAACTCTCCGAGGGCACCTACTACTGGCGGGTGCGCGCGGAAGAGAATCCCGCCGCCACCTCCGCCTGGAGTGAGAGCCGCAGCTTCCAAGTGACAAAGGGGCCCGCGCCTGCGGAGCCTACAAAACCCAAGGCCGCCAAAATCCCCCCTCCGCGCAAGAAAGCGCCCTCAGGATCTCTTCCGCCAGTGGCGGGCCCGGTGAAGCTGACCCGCCCTCATGTGAAGGGGAGTGCGCAAAATGTGGTTCTGAAGTTTAAAGGGGGAAAAAACAACGCCCCTTCGGCGGAAACCATCTTGAATCCGCCGGTCTTGAGATGGTCCGATACAGCGGGAGCGACGGCCTATGAACTGCAGATCTCAAAACGCTCGGACTTTAGCCAGTTGGAATGGGTCGCCACAGTGGCCGGAACCGAGGCTGAATGGGCCGAGGCCGCGCCGGGAAAATATTATTGGCGGGTTCGGGCCTTGAACGGAGAGAGCATCACCGGGCCCTTTAGCACCGCCGGCAACCTGGATCTGAAGTTGCCGGTGCCGGTTCTGAAAAACCACTCCCCTTACAAGTTAAAATTGAAACCCGCGGCGGATGGGTCGATGTTCTCGGACCTTTCCCTGGCTTGGACGTCGGTGCCTGGAGCCTCGGGGTATCAGGTGCTGGTAGCCGACAATATGAGATTCGCGCCAGTCAAACATGAATTGAAATCAGAGAAACCCGCCGTGGAAATTGAACTGAAAGAGGGTGGCACCCTCTATGTCAAAGTCGCGGCCTTAGGGCCCGGGGGCGAGCCTGCCGGGAGCTTTTCAAAAGTCGCGGTCTTGAAGGTGGAAGTGGAAAGTGAACTGCCGGCTCCGGCTTTAAAACTGCCACCGGACGGTTCCGCCATTGTGTCCTTCAATGGCCAACAAGCGCCATTATCGTTTAAGTGGGATGAGGTGGGCGCGGCGGAGAATTACCGCATTGAAATCTCAATGACTCCGGATTTTAAAAAACCTATTTACAGCGAAGTGGTGGAATTCCCGCAAACCGTCTTGAACAAAAAATTCCCCAAAGTGCGCCTCTACTGGCGCGTCCGGGCGGAGCAGGGCAAAGCCAAGTCCTCCTGGAGCGAAGTGTATTCCTTCGAGCATGCCAAATAATCTAGCGGACAAAGGCTCCGTGAAGGCTTGCCCGCAGGCAGGTCCCTGGAGGCAGATCCGTGCTTCCCTGGGAGGGAAGCGCAATCCATTCCCCCTTGTCGTTGAGTCTTTCAAAAAGGTTCGGTAAGGGCGCTTTGAATCCCCGGGGGGCGCGGGGCGGATTTAAGGTGAAATCCGTCAGCCAACGGACCTGGCAGGGTGCAAGGGTTTTAAATTCCAAGTTCAGCTGGAATTTTTCCGGGTCTTTTTCAAGTTTTAAAAACCGCAGGGGATACCGGGATTCGATCTTCTCCACCGAAAGAGCCTCACAGCCGCTTTTGAGCGACCACTTGCTCAACCAGCGCGATCCCTCGGCGAAGGCCATTTCAATTTTCAGGTCATTCTCCGAGCGCAGGGGCTGGGGGCTTTTGACAATCTGATGAAGCGCCATATTCATGGCCAATTGCACGGCGGCCACGCCGGTGCGCAGACCCTGGTGGGTCGAAGAAGGGTATTTCGCATTCAGGAAGCAGCCGAGGGGTTTGGTCACCTGCAGGCAGGAAAAACCTCCGGAGTTATTGAACATCTTAAGTTCATAGAAGTTGGACAGGGCCTCATAACAGGCTCCAAAGGTGGCCACGTCGGGAACATGGGTCTTAAAGCCCGGACTGCTGCCGCTGAAGTCCGCTTTGATCAGTCCGTCGTGGATTTCCAGATGCAACTTCAGCACCTCGCCGCTGTCCAGGCGGACCTCGGAGCGGGCGTCGCCCTGGGCCTTCTCAAGAATTTTTTCGGTCACGTATTTTTGTGAGAACTGAAGGTACTTTTTGATTTCCGCGGAAGAGAACTGCAGGCGGCAGCTCTTTTCCGCGCTCAGCCATTTGCGGCGAAGTTCCCCGAGTTCGGAGACGGTGGCTTGCAACCAGGATTTAAAATCCTTCGGGCAGCAGGGGTGCAGGGACATGGCTTCGATGATCGGGGTCATCAACTGGCCGCTCTGGAGAATCGGCGTCGGAGGAATGCGCAAGCCCTCGTCATCGAGAACCCGGCAAATATTCAGGCCCGGAGAAAACTCCCGGCGCACGCACAAAAGAAGCCCCGGATGGGCGCCGTCGGCGGGTCGCAGGGGCATCAGGAAACTGTAACGATGCAGGAAGCTGCCGCCGCTATAGGAATCGTTGGTGATCATCACGTCCCCGGCTTTGAGGGGGACGTACTTCAGGGAGTTCTCCGCCAGGTTTTTAAAACCAGTGATTTCAAAGGGCAGATCCGACTTGGTGTGGAGAAGATCCCCGTCGTGGGTGAGCAGCGCGGCACTTTTCTCCGCTGAAAGGAACAAATCCGCGACCTCATGGATCCAGTTAGAGAGCATGTTCGTGTCCTTGACTCAGTAAAAAGGCGGTTTCAGTTTCCGGCCGTAATTCAAATTGGAAATGGGAAAGACGCTTTTTGAATTCCGGGACAAAGACCGGGGCCAGAGCCCCCAGGCAAATGATCTTGGGGCTATCGGCCTGCATGGCAAGACTCAGGGTCAGCTTCCGCAAAGCGACCTCGCGCAAACGGGAGACAATCTGATCTTCAGAGTCGATGGGATTGGAGGAGGTTTTATTTAAAGCCCATAGTTGATTTTTAAATTTTTGCAGGCCCGTGGGAGAGCGCCGTTCGCCAACGCCTTGGATGTCCCCGGTGCTCTCGCTCCACAAATCCAGGAGTGTCGGGATCTGTCCCCGCCCCATGAACATGGGGCCGGGTTCAAACCCGAGGTCCTGAGTGCCGAAAGAGAGTTCCCCCCACGGGCTCAGCTCGATCACCGTTGTGGGTTGCAGGGAGAGGGGCTGGTTCTGAACCTGCGGCATATGGATATGGCCCCACGGGCTTTGCCAAATATGAGTTTGTTTCTCCGGATTCAGCAGGCAGAATTGTTCAAGGCCGAGAAAGAGAATATTAAATTTTTCCGGGTTCTGTTTTTTCAGGCTGCGCGCCCAGGCGCCGTAGGCTCCCCACAGCGAGCTCAGGCGCAGATGACCTTCACGGTCAAACAAAGTGGCCTCAGAGGAGAAGAAGGCGGCCCGTTCCCCTTCCGGTAAGAAAGGTTTGAGGCCTTCGTTCAATTCCTCTTGCACTTCCTCGAAGGTGCCGCTGACAGAGGCATTGAGGATGTTTCTTCTCCAGGCGGAGACTTCATCCGGGTCTTCGGCGCAGAAGGCGGGGAGAAAGACCTCGAAGTTCTCTTTGACAAGGGCTTCTTTCACCTTGTTTTGATTGTGCGGATTTTTCGCGGCGTTCAGAAAGTGAATGCAAATGCGTTTGGCTTGTTTTTGCCGGAGTTTCTCAATGAGAGCGGTGATATCCGCGTCCGACACTTCTTTTTCGATGTGTCCATCGGACGTGCAGCGCTCCTCCAGCGAGAACATCAGGTCCGCGGAGGACAGAGGAGCCGCCTTTTGCTGCACCGGCTGGCGCAGGCCGGACCAGTTCTCAAAGCCCTGGGTGGTGAGGATGGCGACGCTGCCACCCAAGCGGTAAGCAAAAATTTTCTCCACAAAGCGCGACGCCACAAAAGCCTTGCGGGCTTTTTCGATGCCCGCTTCCAGGAAAAACTTCTGCAAGCCCCCTTTAAGGCCCTCTTTACCGAGATACCAGCGGTTGAAGTGAATTAATTTTTGGTTATGGGAGAGGTGAGCCTCTACAAATGATTCGCTAATGTAGAGAGCTAAAATAACATCCGTTTCCGCTTGAGCCATGGGTCCTTGAATATATGCGCAATTGTTGTTAAAGCTAGGTTGTAAATTTCGAGAGTCACTATAACTAAAACAGATCTTAAAAGGTAGTCCGAAAGGGGCCCCCTGTGAAAGTTTCACCAGAAATTGTCAGCCTCATCCCCTACAAGCCAGGGAAGCCAATCTCAGAAACTCAGCGAGAATATGGACTTACGAAAGTCATTAAACTTGCCAGCAATGAAAATCCTCTGGGTCCGAGCCCCAAGGCCGTGGCGGCGATAAAGAATCTTTTACAGGATTTACACCGCTATCCGGATCCTTCGGCCTATGAGCTCATCCACACCCTTTCTAAAAAATGGAATTTTCCGGTTTCACAACTGGGCCTGGGCAACGGCTCCGACGAGTTGATTGACGTGCTGGTGCGGATTTACTGTGAACCGGGGGACGGGGTGCTCACCTCGGAGGCGGCTTTTTCCGCTTATGAGATCAGTGCCCAGGCCAATCGTGCCAAGGTTCATCGCGTGCCGTTGCGGCCTGGTTTCAAATTTGATCTGAAGGCCTTAGGGGACTATTTTTTTTCTCATCCGGAGGCCAGGATCCGTCTGATTTTCATCGCCAACCCCAACAACCCCACCGGCACCTACGCTCCTCGCAGCGAAGTGGAGGAGTTCTTATCGCGCCTGGGGAACCGGGAGGATGTGCTGGTGATTTTTGATGAGGCCTACAATGAATTCGTGCGAGCCCAGGACTACGCCAACGCCGATGGATTCATCCGCAAGTACAAGAATGTCATAGCGCTAAGAACCTTCTCAAAAATTTATGGTCTTGCGGGCCTGCGCTTGGGCGCCATGGTCGCCCCGGGTGAGGTCGTGGAAGTTTTCAATCGGGTGCGCAAGCCTTTTAATGTCAATGATTTAGCCCAAGTGGCTGCGGTTGCTGCTTTGCAAGATTCTGAATTCATTGCGGCATCGCAACAGATTGTTTGGAAAGGGCTTGATTACTTTTACGAGAAGTTACAAAAAATGGGGCTGCCTTTTATCGAATCCCAGGGTAATTTTGTCATGTTTGAAACTCTCCGCGACGCCAGTCTGGTCAATGAGGCTTTGCTGCGGAAGGGAATCATCATGAGGCCGATTAAAAATTATGGCTTTCCGACTCATTTGCGCTTGAGCGTGGGAACAGAAGAGGAAAACGAAGCCGCCATGGTGGCCCTGGAAGAAGTGCTTGCGGAAATACCGCAAACGAAAAAGTAGAATTTTGCTAGATTTAGGAATGAAATGGGAATGGTAGTTACAATCGATGGCCCCGCAGCTTCAGGAAAATCCACCGTCAGCCGAGAACTGGCCAGCCGCTTGGGCTGGCAATGGGTCTCAACCGGGGCGTTCTACCGGGGCCTGGGGTATGCCGCTCTTCACTCCCACATTGATATCACGGATGTGAAAGCCCTGACGGCGCTGGCCCAGTCTCCGGTTTGGAGCGTGAAAATGGGCGCCGCCCGCACCCAGGTTTTCTTTAAAAACCATGAAGTCACCGATGATATTTTTTCTGAAGATGTGGGCAATATTGCCAGCCAAATTTCCCATTACCCCGAAGTGAGAAAAGCCCTTCTGCAAGCCCAACGCAATCTCAGCGCCGGCCCCCAGGGTTTGGTTGCAGAAGGCCGGGACTGCGGCACCGTGGTTTTCCCGCAAGCGGAGGCAAAGATTTACCTGACCGCCTCCAGTGAACATCGCGCCGCACGACGAGCGGCCGAACTCGGATTGGATCAACAAGAAACCCAAGCGGCGCAAAAAGTCCGCGACCAGCAAGACTCCACCCGCAAAGCGGCCCCCCTCCAGGTGCCCGAGAATGCTCTGGTGGTGGACACCACGGATATGGCCTTAGACGAAGTGATTCACAAGGTGGAAAGTTTCGTTCGTTCCAAACTTCCCAATTAAGAATGTTTCCTACCTAGGGCCGAGCGGGGTTGAGAAAACTTTGCGCTCGGAGGAGCGCCTGCGCCGCCAAGGCGGTGGTGTAGGACGTGGAGCGCCAGAGTACTGTGTGTCGAGCCAGGGCGATGGCGGAAAAATAGACCTGACCATGCCAATAGAGGTTTCCCTTTGCGTCCCGGGCGGAATGAGTCAAAAGGTAGTGCACCCCCCGGCTCACGCTTCGGCGGTGAACCGGGTTTTCTTTATCCCCTAAAAGCATGAGCGCATTGACGGCAAGAGCCGTGGACTGAATCGGGTCAGGATCATTGGGTCGGACATTGCTCCAAGACCCCTCCGGAGCCTGAGTTCTCAACAAATAGCGGAGAACTTCCGGTTCCTGGGCGCGCAGACAAACAGCCCCCAACTCTTTCAGTTCCCCGATCCGGAGCGCCAACAGGTAATCCGTGGGGTAATAAATCCCGCAATAGCCATAATCCTCTTTCCGGATGGCGGTCTCTAAAAGGCGGCAGGAGTCCTGGTAGCCGGGCACCTGGGTCAGCTGGTGATAGGTTAAAAGTTTCAGAACATTGGCGTTGACGATGCAATCCACGTCATTACGTCCAAAGGGGACCCGGGCCCCCGCCTCCGGGCTCCAGTAACGCCGGGGCATGCTCGGATCGGTTTCATCCATCAGCCAGGTCAGGAAAGCCCCGGTGTTGATGTTGCCCGCATCCCGGTTGTAGAAATGGGGCTTGCGCTCGACATCCCGAAAGCGGGAGAAGGCCTGGATCACCGGCTCCGGAAGCGGTGCTCGCAAGGCCATATAAGTCACCGAGGTTGTGTCGGCATCCGGGGGGATATGCGCCAAACCGAGAAAAAAGCGGGGGATTTTAAAGCGGCGGGGACCCCTCACCCAAACGCCGTTTCTCTTGCGAAGCGGATAGAAATTGAAAAAGGGGCCCACGTGGTAGGGGGCAAACCCGGCCTCGGCTTTTTCCACCAGAGCGGGAATGATCTCAAGCTCCGGGGCCTCGCGGTGCATGTCCTTAAGAATGTCCACGATGGAGGCGGTGGTGAAGACGGTGGCTTCCTCATAGGGCTTCCCCCAGCGTCCCACCCCGACCAGCGCGGGCAGGCGGAGGGAGGTCACGGTGGTCGGCCATTGCCCGGGGTCGTAGGCCCCCCGCTCCTGGATTTGGGAACGCTCTAAGTGCCTAAGGGCAGAGCGGATTTCGGAGTTATAGGAGAGGGTTGGGGCGGCGGCGGCGAGCCTTCCCAACAGGCCAAGGCTGAGGATCAGGGAGAAGGTCCATGTGTTCATAGATTATTGTTTAGCGGAGTCCTGTGAAAACGGCGAGAAAATCCTGAGAATCTTACCGCCAACGCGGGGTTTAAAATCCACATTGACTCAGTGAATTCCGACCTATACAAAGATTCTTCATAATTTAAACGGGTAGGACCCGGCTAAGGCCTTTAATAACCCAGGGCCGGCCATCGAGAGGATCTATCACGTGGGAGGTACATATTATTACTATGGGTAAAAATTTAAACAAAGCCGCTCTTGAAAAGCAGAAGGTTCTCGCTTTCTTGGACGCAGAAGATTCCAAAGTTCCGGCCAACCCCGGTCTCTACGGAAATAAAGCAGAAAAAGGCGATTTCGACTCACTTTTCGAAGCGTCTGTCAAAGATCAGGACTTCAAACTCGGAGACGTTGTCACGGGTAAAGTAGTCGAAGTTCAGTCCGACTACGTGCTTGTAGATATCAACTACAAGTCTGAGGGTCTGATCCCCATCAATGAGTTCCGTGTTGTGGACGGCGTTCGTGAAGTGAAAGCCGGCGACACTGTGGAAGTCTTGATTGATCGTATCGAAAATGAAAACGGTATGATCGTTCTTTCTAAAGACAAAGCCGATATGTTGCGTGCTTGGTCTGACATCTCCAAAGCTGCGGAGAATGAAGAAGTTATCGAAGGGACTGTGGTAGCTAAGGTGAAAGGCGGTTTGAGCGTTGATATCGGCGTGAAAGCGTTCTTGCCTGGCTCTCAAATCGATTTGCGTCCTGTTCGTAACATGGACATCTACATCGGTAAGAAGTACAAATTCAAAGTTATCAAATTCAATAAAAAACGTGGCAATATCGTTCTTTCCCGCCGCGCTCTTCTTGAAGAAGAACGTGACAGTCTCAGAGCGGAAACTCTGGACACCATGAAAGAAGGATCTGTCGTCACCGGTCTGGTTAAGAACATCACCGATTACGGTGCGTTCATTGATTTGGGCGGCATGGACGGACTTCTCCACATCACTGACATGTCTTGGGGCCGCGTAAAGCATCCTTCCGAGCTGTTGAAAGTGGGCGACGAAATCCAAGTCAAAGTTCTCAAATACGATCAGGAAAAAGAGCGCGTGTCTTTGGGCATGAAGCAACTCCATCCGGATCCTTGGGAATCCGTCAAAGCCACCTATCCTCCGGGAACCCGCTTGAAAGGAAAAGTTGTTTCCTTGGCGGAATACGGCGCTTTTGTAGAACTGGGTGAAGGCATTGAAGGTCTGATCCACGTTTCTGAAATGTCCTGGACTAAACGCGTGAAACATCCTTCCCAGGTCGTTACTGTGGATCAGGAAGTGGAAGTGGTTGTTCTTGAAGTGGACACTGAAAACCGCCGCATCAGCTTGGGCATGAAGCAGCTTCAGGCGAATCCTTGGGTTGAGTTGAAAGAATCCTATCCTCCAGGAACGATCATTGAAGGGGAAGTGAAGTCCGTGACTGACTTCGGTATCTTCATCGGGATCGAAGAGGGCATCGACGGCCTTGTTCACATCTCTGACTTCTCTTGGACAAAACGTGTAAATCATCCGAATGAGCTCTATGCCAAGGGGCAGAAGGTTCGCGCGGTGGTTCTGGGTGTTGACATTGAGAACGAAAGATTCTCTTTGGGCATCAAGCAACTCGAAGCGGATCCTTGGTCCAACATCGAGAGCAAGTACGCTATCGGCACTCAGCATGACGTTAAAGTCACTAAAGTTGCTGATTTCGGCGCTTTCGTTGAGCTTGAGTCCGATATTGAAGGCTTGATCCACATCTCTGAACTGACCACTGATAAGATCAACACCACGGAAGATTTCGTGAAGCCGGGGGATGTTCTTAAAGCGGAAGTGATCTCTATTGATAAAGACGCTCGTAAGATCGGTCTTTCTTCAAAACTGATCAAACTCAGAGAAGCCAAAGCGGATGTGGAAGATTATGTGAAGAAAGCGACAGCGACTTCCAAATCAACCCTCGGTGATCTGTTTGCCGACCAGCTTAAGAATATGCAAAAAACAGACAGTAAAGGTTAGTCGCCAGATTGGCGGAGCTGATTTTACTAAGGCGCAAAGCGCAAAAAAGGGAGTCTCATAGACTCCCTTTTTTTTTGGCTGTTAAGATGGGCTCTCTATGATGGAGTTGGTATGAAAAATCCTTTTGTGCGTTTTATCGTGGTCGTTCTTGTGATCATCGGCCTGGTCAGTCTCGTGAAGTGGGTGGGAAACCTGATGGGAGAGGGCTCGGACGAAGCCGCCTTTGTGTCCAAGAATTCCGTTCTTGAGCTGGACCTTGAGGGCGTGATCATGAACGGCAAAAAGTTTTTAAAGAGAATCAAAAAATACAAGAATGAAGATAAAATCAAAGCCTTCGTGATCAATATCAACTCCCCCGGCGGCGCCGTCGGCCCCTCTCAGGAAATCTACGCTGCCATCAAAGCCCTGAAGGAAGAAACCAAAAAACCTGTGATTTGCTCCTCCTCCGGGCTCTTAGCCAGCGGCGCCTACTATTCGGCCGTGGCTTGCGATAAGATCGTGGTGGCTCCGGGAGCCTTGGTGGGATCCATTGGTGTGATTATGGAATTTGCCAACCTTGAAAAGCTCTATGATTGGGCGAAGATTTCACGCTACTCCATCACCTCCGGGAAATTCAAAGACTCCGGCGCGGAATACCGGGCCATGCGGCCGGATGAAAAGGCCCTGTTTCAGGGTTTGATCGACGACGTCTATGGCCAATTCAAGCACGCCGTGATGGAGGGACGAAATCTCAAAGAAGAGGTCGTGTCCGCGTATGCCGACGGGCGGGTGATGACCGGGGCTCAGGCGGTGAAACTGGGTTTTGCCGATGCCTTGGGAACTTTTGATGAGGCCGTGAAGTTAGCCGCCAAAGCGGCCAATCTCGGGGAAGACTACCGACTTTATGAAATCCCCAAAAGAAAGCCCGGCATTTGGGACTTTTTTGAGCAACAGGAAGAAGACGATTTGAACTCTTACGAGGAAGTTCTTAAGTTTTTCTCACAACGAGGAGCCGATAAGACCGTGGAAAATTCCCTCCGCAAAGTCCTTCGGGCCGAGTCCCTGAACCAGCCGATGCTTCTGATGCCGGGTTTCTGGCAATAGCGAGGTTTCCTTGGCAAAGAAGAAGAAGAAACTCTCTCCAGCAAAGAAGGCCGCACGGAAACCCAAGGGGGCGTCTTTGCGTGCCCCGGCCGGGGGCTCTCAGAAAGTCTCCCGCAGCCGGCTCAGCCAGGAGATCTGGCCGATGGAAAAAGATGTCCTTTTCCGGCCCGACCGCTTTAAATACGTGCGCAAATTGATTCAACCTGAGGGCTGTGTGTTTTGTAATGCAGCCACAAAAGAGAAATCCTTTGAGACTCTTTGTGTTTATAAATCCAAATACTCCATGGTGGTCTTAAATAAATTTCCTTATAACAGCGGCCATCTTCTGATCATTCCCCTGATCCATGAGGGGAATCTTCTGGCTCTGGCGAAGGAATCCCACTATGACCTCCAGGACACTCTGCGCCTGGCGATGCAGGCCTTGCAGGATGTTTACCAGCCGGCCGGGATCAATATCGGGCTGAATCAGGGCGCGGTGGCTGGAGCGGGAATCCCCCAGCATTTGCACTATCACCTGATTCCCCGCTGGGCCGGGGACTTGAACTTTTTCCCCCTGATCGCCGAGACGAAGGTCGTTGTTGAAAGTCTGGAGCAGACGTATGACCGCCTTTTAGGGTATTTTGAAAAGGCGCGATAAGGGAAGGGAGGCTTTTGTGAATCGTGGATCCCAAATGAGCATGATGGCTCTGACACCTGTGGTAAAGTGGCTGCTGATTCTCAACGTGGGCATTTGGTTTTTTTTTCAGATTCTGGCCGAAGGCATTTTTAAAATCCCCTTTACGCAATTTTTCAGTCTGGTGCCCGCCCGGGTGATTTTTGAATTCCATATCTGGGAACTGCTCACGTACATGTTCCTGCACTCTTTGCAAATCACCCATATCCTCTTCAATATGTTGATGGTTTGGTTCTTTGGGGCCGAACTGGAGCAACGCTGGGGTGGAAAGTTCTTTTTATTTTACTACCTCTTTACCGGGGTCGGTGCGGCCGTTCTTTATTGTGCGGGATTGGGGGCTTATGCGGCCTTCACCGGATCCCAGGCAGGGCTTTTCATCCCCGTCATTGGCGCCTCCGGGGCGGTTTTCGGGCTGATGCTGGCCCAGGGCATCCTTTTTGGGGAGAGGGTGATTTATTTTTTCATGCTGTTCCCCATGAAAATGCGCTACTTCGTGATGCTGATGGGGGGGATTCAAATCGCCTCCCTGCTGACCTCCGGCGTTAGCGGGGGGGAAGTGGCCTACCTGGCTCATATTGGCGGCTTGGTGTCCGGTTATATCGCCCTTCTTTTGATGGGGCGCTGGAAAAACTACGAAAACTTTAAAAAGAATAAGAAAAAGGGCCGCAACCTCCGTCTGGTGGTCGACAATGAAAAACCGAAAAAAACGGATCAGGGCCCTAGATATTGGAACTGATTTCTTATATAAAAGTGATCTTGAACAAGGAGTCACGAATGTCTTTAGATAAAGCCATGAAAAACCTGAAGTACGATAAGCGCTTGACCGAAGCCTATCTCAATAACGGTCAATTAACCCGGGAAGAGCTGGAAGCTTATTTGAAAACTCTTCCGGATATGGCCCACAATGTGGCCCTCTCCGGTGAAACCTCAGAAGACTCCGCGGACAGCCGCCAGGAGCAACACTAGTTCGCACCTCCTCCTTGCCGGGGGGGGCCTGTGCCTTTAAAAGCAGTGACCCGTATTGGTCAAAAAGAGGGCTTCCCCGGAATCAATTTTAACCAAGGCCACCGCCGTCATCCAACCGGCTTGCGTGTCCAGGTAATCCCCAAAGAAAAAATAGTAATTTAATGGTTCCCGGCGGGTGGCAAAGTAGATTGCTTTCGCCAAGCGCTCCACATTTGGGACCTGGTAGCTTTGCAAGCCCCGGTCTGCCAGAAGCGTGATCTTCAGGCGCAGGTCGCTGTAATTCAAAGGTGCCAATGCCATTTGGATGTTTTCATCCAGGTAGAGGGAGGCCAGCTCATTGCTGATGCCGTGGACCCAAAGGCGCTCCGTTTCTGGAGAGCGGATGGAGCGCGGACCGCGAAAGCTGAGCACCTGCCCGCAAGAATCCGTTTGCTTTGTCAGGCGTTTTTCCAGAATCAGGTCCTTTGCCAGGTTTTCAATCTTGACCAGGGAGGGGTCTTGAACGGGGAAGGCCTCGATCGCAGTGTAATCCTGAATATCTCCGGCTTTGGCGGAAAGAGGACCTGTGGTGAGGACCAGCAAAGTTGCAATAAAAAGCCACGCTCTCATAAAAATCCCCCTGCGGGTGGGTGTTCAGGGCCCACTTTGTAGGAGGATTTGGAAAGCGGATCAACAATAAACTAATTGGTAGGAGCGGCGGGTTGTGGGTTGGCTGTGACGGCCGCAAGACTTTCAGGAACGGGGACCCACTCTTCGCGGATGATTTTATACCCTGAGTCAGTCTTAACGGCGTAAAGGGTTTTCACCCCAAAGTCCGTGTGGTTGTTGGACTCGTATCTTTGGAAGGTCTTCACAATCAATTGGTCTTTATGAAGAAGCAAGAAGGGCTGGGAGAGTTGAACCTTGATGTACTCATAACGGGCTTTGAGCTTTTTCTTGTGCTTCATCCAGGTGTCGAAATTAAAGCCGGGGGCTTTGAACTTTTCATCGTAGTATTTCATGTACTCATCAAGATCCTGGGCCTGCCAGGATTTGCGCCAGCCTTCGATGAATTCATTGAGGGCGACCCGGCGTTTGTCGTGCTCCTCTTTGGAAACGTAGTTCACTTTATCAAAAATCAAAATGGGGGTTTCTTTGAGTTTGATATACTCTTTTAGCTTCTCGATCACTTCATTGCGGACCACCACGCAGCCGCGGGAGCCGCGGGTTAAGGGCACGGTGTCGGGAATGGCGTGCAGCCAGATGCCGGAGCCGGTCTTGCTTTCGCGGCGGTCAAAGATATTAGGGTAGTCCGTGGTGAAGGCCATATTCCCATAGAGGCTGAAAGGGATCTCAGGCTGGGACAGTTTTTTTTCAAAGAAGTAAATCCCCTCCGGGGTGCGGTGATCATCCCGCTTGCTTTTGTTCCCCGTGGCTTTACCGATGTCGGAGGGGACATCCAGGATCCTCTCAATGGTCTCGCCTTTGCGTTCATAAACGGAGAGGTGACGCTCTGATTTATCCACCAGGAAAACATACTTACTAAAGGCATCTGTGCTGGAGATCTGTAAAAGATCCGAAGGCAGAAGCGAGGTGGTGATAGTCGTCTTATCTTGAGATGTTCCTTCAGCGGTGGGGGCGGAAAAAGCCAGCGTGCTCCACGCGACCGTGACAGTGATGCCGGTAATTACGCCTTTGTAGAATCTTTTCGTCATACCTCTATTAGACTGATTTTTCGGGGTTTTTGTCAACTCTCCAGAGGGGAAAGGAGTCCTGTTTAAGGCTTCGACAGAATTCATCAAATTTTTTTAATGAAAGCAGGCCCTAGGTGGTAAAGACCTAAGTCACGCTCTCCGATACAGAGAGGACAGACGCCACCAACAGCGTGAAACGAGGGCCCTATGGCGACGGAAAATGCGGAGCAACAGCAGGCAAAACCCAAGAGTGTCGGGGCGATCCTGACTCTGGTCTTTGCGGTCTTGAACCTTGTGGTGGTGGGGGGCGGGGCTTATCTGGCCTATGCTTCGACCGTGGCCTGGCACAGTCCGAAACTCACCGAGGACATGCTGGAGGCGGACATGGCCTCCACCGGCGAGGACGAGCGTTTCACCCCCTATATCTTTACCATGGACAAGTTTACGGTGAATCTCAGCGGCGAGCCCAAGCGCACGCTGAGAGTGGAAGTGAGTTTGCAGATGTTGGGAAAAGAAGGTTACGAAGAAATCATGAGTCCTGACAGCCGGGCTAAAACCCGGGACAAGATCGTCCGGGTCCTGAATGAGAAAAACTTTTCCGAACTGGAGACCATCCAGGGGAAACTCTTCCTCAAAGACACCATCGCCATGGAGGTGAACAGCATTCTCAAAGAGGGTGTCGTCAAAGATGTTTTCTTTTCTGATTTTGTTGTCCAGTAGTTTACCTCCATCCCTGGCCCAGGCGGGCTTGGCCCTTGGCCTCGGCCGGATCACGACAATTGATTGCCTTTAAAGTGAGAGTTCATACAATAGGGGGATGAGCGGGAGACCCCTATGAAGCACTTTATTTCTTTGTTCGTGTTTTTGGTCCTGTCAGTATCCTCGGCGCAGGAGAACAATCTTAAGATTCATTTTCCGGTGGTGAAATACAAATTGCAGAACGGTCTGACCGTGCTGCTGCATGAGGATCACACGGTGCCGCTGATTTCCTATCACACCTGGTACAAGGTGGGCTCCCGGGACGAGGCTCCGGGAATCACCGGGTCCGCACATATGCTCGAGCATATGATGTTTAAAGGTTCCAAGAAGTATCCCGGCAAGTCCTTTGACCGTCTCTTGCATGAAAACGGCATCGTCAACAACGCGTTTACCACTTACGACTACACGGGCTTTTATGAAAGCCTCCCCAGCTCCAAACTGGAAATGATGATGGACATTGAAGTGGATCGCATGAGCAACCTGACCTTAAGCCCGGAGGATCTGACCAGCGAGCGGGAAGTGGTCAAGGAAGAACGCCGCTGGCGGATTGACAACAACCCCATGGGCTTATTGATGGAAACGGTCATGAGTGCGGTGTTTAAAGTTTCTAACTACCGCTGGCCCATCATCGGCTCCATGACGGATATTTCCAATTACAAAACCGAAACCCTGAGGGAGTTTCACGACAAATACTACACTCCCAATAACGCGGTCCTGGTGATTGCCGGGGATTTTAAAACCCCGGAGGTCAAACGGATGATTGATAAATATTATGGACCGCTGCCGGCGCGCCCTGCTCCGAAAAAGGACTTTCCCGCGGAACCCGAGCAAACAGCTCAGAGAAACGCGACCCTGCGCCGGGATGTGCAGGGCGTGGCCTTTACGGTCGCTTTCAAAAGCGTGCGTAACGCCAACGCGGACATGTACCCGCTGGACTTGGCGGCCAATATTCTCGGGAACGGCACCTCCAGTCGTTTGCACAAACGCCTGGTTTACAGCCGCCAGAGCGCCACCTCGGCCTATGCCTATAACTCCACCATGCAGAATGAAGGGGTGTTTGCCGTGGGGGTGAATTTAAAACCCGAAGTTCCGCTGCAGGAAAGCCTGGATATCGTGTACCAGGAAATCTGGAAGCTTCGTAACAAGCCGGTCCCGGACGCGGAGCTGGCCAAGGCCAAAACCCAGGTGATGAAAGAGCTGGTGGATGGCTTGACCACGATTGACGGCAAAGCCCGGGCTTTGGCCGTGAATGAGATTCTCACGGGTTCGTACGAGAATCTATTTAAAGACCTTGATAAATACAACGCCGTGACTCCGGAGCAGATCCGGGATGTTGCCAATAAATACCTGAATCAAAAGCAACGATCGATCCTCGTTTTAGAGCCTAAGAAGAAGGAATAGCCTATGAGAAATAATTTTATGAAAACTCTTTCTCCCTATGTGATGGCGGCGTGTCTGGCGGCGGGCTGCGCGGGCTCTCAAAGCAAAGTTGCGGGAACCGCCTCTCTTGAAAAGCCCGCTCCGATGACCATTGTATCCAGCACTTCGACCGGGCAATTCCGGTTGCGTCCGATGCGCGAGGTTCTCCTGGAGAACGGCTTGCGGATTCTTTTCATCACCGACAACTCGTTGCCGCGGGTGAGTATGACGACGCTCGTGCGCGTGGGCGGCCGCCACGATCCCCAGGGGAAAGAGGGCCTGAACTTTGTCACCTCCCAGCTTTTGGAACAAGGCACGCAAAGCAGGAATGCGCTGGCCGTGGCGGATGAGCTGGGGGAGCTTGGCACGGAATTGAGCATTGATGCGGGAAATGATTTCACTCTCGTTTCCATGGACGCCTTGGTGAACTCCGCGGAGAAGATGCTTGGATTGTATTCTGATATTTTGATGAATCCGGCCTTCCTGGACGGGGAAGTGGCGCGGGGGAAATCGCAAACCATCGCGCAATTGCAAAAAAAGATCGACAATCCCTCAAGCTACGCGGGGGATGCTTTTGACGCGTTTCTTTTTAAAGGCCATCCCTACGCCAATGATGTCATGGGCAGCGTCGCCTCGGTGCGGAAGCTTGGCAAGCAGGATATCATCCGCCAGTATCTGAACAATTACCGCCCGAACAATGCCCAGGTCGCCGTGGTGGGACGGATCAACAAGGCGTTTGAGGGCAAAGTCGTGGAGGTTTTCAAGAAGTGGACGGCCAAACCCGTGAAGGATGTGGAGACGCCGGAGCTGAAGCCGATTCAGGGGCTTGAGATGAAGCTGGTCACAAAACCGGGGTTGCAGCAGGCGCAGATCCGCTTTGGCGAGTATGGGATCCGTCGCAGTGACCCGGATTTTTTAAAACTGCGTCTGGCGAATGTGGCCTTGGGCGGGGAATTCGGGAGCCGCCTCAATCAAAGAGTGCGGGACGACCTGGGTTTGACTTACTCCATTTACTCCTATTTTGATTCCCGGGCCGATCGCGGGCCTTTTGCGATCAGCACCTTTACCAAGAACGAAACCGTGGGAAGGACCGTGGACGAGACCCTGAAGGTCTTGGCGGATTTCGTGGAAAAGGGCATTACCGAGGCGGAATTGCGAGCGGCCAAGGAACAGATGTTGGGGCAGTTCCCGAAAGCGATTGAGACGGCGGACCGCCTGGCTTACAACGTGCTTGTTTTAAATTATTACGGTGTGCCCTTGAGTTATCTGCAGGACTTCAACAGCAATGTCGAGGCCTTAAGTTTGAAAGAGGTCAACGAGGCCATTCACGCGCATCTGGATGCCAAGAACCTGCGGATCCTCATCTATGCCGATGCCCAGCGTGTGGCCGGTCAGCTGAAAGCTTATAAGCCGGTCGTGGAACGGGCGAAGTAGGGGAGGGGAAGTTTCCCTCCCCCGGGTCTTTATTTCTTTTTCTTCTTCATGAAAATATAGATTCCGGCGGCGGCCAGGATCAAGGCGATCAAAAGCAGGATCATCTTGTTGGAGCCTTTGTGGCCGCTATTCATGTCTTCGGGGTTTGCCATATCCGCGGGCATCACCCCTTGAAAGCTGCCGGGACCAAAGGTGCCGCTGCCGGGGCGGATCGGACCAAGGTCGGGATTGTTGGCGAGGTTCTTGGTCTCGATCACGCGAAGACTCATCACCGCTTTAAAAAAATCCTGGCTGTATTTGGTGTAAAACTGCTTATGGGCGCTGAAGGTCACCAGAACCGCGATGCGCCCTTTGAGGGTCGCCAGATAGCGCGTGAAATAGTTGGGAACTTCACTCCCCAAATGCAAACCGTCAATCCACGTTTGATCATTGATTTGGACGTTTTTAGCCTTGTAGACGATTTTGGATTCCGCGGTGCCGCCGGTTTTGAGATTGACGGAAATGGGGCTGTTCAAATGGCTTTCATACAGCTGCATGGAGTCCGTCGGTCCCACTTCCTTGGCTGTTAAAATAATAATAGCCTCTTTGGCTTCTTTGGAGTTTTCGCTGCGGCAGACCCACTCGGTTTGTTCCAGACTGCAGTTCCAGGATTGGGGCAATTCAAAGGAAATATAGGCGTTACGAAATGCTTTGGCGTGCGCGACACTTGTGAGTAAGATAGAAGACAACGCGATCAGAGGATACTTTAACAGTTGATGTTTCATGCTTCCAACCTTCCGTGGTTTATCAACACAAATCGGACTTGGATAGTATAAGTAATATTTTTTCCCTGATCAAAGGAGAAAACCCCATGATGAACCTTTATCAGCTGACCACGTTTGTGACTGTCGTCAGTGAGGGAAGCATGACCGCCGCGGCGGACAAGCTCTATCTCACCCAGCCCGCCGTCAGTCAGCAGATCCGCAACCTGGAGGAAGATCTAGGGGTGGAACTCCTGGTGCGCGGAGTCCGGCAGATCAAGGCCAGCCCGCAAGGGGAAGTTCTGTACGAACATGCACGCAAGATCTTGCAATTGGCACAACAGGCGGAGATCGCCATCAAATCCATCGGCGCGGAACTCAAGGGTTTGATCCGCATTGGAACCTTGAACTCCATCGGGTTGCACATCATGAGCCCTTTGATGGGGCGGCTGATGCGTCACAACCCGGATCTGCAGATCAAGGTGGATTACAAGTCCGGGGAAGAACTGGTGCGGTCTTTTAAAAAGGGACAGTTCGACGTTTTGATCCTTCCGCAGTTGCAGGAAGAATTCGGTTTGGCGCTCGAAAATGTCGAGGAGAAATTCCTGCTGAAGGAGGAGATGTGGCTGGTGGTTTCGGGGAAAGAAACCGACATTCCGGCCCAGATCGCGGCCAAGGAATTAAGCCATTTTCCCCTGGTGAGTTTTGTGGATGAATTCCCGGGCTTTAACGGAAAACTGCACAAACTTCTGGAGAACGTGGGGATCACCCCGAAGCCGATTTTTGAATCCTCCAACGTCGGGACGCTGAAGCGGGTGATTGAATCCGGACTGGGGTGGGGTTTTTTACCCGCCCACTCCGTGCGCAAACAAGTCCGTTCAGGGCGTTTGAACCACGTGCATATCAAAGAGTTCCACTATGAAATCGATATGACCTATTACTTCCGCAAAAACTCCGAAGCCAAACAGCTGGCGGAGATCTTATACCAAACCATCGCAACCCAGGAAAAGGCCTAGGGCCGGCGGTGGAGCGGGGCGTGGAAAAGCACGCGCTCCCCCCCGCGGGGGTCAGAACAAGACGGAGTCCGGAAGTCCCAGGCGCGCGGAGATAATGCGTACGATTTCCCCGGCGGTTTCTTCCAAGGCGCGCTCGGTGACGTTGAAGACCGGCCAGCGTTTGTTTTGCTTGTAAATCTCGTGGGCGTACTCGATTTCTTTGACGATATGGGAGATGGAGGCGTATTCGCCGCCGGGATCCTGGCCGAATTTCTCCAAGCGGTTTTTGCGGATGCGGTGAAGGCTTTCAATGTCAATGATCAAGCCCACCACCCGGCGTTGGTCCACTTTGAAAAGCTCCTCCGGCAAGGGCGTGTTTAAGACCAGGGGCACGTTGGCGACCTTCCACCCTTTATGGCTGAGAAAGATGGACAAAGGCGTTTTGCTCGTGCGGCTGATGCCCACCAGGACGATATCGGCTTTATCGAGGTGGCTCAGGGTTTTCCCGTCATCGTGTTTTACGGTGTACTCAATGGCTTCGATGCGTTTGAAATAACTTTCATCCACCGTGCGCAGCACGTTGACGGAGCTGATATTGGCGGCGCCGAAGAAATTATCCAAGGTGTTGAGCAAAGGGCCCAGAAGATCAAAGGAGGGAAGGCCCTTGCTGCTGGCGAGTTCGTGGATTTTTTTACGCATGCTCGGGCCCGCCACGGTGTAGGCGATAAAGCCCCGGTGTTCAAAGCACTCATCAATAATGGCTTCCACCTGCGCTTCGGTGCGCACATTTTTGCAGCGGACAATGTTGATGTCCTTGTTGGTGTATTGCACCAGGGCGGCGCGGATCATGGTTGCTGCGGTCTCGCCGCTTCCGTCGGATAAAATATAAATCGTCCAGGTTGTCATTCGTCGTGAAGTCCTCGTTGAATGGCCTCAGTCACGAGGCGGATATGATCTTTTAGCCACAGATCCGGCAAAGTGGAAAAGAGCAAAAAAGAAAAATCAGCGGCGGGTCTTAAAAACAGACACACGGCTTTTTCTTCCGGATCCAGGGAGGAGAGATTTAATTTTTTTAAAACCGGTGAGGCCTGGGTGCGCAGCACGCTCATCAGGTGCTCCGCCCGGGGCAAAGAGATTTTTCTTTTTTGCGAGCCTTTCAGCAAGCTCATATGCCCCCGGTGGAAGCAGGCCTGTGGCTCCCACAACCCATTGTCCGCCTCCAGAAAAACGCCGGCATCAAAATACAGCGCCAGTCGCGAAAAAAGGATTACCGCCCGGTCCGTCGAGTCCCGGGGCAGACTCTCCCCGAGGCCGCGCAGCAGGCGGGGGTCGGTGAGGGCTTCAAAATTTTTTTTCGCTAAAAGGACCTCTTCACTGGGAATGTCCTGATCCTGATCCAGAAGGGATTCAATGCGCTTTTGCAGGTGGGTGATGATGTTCATAAAGATTATTTCCTCAATTTTGAGGGAATTAATCAAGCACGAGAGTGAAGTCCTCGAAGCTGTGGTGCTTCTGCCACTCTCCGTGAAAAGATCCGGCACTTTGTCCAGTGGGAAGAAAGAGACGCAAACTCGGGTGCTTCAGATTTTCCCAAATCTTGGACACTTCCTGTACCCAGAGCGGAAAGGGCGCCGCCAGGGGGACCATAACCACCCACTTGTTTGGAAAAAAGCTCTCTGAGGAGATCATTAAAGGGGCCTCTTCGGGAAGGGAGATCTCGCAGGGCTCAAGGCCGGTCTCCCTTTGCACAAGCCGGGTGAAGTTGCGGATTTCGGGACTGAGGTGTCTTTGATTTTTAATCATTTGAAAATTCAGGTACCAGTCCAACTGCGGAGTCCAGCGGCAGTGCGAGGCATCCGGGACAATCCAGAGATCCGAGCCGGGATTGTAGGCGTTGGCCGAGGACAGAACGTTCATCAAGACGCCTTTGCGATCTGATCCAAAAGCCCGTTCACGAAACTGGCGGACTCGGTGGTGCCGAATTTTTTCGCGATCTCCACGGCTTCGTTGATCGCAATGTTTTCTTTGACCGTGGGGGAGGCAAAACACATCTCGTAGGTCGCAACACGCAGGATATTGCGGTCGATGGTGGCCATGCGTTCCAGTTTCCAGTGGGCGCTGGCGGATTGGATTTTGCCGTCAATGGCGGCTTTGTGCGCTTGCACCCCGCGAATGAGGGTGTCCGCATAGTTGACGATTTGCGCATCCATGGAAGCCCCTAGGACCTCCATCAAATCGTGGTAGGAAATTTGCGGGGCAAATTCAGTTTGAAAGAGGATTTGTAGTGCGAGTTCCCGGGCTTCTCTTCTCATCTTCTTCAGGCTTTCCAGAGTAGTTCATAGAGGTTAAAGGCAATTGCGGATTATTCGGGTCTGAGATGTCTGATAACTCCAGGTCCTCCAGGGTTTCCACGAACTCCTGGACATCCTTAAAGGTCCTATAGACACTCGCGAAGCGAATGTAAGCCACATCGTCCAATTGTTTGAGTTCTGTCATAACACGAAGACCCAGCAAACGGGCAGGGATTTCGCTCTCCCCGCGGTTGATGAGCCAGGTGGAGATGCGCTCGACAATGGCCTCCAGTTGGGAGAGGGCCACCGGGCGCTTTTGACAGGCGGCTTGCAAGCCCCGCAGGATTTTTTCTTTGCTAAAGGGCTCCCGCCGTCCGTCTTTCTTGATGATATAGGGGAAACTCATCATCAGAGTTTCCAAAGTGGAAAAGCGAGCTTTGCATTCCAGGCACTCCCGGCGACGGCGAATGGAGCCGTCTTTCTGCACACGGGTGTCCAGAACTCTATCGTCACTATGGTTGCAATAAGGACATTTCATAGTCTTAAGTCTTGTTCCTTTTCCTGTCCCCAGATTACGAAAGCCCGGAAAGAGGCGTCAATAAAGGCGGTGAGAAAAGCCTTTATTGACTATGGGAGTCATGTCCTTATCATAAAAAGAATGAAAGCAATTCTGCCAATTCTTACCATTTTGATGAGTTTTCAGGGAGTGGCTCAGGCCCAATCGGCGCCCCGGGTGGGGCGAGAGGCCGCGTCGAAGTATTTCGGGCAAAGAACCCCGGCGCAGCAGGACGGGACGGAAGCTTATCAATCCGCTGAAATCGGGGCGTCTCCCCGAGCGCAATCTTCCAGCGGGCCCACGGATCACTATTTGGCTTTGCACTTTGGAAAGATGATGGGATCGACGGCCTACGAGTGGGGCAGCGAGAACAAACAAACCGACGTGGGCGATTTCACGGCGGGCCTCACCTATCGCGTGGGTGAGTGGAAGAACTCCATGGATCTCAACCTGCGCATTGATTTTATCCAGTACAAGGTGAAGGGCGAGGGAGAGCCCAAGCCCTTAAAGATGTCCCTGATCCCGTTGATCACCTTTCCCGACGCCAGTTCCCGGTTTCCTTTGTATTTCGGCTTTGGCGTTGGCCCGGGGGTTTTCTTCCGGCAGACGGATAAAGAGGCTTCCTTGTCCCTGGATTATCAGCTCATCGCCGGTGCCCGCTTCTTTGATGTCATGGAGAACGCTGGCTTTTTCCTGGAGAGTGGGCTAAAAAATCACCTGCAACTTTGGAATTCCGGCCAATTTAATGGCACTTTCCTGGCGGCAGGAGCGGTATTTACGTTTTGAGTGATTCAGGCAAATGGCAAGGGCCTTCTTCAAAAACAAAAATCAGGTTTCACCGTCCTCTGGTGGAACAAGCGGTTCAGGCCGCCTCTGAAATCTTCACCCGGTCCCAGTACGCGGACAAAGTGGTGGAGCGTTATTTAAAATCGCAAAAAAAATGGGGAGCCCGGGACCGCCGCTTTTTCGCGGAGAGTGTTTATGATCTGGTCCGCTGGTGGCGTTATCTGGGCGCCATGGCGGGCGTGGACCCGCTCTCGTCCCCTCTGACCTTGCCGATGGTTTGGAAGCTTTGGGGGGCTTGGTGTTACAACACCTATCAGGAATTGCCTGCTTGGGACGAGTTCCGGGATTTTGATAAAGACGCCTTTGCGGAACGAAAGCGGAACATTCACTCTGTGGCGGTCCTTGAATCCGTTCCTGACTGGCTCTATGACCATGGCAAAAAAGAATTCGGTCCTGAGTGGGATGAGATTCTCCACTCACTCAACCAGCCGGCAGAGGTCTTTTTGCGGGCCAACACCTTGCGGATTCAGCGCGAGGACCTGATGCAAAAACTGAAATTGGAAGGCGTTGAGACCGCGGCGGTGCCGGAATTGCCATCCGCACTGCGTTTGCTGGAAAGAAAAAACATCGCCTCCACCGAGAGCTTCAAGCAAGGCCTTTTTGAAGTGCAGGACGCGGCTTCGCAAAGAGTCGCTCCCTTGCTGCAGGTGGCGCCCGGGATGCGGGTGATTGACGCCTGCGCCGGGGGCGGGGGGAAGAGCCTGCATCTGGCGGCCTTGATGAAAAACAAGGGGCACATTCTTTCCATGGACGTGCATGAGTGGAAGCTGAAGGACTTGCAAAGACGGGCCCAGCGCAACCATGTGAGTATCATCGAGACACGGGTGATTGAATCCCCCGAAGTGATCCGCTCGCTGGCGAACTCGGCGGATCGCGTGCTCTTGGATGTTCCTTGCTCCGCCCTGGGCGTGCTTCGCCGCAACCCGGATACGAAATGGAAGCTCACCTTGCCGGATTTGGAGAAAATTAAAACTCTCCAAGCGGAGATCCTGGCTGAGTATTCAAAGATGGTAAAGCCGGGGGGCTTGCTGGTGTATGCGACGTGCAGTCTTCTGCCGGAGGAGAATGAACGCCAGGTGCAGGCATTCCTCGCCCGCCAGGCGAAGTCGGGCTGGCGTCTTAAGGAAGAGATTCATTTTTTTCCCCACCGTCAGGGGTTTGATGGTTTTTATGGAGCTTTGCTGGAGAGGAGCGCTTCGGGGGCTCTTTGAGCCTCAGAGTCCTTTGCGTTCTGCAGCAAGTTATGCAAAATTTTTGCGTGTGGAGAAATCTTCCACCGTGTTCAAAAAAGGGGGAACCTCCCTCTGCTGGCGGCGTTCAGCCGTTGCGGCCTTTTCTAAATGAAGTTTTGTTATACAAGGCATCATGACTTTGAGGTTGAAAAAACTTTCTGCCGTGAATAGAAATTTTCAACAACAAAAAAGGGGGCATCTTATGATGAAGTATTTTTCTCTAGTGGCAGTGACGGCCTTGGCAATGAATGTTCAAGCCGCAAGCTCAAACAACGCAAAGTATTTGACACTTTCCAAAGTAAAAGTCACTGACGTGACAGCACAGTATCCCGCTCCAGTGGCGCCTTTGGCTCAAGCGGGCATGCAGGAAAATTGTGATTCCGGATCCGTTTCCGCCATGGAAGGGGATAAACCCCACATCGGCTTAAACCCTATTGACCAGGCCGAGTTGATTGTGGATCAAATCATCAATATCGGTAAAAAAATCTGGACCGTTGTCGACGCCGGTCGTCCTGTGGTGAATGTGCAATCTTACACCGCCAACGCTTTACCGAAGGGACTTAAGTGCTGGTCTGATTTGACTGGATGGCAGACTCCTCGCTCCAAAGTTTATCGCGTTGAATACGAAAACGCTCTGGGCGCGACCGTGGTTGATTTTGCTTACCGTGTGACCTACACGGCGGGCGGTTCTGTGAATGGCCAAGGCCAGTACATCACAAACGCCACTATTATGCCGGCGGAATTGGACGTCTCTTGGGGTTATACTTTCAACGCCAATGCGGAAGTTCCAAGCGTTTTCAATACCGGCACTCATGAAGAGCCTGTGGCGGGAATGCAGATGAATATGAAGTGGTCTGTAGACACAGTGCTCGACCACGCTCAGCAAGCCGAGTCTTACTACATCGGCGGCAACAACATCCTGAAGCACCTTCAGTAAAACGGACACGCCTGATCGTCAGCGTGAAATTAAAAAACCCGGGGGTTTGCTCCCGGGTTTTTTTATGCCCAAGTCCTGGTCAACCCTATAGTCCTTACAGGGATGAAAGAGCTTCTTTAAAACCCTAGGGGTTTTAAGGCTGGTCCCGCAATTGCTTCTAGCAGAGCGGGGTTTATTGCCAAATGAATAGGATTGCCAACATCACCCTTGGGGTGCTCATCAGTATTTTCCTGCTGGTTTCCTGCCAGAAAGAGGACCGAGAGATTTTAAAAGATCCCCTGGAGGAGCACTATAAGCTCATTGATAAGGGGGATTACTCCCTGGCTATTGAAAAATTAGAAGAGCTTTCCATGGTGGACGCCCGTCCGCAAGTGAGGGTGGCTCTGGCCTCCGCCTATGCCGCCCGTGCCGGCGTGCGTGTGGAAAACTACTGGGGGTTTGTGGTGGGGTTTAAGGCCCCCCTGATGTTTGTTGACGACCTTAAGATGGGCCCGACAATGGAAAGCCTGCAGAGAATCACCGGGCAAACCAACGGAAACGTCAATCCCCGCGACTTAAAGAGCCTGGGCGAAGCGGTCAACACCTTGGCGGTGTGGGATCGTTACCAGGAGCGGGTGGAGGCCATTCCGGTCATCAAGGAGCCCGGGGCCCTGCAGGATCTGCAAAGAGGGGTGGAAGTTTTATCGACGGTGCAAACCCCGGGGGGGCGGCTGTACCGGGGGCTTTTAAATCTGATTCTTTTTAAATCTCATCTTATGGCCTCCGAGGCCCTGTGGGCGGGGCTCAGAAAAGTGGCAGAACAGGTGGCCGTCGGAAGGCTTGAGGCCCTCTGCCAGTTAAAGCTCGAAGAGCTGATGGTCTGGCTTCCTTTGATTTCCTATCACTTAGGCGAAGCCTTGGGGGATCTCAGCGTGGCTTTCCCCCGGGAGAGAGTCTCCTTGGAGCAGGCCCGGGATCTCCTTCAACGCATTTCCAGGACGATTTCAGAGGGCGCGCAAGAGTTGCAACGAAAAAGGATCTGCCCATGAGAACCTTGCTGTGGGTTCTTTTTCTTTTTTTGTCCTTAAGGGCTTTTGCCTTGGAAGTGCCCCGTTCCCTTGCTCTGGGAAGTTCGGATTTCACCAGCCGCAGTCTGAGCACGGCTTGTTACGGCATGGAGGCTTTGCTTGAGGGCCTGCCGTGCAATCCCGCCATGACGGCCAAGGAGCGTGAGAGCCGCTTTCAAACCCAGTTTTTTCTCGGGAATAATATTTCTTACGTGCGGGACATCTCCCGGCTTGTGGAGGGGCGGGGCGATGTGGAGACCGTGGAGCGGCTCTTTAACCAGAACTCCAGCAGTGAGATGGAGGCCCGCATCCAGGCAAGTTATCTGCGTGAAACCTGGGGGGTCAGTTATTCCCCCTATCGGTTGTTTTATTATTCTCTCATCCGCAACTCGGCCTTACCCGTGATCACGCTGTTTGCCGGGCGGGAGCAGACTCTGGCCGGGCAAGTGGCGAGCTTTGCCGAGAACAATTTTTACTGGGGTTTGCAACTGCGTGCGGTCGACCGGCGTTTTTTATTGAGTGAGTTTACTTTGACGGACGCTTTGGCGGACGGGCGATCGCAGTACTTTGAGGCGAAGACTCAGAGGGCGCTTTATCTTGAGCCCGGGATTCTTTACGCTTTCGAAGACAGACCCTGGCAACCGCAAGTGGGGCTGACGATCAAAAACGCGGGCGTGGTGGATACCAAATACAACGAGCTTCCCGCGAGTCCGGATTGGCATCTGGCCGGGTCGGTGCGGCCCCCTTTGGGGTTAGGGGAGCTGGAACTGGGGTTGGATTTACTCTTCAACTCCTCCATCGAGGAATTTCGGGACATGCCTCGCTTGGGGATGTCTTACAGGTTGGGGGCGATGCAGGCGCTGGCGAGCTACGCTTCTCAGGACTATTCCGTTGGGTTTCTGCTGAACTTTGACCACTGGAACGGGGGCCTGACCTACTGGCGTAAAAACTTTGAAAACCGCGTGGGCGAGCAGGATCAATTGCAAACGGTGTATGTGGAAGTGGGATTTATTTTATGAGAGGGATCCGGGCGTTATTGTTTTTTCTTGTGGGGTTGGGGGTTTTGCCGGTGTGGGCTTTTACGACGGAGATGTCGTATGATGGGCCGGTGAACTGGTCCTCCTTTCATGATTACATGGAAGCGCAACAAAAAGAGGACCGCCTGACCGGGGCCAGTTATATGATCAGCGGGGTCGTGGCCACGGTCGGGGGCGTGGTCGGGTATTACAACTCGGAGGATTCTTTCAGCCGGGGCGTGTACGCTATCGCCCAATCAGTGGGGGTTGCGGCCATCGGGTATGGGGCCCACCGGTACTGGAACGGCAATGATTACAATGCCTTTTTCCATGCGGTGGAGGGTTCCAACCTGTCTTCGGCGCAGAAGGTGGAAGTGCTCAGGCGTTTTCTGGAATGGGAGAGGGGAGAGCGGAACAAGAGTCGCTGGATCAAAATTGCGACCCACTCCCTGATCTCCGTGGTGAATCTCTACAGCGCCAGCCGCGAAGAAGATAAGGACGTGCGCGGCGTTCTGCATTTTCTGGCGGGCACCAACGCGATCATTGCTTTTTCCTACGCATTTTAAGGAAAACCGGATTGGAAAAGTAGGAAGCGGAAAGTGGAGATGCAAGGGGGACCCTCCTAATTAGGGTCACCACGCAAGCCCCCACCGCCGCGCTTCACTTAAGTTGTGCGCGCGACAAAGGACGCGCAAGTTCCCGGGCTCATTCCCACCCCCTTTCGCCACCGGGAGGATGTGATCCAATTGTACCTGGTAGCGCGAGCGACAGCGATGCCCAGTTGAACTCACGTATTCACAACAATCCTCCGCCCGCTGATAAATAAGCCTTTGTAGAGAAACAGGAATGGCGGTCCTTCGCCTTGGGTTTGGCACCGCCGGAGCGGCGGTAGACCTGAGCCTGTCGCGAGGTCCTTGATTATTTTCTGTTAATTTGACCGCCGGAGCGGCGGTGGACTTGTCTTCTGCAAGAGGTTCTTGAATATTTTCCTCTGACTTGACCGCCGCTCCGGCGGTGAGCTTATTCTCTGACTCCTTTTCCATTCTGGGAGAGGGCTTAATCAAGGCTTTGCCTTCTTTCTTTTGAATGAGTCTGTCGCAAAGAACTTCAATAATTTCAGCAAAGCCTCCGTCATGAACCACATGACTTAACAAGGACTGGGCTTTCTTGAGCTTCTCGTATTGTTCAGGGGTCAACTTTAAATGAAGCTCATACGCTTGTTTTCGCGGAGTGATTTCTTTTTTGGGTTTCAGGTTGCATTCAAAGTTTTGATTGAGAAGCTGCTCAGTTTCAAAGCCCGTTTTGTTTTCCATTTGTTCCAAAAGCTCCCGCTTTTGCTCGGTGGAGACTTTCTTTCCCGTGGCCTTTTGATCTTGATTTGTGGCAGTGGCAAGCTTAGAGAGCTGGGTGAGGTTTAAATTTCCCTCTTGCACTTTCTTTTCAATTTCAGGGAGTTCTTTAATTAAGCGAGCCGCAGAGATCCGTCGTTGGGCCGCGCCTTCGGAGTACTTTTGCTCTTTCACCAGGTATTCGAAAAGGCTCGGGTAGCCAAGCTCGGCATAAGCTTTGGTTTGATCCATTTGCTGGATGCAAAGTAAAATCTCGTGAGTGATTTTTCTCTCGGACTTAACCAGTTCGGACAGTTTAATATGAAGGCTCTCGGTGGTCATGGGGTTCTCTCCTTGATCGGTAGGGGAGAACATATCATGGTTTTTTAAACTCAATTTTTGAGCCTTTTTGGAGCTGCAATTGAACTTTAACAAGTCCCCACAAAGCCTGTTTATAGCCTCTCAACGCCCTAGCAAGGCCTGCAAAAATCTCCCGCACCAAGCTTCGTGATCTCCCTTCAAAGGCGCCTCAGGGAGGCGTTTAAAAACACGGAAACCTTGTCAATAGGATTTCAGCAAGGTCCGAGTCGCGGACCCAATTCCGCTCGACCGCGAAAAGGACTCTTTGAAAAACATTTTTGAGCAGAGATTCGTTTCCTTAGAAGAGACCTCGCAGCTTTAAGCCGGAAGGAGTCTTGAATCTTGTCGGAGTTCCCGGATTCGGAATAGCGGAGATGATGGATCATAGCTTAGGGAGCAGAGGTTGTGGATCACAGATTCCAGCCCCGGATCCCAGCCCCAGATTCATGTCATAAGTTATAAAGTTGTAAATTTATAATTTCTCAATCAGGGATCCTAGTTCTTAAGCTTTAGAGTTCTGAGGTTCTTTGTCCTTAGCCTCTGGCTCCTTTTTCTTAGGTCCTGAGCTCCTGTAGTTCCTGATCCTGAGTTCCTGATCCTGAGTTCCTGATCCTGAGTTCCTGATCCCGAGCTCCTGATCCCGAGCTCCTGATCCCGAGCTCCTGATCCCGAGCTCCTGATCCCGAGCTCCTGATCCCGAGCTCCTGATCCCGAGCTCCTGATCCCGAGCTCCTGATCCCGAGCTCCTGATCCCGAGTTCCTGATCCTGATCCTAAGCTCCCAAGCCCTCTCATCGAGCCGTGTGCATCCCATGCACATAAAGTGCACCTTGTGCACATGGGCTCAAAGCCCTCGTCAAAAAGAAAAAATCGAAAGAGCCGGAAAAACAGAAAGCATCAAGCCAACCGAGGAACCCGCCGAACCAACAGAACTTCCCCTCCTCACCCTGGCGGAACCCAGACTGGGCAGCGCCGGTCACCGCCGCTCCGGCGGCAGCGAGCCCTGAGCACCGTGCCCACGCCCCCTCCCGGGGAGGCCTTGGCGGCTCTGTTCTAAACCACTTTTTTTAAATACGTGCGCAGTTGCGACTCAAGGAGAATGTGAATGCGGTGGCCGGCCTTTTTGAGAGCCAGTGCGGTGGCGACCTTGCTGCCGTAGCGGGAGTACTTCCATGCCGGTGGCGCCTCCGCGCTGATCACGAGATAATCGGGCACAGGGTTCATTTGCGGCGTCAGGCGCCCTCCATGATCTTGGATGAATTCTCCCAGGCTCAGGCTTTGGCCGCGTCCCGCGGGGGAGCTTCCCGCAATATAAAAACTTTTTCCCGAAAGAGAAGGGCCCAGGTCCGCACGCAGAGAGCAAATGCTGAGCACAGGGCTTGATGAAGCGCCCTTGCTTTTGCCTCGGCCAGGCTCAGGCCCCCTTTGCAGCAACAAAAACTCATTCACATAATTTTTTATGGCGTTGATTTCAAAATAGGGAATTTTTTCGACGTACTTAAACGAAGCAAGGGCCGTGAGAAGTTCCTCATACGGCCAGACCTCCTGAAGATAGGTCCGTGCATTCAGCCAGGCGCGGAGTTTTCCCATCTGAAACGAATTTAATACTCCCTCAGGCCCCATCCCTGCGAGCAGATCCCGCAGGAATTTAAGATCCTCAGGCTCCACCAAACCCTCTTTCAGGGAGTTCAGCAGCCACTGCAGGTCTTCGCTCTTTTCCTGCGACAAAACCCCGCTTTGAAGCACGTCTCTAAGATCCTCACTGAGTTCCTTAAAGGGAGCCTTGGCTTGTAAGGCGGCGTTTTGCTCAAGCCATCCCTGGATCGCGTCCCTTTTTTCAGAGGAAAGAGTTTGCTTCGCCGGAAGGTCCGCAAGGATCTTTTCAAGTAGGGATGTGGCGGTGAGAACCTGTTTCGGTGAGCTGAGTTTGAAAGACCCGGAGTTTCGCATGTAAAGCCCCCTCTCTCATTTTTATCATGAACCCCTATCGGCGCAAAAATGTTTTTGTTTAATAAATGATTTGCCATCTAGAGCAATTGCCCGAGGTCCAGAAATGACATTCGCCATTGGTAGAGGACCTCCGCCCTCCGTCGGTGGGATCCTCTGCCGGATATCACAGATATATAAAACTTCGCCCGCCGAACTTCAGGTTAATCCGACATCATCATCACATAAAGTGGGAAGCTGTCCTTTATAGTCATCGACACAGAGGAAATGTCCTCAAAAAAATATTTAGGGAGGCCTATATGTTTAACTTACGCTTTCTCATAGTCACACTGGCGACTTTGGGTTTTCTAACGACGGCCAACGCAAGAGGGGGAGGATCGAGTACCGGAACAAGCTCAGGATCTGATGCCGGAACCTCCTCTTCGGGAACAACTTCAGGATCCACAACCTCGGGAACCTCTTCTGACACGACTTCAGGGGAATCCATGGGCACCAGCTCCGGCACCACCGGCACGGAGTCTGGAACCACAGGCACTTCTTCCGGAGGCATGAAACACGGCAAGAAATCAAGCCCATCCCCTTCGCCTGGCGGCGCGACCTCCGGCACCTCGACTGGAACCGGGTCGGAGTCAGGGACCACCGGGGGGACCACGGGAGCCACTCCAACCCCGGGGACGGAGTCCGACTCAGTCAAGGAATCACGTTAATCTTCTCATGGAAAGCCCCGGGACCCCTTCCGGGGTTTTCATCATTTTATTGAAGCCAGAAGATCCCATGCAGGTTCTGCGCTAAGGCCGTGGCGTCCAGCCAGTATTGCCCCTGGTGACACCGCTCCGGCGCTTGCTGGCGATAGCCCTCACAACCCGAGTCGCGAATTAAGTACTGGCATTTGCCTTCCATCCATTTTCGCCCGATGACGATGGCGGAGTGGTTTTTGTTTTCCTCGCAAAGCCACCTCTTGCCGTCCCAGTGTCCGGTGTGAGTCGGGTCCGTCACGACATTGGCGCAGTAATTGATCCCGATGGGGATTTGGGAGCTCAGCAGATTCTGCAGGCGCTGTTGAATGTCCTGGGCGGAGGCTTTGGGTTGGAAGAGCAATTGCGCCCGGGGCAGATCGTCGAGTTTTTTTACATCCTCACAAAATCCCGTCAAGGTGTGGACGATAAATTGGGATTTGGTAAGCTCCAGATTTTTTTCTATCTCCGGGATTTCCGGAAGGAACACGCTTTTTATTTTTGACAGGCGCAGGAAGTGGCGCACCTTCGCGGCAATCTTTTTCCGGTTTAAGGGGGCTTCTTGCGCATCCTGGTGGAACTGGGAGAGGGTTTTTAAAAGTTGATCCGTGGAGACAGAGCCCAGTTTATCTGAAAGAAGATTGCTGCCGCAGGAGCCAAACTGCTTGGCCGTAGAAAATGCGTGTTCCACCTTCCCACCGGCCAGCGTACTGCCGAGGCTCTGATAGTGCTCAATGGTCTTCAACGACAGCAGCAGCGGCGAAGTCCAATGCGCGTGATCCTTGTCGCCTTGGGTGAGGCGGTAGTGATCGATCAAAGCGGCGGCGGCAAAAGCGTAGCAGAGGTGGCTTTGTCCCTGCGACCAGCGTGGGATATCGGCGACTCCCACACCCGGGGTGCTGGAGAGATCCACCGTGGAACAGGCCTCTGGTGCGGCCCACAGGGGAGTTGCAGAGAGCAGAATAAGAATGAAAAAGATCATTGCAAAAGACTAGAATCCTTTTGCAAAGACCGAAAGTTGGATCCGGAAAAACCAGACGGACGTCCTAATGCGGGAGCGAAGGACTTTTACTTGCGGCCCAAGCGGATGCTATGGCCACGGCTCCATCCGGGAATGTTCAGGGAGTTGGATCGCATCCACAAAAACATCATTGCGATGCCGACGAAAAACATGCCCACGCTGAGCCATTGTCCCCGCGTGAGGCCCAACCACTGAAAGCCGATCTGCAGGTCGGGCATCCGGAAGTACTCATCTCCTATGCGCACCAAGGAATAGAGAATGATAAAAGAGGCGGCGATAAATCCCGGCTTTCGCCCTTTCCGCCAGAGGAAAAAAAGCACAATAAACAAAAACACGCCTTCTCCCAGGGCCGCAAAAAGTTGGGATGGGTAGCGGGAAGTTAAAAGGGGAGCAAGGGCGGCCTTCACCGCGCCGTTGCCGTTTTGCACTTCACTGACGATCTTGGAGAGAACGTCGTAGACTTGGTTTCTGATGTCTCCGTCGTTTTGGAACTTTTCAAGCATGGAAAACCATTGGTCCCGGGGAACATGCACCAGATCCGCCACGTCCCCCAGACTGCGAAGCTGGGAAAAATCCACGCTGGGCCAGGTGAGGATGTCCTGGGGGAATTTGACCCCCCAAGGAAAGTCTGCGGGAGCCGGGCGCCCCACCAATTCGCCGTTGATGAAATTGGCAATGCGCCCGAAAAACACGCCGACCGGGCCGGCGACGGACACCAGATCAAGAAGGTAGAGGAAGTTCACTCCGTGACGGCGGGCAAAAAGCAAGCACGCCACGACGATGCCGACCATGCCGCCGTGGCTGGCCATACCCCCTTCGTTGACGGCCAGCACTCCCCAGAAGGGAAACTCCCCTTTGAATTTCCAGAGCAGGTCCGGGGCATATAAAAAAACATATCCCAGGCGGCCGCCGAGCAAAGTTCCAATGGCGGTATAGGTGATGAAGTCCCCGACCACGTTCGGGTTCAAGCCCGCGCGCTGGCGGAACGCCAGCCAGCGAATCAGCAGATAAGCGCAGATAAATCCTATCATGTAGGACAAGCCGTACCAGCGAATCCCGAAATTTTCGGAAAACTGTATAGCAAATGGATTCATATCGTGGACGTACATCTCTACCTCAGTCTCAAACTTGGACGGACTGATAAAATCTTAGACCCAAGTGACCCTAAAGGGCAAAATTAAAAATGGAGGTGGCCCCTATGTTTCGTTTTAAGCCTTTCCTCAGTCTGGTTCTCCTGGGACTGATGTTTTCCTCCCAGGGATGGAGCCAATCCTCGGGGGCCGGGAGTGAATTCAGCAAACGGGCCGAACGAAGGCAAACGCAGCGCTGGACTTTGCAGGAGTGGCTTTTGCAAAAAGACCGGAACCGCATGATGGATCTTTGGCTGTCCATGAACTCTCCCTCGCCTTACGAACTGATGCTCGGGATGTCTCATAATAGTTACACCCTGGACAATGGCGCCGGCTCCTCGCAAAACAATTTCGTGTCTTATCAGGGAAGTTTTTCCGCCTATGCCCAGTTTGTGGGGCTCGGTGTGGAGTATGAGAATAACACCCGCGAGGGCTTTAACGATCTCAGCGGGTTGTTCAACCTGCGTCTGCTCGGGAACTCCATCCAAGGCTCCTACCTGGCTCTCCACTATGGGCTTCGCACCCGCAACCTGGTCCAGCCGGAAGTGCGTTTAAGCCAGCAGTTCGCGCAAGCCAGTTTGCAGATGTACGTCATCAAGCATTTTGGTTTTGACGCCCTTTTTAGATCTTATCTGCCGGTCACCGACAGTACTTTGGGCGAGGTCCGCGCCGAGCTCACCGAGGGCGGCGCTTTTATTGATTTCCAGAACTTCCGGGTTTTCGGCTCCTGGTACAAGGAGGCCGAGAAGGAAAGCCTCTCCGGGGTGGAAAACAAAAAGACCCGCACCGGCATCCGCAGCGGGCTTAAGATTTTTTTCTAAAAACTACCTGGCAAGTTTATTGATCAAAGCCGTCAGAGTGAGATTCTCTTGCACGCCGGATTTTAAATCCTTGACCGCAATCGTGCCGGCCGCCACTTCGTTTTCCCCTAAAACCAAAGCCAGGGTGGCTTGCATCTTGTCGGCCTTTTGAAAACGCTTGCCGATTTTTCCTGAAAGGAGCATCTCCACTTTGAAGCCGGCCTGGCGGAGAGCATGGGCGGTCTTCAGAGACTGGGCTTCGCCTTTTTCATCCGCTGGAATCAGAGCGAGAAGAGGTTCGGGATTTTGGTATTTTTCCGCGGGGACCAGATCGGACAGACGGTCGATCCCTGCGGCCCATCCGACGCCGGGGGTTTTCGGCCCGCCCATTGTTTCAATCAACCCGTCGTAACGGCCTCCGGCCAGGACTGTGCCCTGGGCGCCAAGTTCCGTGGTGACGAATTCAAAAACGGTGTGGCAGTAATAGTCCAGACCCCGCACCAGTTTCTGGTTGACCTGGTAGGGAATTCCCAGGGCCTCAATTCCGCGGATCACGCCCTGGAAAAAATCTTTGGATTTTTCGTTGAGGTGATCATGCAGGGACGGCGCCTGGGCGATCAGGGCGCGGTCCCCTTCGTCTTTGGAATCAAGAATGCGCAAAGGATTTTTCTCAAGGCGGGTTTTGCTGTCGGCGGACAGACGGTCCCGATGCTGGCTGAAGTAAGTGACCAGAGCCTCCCGGTAGCGGGCCCGGCTCTCGCTGTCGCCCAGAGTGTTGATTTCCAGGTGGCATTTGCCGGAGATGCCGATCCCGTTCAGAAGATCCCACGCCAACGCCAGACACTCGGCATCGGCCAGGGGAGACTCCAGCCCCAGGCACTCCACTCCCAATTGCTTGAACTGGCGGTAGCGTCCTTTTTGCGGGCGCTCATAACGGAACATCGGCCCTGAGTAATAAAACTTTAACGGCAGGCTTTGCGCCATTCCCTCAGAGACAAAGGCTCGCGCCACGCCGGCGGTGCCTTCGGGCCGCAGAGTCAGGCTGTCCCCGCCGCGGTCCTGGAAAGTGTAAGTCTCTTTACTGACCACATCCGAGGTCTCCCCCAAGGTGCGGTGGAAGATCTCGGAGAACTCAAAAATGGGGGTTTCGATTTCTCCGTAGCCGTAGAGCATCGCCAGGCGATGGGCGGTGGATTCCACGAAACGGAATTTAACATTGTCTTCAGGCAGCAGGTCCCGAGTCCCGCGGACTCTTTGAAATTTCGTACTCATTCGGTCAAGGTATCACTAGGCCACGGGAAAGGGTATATGGCCTTGCGGGTGGACGCGAGGCATCGCGGAGGTGAGGCGGAGGAGGGGGAGAAGCTAGTTGCAAATGAATTGCATTTCAATAAAAAGGCGTGCGATAGTGAGCCCATGAAAAAATGGTTGGTAGGCAGCGGGATTTTTATTCTCTCCCTGATTGTGGGAGCTTTGTTGTTTCATTCTTTTGCCGGGAGCCGCGGGGGCGGCGGCACCGAAGTCGACTGGCGCCTGTTGGGGCAGATGGATTACGTCACGGGCAAGGCCACGGCGGAGCTTGAAGCTTTGAACGGGCGCGAGGTTCGGATTCCCGGGTTTATGGTGCCCCTGGAGGACAGTCAAAAATCCGTTACGGAATTTTTGCTCGTGCCCAGCCCCCAAGCCTGCATTCATGTGCCAGCCCCGCCTCCGAATCAGATGGTGTATGTGAAAATGCCCGAGGGGACGGAGGTGGCCTTCGGTCCCATTTGGGTTTATGGGGTCTTAAATCTGGTCACGAAAAAATCCATGTACGGGGAAGCCTCGTTTGAAATTATCGGCCGCAGCGTGGAAGCTTACAGGTAAACAGCAATGGCACATCTGATAGACGTCAAAAACCTCAAGTTTCGTTATGCAAATGCGTTTCAGGACACCTTGGTCATTCCCGAGTTTACCGTGAAAAAAGGGGAGAGGGTGTATCTCTTCGGTCCCAGCGGGTCAGGAAAGACCACGTTTTTAGAAGTGCTGGCGGGCATCCTGCGGGCGGAGCAAGGGGAGGTTCGGATTTTAGACCAGAGCCTGACGGGAATGTCAGAGCAGGGCCGGGACCATTTCCGCGCCGAGCACTTGGGTTATATCTTTCAAAGTTTTAACTTGATCCCCTATCTCAGTGTTCAGGAAAATATCGAGCTGCCCGTGCATTTAAGCACGCGCCGCCGCGAGCGCCTTCAGGGGGAAAATCTTCAGATGGTGGTGAAGCACTTGTGCTCACGCTTGGGGATTGAAACTTTTCTTGGCAAAAAAGTGACGGAACTCAGTGTCGGTCAGCAACAGCGGGTCGCCGTGGCCCGCGCTCTGGTGGGCCGGCCCGAGTTGATTTTAGCCGATGAACCGACGTCCTCCCTGGATATGGACCACCGGGAGCGCTTCCTGCATCTTTTGTTTGAACTTTGCGAAACCTTCGGGACCACCGTTTTGTTTGTCAGCCATGATCGCAGCATTCAGCATTTATTCTCGCGATCCGTGGCCCTCAATGACATCAACCGGGCCTTTCACTCACCCACCACCATGACTCAGGGGATGTAAGATGGTTTTTATAAATCTTGCTTTGAAGTCCTTGAAAAACCGCGCCCTGGCTTCATTTCTCACGGTGCTCTCGATCGCTTTGAGCGTGACCTTGCTTCTTTCCGTGGAGCGGGTGAAGCGGGCGGCAGAGGAGGGTTTCACCCAAACCATCAGCCAAACCGACCTGATCGTGGGCGCGCGCAGCGGCCCCGTGCAGATGATTTTGTACACGGTCTTTAATATGGGAAACGCCACTCACAATATTTCCTACCACACCTATGAGGAACTGAAAAAACATCCGGCCATTGCCTGGACCATTCCGTATTCCTTGGGGGACGGGCACCGGGGGTTCCGGGTGGTCGGGACCACTTTGGATTTTTTTGACCATTACCATTTTCGCGGAGACTCCAAGGTGGAGTTGGCGGAGGGCCGGGCTTTTGACGGCATCTGGGATGTGGTGCTTGGGGCGGACGTCGCCAGAAAATTGAATTACAAGCTCGGGGATAAAATCGTTGTGGCCCATGGGGTGACCCACGGCGAGGGAATTCAAAAGCATGACGACAAACCCTTCACCGTGGTGGGAATTCTGAAACCGACGGGGACCGCCCTGGATCAATCCTTGTACACGAAACTGGAGGGGATTGAGGGGATGCATGTGGACTGGAAAGACGGCGCTGCTCCTCATGGGGAGCAGGTGGTTCCCCAGGACCATGTTCACGCCGAGGACCTTCATGTGGAGCAGATCACGGCTTTTTTTGTCGGGACCAAATCCCGGATCGAAACTTTGCGTTTGCAGCGGGAGATCAATACCTTCAAAGAAGAGCCTCTGCTGGCGATCATTCCTGGGGTGACCTTGAGTGAGCTCTGGCATGGGCTTTCTTATGTGGAGCAGGTTTTAAAGATCATTTCCTGGATGGTGGTGGGCGTGGGCTTGATGGCGATGCTTATCGCTTTGACCACCAGCCTGAATGAGCGCCGTCGGGAGATGGCCATCTTGCGCGCCTTGGGCGCCGGCACACAAAAGATCCTGGCGCTTTTGGTTTTTGAGTCCACACTTCTGACTCTGGCGGGGATCCTGGCGGGCACCGCGCTCGCGGCGGGCGGCGCCCGCCTCTTGGGTCCGTGGTTGGAGAGTGAGTTCGGGTTTTATTTGCGCGGGTCTTTCTTGGGCCCCCGTGAGGGGATGTATCTGTTAGCCACCTTGGTGGGCGGCGTGCTCATCGGTTTGATCCCGGCCTTCCGTGCGCAGAAGATGGCGTTGAAGGACGGTCTGAGCGTGAAGCTTTGAGGTGGGGCCGGGGGAAAATCGGTATTCAGAATTCTGAATGCCGAATTCGGAATACTGATCGGGATTCTGGATTCGGAATACGGGATTCTGATCTGGATTCGGAATTCTGGATTCTGGATTGTTGGACCTGGGTTTGGGGCGCTTTCTGATGGAGGAGCGCTCAAGGTCACTCCCGGTCCGGTGACGGGGTGGGGTTTTGATTTCGCCCTCGCATTGGTGAGGGAACGCCGATTTAGTTTTATCACCACTCTAGGTACTGAGTTCCCTTCTTGAAGTTACCACCGATGCGGTGACTGAGAGTAGGGTTACCACCGATACGGTGACTATGACTGAGAGCGGAGTTACCACCACATCGGTGACTGGCTGCGATGATAAACAAAAATAATTTAATAAAATCCTTGACGAGGTCTCGGGGTTTTTAATCCTAGCAAGGCGCTTTGGGAGAGAACCCTCGAAGCTTTTTTCAAAGAGAAGACCTTTCCCAAGGCACCTCAGAGCCTTTCTGGAGGCTTCAACCCCCATTCTAGAGACCTCTCGTCCTGTCTTCAAACGGCCTTAGAAATTCCTGTGGTATATAGTTTTTGTTTAAAGATGAAAGAGGTTTTAATTCCTCTCCCAAGAAGAGCATTTTTCAAATGCCCTCGGGGAGAAAACCTCTTTCGTTTAAATTAATTTTTTAAAAGGAGCCCCCACCATGAATCCCCTTTCTCAACTCAGTCACGAGGACTTAGAAACCCGCCTGAAAGATCTGGTGCAAAAGGAGAGAAAACTTCTGCATGTGATTTTAGAGCATATCAAAGAAGTGGAACGCCGGGAGCTCTACCTTGCGAAAGCTTACTCTTCGATGTACGCCTACCTGGTACAAGAAATGAAATACTCTGGCTCAGCCGCGCTGAGACGCCTGGAAGCGGCAAGACTGCTCAAAGACGTCCCCTCGCTCTCACAGGAAATTCAAGCGGGGAACGTGAATCTCTCCCAGATTGGGGAACTGAGCCGGGCTCTCAAAGACAAAGAACGCCAGGAGCAAAAGAAAGTGTCTTCTGAAAAGAAGGCCGAACTCATCGCAAAAATCAGCCAAAAGTCCTTGCCGGAAAGTCAGCAGATTCTCTCGCAGGCTCTGGAGATTTCCCTCAAGACTAAGGACACTCAGAAAGTGCAAAGAGATGCCTCGGTGAGGATCGAGCTCACGCTCACCAAAGCTCAGCATGAGGCTTTGCTTAAATGCAAAGAGAGCTTAATCCCTGCCTTAAAGCAGCAGCATCAGGAGATTTCTTGGGGAAGTGTATTGGAGGCTCTAGCCACTCAGTATGTAAAAAAGAAGCCAGGCTCTTTGGAAAAGAAAAAACTGGAGAAGAAGATTTCTGAAAACTCCTCCTCGGTTGAGCCCACCTCCGTTGCACCCACCACCACCGATTCGGTGACTGAGTGCAACACCAAAGGTGCCTCTGCTAAAACCCTCACGCCCCGGCTCCGGCGGGAGCTTCTCACGAAAGCTCCCCAAGGCTGCGTGTTCACCGATCCCCGCACGGGCAAGCGCTGTGGCAGCACCTTTTGCCTGCAAGTGGATCACCGCAAACCCCGCTGGGCCGGGGGCACAAATGACAAAACCAACCTGCAGGTTCTTTGTGCTGCTCACAATGCTTACAAATACCGCCAGGAGAGCTTCACCCGACGCAGGTTCTGAGGCTTCTGCCGGAGGAGGTCCGGGGAAAAGAAGAAACCCGGGACCCGGCTCCCTCTGGTGCCGGCATCCCATTCGCGGGCGGAGAGCCCCCTCGTGAAGGGGCCCCCGGAAGCGCGGGAATTAGGCGACGTCCTTGACTTTGACTTTGTCCGCGCCCTCGGCTTCGTAGTCGGAGTAGGGGGTGCGCACCTCAATGCGTTCGCCTTTTTCCATATAGCCGCGGACTTTGTACATCTTGATCGCCTCGGAGCGCCCTTTCACCTCGGCCGCACCCGCGTAATCCAGAAGGAATTCCTCGCCCACATGCTTAATCACATCGTCCGTCACCAAAAGATCCGCGCCGAAGGCCTTCGTGGAAGCCTCAATACGCGAGGCCGTGTTCACCGTATTCCCGATCACCGTGTACTCCATCCGCTCATCCGAGCCGATGGTGCCCGAGATCGCCGTCCCCGCATGCAACCCCATCCCGATCATCAGCGCAGGCTCGCCCCGCGCCATGCGCCGCTCATTCAGGTCGGCCAGCCCCCGGCGCATTTCAATGCACGCGCGAAGGGCCATGTGCGCATCGCGGTCCGAGCTTTTGGGCGCCCCCCAGATCGCCATGATCGCATCCCCGATAAATTTATCCACCACACCGCCGTGTTTGTTAATAATGGCCACCATCACCGCGAAGTACTCGTTCAACATCGCCACGACCTCTTCGGGTTTGCGTTTTTCTGAAAACGCGGTAAAGCCCCGGATATCGCTGAAAAAGACCACGACGTCCTTGGTTTGCCCGCCGACCCCGATGTCCTTGTTGATCAAGTCCTCAGCCACCGAAGAGCCGTGGAACTTGCTAAAGAGATTCTTCACCTTGTCACGCTCTTTCAAACCCTCGGTCATATGGTCGAAGGCCTTGGCCAAATCCCCCACCTCATCGTGGGATTTCACGTGCGAGGTCGCTTTGACGTCAAAGTTCCCCTTGGACACCATCTGGATCAAACCCGCCAGCTTTTCAATCGGAGACGTCAGTGTCATTGAGAAGAGAAAGATCACAAACAAAGCGGCGGAGAGCACCAGGCCCAAAATAAAAAACGCGTCCCGCTCCGCGGCCTGGGCGGGCTCCAGAATCAACTCCACCGGAAGCTGCGAGATCACGGTCACGCCATAGGAAGTTTTATTATAAGCCCCGATCAGATGCTGCCCGCTTTCAGGTTCGGTAAAGCGCATCTGCCGGCGGGGCGTCTGCTCCGCCAAAGACTTGGCGACCAGGGGAGAGGCCTTCATGCTTAAACGAGCCATGGCTTTTTGTTCATCCTGGTGCGCGATCAAATCCCCGTTACGATCCACCAGAAAGAAAGTGCGTTCCGACCGCTCCGAGAAGGGCTTTTGCAGAACCGAGAGATCCACATCCACCAAGGCCACGTGGGAGATGCGCCCCTGGGGGTCTTTCACCAGAGGAAGGCCGATGGTGAACATCGCAGGCCCCTTGGCAAAAGAAGCGTTGCGGATTTCCACCGCGCCCTGGGCCACGGAACGAATGGGGAACTGCTGCTGGTCCCGGACGCGGGCGATGTAGTCCGGGGAAAGACTGAAGGCGGATTTCAAATAATCGGCCTTCACCTTGCGGGTGACCAGTTCCAGCGTGGGCCCCTGAAGCTTCAGAATCTCCATGGAGATAAAGCGCTTGTCCTTCATGAAGTTCAGTTCAAACTCATCCGAGGTGAGGGCCGCCGGGGCGCTGGCGCTTTTATAAAGAATCGAGGCCGAAGTTTTGGCTTTATCCACAAGCGAGGATAAGATGTTCTCCACTTCCGTTGCCCGGGAGGCGGCGAAGGCCTGATTGCTGTACTCCTCCCGTTGCAGGGAACTCTTTGCGAAGATGTCCGACGTCTGCATGGTGATGAGCACCGTTGCGATCAACAAGATAATCACTGTCAGCCCGATCAGTTTTGTTGAAATAGGTATTCTCATGGCTTCCTTCTCCTAAAATCCGTATTCGGCGTAAAAACTTAAATATTGTCCGGTGATCCGGCTTTCATCGAAATCCCCCGTGCCCTCTCCCGCAGCCCCGGTTTTTTTAGCCTTGTAGGCAATCTGATCCATGCGCAGGGTCAGCCCCATCAAGCCCGTGAAGCGGTTATTGACCCGGTAACTGCCCATCAACCCGAGCTGATAGGAAATTCTTGGTTCCACCGGATTGCCGTTGGGGGATTTCATCGTTAATAAGCTGTAATAAATATGAGAGTTCACCTGAAAGCCGATCTTGGGCGTGAGAGAATGCCAGTACTCCCCACCGAAATGCGGCCCCATGGAGGCGGACTGGAAAAAATTGACGAGAGCCTTGGTGGTGGTGGTGGCGCTGGGGGTACCGAACAACTGGGGGAATTCCTTGTAGTAAAGCCCCGCTGAAAGCCGGCCCTCCCCGCGCACCCCCAGAACGTGGCGGGACATGCCGCTCAACTCGATGGATGAATAGGTGCGGTTGGTCCCCGAAATCACAAACCCGCTTAAGTCCACGATGCCGAGAAAACCCCATCTCTCATCCTTCGTGAAGTAACCCGCGCCGAGGCGCCCGGTGCCGCCCATGACATTGGTGGTGGTGCGCCCGCCGGTCTCCGGTGTTTCGCCGTAATAGTTGATTTGCGTGACAAGGTAGCTGGCGATGCCGTACCAACCCGAAAGACGGTCGATGGATTTTCGCACCAAGGCCGTGTATTCCGCGGACGGGGAGCGATCCCCGTTAATCACTTTAAAGGTGATTCTCGACGTATCGGAGGTCTCGCGCAAAGAGCCCTTGGCCTTCACCGCCAGACTGTAGGTCCCGCCGGGGAGTTCAGGGCCAAAACTGAAGGTCTCCGCAGTGACGTTTTCCTGGGAAAGAATTTTTTCGAATTTCTTGCTTTGAGGGTTGTAGCGGTTCAGGTCCACGTCGTAATTTTCCACGGTGGGAGGGCGCGACCAGGTGAGCTCGCGCACAAATTCGCTCTCAGGGGATGCGATCTTCGGTTTGGGGATCTTTTTGCCGATCACCGAGAAAGAAGTGGTGGTCACGTTTTCGCTTTGCATGGAGTTGTAACCAAAGCCGGTCACCTTCCAGGTGTAGGTCATCGCCACGGGGATCTTGGCTTTAAAAGAGGTGTCTTTCACGGTTTCACTGATCTTGGTTTTGCCGTCCCCGGAACTGAGTTCAAATTGATATTCATTCGCGCCGTTGACCGGAAGCCATTCAAACTTTTGCGTGATTTCATCCGGGTCATCCGCTTTGATCTGGGCCTTCTCGGAAGGGGATTTGATTTTGACCGGGTCCAGATTCACGGCAAACTCACTGGGCTCGCTCCATTCTCCCGGCACGCCCCGGAAATCCCGGGAGCGCAAAGACATGGTGTACTTTCCGGGGACCAGTTTTCCGCTCCACACGGCCTCTTTGGTTTTAAAACTCATCAATTTGCCGGGACCGTCTTTGGTCACGGGACGGATTTGCACTTCATAACTTTTTGCGTCCGGAACATCTTCCCACTCAAAGCTCACCTCACGGCGATAGATCTGCGCTGACGCGGGGGCCGCGCCGGACAGAAGCAAGAGTAAAAGAGAAATCCCGAACCAAATCCTCATCAATTCACCTTGATCTTCTTCAGGGTCGGAGCCTTTAAGTTGCTCTTATCCGGAACAATCAGTTTGCGGGTGGTTGCCCCTTCGCTGCTGCGCCCGTGCTCATCAATGGCGGTCAGGGTGAGTTGATATTCTCCGGGCATCAGGTTTTTAAGGGCGGTTTTGTTCGCGGTGTATTTAAGGGTTTTGAGTTCCTTGCCCTCGTTATTGCTGATCGTGAGCAAGTATTCCTTGGCCCCTTCAATCTTTTCCCATTGCAGTTCGGTGCGTCCGTCCGCCTGGGCCGTCAGGTTCCCCTCCAGAGGGAGAAGTTTCGGCGGTGTCAGAAGCGGAAGGGGAGCCACGGCAATTTTTCTCTGAACCGAAGACCCGATCACCTGACCGTCCTTATCGAGGGCTTCCAGCGAGGCGATGTAACGACCCGGTTTTTGCACCGGTGTTTCCGCTTTGGTTTCTTTGACTTCCAGGACTTGCGTGCTGGCGGGGTCCGCGCCCTCTTCAATATATTTCAGACGCCAGTGGGCGACTTCGGCGGGGCGGTCCACATTCCAGGTCAGGCCCAATGTCGGCGTGTCGAGATAAAACTGGATTTTATCCTCGGGCACAGTCCAATTGATGGCCAGAGGGACCTTGGCTTCCACCTTTTTTTCAATCTTCATGAGGGTGAACTTCTGGATCTTCCCCAGAACCGGCTTTGCCGAGCCTTCATAATAAGAACTCATGCGCCAGTAGTAATCCCCTTCCTGCAAAGCGGGCAGATTGAAACTCTCCTCCGAAGTGAAGCTTTGCGTGGCGACCTTTTGTTTTAAGAGAGGATCTTTGGCGACCTCCAAAACCACGCTGGTGGTTTCATCGCCTTTTTGCCATTTAAAAGACATATCAAAAGGCGCCTTCTCCACCGGGATTTTGGCCTCCGCCAGAGGGAAGAGGACCGTGGGGGCGTAGCGGGCTTGGATGTGGGCGCGGTAAACGGAACTCTCCGCAACGGTTTTATGAGTCTTGGGGTCTTTGGCCACCAATTTCCAGTAAGGTTTTCCCAAAGGCAAAGAGGTTTTCAGGGACTCGGGTCCTTCGCGGGTGATCGTGGGCCATTCTTTCAAGTCTTTACGGGTGGAGCCGGTGTAAAGCGAGACCTCCAACCCCGGCGGAAACCCTTTCCATTGGAAGCTTAAGTTGTCCTTCTGGTCCATGTCCACGTAGGATATTTTTCCGGGCACAGGGGAGAGAATTTGCAGTTCGGCTTTATTGAATTGCAGGCCGTTGGAACCCAAGGCCCCGCTGGCACCGGAGGAGAGGACTTTGTCTTTCCCGGATTTGTCTTTGATGGAGGCGGATCCTTGCAAGACTTGCACGTCCACCTGGTTGCCGGAGGATTTGGAAAGACTGGCGGAGGCTTTACTGAGGTCGACTTTTCCGGAGGAGGAATTTAACACCAGGGAGGTGCCGGAGGCCTCTTCTCCGCTTTTGGCGGCGGCGACAAAGAGACTTCCTTCCATCAAATCCAGAGCGATTTCGCCTTTGGATTGTTGGATCACGATCAGGGACTCCGGTTCCAGATCCAGGTAACGGTTGGAATCGGCGAATTGGATTCTCACCTCGCCTTTTTCCGACGTGCGGATGGCTTCGCCGTTAAACAAAGGTTCGCCGGTGCTGACCTCTTGCCACAAAAGACGAGTGGCGGGGCGACGCTGAATTTCCTCCGTGACTTTGCCAACGAAAGCCAAAGGTTTTTCATTACTGACCTGTGATTTGGTTTTCGTGTAATGATACCAGGTAAAGGTGGCCCCAAAACCGGCGCACGATAGCATTGCCGCCCATAATAAACGTCTCCATTGCGACCCCATAGGAATCCTCCTAACGTCCTTTCGGATAAAATTGTCTAATAATTTAGCCAACTTAGACCAAGGGCTGGAGAAAAAGTGCTCCTCTTTTATGTTAAAGATCAAAGTCTAGACGCAAAGGCGATGTGACATCGGGGGGAATTTTTCTATACTAATTCGTAGTAGGTAAGCTATTGTTTCAAGCGCTTGAGTTTAAAAAGGGGAATCGAATGTCTAAGATGCCAATGATGAAACTAAGAAAAACTGAGGTCCGGGTGCCTATCATTCAAGGGGGTATGGGGATCGGTCTTTCCAGCTATACTTTGGCCGGGGCGGTGGCCCGCGAAGGGGGCTTGGGTGTTTTATCAAGTGCAGGTCTGGATCGAATTGTAACTCAGCGTCATGGCAAGAAGTTCAAAGCCCGGGAGGCAGCGGCGCAGGACGTTCGTGATGCCAAAAGCCTGGGCCGCGGCGGCGCCGTCGGCATGAACATCATGGTGGCCGTGATCAACCAGTACGAAGATTCCGTTTTAGGGTCCATGGATGGCGGCGTGGATGCCATCATCAGCGGCGCGGGCCTCCCGATGGCCCTTCCCGAAATCGCCCTTCGCCACGAACGAAACGAGGACGTGGCTTTGATTCCCATCGTGTCTTCGGGCCGGGCCATGGAGATTATTTTCAAGCGTTGGAAGCGCACCGGGCGTCTTCCGGATGCGGTGGTGGTGGAAGGCCCTAGAGCCGGCGGCCACATCGCCTGGAGAGAGGTTGCCGAGGCGCTGGCTCCGGAAAATCATCTCGATAATTTATTAAAAGAAGTTTTTGCGGTTGTGAAAGACTGGGGCAATATCCCGGTCATCGCGGCGGGCGGGATTTACACCCACGAGGATATTTTAAAGTATCTGGACATGGGTTGCGCCGGAGTGCAAATGGGAACCCGTTTCCTTGCGACTTATGAATCCGGAGCCAATGCGCAATATAAGAAGATGCTGGTGGAGTGCAAAGAAGAGGACATCGAACTGGCCAGCAAGCCCGGCTCCCCCTGCGGCATGCTCTTTCATGTGATCAAGCAGTCCCCTTTTTACCAACAGGCCCTCAAACGAGAACGGGCCCCGAAGTGCGACAAAGGCTACTTGCTCAACAAGGGCCACTGTCCTTCCAAACATGAAAACGAAAAGACTTTCTGTATTTGCAATGGTCTTTTGTCGTCCATTGATCTGAACAATCAAAACGAGAAAAACCTCTACACCGTGGGAGCCAATGCCCATCGCATTGATCGCATCATGAGTGTGCATGAACTTATGGCGGAACTTCAGGGGCTTCCCTTGTCCGTTGAAAAAATCGGGCTTCCCGTGAATGAGGTCCGCGCCCACGAAAGAGTGGCCGAGTTAGGGTGAGTTTGCCATGGACCACGCCAAAAACTACATCACTCCCGCCGGGCTGGAGAAGCTCAAGAGCGAGTACCATGAACTGATGCATGTGGAGCGCCCGAAAGTGGTGGAGGTGGTCACCTGGGCCGCCGGGAACGGGGACCGCTCTGAAAATGCGGATTACCAGTACGGGAAAAAACGCCTGCGGGAGATCGACAAAAGAGTTCGTTTTCTTATTAAGCGCATTGAAGCGGCCGAGGTGGTGGATCCGAGATCCATCAAGGCCGCCACCGTGCTTTTTGGCGCGACCGTGACGATTGTCAATGAGAACGAACAGGAACAGACCTATCAGATTGTGGGCGAAGACGAATTTGATATTAAACTTCGCAAAGTCTCCTGGAAATCCCCTTTGGCCAAAGCCCTTCTTGGAAAAAAAGTCGGTGATGAAGTCGCCATCCTCAAACCCGGTGGCGAGGACTACGTCACCATCGAAGACATCCGCTACGAATAAAAAAAACCCATCTCTTTTCAGAGATGGGTCTTAGCGCTAGCCCCTTTTGCCGGGGCCTGCAAATGATCCGTGCCCGAGGCGCGAATTACATTTTCTTTTCAGTGCCAGTGTGCTTCTTTACGCAAGCTTCTTTAGCAGCAGGAGTCGCTTCTTTAGCGCAAGCTTTTTCAGCTTCTTCTTTAGTCATAGCTTTAGCAGGAGCTTTTGCTTCTTTAGTAGTTGCTGCTGCGGGAGCAGTTGTTGTAGTGCCAGTTGTAGTGGCAGCGTGGCCAGTAGCACCGTGAGTGGGAGCAGTTGGGTTAGCGAAAGCTGCAACTGCAGACAATGTAACGATCGCAGAAAGGATCATTTTCATAGTGTTTCTCCTTGTTGTTTGGGAATGAGTCAAGAAAGCCCCCATGGCTTCCTTTTTATTCCACTTAAAATTCTCCAAAACGTCAAAAGACTATGATTTCTGTTAAAAATATCAAGTAGGATGTTGCTTTTTTTGCAGTGCGCTCTTTGATCATCGTAATCAGAGCGTTCTTCCTGCCTTTGTTATGATTCCTTCAGCAGAAAACTTTGTTGTTGAAAAAGCTCTGACGCTCAAGTTAAGTGAATTTCATCAAACTGAGGGGGCTTAGTGATCAAATTATCAGCAGCCATTATGGCACTCGTACTTGTAGGTGGAAGTTTTCAAGCCACGGCATCGGATTACATTGAATATGGACGCCGGCAAGGGGGGCGTGAAGAGCAAAATTCGCATGATCGGGGCAATGAGGGTTCGCAAGGGGACGAAGACGATTCTGAGATCGTGCGAGCGGTGGTGAACCGTCGGCGTGTGGACTTCGTCGAAGGGCGGGGGATGGTGGTCATCCGCACCCTTGCCGATGACAATAACGGCCTTCGTCACCAGAAGTGGGTCGTGCAACTCTCCAATGGCAGCTCCATGATGGCTGTCTATAACCTGGATATGTGCGAACGTGTGGCTTTGAAGGTCGGGGATCATGTGGCGATGGGGGGACAGTTTGTATGGACCAACCAGGGGGCTCTTCTTCACTGGCTCCACTATGATCCGCGCAAGACCCGGCCTGACGGTTATGTTGAAGTCAACGGCAAGGTCTATTGCGGCGGCGACCGGCCCGATCGCTCGCAAAGATGAATACCTAAGGCTTGATGCCTTGGAAGTTGGTGCAAACCCAAACTTTGAAAATACGCGCGACCTCATCGTGACGGTAGGTCTTAAATTCCTCCGGAGTGCAGGAATCAAAAAAGGCCCAATTCATGGGATCGGTGGGGTACTTATCCGTGGTCACAAACAAAGCCGTGAGACCTTTCAGGGCCTCCATTTCTAAAGGGGTCTGGTTCACGGTGTAGTGGCTTCGGGTGGTGCTCAGCATATACACCTTTTGTTTCGTACCAAAGTAAGTCTGCGCCGTGGTCTCGTAACGGTGACTGGCGATAAAAGGTTTTCTGCCGCTCTCTGCGTGAATTTCGCGCTGCCGGCGGTTGACGTAATCTCCCAGCTCCGGCCATCCGTGAAACTCATTGCTGAGATCCCACTTCGGCTGCCACTCCGCTGTTTTATTTAAAGCGCGGTGGGCCTTCGGCACCCAGGGATAGACGAAGGGAAGATAAATCACCAGGTTCAGTACAAGAATAAAACTTAAAATGCCCCAGGTGACGCCCTTAGAAAAGGGCTTGAGCAGGACTCTCCCGCGGCGGCGAAGGCCTTGGGACCACAAGGCTCCCGCTCCCATGGCCAAAAGAAAAAAGGCCGGCCCACTCCAATGAGGCTTGTACTCCGCCCACAGCGGTTGCGGATAAAAAAGAAAAACGCTCGGAGCCGTCAGGCAAAACAGCCAACGCCAGCGGGGGTCTTTGCGCTTAAGAAAAGAATAAACGAAGGTGAAAAGCATCAAGGCGTAGGCGACCGGAGTGTAGAATAAAATCTGCGCCGAGAGAAACTGCAGCCAGCGGTTGAAGCTAAAGACCGTGGTGGTGTGCCGGTCATGGAACTGGTATTTGAAGCCGGGCCAGCCATGGTCGATATTCCAGATAAAAATGGGCAGGCAAAGCAAAGTTGCGATGAAAAAACCCATCCATGGCCATTTCGTGAGCAGATCCTTCCGGTGCTTCGGGCTGAGCAGAAGATAAAGACCAAAACCCGGCGCCAATAAGGCGATGATAAATTTGGAGTTTAACCCAAGCCCCATGATCACCCCGAGGGAGATCCAGGTCTTTTCCAGGGACCACGCGCGTCCATCCTCGCGCATGCCTTGCCAGAAGACGTAGGCCGCCGCCGCCCAGCACAACATAAAGGGCGTCTCCGGAGAGGCCACATAACCGCCAAAACCCCACAGGGGAGTCCATAGCATCAAAAAGAGAGTGAAGTGGGCGGCCCAGACGCCAAAGAGATCCCGCGCCAGTTTCCACGCCAAAACTGCGGTCGCGACATAACACAAAAACGACGGCAAACGAATGCCCCAGCGGGTGTCACCCAAAAGGCGCGTGGTGAGGGCTTCAAGCCAAGCGATCATCGCGGGGTGATCAAAGTAAGAAAGAGAGAGGTTCTTTGTCCAGCTCCAGTGATAAGCCTCATCATCGGCCAGGCCCACCACCGAGGTAAAAAAAATGCGAAACAAAAGGCTGAGGCCGAAAAATACAAAAGCTTTTTGCAGTGTGTTGGATTTTTTCCAAAACTCTAAGAGCATGGCCTCTCCTTTTTAATGAAGTTTCGGAGTTAGCACTACTCAGGGGCTATTTCAATGCTTTTTGATTTTTCAGAGCCAGGGACAAAGTCTCACGGAATTGGTCGAGAGCAGAGGCGCGCCAGGCGGAATCGGAAGGGTAAAACATCTCAGAAAAAAGGCCCGCAATTTTTTGCTGGTCCTCTTCAGAACGGGCGCCCTGCTGAATGATCTGATTCTCACGCACCATGCGATACAAGGAATCAAGGGAGCCCAGGGTTTTCTGGCTGTCAAGGGTGCCAAATTCAAAAACGATTCCCGCATAGCGGGTTTTCGCTTCCAGAAGTTTCGCGGCATAGACGACAAGGCCTCCGGTGGCTTCGTAAAAATCCTTCTTCTGTGCATAATCCAAACTGTGTCCGGCAAAGAGCCGGGCCAGATATTTTTCGTCCATGGCCGGCGTGCGGTCGGCGAACAAATGCAAACGTCCCCGTTCGCCGTACCCGGTATGCAAGTCCACCAGTAGGACTTGGGAGTACCCCTGGGCGGTCTTAAGGAGGAGGTTTTCCATCAACTCTTTCTGCGGTTCAAATTCCTGCCCGCCAAAATAAATCCCTTTCGGGACTTCGTACTGGCCTTTTAAAATCGCGCGGCGGAGGCTGTCCATCGAGTATTGCAAAAGGGCCTTCACGCATTGAAAGTAAAATTTCAGGCGGTCTTGCCAACCGCTCTGGGCGGGTTCAGAGGGGTTTAAAAGGGAGTTCATTTTTCTGTAGCCGGGATTTTTTATTTTAAACAGCTCCGGCGTGGTCTCAAAGTTGCGATTCAAATCCACATTGTTTTCGGAGACCCGGCGTTTTTGTTTGAAACCATAAGGGTTCAGGGCATGGATCAGCAGGAGGCCCACGTCTTCGTCTCTTTGGTTGAAAAAGTTCTCGGACAGAAAGGCGTTCTGCAGGGCGCTTCCGGTAAATCCCTCAATGCCATGAATGCCGGAGACCAGAATCAGCAGGCGCCCTTTCCGGCCGGACTTCGGGGGCAGATAGAGACTGTCGGTGACCAGATCTGAAAAGCGGGAGGAGGGGATTTTGTATTCCCTGTGCTCGAGGGCGGGAATCTCCGCCTTGAGGTGCGAGAGGTTTTTTAGAAACAGGGCCCGGGCCTCAGGATAGGAGTTTTGAAAATAAGCGGAAGGCTCTCCGGTGCTGGCCGAAGAGCCTGCGGCAAATAGAACAGAAAAAATGCCAGTGATCAGGGCGACTTTTACCAAGCAGGGAGACGGCGGCGGCTGCGACGACGGTTGGGACGTTCTGTGGTGGTGGGCTTCTCTGGCGTCGGGGTGGCCGGCGGGCTCTCTTTTTCTGTTTTATTCTGGATCATCTTATTTTCCATATAAAACTCCTTCGTGTGAATTCATCCATGAACCGCGATCATTCTAGCCTTACCGGAGGGGTCTCACAAAGGACATTTTAGAGTATCGGCTCAGTAACAAATTAGCTTTGCGCGTTAATCACCTACTTGCCATTAAACAGGCTTTCTTGGTCCTGTTCGGAGCGAACAAAGTCGGTTTTTTCAAACACGGGGGAGTAAAGTCCAACAAATTCCCGTTCCCACCACTGGCCTTTTTCGCGCAGCGTTCTAAAGTGGGAGAAGCGGTACTGGTATTTCACCAGGCGGAGGTAGGTGGGGACTTCGGGAAAGGGGTTGGTCTTAAGGAGTCGCAACACGTCTTCTGAATTCAGAAAAATGCGCGCCATCAGATTCTGCAACCACAGATTCTGGTTAAAGGTGCCCAGAGCCGCAAACCACATCTGCCAATCCAGGCGCGGATGATAGGGGGCCACAAGGGGAGGCGCCTTTTCCAAGCGCCCGGGTTTGTATTTAAACTCATACTCCTTCCAAGTTTGCAGATCGTGGCTGCCCTGCAGGACCAACTCCGGGCGCTCCCGGGTCATGACGGCAAAAAGCCCGTAGCTTGAGTTGAGGCGGTAGTTGTAGATGGCGCGAATGATGGGAAGGGCGGAGGTGATAAAACGGGACTTCTCAAAAAACGCCAAGGCAAACCAGAAAAGATGGATCGGCAGCATCAGCACCAAAAGAATAAGTCCCAGGGATTGGTAAAGAAAGGAGGTGTCCGGAGCCGCCGTCAGCAAAGGGAAGGCTTTGGGCAGAAAGCTTCGCCAGAAGGAATCATCCAGGAGAAAAAGGCAAAGAACCATGGTGAGGAGATTGAAAAACGCATAATTGCCGGTCAACCAGATCAGAACTTGCAGGAAAAAAAGGAGACCGGCCCCGATCCAGCGGGCCTTGCCGGGGACAAAAATCAAAAAGGGCACAAAAAGCTCCATGGCGAACATCAGGGCACAGCTGACCTTGTGCCACGCCAAGGGGGCTTTGGCCGCGAAGTAAGCCAGGGGGTTTGGGAGAGGCTGGGTCCAATAGTGGAAACGGAGGGCCGTGAGATTTCTCCAGCTTTGGTCTTCGCTTAAAAGCTTCACCACGCCGGAGAGGAACATGAGTTTAAACAGCAGGAGCCAAAACAGCCAGCGGATAAAGGGGTTGGGTTCATACAGGGTCCAGGGCTCCCAGCCCGGACTCCAGGGGACGAGGAAAACCGCCAGAACCCCGATCTCCAAAAGCAGGGAGTCCCATTGGAACCCCAGAAAATCCTGACCCGAATTCACAAACGAGAGATAGCACACCCAGGCTGTGATCATCATTAACGGAAAGGCCACCCCGAGAAAAGCCAATGCGGAAGCAAAAAGACCCAGGATGGCCAGGGAGTTCAGGAAGAAGTCGGAGTTGTTAAACCAGAAAAGGGTGGGCAGCTCGTAATAACGCCGGGGCCCGGATTGCCCCCTGAGCACCAGCATAAACTGGCGGATCGAGAGGATGCCGTTTTTGCCGTAAAGACCGAGGACCTGGGGGAGGAGCGATAAAAAGGCCAGGAAAAAACAAAGTGCAACGCCCTTTGAAACAATCCAGGCCGCCAGAGCATAGCTGGTCCCATCCATTCAACACCTCATCCTTTCCTCCAACTCTCATGGTATAGTCGGAATGTAGAACAATTATCTGCTCTGGGAGACAAAACCGTGAAGATCTCGAAACGCCAGAAAATCCTTCAAGCCATTGAAAAAAAAGGGTGCCTGCTGGTTTATCCTTTGGACAACCGCAAACGTCCCGAAAGTCTCTGGTCGGTGTTATACCCCCGTTCCCCGATGCGCTGGGAGTGGGACACCGGAGGTGACAACCGCGTCGGGGAGTTGTGGGTTTTGCGGGAAGAACTCTCCCGGAGCCGGGACGTGGTTTATGCCAAGTGGTTTCGCAATCGCGCGACCTTTTTTTCCAAAGACACATTCACCTGCTTCTTGGCCTATCTGGGAACCTCCGCCGGCAAAGTGCCTCTGACCCGGGAGTCGCAGGAGGCCTTGGACCTTCTGCTGATGGACTCCCCCCAATCCACCCCCATGCTCAAAGAAAACCTGGGGCTGCGGGGCCGATTTTTTGAAGCCCAGTACAATCGCACCTTGAAGCCCTTATGGAATTATCTTTTCCTGGTGGGGTATGGGGAGGTGCCGGACTCAAGCTTTCCATCCTTAAACTTGGGTGCGACCGCCACCTTGTTTGAGGATCTTTGGCGGGCCTCGCAAAAAATTCCCGAGGCCGAAGCGGAGAAGAGATTGCTGGGGGTTTTGGGAAAGGACAATCTTTTTTACCAGCACGCAGAGAAGTTAAAAGCCCAGCTCAGCCGATCAGAGATCGCTCAGGAGCGACGTTTGCGGGATTGACGGTGGTGCTCTTCGTGCCACTTCTTGCGGGCCGAGTGGGACTCTTCCGGGGCCCAGGTTCTGGTCGGCGTCGGCAAGAGGTTCGTTGTTTGGCGCAGATGCCCGTGCTCCACCATAAAGGGAGCCCCTTGTTTCATCAACTGCATGTAGTGCTTGTTAAACTCAGAGGCGGCCTCCGCAAAAAACAGGCGCTCCACCTCCACGCGGGCCAGGGCGACATCTTCTTCAGAAAGAGCCTCGAGCTCCGTTAAAAGATCAATGTCCGCCACCAGAGAGGTCAACTCCCGCAACCAGGCATAACGTTGCGCCACCATAATGACCTGAAGCCATTCCGTGGGGGGGACCATGCGGGCGTTCTCCTTCTCAAAGCCTTCTTTCAAATGCGTGAGAAGTTCTTTTTGTAAGCGAATCAAAGCGGCGCGTAGTTGCAGGGCCGAATCCAAATGATCTTGTGCCATTCCTGTGCCTCCGAAATTAGACTATTTCCCATGGGCCCGGAGGCAGGGCAAGGCTTTCTTTAGGCCCCGGCTGGAGAAAGGGGGAGGACGGGTTTAACGGTGACGGCGGGTTTTCTTTTTCGCCTTGGATTTTGCCTTTTTGCCGTGTTTTTTAGCACTTGCTATATGACGCTTGTGTTTCTGGCTCTTGCCTTTTTTAGCTAGATGCTTTTTCTTTTTTTTGCTCATATGCTGGCCTTGGCGGGGCTTGTGTTTGGCCGCATAACTCATTTCTCCCGAAAAAAGCAGGGTCAGGGCCATGAGCCACGCTGCCAGTATCTTTCCCGGTAAAGTCATTTGTCACCTTCCTGAACTCTTGCTCAATATTCGGATGTCTCCAGACTAAACTTGAGATTGCTTGGAATTGTAAAACAATTCATCATTTAAATGGAAGGTCCGTCCCATTTTAAGATCCCGCAGGGAGGCTAAATTTTATAAAGTCCCTTCGCCAAAAAAAGAAAGTCGCGGAAGTGTTGGCCTCGGAACCCGAAGCTTGATATTTGTGGCAGGGATGAAGCTGATGATGAAAAACCTGATCCTCCGCACCTTCTTGCTTTGCTTCCTCGGGAGTCTGGGCTTGGTTCTGCTCTACGCCGTGATTCCTGTGTATTTGACCCCCTTAATGGTTTTTCGCTCCGTGAGTTCCTGGGGGGCCCCGGAACTGGTGGGGATTCATCACCAGTGGGTTTCCCTGGAGGAGATTTCCCCTCATATCCAAAGAGCCGTCGTGAAGGCGGAAGACTATCGTTTTTACGAACACAATGGGTTTGATCTCGACGCCATTGAAAAAGCTCTGGAGTACAATAAAACCCATAAAAGAAAAAAAGGTGCCAGCACCATCTCCCAACAGACCGCGAAGAATGTGTTTTTGTGGCCCCATCGCGATTGGATCAGAAAAGGCTTGGAAGCCTATTTTACGGTTTTGATTGAGCTTGTCTGGTCCAAAGAGCGCATCATGGAAGTGTACTTGAATGTGATTGAATTCGGTCCCGGAGTGTATGGCGTTGAGGCCGCATCGCAAAAATTTTTTCGCCGATCTGCGAAAAAATTGAATCCCTCCCAGGCCTCGCTCTTGGCGGCGGTCTTACCCAATCCCCGGCGTTGGCGCGTGGAGCGCCCTTCGGCCTATGTTCTGGCCCGGCAGCGCCGCATTCTCTACCGGGCTTTGCCGGCGACTCCCGCGCCGCGGCCGTTAGACGTCAGCCGCTCCTGGCGGACTTTGTTTTTTTGACGGAAGCTCCTCGGATTTTTCCACCTCTTTTATAGGCTTTCTCTCATCCGGAGAAATTGCGTTGGTACCATCAGCGCCAAGGAGAAAAGCCATGTCTATTGAAGAACAGCCACGAGATATAAAAATTGATGATGGAGTGTGTGAAATGTTGCGCATGCATGCGGAGGTGGATGCCTCGAACATCCAATTGGAAGTCCGCGACGGGGAGGTGACCCTGCTGGGATCCGTGCCGGAGGCAAAAATGAAATTCATTGTGGAGGATCTGATTTATGAGTATCCGGGCGTGAAAGATGTTTGGAACCTGCTAAAGGTAAAACAAAACGACACAATTTTTCCGTAGCAAAGTGTCATTTGACGTTTTTTTCCAGGCTCAATCCTAAGGAATTAACAAGTGTCAGCGACTCTTTCGAAGCACTGTTAAACTAAAACAACAAGGAGACTCACATGATGAGAGCAACGAAATTAATGATGATGACATTGGGCTTGGGTATGGCTGGCAGCTTGGCTTTGGCGCAACCCCAAACTCAGACTGCCACCGGCACCGCTGGGACCTTAACGGATGGCCAGATTATGCATATTCTAAAAACCGCCGATGAAGGGGAAGTGGATCTCGGCAAACTTGCGAAGTCCCGTGCCCAGAATAAGGACGTGAAGGAATTCGCCAAGCAGATGGTGGATGAACACAAGAAGAATGAAAAGGAAGGCAAAGACATCGCTAAGAAAACAAAAGTGGAAATGACCAAGAATGACACCAGCACCAGCCTGGAAAAAATGGTCGATACCGAGGAGTCCAACCTGAAAAAGCTGAAAGGGGCGGACTTTGATAAGGCTTATATCGGAAACCAAATCACGATGCATAAGCAGCTTCTGGATGATCTGAACCAAAAGCTGATTCCGGCGGCGCAAAGTCCAGAACTGAAAACTCACCTGGAAAACACCAAAAGTCACGTGGAGAAGCACTTGTCCCGCGCGCAACAGATTCAAGATTCTTTGAGTAAATAAGGATGACGAGACCGGGCGTCCCGCCCGGTCTTTGAATGCCGTGAAAAGTCTTGAAATAAAAGTCTTAAAATGAGAACTGTCGAATAAAAGTTAGTCAGCTTGCTTGAATCCAGACATTGTCCCCCTCCTGGTTTGAAACCATGGCCTTCGCCCCCCGACACAGTCTTTGCATGTAAATCCTAGAGAACGGCTGAGCAAAGGGGGGATCCATGCGCCTCAATTCCGTCAAAACTGTTCTTGGGATGGGTGTTCTCGCTCTTTTGTTTTCGTTTCAGAATTGTTCCAATGCCAAATTCACTTCCAAAGACGGAAGCGAGTCCCTGCTCTCCAGTGGGGACAACACCAGTGGGAACAACAATGGGGAAGACGGCTCTTGTGTTCCCACCGATGTCGGTTCGAGCAAAGTCGTAAAGGTTCTCTTTCTGGTCGACACCTCGGGATCCAATGTGCCGGATGCCAATGGCCCCGGGACCGACCCGCAAAAACAATGGCGAACCAGGACCCTGACTGAGTTTATCAGCCGTTACAATGCCAATCCCAATTTTTACTATGGCCTGATCACCTTCCAAGGCAGCTCAGCGAAAGCCCAGATCACCACCAATAACACCGCCAGCTTTTCCAATGATCCGGCGGTGGTGGACGATGGGGTGAACCGCTTTAAGGCGCTCAAGGACACAGGAGGCACCCCCTATAAAGCCGCTTTGACGGCAGCCAAGAGTTTGATTCAGAAAGACCTCACCGTGAATTCTTCTCAGAAGGCCTCTTATGTTGTGGTGATGATTTCCGACGGCCAAGCCAAGGATTACAAAGACCCCAGCCAGATTCTCCCTGACGTGTCGGCGATCAAGAATTTGGCGCCCTCTCAGATCAGTTTGAACAGCGTTTATTATTACGCCGCCACTTATGATGATTCGCAAACCAAATATTTGAAAAACATCAGCCTGGTTGGCGGAGGCAGTTTTATCACGGCCAATGCCAATCAGACTCTGAATATTGATAATCTCATCCGCGTGCCGCCGGCCGGCTGCCAGTAATTCCCGCTTAAAGCCAGTTCAGAATGGCTTCTTTGGTCTGTTGAATCTGGACATTTTGGTCATAGTCTATATGCCGTCCCGGGAGAATCCTAAGACTCTTCTGGGCGGGGAGGAGCTCGTAAAGCGCCTGGGTGGCTTGGGCCGGGATCAATTGGTCTTGCGCCGCCGCGAGCACCAAAAAGGACCCCCGCAAGAAGGGCAGATGCAACCTCGGATCGTTAAGCACGTTGAGGGCGGGCACTACCTCCGCCAGACCCCCGCGGGCTTCGGCCGGGAGATAGCCCTTTAACACATTCTCCAGAATTATTTTGATCTCCGCTCCCGTAAAGGCAAAGACCGCGCGTGGAGGGGCGGCTTGCATTTGCTGCGCCAGTCGCAGGCCGGCGGGTAAGAAAAGCCCGCCCAGACTCACGCCCATCGCCACGCTTTGTTCCGGACGCATCCAGCTCTGCTGCGACAGCCACTTCAGGGCCAGGGCCACGACTCCGGGGGTGAGGCGGAAGCTTTGCAAAAGTTTGCTCGGGTCCTGGGTCATGGCGGAGACCTCATAAGGGTAATCCACGCTGACCATCACGGTGTTGTCGACCTCTCCCAGAAGCAGACTGTTATAGGCACCGGTGAAAAACCCGGCGATCAGAAAAATCACCGGATAGCGGGGGACCGGGGACTGCCAGAACCCCTTTGGGCCACTCATAAAAAGCCGCAGGGGAGGAAAGCCAGGATACCCCAGCGTGAGGCTGATATGATCGGAGGTGGCGCCGGGGAGAATTTCTTGGGAAATGACAGAAGGGACGGAGTCAGCGGTGAGATGCAAGTCTTGCATCAGCAGGCCCGGTGCGGCCAGGGCCAGCAAAGAATTTGTCACGGCAAAGCCGCCAAGGGGAAAAAAGAAGAATAAGACAAGGAGAAGGACGCGCGTTTTCATGTCAAAGGTCAGGATAGTAGCAGCGGTGTTTTCTTTAGCAAGAGACCAGGATGCCCTTTGAATATTTTCCCGGGTTTTTGGTATAAACGATAGAACGAGGTTCCTATGGACAGCTCCAGCCACCAGGTGGTGAATGGTTTGGTTTTGACCGGAGGAGGGGCGCGGGCTGCGTACCAGGTGGGGGTCTTGCGGGCAATCTCACAAATCACGCGTTTTGAAAAAAGTCCCTTTCAGGTGATTTCCGGGTACTCCGCCGGGGCGATCAATGGCGCTTGGCTGGCCGGGGGAGCTCATAATTTGGACCAGGCCACAGAGTGCATGTGGCGGGAGTGGTCCACGATCTCCCCGGAGAAAGTGTATGATGTCGAGGCCCAGCGGGTTTTGACCATCGCCTCCCGGTGGCTCAAGGACCGTCTTTTTGGCAGCATGAGCGGGCAGCAGATCACCTACCTCTTGGACACGCGGCCTTTGCAGGATTTCATCAGAACCCGCATTGATTACAAGGGCATCCGGCACCACTTGCAAACCGGGGTTCTGCGAGCTCTTTCAGTGACGGCGGCCAACTATCGCACAGGCCACTCCACCACGTTTTTTTCCGGCGATGAAAACATCAAAAGCTGGAAGAGTCTCAACCGGGTCAGCGTCCGCGAGGAAATCAGGCCGGAGCATGTGATCGCCTCCTCCGCGATTCCCATTTTCTTTTCGCCGGTGAGGTTAGGGGACGGGCACTATGGCGATGGGATGGTCCGCCTCAACGCCCCTTTAAGCGCGGCCGTGCACATGGGCTCCGAGCGTCTGTTGGTAATTGGCATCCGCGGTCCCAGTTCGACTACGGAGGACCTTACCACACGGAAGGAAAGCGTCACCCTTGGGGAGATTGCGGGGACAATCCTAAACGGTCTTTTTTTTGACTCCCTGGATGCAGACCTCGCACGCTTTGAGAGGATCAACCGCACCATCTCCGCCATGAGTGACCGGGAGAGGGACCGTTTGCCGGACCGCTTGCGCTATATCCCCGTCCTCAGTCTGAAGCCCTCCATGGAGGTCGGCCAGATGCCGGAGTGTGAAATGGCCCGGCTGCCGGGAACCTTACGGTACCTTCTGAAGGGAATCGGACTGAGCGAGACCAAGGGACTGGATCTTTTGAGTTACCTCTCCTTTGAACCCAAGTATGTGGGATCTTTGCTGGAGTTGGGATATGAGGACACCCTCCGCCGCAAAGACCAGGTCCTTGAGTTTTTTTCCACGGACCCGGCCTCCTTGGCTAAGGGCTGAAAAAAACCACAAAATTTTTTTCTAAACTGGGCCCGGATTTTCATGGAAATTCCGATAAGGGGGCATGCCCTTTAAGCTTATTTTTCTTGCGGTCTTAATGCTTTCCTGTGCGTCTCAACCCCGACAGCCTGCCGCTGTGGTGAGCGAAGTCCCCAAAGAAGGCGCTTTGATGCTGGAGCAGGCCCTGACTCAGGGGCTGGCTCCGACCTTGGCCTATCTCAAAGGGACGCTCAGCGCGGAAGGTTACCCCGGGATGGAGCTGACGGATCCCGCGGAGAATCTGCCCCGGAGCTTGCTGGCGGGACGGCCGGCCCCCTTGTCCGCAGAAAAAAAACAGCAGCAGCGGTTTCTTGCGCAGTTCCGCTCGTGGCGCCTTCCGCGCAAGCTTCATAAGGCGGGCGAGCTTCTGGCGCAATTTGATTGTGAGCGCTTTATCGAAAGCCAGGCTCTGGGATTTTCCCTGGAACTCGATTTCCCCGAGGAAGAGGCTGTTACGCAGGCCTTGGCCTTGCACGAAAAAGTTCTCAGCTGTGACGAGGCCCCCCGCAACGAAAGCTTCTTCCGCTTGGCGATCTTTCATATTCAAAAAGGCGAGTGCGCCAAAGCCCTGTCTTATCTGGAGCGTTTCCCCCCCAGCGCGGCCCAAGGCGCGCGGGACCGTTTGGCCTATGTGCGAAGCTTGTGCCCGGACTCGCCCAAAATCACGAGCCGCAATCCCTGGAGCGGGTATGGCATTTTGCTGACGGATCCGGAGAAGATCGAGGCTCCGCTCACCCCCTGGTTTCTTTCCGCCAAGAGTGGTTCCGAAGAGTGGGACCGCCTGCTAGCGACCTTGCTGAGTCTTTCGGAACAAGGGCAGACGGCGAAGCTTCAGTACCTGGCCGGCAAACTGAACTACGCGGAATTCAGAAACCTGCCTTTGTCCTTCCAGACCTCTGTTTTGGTGCTGTTGCATTTTGCCAATGCGGATCTTCCGGTTTTTCAAACCCTGCACCGCTTTCTTGCGGATCACCCGGAAACCGTGTCTCCCGCCGTCCGGGATCTTTTATTCCCCACCCGTTACTGGGAGGAGATTGTTGAAAACACCCAGAAGACCGACCCGATTTTGGTGAAGGCTTTGATCCGTCAGGAAAGCGCCTTTAACCCCCTGGCGCGCAGCCGGGTGAGGGCCTCAGGCTTGATGCAGCTGATTTACCCCACGGCCCGGGCCTTTGGCGTGAAACAAAAATCCCAACTCTTCGAGCCGGAAGTCAATATTCGCGCGGGCTCGGCGTTTTTGGGACGTCTGATTGAGGACTTTGGTTCCGTGGAGTTGGCTTTGGCCGCCTACAATGCCGGGCCGGGGCTGGTCCGCCAGTGGCAACGCCGCTATCCCACCACCAATATCAATCTTTTTGTGGAAATGATCCCCTATAGCGAGACCCGCGAGTATGTGCGCCTCGTTCAGCGCAATTACAGAATTTATCAGACAATCCTGGCCAAGCCCCAGGTTCTCGGGACCCACACCCACGAGCAAGTCCCCTGAAAAAGAACTAGGGTTCCTGCAGAAACCGGATCAAACGTTGATTCATTTCGGCGGTGTCAGGGGCCGTTTTGGCTTGCAGATCGAGATGGATGGAGCGGGTGATGGCTTTTTCAAGCCGGTCCAGGCGAGCCCGTTTTTCTGCATTGGACAAAGCTTGGTATCCGGCGCCCAAGAAGGATCGCACCAGGGACAGCTTTGTGTGTTCGTCTTTGGCGCTGGTCAGATCTTCAAGGGAGTGTTGGCGGGCGAAATCCCGGGGGATGACCAGGCGGGCCTTGTCAGCGGGCATCGTCGGAAAATACAAGGCTTTGTACATCACGGAGGGGTCATTAAAGTAATAAACCGCCAGGGCATCGGCATAAAGCTCACTGTAGGCCGGAAGAGTCAGAAAATAAAGGCGGTAGGCGGGCTGGCTGGCGATTTCTTCCGATCGTTTGCGCATGCCGCGGCTAGAGATTTTCTCGCTGAGATTTCTTTCCGCATTGTCGGAGAGTTCCTCCAGATCCGCGAACATTTCACCAAACGTGTCCGCGAACTCCTTTTTCCACACTTCTTTTAAAATGGCATGTCCATACTCATGCACCACCACGGTGAGAAGTTGTCGGTCTTCGGCTTGAAAGTCCTCAGCGTTTTGGTCGGCAAAGACCAGGCGTTGCGGAATGCGGATGATATGACCGGTGTCAAAGCTGGCGTTACGGGCCTTGTCGCCAATGACCAAAGTGACGGGGGGGCCCTTCTGGAAGGTTTGCGTCACATCAAGAAGGGTCTGGGCCATGAGCAGCGCAAAAGGACAGTTTTGACTTCCCGTGAAGAGCACATTCTGCACCGGCCCCGTGGGGGGGAGGGGGCAAGGGGACGAAGTGCCTTCTAAAGAGGCACCCCAAGTCGGAATCGTTATTAGACAGGTCAAAAGAAAGGTTGCGGGGAGGGCTTTCATGGAACCTCATTTTTTAAAAAGCATCCACCGAGGGGCTTGAAAGAAATATGCCAGGAGCCTCCTTTGCGTCCTGGGGAGCTAGAAGGGAAATACGAGCTCTGGGGGAGCGCTGTTCCGAGGCCGTGCTGGACTTTCGCTGAAAGAGGCTGACACATGCGCCCTTTTACGGCACTTTTTTTAGAGGACAGCCTAGGGCGACTTTGTTAAATTGAGGACCGTGAAAAAGTGTGATCGCAGCTATTATTTTGGAGAGCCGGGCCAAAGACTTTTGGTCCATGAATGGGGGAGCGAGGGGCAACCTGTGATTCTCTTCGTTCATGGTTTTCCCGGATGTGCCGACCATGGGGGGTTGATGGCGATGTCTCCTCTGTGGGGACGCTTCCGTCTGATTGCCATGGACCGCCCGGGGTATGGCGGGTCGGACCTGCAACGAAATATCACGCCTTCTAAATTCGCCCGCCAGATCAGAGATTTTTTAGATACCAAGGGCATTGATCAGGTTTCCATCCTGACCGTGAGCGGAGGAGCTCCCTATGCCATGGCCGTGGCGTATCTTCTGAAGGAGAGAGTGCGGAAGGTGACCTCCGTGGCGGGTGTGGCGCCCTTGACTCTCAAAAATTTCCGTTATTTGAATCCGGCGCAGTTGAAGATGTGGCTCCTTCGGACCTTCGTCCCCCGGGCGCTTTTGGAATTTGTCATGAATCGCATCTGGAACTCAGGGATTGAGAAGATTGATCAGTTTCTTTTCAGTGAGCTGGAGGATTTCTCTCCGCCGGATCGAAAGGTCTTCGCCCATGCCGAGGTGGGGCCGGTGTTGGTGGACTCGGTGAAGATTGCGTTAAGTCAAGGGCCGGGAGGCATTTTGGAGGACATGAGGGTTTACAAAAAATCCTGGGGCTTTCCCCTCGACCAAGTGACGTGTCCGGTGACGCTCTGGCATGGGACCTGGGATGATGTCGTCCATCATAAATATGCCGAAGAACTCTCTGCTTTACTCCCCCGTGCTGAAGTTCGTTTTGTGTCCGATGAGGGACACTATTCCCTCCCGATGAATTGCCGCGACCAGATTATCGGGGACCTTTTGGGGACTCATCCGGAACAATAAATAAGACCGACTTTGATCCGGGAATAAAAATTAATTCCAAAGACTGCAAACGCGATTTTACAATTGGGCGAAATCTCCGATAAGTTAGTATCATGCTCTACGGAAATGAATCCATCTCCCATTACACCAAAAGCAATATTTCTATCTGGATGCTCATGGCCTTTCAAGCGGGCCTGATCAATATCGGCGGCTTTATGGCCTGCCATCGGTTTGTTTCCCATGTTACAGGATTTGCCACTTATTTCGGGTACGAAGTCAGCCACAGTGAAGAGGCCCCGCATGCCGTGGGGATGCTGGTGGTGCCCTTGTTTTTTCTGTTTGGTGCGATGTTGAGCGGGGTTCTGGTGGACCTGCGCTTGAAACTGCACAAGAAACCCCGCTACTACATCAGCTTCGGTGTGATCTTTGTGCTGGCGCTTATTGTGGCCATCGGCGGGATCCTGGGGCACTTTGGAAAGTTTGGCGAGCCTTTGGAAAATTCCCGGGACTACACTTTGCTGATTATTCTGTGCCTGATTTGCGGAATTCAAAATGGCACGATCACCACGGTTTCCAAATCCGTCATTCGCACCACCCATTTGACGGGAATCACCACGGATCTTGGCATCGGCCTCATCCGCCTCCTTCACCGCCACAAGATCGGGGATTCCGTGGATAATGAGAAATACGCCACCTTGATGCGGATGGGGATTGTGTTTTTCTTTGGCCTGGGCTCGGTGGTGGGGGGATATGTTTTTTCTCAGTTGGGGTATGGCGGGTTTCTGATCCCGGTGCTGACCTCAGGCGTGCTTTTCGGGACCATGTTTTACTTCCAAGTCCACCGTTATGCTGTTCACCACATTTGAGGGTTCTTTGCCGGCTTGGCTTTGACAGGGGCGGGGGCCCGCCCTAGGCTTCGGGGGATGGAACTCGCTTCATGGGATCTATCACTGACGCGTTTTGTTTTCCAGCGCTTGTTGGGAGTGATTTATTTCATCGCCTTTTTGATTGTCGTGAACCAGTTTCCGGGGCTGTGCGGGGGCCACGGCCTTTTGCCGGCGAAACTCTTCGTAAAAAGAATTGAGTTTTGGGACTCTCCCAGTCTTTTTTGGTTCTGGCCCCATGATGTTTTTTTGAAAACCTTGGGGTGGACGGGTTTGGCGCTGGCATTTTTAGCAATGAGCGGGGTTTCAGATGTTTTCTCCACCCCCTGGTCCGTGCTGGTGTGGTTTCTGCTGTGGCTGATTTACCTTTCCTTCGTCAATGTGGGGCAGACGTTTTACGGTTTCGGGTGGGAGAGTTTGCTTCTGGAGTCGGGGTTTCTGGCGATTTTTCTGGGGCCGGCGGGGGCCCCGGCCCCGCTCCTGGTAATTTTACTTTTACGCTGGGTCCTTTTCCGGGTGATGTTCGGAGCGGGGCTGATCAAGTTGCGCGGGGATTCCTGCTGGCGTGATCTGACCTGTTTGCAGTTTCATTACGAAACCCAACCTCTGCCCAATCCTTTAAGCTGGGCCTTTCACCACTTGCCGGTGGTCTTTCATCGGGCGGGAGTGGTCTTTAATCATTTTGTCGAGCTGATTGTGCCCTTTGGGTATTTTGGCCCCCGAAGGCTTCGCCTGGCGGCAGCGCTTTTGACCATCGTCTTTCAAATGATCCTGATTCTCAGCGGAAATCTTTCGTGGTTGAACGTGATCACCCTCGTTTTGTGTTTTGCCTGTTTCGATGATGCCTTCCTGAAGCTCTTTCTCGGCCCGGCCGGGGGGGCCTCCCTGGCGTCGGTTGTGCCGGCCTCCGCGGGCTTGCCCTCTCCGGTGATTTATCTTCTGGTGCTGATGGTGATTTTCCTGAGTATTAAACCGGTGTTGAATCTTCTGTCCCCGGCGCAATTTATGAACACCAGTTTTGAGCCTTTGCATCTGGTCAACACCTATGGCGCCTTTGGCAGTGTCACCAAGGAGCGCACGGAGCTGGTTCTGGAGGGAACGGCGGAGAGCATTCTGTCCCCCGCGACGCAATGGCGGGAGTATGGGTTTAAAGCGAAACCAGGCGATGTCCTCCGTCGCCCGCCTCAGGTCACGCCCTATCATTATAAACTCGATTGGCAGATGTGGTTTGCGGCGATGTCCCCGTATTACCAAAATCCCTGGTTGTTGAATTTGATCGGCTGTCTTCTGCGGGGACAAAAAGAGGTGCTGGGCCTTTTACGCGACAATCCTTTCCCTGAGGCTCCGCCGAAATTCATCCGGGTGCGCCACTATTTATACAAATTCACCGCGCCGGGAGAAGAGGGCTGGTGGAAGAGGGAACTTCTCGGGGATTATCTGCCGCCCCTGTCCCTGGAGGAGCCGGCGTTTCGCCGGCTTCTTTTGGAACAAGGGTGGATGGAGGAACCATGAACTCAGTGGATGCGGTGGTGGTGGGCTCAGGCCCCAACGGACTTGCGGCGGCGATCACGATCGCACGGGCGGGGTACAAGGTGCGAGTGCTGGAGGCCGCGGCCAACCCCGGGGGCGGGGCCCGCACGGAGTCTTTGACCGCGCCCGGGTTTTTGAATGACGTGTGTTCTGCCATTCATCCTTTAGCCGTGACGTCCCCCTTTTTCCGTTCCCTGTCTTTGGAAAAATTCGGCCTGCAGTGGATTTTTTCCCCCTACTCAGTGGCCCACCCTCTGGACGGCGAGGGCGCGGTGATCCTGGAACCCTCTCTTGAAGAAACGGCCCATCACCTTGGCGTGGACGGAAAGCGCTACCGGGAATTTATGGCCCCTTTGCTGCATGAGTGGGAAGATGTGATTTCGGATATTCTGCAACCTTTGGTGCATTGGCCGCGCCGGCCCTGGCTGCTGGCGCGATTTGGTTTGGGGGCGCTCTTGTCGGCGGCGACGTTGGCGCGGCATTTTTTACGGGGACCGCGCGCCCGGGCGCTCTTTGCCGGTGTGGCGGCCCACTCCAACGCGCCTTTAGAAAATTCAGGAACGGCGGCCATTGGGCTGATGCTGCATTTGGCGGCCCACGCCCGGGGCTGGCCGCTGCCGCGCGGGGGGGCGCAAAGCCTCACTCAGGCCTTGGTGGCCTGTCTGCAATCCTTTGGTGGCGAGCTGCAAACGGAGACCGAGGTCCGGACCTTTCAGGAGTTGCCGAAAAGCCGCTGGGTGTTTTTTGATCTCACCCCCCGGCAAGTTTTAAGAATTCTCGGCGACCGCCTGCCGCCGTCGTGGCAGGAGAGTTTTCTCAGTTATCGTTATGGTCCGGGAGTTTTTAAAATGGACTGGGCTTTGTCTGAACCCATCCCCTGGAAAGACAAAGCCTGCGCCCGCGCGGCCACGGTCCATCTGGGCGGGCGGCTGGAAGAGATTCTGGTGTCTGAAGCCGCCAATGCCCGCGGACGGTTGGCGAAGAACCCTTTTGTCCTCCTCACCCAGCCCAGTCTTTTTGACCGCAGCCGGGCTCCCGGGACGGGCCATGTTGCCTGGGCCTACTGCCATGTGCCCCACGCCTCAAGTGCGGACCGTCAGGAGGCGATGGAGGCGCAAATTGAACGCTACGCGCCCGGCTTTAAAGACTGTATTTTGGCCCGTCATGTGATGAATCCGGCGGCGTTGGAGAGAAAAAACCCGAACCTTGTGGGAGGGGATATTTCCGGGGGAGAAGTGTCTTTGCGGCAAATTCTCTTTCGTCCAAGGTTGAGCCTGTCTCCCTATTCTCTCCCTCTTCCGGGGTATTATATCTGTTCTTCATCCACGCCGCCGGGGCCGGGCGTGCACGGGATGGCGGGCTTCAATGCCGCCGTCAAAGCCCTGCGCACGGCGGGGGTGAAAGAGATTGCAGGGGCTTAAAAAAGACCAACGGACCTGAAAGGAGAAGATGTATGATTGCAACGATTGTGATCGGATTTATCGTAGGGGCCATTGCCAAGCTGCTCATGCCCGGCCGCGACCCGGGAGGATGGATTATCACGATCCTCCTGGGGATTGCCGGCGCCTTTGTGGCGCACTTTATCGGAGTGCGGGCCGGAATGTATGGGGAGAACGAGCCTGCGGGATTTATCGCCTCGGTGGTGGGGGCGGTTCTTTTACTTTTCCTGTACCGGCTGATTCTGAAAAAAGGCCGCAGCTGAGTTCAGGTAGCTGACAATGTCCACCTCCGGAGCTTCAGCAACGCCCATACCGGGCCGGGGGCCGTTCAGTTCCGCGAGACTGGAATCCATGCGGATGTCATAACGGCGCTCGGTTTGGTTGCGCAGCCACTGCTCCTGGGTGTACCACTGTCTTTTGTTTGAATCCTCAGGGCAGGACTCCAGTTCCTGGGGTTGGCTTGCGCCCCAACGGAGTTCGATACAGTGGTAAGGGTCAAAGCTTAGCAGGAGGAGTCTTTGCCTTAAGGTCTCCAGGTTCAGCGGGATGCTTTTTCCGACGGAATTGGTGTAAGAGAATTGGCAGGACGCCGCCTCTTGCAGGTACGTCTGCAGCAGATCCTTGGCCAGGTTCTCGCCATTATAAATCAGCGAGGGATCGTGGGCGCGGGATTTTTCCACCGCCGCTTTTGCGGAATTTAACAGATCCATGAAGGCCACCCGCAAGCGGGAGTCTCGGGAAGGGGTGGCGTAGGCCTCCCATTCGCCTTCAGAACCATAGATATTGAGCGGCAGGCGTTCGGGATGGGGTTTTGTATCCAGGCCCGAACTGCGGGCGGCCTCCACGGAGGCCACGCGGTCTTTCAGGCTTGAGCACAGATCGGCGAGGAGGCTCTTTAAATCTTCCACCGGGTGCAGGTGCTGGTCCCCCAGGGTCAGGGTCAGGCGGACATAATCATAAAAGGACACGGTTTGTCCCTGAAAAACAAAGGTGCCCTTTTTCCAGCGGCCCATGGGGTCCGGGTTGGTTCCGATAAATTGCTCAATCCCATATTGGGGAATTTGGTCATTGTTAAGACCAATAATTTTGCCGCCGACAAAGACCCCGTCGGCCGCCTGGGTGGCATCGACCAGTCTCAGGGGCCGGAAGTTTTTAAAACCTGCCCCCTGATTGGGATTGCTCCGCGAGAACTTGGGCGTGAACATTCCCGTGGTCAGGGAGTTGTCAGGATGGGCATCCACATAGAAGATCCGTCCCTCATCCGTGACTTTGTAGATCAAAGCGGCGTGGCCGTTCGGATCATAGATCACGGTCCCGGCGCGCACGGCCTCACGGGAAATGCGTGCGGGGTAAAGATCCGTGTACATCGCTCCGTCCTCGACTCCGCTCATCCGGTAGGAGGCCGTGGAAATCGTGTCCGCAAGCACCCCGTTGAGGAGATCCACGGCGTTGGGAAATTTGTTTTTAAGGGCGATAAGGTCCTTGCGGGCCAGGAGCAGGTTGCCGGCGGGAGAGTAGCGGACGTCCCGGATGACCACTTCGGACTCCGCCGAAGGGCGGGGGGCCACCTTTTGCCCGAAAGAGAAGGGAAGCCCGTTTTTCCAGGCAAAATACGCCCGCAGGTAATAGGGGAAATCGGCGCAGTCTGCGTAATACCTTAGACCCGCGGGGTCGGTGCCAAAGTAGGGGTTGGCGGCACTCTGCAAGCATTTGGCCACCGTTCCGCACTGGCGTTTCTCCACAGCCTCGGCGATTTGCGCCACAAATTTTCCGAAAAGAAGTTCATGTTCTTCGGTCCAGGCGGCTTGGGTGATTTTCCAATCGGGACTGGAGGCCGCCAAGGCCTTGGTATTTAAAATCAGGATTAAAAAAAGGACGCCCCAGAGTTTCAAACGTCGCTCCCAGGTATTGTTTTAATGGCGCCGGAGTATAGGCGACATCCGGGGAAAAATCCGGTCCCGAAGAGGGTTTTGAATTCTTTTTAGACTTGTCTAAAGTTCAGAGAGAGCCCAGGTGGTTCAGATTGAGACGTCCGGGGAAAAACTTTGTGCTAATTTATAATTAAAAATAAACTGGAGAGAGGCCAGTGGGGAGTGGCAAAGACCATGATACTTCGACGATTTTACTCGTTTATAAGCTTACTTGCCATTTCCGCCATTCTGGTTTTGACCTTCAATAACTGCGTGAACCGGCCGCAGGTGGAAAACATGGAATCCATGAGTTTGGGTTCCAGCTTCCAGCACTCTCCGTCTCTGACCAGTTGCGCTTCCTGCCACACCCAGGACCGGCCTAACACCTCTTCTTTTGGCCACTATAATAATCAAGACTGCGTGAGTTGCCACTTTATTCCTCCGGCCAGCTTTGCCGATCATAGCTTCCACTCCCGCAATGCCCGTCCCTCCACCTGCATGCAATGTCACAAGAAGGATCAACCGCCACCCAAAAACGGGGTTCCCCACTATAACAACCAGGACTGCGCGGGCTGCCACTCCACGGCTCCGGCGAAGTGGGCGGACTTAGGCTCAGGATCGGGCTCTGGATCTGGATCCGGATCCGGTTCGGGTTCGGGTTCTGGCTCCGGCTCAGGGTCCGGTGGCTCTGCTTTCCATGCGAATAATCCGAACCCCACGACGTGCAATCAGTGCCATCAAAAGGATCAGCCAGCGGCCGTGAACGGGATTGTTCACTACAATAACCGTGACTGTGTGACCTGCCACAAGACATCCCCCTTGGTTTGGACAAATCACAGCTACCATCCCGGCCTGGCGACGCAGCCGACGGATTGTCTTGAGTGCCACGTCAAGGATCGTCCCGCTCCGAAGAACGGGATCCCGCACTACAACAACCAAAACTGCGTGACCTGCCATAAGGTGGCGACCACCTCGAGCATCACCTGGAAGAATCCCCAGGGCTCCTATAGCCATAATCCGAAGCCGACAGCCTGCGCGACTTGCCATGAAAAAGACCGGCCGATCTTTCACTACATCGGTCAGGACTGCGTGAAGTGCCATAAGACTTCGGGCTGGTAAGGCGGGAGTCTTGGTCATCCGTTGAGACTGCTTTTAAATCGTTTAAAAGTTATGAAGACGGTCAAGGCTCCGATCCCAGTCAGGATCAAAAGGCTTTGAATCACCAGACCCGGCTCGCCGCCTTTGAGCATGATATTGCGGAGAAGGCGCAAGAAATAAGTCAACGGGTTCAAGTACGCAATCCATCTGAGAAAAAGCGGCATGTTCTCGATCGGGAAGATCATCCCCGACAGCATCAATGCCGGGAACATGAACAGAAAGCCTCCCATCATGGACTGCTGCTGGGTCCGGGTGATGGTGGAAATCAAAACCCCGCTAGAGACCGTGGTGAAAATAAAAATCACGAAGGACAAAAGTAAAATCCACAAACTTCCGCGCAGGGGCACCGCAAAGACGAAATGGGCGAGGCTCAATGTGAAGGGAAGATGCACCAGTCCCAGAAGAACAAAGGGGATGGTCTTACCGATAATGATTTCACGGGGCGTGAGCGGCGCGGAGATCAGCATCTCAAACGTGCCGTCTTCTTTTTCTTTGGTGATGGACATGGCGGTGAGCAGAATCGGCAGGATGCAGGTGAGCATTCCTAAAACGCCGGGGACCATAAAGACGGCACTTCGGATGGAGGGATTGTAGAGAATGCGTGTTCTCAAACTCAGGCTCGAAGAGGAGGGGGGGCCAAGGATCTGCGCCAGGTAAGCCTCCATGGCTTGGGTCTTGGTGACGTTGGTGGCATCCAAGAGCACCTGCACCCGGGCCTCGCCCCGGCCCGAGGCCCGGCTCAGGCCCCCAGGGGGAGCGATCAGGACGGCGTCGGCCTGGTTTTTTTCAATGAGTTCAAAGGCGTCTTCGGGGCCTTGGGTTTCGACGGCCGTGAAATAGCCGGATCCCAGGGCACGACGGGTCACCTCGTTGAGGAGAAAGTCCCCCGGGGCTCCGAGGGTGGCCAGGGAGATGTTTTTCACGTCCGTGGAAATGGCGTAGCCAAAAAGGGTCAGCTGCAGGACCGGGGCCAGGACCAGCAGGCTCCAGAGCTTGGGGTCGCGAAACACTTGTGTGAGTTCCTTTTTAATAAATCCCGTGATGCTGGGGTTGAGTTTCATGGTTCCACATCCGTTTTAAAATTTTTAATCGCGACAAACACCAGCACCGCGGCGATGGCGGTGAGGGCAAAAAAAGGTGGAAGCAGATCCTCCAGGGAAGAGCCTTTCAAGAAAAGAGCCCGGCAGATCTGGATGAACCACCGGACCGGCAGAAGCAGGGTGAGCCCCCGGAAAAAAAGAGGCATGCTTTCAACAGGAAAGATAAACCCTGACAGCAGCATGGAGGGGAGCAGGCCCACCAGCAAGGAGACCTGCATGGCTGCCTGTTGCCGGCGCAGTAAGACGGAGATCAGGAGTCCGGCCGAGAGGTAAGCCAATAAAAATATCAGGCACGCTAAAAGAAAAAGAAAATGGCTGCCGCGAAAGGGAACGCCCATAAAAACCCGCGCCACGACATAGACGATCCCTCCGGCCAGGAGCCCCAGGCCGATATAAGGGAGAATTTTTCCCAGGATGATTTCCCGCGGCTCTGCCGGTGTGGATAAAAGCAATTCCATCGAGCCATTCTCCCATTCCCGGGCAACCGTCAGCGCGGTCAGTAAAATGGATAAAAGCCCCAAGACCACCCCGAAAAGACCCGGGGTCGAAAACCAGCGGCTATTCAGTTCCGGGTTGTAAAGATAGCGAGTGACCATCCGGAGAGGCGGAGGGGGGGACCCTCCGGTCAGTTGGCGCGCAATCCGTTGGCGCAGGCCCTCAAGATAAGTAAGCACACTGAGAGTGGCCGAACTATCGGATCCATCCACCAGGACCTGGGCTTCGGCGTCCCTCCCGGAACGCAGGTGATATTCAAAGCCGGGCTCAAAAATCAGGACGGCGCGGGCCTCGTCACGGTCCACTTTTTTGCGGCCCTCTTCCGGGGAGTCCACCAGGAGGGGTTGGAAGTAGCCTGAACTTCCCAGCAGTTCTATGAACCGCCGCGAAGAGAAGCTGTGGTCCCCGTCGTAAACGGCCATGGGAATGTTTTTAATATTAAATTCCATGGCCAGGGCAAAGAGGGTCACCATAAAAACCGGCAAGGCCAGGGCCAGAGTCAGCGTGAAGGGGTCGCGCAGAATATGGAACACTTCTTTACGGGACATGGAAAGGATCCTCTGCAGATTCATGAACCCGGCCCCTCCACCAAATGAATGAACACGTCCTCCAGAGAGGCCGCAATCTCCCGGACGTTCCAGTGGGAGCTTTGCTGGGATTGGAATTGCTCCCACAGGGTTTGGTTTTTCACGGTGACATGATAACGGGTCCCGTAGGGTTCACAGAGGTCAAAGACCCCTTGCGCTTTCCAGGCGGCAAGACCGCGGCGGTCCACCTGGGGATCCCGGGATTGAAGCTCATAGACTTTTCCGGGAAAGGTGGAGGCCTTTAACCCCGCGGGACTGTCCAGCGCGATCACCTCCCCACTTCGCATGAGTGCGATGCGGTGGCATTGTTCCATTTCGTCCATGTAGTGCGAAGACACAAAGAGGGTTTTGCCTCTGAGGCAGAGCTCATGAATCAAATCCCAAAACTGCTGGCGCGCCTCCGGGCTGACGCCGGCCGTGGGCTCATCCAGGAAGACCAGGTCCGGATCGTGCAAAAGGGCATTGGCCAGGGCCACCTGCTGCTTCATCCCCGGAGGCAAATCCCGCACCAGAGTGGACAGCGGTGGTTGGAAGCGGATGAACTGAAGAAGCTGCTCCTGGCGGAGGCGGGCCCGCCCCGGCGGAATCTTCCTCAGGGCTGCGGTGAAGTTTAGGTTTTCCGCCACGCTCAGGTCATTGTAGAGAGTGAATTTTTGCGACATGTATCCGATACGGGATTTAATCTGAATGGCCGTGGACTCGTTGAGGGGGATTCCTGCAACCTGGACGCTGCCGGAGCTGGGGATGAGAAGCCCCGTGAGAACACGCAGGGTGGTGGTTTTGCCCGCGCCGTTGGCGCCAAGAAAACCGAAAATCTCCCCTTGCGAGGCGCTGAAGCTGATATTGTTGACGGCTTTGAAAGCGCCGAATTGAACCACCAGGTTTTTGACCTCCACAAGAACCTTTGTCATGCCTTTGACCTTTCCAGTCGATGCACCTTCTCACAACGGTCGGCTTCGTCCATGGCCGAGGTGGCGACAAGGATTAAAACCTTTTGCTCCGAAAGTTGATAAAGGAGATCCCAAAACTCACGGCGGCTTAAGGGGTCCACGCCGGTGGTGGGCTCATCCAGAAGCAGGGCCCGGGGGGAGCGCAGCAAGGCGCACATCAAGCCCAGTTTTTTGTACATGCCTCCCGAAAGGGCGCCGGCGGGGCGATCGACAAACTCCTTGAGTTGGGTGATTTCAAGCAAGTCCTCCCGGCGCCGCCGGTACTCGGGTTCAGGGATCGCAAAAAGAGCCCGGAAAAAATCCAGGTGTTCCGAGACGGAAAGGTCCGCATACAGGCTTTGCTGTTGGGGCATGTAAGAGATCCGTGATTTGATCTCACGCAAGGACACCGCACGCCCATCGACCAGGTAGAGGATCTCCCCCTCATCCGGGTGGAGAAGGGCCACCAGACACCGGAACAAAGTGGTTTTCCCCACTCCGTCCGGACCCACCACACCGTGCATGAGGCCCGGGGCAAAATCCAGGGAGAGGCCTTTGAGGACCTGGGTTTTGCCCAGGCGTTTGGAGAGGTTCCTCACTTTGATTCCCAGAACTTCATTTTCCATGGGGGCTGGACTCCGTGGAGGGTGGGGGAAGGCGGACTTCGACCGTCATGCCTGGTTTCAGAATCCGCTCTGGGTTGTCCATTTCCACCTTCAGAGCATAGACCAGGCGTTGGCGCTCGTTGCGGGTTTGAACATTTTTAGGGGTGAATTCGGCCTCTTCCCCGACCTCGGTGATCACGGCGGGGAATTCCTTGTCGTTGAGTTCTGGCAAAAGAGCGGTGACCTGTTGATGGATTTTGATGCGAGCCACTTCGTCGTGGGCGACATAGATATAGGCATAGACCCGACCGAGGTCCGCCAAAGTGAAAAGCCGGCTCTGCGCCGTCACCATCTCTCCTTCTTCATGGTAGTGCGCAAGCAGGGTGCCGCTCAGGGGTGCCTTGACCTCGCACCAGGAGAGTTTCAGGTCCGACAGGGACTTTTGATTGCGGGCCTGGTCGTAAGTCTCCGCCGGGACCGAGCCCAGCCGAAAGAGGCGTTTCAGGCGCTGGAAGGTGAGGGTGACAAGCTCGTTTTCCAGGCGGATGTCTTCACAACTGAGGCTTAAAAGGGTTTCTCCGGCGGTGACATTTTCCCCGGTGCGCACATGGATTTTCGCAATGACGGAGTTCAGGCGCGCGGGCACGTCCACCTTCACGGCTTCAATGGTGCCGGCGTAGCGAAACTCCTCAGGGAAAAACTCCTGCTTAAAGAAAAGACCGATCGCGAGTAACAGGACTCCGAGAGCGATAAAAATAAGAAGTTTTTTGGGGGTTGGCGCCATGGCGAACGAGAGCGTAGCAGACCTTCGTGCGGTCTTTATGAAATTTACGCCCCTATTACAAGATGAGGCCATGAAAGGCGTGTCTCAAAAAGAGACTCCTTCCCCGCCGGCTTTTTGGACAAACGGTCAGGAAATCCCGGTCTCGATAAACAGCGCTTTAAATTCGCGAACTCTGCCCCTAAAATAGGGGAATGCGAACATTGCAATTCTACCTCATCCCCTTCCTGTGCTTTTCTCTCAGTTTTGGTCCCTACTCCTACGCGCAGTCTCAAGTTGAGCCTTCCGAGTTTCCCTCTGTGATAGCCATGCAGAGATTTCTGATCATGAGAGATTATAAAAATGCGAAGAACATCACCAATTTTGTGAGGATATTTGCCGGGAACCGCCCCCGCGAAGAGCAGAAATACATCGAGAAAAAAATCGCGGCTCTCGGATCGCTTCCGCGGATTGAGCGCTCGGAAAACGGAGTGACGCTCTCGCAAGACGGGTATTACCTGCGAATTGACTTTTCTCATGCCAGCGAAAAGGTGTTCATCGTCAACGGACACCGGGTGCAGGTGGATCCGAACCAGCCCCTTCCACCCCAAGCAGAGGATTTGATCCGGCGCCTTGAAGACGCCCGGCGCGGAAAATTCAGCCTGTTCTCGCTTTTTGCGCCGGAAGCTCATTCGGCGGAGGGAAGAAGCAAGCTCGCTACATTCTTCATCGGCGCAGGGGGCTACATGGCAGTCCTCCTAGGTAATAAGTTCGCGGATTTCCTTGGTGATGATTTCTGGAGAGGAGTCGCGTGGGAGGTCTGTTCTTCCTTTGAGTCAGATGATCCACTCAGACCTTTCATTAATCCGTATGTTTGCCGGGGATATTTGGCTATGAAAGATGAGATATTAAAGAAAAATCCGGCCAATACGGCAGTGAGGAACGCGCTGTTGGCGGGGCAGACAAAATCTGTAATTTTCAGCACGGCGCAAGAGACCTGTCCTTTTGAAACCGACAATAAATCGTACAGCAGTACGGTGATGGTCAGCCGTAAAAACAGCGAACACCCAGAAAAAACGACCGATGAATGGGTGAAAATATCAGCGGATTTTACCGGTGAAAAACTGACGGGCCTGAAGATTCTGGAAGATGATAACATTAAAGCCACCGAGGACACTAAGGTCGTGGCGACATACAAGTTGGATGGGGACTCCGTCTTGACGGAGATTGAAATCCCCAACCCCGATCTCACCAAAGAAGCTCCTTCCCCACCGCCGAAGAAAAAAGCCAGCAAAGCCTCCTCCCGACAACGGATTCTCAGTGGCAAGGCGGACAAGGAGGAGGAAGAACCCCTCCGGGACAAAATTGTGGCTCCGACGGTGAGGCTGTCAGCAACGGCCGACTTAAAGAACGATCCAAAGATGCAGGCTTTGCAGACTTTTTATCGAGATATCTTTGTTTTCTTTGCTGGTCGTTTAACGGTGTGCAAGGCCAAAAAACAGGACCTGGATGCGGCCAAAGCGTTAGAGGCAGCCAAAGGCAAGGGTGGGAAGAAAGAAACGGCCCCTGCCTCCAAATCTAAGGGTGCGAAGTAACACACCCGGAATTTCCAAAAAAAAAGCGTCCCCAGGGACGCTTTTTTTATTTAGTGCAGGCAAGGATTCCCGGCCCCTTTCGGTCTTTCCAGAAAGGCCTTGATCGTGTCCGTGGCGTCAGCGATTTTCGTGAGCCCGTCCAGATGCCCCCCATCGCCTTTCAGGACATGAACCTCGGCGCGCTTGCCAAGGCCGCAAAGGATTTTGGCGGCTTCCATGGAGATCTCCGCGGGGAAGATAAAATCCTTTTCCGCAGGAATGAAGAGAACATCCGCTTTGATCTTCTTCATGTCTTTTTCGATATTGAAACTTTGCATGGCGCGGGCCATGTACAAGATGGAATTCGGGTCCGCGTATTTCGCGCGCAGCTCCCCACGCTCTTGCAGGGCTTTTTCCACCGCGAATTTATTGCTGTAACTTTTCAGCGGGTTTTGGCCTTTTTCCGCCGGGCCATTGCCGTACCCTTTGGCCCAGCCATGATGGGTGGAGGACAGGGTGATGAGTTTCAAAGACTCCACCAAACCTTCATGAGGTTCATTGCCGGGGGTGTATTTACCCTGATTCCATTTCGGATCCAGCTTGATTGGCATGGACCAGGAATTCAAAAGAGAGATCACGTAGGGGGGAAGAGATACTCCGGGAGGGACCACGGCAACCACACGGGAGACATCGTCGGGATAGGCCGCTGCCCACTCAATGGCTTGCGCGCCGCCGGCGGAAGGACCCGCCACCGCATGGAGTTTTTTAATCCCCAGGGAGTCCAGAAGTTTTCTCTGGATTTGCACAAAGTCCCTGACGCCCACCAAAGGGAAATCCATGCCGTAAGCTTTGCCGGTGACTTCATTGATGCTGGCCGGGCCGGTGGTGATGGTTTTAGGATCCTTGGGGGACACGTTCACTAGAGTGTCGGAACTGATGACAAAGTACTTGTTTGTGTCCAGGGCTTTGCCGGGACCGATGATAGAATCCCAGTAGCCGGGGAGCTCATCATTGGCCGCGTATTTTCCCGCCGCATGAGAGCTGCCGGAAAAATAATGGGCCACCAAGATCACGTTGGATTTGTCCTCATTGAGCTTCCCGTAGGACTCATATCCGATGCGGACATTTTTGATCGTCACACCGGCAACCGTCTTATAAGAGTCTAACCGGAATTCTTTTTTTTCAACTATACCATCATAAGAAAAGGCGTAGAGCGAATACAGCATAACAAATGAACTCAGCAAAAAGCGTTTCATGGAAAATCCCTGCATGGAATATTCTGTCATTAAAATTTAAAAACGAAATTAATGGCTGAAATTCCAATTGTAAAGCTTGAACTGGACCTGGGAGGGGGGAATTTCCGGCAAGGGTCTAGAGTTGAAATTCTAAAACGCTTTAAGAGGGGCCTGCGCCGGGCCGGTGTCTCAGAATGAAAATATGTATATTCTTATTTAGTTTCGTTTAAACTGAAAAGATGAAGTTTGCGGGGCTGGCTCTTTTTTGCGGCATCTTGCTCATCTCTTTTCAGAATTGCTCTGGCCTTGGAGGCTTCCAGCTTCCCTCTCAGACTTCATTGGACTTGGGGTCTCTCTCCACCACTGGCTCAGGAGCTCCCACCCCGACGCCCACGCCTTTAGGGACTCCGGTTCCGGGGCCCACAGCGACATCCACGCCTCCGCCTCCGGGACCTGCGGGGGATTTAAAGAAAACTTATTTTTATTTTGGCCGGGTGTCAGGGGTGGACGCTCTGGTGTTGGATCATGGCAGCGGCCAGGTCACTCTTCTTCCTGGGGTGTCTTTTTCCGGCCGCATGGTGGGGTGGCTCAATTATGAGAAAACTTCGGGGGAAGTCCTGGCGTCGGATATCACCCAGGCCAATTTACAGATTTATAATTTTAAGCCCGACACGGGGGCTTTGAATTCCGTGCGCAGCTTGAGTTCGTTTGCTTCGGCCGTGGTCCACTTGAGCTTGGTTCCCGGCATGAATGGGTGGGATCTTTTTACTTCGAGTTATGACCGCGGTGTTTTGGATTATTATCATTTGTCTCAAGACCAGACCCAGCTCACGCGCCAGCAAACGGTCTCCTTTGGTGCGGGGGCCAAGACTCATTCCTCGGCTTTTGATAGCAAGCGAAACTTATTGTACGTGGCCAACCTCGGGCTTGATAAAATTTCGGTTTATCAGGTGACGGCCACCGGGCTTCAGCCCCAGGCGACGATTTCGGTGTTGGATCCGCGGACCCTCGTTTATGACGCCCGCTATGACAAGCTCTTTGTGGCGACCGAAGCTTACACCGGGAACAGCTATATCCGGATTTTTGAGATCGCCGGGGACGCGGGCGCTTATACGTTTTCGGAGGCCGGGTCCTTGGCGATGCCTTTGGTTGGCGGGGATTTAAAGGTAAATCACAAAATGGGCTACGTGATGGCAACGGTGCGCGAGAGCGGGAAGGAAGCGGTGGTTGGTCTTCCCCTCACGTCCCAGGGGCTTGTCGACAAGAACCGGGCTGCGTTTTCCGTGCGGGTGGACCAGAAAACCCCCCGGGCCTTGGAGGTCACGGAGGACGGGGAGTACATGGCGGTTGGGATGAACTCGGTGAGCGCCGAGAATATTGTGGTTTATAGGCTCGTTTTTGATTCCCAGGCGAATTTTGTCAGCAGTCAGAAACTCTTTCAGAAAAAGGTGGATGGGAACCAGGGCTATGCCTGCGGCCTTTCTATTCCGGTCTACTGAAGTTTTATTCCAGGCGTGAGAGAAGCACCATGCGTTCATTGTCGATTTCCCGCTGGGTGCGGAATCCCAGGCGCCGCAGGACGGGGAGGGGAGGGCACCAGCCCTGGGTGGCATGTTGCAAGAGAAAGCCCGCGGCAATTCCCGAAAAGAGGAACCACTTCTTACTGGACACAACTCCAAGGCCCAGGCCCAAGAGAATGACGGCACTGGCATTGGCCTCAAGGGCGCGCTCAATATCCCATTCCTTCTCAATTTCATCCAGGCGAAGATTGATCTGGTCGCGTTTGTGTCCGATTTTCTCAAGACGCTTCAGAGTGTCGTTCTGAATGCGCGCGTTGATTTTCGGGTTGGTATGCAAAGGAACCCGTTTGCTGGTTGTGGGAAAAACCTTTTCCATAGCATCGCTCCCGTCCAAAGTGATCTTTAGAATTAGGTCTAGCCTAAGGCAGGGCCTTGCAAAGATCCATTTTTCAAAAGGCCTCTGTCAAAAACCACAAAACCCGCTTGGTTTTTATGTTTTTCATAAGGCTAAGGCCCGCCGTGGTTTGCAAGGCCTGCGATCCTCTGCGATGCCCATGCCGACGAAGACAGGTTCCCGAAAATCGCTTTGTTATTTCTGCCCGGGGGAGGGCGAGAGGGACCAAGAGACTCGGCCCCTTCGCGGCGCCTTGGTTTTGTCCCGGCGAAAGATAAGCCCGAGCGCCTCCATTTGGTTGAGTTCGAGGTAGCCTCTGACGGAGGTGAACTCCCGCCCCCAGGAAAGAATCCGAGTGAAGGGGCGAAGATCGAAGAGGCCTTTGAGGCTTTTTCCCAGCGTGCTTGAGAGAAGTCTCACCAGGCCCGCCGTGAGAGTGCGGATAAATGCCAGGTAAGCCTGGCGGCTCGGAATCGTAATAAGAGCATGAATGTGGGACCAATTCAGAGCCAGGTCGTAGATTTTGAGGCCATACTTCTGCGCATGAGTACGAAAGAGCTTTTCCAGTTTTCTGCTGGTCGGATGAAAGGGCCGCGAGTGGGTGCTTTTGAGCACAAGATGAATCGGCGCCTTGGTTGAAAGGGGCCTTGCTGTTTTTCTTTTCCCTTTGAGCAAAGATCCCCCAAACTCTTTTTTGTAATCTTTTAAAAATCCAAAGCTTACTTGCCGCACGCATCCTCCTCTGGGATTGCCATTAACTCTCGCCTTTTCATTTTTGACTCTCCTTCTTTCTTTGAAAAGAATCAGGAGAAAGAAAACGTGAGACTCTTTTAACACGGGTTTCGGAAGGCTTGTTTTTTACAGAGATAGGACGTAGATACAGTTTTATTTATAAGGATCAAAAATCCATCGCCCCAAGGCGATCTCGGATCAGTTCTTTGTTTTTCTTATGATGACTTGAAATGCTTCACCAGAGCGGGTTTTAAGAAGTCAAAAAGGTCGTCAAGAGGAAAAAGTAGAAAATAAAAAGGAAAATAAGAAATGGAAAAATAAAGCTTAATTCAAATGTAATTTCATAGGGGGTAACATAATTTGATGGTAAAAGCTTGTATCGAGGCCCCTTCGGTCTTTGGCGATGGACTTTTAAGAATTTACTGAAAGGCCAGGAACCTTAAGCTTCCGACTTTTTTGTGCGTAATCCTGACCAGGACTCGTTGGCCCGAACGGCGGATTCTTGCTACTCTTCTGGTCATTAATCCCCAAGGTTCGCCGGTTTAAGGCAGAATTTGCTATCGGTGATGGTCCGCTCCCAACGCTAGGGTCAACTTATAGCGGCTTTAGGGTCTCAGCCACAACGGCGCTATAAAGCCAGTTCGAAGGTGATGGCTTGCCTCATCGAAAGGATTAGATAACTGAACAGATAAGGGGTTCTGCTAAAGTTTAGTTGGTGGTCTTACGAAATATATTGTTGGATTAGCACTTATCTTTTCTGGTCTTGGTGCTCCAGCGCAGGAGTCGAATTCCAGCGGTGGCGAACCAGAACAGCAAGTATTAGCTGATAAAAGTCACGGAGAGCCAATCAAGCTAGAAGATAAAAAGAAGTCTTCGGCAAAGAGGAAAAATAAGAAGGTCGAGAAATCAGAAAAAACTGATCAATAATCACTTGTTTCAAGATTTTCAGTTGTTTCGCAGATCTAATTCAGCCGGACCAAATAACCTTTCTGAAATTCGTGCTATTAATACCGCTATAAAAAACGCCGGTTTTGGACCCCGCCTTTACCCCTAACAAATGGGACTCAACAACGGTTCAACTCGATGGACCCACTTTTTGCTCATTTTCGCCGATACTGACCGTTCCACGCATTTTTAGGTGGCCACCTGTCGCTGTCCTGTTGGAATTCGCATATCGCATATTTCAAAAGTGGCATATTTAGTGCAAGCTACGTTGTAATCAAAATAAGGCCATTTCTATGATCAAGGTTCCGTCAAAGTTTTTAGCATTAGTAGCATTTTACGCGAGCGCCATTGCTTTCGCACAAATCCAAAACCCAGCTAATTTAGCGACTCTCAAAGGTAAAACTCTTAAAGAATATCCAGAGCTGATGCTTACCGTTCAGGACCCCTATGCTAATATTTATTGGAGCAATAATGTTAGCTGTGATCATGAACCTGAAACCTGCAAAATAGTTGTTGATCAAGATGCTGCTTTTAAAATCCAAGAAGCCCTGAAATCACAAGTTCTTCTACGCCTCAAAAAGTTTGACCAGATCGCATCTAAGGCAATGCCCCGATGGAATCAAATCCGGCAGCAGTTATTTCCCCTTTCTCTTTACGTGACCGTGGGAGAAGAAATGGAGTATGCGGGTGCTAATTTCTACACCAACGCTAGCGTCAATGTCTTTTCAGCCTCAGGGACGAAACTGGGAGAGGTGCCTGAAAAGGCAAGAATTCGCGTAGGGAGCATTAAATCGGTTCCGGCGGCGGTGAGCACGATCGCCCTCCATGAATTCGGCCATATGCTATTAAGAGCCTCGGGCTTCCCTTACTCCACTCCAAAGAGTGGTTCACTTACTGCGGCCCTGCAAGAAGAGTCCTTGGCTGATTTTATTGGAGTTATTACCAACGAAAATACACCATATATTGGTCCTGGACTTCAAGCAATCATCAAGCAAGATACTCAAGCTAAAGTAAATGACCCGAAGTTAGATCCGATGAGGAAAGCTTTTTTCGAAAGTCATCTTCGGGGTTTTTCAGACAAGGCTTTAAGAGACTTTTCAATTAGAAAATCACTCGAGGACGCCTACTTATTGCCTGGTGCATACAATGGTTCAAATTCCTTAAATAGTCTTTTGTGGCAAATATTAGTAAAAAGTGACGCAGAGGCTTTTAGAAATGTTGTCCTCAATACCATTTCGGAAAATCCATCTGTTTTAATGGACGGCAATTTGGTCGACGTCGTTAAAGGGATTATGCGACAATATCATGCGATTGATTCCACGGGTTTCACAAAAAACTATCCTTCAATAAAGGCAGTGATCCAAGAGTCTGGCTGGAAAGACTCCGTTTTAGTGCCGGGAGAAATAGGCGTGAGCGTCTCCACTTCTTCGCAAGATCCAAAAGCTTTTGATGTAACACTCAGTTCTCCTGTTGAAAAAAATAAGCTATTCCTCACAACCATGAGATCCGTCACGTATACACTTTATTCTAAAGATAGAGCTCGTTTTTCAATTGCGCAGTTCATGGATTTTGATGCCTCCCAATATTTTCAACTTACACCAGCTTCAAGATGCGACGAAAAAGATCTCCTTTGCATCTGTGGGGAGAACAAAAATACTCTTTCGGTGAATGCCGTCTACCTGAATACCCAAAAGCAACTCGTAAGAGTGAATTCGACACCGGTTCCTTCGAACCATCTTGGTGGTTCTGACTGCTATACGTTGACCGTAGGGTGGAAGTAATGAAAAAAACTTTATTTGTCTCTTTCACTGTCGCTGCAATGATATTCTTAAGCCTTGTTTCTCATGCCACGCAGGTTATGAGGCATCCGAGGCCTTAGTGGCCTTCACCTGAGGCAACTGCCCCTTTCGGTACGATTTTCAATGATTCAATTCGCATCCGCAAGCGTGGTTTAACTCTTGCAGTACAAATGAGTATGGAAAAAATAAGCAGCTATAAATCCTATACATTGCAATTTGGGGTACAAGTTTTAGCGACTTGGTTGACAATTTTTGCGGCGCCTCCAGCTATGTCTCAAAACGAGACGTGTCCGCAAGGCCCAAGCCAGCACCTCAATGAGAACTTTCCAGCTAAAACTCTTGTTCTAGCCACTGATCAATATCCAACGTCCGAAATTGAAAAAATAATAACGACGCTGTTTAAAAATAACGATATGGACCGACTGCCGAAGATCATATTGTTTGGTTCTCCGAGAAATCTTTTTGATCAACTAAGTTCTGAAAGTCAACAAAAGTGGAATGCTAAGGTAAGTACCATTTCTGACCAGATCACATGGGCCCAGGACTTTTTTGAAGGGTTTATAAATAAAGACGGAAAGCCCTTTATCCGTTTAGTTAAAGGATATAAAAAAGGTGAAGACCACTACCAAAACTATATGAAAGCGCAAAAAGACCTCTCAATAGCTTTAGATCAAGATGGCATAGGTACAGATACCTTAGAGCCCATCAACAAAAAGTCCAACCTATATGCTAAGAACGGTCATAAAGGTGGAAATATTGAATCCACAAATGAGGGCTTTTGCCTCATCGGAAACTCTGATTTAAGCGAAAGCGAATGGAATGACCTGGCAAATCAAAACTGTGGCGGCGCCGAAAATACAATTAAGCTACCAACTGAATGGCTCCCGGCAAATCACGTTGATGAGCTTGTGAAACAACTTCCCAGGGGTGAAGGGGCTCGCTGCCAAGCTAATTTCGCCATTAGCTCACCGAAAAAAGCAATTGAGATCCTGCGATCGAATCCCGAGGAATTGTTTTTTAAGCCCAATCTCGGGTCGGACTCAACTTATATGTATGACATGTCTGCGCTTTCAAGTTTGTGCGCAACAATCCTTCGCAATAGAGGTGTTTCTGAACAACAACTTCAAAGTTATGTTGTGCCTTCACAGCCCAATTTTTCGCCGATTTCACCAAAGGCAGGTACCACGATTTTCCGAATGCCTTTTGCGAATGAAAAAAATGAAGACCTCTATAAAATGTGCTTTGAACTAAAAAATGAGGATGTTTTAAATCTTCTTTCTACGGCTCCCCAATATACTGAATCTCTTAAGATTTCGCAGGGAAAGATCGAATTAGCAAAGAAGATCGTCGTTGAATTTTACAAAAATAAGAGACCTGATTGCTTGGTTCACTTCGTCGAAATGCCGACTCTTTTTTTAGTGGATAAGGCTATATATAAACAAGAAAGAAAGAGTATTTTAAGTATAACCTCCAGCGCTATTCTTCCCAACCCTTTAAATAACTTAAAAATCAATCAAGACATATTCGTTCCTAATAGTGGAAACAAGTCTATAAATCAGTATGTGCAGGCGACGCTGTCTCGATTTAGTCTAAGAACCACTTTTCTCGACACTTTTAGACTCCATGTAGGTGGCGGGAATATTCATTGCTCGTCACAAACGATACATTCGTGCAGTCCTTAGGAGATATAAATGAAATTTTTAATTTTATCCATCGTTCTAATGACAGCTTCAGTTCAATCCTATGGCTCAGCTGGTTGTGGATTTGGATCGGAGGAAGAATTAAAATCTGAATCTCGTTATTTCGTACAGAGTTTTTCAAATTTGAACGAGCTGAACCTAACCTATAGGTCAACAGGACTCTCTTCCGACGGAAAAAAACAAAGAGTGGCGCAAATAAGAAAACGGTCTTTTGAATTACAAAGTCTAAATGCAAAAAAGCATCATGATAAAATTGAGAAACTGGTTCTGAAAGTTTTGGAGCAGTTCCGAGGACACGAGTTCTTGAAACCTTTAGTTAATGAAGGACTTCTGCAGGCCGATATCTCCGAAAAAAACTGCGATATTTCTATTGCCTGTACAACGGCTGAGGCGTTTGCAGTAAGCTTCAATAAGGAATTGCTAAACGAGCTTTATTTGAAGATGGGGCCGAGCCAATTCGAGTTTGTCTTGCGGGGTATTGTTGGCCATGAGATTGGCCATTACGTTGCCGATCTTATAATCTCGGTGGATACCAAAAATTCAAAAATCGCGGATTACAAGGCGGATTGGCTTAAATACCACCTTCTGGTCGACGCCATAGGAATGCAGCTTACGGGATATTCAACTTTAGATTTTTCAAATGCTCTTAGTATCTATGAAAATTTAGGGGATATTCCTGATAGGCTTAAATGTCTAAGAGTTCTGACCTCTAATTGAGAAGCAGTGATTCACATGACGTTAGACTTGTTTGCGAAATTGCGGGCAGGCAAGTCTAAGCCTGAGCCCTTTGAGTTTCTGGGATTTACATTCGTTATGGGAAAATTACGTAAAGGGATGCCAGTGCCGAAGTTGAAAACCAGCTCAAAGCGCCTACTCCAAAAAGTGAAGATCGTAAGTGAGTGGATCAAAGCTCATCGCAGCAAGGTGAAGCTTAAGCCACTATGGCAAGCACTCTGCCGTGCTCTTCCTGTGTTAAATAAATTAATCCTTTTAAGCTGCCGGGCGTTCGCTGGGCCACTGACATCTAGGTCGAACCCTTTGGCCCACCTCTCAGAAATGCACTTTTTTTAATCAGGATACTTTTCTGCCGGTTTTAGAGGGGTCTAAGACAGGAAGTGCTACCGCAGGCTATCCCGTGTTTGAGGGCTTAAAATCAATATAGCGGACTTTAATAACCAGATACCTTAATGCTGCCCGGAAGCCTGCGTAATCCCGCGCCGACGGCAGCTTTCAGAGATTAAGTTAGTTGACGGTTTCAAGGCGGTTGTAAATAATACTTCCATGAAACAACTCTTGGTTCTATTTTTCCTTACAAGTTGTGCATATCCTCAGAAAACTAGGCTTTATGTTGAGGAGCCAACTAAAGATAAAATGGCAATTGTCTATCTATATAGACTCGATTCCTCTATTGATTCACTGAATCCGGATATTCCTAGGTTTTTTATTAACGACAAGTTGATTGGCAAGCTGAGACTTGGTGGATATTACGTGAATCAAGTAGAGCCTGGCGACATTAAGATGATTTATAAAATGAGCCTATTCGGAATTCCACTTCCGTGGATAAGTGGAGTCGTTGAGTTTAAAGCTGAGCCCAAAGAGCGTTATTGTGTAAAATTTGATATAGCAACGGGGATGAGAATTGAAAGTTTTAAGCTCGTATCACACCAACAATGTGATCAAGAAATTAAATCGACGGTACTACTAGTGAACTAAACACTTGAATTTAATCCACCCCGTGAGCAGAAAAACCACGTATTCCGTGAATTTCCTTTTTCCTCTTTCCCCTCCACCCCCTAGAACTGGTACTGAAATCCCGCGCCCCAGCTTTGTCCGGTGTACTTGATCCCCACGGCCCAGTTCCACTGGCGTTGGTACATGAGGGTGAGAGCCAAATCATTGTCGAATTTCTTGTCTTCTCTCCAGATGAACTCGGCTTCCGAGAAAAGGGTGTCCGTCCACTGGAATTTTTTGGCCAGATCCACGCGCAGTTTTCCCTTATTATCAACATAGACGTTGGACTCCACTAAAAGCGGAAGAAGGTAGCCGATCCCCACCTGGGCCCGGGTCTCCTCGTGGTCATAGGAGGCGCCCACAGCGAGATTCAGATACTTTCCCAGCCAGCGGCGGTAAAACACATCCCCTTCGCTTTCCCATTCCCGGTCGGAGCGGCTTTCCACCCGGGCTTTAAACTCATTCCAGGTCTGAGAGACACGGAACAGACCTTCCGCCGCATTCGTCGCGGCGGAGAGCCGCCCGTAGGTGTACCAGTGATCATGAAGGTGAGGGTCCCGCGGCTGCCAGCGCGCAACCTCTGGCAGGGGAGTGAAGCTCGTGTATTTCACCACCCTCGCCATGCCGGTCTTTAAGTGGTAAAGATTGTGGCAATGAAGCATCCACTGGCCGGGCTCATCCGCAACGAATTCGATGGTTCGGGTTCCGTGCGGGGGAACGTCCACGGTGTGCTTTAAGGGCGAGTAGTCGCCAAACTGGTTCAGCACCCGGAAAAAATGCCCATGCAGATGCATCGGATGATGCATCATGGAGTTATTCACATACACGAACCGAACCACCTCGCCCGTGTTGATAAAGATATTCATGTCTTCATGGATGGCTTTGCCGTTGATATGCCAAACGTAGCGCCTCATATCCCCATCCAAAACCAGTTTGAATTCCCGGCGGGGGGCTTGGGGAGGAAGAGAAGCCTTTGTCAAAGCCTTGATATCATCCACCTGCAGAGTTTGAACCTGGCGCGAGGAGTCCATATCTCCATGATCCATGTCTCCATGGTCCATTCCCTCGTGGTCCATCTCCTCATGGTTCATTTGCGAGTGGTCCATGGAGTGGTTCATCGGCGCATAGAGATCCGGACGGGCCCGCTGGGGTGCTGCCACTTTTTCTCCTTGGCCAATCCACCCTGAAGCGCCGCCGGTGCCATCCTGGGCGCTGACTTTTAATTCATAATTCTTGTTCTCAGGGACCTTAAACAGAACATCATAGGTTTCCGCCATCCCCATTAAAAGCTCTTGGGCTTGAACGGGCTCGATATCCACCCCGTCGGCCGAGACGACCTTCATCGGCGCCTGCCCCAGGCGCACATAAAAGTAAGTCGAAGCCGAGGCATTGATCAGACGAAGGCGCACGGTTTCTCCCGCTTTGGCATCGGCCAATTGCAGGTCTTTTTTTCCGTTAATTAAAAACGCATCATAGCCGACATCCGAAAGATCCATGCCCCCCATCCGGGTCCACTCATTGCCCAGATAAGTTTTCAGCGCGCCGGCCTTGGCCGCCCCACTCCAGGACCTCACGGTGCCTTTTTTATACAAATAATAATCACCGTCTTTGTGCAGGTTTTTAAGGATCCGGGCCGCATCCTCGTCGGACCAGTCGCTTAAAACCGCCACGACCTCGCGATCGGCTTTGATCGTCGGTTTTTTGGGGTGAATCACCAGAGCCCCGTACACGCCTTTTTGCTCCTGCACGTTGGTGTGGGAGTGATACCAATAGGTGCCATGCTGTCTAAGGGTAAACTTAAAAAGATGGTCTTTGCCGGGAAAGATCGGCGGCGTGCTGACATAGGGAACCCCGTCCATTTCAGGGGGAAGGAGGATGCCGTGCCAGTGAATCGAAGCTTCGTCGTCGGCCAGGCGGTTTTTCACCAGGATCTCGGCCTCATCCCCTTCCGTGAATTCCAGAGTGGGGGCGGGAATCCCGCCGTTCACCGTCAGGGCAAAGTCCACGTCTTTCCCTGTGACGTTGTATTTCTGTTTGCTAATGGTGAGTTCATAGCGGACCGTTTTGGCATTGGCGGCCCCCGCAAAAGACCCCAGCAGGAGGAGAAAGAGAAAAAGGTGGAGAAAGTATCGCATTTTAAACCTCGATTTCGGCTGGGAAGTCTGTGCTCTGACCTAAGACTATTTTTTGTTCTGGGTCATCTGGTTTTTGTATTTCGCAAAGTTTGTCTGGTTTTCGAAATAAAGCACGGAGCCATCCGGCAAGGCGGCGATCAGGGCCTTGGCTTTATCGACACGGGCCCCGGTGACCGGGTCGGCGGCGGTTCTGGAAGAGGCATCCGTGGTTAAGGTTGTTTTGCACATCTCGCAGCAGCCGTAGTAGGTTTTTCCCCCTTGAACCACGGGAATCTGGGGGCGTCCGAAGTAAACGTTTGTGACCATACAGACGTCTTTATTTGGGACGATTTTAAGGCCTTCTGAGGCCTCGGCGACGGAGAAAGACAAAAGGCTCAAGACCAAGGACATAAAACCCAGAACAAACGCTTTTTTCATAGATAAACTCCTCTTCTACTTTAAATCTCAAACCTGCCCACGTGGGAAGGTCAAGAATATTTCTTCTTGACCTTCCAATGATGGGAAGCCTTACCTTGTTTAGAAAGAAAAGGAGATTCCATGGAGTCACGGGTGGAGGAGTTTGATATTTCAGGAATGAGTTGCGCTTCGTGTGTCCTGCGCGTGGAACAGGCACTGGAGAAAGTCCCCGGTGTGGCGAAAGCGGAAGTGAATCTGGCCACGGACCGGGCCCGGGTGACCTTTTTTAAGGGAACCTCGGTGGAAGAGATTGAAAACGCCGTGCGCGCGACCGGTTATGACGCCTCCTTGCGCGCCGACGAAGATGGGGACGTTCTACAGCAAAGCCGGGAAAAAGCCCGTCAGCTTCGCGGCGACGCCATCCGTATGCTGTGGACTGCGGGCCTGTCTCTTCCTCTGATTCTGCCGATGTTGCTGATGCCCTGGGGAGTTCATCTTATGCTTCCCGGAGAAATCCAAATCCTGCTGGCAGGCCCGGTGCAGTTTTTCTTCGGGGTGCGTTTTTACCGCTCCGCTTGGAAGGCGCTCAAAGCCCGTAGCGGAAATATGGATCTTCTGGTGGCTCTGGGCACCACCGCGGCGTTCGGGTTGAGTGTGTACAACCTGCTCAAAGGCCATGAGCATCTTTATTTTGAAAGCTCCGCCGCCGTGATCACTTTGGTTCTTCTGGGAAAATATCTGGAAGCTAGAGCCAAATACCAGACCACGGAAGCCCTCCGCTCCCTTCAGGCCTTGGCCCCGGAAACCGCCCGGGTGCGCCGCAAAGGGGTGGAGAGTGTTCTGCCAATTAAAAAGCTGCGCCTGCAGGATGAAGTCTTCGTGAAGCCCGGAGAAAAAATCCCCGTGGATGGCATCATCCTTGAGGGCATGAGCCAGGTTGATGAGAGTCTTCTAACGGGGGAAAGCCTGCCGGTGACAAAGACTCTTCATGACAAAGTGACCGGCGGCTCCCTCAATGGCGAGGGTTTGCTGGTGATTCGCACCACCGCTTTGGGGGCGGAGTCCACCTTGGCGCGGATCATCCGCTCCGTTGAAAACGCCCAGGCCCAAAAAGCCCCTTTGCAGCGCTTGGTTGATAAAGTGAGTTTTTACTTTGTCCCTGCCGTGGTGATAGTGGCGTTTTTGACGTTCCTTGCCTGGGGCTTTTTCAGCGGTGACTGGGAGCGTGCTCTTGTGATCGGCGTGGCTGTCCTGGTCATTGCTTGCCCCTGTGCCTTGGGGCTCGCCGCTCCAACCACGGTGATGGTCGGCACCGGCCTTGCGGCCAAAGCGGGGATTTTGATCAAAGACGCCGAGGCCCTGGAAGTCGCTCATGCGCTCACCACCATCGCCTTTGATAAAACCGGGACCCTGACCGAGGGAAGGCCCCGGGTGGCGGGTCTTGTCAGCGTGGAGGGCTCTCAGGAAGATCTGCTGCGGCTGGTGGCGGGTCTGCAAAACGGAAGTGAGCATCCTTTAGCCCGGGCCTCCCTGCGTGAAGCCCGAGACCGCGGGCTTGAGCCCGAAGCCGCCCAGGGGATCCGTGCGATTCCCGGGAAAGGTGTCGAGGGACTCTGCCGGGGAGAAAAGATTTTGATTGGCACCCGTAAATTCATGGAAGAAAGGAGGGTGGATGTGTCGGCTTTGCAAAGCGCGGCCGCCCGGTGGCAGGAGCAAGGGGCGACGGTGTCTTTTGTGGCCCGCGAGTCCTCGTCCACTGTTTTGGGAATGATGGCTTTTGAGGATCCCCTTCGTCCTGTGTCGGCCCAGGTGATCAAGGGTTTGCATCAACTGGGGATTCAAACGGTCCTCTTGACCGGGGATCATGCGGGAGCCGCAACCCGAGTGGCGCTGAGCCTGGGGATCGACCAGGTGTACGCCGAAGTTCTTCCCGAAGAGAAGGCCCGCCTCATTGAAGAGCTTAAAAAGCAAGGTGGAGTCGTTGGCATGGTTGGTGATGGACTCAATGATGCCCCGGCTTTGGCGGCGGCGCATGTGGCCTTTGCCATGGGGACCGGGACGGATGTGGCGATGAATACGGCGGGAATCACCCTGATGCGGGGGAATCCTCTGTTGATTCCTGACGCCATTTCTCTTTCGCGCCAGACTTACCGGAAGATCAAACAAAATCTTTTCTGGGCCTTTGTGTATAATACCCTGGGAATTCCTCTGGCGGCTCTGGGGTATTTAAATCCGGTCGTGGCGGGCGCCGCTATGGCCTTCAGCAGTGTGTGCGTTGTGGGGAATGCCTTGTTGTTAAAGACCTGGAAGCCGGGGCAGAGGGAATTTTCTTCCTTCCAATGATAGGAAGGTTTATAAGGGATAAAAGGAGATCCAGTATGAATATCGGAGACCTTTCCAAATCATCCGGCGTCAACGCCAAACTCATCCGTCACTATGAATCCATCGGCTTGATTCCCAAGGCGGTCCGCTCGGAGTCGGGATACCGCCAGTACGGGGAGAATGACGTGCATGTTTTAAGATTCATTAAACGGGCGCGGGGCTTGGGATTTTCAATGAAAGAAATCAAAAAGCTGATCGGCTTGTGGCGCAACCGCTCCCGGGCCAGCGCGGATGTCAAAGCCCTGGCCTTGGAACACATCCACGGGCTTGAGGCCAAGATCGCCGAGTTGCAGGGGATGGTGGAGACCCTCAAGCAGCTCTCCCGTCACTGCCACGGGGATCACCGGCCGGAGTGCCCCATCATACAGGATCTTGCGAAGGAGTGACCTTGGTGATCAACGAAAGGAAGCCGGCCAGGTTTTTCTTGTCATCGTAGAGGTATTTCCAATCCACCTTGATGGGAACCACGTTTCCTTTAGCGGATCGGGTTTTGGTGAAGTAAGGAGTGGGAGGGGGACGTTGCTCCACGAGAAAGCGAAGATAGTCTTTTAAGCGTTTCACTTCGTCCTCGTCGGCAAGAAAGTCCCAGATATATTGCGGGCGGCGCGGTTCCGCGGCGGCACACTCCCTTTCTTTGGAGGAGCGGCTGAGATAAGTGACCAGCCCATCGATTTTATTGATTTGGATTTTAAAGTTAAATTCGCCGAGAACTTCTTCAGGGCAGAGGAAGCCACAATCCTTTAAGCGCAGCCCTCCGACATCTTTGATGAGATAACAGGCGGGAACATCCAGGGCTTTAGCAAAGCGATCCAGAGTGCTGACTTTCAGGTCGATGTCTCCGGCTTCGATTTTTTGCAAGTGACGGTGGCTCAGGTCGACGGCACTGGCTAAATCACTTTGTTTTAGTTTCCGGGATCTGCGTAGGTCGTAAATCGTCTCTGCGGCCTGTTCGGATAACCGATTCGGAAATCCATCTGTTTGATTTTTCATCGCGTCCGTTGCTCCTTAAGGCTGACCCAATATACTCAAGGGACCTTGGCTTGAAAATGAAAATTCGTTCTTGTTTCCTGAAATCCGGAAAAAGCAGGACGTGGGGTCATAGGAAACGCCATCGCGTGCCGTAAGAGGGCTCCGATTGACAGAAGGATCTTTTGTCCGGATGATCCTTGCACGGATGAAGAGGAATGCAAAAGACAACAAACCCCACCCCGGAAAATGAAACCGCCCTGACCCCCACTGTTAAACGGCTTGGTTTGATCTCCTTTTTGGCGGATGTCTCCAGTGAAATGCTGTACCCCATCACTCCTCTTTTTTTAACGAAGGTTCTAGGAGCTTCCGTGGCTTCCGTCGGCCTTATTGAAGGGGTGGCGGAGGCCATTGCCAGTCTCTTGAAAACCTATTCGGGATTTTGGTCGGACCGGATCCAGCGGCGCAAACCCTTTATATGGGTGGGGTACTTGCTGGCGGCTTTGGCCAAGCCCATCACCGGACTTTCTCACGCCTGGACCCAGGTTCTTTTTGCGCGGGCCTTTGACCGGACGGGGAAAGGCCTCAGGACGGCCCCGCGGGATGCTCTTTTAGCGGAGTCCGTTCCTTTCCGGCTTCGCGGGGCCGCCTTTGGCTGGCACCGCATGATGGATACTCTGGGGGCGGCCCTCGGCCCCTTGCTGGCGGTGGTCTATTTAAAATTTTCGGAAAATTTACGATGGATTTATTTTCTGGCTTTTATCCCAGGTCTTGTGGCGGTGCTGGTGGCTTTGGGGTTGAAGGAAAAAGCGCCGGCAGAGAGTCCCCTGCGACAGCGCCCCTCGTGGGGTGCGTTTTTTACTCTGCCCGGGGAGTTTAAGTATTATCTTTTTTGCTGGACTCTTTTTTCTTTGGCCAATTCAAGTGATGTTTTTCTTTTATTAAAAACGGAAGACTCCGGGGTCAGCCTGACGCAGACGATTTTGCTCTATTGTTTCTACAACCTTACTTATGCCCTGGCGAGCCCTTACCTAGGGGGTCTTTCTGATAAAATCGGGCGTAAAAGGGTGCTGCTCTTCGGCCTTCTGGTTTTTATTCTGGTTTACGCAGGCTTTATCTTTGCCAATCGGGGGTCGCATTTCTGGGTTCTCTTTGGCGTCTATGGTCTATATATGGCCGCCACCGATGGGGTCGGAAAGGCGTTGGCCATCGACCTTCTGGCGAAGGACCAGAAGGCCACGGCCGTCGGATACCTGGGCACATTCACCGGCGTTTCGACCTTGATCGCAAGTTCCGTGGCGGGCCTTCTCTGGGACCATTACGGGCCTCGGGCTACGTTCAGCTACGGTTGCCTTGGGGCGGCGGCGGCTCTCCTTGCTTTGGTCTTTTTGAAACGTCCCCGGGGTGGACCTGTTTCATAGTTTCAGCGTGAGTCGTTTTAAGATGAGATGCCTTCTGGCTCCCGCACTGCCTAAGAACTAGCGCGCCGTCATATTTTTTCTGACATTGTCCAAAAGTCTAAGAGCCGAAATGCCGATACCTCGGAGGTGAGTAACGGAATGTTGTTTGCAAGGTAGGAATTGCCAGGGTCCTGTTCCTGGGAATTATGTATGCAAACTCGTGAGGTTCATTTTGGGGAATATGAGGAATTTGTTAAATATCCACTGGCTCAAATTGATACTGAAATTCAGCATTGGCGGGGTTTTGTTCTTTTTCTTTCAGAACTGCAATGGGGGATTTCAAGTCGTGGGCTTGGAAGAAAGCAGCGTGGGGCTGGGCTCCCTTGCTCCGCCGTCCCTGGAACAGCAAAAAGCCATGGAAGTTTTAACCAACAACTGTAATTCCTGCCACGGGACTGCTAATTTAGGTGGCGTGACCAACATCACGGATCCGAAGCATTTGGTGTCCTCAGGCCTGGTGGTGCCCGGGGAGCCCAGTAAGTCCAAGATCCTGCAATCCGTTGTAAATAACCGAATGCCGCCGAACAATCCCTTAAGCACCTCGGATCAGACCATCCTCAGTGAGTGGATCGCGCTTTTGGGCAATAAATCTCCAGGAGGCTCGGTGATCCCCGCGGACTTGTCCTTCACCATGCCGGTGACCTCAGAACCCCATCTGTTCCGCCATCGTTTGTCCAAACTCATCACTCTTCTGGGCTCGGCCAATGATGCCAGTCTCGCAACCCTTAAGGACAACCGTTTCCTTTTGGGCGACTATGACTTTGCCAAGGCGATCACACCCAAATACTCCATGGAAGTGACGGATATGCGGAACTGGCTGACAAGTCTGCAGCCCATTTGTAAATCCACCCAGCTCAGTTCCCGTTTTGCTTGGCCTGCGGGCGCCAGTGCCTTTGTGCAAACGGCTTTGGCCCGGGACCTGAACGCCGCGGATAACCAGGCGATCCAGCAGATCCAGGCGCAGACTGCGACGACGGCGGAGAAGTTCGAGATCTTTTGTCTTGTAACCCTTAGCTCACTGGAGTTTTTGTCCAAATGAAAAGCTTAACAAGAATAGTCTTTAAAGGGTTGTTGCTCGCGGGCTTTTGTTTTGGTGCGGGAGCCCCGGGAACGGCCCTGGCCCAGTCGGCGGAGAATCTGAAAGCTCTCAGCTATATGGGTTATTTGAGCACCCGGATTGTGGGGCGCCCTTTGAATAGCTCTGAGATTTCCGCCTTGAAGTCCAGCGGGTCTGCGGCCTTCGGGCAAATTGCCAGTGCCTGGAGCCGGGAACCCAATTTTGCCGAAAACATGCAGATCTATGTGGAGACGTTGCTGGGCACCAGCGGTGTTTCCGGGATCGGTGATTTTGGGCTGCCGGGATATCTTGCCAAAGAGATTGCCGCGAAAGGAAAGCCCTACTCTGAACTTCTGACGGCCAATTACTGCGTGAATGGATCCGGACAGACCATCCCCTGTGACACTCAGGCGCCGTTTAACGCCGGGGTTTTAACCACCAAGGCCTTCTTGTCGACCTATGGCGGGGCTTACAATATCTCCCGGGCGGCCAAGATGATGGACCGCTTTCTTTGCTCGGATTATCCTTTTTCCGAAGCCGAAGAGCCGCGCTTGACCGAGCAGGAATTGATCGCCCAGTTTTCGACCCGGAACGGCACCATCACTTTCGGGAATGGAAATGACTGCTACACTTGCCACTCGCAATTTGGCTGGCATTCACAGTTTTTCGTGAAGTTTGATGGAAACGGGGTTTACAAAGCCGCAGCGACGGGTTTGCAGAATCCCTCCACTTCGGTGACCGATGGTTTTTCAACGGACAACACTTATACGTCCCACTTGAAGGATCCCAACCGCGCGAAGTCGGAGAACAGCCGCATTCTCGGCAAGCCGGCCAAGAACCTGGCGGAGGCGGCGGTGATTCTCACGCAGAGCCCGAAATTTTTAAGCTGCGCCGCCAAGAATATGTCAAAACATTTCCTGCGGCTTTCCGGAAACACTCTCAATGGAATCCATCCCGCTCTTTATGAGCAGATTGCGACCCAAGCCAAGGCCTTGTCGCCGGAGCCCGGCTTTGGCGATCTCTTACAGGCGATCATCACCAATCCTCACGTGTTTAACTCATTTAAGAAATCAGGAGCCACTCCATGAAGAAAAAAATCGATGAATTTGAGCAGATGTCCTTGATGGAGCGTCGGGAGTTTCTGAAGTACATGAGTGGGGTGTTCTCTCTGCCTTTGTTTTCAGACAGCCTGAAATTTGCGGCCTATGAAACTCTTATGGGAAAAGCTTACGCCCAGAATGCAGTGGCAGGCCCCATTTTATTTCTGGAAGTGAATTACCGGGACCAATGGGACTTTGGCTCGGTGTTTGTCGCGCCCGGGGTGGCGACCAATTATTCCAACTTGACCGGAAAAATCGCGCTCTTTAACCAACCCACAAAAGAGGCTTATAACTTTTATTTAACTCCCCAGGCGGTGGACTTGCGTCCTCATTTGAATAACATCGCGGTGATGGAGCTCGGGGAGAGCACCCTGCCGGGCAGCCAATCCACTCACGGCCATGAGGCTGGGAACCCCATTCGCTCCCCGGGTCGGGTTAAAGGCGCCGCCGCCGGGAAAAAGCCCATGGATAGCGTGGATAAGCGTCCCAAAGACCAGGGGAATGAAGCTCTGTATAGCGCGACCCCCACGCCTTTGATTTTGCATAATTACTATCAAAAATCCCAGAACCCCGCTTTGCGTAACGGGGTTTTGCTGCGGGTGAGCGTGCGGCCCAACGTGCACACCTTTTATCATTTTGAAGGCAACTTGCAGAACGCCCAAGTGGACCGCTATTTTGACAGTGGCACTTTGTTGAAGGCCTTCCCCAACTCGGGTTCCACAAGCGGCGGGACGACCCAGCCGCAAACGACGGTGCAAAAACACGGGGCCTTGATTTCAAAACTTCTGAAATACGTGGATCAGAATTACATGGACCGCTTGCATGAAGCCTCCGGCAACCACATGGCGAAACTCAACGCTCTGGAAGCCGGCTTTTCCCCTCAGTCGGGGGGCTCGGCGGGGCCGCTCTCTTTGGCGCTCACAGCGGAGGAGGCGGCTTATTGGAAGCAAAATATTCCTGAGGCCATGAAGTGTCCCGGGGACGATGCCGCCAACTGCTACAACCTGTCCAATCTGATGAATGTGGGGGAGATGTTCGCCTATGCGTTCAAGCTTTTCCGCTCCCAGACGGTGCGCTCCATCGGAATTGATTTCAATATGCAGGATGTGCATACCAACCGGACTTCGAGTCTGATCAATACCCAGGCTCTGCAAACCGCCTTGCCTCTGGCCCGCTTTATCGCCAGCATGAAGACGGCGGGCTTGTGGGATCGCACTTTGATTGCGATGTACACTTTGGATGCCAGCCGCTCTCCGAAGCTCAGCTCCACGGGGGATGGGACCAAAAATGCCGTGGTTCTGGCCGGCGGCATGATCAAAGGCGGTTACTACGGGGATGTCCGCATGTCGACCAGCGGTCAAGTCACTTACCACCGTCCCGATGATGCGGGAAATCCCATTGCCGACGGTGTGACAGGACGGGATGCGCGTGTTCCTGCAGCGGATATTTATAAAACCGTGGCGACGGCCTCGGGCCTTCCAGCAAGCCTCACTGACAGTCTCCCTGACGTCAAAGGCGGGAAGGTCCTCAACTACATGCTGAAGTCTTAAGGGGCAGGTTTCTGAATGACTTCCGGTCCGACCACTTTGGGGGCCGGAATCTGCCCTGTCTTCGCGAATTCACTCACGCTCTCCAGCGTGGTCACCGCAATATTGTGCAAAGCCTCCCGGGTCAGAAAGGCCTGGTGGGAGGTGATGAGAACATTAGGAAAGGTGAGCAGCCGCGCCAGAAGGTCGTCCTGGAGAATTTGACCTGAGAGGTCCTGGAAGAAGACGTGCTCTTCTTCTTCATAAACGTCCAACGCAGCACCGCCGATTTTTTCACTCTTCAGGCCCTCGATCAAGGCCTTGGAGTCAATCAGGGCACCCCGGCTGGTATTAATCAAAAGAACCCCTTTTTTCATCAGACGGATTTTATCCGAGGCGATGATATGGTGGGTGTCCGGCGTGAGGGGCACGTGAAGGGAAATAATATCCGCCTGCTTGCATAGCGAGAGCAGATCCGTGTATTGCACGCCGGGATGATTTTCCAGTTCCGGATTTTTCAAGGGGTCATGGGCCAGGACCTGGCAGCCAAAGGACGTCATGATTTTGGCGAAGACAGTGCCGATTTTTCCGGTGCCGATGACGCCGACGGTTTTCCCGTAAAGATCAAAACCCACAAGGCCATCCAGGGAAAAGTTCTGCTCCCGCACCCGGGCATAGGCGCGGTGGATTTTCCGGTTCAGGGCCAGGACAAGGCCCGTGGCAAACTCCGCCACGGCATAGGGGGAGTAGGCAGGAACGCGAGCTACGACAATCCCGTGTTTCTTTGCAGCGCGGAGATCGACATTATTAAAACCGGCGGACCGAAGCACGATCAATTGTATTCCGACATCTTTTAGGCCTTCGATACAGGCCTCATCCACTTTGTCATTGACGAAAATGCAGACCGCCTGCGCCCCGCGGGCCAAGCGGTAGGTTTGCGAGTTCAAGTGACCTTCAAGAAACTCGATCTCCAGGTGAAATTTTTCATTGGCAGCCAAAAAGGCCTCTTTATCAAAATGATGAGTGTCAAAAAAAGCAATTTTCAAACGCCTCTCCTCCGTTGGGACTTCCTCTCTAGGTCTATCAAGGATTGCCTGAGGGGAAAAGAATTAAAATAAAGGCCTTGCAGAAAGGGAGGAGGGCCGAGCCCCGAGATAAGAAGCCGGGAGAACAGCCCAAGACCCACAGAGGAGAAACTGCGGCCCCCCAATGTCAAGACCGCAGAAGCCCCCACCGCCGCGCTTCACTTAAGTTGTGCGTGCGACAAAGCACGCGCAGATTCCCAGGCTCATTCCCGCCCCCTTTCGCTAACGGCAGAACATGATCCAACTGGATCTGATAGCGCGAGCGGCAACGCTGCCCGCTAGCACTCACATATTCACAACAAGCCTGCGCCCGCTGATAAATAAGCCTTTGCAAAGAAACGGGAAGGGCGGTCCTTCGCCCCGGTCTTTGCACCGCCGGAGCGGCGGTAGCCCCGAGCTCGTCGCGAGGTCCTTGATTATTTTCTGTTAATTTGACCGCAGCTCCGGCGGTAGGTTGATTCCCTGATCCTATTTCCATTCTAGCCGTGGGTTTGTCTCCCTTACGAGTTTCTTGACTGTTTTCTCCTGATTTGACCGCCGTAGCGGCGGTGGGTTTTTGTGAGACTTTGCCTTCTTTCTTTTGAATGAGTTTGTCGCAAAGAACTTCGATGATTTCAGCAAAGGCTCCCTCATAAACAACGTGGCTTAACAAAGACTGAGCTTTCTTGAGCTTTTCGTATTGCTCTGGCGTCAGCTTTAAATGAAGATCATACATCTGCTTTCGCGGAGTGATTTCTTTTTTGGGTTTAAGGTTGCACTCAAAGTTTTGGTTGAGAAGCTGCTCAGTTTCAAAGCCCGTTTTGTTTTCCATTTGTTCCAAAAGCTCCCGCTTTTGCTCGGTGGAGACTTTCTTTCCTGTCGCCTTTTGATCTTGTTTGGTGGCAGTGGCAAGCTTAGAGAGTTGGGTGAGGTTTAAGTTTCCCTCTTGCACTTTCTTTTCAATCTCAGGGAGTTCCTTAATTAATCGCGCTGCGGAGATTCGTCGTTGGGCCGCTCCTTCAGAATACTTTTGCTCTTTCACGAGATACTCAAAAAGGCTGGGGTAACCAAGCTCCGCGTAAGCTTTGGTTTGATCTATTTGCTGGATACACAGCAAAATCTCGTGAGTGATTTTTCTTTCGGATTTCACGAGGTCTGAGAGTTGAAAATGAAGGTTTTGGGCGTGCATATCTTTGTCTCCTTGTTTGAGAGAGGAGACCATATCATGGAATTTAAAAGCCGATTTTTAAGGGTTTTGCAATTTCTAGAGGGAGTTTTAAAGAGTCACGTCCCTTCGGTTTCTAACTTCTTAGGACGCCTCTGAAGCCTATAAAAAGCTCTTGCATCAAGCTCCTGGAGGAAGTTTCCAAGGCCTCGCAAATCGCCTTTTAAAATCACCGAAACCTTGTCAACAAGAATTGTTTAAATCTTAAATTGTTTTATGCTGCGATTCAATCGCAAGCACTATTTAAATAGTTTGTACCAGTCAGATTGGTATGGTCCCGTCACCGTCACGCCAGCCCCGGGCTCGACCGCCCTCACGCCAGCCGCCAAAGCCAGCTCCGGCAATCCCCCCACTCCAATCTCCACTTTCTAATAAGGCTTGTAGCGGTAAATTAAAATGCGGGCCAGATCCTGCACCACCCAGCGGTTTTTCCATTGCACAAGTCCATAAGGCTCTTTAAAACGGGTGGCGGAAATCTCGTTATAATAAAGGGTCTCGGAACTTAAGGGTGAGCTTCGTCCGAAGACCGTTTCAATCAAAGGCCCGTTGTTTTGCGGAAACGAACTCCATACCACAAACCGCCCATGCCCGGCGTCCGCCACCACCAACTCCGAGTTCAGGCACACGGCCGCCCGCGGGAAGAGGAAATTCGAAGAGGAGTCCACGCTGTTGGCGGTGATAAAGGTTGTCTGGCCCAGCACCTGATTGGCGGACTGCCTCAGGCTCGTGGGCCAGGAATTCCAAACCAGGACCCGGTTGTTATCCGCATCCGACACCAGGAATTTGCCATTGCAAGTGGTCACATTCAGCGGGTGATAGAGAGACCCTTCCGAGCGCCCGTTCAGGTTCCAGGTCCCTGTGGTGAAACCGGCCTGTCCCAGCACCAAGTCAGCCGCCTGGTTGTTGGCCGTGACGTTGTTCCAAAGCAGAACCCGGTGGTTTTCCCCGTCGACAACGGCGAGCTTGCCATTCTCAAAAGTCAGGTCCACGGGTTCATAAAATGTGGAAGCCGTCGGGGCAGCAAGTCCCTGATTGGCCAGATTCGAAGTAAAATCCGGCTGCCCTAAAACAAGATGAGCCTCCAGGCCCTTAAAAAAGTCCGCCTTGTTATTCCAGATCAGAACCCGGTGGTTGCCCCCATCCACGAGGTAAACCCGCGTGCCGTCACTTTTCACCGACGTTGGCAGGTAGAGAGTCTTCGCTGAGACCGGAAGCTTGCTGGAAGAGACCATATCCGGTTGAAAAAGCACCTGGTCCGCATTGGCGAAGTTTTGTTTGGGAAAATCATTGAAGACCAGAATGCGGTTATTGAGCGTGTCACTGACCACGAGTTTATCATCAATCACGGAAATGGACCGGGGGTCCAAGGTGTTCGCCGCTGTGGCTTGGGCAAAAGGATAGCTCGAATCCAGATTGGGCTCGCCCCAGACAAAATCGAAGGCTTGGAAGTTGCCGCTCGGAAAAGAATTGTAACCGAGAAGCCGGAAGTTGCGCCGGTCCGAAATAAAGATCTTCCCGTTATCCGAAAGAATGTCTCCGGGCAGGCAGGCCTTGTGCAGCACCTGATTCGCGGGGCTGAGGTTCAGGTAAGTGACGCTCGCGAAGTCAGGCTGGCAGAGGACTTGGTCCGCCGCCACCCCGTTGGCGGTGGGGATGGTGTTGTAAACCAGGACCCGGTGTCCCTCATAATCGGCCACCAGCAATTTGCCTTCATGCACCGCAAGGGTGCGGGGCCCATTAAAAATACTCGAGGAGGGGGTGTTGTTTTGGCCGGTGAAGTCCACTTGCCCAAGAACTTGGTTGGCCGCCGCATTGTTGCTGGTGGGAAGAGTGCTCCATACCAGGACCCGACGGTTGAGAGTGTCGGCCACATAGAGTTTGGAATTATGAATCAGAACGCCAAAAGGGCGGTAAAGGGAGTTGGCTCCTTTGACCCCGCCGCCGTTATAGCCTGTGGCGGTGAAGTTGGCCTGCCCCAGCACCACGTCGGCGGGGGTGGTGGAGTTTGTGGGGGCTTGGTTCCAGATCAGAATGCGGTTGTTATTGGTGTCTGAAAGGTAGAAGCGGGTGCCGTCAGTGGCACACTGCCCGGGGGAGTTGAAGGTGGTCGGGCCCGCGCCCCCGTAGTTGGCCACGGCCGAATTAAAGTTCGGCTGCCCCAGGACAAAATCGGCGGGCTGGCCTGAAGTGGTCGGAATCTGATTCCACCCAAGGACCCGGTTGGATTGGCTGTCGACCATATAAAATTTTTCGCCAAGGGTGCAGATGGAATAAATCCCGGTGAACTTAACAGAGGAGATGGCCGTCGCACTGACGGGATCGGTGTCATTGACATCCGTTTTACCGAGGACCAGGCTGGGGGCGATGTCCGGGCGCACGGGAGCTTGGTTAAAAACCAAAACGCGATCGCCATTGACGTCGCTCAAATAATAGCGGTTGTTGATTTTAACAAAACTGGCGATGTCATTGCCGCGGGCCCCATAGCGCGCATCAATGACAGTTTCGCTGGCTTGGCCGATCACCAGGATATCCGGGCCTGGATCTCCCGCGCTGAGTTTTGCCATGCCCACGGGGCCACAACCCTGCACCCACAAGGCCAAAAGAAAGAAAGCGGTGAGTGAGCCTCTTCCCCCCAAGGCTCCGGCTTGAAACATCCCCGGCATCAAAAACTCCTCTGTTTATTTTCGGCTAAAACGGCCTCGTAAATAAGAGTTATTTCTTGAACAGGTTCCCTGGAGTCCAGGACTTCATATAAAGCCTGTCCAAAGAAGGGGGCCATCTCATTTTGAGACTTGGGGGCTGAGGGCCTCCGGTTTTCCTCCCTCCAGACGAGCGGGAAGGAGACCGCCAAGAGGAAAAAGTCAAAAATAAAATTTCAAAAAATCTTTCAGGTTCAAGCCATAAATTGCTGTCTATTCATGAACTTCACGTTATCTTTTATGACGTAATGGGAACCGTTAAAGGAGGTCTTCATGAAAAGAACCGGGTTCATTGCTTTGATCATTTTATCGGCCTGCGCCTCACCACATAAAGCCAAGGATTTGGACACCGAGGTGGACTTAAAAGCCCCTGTCAGCGGCGGCGGTGTCATCGGCGTGAAGGATGGCGATATGGTTTATCAAAGAAAGGTGATGATGAACGAAGAACTCCGCGCTTTGGAGTTGGACGTTTACAACCTGGAAGCCAAGGTTTATGGAGGCCCCCGTTATCTCGACAATCGAGGTCTTTATGGTGTTCTGAAAGATTGCCGGGCGCAGCTCAGTGAGACAAAAAACGGGGGAGACGGAAAACTTTTATGGACTGAAAAGCGTGAGTATGTGACTGCGGACGAGGATCTCTCCAAAATCGGCCTTGAAGATAAGAAAAAAATCGTGGGTGTGTCGGAGGAGTATTTGAAAGACCGTTTGGAGCGCTTCAAAGGGTATCGGAAAATCCTCACGGATCGCCAGGAAGAATATGAAACAAAAATCAAAGTCTGTGATTTGGAATTAAAATCCCGCCATCCGAAAACAGCGGATAACTGAAAATAAAAAAGCCACCTCGAAAGAGGGGGTTTGTGTGACGACATCTCTTCGCGAAGTTCCGATTCGACTGTAGGAACAGGTTTTGAAAACCTAAAAAAGTAAAAAAATATAAAAAGCGAGGAGGTGTCCGATGCATTTCCGGTTCTTTTTGTCGTTTCTTACGTTTTATTTTTTATCCCTTCCCAGCTTTGCCGGGGTTCTGCTTCAAGGTTTTTACTGGGACGCGGAGCCGATGCCCTATCCCTCCTGGTGGATGCGCCTTGCTTGGGAATGTCAGGCGATTTCCCGGGCGGGATTTACGGCCATTTGGGTGCCTCCCGTGCTGAAGGGGTCGTCCGGAGGGTACTCCCGCGGTTACGACACGTTCGATGATTATGATTTAGGGTCCAAAGACCAGCGGGGAACCCTGGCCACGCGCTGGGGCACCCGGGATGAATTGCAAAGAATGGTGGCCCAGTGCCGGGCGAACGGTTTGCAGGTGCTGGTGGACTTAAATGTCAGTCATCGCCTTGGCGATTTCGGGGATAAGCTTTTCAATTATAAGAATGCCTATGGGGAAGAGGGCAAAGGGCGTTTTCCCAAAGGCCCCTGGGACTTCGGCCCTGACTTCCACTTTGGCCGGCTCTTTAATTTTGGATCCTCTTACGTTCGCGAGGAGCTTCATGAGGCCGGCGAGTGGCTCATTAAATCTTTGGGGACCCAGGGCTTTCGCATTGATGCCGCCCGCTTCATCCCTCCGGAGTTTCTTAAAGATTATCTGGGGCACGGGGAGTTGCAAAAACAGTTCGCGGTGATTGAAAACTGGGTGGGGCCGGACGACCTTTATCACTATGTTAAAAACGGATTGGACTCGCGGGCGACGGCCTTTGATTTTCCTTTATGGGCCACCCTAAGGGAGATGGGCATGGGGGGTGGCTTTTTTGACATGCGCCGCTTAGTGCGGCCGGGGCTGCTTGGGAGGGCTGCGGACCTGACCGTGACATTCGCCGAGAATGACGACACCGATCGCTACTATCCCACGCTGAAAAACAAGGAACTCAGTTATGCCTTCATCATGACCTCGGAAGGATATCCCTGCGTTTACTGGAAGGACTACTTTCTCTACGGGCTTCGGGATCGCATTGATAACCTGATGTGGATCCATGAGGCCCTGGCGCGGGGACCAACGGAGCTGCGTTGGGTTGATGATGACCTTCTAGTCTATGAGCGCACCGGCCAACCCGGGGTCTTGACGGGGTTGAATGACAGCCAATGGATTTCGCGCACCGAGCAGGTCCAGACCCATTTCGGGCCCTACACGGAGCTTCATGATTATACTGGCCACCAACCCAATATCAGGACCGACGGGGAGGGAAAGGCCGTGGTCACAATCCCTCCCAATGGGTACGTGGCCTACTCCTTGCTGTGGCAGTCCTATCAGCACCCCTTGGCCCGGTTTCCCGTGACCCAGGAATTTTTCGGCGCGGCCGACCTTGATATCAAACCCGCTGAAAACAATGTTTTTAATAAGGTGGGCTTCATCTATGCCGAGGCCGGGAGCCCCTTGGAGTGGGAAATCACCTATGAGCGGGAGCATTGGGATTCTTCCGCCCGCTTCCTTATGCAGATTCTCGATGCGAACAACGCCATTGTCGCCAAGAATGCCTACGGCCCCTCCGTGGGTCTGGCCCGTGGAAGCGTGAAGGCTCCTGTAACAGGATGGTACCGTCTGGAATCCAGTGCCGTGAACACACCGGCTCCGGTCCGGTTCTGGTGGAAGCTCACGTACCAGGCCCCGCAGCACTGAGTTTTTTGAGACGCCTCAGAACGAGAACCCCGGGGTTTGTCGCGGATTGAAACGGAAAGCCCGTTCTGGAGGCAGGTCGAGTCGGATTTTAATAAATAGTATTCAATGGGAGGCGATTTTCCCCCTATAATAAAAAGAGTTGTTTTTTAGAGGGGGGATTCGAATGCAGCCCGTGAAAGGCAGTGCTTGGCGTTTTTCAATTGGGATCGCCACCGGCACTTTGGCTATTGTTTTTTATTTTCAAGCTTGCGGTAAATTTGAATTTCAACCTCCTGAAGTCATCGACAGCAGCTCTCTGGGTTCTAACGGCCCCGACAATAATAACCCCAATAATGTGGACCTGAAGAGCCAGGCGCTCAACGTGTTTACTAAGAATTGCCAGTCGTGCCACGGCCCGCAGTCGGGAGCCCTTTCCGCCTTCACCTACGCCAATGACTTAAATAAAATTGCGGCCTCCCAATATGTCGTGGCCGGCAACCCCAGCGCCTCCAAAGTTTATCAACGAAGCACCGACGGCACCATGCCTCCAGGGAATCCCTTAAGTTCGGATAAAGCCCGCATCATCGCGGATTGGATCACCTCCCTGGCTCACCAAAATCCAACGCCCACGCCGACTCCGACGGCGACGCCGCCCGGGGGATCGACTCCGACACCAACCCCCACTCCGACCTCCACGCCTCCAGCCACCAACTCGAATGCGGCCAATGTTCTTGATGGAGCCCGTGTGAATGTTCCCTGTCCGAAAGACCCCGGCACCGCCTTTGAGTGTTACGTGGATACGACAAAGATTCAAAAACGCATGACCACAGTGAAAACCATCGGCGGCGATCCTTCCGTCGTTTATGATGTGAAGCTGCGCATCCGGGGGATTGTCGAGGGACGGAAATATTATGACAGTAACGGGGTTTTATTCCAACCCGGGGCGATGCCCACCTTTATCGCGGGTGGGTCTCCGGTGCCGAATATCAACTACAACCGCTACTTCATTTTAGTTACCGATCCGAAAAAGGATTATTATTTGAATGCCGCCAACAGCTCCAGCCACACGGTGTGGCCGCTGGATTATACGATTGTGATAAAAATGAGGGGCGGCACCAAGGTCGAATACGGCTTTGAGGATTCCAATACGGGCCTGATCACGAATATCGCCTCTACGGCGCGCCTGCCGGATGGAAGCTCGCCCGGCAAGCCGCTGGTCATCCCAGGGGTAGAGCCGCTGCTCCCGAACGGTCAGTGGTTCTTGATGAACGTGATTTCAGCGACGCCCTCGGCGCCGTGAAATCACGTTCGGTTCCTGCGTTAGAAAACCTTTTCACAGCGGTTGCCGCCGGAAGACAGGTTCACGGTCTCGATTAATTTCTCAAAGGACGTCTTGCCCTGTCTGATCTCGCCAAGTTTGCGGGCGAGATCAGAATTGGAGTTCTGGGCGTCTCTGACAAAGCTGCTGACCGCCGCTACGTTTTCAGGCTTTCCGAGCATCCACGACTCCATGCTCTTGGCCAGAGCGACAGTGTCGTCCGTGGAGCCAGGGGACAGGGCCTTGATGGACTTGGCATATTCCAAAGCCACCACTTTCAGCACATCTTTATTTTGGCCGAGTTTCTTGACCTCTTCCCGGGCCGTATCGATCATGAAGGCCAGCCGATGCAGTTCGGGGTCAACATCGTCCAGCCCCATCTTGAAACCTTGATCATAACGGACGTTGAGAGGAACGAATGTTTTTTCCCGCAAATCAAAGCGTTCGACAAGCTCGCTCACAGTTTTGCTGGGATTTGTTTTTTCCATCTCCAACCATTGATGAATATTGGCCGAATTCATAGCCCGGAACTTGCTGCCGGCCACTTGCTCGATGTTGATTTTGCTGAAGCTCTTCAGGTTCTGCTCCAGGTTTGCAAGGCTGTTTTCACTTTGTAAGTAAGCCAGCTCCGCCGGGGAGTAGGACGCGTTGAGGCCTTTTGCCAGAACCCCTCTGAGGACTTCTTTCGCCTTGACCAAAGGAATCTCAACGTTCTCTCTCACGGATTCAATCAATCTCACCTGCTGGTCAACAAATTTGGCCACATAATCAGCCCCCGCAAAGCGCTCCTTGCGATCCTGTTCCGCTTGTTTTGCCGCAGCGACCTTGGCGTTTTCGCGCATGCGATCAGCCATCTCATCCAGGTCATAGCCGGTCATTTTGCGGGTGACGCGGTTTCCGGCGGAGTCCACCTCCGTGGTCGTCAATTCTCCGCGATAGTATCTGGCTTCCAGCTGTTTGATTTCAGTTTCTAATTTATAGGCCGCAGGGTTGTTCTCTTTAAAGGCGGCGTCACTTTCCATCTTGGACATCGCCCGTTTTTGCTGTCTTAAAAGCCCGTCCAATTGCCGTTGTTGTTCATTCACCAGGTATCCTCTGAAATAGAGGCCATCAACGACCCGTCTTTCGGTCTGGGATAGATTTTGATAAGACCCGTTTCCGTTATTAGCGATAATCTGCTTGGCCTGGGTGTAGAAATCCCGTTCCTGAGTTAACAAAGTGTTTCCGGAGTGGGCCCACATGGATTGGAGGGCTTGATACTTGTTTTCCTGCGCTTGAGATAGGGGGGACAGGACCGTGGATAAAGAGGCCAGGGCAAAGATAGCTAAATTCCTTTTAGTCATGATCATCTCCGTTTAAATCCTTTTTAACAGAGATTTGCAAAGGGTGCGCCTGCCTGCAGGCGCTTATAAATAATATCTAGTTGTTTAAAATCTGACAGGGTGACACTTTTGGGCCTGTTTTGGGCCTGTGTCACCCCTCCGCCCCCCGGACAATGTCCTTGATAGGTTCCCTGGCTAATTCCGGCTCAGGGTGTTGATGGCGTTTTGGAGAAACACCTGGTGACTGCTGACGCGGGTGAAAACCGAAAAGAGCATGCAGTCAGGGACCAAAAGGAGCGGGATGGAATCTCCACGGCTGGCCACGCCCCAGACATACAGGCGGCCCTGGACTTCAAGATAAGCGGGGCCTCCGGAGTCGCCGCTGCAGATGCCACGGCGGATGGATTGACCCAAAAGAACTTCTGTTTCAGAGAAATTGACGTCATCCATCGGCAAGCGGGTCGTTCTTAAGGTTCCCGCCCCGCGGTGAATGCCGATCGTCCAATTCAAACCGTATCCCGCGACGATGGTGCGCTGGCCGTTTCGCAAATAGTTCCGGTCTAAAAGCAGAGGCGCTGGTTCAAAGCCCGCAGGAGCCTCGCCGTCAAAACGAAGAACGGCAATATCAGACATATCCTTGGCCTGCACGTTTCCTGAATATTCGGGGTGAACCATCCACTGGGTGACTGGCCGGATCTGATTGCGGCGGGCCTTTCTCATCTCAGGACTAAAGATCACGGCTAGATTCTTGGCCTTGGGATCCACGCAGTGGGCGGCGGTCAGGACCAGGTTGCGACCGATCAAAGTTCCTGAGCAGATGTAACCAATCTTGCTCTCATAAATCCCGACCGTGCTGCGGCCGACAAGACTGGAGGTTTCCACCCGGTCTCCGCCCACAATGGCCGCGGAGGGCCCCTCTTTCATTTGATTTTGAAAATTCTGGGGCGCGCAGGCGGCAAGCAAAAGCGTGTGAGTGAGTGTGATGACCATCAATGTTTTTTTCATAAATTCTCCCGATGTTGTGACGAGACTTCTAGAGGAGTTTTCCCCGGGAGGCCAGCTTATTGCTTGACACTTTTGCCAGGTTTTTGTCTGAAGGGCCGGCCGACTCATTTTGAAGCAGGTCCTTCTTCCCTCACCGGGGGTTGCGAACAAAAAATGCCGGAATTTCTTCAAAAATTCTGAAAAGTTGCCGTTGAAGGTAAATATGAAAAAATTTGGTTTGAGTCTGATTCTTTTTTGCAGCCCCGCTTGGGCGGGATGGGTTCCTGGCCAGGACGTGGATGTTGTCCTGGAATGGGACAACACCAGCTTGGACGTCAAAGCGGATGGAACCTACACTCAGACCGATGAGCGAAAATTCACGGCTAAAAACGAGCGGGGACGCAGCCGCCTGGTCTTGGAGGCTATTCGCTTTCTGCCGGAGATTTCCAAGCTCGAGGTTCTGGAGGCCGTGTCCATCACCGGGGGGGTGGAGACCCCGGTGGACTTAAAGACGGTTCAGGAGAGAGCGGCGTCAGGCCCGGCGGAGGGCCTGACCGGCGTCAGAGAACTTATCATCCCCTTTACGAATCTCCAGGTGGGTTCCTCCATAAAGTATAAGCTGAAAACCACCTCCAAAAAACCCCTGTATCCCGGTGTATTTTCCATGCATTTCATCTATGGCGCCCAATTCCCGGAAATGGGGGGCTCGGTTAAAATCCGATCCGAAAAGAGATTGGAGTATTCAGCACGGGATGCGGAAAAGGCGCTGAAAATTGAAACCGCGACCGACGGGAATATTCACGTTCTCACCATCACCCAATTAAAACCCGTCAGTCGGGTTTTAAAGGACGAAAAAATTCCCATCTTTCCCCCCGAGGCTTTTCCCCAGGTCCAGGTGTCCAGTCTGAGGAACTGGCAGGAGTTCGCGGATCTCATCACTGACAAGTACGAGGAGCGTTTGCGCGAAGAGCTGCCCGCAGTTTTTAAAGCCATCGTCGAAAAGGCGGCGCTGAAGAAGGATCTTTATGAAAAGATCGACACCGTGACATCGGAACTTTCGTCCCTCATGACTTATTCCGGCAATTGGACGACGGCGGAGAAAATGTTTTACCCCAAAAGTCAGAATGAGATCGCCGCTTCTAAGACTGGCGATTGCAAGGACTTCGCCACCGCCACAGTGGCCATGTTGCGGGCCCTGGGAATCAAATCCAGCGTGGCCCTGGTGAACCGGAGAGATCCCCATGACCCGAGCCAGCTTCTTCAGTCCACCCCTCTGACGCCCGGGCTTGCGATTCCCTCTTTGTTTAATCACGCCGTGGTTCGGGTGGAGGGGCCTGACAAGAAGATCTTTTGGGTGGACCCTACGAACCTCGTCAGTAACTCCCGGCTTCTGCGTCCGGACATCGCCGGCTCCGTGAGTTTGAATATCTCCAAAAGGTCCGAGGTTCTTGAAAAGCTTCCGGGGGTGGGAGTCGGGGACTCCCTGATGAAAGTGGAAAAGGTCCTGCGAGTTGCCGGAGATGGAAAAGGGGAGAGCGAGGGGAAGCTCTCTGTGTCGGGTCTTTATGCGATGGACCTGATGGAAACCTCTTTCCGTGACGGGGCAAAAAAGGCCAATGAGGTTGCGGCCCAGGTTTACGGAGCCCTGCTGGAAAATGCGGGAGACAGTGTGCAAGCCAATTATAAGTCCCGCATCGCCGGTCCTCTTGAAGCAAAGATGAAGACTTTCGGTGAAAGAAACTACGTCGAAAAAGAGGGGAAGGCCTTCTTGGTCATGCCTTTTCCGGCGGTCTTGCAGGTGTATCTGCACGCTCAGTCTCAAGGACGCGTCACCGACTTTTACGCCAATCCGCAAGGAAAGTACGAAAGCCGCACCCAGGTGGAGGGGCGGGATTTTGTCGATACGGAAAGTTTTGGTTGTTTTGCTGTGAGCCCGTGGGTGGATGTCGAGAGAGTTCTGTTGAAAAACGAGAAGGGTTTTGAAGTCAGGGACAAGGTCGTTTTTAAAAAAGACCTGATTCCGGCCGCGGACATCAATGGCGAGGACTATGGTTTTTCCATGGGGGACTTGCAAGCCTGTCTGAAGGCGCAAGCGGTTCAAGTTCACAAGCTGGATGCGGGAGAGGCCTTGCCCCAGCGCCTTCGTCGCTTCACTTTGGCGGAGATCCGGCGCCTGGAGGATATGTCAGGGCCAGGAAGTCTCCTCAGAGCCCAGGAAGTCAAAATGATCGCGGACCAGCTCCTGGCGGCGAATCCCAAGGACCTTGAGATTCGCGTGGCAAAAATCAAAGCCCAGCGGCGTCTTGGATATCGTTACGGCGAGGTCACCGCCGCCCCCTACTTGGCCCAAGCGGAACAGGACCTTGAAGAGGTCTTAAAGGAGAATCCGGAACACCTCGCGGCTTTGTTTCAGAAGATCTATAATTTGATCGATCTGGAAAAAGTGGACGGGGCGAAGGACACCTTCACCAGAGCGTATTATGCCGCCAAAGAAAACAAAACCTACGACTTGTACAAGGCGGGAGGATTTCTCTCGGAACGCCTGCAAAAGTACGATGTGGCGGAGGGCTCCTATTTAAAGGCCTTGGCCCTGGCCGCGACGGACGGGCAAAGGGCGGAGACCCTCAAGAAACTCGGGGACCTCCACCGCAAACAGAGCCGTCTTTCCCAGGCCGAGGAGTTTTATTACAAGGCGCTTAAGTACGACCCTGAAAACTCCTGGCTTTTGAATGACCTCCTGCTGATCGCACTGAATAAAAAAGACTTCGATGGCGCCATTGAAATTGGCGAAAAGATGTTGAAGCTTGCGGACTTTGGCGTTGGGCGCGCCAACCTCGCCACGGCCTATGGCAGGAAGGCCCTGCAGATCCTCCAATCCCCCTCCCAGGATGTCACCCGCTTTGAGCGGGTGCGGGACCTGGCGCAAAAGGGGATGAAGTGGGATGAGACCTCGGTGGAGTGCCTGCTTGCCCTGGGAAGTTCATTTTATGAAACTGCACTTTTAAAAAAGGACTCGGGCCTGATGAAGAGATCCCTGGATTTGTCCATCAAAGCTTTGGCTTACGCGAAGGACCCCGGGATCCGCCTGCAAGCAGTGGAAATGGTCAATAAAGTCAGCACCGCCAAATCCCAGTTGACCGCCGGCAGCCCCCGCGTCCCGGCGACAGAGGGCCCCCGTGAGGAACAGGGGGCTACCGCTCCGGGCTCAAGGCCGGATTAACTTGATGTTCTGGTGAGCCCCTTCGGGCGCAACCACAAATTGCATCTTCTTGAAACTGGGTTTTGAAAGACCGATGTGGACATTGTTGCTAAAGGCATAGGGCTCTCCGGGAAGCCCGAAGGTGCCGCGTCTGAGGTCCCCGTTTCCATCCTCATCATGAAAGAGAAAAAAAGCATAGGTGCCTGGGGCCAAGTCCAGCAAAGTCGTCACTTCCGACTCTTTCAGCGGCGCAACTTGAATCACCTGGTCGGGAACTTCCGCGGACCAACTGGAGGCGCTATTGAAGAGATTGATAAAGACCGACCCCTCCGCCCGGCGCAGACCCTGGATATGAATTTGAACAGGGCTCGCGAAAGCGGGGGTTGAAAACACACACAAACCGGCAATCAGAAATTTTTTAAAATGGGTCAAGGGTCCTCCATTGGCGACACGTCTTCGATGGGATTATCCCGGGTTTTTCAAAAAAGGGAAATAGAATCTTGCCATCTTTTTCTTTGACGAGGGCGGAAGTGTCTTTTACCGACACTCCAGCGAATCCTGTTCTTTCAATCCCGGGAGTGCAATTTGCGTCAAATTCTTCGGCTCGCCTTGAAGGGACTCGTGTTGGAGCACCAACATTTCGTCACCCTCTTGAATATTGGAAAAATACGGCTCTTTGTCATAAAAGTGCGTCAGAAAGCTGACAGTTTTTTTATTGGCGGTTGCGATGGCCAGAGCGGTGCCGTCCCCATTTTTGACAATTTTGAAGTCCACATCCACGTGGAGAATCCCACGGGAAAGATGGACGGTTTCCTCCACAGAGGAAATAGTCTGGGAGATAATCAAATCCGCATCTTTATAGATTTCCGTGGTGCCGGAGTCTTTTTTTATGATCTCGGGGGTGGGCTCGGTCACCACAACGCTGTAGTAGTAGTGAACATTCTCAGCCTCGGTCACACGCCGGCAATCGAGAACATATTTGGTGGGAATTTCGCTTCCATCGGGTTGGACGCGGCTTTTGACTTCGGTTCTTTTCCACCCAAAGTAGTCTTTTTTCTTCTCGGTTTTTGGTTGCGCGCAGGCAGCTAGAATCAAACAAGCAATTACGGTGAATAAATAGGTCATCTTGGTTTTCATGGGTTTCTCCTTGTTGAGAAAGGTTTTAACCGATCCCAAAAGGCCGTCATAGATTTGTCTAGTGAACTGTTTGCGGAAGTATTAACCTTTTGGTAAATACCTTTTTTCAATCCTGTCTAAGACTTCGACGACTACATCTCATAGCGGGTCAAATCAAGATATCCGAATTCAACTGGAGCCGTGTGCTGGAAGTGGGTATTAAGCTCGTCGTAGACGCGCCAAAAGCGCTCCTGGGTTCGCGGCACGCCGTACTCTTTGATAAGGGCGGAGGCGTCTTTTGCCGATTTCATTTCTAGAACCTGCTTTGTAAAAGCGGCCATTTGCTCTTCCTTCACGGTGAAGAACATATTCGGGTAGGCCCCCCAGATCCCTTCGCGAATGGTGAGCGAGTCCTCTTGCGGAGCCATCCTCAGATTTTCCGCCAGGATCCATGAGATGTTTTGATGTTCCCGGTTATGGATGAGACTGAAGGCTTTGAAGCGTCCGCCCTTTTCCCGTACCAGGAGCAGGGAGAGATCCGGGAAGAACCTGGCAAAAGGGCTCTTGTCTTCCGCCGGGACCGCCGCGATTTCCCGCAAATGATTTTCCGTAGAGCTTAGGGAGGTCTTCAGGCGCGCACTCTCGGGGGCTTGGAGCTTTTTCCAGTTGAGGGGATCTATGGGACCACGGACATTGCTGTTGAAGTGAGTGAAAAGCACTTTTTCCACAAATTCTTTTTTTGCGTTCTTGACGGAGGAGTAGGGGACGGCCGTCGGCAGGTCCCGCTCCACCACGGGATAGAGGGAGTCCATCTTAATCCGGGTGGCAAGCCCCTGGTACCAGGAAGTTCTCAAGGGAAGGCGCTCTTCCGGAGGCAGGAACGAGAGAAAAATTTCTTCGGCTTCCATGCGGATTAAGTCCATATAGATGCGGGTGAGCAGTTGATGGCCGACATTTCCATAGACGTCAAAATTCACGACCAGGTTGTAAACGAGGCGTTCAAACAAGGGATAGTCCAGGATGAAAACAGTTTTGGGGAGATCCCCAACAGCCCCCTTGAGGACCACGGCATTGTCATCATGGCGAAAGACCGTGAGGACGGCGTTGGGATTTTCCCCGCCGCCATTCCAGAGGTCCCCCAGGGCGTAGCCTTTCGGGAAAAGCTCCTTTTTCCAGCGGGCCCGAAGCTGGCGGTATTGTTCGCGATGCTCAATCAATTTGCTTAAAAACGCGGGTGTATTGTCGAGCTTGATATCACTCCCCCAAACTCCTGGCAGAATCAGAAGGTTTTGCGCTTGGTCCTGGAAGCCGGGGGAGCGTGCCATCAGGTCGGACCCGGGCTGGAGGAAGAATACAAAGAACTGTTCTTGGATCGAATTCACGGCGGCGCTGCCGTTGCACACAGGGCCTTTGATAAAAGTGCTGATATGGTACTGGGCATCTTCGAGCAGGAACTCATAGCGGGCTTTGACGGGAAGGTCTTTAAAAACAAGAAAGGGGTTTTCGGCCTCCTGATAGTTGTACGAGGGCAGACGGGTGGCTTTCCATGGGTCTTTAAAAAATAAATCTTCCAGGTGCCGTTTTTTTGCCGGAGTGAGTTCGTATGGAATGTGCGTTTTGGCCACCACAGTTCCTGGGAATTTTTTAAAGCAGTAATAGAAGTCTTCAACGCCGGGATTGTCATTGGGTCTGCGGGTGGCGATTTCAGCCACGTCGTTTTCACATGGAGTCCTCGAGCGCACCAGACGGAAAAAGCCTTCCGCCTCGTGGGTGAAATACAGATGGGCTAAGTACAAATGTTCGTAAAGATAACGGCTGACGATGCGGTGACGAAGATCTTTTTGGTTAAAAAAGGCCTCCCACTCCCGGACTTGTTTTTTGATTTCCACGGGAATCTCCGTTTCCGCTCTCAGAGCGGCCGCGTGGGGGCCGGGGGCTCCCTGCCGGATCCAAGCTTCGAGTGTTTTCACCTCGTCCGGCTGAAGACCGGGAAGGGCGTAGGGCATGGCCACCTTCGGCTCCGCGGCCGTGGCAGGGCAGGATTGGCTTTCCCTGACGACTTTCGTAGGGGGGATTTTCTCAGTGGTTTTGGCTGCAATGATTTGGAAGAACAAGTTGTTGGCGGGATCAGGGGACGTATTCACGGGGTAAAACCCTTTTTGCTGCCACTCGGCCGGCGTGTGGGCATCAATCCACAGGCGGGTGGGGGTTACGGCGTCAATGCGAGTGCCGTTATAAACATTGAACTTGTTGGCTCCCCGCGAGAAGCCCTCATAATTTTGCAGATTCAGCTGGCAAGGGGCATTCAGGCAACTATGGCAGGCCACGCAGCGGTGATTGAAAAGGGGCTGGATTTTTTCCGTGTAAAGATCCGCGGTCGGTCCAGCCGCGCGAACTTGAAGAGCAAAGAAAAGCGATACGAACAAAAACATGGCGGCTCCTTGAAGGGGGCCTTTTTATGATAAAAGCGCCCATCGCGTCAGTGTCACGAGAAAAGGTGCCAGGCCCTGTTTCATGGCGCTCCGCGCTCAGAAACAGGGCCTGGCACCTACAAATCGAGGCGATACACGACCAAGTCCTATTTTTCTCCTGAGTAGGATTTTGTGGGGGTATTGCAGAGCTCGTGCCCAGGCGGCCGGGGCTTAAAAAGCCTTATTTTTGATTTGGTGTCGGGCTTTAAAGTGGACCCATCGAATCTTCCGAAGCCTTGAACGTCTCGCTGCAGGTTATGTGCACAAGGTGCACATGATGTGCATGCCGTGCACATGGACTCTAGGGGAATGTGCTGGTGTCCTCTGTGGGCACCATTTTCTTCGTGAGATCAGTCTTACGGCCAAAGAAGCGCCTTGATGGCACGGCGGTCGTCCATGGCGCGATACCCTTCGGCGACCTTCTCTAAGGGTAAGACCAAATCAAAGACTTTGCCGGGGTTAATTTTTCCGCTCAAGACGAGCTCAATAAGAGGAGCAAAATATTGGCGGCAAGGGGCGGGGCCCCCATGAAGATGGACGTGGGAATAAAAGAGCTGCTCACCGCTCAGTTCAAACTCATGTGGTACTCCGACGTAACCGACATATCCCCCGGGGCGGGTGGCGCCAATGGCTTGCATTATCGATTCCCGTGTACCGACACACTCTAGAACGGAATCCGCACCGATTCCATCCGTCATCTCCTTAATGCGAGCAATGCCTTTGTCGCCACGCTCAGTAACGACATCCGTGGCACCAAACTCCAGCGCGAGCTTTTGCCTTGTTTCATGCCGGCTCATTGCAATGATCCGTTCAGCCCCCTTGAGTTTTGCCGAAAGGACCCCTAGCAGGCCCACAGCCCCATCTCCAACCACCGCCACCGTGGATCCTTTTTTGACGTTGGCGGCCTCGGCGGCAAACCAGCCTGTGCCAAAAACGTCGGAGATCGTCAGAAGACTCGGGATTTGGTCTTTTGCTGGGAGTTCCGGTAACGCGACCAGAGTCCCATCCGCTAAAGGGACACGGAAGTAAGGAGCTTGCGCGCCGGAGAGGAATTTCCTTTGCACGCAGGAGGTTTGGTATCCATGTTGACAGTGAGGGCAGGTGTTGTCAGAAGCGGCAAAGGAACCGATAACGAACTGCCCCTTTTTCACATTTCTGACCGCACTTCCGATTTCTTCAACGATCCCGCAGTATTCATGCCCCATGGGGGTGCCTGGCGGATAGGACGCGATTCCGCGATAGGGCCAGAGATCAGACCCGCAGACACAGGTTGCAGAAATTTTAATTATGGCGTCCGTGGGCTTCAGGATTTTTGGGTCCGGAGTTTCTTCGAAACGGATATCCCGGGGACCGTAAAGAATCGTCGCTTTCATAATCCTCCTCCAAAACTTGTGATGTTCGGGAGCCTTATCTGATTGCCGGTGTTTTTCCCTATTTCTAGTACTTGACCCGCAGCAAAGGCAAGTTCAGCTCCCTTCACGATCACGTCGTTGAACCGGGAGGAAGTTCACGAAGTCGTCGCATATATGGTACGAATCCACGAAACACTCGGGTCCGACTCGGTCTTACTTAGGTCCAGAAAAATCATAACCTCTTCAGCTTCACATATTGTCAAGGTCGAGACTAAAATACACAACAAGGAGCTTGGGAATGAACATTAAGCAATTTTCTAAAAAAACCGGTTTGAGCAAAAGAATGCTTAGGTACTATGAGGAGCAATTGTTGCTTTGCCCTGTTCGTCAGGATAATGGGTACAGGGAGTATAATTCTTTGGACCTGAAAATAGCCCATATAATTCGATCACTCTCCGAATATGGATTAAAGATTAAAGACATTAGAGCAATCATTAAAAGTGAAAACCTCAGCGCCCTAAAGACAGTGATTCAAGATAAGATTGAAGAGTGTAAATCCAATGTCATTCAATCCGAAGAGTTAATGGATAGTTTGCGTTCTATATTGAGCAATCTAGAGGCTCAGACATTTTCTTCGTTGGAAGCGATACCGAAACTCTGCGAACTCGATGAAAATCAAAAAGACCTTTCAAAAGTTCTGGTGAAACGTCAGGCTCTCATTAAAGGAAAGATAAGATACATAGAGAAGATTGATGAGGCCCTAAAAATTCAGGGAATTGAAATCAAAGAGGGTCTTTTCTTGGGATATGGAAAATGGTTATCAGAAATAGGGGCGAAAAAAGGAATTATTCTGACTGGCAATACTTTTTTTGTGCCATGTCTTTTAAACCCTTATGAGAGGGCCTCTTCGGAGGATATTAAAAACATCCTTAACTGCTTTTTGGGAGCTTGGAATCAGTACCAAACTCCCATGCAGTTATCCCCTCGATATACGGTGCCCAATATCCAGCACTTGAGTGGTCTTTATAGCTTGAATGAAATCATTTCGCTTTTTACGCTCTCTTATAGCAATCAGATCTGCCATTTGGTCATTCCATTTCGCGAGCTTCACTCCTTGGCCTTCCGCGGGGACCCATGGCCAGATCTTTTTGAAGAATACGAAGAAGCAGTGAATAAAGAGTACTTTGCAGGCCTACCTCAGGAGATCAAAGCTCAATGGATGCTCGATATAGATCAGTTGGAGAAGATTCACTTCGGACAGAGTTGAATCTCATTTGATCACTCAGCCTTAGGGGAATATCTATCATGTTCCGGGCGGGCAATTTTACCAACAAATGCTTATCAAAAACAAAGGGCGCGATAATCGACGCTGTTTTAGGAGTGAAGCCGAGGCTCAAATGAATGGTTATCGAAAATCCAAACGATAGGGTTCCTGATGAAAACTATTATTCTCCTCTCTTTTTTAATTATTGTCGGTTGCTCTCCACGAGGTAGCGGAAGTTCATCTGCTACCGAATCGACAGTCTGTCGTACTCAGAGGAATTCTCATTCTGGATGTTGTTCGTCACGTGGGGGATTTGGCAGCGCCTGCAATGCGGGGGAGGCCCTTTATGGCGATACAACCGGCCGTCTGGTTTGTGACGACGGACAACAATTAATATTTACCCGCCTTTTGTTGGTCTTTTAAAACGGGCGGCATGTTGTAAAAGTAGGCATGCTAGACGCTCTCGCAGCCAATAAGGCTCTTTGAGCAGCCAGATGGCCAAGCTTTACTTTGAAGCCAAGCTTCTCTAGATTTTTAATTCCATTGGAGAAAAGACCTTCGTTCCAAATATACCTGGGCCTGACGGAGTGAAAACTCCGATGGTATCGCCAAATTTTAGTGGGATTGGAGAGAGGATCGTCTTATTCATTACTACAGTAAAACCAAAGTATATTCTTTGATTTTCTTAGGCTCCGTCGGTGGTTCAAACATTTGCCAATATTGTTCTAGGAATTGAAAGTATTCTTCCATGGTTTTCATGGCTTTGCTCCTTTAAGCTTTTCAATTTCACTCCACTCATGAAAAAGATCTGCATATTTTTTGACTAAATTGAGATCGAGGTTGAGAAGTTGTAAAAGTTTTTGGATGTCAGCTTTATCTTGGAGTTCACGACCCGAGTCATTTTTATAAGCTTGGATTTTTAAACCGATGATGTCTTCGGCTCTGACTACGTAAACTCCAAGTTCCTTGTTTTGGAGCGCTTGCTTAAGCATTTCCTGGCTGAGTGGGCGGTTGGCAAGAAGAATATCAACGAAGCCTGTTCCCGAAAATTGGAGAACCTCATCTGATTCGTATTTGAGAATAAATCCTTTTGAGAAAAGGGCGCTTTTTATGAGATCTTTTTTTTGTCCGTCGGCGAGAAAGTCGATATCGACCGTAGCTCGGTGTTGGCCATAGACAGCAAGTGCAAATCCACCAATAAGGGCATGGGCGATGCCTTTTTGCTCTAAGATGGAATGGGCTTCGGTCAAGGTTTTGCGTAGGTTGATCACTGGTTAATGGTAACAGCCATTGTTGTAGATCAGAAAATAGAAAATGAATAATAGACGAATTTTTCTGGGGAAAAATTGGATGGGGTGACTTGACTCACTGGGTTGGTATTGTAAGTAATTAAAAATATTAAATAAATCAATTTTATCAAGAGCTTATCTTGAATCGTTCAGTGCACGTAAATACAGCAAAAGGCGCCGAAATCACTCCTCCTGTCCCTCCGGGAGACGTTGGAGGGTTTCAGTATTCTTTAACGCTAGAAAGGTGATTTTGGTTTAATATGGGGCCACATGTCGGAGTTCTTAGCAAGATCTGGTCGAAATTGCTGAACGTGGCCACAGTATGAACAGGCAAATACTTTCAAGATATCAATCCCAGTTGGCGAAATTCCAAAATTTCTAAGGTTTGTGTTGCTATGCTCTCCATCGGCAATTAGCTCGTAGTTGCCAATACCGCAATACATGCATTTGGACATTACAGTCGGATTTGCGGCTTTAAATAATTGATCTGCACTTTAATCCAAATATCGTCTTTACCAGTAGTTCGAGATCAATTGTTCATCTTTGAATGAAGAAAATAGCAGTGGTATATAAGCATGTGAATTGAATTTAAAGGGGGAGCATTGAGTTTTTTTACAGATGGTAATTTTTCAGATCCTGCGTAGTGGGCATTGAAAAATGGGTGGAGAACGATAGGCTTCAATATCTGTCTGACTCGGCCGATAGCTGTATGACTAATTTTCTTATCAATCGCCTTTTCAATTTTTCTGATCGACAAACCTTGAGCCCTCAAAGATAAAACTTTCTCTTTGATTTCAGGTGTGACGAGCTGGGGCCGACCGCAACGCCAACCAGTTTTTTCTGCGGCCAGTTTCTTGGCGTATAGTGCGCTTTTGATCCTTTCCTTTAGCAAGTCTTTTTCCAGTTGAGCTACAACGCTAAGAATTGCAAGCGTGGCTTGTCCCAGGGCAGACGAGAGATCAATCGACCTCGAAGAGAAATTAGCGAAACTTCGTAACCTGATAGCTCGTGAATGAGATTCAATAAATGCCGAGTGCTTCTACCGAGTCTATCGATTCCTGTAACCACAAGAATATCAAATTTTCCCATTCTAGCGTCTTTGACCATTTGATTCAGTTGAGGTCTGGATTCCTTGGAGCCACCAACCCCGTGATCTAAGTAAATGTTTTTAAGATCAAGTCCGCGATTGCCACAGAATTCTTTGATATTTGTGATTTGAAGCTCGCTATTTTGTTGGGCTAAGCTCACGCGGCAGTAAGCCACAGCTCTAGTCTTCTTGGTTTCCACGCAGGACCTCGCTGTCAACGAGTTCGAGGTAGTGCTGGCGACGCTCTCGAATCATTTCTTCAATGAGGTTTTCTGGTGCAATGCCAATAGCATCGCTTAGTGGTTTGATTAAGTGCTTTGAGAGTCGACGAGTTCCCGCTTCGATTCGCTCCAAATCGATTTCTTCGAGTCCTAGCTTGAAGGCGACTTCGCCGAGATCGAGACCGAAAGTCTCTCTTGCTGATTGAATGTAGTTGCCTACCATTTTCCCCATGAATTTCCCCTTACTGGTTGTTGGTGGGGAAATTCAGTGTCTGAAAGTTCATAGCTTTCAACAAGTATTTAAATTGAGTCAACGAAAATTAGATGAGCGTCTTTGTTGCTCATATTACGTTCTAAGGTCCTGTTCTGGATCAGACGTTTAGGTGGTCTTACGACGTAATCTTGAATTGCAGACCTTACTTTGTCTAGATACCCCATGGTCTGGTTGCCCTACCTGCTCTGCTCTTGATACAATCTCTATTACACATCGTGATTGGGGCGAAACATGGAAGTTTCTGCGCAGGAATCGGTGATATGGAAATATGTCACCGATCTTAAAAATATTCATAATGAAACAGCTCGCAAAGAGAGATTTATTGTATTGCTTTGTGATTTATTTCCTGAGCATCGTGACTACATCGGCAAGTTTGCAGGTGGAGCGGAATCATATCTGTCAGTTCAAATGGCAAGCGGAGAACTAAAGAAAGGTTTCGTCGACACTTTGTTTGGAAACTTAGTTATTGAATTTGAGCACGAACTTCCAAAAATGCTCGAAACGGCTAAAGGTCAATTGAAGGGATATGTAGCTCAGCTGTGGAGTGATCCCAAAAACTACGTTCCGTATTTGTGTATTGCTACTGACGGGTTCTCTTGGCACATTTACTCGCCGCGAATTAAAATTGCTGATGTTGGGAGCTTTCCATTACAGCCTGAGAATATTGAGCTTGTTGAAAGTGAAAGTTTCACTCTGGGTGATCGCTCAAATTTGAAACTTTTCCGAAGCTGGGTTGACCGTATTTTATTTCGAGAAAACAGTATTAAACCTCATGGAAAGATTATTGCCACTGAGTACGGTCAAAAGGGACATGTCTTTGTTCGTGCGATGTCTCGTCTAGAGCTAGTAGTACAGTATGTTCGTGAGACGCCCCAATTTAAGGTGGCGTTTGAGAATTGGGGGCGTTACCTTAGGTATACCTATGGAGAGTTAACTGCCAAACCTGAGTTATTTCTTCGCCACTCATATATGTCGGCTTTTTCAAAACTGCTTGTAGCAAGTATGTTTTCCAAGAAGCTTGGAAAGAAAATATCAGTCGATAATATTTTAGATGTGATAGCGGGTGACTTTTTTGCTGATCTAAAGGTTCAAAACTATTGTGAACGTGATTTTTTTGGATGGCTTAATAACGATGAAGTTGCTGAGGACTTGCGTGACCTTTGGTTTTCGATTTTTAATTCACTCGCAGCTTATGATTTTACCGACGTTGCAAATGACTTTCTCAAGGATATTTATCAAGAGCTTGTAGATCCAGAAGACAGACATGATCTGGGTGAATATTATACGCCTGATTGGCTTTGTGAACGGTTGGTCTCTCAGATGCTTCGAGGAAAAAAAGACAGTCCAAAAATTGCGGATATTACATGCGGCTCTGGGAGTTTTTTAAGAGCTTCAATTGTTCATCTCAGAGAAAATGCTCCTAGATCCGAAACTCAGGAAGACTGTTTGGGCCGAATCGTAAACTCTGTATTCGGATTTGAAATTCATCCGCTCGCCGTTTTTATTGCCAAGACCAATTATTTAATCGCCATCAACGATCTTGTTCTAAAGTCGAAGCGGCCTATTTCAATACCTGTGTATCTGTGTGACTCATTGCTTTCTCCACAAGATAATATCGATCTCTTTACGGTCAATAATATCAGATTTAAGATTGGTGATAGTACCATTGAAATTCCAAAGTCGATTTCAAATGACGCTCAAATGTTAATGGAATTTATCGACTACTGTGAACAGGTTGCTGAGCTAACTGCTGGTAAAACATTGAAGATAGATTCTCCATCTCAACGAGATCAAGTGGCCGCTTTTCTGAAAAAGCGAAAGCACGATTTTAGCGATGCGACAATTGATTCGGCAATACACTTGATACAAACTCTTCGTGAAAAAAAGCAGAAGAAGGAAGACTCAATCTGGGCCTACATTTTGAAAAACAATTTGCAGCCCTATCTTTTTAGAAATTTTTTCGATGTCATTGTAGGCAACCCCCCTTGGCTATCGTTTAGATATATTTCCGATGAGTCTTATCGAAAAGAAATTGAGTGGCTTGGAATGGAGAAGTATAAGGTTGCGCCTCGAACTTCTTCCCTGCGGACTCAAATGGAGTTGGCAACTGTGTTTATGGCACATGCTTGTGGGTACTATTTAAACCCCAAAGGGAGCGTTGGGTTTGTAATGCCACGATCTATTTTTTCGGCAGACCATCACGCCCCTTTTAGAGAAGATAATTGTTTGAATGGGATGGAAATTACCGAAATTTGGGACTTAATGGATGTGCGTCCGCTTTTCAATGTTCCGACGTGCGTAGTGATCGCTGGGGAAGCGAAGGCTGGGAGTAAGGGCAACAAGGAATATTTCGAGCAGATAAAGGAAATACATGACAGCAATCAGAAAAAAACAAGTTCGAGAAAAGAAAAAGCAGGCAGTGGAAGTCAGCGCAGAAAAGCAAGCTGACGTTTCGGGAGCAACAGTTCTTGAATTTAGAGGAAGAGTCTTTTCGGGAAAACTGTCCTCTCAGAATTCAAGCTGGCCTAGCGCGAAGCTTGAATTGAACGAGAGGGAAACTAGTTTCTTCTTATCGAAAATGAATGGTCGTTCAGCTCTTTCTGAAATGAACGTTCAAATGTCTTCAGACGTTTCATTCTATAAAACAAAGTTTAGGCAAGGGGCAGATCTTATGCCTCGGCGCTTTTTTTTCGTAGACGCAGACCTTGGGGATGGCTCCAGTGAAGTGATAAAAGCAAAGTCGAATTTGCTGGTGGATGCAAAGCCGCCATATAACGAAATAGTAATTGATGGGTTGGTCGATACTAAATGCCTATTTAGGACAGTTATATCTCAGAATATCGTTCCCTTTGGTATTGATAGCCCATTTCTAGTGCACCTCCCACTTGTCTGTTCAGATGGCGAGTGGAAAGTCGCTCTACCTCAAGAACTCGCACAAAATGATTTGAGAAATTCTGCGGCGTGGTTCGATAAATGTGACAAAACCCATGCAAAGAAGGCTGGTGTTGAAAGGGGAACTTTATTTGAATCATTGAACTACAACAATAAATTGCTTGTACAGAACCCCTCCGCACGACGTTGGATAGTTTTTAATGCTGCGGGGACAAATGTCTCGGCAGCAACGGTTGAAAATACAGAACTCTTTTGGGCTGATCAAAGAACATATTGGTTTTGTCCATCTTCAAAGGCTGAAGGAGATTTTTTGGCAGCAATTCTAAATGCGCCGTCATTAAATTTAATCATCAAGCCATTTCAAAGTGTTGGGTTGGCTGGAGAGAGGGATATTCATAAGAAGATTCTTGAGCTATTGCCAAAGTACGATGGCTCAAACTCCACTATGGCTGAGATAAGTAAGCTAGGCGCGGAGGCAAAGACTTCAGTCGACGCGATTCTGACGGCGCTAAAGGGCAAGGGCATTGTGGTAAAAAGAAAAACGACAAGAGATCACATCCAAAAAACACTAAATCAAATTGATAAGGCAGTTAAAGAATTGATACAGATTAAAGGGTAGCGTCGAGCGGACGCTTCTTATTGATTTTTGCAGCTTTGGAAATCTGTTTAGCAACGAATCCAGTTTTTGACTTTCGTACAGAGCAAATGATTTCGTCTTTTGGGTTCAGGCGGATAGGTTTGGCAGAAGGTGTAATTTCCAAAGCAGAAAGAACGAGCGTTCGGCCCATTTCATCCAATGCTTCACCAAGTCCTTTTTTGCGATCAAACCAAATTACCTTCGCTGTTACCATACCTAATTATTATCCTTATTTAGTACGGCAATGCAACAAAAGAGCCGCACTGACAAGGAGTGGTGTGTTGCATAATTGTCCGACTTACGGATTGTCCAACATTCTGATATAGCTGGCGAATCTTTTGAATGAAGTTGGGAGCAAGGGTCTATTGAGGGTGGAAAATAAAAAGGCAAACTATAATATTATTTCGTTTGGTAAAAGATTTGAAAATTTAGCGATTTCAGTGAAATGCCAAATTATCGGTTCAAAATTGAGTACGTTTGAGTCGAATGTTAAATCAGGTTCAAAAATATTCCTCCACTGTGGGAGTCAAATCTGGGGACTTGCTACGGTGATTGGAAGTTATCAATATAACCAATCAAGAGTTTGGAGCAACGACGTCTATCCGCATCGGTATAACATCAAGGTAATTTGCTGACGTTGCAACCGCTGCATCTATCCAACGGCATTTACAATGTTGAACTCCGAGATCAATTTGGTTCGGGCTGGGCATATAAATTTATTTTCTCGCCTCGCCCTCTACCTGTTGAAGTGGGTGAAAAAATTGAGAAAGCCCTCAGGACAGCACCGACTTGTAATCTCGAAACCTTTCTTAGCGCAATTAAGCGTTAGCCTGAACTGCTGTAGTCACTCCGCCGTAGTCATCGAAAAGTTACTACAGTCAGTGACTACGGTTTTATTGCGAGAGCTAATATACCGCAGTAGGATCACTTCAAGACTTGAGGAACCTCCTCAAGAGTAAATCGCTGTTATTATTATTGTTCTCTCCAAAATCAAAAACCCGCTTGCGGCGGGTTTGAAATTGGATGGGGCGGCTGGACTCGAACCAGCGAATGGCAGAATCAAAATCTGCTAACTTACCAACTTGTCGACGCCCCAACATGGATTGATTATGAGCTTCGTAAATTAAGAAAAAGCGGCTTCCAGAGCAAGCAAATTTTCAAAACCGCTTAAAATTCAAGCAACCTAATGCGCCGCGATGAGTGAAAAAGGCTCTCTTTTTTACAATTCATCATCGTATTCATTTTGGGGAGCCTTCTGCCGCTTTAGATTCACCAAGGTCGCACCCATGGACTTGAGCTCATTCTCATAAGCCTCAAAAATCAAATCCTCGATCATGGTGCGCGTTTCCTGATTCAACGGGTGGGCAATATCTCTGAACTGGCCGTCTTTCCGCTTTTTACTGGGCATTGCCACAAAAAGACCGCTGGTGCCTTGGATAATTTTTAAATCGCGGACTACAAAGCTGCCGTCAATGGTGATGGAGACATAAGCTTTTAGCCGATCCTCGTTAACGGGGAATACCTTCACTTCCGTGATTTTCATTGGTCCTGCCTTTGCTGAAACGTGCTTAATTAGGGGACTATTGTTGTCTTGTTCTTTTGTGTGTTCCATACAAACCAACGGCTATTTTGGGTTAAAGCTTAAGACCTATTCTCAAATTAGCTGCCTCCCATCACAAGATTGAGAAAAAAATGTCTCATTTTAGAATGTGGACAAAAAACATAAAAAAAGCCCACATATCATAGTGAGCTTTTTAGAAACATAGCTTGATTTATTAAATTAACTATTATTTTGTGTCAATGGTCACGATCATTAGGTTCCCGCCGCGCACCAAACGAAGGGTGTTTGAGCCTTTCTTAAGAAATTTTGAAACATCCAAAGCGCGAGTTACTTCCTTCTTATTCACGTCCACAATCAGGTCCCCCACCCGCAAACCCGCCAGGGAGGCGAGGCTTCCTCTTTCCACCTCCAAAATCATGGGGCTGCGGACATTGGGGGCGATTTGGTACTCATTGCGCAGTTCCGGGGTGAGGTCGCCAACGGAGAAACCTAAGTCAAAGGGGGCCTTCTGGCCCGAATAGTTCCGCGGAGGGGTCTTCTCTCGGCGGGCGTTCATATTCGGTCGGGCCGCGACGGTGACCTTCAAGGTGACCGGCTTGCGATTGCGGACCACCTTCATGGTGGCGGTACTGCCGATTTTCGCGTCGGAAACGGCGTCCATCAGTTCCAGGGAGGAGGTGATTTTGCGGCCGTTAAACTCCGTCACAATATCGTAAGGACGGGCGCCCGCTTTAGCGGCGGGTCCCTCTTGCAGGCCGATGATCACGGCGCCTTGGGTCTCTTTCAGGCCCAGGTACTCGGGATCAATACTCTGATCCAGATCGCCGAGATTTGCCCCGATATAACCCTTTTCAATGTGGCCGGATTTCTCCAGTTGCGGAAGAATCGCTTTGACCTCGTCAATGGGAATGGCAAAACCAATGCCTTGCGCCCGCGCATCAATGGCGGAGTTCACGCCAATCACGTAGCCCTTGGTGTTGACCAGCGGGCCTCCGGAGTTGCCGGGATTGATACTGGCATCCGTTTGCAACAAGGGGATCTTATTGATCTCGCCGATCTCACGGCCCTTGGAGGAGATAATCCCTTTGGTCATCGAGTGACCGTGGCCGTAAGGGTTCCCGAAGGCCGCCACCCAGTCACCGACCTCAAGGTCCTTGCTGGAGCCCAGGGCGACCACGGGGAGTTTTCCATCGGGGTTGATTTTAATCAGGGCGATATCCGTGCGCTCGTCAAAACCGATGACTTTGGCATCGTAGAGTTTGTCCGCTTTTTCGCTGAGCTGAACCTGGATGCCGTCAGCCCCCTGGATCACGTGGCTGTTGGTGACGATCAAGCCGTCTTCACGGATGATAAAGCCGGTGCCCAGGCCGTAGGGTTGGGGTTTGCCGTTTTTTCGCGGCAGGGGTTGTTGCGGGCGGATGGGCATCCCGTAAAACTGCTCCAGCAGATCCAGCATGGGATCACGCATGCGCCCGTTATTTGCATCCTTGGGGATCGCCAAGGTGGAGATATTGACGACGGCGGGATTGACGATCCGGCCCAGCTCCACAAAGATATTTGCCGGCAGAGGTTCAGAGAGCTTCATGGGGGGAGGGTTTTTTTGCGGAACCTGAGTCTGTCCTACACCCGCACTCAATACGACACTAATGAACACAAATAAGAACTTTTTCATGGGTTTCTCCTGTGGTGCCTTTAAACTTGAACAAATTTGACTTGTAAATCGCTGATGAGATTTTCCAAAAAGCTCTTCTCATCGGCGGTTAGGTTATTCTTGGTCTTTTCCTGCAACATCAGCAGAAGATCAATATTAAAGCGCGCCATATTTTTATCTTTATGGATCTGGCCGCTTTGCGGGTCCGGGGCCAGCCCCATCGCCATGACCGCGGAGGAGGCGATGGACATGGTTAGAATTGAAAAGGACGCTTCCATTTTTTCAGGGGCATTGGCGGGCATTTTTCAAACCTCTTATATTGGATAATAACCCATCAGTTTTTGCAGCCGGGCTTCAATGGACGGATGGGATTTAAAAAACAATTTCTGACGATCCCCCTCGGGACTCACTATAAACAGATGACTGGAGCACGGAGGCGGTTGCAAGGGTTGCGTCTGAGCCAGGCCCTCCAGGCGCCATAGGACCTCGGCCAGACGGAAGCGGTCGTGAATAAGTTCGGCGGCATGCAGGTCGTTTTCATAAAATCCCCGGTGGGAGTTGGCCAGCTTGATGAGACCCCAACCCAGGGGGGCGAATAATTTTAAAAAAGGTCTTTGTTTATGAGTTTTCAGCAAAAAGTAATTGGGAGGCCAGAGATGGTCCAACAGGCGGCCCAAGCCCACCACCGCGTTGGCCAAGGTGCTGGTCACGCCGACGCCAAAACGGTCGAGCTTTTTTAATGAGCAGACTTGGTAGGCTAAAACCGCCTCCAGGTCTTCCTTGCTGAAGTTTTGCAACAGGCCCGAGGACAGGGCGACGGAGCCTTTTCGCCAGGACTGGTTCACGCAAAACGCGGTTTCATTTTGCAGAGGCACCAGGTACAGGTTCGGCACGGGCAAGCCCAGATGGTCGGAGTATTTTTCCAGAAGCTCGGTCAGGCCCCAGGGATCCTGCCCCCGCAGGGGTTTGGCGTGATAGGCTTTGAGCAAAGGGGACTCGCCATAAAAGAAAACAAAAAAGTTCAGCCCCATGGCGGTGGCGAAGCCGATCAGCAGCCCCAGGCGCTCGCCCAATTCATACCCGAGTATCAAAAGAGTCAGTGAACTAATGAGAATGAAGATCCAGACCTTGGTAGAGTTTGCGTTCATTCCGTATTTTTCCCATGCAGGGGGAACCTTGGCAACACAAAGTAGTGCGTAGCGGCAGCAAGACTAAGCTTGCGCTGGACCCCACAAAATTGTGAAATGATCTGTGATCTCATCGGAGGTATTTTTGTGAGTGAAATTGATATCATGGCTCTCAATGCTGCAATTAAACAGGAAAGCCAATTTGTCGATAAGATGATGCAAGAAATCAGCAAGGTGGTCGTGGGCCAGAAGGAGATGGTCGAGGGAATCATGATGGGACTTTTGACCGGGGGACATATCCTGCTTGAAGGGGTTCCGGGTCTGGCAAAAACCCTCACCATTGCCACCGTATCCAAGACCATTTCCCTGGACTTCCAGCGGATTCAATTTACTCCCGATCTTCTGCCGACGGATTTGATCGGAACCATGATCTTTAATCCTAAAACCGGGGAGTTCAACCCCCGCAAAGGGCCGGTGTTTACCAATATCGTTCTGGCTGATGAAATCAACCGGGCCCCAGCCAAGGTGCAAAGCGCGCTGCTGGAGGCGATGGCGGAAAAACAAGTCACCATCGGGGAGCAATCCTACCGTCTGGAAAACCCCTTCTTGGTTTTGGCCACGCAAAACCCTCTGGAGCAAGAAGGAACTTATCCTCTGCCGGAAGCGCAGATGGACCGTTTCATGTTTAAAATTAATGTCGTCTATCCCACGAAAGGGGACGAACTTGAAATCCTCAACCGCATGGGTCTTAACTCAAAACCGGTGGTGAACCCCGTGATCTCCAAAGAAGACCTTCTGCGGGTGGCGGAGCGCGCGGATCAGATTTACGTTGATAATAAAATCAAGAATTACATGGTGGAAATCGTGATGGCCTCGCGCCGGCCTTCGGAATATGGCTTGAGCCGGATTGCCAACCTTATCAGCGTCGGGGGATCGCCGCGGGCGACCATCGGGCTTTTCCGCGCGGCCAAAGCCCATGCCTTTATCCGCGGCCGGGGTTATGTGACCACCGAGGACGTCAAGGCGGTTGCCTACAACACGCTTCGCCACCGTTTGATCCTGACTTATGAGGCTGAGGCTGAAAACATCCGCACGGATGACGTGATCAAGGAGATCTTGACCCAGATCGAGGTGGTTTAAATTGAGTCTTCCCCCAGAGGTCCTAAAGAAAGTCAAACTGCTGGAGATCAACACCCGTAAATTGGTGAACAATCTTTTTGCGGGCGAGTACCACACCCACTTCAAGGGTCAGGGGATGACTTTCTCGGATTTCCGCGAATACGTCCCCGGGGATGACGTGCGGGCCATTTCCTGGCCACTGACGGCGCGCACGGGGAAGCCCTTTATCAAGACCTTTGAAGAAGAACGGGAACTGACGATTATTCTTGCCGTGGATATCAGCGGGTCGACGGACTACGGGACCGGGGCTTACTTCAAGGGCGAGGTGATGACTCATCTGGCGGCGCTTCTGGCCTTTTCCGCAGTGAAAAACAATGACCAAGTGGGGCTTTTGCTTTTCACCGATCAAGTCGAGCACTTTGTCCCCCCGAAAAAAGGCCGTGGTCATGTGCACCGGATTTTGCGCGACCTTTTTTATTACAAACCGAAAAGCCACGAAACCAAAATCGCCAGCGCCCTGACCTATCTGCAGGGGCTGCTTAAAAAGCGCGCCACCGTTTTTATTTTTTCTGACTTCTTTGATGAGGGTTATGACCAGGCCCTGCGCCTTTTGGGGCGCAAGCACGAGGTGGTGGCCTGTGTGGTGAACGACCCCTCCGAGAGCACGCTTCCGGATCTGGGTGTTGTGGAACTTCAGGATCCGGAGACCGGCGAGGTGATGACCGTGGACACCTCCTCTGCGGTGTTTCGCCGAGATTATGTGCGTGAGCTTAAGAAGCGGAAAGAAGCCCGGGACCGGCAGTTGCGACTGGCCCAGGTCGAACGAATTGACGTGAATTCCAACGAGAACTACGCTGACCCTCTGGTGGCGTTTTTCAAGAAGAGATAAGAGAACATGGCGGCCATTCAATGCAGTGTGGACATTCCGAAAGTGGCGGGTCTTGAAGACGGGCAGCTCACCGTCGGGCGCGAATTTTATTTAAACTGCAAAGGGGATTGGCCGAAAACACTCAAGCAGGACCACTTGAAAGTCGCCGGCAATGAGGATTTCAAATACCAACTGAAACTTCTTGCTTTTGAGTTCCGCACCCCCGAAGAGGCGGACCTCAAAGTGACCAGTTATATCGCCGCCAAACACCAATTCCCGCAGTTGTTACTCACGGACGGGGATCAGGTTGTGGACCTTGGACCCCTGCAGTTCCAAGTGCAAAGCGTGCTGCCCCCGCCCCCCGCGCCGGGCACCGCGGAAGGCGCTGAGGCCGCCAAGGTGGAGCCCTACGGCCCTTTCGGCCCGGTTCCCATCGCGGTTCCCGCCCTCTATTGGTTGCTTCTTTTGGGAAGCCTCTTTTTGGCCGCCACTTTGGCGGGGCTTAAGATCTGGCGCCTGTACCAGCGGCGGGAAATGCTGCTTCGCCTGAAGGAGCATGATGCGGCCCTAAGCCCGATGCTGGAATTTCATCAAAGCATGCGGCGGCTGCAAAGAGCCAATCCCGTTTTTTACGGCAAAGAGGCCACCGCCCAGGAACTGCGCGAGGGGGTGGAAACTTTGTCCCGCATGTTCAAGGTGTATCTGAGCCGGCGCCTGAAGGTGCCGGCCTTTGAATGGAATGAGCGGCTGATCCTGGCGGAGATCCGCAGATACCATCCGTCCGTCTATGAAAATTATTTCCGCCGCATCCGCGATCTTTTCACCGAATTCAAGAAAGCGGAGGGTGCGGGACAGAAGCTCAATGGCAAGGACGTCAGCCAATTGGCGGAGACCTTGCGAAAGACCCTTGAGGGGATCGAGAGTCTTATGGGGGGCGCATGACCACTTGGAAGAGTCTTTGGGCTCTGGCCCTCTTGCTTCCCCTGATCGGCATTCTGGTGTGGAATTATCTGCATCGTAAACGCAAGACGCCCTCTTTGCAGTTCAGTTCCTTGAAGGTGATTAAAACGATTCCTTCCACGGCGCGCACCCGTTTGATGGTGGTGCCGACCCTTTTAAAGGCGACCGCTCTGGCCCTGGCGATGGTGGCCCTGGCCCGGCCCCAGGCCGCCGACACCAAGGTGAAAAAGAACGTGGAGGGGATTGATATCGTCATTTGTCTGGATATCTCAGATAGTATGCTCATCGAGGACATGAAGCCCTTAAACCGCCTGGAGGCCGCCAAAGACACCATCCGTAAATTTATCGAGCGGCGCAGCTCGGACCGCATCGGACTTGTGGTCTTTGCCGGAGAATCCTTCACCTTGGTGCCCCTGACTTTGGATTATCAACTCATCCTGGAGCGGGTGAAAGAAATCACCACCGCGGCCAGCGCCAACATTAAAGACGGCACCGCCATCGGCGTGGCTTTGGCGAACGCTGCCGGCCGCTTAAAAGACTCCACGGCCAAAAGCCGCATTATGATTTTTATGACGGACGGGGAGAACAACAGCGGGACCATTGACCCGGAGACAGCCCTGGAAATTGCCAAGGGTTACGACCTGAAAATTTATTCCATCGGCATCGGCAAAGACGGCCCGACCAAAATTCCCATCTACCAGCGCGATATATTCGGCAATAAAGTGAAAACCTACCAGCCTTTTGACAGCACCGTGAACGATGATTTGCTCGGGCGCATGGCGAGGGACACAGGGGGCAAGTACTTCCGGGCCACTAAAGAGGACTCTCTGGAGGGCGTGTTCCGGGAGATCGACTCTTTGGAAAAAACCAAAGTCGACATCAATAAATACACCCGCTACACCGAACTCTTTCCGCCTTATCTGATGGCGGCGCTGATTTGTTATTTGATCGCTCTGCTTTTGGGAAAAACCTATTTAAGGAGAGTGCCCTGATGCGTTTTGAGAACCCCCTGGCATTTTATTTTTTATGGTCCATCCCTGTGCTGTGGGGCTTGGCGCTGGTTTTTCAAAAACAAGGCGCTAAAAAAATCGCCAAAGTCATGGGCCCGAGGCTTTACCCTTTTTTGTCCAGCTCCGTCTCTGCCCCCAAAAGAAAAGCAAAGTTCATTTTGCAAAGCCTGGTGATTTTATTTTTTGTCCTGGCTCTCGCCCGTCCCCAACTGGGGCAAAGCATGCAGGAAATTAAAAGCGAGGGCGTGGAGATCATGCTGATGGTGGACGTCTCTGAGAGCATGATGGCGGAAGACGTCCGTCCCAGCCGGCTGGAGCAAGCCAAAACGGATTTAAGCCGATTGTTGGATCGCATGCCGGGAAACCGGGTGGGCGTGATCGCCTTTGCCGGATCCGCGGCGGTTTTATCCCCCCTGTCCAATGACCCGAACGCCATTAAGATGTATCTGGAGTCGCTGTCGCCGACCTCGGTGAGCAGCCAGGGGACCAATTTCGAAGACGCTTTGCGGGCGGCGGCGGACTCTTTTAAACGCGGGGGTGTCGCCAGTGATGACACCCTTAAGGTCACGCGGGTGATTCTCATCGCCTCCGACGGCGAGGACCATGAACCCGGCGCCATTGAGGCGGCAAAAAAACTAAGCGAGCAGGGGGTGAAGATTTTCACTCTGGCCTATGGCACGGAAAAGGGCGGACCCATCCCTTTGAAAGACGGCATGGGATTTTGGAAAGGCAATAAAAAAGACCGCTCCGGGCAGACGGTGATCACCACGGTCAAAGGGGATGCGCTGCGGGCGCTGGCGCAGGCCGGACAGGGGAGCTTCTACTTTGCCACCTTTGGCAGCGAGTATCTGAAAAAACTGGTGGAGGATTTGTCCCGGCTTGAAAAGGCGGAATTTGAATCTAAAATGGCGGTTCAGTATGAAGAGCGCTTCCAGGTCTTCCTCCTGGTGGGCCTTCTGCTTGGGCTTATCGAGCTTTTCCTGGGGGAGCGCCGCTCTTCCTTCCGGCTGTGGAAAGGGCGTTATGAGGTGCCGCCGGTATGAATAGAACCTGGGGTGTGGTCTTAATCATCGGAATGTTTCTTCTGTCGCTGCTGTTTTTAAGCTGGAGCGGCCTGCTGCGTTTTCAGCCCAACCTGGGGGCCTCCGCCTTCCCGCATCTGCAGAGCCTGGTGCTGAGCCGTCAGGGGAACCGGCAACTGGAGGCGCAAAATTACCAGGGGGCTTTTGAAACTTACGTGAAGATCCTGGAATTTGATCCTTTCTCGGCGGAAACGCACTTAAATTTGGGACTGAGTTTTGAGGGCCAGCAGCAGGCAGAAAAGGCCAAGCCGTCCTATCAGAACGCGCTTCAGTACGCCAAGGACCGGGCGATGAAATTCATGGCGGTCTTCAATCTGGCCCAGCTCCTCGGAAAAGAAAAAAAAGTGGATGAGGCCCTGGAGCTTTACCAAAAGGCTCTGGAACTGGAGCCGGCCTCCAAAGAGGTTAAAACCAATATTGAACTTTTGATCCAATCGCAGCAGCAGAAACAAAGCGGCCAGGGCGGGGATGACAAGAAGGAGCAGGATCAGAAGGATTCAAAGGACGAAAAAAACCAAAAAGATCCGAAGAACCAAAAGGATCAAAAAGACTCCAAAGGGGACCAGGGGAAGGATCCGAAAGACCAACAAAAAGACCCCAAGGATCAGGGGAAAAACGACCCGGAAAAGAAAGACAAGAGTGAGAATCCCCGCTATGCGCCAAACCAGAAGCACCAGCCCCGGGAGTTCAAGGGCCAAGAGCTTTCCGAAGGGGATGTTAAGAAGATCTTGGGTGAGATCAAACAGCAAGAGCAAAAAATCCGCTCGGAGTACAATCGTAAAGAAGTGAAGGAGCAGCCACGTGACAAAGATTGGTAATTATTTTTGTCTCCTGTTATTTGTGTTGAGTGTCGCGGCCTCATTTCCCGTCACCGCCTGGGGCGCAGTGACCGTGCAATCGACGGTGGATCGCAATGAAATGGGGGTGGGGGATTCCTTCACCCTGACGGTCAGCGTGATCTCTGACGAGTCGGTGGATATCCAAGAACCGCGGGCCCCGGATCTGGAGGGCTTTGAACTTTTAAACAGCTGGCAGGCCAGCAGCACGTCCCAGCGCTTGATGAACACCTCTTCGGGGATGAAATTCGAAGTGCAACGGCGGAAGGATTTCAATTACCTCTTGGCTCCCCGCAAGGCTGGCACCTACAGCGTCGGGGCCTTCGAGGTGGTGGTGGACGGGAAAGTCCATCACAGCCAACCCATCACGATCTCGGTGGGGGCCACAGGCTCCCCGCGCCGCAACCAAAGACCCCAGCAGCGCCCGCAAATGCCTCCGGGTTTTGGTGGCTTTCCAGGATCGGACATGCTGGATGAAATGGACCGGGCGGAGGAAGAGATTTTCAATCAGCTTTTGCGCCGGCGCCAGCAGGCCCTGCCTCCGGGCGCAATGCCCGGCGCCCCTCAGCGCGAGAATCAACCGGAGCCGCAGTTTCGCTCCCTGCCGTCCAATCCCAATGAGGCCTTCTTTATCCAAGTCGAAGTGGACAAGACCGATGTCTATGAAGGGGAGCAGGTCACCGCAAGCTGGTATATTTATACCCGCGGTCAGATGGAAAGCCTGGATCGCTTGAAGTTTCCGGACCTGAAAGGTTTCTGGAAGGAAATCATCGAAGAGGTGCCGTCCATTCAATTTAGCGAGGAAATCATCAACGGAGTTGTTTACAAGCGGGCCCTCTTGGCCTCCCATGCCCTTTTTCCGATCAAGCCGGGGACGGCGGTGATTGATGAATATAAGATCAAATCCCGGGTGCGCATGCCCAGCCAAAGTTTTGGCGGCTTTGGTTTTGGTCAGGCCTATGAGTACACCAAAAGCTCGGCACGGGTGAAAATCAACGTGAAGCCCCTTCCGGTGGAAGGGCGTCCTTCTGATTTTTCAGGAGCTGTCGGGCAGTTTGATGTCAATGCCAGTGTCGAAAACCAGAACATTCTCGTCAACCAACCCTTCAGCCTGAAAGTGCGCTTTGAGGGCACCGGCAACGCCAAGCTGATTGAACTTCCCGCCATTCAATGGCCCAAGAGCGTGGAAGTCTATGACACCAAATCCGACGCGAAGTTTTTTAAAAACGGGCGCAGCTATAAGGAATTTGAAGTGCTCCTGATCCCCCGCGAAGAAGGGGAACTGCGAATCCCTCCCATCAGTGTCGGGACTTTTGATCCTCAGGCCAAAAAATATGTGAACCGGCAAACCCAGGAAATCGTTCTTCAGGTGGCGCCGAATCCCAATGCCCCTTCAGGAAATGTGGCCACCGTGGGCGGAGCCGGAAACCCTCCGGCGAAAGAAGCCCCGGCTGCCGCCACCAACCCGCTGAGCGGCAAAGTCCTGCCGGATTTGATTTTGACCTGGGACTCTCCAGGACGCTGGACGCTGGCCTCGCATCCGCTTTTCTGGGGCGGGTTGTACGGGCTGGTGCTGCTGATTCTGGTGTGGCGATCCAAGGTGGAATTGGGGTGGGGCCGTCGCCGGCAGAACCTGCGTGAATTGGTGGCGAAGCGCTACAAAAAAATCGAGACCCTTTTGCGCAAAAACGACTACCGCGGCATCGGGGCCGAGATGATGAACATCTTTAATCTGGTGTTGGGATCGATCTCCGGGCAGGAGGCTTCCGGCTTGGAGCTGGATCGGATGCTGGAGCGGATCCCTCCGAGTTTGCGGCGCGAACACGGGGAGTCTTTGCGCAAACAGTTTGAGGTCTTCCAGTTCATGAGTTTTGCCCCGGAAAACATCTTGGGCGGCTATAAGGACGCTGGCACTGTTCAGAAAGAAGTCGAAGCGGCAAAGGGCCTGCTGCAAAAATTGATCAACTCAGATACGAAGCAGGACGAATTTAAATAAACGCAAGGCCTCCACCGCCGCGGCACGGCCGTCGGGGGAAGGGGCTTGGCGGGAGCCGACATAGAGAGGGATGTCCCGGGATTTGAGGGATTTGACATGAACGGCTCTTTGCACCTCATGGGTCCAGTACCAGCCTTTGCTCTTAAGTTCATTCTGGATTTTTAAAAAACTCTCTTTGCGCAGCCCCAGGACCGGGCAAAAGGGGTCACGAAAGGGCCAGCGGGTTTTGTCATGGATGACCTGTTGGAAGAAATTTTCCAAATTTTTCTTCACCTTGTCGTTACGATGGCCAAACACGGCCTCAACGTCCTGCTCAGAATGGAGCGTCTCAAAAATTTTTAAGACTTCACTTAAGGGAAGGGCTAGTTCAAGGTCGGTTGTGATTAAAATACTTCCGCGGGCCCGGTTGAAGAGATTTTGTAGATTTTCAGCTCGAGTCAGAGACGCGGAGTTCTCGATGATTTGGAATTGGGGGTTTCGCTCGGCCAGATAATGCAATAAAGGCAGACCTTGATCCTGCCGGGGATTCACCGCGAAGAGAACTTCATAGAGAAGTGGAAACTTTCGGAAGAAGTGGGAGACATTATCCGAAAACTCCTGGATAAGATCCGAGGTCCTGGAAACCGATATGCATAATGAGAGTTGCGGACGAGGAGCCATTTTTCACTTTTCCTTCTGGTGACAGAAACCTAGAATAAATTCATGACAAAAATCCTGATGAAATTCAAAGAAAAACCACTGGGGCTCAGTCTGAGTTTGAGCTTTTTATTCCTGGCTGCTTTGTCCCGCTTCGTTCTTCTGGATAATAAGCCCATTCATTTTGATGAGAGTATCAATATGTGGTTCGTGGAAAGGATCTGGCAGGAGGGTTTTTTCCGTTACGATCCCACCAATTACCATGGGCCTTTGTTGTTTTACCTGATCCAGTTCCTGCAACTCTTTACGGGCTTTGACTTTCTGAGCACCCGCTGGGTGGCGACCCTTTTCTCTTTTTTTACGCTGGTGCTTTTGTGGTTCGGCCCTGAGCGGGAGAGGACGGCGTTTCGCTGGGCGGCGGTGTTCCTGTTACTCAGCCCTGCCATGGGATTTTACGGGCGCTCCGGCATTCACGAATCTGCCTTTGTGTTCTTCCAAGTCGTGGGCTTTCTGTCGTTTCACTTTTTGGTGGCGAGGGACTTTAAAAGGTTTTGGTGGTATTTTTCCGCAGGCCTTTTAGGAATGATGGCACTGAAGGAGACCTTCGTCATCCTGATCCTGTCATTTCTTCCGGCGGCGGCTTTGATTCTGCTTATAGAGAGAAAACGCTGGACCCGGGAGGCCTGGATTCAGAATCTGGTGCAAAGCTTTAAAAGCCGGGAAGTGTATATCCCTCTTCTGGGAATGGTGCTTTTGTTCCTTGGAGTGTACTCAGGGTTTGGCAGCAACCCCCGGGGTATCGTGGACTTCTTTGTCGCCTTGATGCCCTGGTTGAAAACCGGGGTGCAGGGGCACGGGCATGAGAAGGGATTTCTGACCTGGAGTGAAATGATGGGTAAAAATGAATTCGCCATTCTCGCCGGGGCGGCCCTGAGTCTGCCGTTTCTTCTCAAAAACAGGTGGATTCTCTTCTACTTCACTTTTAGTTTTCTTTTGTGGCTGATTTACTCCTTGATCCCCTATAAGACCCCTTGGTGCCTGATTTCGATTCTCTGGCCTTTTGCGGTCTTAGCGGGCTTTGGTGTGGAGGAGTTTCTTAAGAAATTCAAAAGACTCCGATGGCGGGTTCCCGTGGCCACCACCTTGGGGATCTTGCTTGTCGCTGAGGCCTGGATCATGGGGCGGGTCCTTTACCGCGATCCCATCGATATGGACCATGCCTATGTCTATGTGAATTCGACCTATCAGATGAAGGAGTTCATTAAAAAGACCCAGGAAGTGATCTCCGAGAACCCGCTTTTGCGCGAACAAACGGTCCAGGTAGGCACTGAAGAATCCTGGCCGATTCCCATCGTTTTTAAGACGGTCTACAATTTAAGTTATTTCCGTCCTCCGATGAAGGTGGAGGACGGAGCGATGATTTATATGGCCGACACCCAGGACCAGAAACTCATGGAGGACACGTTAAAAGCGCGCCAGCAAAGCGCCCTTTACGGAAAGTTCACCTTGGACGTGCGCCAGGGGCGTTCCCCGATTCTGGTGTATCTTAAAAAAGACCTCTTCCAGGGACGATTTTCCTGGCCTTTGAAAAACGTGGAGAGTCCATGATTCCATTTCTTTTATTGTTTGTCGCTCTGAGTTCCCTGCTAGGGTGCCTCGGAGCCCTCGTGGCGGGGTCTTTGCTTCCCTTCATCAGCGCTTCGGCCTTGCTTTTGGCCCTTGGGGGCGCTTTCTTTTTGGCGCGGATGTTTAAGTTGGAATTGGAAACACCGGCTTTGGGAAAACGGGTCACCATTTTGTACGCCCTGGTGCTGGTGGGGATTTATTTTCACTCCGTTTTTTTGTTTTTCGAGAAAGGGGATTTTTACTGGATCCAGAACCCCTTCAATCTGGGGGACATGGCCTTTCACTGGAACGTGATTAACTATCTGGCGAAAGGGGCGCATTTCTGGCCGGAAAATCCCATCTATGCGGGATACCGTTTCAAGTACCCCTTCGGCATGGATTTCTTTAACTCCCTGTTCGCCAATCTGGGCGTGGGAATGGCGACGCATCTGCCGCTGGTGACCCTGGGGATGCTGCTTTTGGTCTTCGGGGTGTTGCACGCCTGTGGCGGGCCGCTTTTGGTCTTTGCCGTGTTTTTTAGCGGCGGAGTGTTTAATATTTTCAGCAATCCCTCCTGGGACCCCAACCAGCTTCAGGAGGCGCTGGATTTTAAGAATCTTTTCCTGACGGTGCTTTTGACCCAGCGGGGGGTTCTCTATGCCTTGCCGGCCGGGGTGTTTTTATACCGGGCTCTGCAAAAAGCCTTTTCCGGGGCGTGGAAACCGGGCCTTCCGGAGAAGCTCGCTCTGGGGTTGATTTGGGGAGCCTTGGGCTTTTTTCATTTGCACAGCTTTTTCTTTTTAAGTCTCTTTTTCGGTGTGTTGATTCTTTATAAAAGGGAGCTGAAAACCTGGCTTCCGGCGCTCATCGTCGCCGCCGGGACGGGTCTTCCGTTTGTCATCAACGCCCTTTGGCCGGAGGCCGGGACGATGTCCCTGGTCCATTGGAACCCCCGGGGCTGGAACCGCGCTGAAGGAGTGGGGTATTTCTCTTACTGGCTCCAGAACCTGGGTGTTTGGATTCTCGCGGTGGGGTCCTGTGCCGTGATTTTTTACCGGCAAAAAAAATGGGACCGCTTGCTTCCGACGGCTTTGGCTCTTATCCTTTTTGTGCTCTTCTCGCATCTGATTCTGGCTCCTTGGGCCTGGGATAATATCAAGCTCTTGCTGTGGTGTTATGTTCTGGCCCTGATGGCCTGTGAAGATGTGTTGTGGAATAAGCGGAGCGAGATTTTTAAATCGCTTCTCTTTGTCGGGCTCTGCCTTCCGGGGTTGTGTTTCTTTTTAAGCGCTCTTCCCGTATTTTACCGGGGCGCGTCCTGGATTTCACAACGGGAACTCAACCGCGCAGCGGTGGCCCTCAAAGGTCAGGATGTGAATGAAGGCCTGGTGGTGGCTCCTCACTGGGAACATCCCGCTCTTATTTTGGGGTACAAGCTTTATATGGGATATCCAGGGCATGTCTGGTCCCATGGCTACAATTACGTGGAACGGGAAGAGAGGATCAACCGCCTCTATGACGGGCAGGCGGAGGCGGTGGCGGAGTTGCCGCAAAACCTGGTGCATCTGGTTTACTGGGGACCTTTGGAAAGGCGGCCGGAGAAGACTCCGCCCCCCGGGTTGCAAAAAATCAGCGAGGCTTTATCGCATGATCTCTACCGAATCGAATTGAAGAAATAAGGAGCGAAATCCTGATGCATTCTGTTTACCGTTTATTGTGGATCTCTTTGTGGATCACTTCCTCTGCCCTGGCCTCTTCGGAACCGGCTCACGTCAACGTCGAAAAAGAACTCGCAAGCCTGTCGGCGCGGAATCTCTATGATTTGGATCCCAAGGAGAAGGAGTCTTCTTTGTCTCCGGTTTCACGGATGAAGTTCTTTGAAATCAAAAAAAAATGGAAAGAGTGCGGCGCTCTCGGCCAGAAGGCTCTGCGCGGAAACTCCGAGATCCAGGGATGGGTGGCCGCCAGTTGGCTTCGTTGCGAGTTAAAGAACACGGAATCCGCTAAAAATAAAAAATCCCTTTATAAGCCCGTGGAGTGGCTCCGCCGCCATAAAGAGATTTTAAAAGAGGGTCCTTGGCGCAAGAGCCTCTGGCAGGACTATCTCAGTGCCAATCTGAACCTTCTTGAGGCGCAACGGACCCCGGCCAAGGTGAATGAGCTTCTCGAGCAGAGCGAGGAGATTCCCAATGAGGCTCTCGCGACCCTGCTGGCCTATGCCGGGGAGTTTGCGGAAAAAAAAGACGCTCCCAAAGCCTTGTATTTTTATGAGCAAAGTCTGCAATTGCGGGACAATAAACCGGTCCGTGACCGCATGGAGGCCATGAAAAACCGCCTGAATATCAAATTCAGCACCACGGCGCCGGGGCTCGACGGCGTTCTGGAGAACGAGGGGGCGGAAGTCTCCTTGGAAGATAAAATGAACCGCGCCCTGAAAGCCAATGATCTGATGACGGCGCTGAAAACCGCCGTGATTCTGCAGACGGAGTATGTCGGTAGCAAAACCGCCCGCCGCTTAAAGGATAAGCCCCTGGAAATTTATTTGCAGATGGTGAAGGGCGCCTCCACGCAAGAGAAGGACCTTGCAGCCTTTGCCGAGATCGAGAAGATTCACTCGGCGCGCCGGGGAGAGTGGGCGCAACTTCTGCATCGCCGGGGGGACTACGAACAGGCTTTGGTTTTTGCTGATAGCGCCTTGAAAGGGGAGCATTATAATTCCCAAGGAACCGTGTTGTACTGGCTGGCGGGCCGCTCGGCCCACCTTTTGGGTCAATATGAGAGGGCCTTGGGGTATTTTGCCAAACTCAGTGAATTTCACTCGGGCACGGATGAGGCCGCGGAGGCCATGGTGCGTTCGGGTCTGATTCACCTGCGTCTTAAAAATTTTGCGTCCGCAGCGGTGCAATTTGATAAAGCCATCGCGCAGAAGAAAGAGCGCTTTGATTTACAGGCGCGCTACTGGCTGGTCCGCGCCCTGGAGAACATAGACACTGAAAAAGAACGGGCCGGGGTGGAGGCCAAGATTTTAATCTCCCGCTATCCTTTTTCTTATTATGGCTTAAGACTCACGGCGGAAGCTAACAATGGGCAATACGCCTGGCCGGGAGCGAGTCTGACTCTGCCCCCGCAGACCGAAAACGTCTGGCTTGTGGGAGAACAGAAAAAAAACTGGGCTCGCTTTAAAACCCTGACCAAAGCGGGTTGGCTTTTAGAGGCGCAGACGGAGGCTCAGGAGTTGCCCCGCTCCCGTAATCCGTGGTTGGGATATCGTTTGGCGAAATTCATGGCCAAGAGTTTTCAGTTCCCCATGGCCATCCGTTGGATGTCAGAAGCCATGGACTTGGAGAGTTCCCTGCGCAGTCCGGAGGCCCTGACCCTGATTTTTCCAAAAGCTTTTTCGCCCTGGATTGAAGGGGAGGCGAAGAAATACAATCTCAGTCCCGTCCTCGTGCGAAGCCTCATCCGCCAGGAGAGCGCCTTTGGCATCCGCGCCCAGTCCTCCGCCAATGCCCAGGGCTTGATGCAACTCATCCCTTCCACGGCGCAGGATGTGGCGCGCCGTTTGGGGATGAAAAAGTTGGAGTTCCCCGAAGACGTCTTCCGCCCCGAGATCAATATTCCGCTGGGGACATTTTATATTTCCTCACTGATTGACCAATTTGCCGGAAACGTCCCTTTTGCGCTGGGCGCCTATAACGCGGGACCTACGAAAATGCGCGGTTTTACGGAAGCCCGCAGTGAAATCAAAGACTTGATAGCGAAAGGCTCGTCCAGTCCCATGGATGAAATCTGGTTTGATGAATTGCCTTGGAATGAGACAAGTTTTTATATCAAAGCGATACTCCGTAATACTTTGCTCTATAAGTTGCTGGATGCTTCCAAAGTAGATTGGAACCTGGTCCTTTGGCAGGACCTGCATAATAAAAAAGCAAATTTAAGATGATGTTTTATTGATAAACCCGAGTCCTTTTTGTAGCCTGAAAATAGATTCGGAGGATTCATGTGGAAGTTTATAACCTTGACTTTGGTCCTGGCGTTTCTGAGCTCCTGTGCTCATAAAGCCTCTTCGCCTGAGACCGCAGCAACTCCCGGCCCTGCAAACCCGGGACCTGATGCAACAAGCCCTGAAGATGCCACTCCTTTGAAAGATATGGAGTCCTTTCGTTTAAAAGATGCCGAAGGCCCTAAGGTGGTGGATCAGGAACTCGAGACCATTCCCACCGAAGTGAACCCTTTGGTGGAGCAATGGATCCGCTACTTTCAGGGGCGCGGCCGCCCGCACATGGAACGCTATCTCTCGCGCTCCACCCGTTATGAAAAACTGATGAAGAAAGTTTTAAAAGACAACGGCCTTCCGGAGGATTTGTTTTACATCGCTCTGATTGAGTCCGGTTTTAACTCCCAGGCGCGTTCCCATGCTTCGGCGGTGGGGTACTGGCAGTTCATCCGCGGCACCGGAAAGCGTTACGGCCTTGAAATCAACAGTCTTGTGGATGAGCGCAAGGATCCGGTGCTGGCGACTCAGGCGGCGGCGGAGTATTTTAAGGGGCTGTATAGCGTCTTTGGATCGTGGTATCTGGCCATGGCATCCTATAACGTTGGAGAAAACCGCGTAAAACGGGAAGTGATGAACCACTACACCCGGGATTTCTGGGAGCTGGCCAAGAAGAAGCGTTTCCCGAAAGAGACCATTCACTACATTCCTAAGTTCATCGCCGCAAAGCTCATCGCCAATGATTTAAAAAAGTATGGTTTTGATGAAATCGACTTTATGACTCCGGTGGAGTTTGACCATGTGATCGTGGACAAGCCGGTGAACCTGCGGGTGATGGCCGAAAAGATGAACATCAACTATGAGGACTTCAAGGCCTTGAATCCGAAATTCAAAGGCGAAGTGGCCCCTTTAAAGGCGGATAATAAACTGGAAATTCGCATTCCGCCGGGCACGAATGAAGCGGCCCTTGTGGCCGCCAACGAAAGTGTGGTTGAAAAAGTGGAATTCATCGCCGATGCCGGAGACACCCAGGTCTACCGCATTCGGCGAGGGGATAACCTCCACAGCATCGCCCATAAGTTCCGCACCACGGTGGCTTACCTGCGGGACTTAAACGACCTTCCCAAGGGGCGCCGTCTTAAGGTGGGGTTGAAGCTCTATGTTCCGGACCGCACGCCGGTGGCGCCGAAGCGTAAGGTTGTGGTGGCTTCCAAAAACTCTACGGGCGACAGGCGCCAGGAGCGGGAAGGGATCACCCTGGCCAACGGACGTTTTTATATCGTTCAGTCCGGGGACACTTTGTCTTCGATTGCGAAAAAGTACTCTGTCAGCATTAATGAATTGAAGCGGGCCAATAATATCCGGCGCGGACGTTTGCTTCGTGTGGGCATCCGGCTGCAAATTCCGGGAGAGGCCGCCAACAACTCCAACGATGGTGCCAAACGCCTGCCGTCAGCTGCCAAGGGCAAAGTGGCTTTAAAGAGCAAATACCATGTGGTGAAAAAGGGCGACAACCTCATCAGTATCGCCGACAAGTACAAAGTCTCTATCGACTCTCTTCAAAACTCCAACAAGAAGCTGAAAAACCCGTCCAAACTTCTGGTCGGGGCCAAGATCCTGATCCCCGAAGCCAGCGCCATCGACTAAACTCTTCTTCTTCCACGCCCGCTCTAAAAACGAAAAAAAGCCCTTCGGGGCTTTTTCTATTTTCTCGTCTATTTTCCATTCTCTATTTGGCTTTGCTCAAAAAAAAGTGCCTATGAGAAATAATCCTAATAACTCATAGGCTAGGGGAATGAAACCAATCCGTGATAGAATTTTTTGGAGAAGGACCTTCCATTTGCATCACCTAATTCCTCGGGCGACTCATAACCTTTGGCATCTGGCTGGCATGGCTCTTTCGAGCTTTAGCCCCTATAGCTTTGCGCCCCGCCGTTTCCGACGGTTTGCCTTGAGGCAAAAGAAGGATCGATATCCTTAGAGAAGTACCGCTAGGAACCTCCTGTTAGTTGTTAGGGTTCATCTTAGAAATTCTTAGGAACTAAGACCTGAACTATTTTAACCGCATCGTCACTTCGGTGACTTGTCATTGTGATCGCGTTGGCGCATCCTCATATGACTCCTCCTTTTGCCGACCCTCAGAGCGGATATGAACCGGGCCATGTGTGAAGAACATTTACAGGATACCTGGATGAAGGTCTGTTTTTCAAGAAGGAGGCTTGTTATTCTCAAATAAATTCAAATACTTGGGTCTCAAACTGAGACCCCTTGCTCAAGCTTAGACGGGCAGACGCTCGCGCAGGCGTTCGGCGATTCGCAGGAACTCCTGGGCTTCAGCGCCGGTTTTGTGGCTCTCGACGATGGGCACTCCGGCTTCACTGGCCAGGCCCACGTTGGGATTAAAGGGCACTTCTCCGAGTTTGGGGATTCCTTTGGCCGCCATGTAGGACTCCAGCTCCCCTTTTGGGAACAGTTGGAGTTTTTCGCCGTTGGCGGGGTTGATCATATAGGCCATATTCTCGACCATTCCCAGGACAGGGACGCCGATGCGGTTGAACATATCCACGGCCCGTTTGACATCGGTGAGGGCCACGTTTTGCGGAGTGGACACCATCACGGCCCCGGCCACGGGGACTTTTTGTGCCAAGGACAATTGCACGTCCCCGGTGCCCGGAGGGAGATCGACCACCAGGTAATCGAGTTCGCCCCAGTTCACATCACGCAGGAATTGATCCATGGCTTTAAAGAGCATGGGACCGCGCCAAACCACGGCCGCATTTTCATCAATCAGAAAGCCGATGCTCATTAATTTGATCCCATGGCGCATGATGGGTTCCAAGCGTTGGTCAGGGGAGATAGTGGGTTTTTGGTGAAGGCTTCCTAACATGCGAGGGATGCTGGGGCCATAGATGTCTGCGTCCAAGAGACCGACTTTGGCTTTTTGACCAAGGGCCATGGCTAAATTTGTGGCAACCGTGCTTTTTCCAACCCCTCCCTTGCCCGAACTCACAGCAATTATATGTTTAACACCGGGGATGGCGGTTTGTTGGTCAAAGGGGTTGGGGGCTGCCATAAGAACTCCTACTTGATAATTAAGCGCTCACCACCAATAATAAAAATTACGTGAATAGCCAACATTTTTTAATTCTTAATATCGCCATTTTGTTTTTCTTCGTACTCTGGTTTCTTGCTGGGCGGCGTGGAAACAGCAAGAAACCCACCCAGTTGCAGATGAAGCGGGGGAACGAAGCTCCTTCGGGAGGAGTTCTGCAGAAAACCCCTGATCAAACCCCCGGTCCCGGACGCTACAGCCACCCCCGTTATCAAAAGTACCTTCAAGATGAATGTCTCTCCGCAAATCAGAGCAAAGAGCTCAATGTCCTGTTTAATTACAACGGTCATACCTGGGACGCCTACGAGGTGCTCGGCGTGCCCGCCGGCGCCAATCTGGTGGAAGTCACGCAGGCTTACCAGCAGCAACTCAAGACCGCGGAGCCCGAGTCTCACGAGTTCTTGGAGACCGCTTTTAAAACCATTCTTACAAAGAAATAGATCTTCGGGGTGGGGCGAACCCTGAGCCCTCCGGGCCTTGGGGCGCCTTCCGCGAGTTCTCATCCCGCGGCCATAGGGCGGCTTTTTCCAAAGACGACGGATTTGCTCTGTCGAAAGATCAGGCCGAGGGCTTCCATTTGGTTGAGTTCGAGGTAACCTCTGACGGAGGTGAACTCCCGCCCCCAAGAAAGAATCCGTGTGAAGGGGCGAAGATCGAAGAGGCCTTGGAGGCTTTTTCCCAGGGTGCTTGAGAGCCGTCTTACTATGGCCGCCGTGAGAGTGCGGATAAAAGCTTGATAGGCTTGGCGGCTGGGGATGGTGATGAGGGCATGGATGTGGGACCAATTCAGGGCCAGGTCATAGATTCTAATGCCATACTTTTGCGCCTGAGTACGGAAGAGCTTTTCGAGTTTTCTGCTGGTCGGATGAAAGTGGCGTCCACCCGTACTCTTGAGTACTAAGTGAATGGGATGCTTGGTCGAGAGAGGCCGGGCCGTCTTTCTTTTTCCTTGGAGCAAAGACCCGCCGAAGTCTTTCTTGTAATCTTTTAAAAATCCAAAACTTGCTTGCCGCATGCATCCTCCACTTGGCTTGCCTTTTACTCTCGCCTTTTCTTTTTTGACTCTCATTGTTTCTGTCTGTTTTTGAAAAGACTCAGGAGAAAGAAAACGTGAGACTCTTTTAACACAGGTTTTGGAAGGCTCGTTTTTCACAAAGACAGAATGTAGGTGCAGTTTGGTTTATAACAACCAAAAACCCATCGCCCCAAGGCGATCTCGAATCAGCTCTTTGTTTTTCTTATGATGGCTTGAAATCCTTCGCCAGAGCGAGTTTTAAGACGTCAAAAAAGACGTCAAGATAAAAATACCTATGTTTCAGGTTGCACCTAAAAAATTGTTTTACAATCGTGATTCGCCCCACGCTTTGAATTCAGAATTCTGGCCCGGGCCCAACAGCCGCGATTCATCCCACGCCCTGGAATTTGAACCCTCTGCTCCGTGGGCCCAACAATCGTGCCTCAGCCCAGGCCTTGTAACAGCGATCTTGTCACAGAGAGGGCAGAATGCATCAGAGTTTCAAAAAAAATTTGCCAATAAGAAAGAACCATCTCCCTCTCGCCCCCTCTCTTGAGACGGCTTAGGAATCATGAAGCACTGTAAAAGCTGAATCGCGCCAAGACGATCTCCTCTCCACTCCCGCCCCTTAGCCTTAAAGTCGAGGGGCTGCGTTTCAGCCCCCTACCTAAGCCTGAGTCCAGTACAAAGCTGAAACAAACTCGTTTATTCTGACAGGACGAAAAACACCAGCCAACAGGGAAGAATATGAAACGGTTTTTGTCTTTAGCCCTTGCAGTTTCAATGTCACTTTCAAGCACCCTCTCCTGGGCTCAGGAAAAGAAAGAAGCTCCGCCCACTGCCGCAGCGGCGGTCAGCCGCAAAGACTCCGTCGTCATTCCTCTTCGTGAAAGCAAAGACGAGGACATCCTAAAGGGGCTTGATTATCCGGAACTGCAAGTCGTGCCCCGGGCCACGGAACGCCTGCAGATGGAGACCCAGAATGAACGCGAATACGGTTGGATCGCCTTTTGGCCTTATCAGATCTCTTCTCTGACGACGCTTTTTGCCGGAAGCCGCCTGCGCGGGAACTATAAAGACGGCATTGATACGGCCCAAGAGAAAAAAGACAACGACAATATCGCCATGTCAGCCATGGCCGTGGGAATCGGCGGTTTGGGACTTTCTATCTTCCTAATTAAAAGCGACCTCTATGGCGATTCCTTCCGCCGCATCAAAGGCATGAAGGTCAGTGACAAGCGCAGTGATCTGGCCCGGGAACGTCTCTCGGAAGAAGCCCTGGAAAAACCCGCCCATCTGATCAACATGCTGACCACGATCTCCGTGACCTTAAATCTCCTGGCCAACACGGCCGTTCTGACTCAGGCAACCGGGGATGTGCGTGGGTATGCCGCCGTTGGCGTGGTGGCCTCGTTCTTACCTTGGATGTTCAGCAACCGTTATGTCGATAACTGGAACAAGCATCTGGAATACAAGCGGAAGATCTACACTCCTTTGGTGGGCTGGGACTTTCAATACCAGCCGAAAACCGCCCAGCTGCAACCGCAGTTGACCATGAACTGGAGTTTCTGATGAAACTTCGCGGAGCGGTTTTTCTTTTGGTGTTCTGTGCCCTCAATGCCCAGGCCGTGGCGGAGGTCAAAAGCGCGCAAGAACGGGAGAACACTTACAGTCCGCCTCTACTTCCTCAGGAAGAAAAAGCCGCGCCCAAGACCTGTGAAAGCTTTAGCGAATTCAAAGAGGCTTACGAGGTTCTTGTCAGGGACGCGGACCTGGCCCTGGGAGAAGAAAAGGCCGCGCGCCTGGCGCTCAGGATCAGTCGCGGCTGCAATGGCTCCGCCAAAAGATTTTTTAAAGCCTACGACATGATGAAAAAGACCGGGGTTGCGTTGACCAGGGCGGTGGATGTAGGTCTGGAATTTTCCCGCCTGGATGATGAGCGCCTAAAAAACTTCAATGAAGTCTTCGCCAAAATGTACCTGGAAAACTCTTTCGACTTTGATTTTGCCACCGCTTACAAGGTGAGCTTTGAGCTCTCCCGCGATTACGAGGGCAAGGCCCGGGATGTGCGTGAGGATTTTGTGAAGCTCGTGAAATTCTGCACCCAGAGCGACAAGGCGTCCCTGCCTTTGCGCCAGTGCGCGGAACTGGCGTTAAAAATCGTGAACCACACGCCTAAGTTCGCCGGCGGCTTGTATGGGGAGTTTGAAAAGTTTTACAGTTTTTTGCGCACGGATAAACGCATCGGCCTTTCCGTGATCGAGGCCTTGAATCTGGTGCCCAAGGTGTTTGCCTACGGACCCAAGGCTCCGGAGAACTTCCGGAAAGGTCTTGAGTACGCGACCACGTCCCATAAGATCAACATCGACCACACCAATGCCGTGCATTTGGCCTTGAACTTGGCAAGGCACTCCCTGCCTCTGGAGAGCAAGGAGGAGGACCCTCATGAAGCTCCTTCTGAGAAAAAATAGCCTTGCGGGGCGCAGCCTTTTTGGGGCCGCCTTGCTGGCCCTGATGGGAGTGGCGGGTGGGGGCGTCTCCTGGGCCCAGACCCCGGCGCCGGCAACTCAGGCAAGCCGTGACCATCTGAAGGTGCCGGTGGAATTGGAATGGGAAGAGGTCCCCGGCGCCAAAATCTACGAGCTGGAATTTCAAAATCTGGACGGGAAGTCCATCGCCACCTTCCGTTCTTCGAGCTCTGTTTTTAAATTCAAATTCAAAGTGGGGAAATACCGGGTGCGAAGCCGGGTCGCGGATGAGCGCAAGGTCTTCGGTGTTTGGTCGGACCTGCAGGAGTTCACGGTCAAACCCAAAGAAATCACGGTGCCGGAAAACAGCATCGCCACCAAAGGGGTGATTGATCCGAAAACTCTCACCGGGGAAGTGGTTTTTCACTGGGGTCCGGCGCCGGGCGCGGGGCAGTTTCTGGTGAAGGTGATGAATGAAAAAGACGAAGTGGTGAAAGAGGAACTCGTTGAAGGCCTCAGTTGCAAGATGCACCTGGAGGCGGGAAATTACCATGTGAGCGTCACCGCCGTGGGGCCGCAGGGGATTCAATCCGACCCGGTGAATTTGCCCGGGAAAGTCGTCATTGACACGGTTCAACTGGCCAAGCCGGTGATTGCGCTGGAAGAGGTGGCGGATCCCAAAAACCCCAAAACCAAGGTGCAGCGCTTGTCGCAAACGCGGGGCCTTCCGACGGTGCGCTGGAAAAACGCCTCCGCCATTGCGGACACTGTAGGGACTCTGGAGTATGCGTACTTCTTTGGCGAGGAGTGGCTGCCGGTGGCGGAGTTCGTCTCAAAAAACGCCAAAGAAGTGATCTTGGAAAAAGCCACCAAGCCCGGCCGCTACCGTATCTCCGCCTGGGCCGAGGCCAGCGGGCTGAAGAAGTCCGAGGTCACCACCTATGAGTTCGTGGTTAAGCCCACGGAGTACTAGGCTACTTGGCGGGTTCTTCTTTGAAACTCGGGCGGAGCTTGCCCTGGTGGCACATATAACAACTCACTTCGGGGCCCTTTTTTCCATCAAAACCGTTTTCGCGCAGAAGTTCCGTGATGCGGAAGTGTTCCTTTGCCACCTGAAACGTCTTTTTCTCGTTCGAGGTGAAGTTCTGGACATTGTGGCATTCAGCGCAGGTGACTCCGAGCTGTCGCGAAATGGAAATCATCTCGCGGCGGACTTGCTCCTCATTCATTTTTAGTTTGCTGGCCGACTCACTGTAACTGCGCGGGGAGAGGATCAGCAGAACGATAAAGACAGCCATTCCGAGAAGGATCAGGGATTTGTAATATTGCGCGTTATTTTTCATATTCCATCCTGGAATTGAGAGAAGATCTCTTTGCGAAGTCCGTGCCCCAGTCCCTTTTCAAAAATCCATTTTTTCACCAGCGGGGCTCTTCTCATTCTGCGGAAAGCTCATGGACCATTCAAGTCTGAATTCTTGACTGGTCCAGGGGGCGATGTTACCCCAATAGAAAGTCATTTTTCAAAGCGGAGCTTTTCATGAAAATTAAGCATCTCGAGGACTTACAAACTCTCGTATCCCTGTCCAAACGTCGTGGTTTTGTGTTTCCAAGCAGTGAAATCTATGGCGGCCTGGCCTCGTGCTGGGACTACGGTCCTCTGGGATCCATTATGAAAATGAACGTGAAGCGCGCCTGGTGGAACGCCATGACCCGCCGGAATGACATCGTCGGCCTGGATGCCGCGATCCTCATGCACCCCATGGTGTGGAAGGCCTCCGGCCACGTGGATGGTTTCTCCGATCCTTTGGTGGATTGCAAAGACTGCAAAACCCGCTTCCGCGCGGACAACACGGACTCCTACCTGAACGAGAAAAAATGCCCGAACTGCGGCAGCAAGAATCTCTCGGAAGAGCGCAGCTTTAACCTGATGTTTAAAACCCATATGGGCCCGGTGGAAGACTCCGGCAGTGTGATCTACCTGCGCCCCGAAACCGCCCAAGGCCACTTCGTTAACTTCATGAACTGCCAGCAAAGCTCCCGTTACAAAGTTCCCTTTGGGATTGCGGCCATCGGCAAGTCCTTCCGTAATGAGATCACCCCCGGAAACTTCATCTTCCGCACCCGGGAGTTTGAGCAAATGGAAATGCAGTATTTCGTGCGACCCGGCACCGACCAGGATTTCTTTAAACAATGGAAAGAAACCCGTTGGAACTTCTATCTCAAGTACGGCATCAAGGCAGAAAATCTGCGTTTCAAAGACCACGAGAAGTTAGCCCACTACGCAAAGGCCGCAGTCGATGTGGAATTCAAGTTCCCGATGGGCTTTAGCGAATTGGAAGGGATTCACAACCGCTCCGACTTCGATCTGAGCCAGCATATGAAGTTCTCAGGCAAGTCCCTGGAGTACTTCGATGAAACCACCAAAGAGAAATTCATTCCCTATGTGATTGAAACGGCGGTGGGTTGTGATCGTCTCTTCCTGGCTTTCCTGTGCAATGCCTACCGCGAAGAAGTCACCACGGATGAAAAGGGCACGGAAGACGTTCGCGTTGTCTTGGGCCTGCATCCTGAGATCGCCCCTTACAAAGTGGCTGTTTTGCCGCTCTCAAAGAAGGTCGAGCTGACGGGCATCGCAGAGAAACTCCGCAACCAGTTGGCGGAAGATTTTGATGTGACTTATGATGAGACCGCGTCCATCGGGAAGCGATACCGCCGCCAGGATGAAATCGGGACTCCGTTCTGCGTGACAGTGGATTTTGATTCCATCAATGACTTGGCGGTGACCGTGCGCCACCGCGACACCATGGCGCAGGAGAGAATCCCCATGGCGCAGTTGAATTCCTACGTGGCGGGACGGCTTAAGAGTTTTTAAGAGCCCTTTTGGAGTTCTTTTTGAAAAAGTCTTCATAAATTAAAGGCCCCTGGCGATGGGGCTAAATAATTCTTCATTGTCACAAAGAAATTTGTTCGATTTGCGCCTTGCACAAGGCTCGTTTTTGCCATTTTTTGAGTCCACTAGCAAAAGCTCTAAGCAGAGGACGTCCCCGTTCTCGGGAAATGCTCCGAGGGGGGCTTTCTTTTTTCTTGATCGCAACATGCCCTCATTGTTTTATTAAGGCGCAAAGGAGACACGCATGTACACACAAACAGCGACCTCAAACGCGGGGACGAAAACTATGATCCCGCAAAAGTTCGTTTATTTCTTCGCCGCCGGCGACTCTGAAGGAAACGCCGGAATGAAAAACATCCTGGGTGGAAAAGGAGCCAATCTCGCGGAAATGACTTCCCTGGGGATTCCGGTGCCTCCGGGCTTCACCATTTCCACCGAGATTTGCGCACATTTTTATGAGGCCGGTGGCCGCCTTCCGGAGTGGGTGCGTCCCGCAGTTCTGGATGCGATGAAAAGGGTGGAAGCCAAGATCGGCAAGAAATTCGGGGATGTGACCAATCCGCTTTTGGTTTCGGTTCGCTCTGGCGCCCGTGCCTCCATGCCGGGGATGATGGACACCATCCTGAACCTGGGTTTGAATGACCAGACGGTGGAAGGGCTGGCGAAGTCCTCACAAAATCCCCGCTTTGCCTGGGATTCTTACCGTCGCTTTATCCAGATGTACTCCGATGTGGTCATGGGCATGAATGCCTCCCTTCTGGAAGTGACTCTGGAGGATCTCAAGGACGAAAAGAAATACAAGCTCGACACCGAACTTCAAGTCGAAGACCTCAAACACCTAGTGAAAAAATTCAAAGACCTGGTCCAGCAAATGACCGGGCGCACTTTCCCCAATGATCCCTATGAGCAGTTGTGGGGCGCGATCTCTGCGGTTTTCCACTCCTGGAACACGCCACGGGCGATCACCTACCGCGACCTTCATGGCATCCCCGCGGACTGGGGCACGGCGGTGAATATCCAGTCCATGGTTTTCGGAAATATGGGAGAGGATTCCGCCACCGGCGTGGCCTTCACCCGCGATCCGAGCACGGGAGAGAAAACCTTCTACGGCGAGTTCCTGATCAACGCCCAAGGGGAAGATGTGGTGGCGGGGATCCGCACACCCCAACCCATCACCAAGGCCGCGGCACAAAAATCCGGTCAGGTCTCTCTGGAGGAAGCTCTGCCGGCGGCTTATGCCGAGCTTGTGACCATTTACAAAAAACTTGAGGGTCACTACCGTGACATGCAGGACATCGAGTTCACCATCGAAAAAGGCAAGCTGTGGATGCTGCAGACCCGGAACGGGAAGCGCACCGCGAAGGCCGCTTTAAAAATCGCTTGTGACATGATCGATGAAAAACTCATCAGCGAAGATGAGGCGATCTTGCGCCTGGATCCGGCGGCTTTGGATCAACTTCTTCACCCCACCCTGGACCCCAAAGCGCCAAAAACCCTTTTGGCAAAGGGCCTGCCCGCAAGTCCCGGCGGTGTGCACGGGCACATCGTTTTCACTCCGGAAGATGCGGTGGAGTGGAAGGATCTCGGCAAACGCGTCATCCTGGTCCGGATCGAAACCTCGCCTGAGGACATCGCCGGCATGGTGGCGGCTCAGGGGATTTTCACCACCCGCGGGGGCATGACCTCCCACGCCGCTGTGGTGGCGCGGGGCATGGGCAAATGCTGTGTCGCCGGTTGCGGGGAAGTGGAAGTGGACTACAACCAGCAGACCATGAAGGTGAAAGGCTACGTCCTGAAAAAGGGCGATGTCATCACTTTGGATGGCAGCACCGGGGAAGTTTTCCTGGGCGAAGTGAAAACCATCGAGCCCAAGCTGGATGCGGATTTTGAGCGCATCATGAAAATCGCCGACAAAACCCGCCGCTTGAAAGTGCGCACCAACGCCGACACCCCGAAAGACGCGCAAACCGCCCGTACCTTCGGCGCGGAGGGCATTGGTCTTTGCCGGACGGAGCACATGTTCTTTGGCGCAGACCGCATCGATGCCGTCCGTGAAATGATTCTGGCCGAAAGCAAGGCCGAGCGGGAAAAGGCTCTGGTTAAACTTCTGCCCATGCAGCGCACGGACTTCCTGGAGCTTTTCAAGATCATGGATGGCCTGCCGGTGACCATCCGTCTTTTGGATCCTCCTTTGCACGAGTTCGTGCCTCACACCGAAAAAGAAATCCAGGAACTCGCAAAACGCATCAACTACGATGTGGAAAAACTGCGTTCCAAGGTGAAGGGCCTGCATGAGTTCAACCCCATGCTGGGTCACCGTGGGTGCCGTCTGGCGATCACCTATCCTGAAATTTACCAAATGCAGGTGCGGGCCATCGCCGAGGCCGCTTGCGAAGTCGTGAAATCGGGCAAGAAGCTGATCCCTGAAATCATGATCCCTCTTGTGGCAACGGAAAAAGAACTCGAACTTCTGCGCTCCCTGACGGTGGCGGAAGTGGAAAAGGTGCAAAAAGAGCAGGGCGTGAAGTACGACTATCTTGTGGGCACCATGATTGAGCTTCCGCGCGCGGCGGTCACCGCGGATGCGATCGCGGGACAAGCAGATTTCTTCAGCTTTGGCACCAATGACCTCACGCAGACGGCCTTGGGACTGTCCCGTGACGATGCGGGCCGCTTCTTAGGGAGCTACGTGAGCAGCGGTATTTTTGCCAAAGACCCCTTTGTCACCATTGATAAGGTGGGTGTGGGCGCCTTGGTCAAAACCGGCACCGAGTTGGGACGCCGGGCGAAGCCAGGCTTAAAAGTCGGCGTGTGCGGCGAGCACGGCGGGGATCCGGATTCCATTGAGTTCTTTAACTCCGTGGGCTTGGATTATGTCTCCTGCTCTCCTTTCCGTGTGCCCATCGCAAGGCTCGCGGCGGCAAGAGCGGCTTTACTCTCCAAGAAATTGCATTAGACTGTATTTTCAGTTTGAGCGGCGCAAGGGCTCCCTGAGGGGAGCCTTTGTTTTTTTATAGAGGCAGGTATTCCATGAAAATCAATAGACCCCTGGCGACTCTGGTTTTGCAGGCGCTGGAAGAAATTTTATTCGACAAGAAATTCGCTGACAAAGTGATTGAAAAGCATCTGCGTGCACAGAAAAAATGGGGTCCCTCCACGCGCAAGTTCTTTGCGGACTCGGTTTATGAGACGGTGCGCTGGTACCGTCTTTTGGATTTTATCGCCAACAGCAACGACTTGTGGCGGGTGCTTGGGGCCTCGTGGTTGCGCCAGGGTTTTGACCTTCCTCCTTGGAAGGAGTTTGAAGGGCTTTCCTACGACTACTTAAAACGAAAAGAAAAGCAGGCCGCCAGTAGCTTCGTCGTGAGCCAGTCCCTGACGGATTGGATGGACAAATACGGGCGCGAGCAACTGGGCGATGACTGGGAAAGCGTGATCAAAGCCCTGAACAAACCCAATGAGGCTTTCCTGCGGGTGAATTTCCTAAAGGCCAGCCCAGAGGACGTCATTGCGGCGCTGGCACCGGATGAGATTGTGGCCGAAAAAATCTCGGACGAGATCCCCGGCGCACTCCGCTTGAAGGAGAAAAAAAATATTTTCGCGACCCAAGCCTTCCGTAACGGGTTTTTTGAGATGCAGGATCCGGGTTCCCAGCAGATTGTCCCGCTCTTGGGCGTGGAGCCGGGGCAGAGAGTGGTGGATGCGTGTGCGGGCTCAGGAGGGAAAACCCTGCACATGGCTTCGCTCATGAAAAACAAGGGCCGCATTATCGCCATGGACGTGCATGACTGGAAGTTGCACGAATTAAAACTGCGCGCGCGCCGCGATGGGGTGGATATCATTGAAACCCGCCTGATTGATTCCGCCAAGATGATCAAGCGTTTGGAGGGTCAGGCGGACCGGCTTTTGTTGGACGTGCCGTGCTCGGGATCGGGGGTTTTGCGCCGAAATCCCGACACCAAATGGAAGCTCAACGAAAAAGAGATGGAGCGCCTCCAGGCCACCCAGTACGAGATCCTGTCCACTTACAGCTCAATGACCAAAAAAGGCGGGCAGATGGTGTACGCCACGTGCAGTGTGTTCCCGTCTGAAAACGAGCAGCAAGTGAAGCGGTTCCTGAAGGAGCACGGGGAAGAGTGGAGCCTGGTGCGGGAGATTCACCTCCGCCCCGACAAAGAGGGCTTTGACGGCTTTTACGGGGCTCTTTTGCGGCGGGGGTAGCGTCGCCGCCTCGCCCTGGACTTTGTTCATGAAGATGGGGCTTTGTTGGGCTTGGGATGTGATGGGGTATTGGTTTCTATAAAAAATCTAGAGACCCCCTTTAACTTCGCCCGAAGATCGCGCAAGTTCCTCTCGCTAATTGACTCATAGGTGTTTCGGCTATAATGTCCGCGCCCATGAAATCGAAGATATTTTTTCTCATTGGTTTGATTCAAATTCAGGCTGTTTGGGCATCTCAAGCTTGTGATGTTCCACAGGAGGAACTCCGTAGAATAAGCCTTCCTGTTGATTACGCTAATAAAGGCAACCGATTTGAGTCATTGGCTCGAGTAGTAATCCACAATCCGGATGCGCCTTATCTACTGGTCATCCCCGGTGGGCCCGGTGGGAAAATTATGAATTCTGATCTGAGTCGGCTTCCAACTCAATTCAACCTTCTTCTAGTTGATCCGCGCACAATAGGTTGCAACGCGAACAACCCTCCCGACGCATTCAACGCGCTCAGTACCGACACGCTCGCTCTAGATTTGCGGGAAGTCCTCGAGCAACTTGATATCAAAAAGTTTATTATCTATGGGCAGTCTTATGGAACCCAAGTCGCAACGGTGTTAGCTGATCGACTTAACTCTACTTCACGACAACCCATTTCCGTCGTTTTAGAAGGAACCGTGGGTAATAGCGATAGTTTCCTACCTGGCTATAACAACGCCCTGAAACACCTAATGGCAAGAATTCCTAAGCTGGCCGCTGATACCATCCAAAGTATTTCACCGTCCAACGACCTCCTGGGATTTGATTCTAAAACATGGGCGGAGTTTTTTCTGCAAATGCTTCCGATGGGGGCTGCATTTTTGAACATGGAACCGTTTCTAGATAAGTATTTGTCTGAGGCTTTCGCCGAATATCCGAATCAGCGATCCATCGATACTCTCAAATATTTGCTTGCAGATATTAAAAAGGATTCTGGCACTTCAAATCCAACCGATCCATTCTTTTTAAAGATCACCTGCGCTGAATCTTACGAGGTCATTCCGAGTGATTTCGAGATGAGAAATGGTGAAATCTCAGTTCCCGCAAACTCTACAAATAAGTGCACTGGATATTCATTAACTGAACACTACGATCCTGCAAAATATAAGATCCATGTTCCGATCTGGTATCTGCAAGGCAGTGAAGATCCTAATACGCCCATTGAGGGAGCAATCTATCATTTTAAATCCCAAGCCCCATCCGAACGAACATTTATTGAGTTTATCGGAGGAGGACATGCGGTCACCGCAATAGATCGACAGTGCACAGAAGCTATTTGGCAATTAATAGTTACAGATAAAGAAACTGATAAGCTAGCTACTTTTTGTAAAGTGCCGTTACAGGTCCTGCGAAAGTCTGCTGACAGTTCGATCAAGTAATGCTAATATTCGCACGCAATCTACTTTCTTAAAAAGAATCCACAAAACTCGTCGACTTGTCATCCGCCCATACAAATTCACTGACTATAATGTATGGGTCAATGCTATGAGATTTCGACTAACTCCTATGAACAGATTTGATCAAGGCTCTCCGGTGGAGACGAAGCTCACCCACCGTGCAAAAGAAGCCGCAAAAGCGGCATTGAAAATCGGCTTAAAGGACTTAAACTTACATCGAATTGAGGCCGTCATGGAAAATGATCATAAGGCCTCAATAGCAGTTGCAAGATCTATTGGAATGACAAATGAAGGAGTTCGCAAGCGCTTTCTTCCGACTAATGACAGTAAGTGGGAAGATGCTATTGTTTTCGCGTCGATCAACTAACACTTCAATCTTGGTTGAAGAACATTTAAGAATTTACTGACAAGCCAACGGAGAAAATCCGTTGGTTTTTTTATGCGTAATCCTGACCACAAGCCGTGGGCTTCTATGGGGTAACTCTTGCTACTCCCCAGGTCAACAAACCCCAAAGATCGCCATTTTAAGCCAGGATTTGCTATCGTTGAAGACTCGGGTCCCAATGTTCGATCATTTTCTAGCGTCTTTTGGTCAAAATCCTTAAAATCGTTTTAAAGCCAGTTCAAAACCGATGGCTCGGCCAATCGAAAGGATTAGGTATTATTCGATTCAGAATAACTGGTCTCCTAAATGCATCGAGTATTAATTTGTTAGGAGAAAATTTTATGACGACGCATTTATTGAATAAGCAGTTATTGATATTATTCACCTGTATAACGTTTTTTGCTCCCCTCAAAGCGTTGTCTCAAAATGAGATGAAATGCAATAGTGGACCAAGTCTGCATTTAAACGAAAATTATGACACAACTGTTCTGATAATTTCAGCTCAAAATTATGACATAAAAGCACTGTATAAAATCATCACGCCAGTTCTATCTGATTATAAAGTTCCGCAGATCATTATTTTTGACAGAGACGGCAAAGCGCGTGCTTTGCAAAATGGCTTGAATCCTAACTTGCAAGCTAAATGGTCTACAAATGTCACTATTTTTCAAGATGCAGTTGTCTGGTCCCAAGATTTTTTTGAAGCCTTCAGTAGCAAAGAAGGATCAGCCTTTATTAGACTAGTAAAAGGATATAAAAAGGATGGTCCTCAATTTAAAGATTATACCGATGCTCAACTTCACCTTACTGAAAAACTGAGAGAATTGGGGATCACAAATCAGCAACCAATAAACATAGGTGAGCGGCCAGCAAAAAATGGACATAAGGGTGGAAATATAGAATCTACCAACGAGGGATTTTGCCTAATCGGAGATGCTGATCTTCAAGATTCAGAGTGGAATGAAATTGCAAATCAAAATTGTGGTGGCGCCACCAAAGCAATTAAATTGCCCACAAGCTGGTTGCCTGCAAATCATGTTGATGAACTTATAAAGCAACTGCCTAGCCAATCAAGTGATGTTTGCGAGGCCAAATTTGCGATTATTGATATCCGCATAAATAAAGCTACTTAAATATTTATTTTTTGTGTATGATTTTCCTTATCAGGAGAGAAGCATGCGGGGAAGACCATTGGGTTCAGGGAAGAAACTGGAAGAGCGGCGTTTGAAAGCAGTCGAAGAGGTTATCAAATCAGGACAAGCCCCGGTTAAAGTGGCAAATAAATACAAGATCAAAGTTGGAACTCTGTATCGGTGGTTGGGAAAATACCGCAAAGACAAAAAACAGGGCCTTAAGTCCAAGCCCACACCCGGAGCTCCAAGGCGACTTTCCGAAGCCCAACTTTCGCGGCTTGAAAAAATGATTCTCAAAGGGGCCAATGCCGCAGGATACCCGAATGATTTGTGGACCTGTGCAAGACTTGCGGATCTCATCAAAAAGAAATTCGGTGTCCAGTATCACTTTAATCATGTTGGAAAAATTTTGGATCGGATGGGCTGGAGCCCGCAGCGGCCGGAAAAACAAGCCATCGAAAAAGACGACAGGCGTGTTCGCCACTGGGTCAAAAAAGAACTTCCGAAGATCAAAAAAAAGCCCGCAAACTCAATGCCATCCTGATTTTTGCGGACGAATCGGCACTGCAACTTTCACCCGTTGTGAAGCGAACATGGGCGCCCAAGGGCAAGACGCCCATTCTTAAAACAAAAACTAGGTCTCACAAAAAGATATCTGCCATTGGAGCCATTGCAACCACGCCAAGTGGTCGCAAGCCACAATTGGTTTTTCGGCTTCATCCAGGCAAGAACGTCGGTGGAGCAGAGTGCGCCGCCTTCTTAGAGCAACTGCGGCTGAACTTTCCAGGTCGTCATATTTTTGTGATTTGGGATGGGCTTCGGGCTCACTGGGGAAAGAAAGTGCAGAACTGGCAGTTAAAACATCCACAGTTCCAGTTCTTCAAGCTTCCGCCCTATGCTCCAGAACTGAATCCAATTGAATATGCATGGGGTCACATCAAGTATCATGACCTCGGAAACCTGGCTCCCGAGTCAGAGGAAGAACTGCTTGTTCATGCAAAGGCGGCAATCTGTAAGCTTCGAAAAAGACCGGATCTCTTGCAGTCTTTTCTCCGGCATGCGCCGATAAATTTTTTTGCAAAATGAATAGCTTTATTTATGCGGATATCAATAGCTCACCCAAAAAAGCAATTGAGCTTTTAAATGAAAATCCTGAGGATATTTTTTTTAATGCTCAGTCGTTTTCAATAAATTCAAGAATGTACGACAGGTCGGAACTTAATAGTATATGTGCAACGCTTTTATCAAAATCGAATTCAGAAGGTTTAATGGAAAACACTTTGAAGCCGATTCAAAATTACGAGCCTATTAGCCCCAAAGAAGGGTATAAGGAATATCGACTTCCGTTCGCCGGCGAACAAAATGCTGAATTATATAGAAAATGCTTTGAAATAAAAAATAAAGATGTCGTGGCCCTTTTTAAAGGCGATGAAGGATTTATTTACTCTTTAAAATTCTCTCAGGAAAAGTCTGAACAGGCAAAAAAAATAATAAACACCTTTTATAAAGCAAATAGACCAGACTGCAAAGTTTCTTTCTTAGAAATTCCAACCCTTTTTTCTGTTAATACTTCAAAGTACTATTCAGAGGATAAATCATTTAATATTAAGCTGACTCAATCTCAGGCCATTTTGCCTAATACGATAAATAATTTAAAAATTGGTAATAATGTGTTTATTCCAAATACTGGGAATACGGCAATAAATGCTTATATGAATGTGCTATATAAAAACAGCAATTTAAATCCTGTCTTTTTGGATTCTTTTGATTTGCATATAACTGGTGGGAATATCCATTGCTCGACTCAAACAATTCATACTTGCAAACCATCAAAGACTAATAAGAGGGATCCGAGCTCTGAAGTTAGTTGTGAGTGGAAAGATCGCGAGCAGCTTAAACTTACTGCGCGTTCTGTTGTTGAAAAATTTAAAACTCGTAAATTCAATTCATTATTTAATTTAGTTGGTTACAAATTTGAGTCTGATATTCAAAAGCAGGCCACTGTCGAATACTACATAGATACTGGTAGAAATTTAAAAGAAAAAAGTTTCAATTATAAAAATGATAATGCATGGATTGTAGATTCATTCAGCAGAATTATGTCAAATCCAGACGCTAAACCGCTATTAAACAATGTGTTTATCGATTTGGACACAAATTATAAAACTGTCGCTTCCGCTAAGCCAGGGGCACCAGCGTCAATAGATATAAATCCAAACACTCTAAAAATATATTTCGAAAACGTATCTGCGAATTTGAAAGAGACTGCAATTAGTTTTATTTTAAGCCATGAGTTAGGGCACTTGATTGTTGAGTCAGTGCGCACTGAAGAAATCGGTTCCTTTGATAAAGCTAATTCAGATGAATTTTATGGAAAATTGAAACACCATTTGTTAATAGACGCTGTTGGAATGTACTTGATCGGTATTGACAGCGAGCAAGTTGTAAACATTTTGAGGTCTTTTCCAAACGACGGTGACTTTTCTAAAAGAGTTTATTGCTGGGAAAGACTGTAGATCGCTCACTCTAAACCCCTGGTTTCTAAAACAAGGCATGTTCACAAAAGCACTGGCTAAAAACCAGTGCTTTTTATTTTCCTCTCTACGAAACGCTGCAGGGGCGGTGCCGGTGGATGGGTGTGCGGGGGCTCAGGCGGACCGGCTTTTGTTGGACGTGCCGTGCTCGGGATCGGGGGTTTTGCGCCGAAATCCCGACACCAAATGGAAGCTCAACGAAAAAGAGATGGAGCGCCTCCACGCCACCCAATATGAGATCCTGTCCACTTACAGCTCGATGACCAAAAAAGGCGGGCAGATGGTGTACGCCACGTGCAGTGTATTCCCTTCCGAAAACGAGCAGCAAGTGAAGCGGTTCCTGAAGGAGCACGGGCAGGAGTGGCGCCTGGTGCGGGAGATCCACCTCCGCCCCGACAAAGAGGGCTTTGACGGCTTTTACGGGGCTCTTTTGCGGCGGGGGTAGCGTCGCCGCCTCGCCCCGGACTTTGTTCATGAAGACGGGGCTTTGTTGGGTTTGGGATGTGATGGAAGTATTAGATACTTGAACGGCTAAGGAGTTCTGCTAAAGTTTAGTTGGAGGTCTTATGAAGTATATTATTGGATTGGCAATTATCTTTTCTGGTTTTGGTGCTCTAGCGCAGGAGTCGAATTCTACCGGTGGTGAACCAGAACAGCAAGTGTTAGTTGATAAAAGCCACGGAGAGCCAATCAAGCTAGAAGACAAAAAAGAAAAAAAGAAATCTTCCGCAAAGAAGAAAAATAAGAAGGTTGAGAAATCAGAGAAAACTGATCAGTAATCCCTGGTTTCTAAAACATGGCGTGTTCACAAAAGCACTGGCTAAACATCAGTGCTTTTTATTTTCCTCTCTACGAAGCGCTGCAGGGCCGGGGCCGTAAGTAATTTTTAAGGCTCCGTAAAATTGCCGTCATGTCAGGTCAAGTTCAAGCTCGGTCAATTACCCTCCATTAGGGGGCATATACTCAATCGACTTGATGGCTAAATATAATACTTATAGATTTGTAATTGATCGTGATACTCGTACCTATTCAGTCTATATGGTAATGGAAATGCGATCGGTACTTTTAGCATCGGCTAACATTGGTGATGAAGTGAATTTGAACGATAGCAAATTGTCTTGGAGCTTTTCAATCAATAACAATTCATCAGTTCAAAAGATACAGATTAAAAATTAGTCCATAAACGCAAAAATTATTAACAATATAAGGTGGTTAAAAAAACCACTAAGGAGTTTTTATGAAAAAAATTATTCTGACACTAAGTCTTTTCTTAGTTTCCTCTGCAACTTTCGCATTCAATGGAGTGTGCATTTACGCCGACAACAAAGTCGCTCAGGGTAAACCAAACGGCTCAATCCTTATCGTGCCAGTCAATGTGGCAGATAATGAGTCTGTAGATCTGGTCACCTTGGATATGTCCAGCAATATTCTGCGAGCGAAATTGGCAGTTTCAGGAAATACCAAATATTTGATTGTGTCTGATGCTAAAGGAAATATTTTGCAAAATAAACCTTCCGCAATGGATTCTGGCGCGAGTTTCTTGCTCTCTGTTAGAACAGGGGTCTTTGAATCCGCCCAAGCGAGCATCGTGTGCGTCCCTAGGTAAAATTGGGAGCGTAAAATGAAATTAAAGTTGCTCTCAATATCTAGAAATGACTGTCGATCTGTGATCTCCATTGGGTTTATCTTGTCGTTGATATTTTTAGTTTTTTGTGGGCAGCACAAGCAGAAAAAGTCGCCCCTTGCTCCGGTACAGGGGGGTGAAAACCAACACCCCCCTACCGCTCCCTCACTGTGTGATATCTTAAAAGGGTATTTTAATGAATCGACAAGCCAATTGGTGGCCCCAGTGAGAACTGAGCATATTGAACGGCAATTTCAGAGAGTCCTCAGACACGACTGTGCCGGGAACCTTCAGTCTGATAAAATTGAGACTATCCGATCACCCCATCTGGATTTGAATCTGAAAAACCTTCGATCAAAGGCGATTTGGCGTCGGCGGCCTTCACTTTTAGGTTAGCAGTGGGCACCAACCACCTTTTCGTACGCTATTTTCACGACTGTATGCCAACAAATATTGAGGGCAGTAATGTCCTAACCATTGGGACTTCAAATTGTGAGAGCTCCAAAGAATATACGACGGTAGAATATCCTATTGAAATCACGTATACTGAAAAAACTTTGAGTGGCTCAATCACCATTGACCCCACGCCTAAAGCCTGTGCAAACGAGAAAAAATAGAACATCTTATAACTATGACATCAAAACAGACCTGAAGGTTTTTAAGGACCAGAACTGGGATCGGTCCTGTGGCGGCATTGTATCAGCTTGCAAGCCCACTGGCAGTCGCAAGAGTGTTTTCAGTTGGAAACACTTTATTGTGCTAAGTCCGATTTTGACTTCGAATCTGCGGCGATCGAGTTATATAGCTTTGAACTTCACTGCTAGACAAAAGGGAGCGTGACTTATGAAGTATCTGGCTATTTTACCAGGATTTTTATTGTCTATTCCGTTTCAAGCTTACAGCAATGATTGCTTCCCATGTCTTGACGATGAGCTTGCAGTCGTCGCTACTTTAGAAACCAGCGGCGTATATCCACATAAAATATTGGAACATGAAGTCTTTTGCGGAAAATGGAACAATGGATATGTTGAACCCGCAAACTCTCAGGCGTATCAATGGTGCAAGCAACGTGAGGGCTTCCAAAAACTCTGTACTTATGGAGGCATATATTCAAAAGACCGTTGGGTTTGCCGTTGATAAATGCGCAGCATTGGTTGTGATGTTCAAAAATGCCATTTTCAAGGGGGACATAATGAAATTTCTGTTTTTAATGTGCGTTACAGGTTTGCTTTCACAATCTGCTCTGGCTTGTGTTCGCAATTGGGATTGCGGCAAGGGCTACTTTTGCAGAAGTGACGGAAATTGTGTGAAGTTTGCCGGGGAACCACAGTCTATGGGACGTGCTTCAAAACCTATTTTATTATTATCAATGGCCGGAAGTTATGCAAATGCTAGCTATGAATACTGTAATAGTGAAACTAATTGTAAGTATTATGTAGACTCTGAATGGTCCTCAGGGGTTTTCTGTAAACCTGGTAATCAGGGATGGTGGATTGCCAATTCAAATAGGCCTTGTAATCCAGAATCTGCATGTCGCCCTAAAAAAACGGATTGTTACTGCTATTTATATGACGAGCACTATCCGCAAGTTTGCCCTGACCATTGAAATTAAACCCTTGTTTTCTGACCCAGGCCCGTCCCTAAACCTGGAGGAGCTTCCTTGTTCGGCCCTGAGCTTGCTTCAGGCTCTAAAATCGCCATGGCATGGAGAAATATTCTTAGCTTCGGCATACGGCAAATGAAAAGCATGTATTAGTTTAAGGACACGTCTTTTTACTCTCTTCGGGTGCCCCCTGTTTCAGGAAAGGTGCGAAACAAGGCATCCGCATTTAAAGGGATTTGTCTTTATGAGAATTGTCTTCAAAGGGTTATTGGGTGTGGTCCTATTATTTACCACCGGAACTTCGTTTGCCGCCGATACGAAGAAGGTTTCAATTCAAAAATTCGTGGATCAATTCTATCAGAACAAAGAGGCTCAAAAAAATTCACCGAGACTCTTTTCACATCCCCGCACCTGCCCTCCGAATGTCTGCCCGCCGTCCCGCAGGGCGTGCACGGATGTCGTCTGTGAAAAGTTAGGACATTTTGGCTGTGATGAGGTCTATGAGGTTACTGCCGTCGGCCGCATGTGTCGGGGGAATTACGATGGAAGCTGTGTCGCCGCGGCTTGCGATATGCTGGGGCACTTTGCCTGCGATGAGTTGCAAGAAATTGGAATCGTCGCCAGAGCTTGTGTCGGCAACTTTGACATGGGCTGTTTTTATTCCGTGTGCAATCGCTTGGGCCATTTTGGTTGTGATTCCATCGACGAAGTAGAAGAAGTCTTAAATTCCTGTGCCGGAAATTAAAAAACACACGCGTTATCATCCTCTTACGCTTTGTTGGCGCTGGCTCTAGATCTGAAAATATCCCCACATACTGTAAAAAAATGGATCGTAAGGCCCGGCATTTTTCACGTTGGTCTCAAATTGACATTAATATCTTTTAATTCCGTGTAAATTTGTTTTTAATCTACTTCCGTTAAACTGTATTCATGTGATGGCACAAACCAATAAACCCAGGAGGTTTTTATGAAAAGGTCTCTCATCACTGCAACAGTTTTTGGTTCTCTTCTTGCCTTTACTCAAATCGCTCGCGCCGAAGAAGTTCCAGCGCAGGTCACACCGACGGGCTTGCCAGTGACTAGCAGCTCTCCTTCAGGAGAAGGTAAGGTGAAAACCGACAATGAAAAAATCAAAGCGGATAAAGAGGTTGTTAAAGCGGATCGCAAGGAAGTTCGTAACGACAAACAGCAAATTAAAAAAGACAAAAAGAAACTCAAAGATGATATGAAAAACGGTGCTTCTCCTGAGCAAATCGCGGCGGACAAAGCCCAGCTTGAAAAAGATATCCAAGAGAAACACAAGGATTTCAAAGAACTGAAAAAAGATAAAAAAGAGCTCAGAAAAGACCGAGTTGAAAAACGAGAAGATAAAAAGAGAGAGCAAAAAGGTTAGTCCCGCTGGGGATTCCATAAGGGAAGGCCAGACCTTCCCTTATGTCGATACTTCAGGTTCGAGAAATATCGGCAAAAGACGAGGCGTGTTCACAAAAGCACTGGCTAAAAACCAGTGCTTTTTACTTTCCTCTCTACGAAGCGCTGCAGGGCCGGTGCCGGTGGATGGGTGTGCGGGCTCAGGCGGACCGGCTTTTGTTGGACGTGCCGTGTTAGAGGGCGGGGGTTTTGCGCCGAAATCTCGACACCAAATGGAAGCTCAACGAAAAAGAGATGGAGCGCCTCCAGGCCAACCAGTACGAGATCCTGTCCACTTACAGCTCGATAACAAAAAAAGGGGGCAGATGGTGTACGCAACCTGCAGTGTGTTCCCGTCTAAAAACGAGCAGCAAGTCGAGCGATTCCTGAAAGAGCACGGGAAGGAGTGGACCCTGGTCAAGGAGATTCACCTCCGTCCCAACAAAGAGGGCTTTGACGGGTTTTACGGGACTCTTTTGCGGCGGGGTTAGGCGCGCCGCCTCGTCCCGGACTTTGTTCATGAAGATGGGGCTTTGTCGGGCTTGGAATGTGATGGAAGTATTAGTTATTCTGCCAAAATTAAGTTTAACTGAACTACTGAGAGATCTGTTCAAGAGCAGAGTGAATTAATAAGCGCGACTCGCAGAAGCTACTCAACGAGGTATCTGCATAGTAAGGCAATGGACAGATCCACCACTTTGAATAGAATATTCAGAGTCTATTGGGAAAACTTTTAACCCAAGGTTCCTATAAATATTGAGCGCCTGCTTGTCTGCTACGGACGCGGTTTTAGGATACTGAGGGATAAATACCTTCCCATTTAATATTAATGAGTTTGTATAGGTCCGAAAAACCAGTTTTGGAATAATTGTCTGAGAAAACTGCCGTCCTTGCTTATTTAAATAATTCACTACTGTATATATTAAGTAAGGGGCTGGTGTCGGTATGCCAATCACGCGAAACCCCGATTTTTCGAAATTAGCTTTAGTAAATTTACTGAAGCTAATCAGATCGGGCTCAGTCCAAGACGTGATGGACTCTGAGTTTTTAATCGGTGATGCAATATCAGCAGACTGATATCGTTGTTTAAGAGTTTGTACAATCTCGGCGACCGTAGACGAGATTGCAGACCCATCAGTATTTTTAACCATCTGCATATCTGGCTGCGAAACTTCAACTGCCTTAGTGGTACAGTTAGAAGTATCATTTTTTTCGCATTCTAAAGTGTATGTGGAGAATTGATTCGAAAGTTCTATGTGGTTTGAGTCGTATAAAGACATTACAACAGTATTCGGGTCCACAATTTTTGCAAATATATCAATATGCTGAGTTCCCTCTTGAGGTAAGGGCTTGAACACTTTTATTTTGGTACAAAATTCAAGAAGGGGGCTCTTACTAGTGGGTTCAATTTGATCATAATACGCGCTAGCTACGTAGCAATTTCCGTCAGAGTCCGACATAATATTTCCGCCAGCATGACCGTTGGGGGAAAAATCTTTATAGTCTATTTGCAGCTCATGTGCTAGCTGAGCATTAAGTCCCTTGTCACGGCTTCCGGATAAGTTTAATAATGTTTTTCCATTTTCGTCTTCGATAGTAATCCCAACGAAATCCCGCGTCCATTCGTCTATACTTCTATCGCTCGTCTTGTTGTTAGGCCAATAGTAATTAATCTTGTTACTCAGGTCGCCGAAATTCCTGATCCAAAAAGTCTGTTCAGATTTTTCCATGTCTCCTGGGCTTGGCGATGGATCGGCGATAAATATTATCTTTTCGGACCCAGTGGTGTTCGCAATGATGGTCCGGTAAATATTTACTCTTTCCTTTTGCGCAGCTTGTATTGTTAGAACCGAATTCTTATCCGTTGAAAGGCTTCTAAAATGATCTGCTAAGTATTCCTGAAGCCCTCCTGAAAGAATGATGCTTGCTGCAGGACTATATTCTGGAGGCAAACGTGTTACCTTTGCAGAAGCAATAGCAGAAATGTTCGTCATTATGACAAAAATCGACACCTTCAATGCCTTCATTTGGCCTAACCTCGCTTATAAACTGGGAAGGGGAATGTATATTTGTTAGCTGCAGAATGCGTTCCCAAAAAAGACTGCTAAAGCCCACTCACAAGACAAGGCTTTCCCTTTAGTCGCATAATGTAAAAAAACGTCGACACTGTTGCTGCTTATTCAATTTTTTCGACTTCCAAAAGTGCCTCACTTTGCCAGTTGTAAAAGTGTTCTACACCTAAAATGGCTCTAACTTCGACACAGTTTCGAATAAATTGGCATTGAAATAGCTTCTAGGTTTAGATTCTCTGCGATTAGGAGCCAAATGAAACTTTTAATAGTCGTTGCTGTCACAATATTCGTTAATTTTCTCGTGTGCTATGCAGGCGCACAGGTCTTACCTGAGTATGGAACTACTAAGGCCGTCATCTATTCGTTTGGTTCACTACCGACTCAAGTTTTTTACCTTCCTAAAGAAAACCTGAATCAGCTTATCGAGGAGCGCTTTAAATTATATCAAACCGCGGTGTCTGCAAATCCAAGTGCAAAACATATTTTCCTACTAAACTCATTGTTTCAAGAGGATTTCAAAAATCTCTATTCCTCCTACTTTGAACAAAAATTAAATTCGTTTAAAACATCCAATCCGGATGTTCAAATTCTCAAGAGGCGCATTGAACTCGATCAAAGAGCCGATGAATGGGCTCGAGACTTCGTGCCAGTCTCCGTTAGGGATCAAGATCATACCACTAAACTTTTTAATACAGATTATCGAGCTCCCAAAATGGGTCCAGTTATCGCCTCTACTCTGGGGATGATGATTGTTGGTGACTCTTCTAAATTGCCTGGTGGAAATATCATGTCTGATAATCAGGGTAATTGCTATATGACGGACTATGAAACCACGTCACCAATCACAAAGTATTGTAGAAAAGTCGTTGTGCTTCCATTCCTAGATCTTGAAAGCACACTTCATTTGGACTTATTTGCAAAGCTTATTAACAACAAAACAGCCATCGTTTCAAACTACACAACCGAAGATGTTGAAATCATCGAAAATCCTTTTTATCTCGATGCTGTATGTTCTGATGCGGAGATTGCCTCGGGAAATCTTTATTCTTGTGGATACACAATGACCGCAGATGGAAAGCCTTACAAAATCATTTCTGAAAATGGAGAAACAAAGACCATAAAATATGGCGATGTGATTAGTTATGTCACTCAAAAGTATCAAGGCATAAATATAACTAACTCTTTGCTAGATGGAGTGAATTGGACGAAGCATTCTGAGGCCGTCGCAAAAATTCTTCAGGCCAATGGCCTTGAAGTCGTTAAAATAGAAGCTCCGAAGCCAATGCTACGAGTTCAAATTACTCGATATAAAGACATCCGTGGAAATGTACTTAAGCAAGAAGCTGCAATTGATTTTGTCTTTAGGAGCTACACTAATTCTCTAGTCACAAACGATATGGCGGTTGTACCAACGTACCCTTTAACTAGAGCAAATGATTTAGATATTTCTGCTATCAATATTTATAAGAAGTTTCTTGGCACCAAAGTATACGCAGCTCCCAGCGATTACTCGATTTTAGGTGGTGGTGCGGTTCACTGTCTTACACATGAAATTCCGAATTAAGTCCCTGGTTTCTTAAACGAGGCATGTTCACAAAAGCACTGGCTAAAAACCAGTGCTTTTTACTTTCCTCTCTACGAAGCGCCGCAGGGGCGGTGCTGGAGGTCACTCTGTTAGATCAAATAGAGATATCAATCCACAAGGCACCATCAATACGTGCGTGCCTCGCGGTTGTGACGTTTGGGTTTTAGCCGTTTTTAGTTAGTTTCAATAAATCTAAGTTAAGGCAAGCCACGGTTTCCCCCTGGCTGGCTTTGACGGTTTTCAGGAACTCTTGAATCACTCCGACCATCTGTTCTCGCAGGACTCCAAAATCCTTCTCAGAGATTGAGAAGGGCGCGGTGTACATAAGCTCTTCATCAGTGATGTGATCTATTTTCTGAAGAGCTTTGACTCGCCAGTTGGTATGGTGACGATTCAGATAAGGCGACCCCTTTCCAAGGTGAGTGTACTGGGATCCGATTTCAAAACGCGCTCCATTTTGTTTTACAAAACCAGCTTCGCGCAGAAACTCGATCGCTGTTAACACTTGCGACCTTGCGAGCTGTAATTTTTCAGAAATCTCGTCAAGAGTTTGTCCCTCTCCAATAGAGCAGCAAAGGCGGACAGCGGAGTACATCCACGAAGAATAGAATATAGATGCTTCCTGTTCAGTAAGTTTTCTTTCCGTGTCGATTCGTTCAGAGAGTTTTAAGGCGATTTTCCGGAGTTCTTTGATTTTTTCCTGGTGATATTTTTTTAATTTGACCGTTCCCGCTCTTTCCCGACGAAGAAGTTCTAAAAAATAGTCTTTCTCTAAAGTGCTCAGTCCTAAAAAGTCACATGCGACCGAGATCAACAGCCTGCCGCCGCGAGGATACTCTTGGTCGATTGCTCTGCACAAAGGGGGCTCTGCCGGTGCTGACGGCGTCGGCCTTGATGAAAATCTGACTTTCGACGTCGATGAGGGATGGACTGTGACAGATTGGTACTTGGATAATGATTCTGATTTTAACTATGTCACCGTACAGAGCGACGGGCAGTCGAACAAAATCTACTTCTCTTGCCAGCCAATTAATTTCTAAAATCGGGCCTCTGAAATTTCGCGGGATCACAAAAAGCATTGACTCACAATCAGTGCTTTTTTATTTTGACCGCCACTACGGCGGTGCTCTAAATTCCCATCGGTTAATCGCTGCGTTAGAGCGGTATTTTATCGCTTGAACCTCACCTTAGGGGAGGACCTACCTTTGAATAAATGTTACATTCAAGAAAGTAGGAATTATGAGAATTGGTGAACTGGCAAAAAAAGGAAACGTTTCGATAAAGACACTCCGTCTTTATCATGATTTACATTTACTAGAACCTGAGAATGTCGATGAGTCAGGGCATCGAATTTATTCCGAGCGTAGTTTAAATGAACTTCAAAAAGTGCTGTCTTTAAAGAAGCTAGGTTTTTCGCTTCTCGAGATCCAAGGTTTGCTCAGTAAAGAAGTGCCAACATTGGGTAAGTCGTTAGAGTTTCAAAGAAATAAAATTAAAGAAGAACTTAAAAAAAAGAATTATGAGCTTCATCGGATTGAAGTCGCACAAAATATTATCAATGATTCTGCCGATGTTGAAAAAATGATGGAGACCATCGCGAAATTATCGCGAGCCGAAGATTATTTTTCTATAGAAGAAATCAAGCAAATCGAATCGATTAATCGAGATGAACCGGAAATTCGGGAACTGATTGCTGATAAAAAGAACTGGTACGAAGGAATGCAAGACGCCTTTAAAAAAGGTCTGCCTGTAGAAAACCCAGAATTTCAAATGATGGCCCGTAAATGGGATCGCTACGCCAGTTACTGGCGAGAGCAGCAGCCAGAAATAGCGGGCAAGGTTAAAAAGATGGATGCGGAGACGCCTGGTGGACAGCTGGGAGTATTGTCTACGCCTGAGTTTCAATCGTATGTAAAAGAGGCAATACAGATCTCATGACTTTTACAACTGAAAATACATCGGAATAAAATAGCCATTTTAATTCCTCCGAGAAAATTGCAGAGCTGCTGTTAGAAGCCGAGCTTGTCAGTACAAGCTCGGTGTGCAAACGCGATGGAATTGCGCCTGCACAGCTATCTAGGTGGAAGCAGAAGTTCCAGCAAGGCGGCATCGCAAGCCTAAAAGACATCAAGTGCGGTCCAAAGAAAAAAGAAGTTCTTATTTAAGCGGCCAAAAGAAATCAATCGTGAGTGTGGCCAAGTCTTCAGCATCAGAGGCCTTGGCAATTTCAACGACCTCTTGAATTAGCTTCACTATCTTTTCGCGAATCACAGGGAAGTCTTTTTTTGAGATCGACATCGGAGCTGTGAAGTTCATTTCTTCGTTCATCGTATTTTCAAGTGAAGTGATAGCTCGAAGTCGCCAATTTGTATGATGTCTAACAACGAAAGGCGAGTTTGCGGGCACATGAATATGTTTATTGCCCATGTGGTACTTGCCGTTCTCAAACTTACAAAGGCCAGTGACGCAAAGAAAGCTTAAGATTTCATCCGCTTTGCTTTTGGAAAGCTGAAATTTTTCTGAGAGCTGGTCTAGTGTCTGCCCTTCGTTGCATGCTGTGAACAACCGAATGGCCGAATAAATCCAGCTTGAATAAAAGATGGCACGTTCTTGATCTGTTAACTGTCTATGTTCTTTTATCCGCTCTTGTAACTGCAGGCGTCTCTTTAGAATCTCATCAAGCTTCTTTTGGTAGAAAGCTCGAACTTCTTTCGTACCTGCGCGATTTTGCAATAGCAAAAAATGAAGGTAGTCGTTTTCAATCTCTGTAAGACTCATGACCTCGCAGATGCTGAACCATTGCTCAGAGCTAAGTTCTTTGTTGCCTTTAAGAACTTGTGAAATGAAGGTGGGGTGTACTCGAATCTTAGTAGCTAGGAGAGTTGCATTCAAGCGGTGCCGCTTTTTCTCTAAAATCAGCCAGTCACTTAAAAATTTTCTATAATCTTTATATGTAAAAATATCCATAAAACCAAACAGTTATGTAGTTTTATATACTTTCGGTATATTTTATAAATAACTTTAGACTAATAATTCATAGCGATCAATGATGCGATGTATTAGCTTTTCGGATGTGAGTTTATAAGAAACTTATAAATAGCCTAGGAGGTTTAAATGAAACAAGTAAACAAAACTTTAAGCTTAATTTTAATTGCTTTTCCAATCTTTGGGCAAGCAGCTGATGTTGCTGGGGAGTCAAGATCAACTACATTTGGAGGTCTTCCTGGTATTGTTGTTGAGATTTCTGGAGCCTCCGCAAGGCAGCTTATGTTGAATTTGAATATTGAACGGAACTTCAAACTAAATGGTCAAGTTGAGGTAAAAGGAAAGAATGTTGTGTGCGTATTGGCAGATCTAAAAACAAAATGCATCATCCGCTTTGACAACGATGGTGCCGCTGCTGAACTGCATAGATAACCCAAGTTGTCTGAATCATTTTGAGACAAAGATGCGTGGCCTTCCGGTCACGCATCTTGCAATATCGATCAGTAGGAGCCTTTATGCCTTTTAAAGACATTCTTCCTATGGGTATTCTGTTTATTCTTTTTACACCTATTGGCGTATTTGCGCATAAAGATGTCGCTCCAATGAAGTTTCCGAAATCTCTGCAAATTGACCCCAAGGGGAAGCCTATTCAGATTGGTCTTCAAAAAGACAATTTTCCTAAGTTCTCTAACAAGACTACGGCGGCTACTCTACTTCAACAGTTGAGAAAATCTCCTGGCAAATCAATAAAATCTGGCGGCGTTGATTCGGGAGGGGGAACTATCGTAAAAACGAGCCAAGGTATCGGACTTTTGGATTTATACCTATATAATAAAGTGGCTTTTGCTGATAGGCGAACAACCAACAACATTTTGGAATCACGGTCGCTTCAGAATCTGGGCGTAGATCTTCTGACTGACAGAAAACAACCGATTATGCAAAAGACTTTCGCCCAAATTGCCAAATGGAGTACCTCTTCACCTATATTGACTCGATATCTGAAGCTGGCCCTAGAAAACCTACGAGTCTATTACCATCAGGGAACCTTTATTACTGGTCCTCTTGAATACTATTTGCCAGATCAATCCGCCATCAAAACCTCAGGCCTAAAAATGATCGCTATCTACGTTAAGGGATTCGGCGTTCATATTGGGCTGGATGATTTTAGAAATTTGCCAGAAACCCATCAGATAGCGCTACTAATTCATGAAGGTCTTCGAGCCATGAGCATTGCAGGAGATTTTAAATACTCCAATGAGATCATTCAGAAAATTACTGCCACCCTCGTTTCAAATCCAAGGCCAGGTGACTCTCTGGATCAGGATATTTTTCTGAATGGAGAAGTGCTTTTTAGCCGCCTCGAATTTGCGGATCTCATCCAGAATGTGCAAATCCTGAAGAGGGAGATTTGCTCTGGGGATTACGACGTTCAATACGAAGCCTGTGAAGTACAAGAAAAAGACGCCGCTATTGGTGGTGCTCGTCAGATTGCAGAGAATATATTTGTGAAGCTATTTTCTTTACCCAAAAGTAAAAAGACAGCTAAACTTCTTTCTCAGGCATTCGAGGCAGTGACTCGGTTTGAAGATTCTTCTTTACGAGATATTCTTTCAGAGGCTCATCTTATAACTTTACCCCAAGGGTACCTTACGATGCTTCTCGATTCCTGCATAGATATTGAAAATAAAGGAGGGCTTCGTAATCAGGACACAATTGTGGTAAAAAAAGCTTTAAGATTGTACTTCCAAAGCATCGGTGTGGATATCAGATATAGAAATTAATTTGATAGATGTCTCATGTAAAAAAATCCTTGGTCTCTAACCAAACCCCGGATCGAAACCGTGCCTTGAAAATCAGCGGGTTTTTAAATTCATCCCCTGGGCCATCACGGCTGGTATAGAACTTTAAAATGTTTTTCGAAACGAATCGGCGCCTCATGTCCATGATCGTCGCGACGGAAGCCGAGCACTGTGAGTTTGGCATCCATTTCGAGAGGACCGTTTGGTTCCGGAATGACAATTCCACCAAAGCGTGGGGGGCAGGTCGCCTGGAAGAGGGTGGGCTTTCGTCCATGAGTGCGATGGATAACTCCGTCCCATAAACCCTGATTCCAATCAAGACTGTGCAATTCATCTCCGGCAACTGTGGATTTATACGGCTCTTGCCCCAGATGCTGAAGATTCAACTGGATCGAGACCACAAAGAGGTCCTCTCTTTGATTGCGCCATTCAATTACGAAATCGCGAAAAGCAAAATGAGACGGTGGAATATCCTCTGTTGGCGCCGTAGTCCCTCGTGAGGCCTGGTATTTATTAAAGCAGCTTTGCGTGCTGGAGTTGACTAGATAGTTCCTGTTCTGCTCATCGAAGTGCACGTTGATGTCGGTGCTCTGAGACTCCCCCCAAGCGGAGTCAGTCCTTCGGGACACGCAGAGTACCGGCTTAGGCCGGTCGTTCATTCCCAGGTTCATGACGACTTCGCCAGCGTCGTTTCTCTGCAAAGTCCAGTTGATTCTAGCTCCCTGTTCCAAAACCGAATCATCAATCCTGGCCTGAGCGGAAATTCCACCCTGCAGGGACTTCGCCAGCGGTGAAAACGCCAGGTCTGTTTGCAGGCTCGTCTTGGTCAAAGGGATTTTCCCGTTCAAGCGGAAGAACTGGAAGACCGCTTTTTGGTTCTGTTCATAGACCGCGAATCGATCCTCTGCCGTTTTTTCACTCCAGCACAAGGTGGCGTCGTCAGGAACCCCCTCTGTGATAGAGTGCAAATTATGACCGGCAAAAACAGCGCCGACAGCCATGCGGGCTCGTTCCGAAGTATTTTTACCGTTCATGCGTAGTTTTTTATAAAGTGCTTCGTGTACCAGCAGCGCCGCCTTGTTGGTGTTGTTCAAATGATTCCAGATATCGCCCGCGACGTATATCTTGTCATTGCTGTCATGATAAACCGCCAGTTGCACCAATTCGCATGCCGTCGGGATGATCGCATTATTGGCATCATTGATGGGCCTCAGTCCTACGCCTGGCCCAAGGATTCGCATATTCTGAGACACGTAATGAACATAGGCCTGAACAAAATCCTGCGACACATCGATTTTAATTTCTCATATCTAATTATCGCATATTAAAAACAAATACTTAATATGACGCATTATAAGAATTGAGATCGGAATATATGGGTAATAAAATAACCTTTCCGGGCAATATCAGCAGTATGGAGCCCCTGATTCCGCAGAAGGACTTACCAGTTCTTAAAGAAATGGCAGCAACTCTTATGAAAAAGGCCTCCGCACTAGGGGCGGTTTTAAATCCCACGACGGCAATATCTGTCAAAGAGCTTTTGAGGTCAATGAACAGTTATTATTCCATTGTCAAATCGGATACACCAAAATCTGAGGTGTACTTAAATTTCAATCCCCTCTTTGCTTATTTTATGTTTCCTAATTTGTATCCTGAGAGTGTCGAATTCACGCAGTTTTTACCGCGCAAGACCTGATAAAACTAAAGAAATTAGCTGGAGGGATATACCCTTCCATTTTCCCTGAAAGCCTTGTCCTAAATTCAGTGTTTTATGATTTGGTATAAATGATAATTCCAAACATGAGTGCGTCGGCCATCGCATGAGTCACCCATGATAGTGAAATAGATTTGAAAATTCGATATTGAGTGGCGATGGCGGATCCCCAAATTGCAGTAAGAAAGACGCCAAGCCAGCCCTGAGGAAATGCATTCATAAAGTGGACAAAGCCAAAAAGAATCGCTTGCAGGCCAATAACAAACCAAGCGGGGGAGTCCTTGCCCGAAGCCGACTGCAGGAGACCCCGGTAGAAAATCTCTTCTCTGAGGCCATTGATCGCTGCAATCAAGAGGACTACAAACGGAACGCTCCAAAGGGGTAATTTCGGGAGGGGCCACAGATCGGCAACCGCGGGATTTGACCTATAGTACCAAATTAGAATGAAAATCGCGGGAATATTAATGGCTAAAATGGAAACCAATTCCCATCTCGAAAATGAAAAAGACCATTTTAATTTTTCGACCGGCGTACGAAGGCCGAAGCGAAGGAGTCCAAAACCAAAAAGTGCCGTCAGATAAAAATCGAAGGGCCATTGAAGCCAGGGGCTAACTTTGTGAAGTAAACTCAAAAAACAAAAGCAAAGTCCGATCAATAGTAAAAGTGGCGTCTGTCCTCTCATTGGTTTTAATAGGAAGCTGATCAGCAAAAGACCTATCCAGCCGAACAGAGTTATCGTCTGATCTCTTTCTACATAATAGAGAAAAGAAAGAGTGGTATATGCGACCAAAGAAAACACATAGGTGAAATGAGTCATGTATATTTCTTCTATGAAGAAACGGGTGTTGTCACTAGAAAAATACCTATCCTGAGTTAATAAATCGACCAGTCAATCAGGAGGCAACACAGCTCCTCTTCTTTTGAGGGACGGACGATGTTATCCACTTTGACAAGGGTCTCGAGAAGATGATTCTTTATCTTATTGAAATCGCTCCGGCTCAGTGTGTGAACTCCAGTGTAGTGCAAATCGTCCGGGTTTCTGAATTGAATCCGGTCCGTTATTTTCGTGCGCCAGTTGATGTGATGGAGGGCCGCCATCCACGAGTCATTGTTCAGATGGATATTGTTTTTTGTAGGCTCCCATTTATTTCTGTTTTTAATAACCAGGTTTAAGGCTTCCAATGCCTCCAAAATTTTACGGACTTGGATTAAGGGGAGGTTGAGCCTTTCGCTAAGGGCGGTCTCTGTCTGCATGGACGGAATGGTGAGAAGGACATGGACTGCACAGTAGTACCAAGCGGAGTAGTAGAGATGGTCCTCTTGAAGGTCGACTTTTTCAGCTGGCAGGCGGGAGCCCAGATCCTCATGCTTTTTTCGGGTGGCCTTGAGGTCCTCATCGAGGATCTTTTTTAATTTCGGAGAGCCAGCCCGGGCGAAGTGGACCAGATTCAAGAAGTAGTTTGTCTCGTCACGATTGAAATTCCAAAAATTACAAAGGCCTGCGGCCTGGTCCGGGGTTAAGTGAATGGATCCGTGCAAGATCCTCGAAAGATAAGAGGGATGCATTTCCGCAGCCTTCGCTAGCCGAGCATGAAAGCCCCGATTGGATTTATTTGCCTCTAGACAGTCTTTGAGATAGGCCAGGTAATGAGTGTAGTCATAGACGTTCATTTACAAAATATAAATATATCGTTGTTATTTTGACAATAAAATTATTGAGAAAATTTTCTGAACCTTCGATAGTGCCCTTGTCACCCTAACAGACAAAAGGAGTTCGAGATGAAAAACAAAATCACCGTTCTTATTTTCGGCGCGCTTGTAATTACTGCTCAAGCCCATGCTGGCGGTTCTTCAACGGTAGGCCCCGGAAATCCGGCTGCGTTCAATTGCTTAAAACTTGGCGGTACTCTTGAGCGCGTCGTCACCCCAAGAGGTCAGGACGCTAACTGTGTTATTGACCAATGGAAACTCTATAAGGAAATGTCCGATCGCGGCCTTGTAAGACATCATCAATATGCAGACATGGCAATGCCGAACCCTGCAGCCGTGAATTGCTTGGATATTAAGGGAACCATTCGTATGGAAGAAACCCCCGGGGGCCAAAGAGGGCTCTGTGTCGTTGCCCAGTGGGATTTGTTTCGAGCAATAGACGTAACGGGAGAAAACTAATTTCGCCTGAAGGTCGCTCTTAATGAGGGCCCTGAGGGCTCATCCCTGGAGCCATTGCATGAAATAGTCTTTGGGCATAGCTCCCGCTTGTCTCTTGATTTCTTTGCCCTGATGGAAGACGGCAATGGTCGGAATCCCGCGCACGCCAAATTGGGCCCCCGCGCGGGGATCTTCTTCGGTATTGATTTTCACAAAGACATACTGTCCCTTCATTTGTTCGGCAGTGGCTGAGAACGCCGGTGCAAAGCTTCGGCAGGGACCGCACCAAGGAGCCCAGAAATCGATAACGACAGGAAGAGGGGAACTGCGAAGGAGTTTTTGTACCTGATCTCCTGATAAGTTCGAGATGCCCTCGTGAAAATTCAATGGCGTCTGACAAGACCCACAGGTCGGTGTTTTGTGGTCCGCTGTTTCAAGATGGACCTTGTTTACTTTCTGGCATTTCGGGCAAACTGAATAAGTGAAAGACATAAACACCTCTTTTTAAGGATGAGGTCCTAAGGAAAAATGTCAAGGCTTGCACGGGTCCGAGTGTGGGATCCCAGGCATTTTACCAAATGCAAATGAGTCGGAAATCCCGGTTTTAGTCAAGGAGTCGTGGCACAAACCGGTACCAACGCCCGGCATTTTGGGGGCTGGAATAAAATACAATAGAATTATAATTAGATATCCACGAACTTGCATTTAGTTCGCTTTATGTTAGAGGTTGGCCTCTATTAACTCTGAACAGCGAGGCAATTTTATGAAAATGGTTTTATCAATGCTCACTCTTGGATCCACACTCCTTATGAACACTGCAATGGCAGCAAACTATACTTGCGTTAATCTCGATAAAAATGTCGAATTGACTGTGAATTTCCTAAGCCCAACGGTGGCGGAGGTTAATGTTAAAAGTCCTTTTCAAAAACAAATGAATTGTGAAGTTAACGACTTTACCAATGGGGTAGAGGTCGTAAAAGGCCTTGCCTGCGAGAACAATAACAATAACACAATTCCTGATGTCTTGGCGATCAATGAAAAAACAATGAAGGGGATGATTGAAGTAAGCGACCAGCCTCACTATGATCTGGACTGCAAATAACTCCACCCCTTTTGGTTTCTAACTAAAATCCGAATCGAAACCCGCTGTCTTGAAAACCAGCGGGTTTCTGTTTTCATCTCGTGACTTCCCCTAAAAATCAATTCTCAATTTCTCACAACGGTGACATTGCACTCCGAAAGAGCCGTGGTTTCCCAGGGTCTTTTGTACTGAAACATATAAGTTTTTGATCTTTCGTTCTGATTTTTAGTATCAATAAAGAAAGCAATGGTGTTGGTAGACCCTACTTTTGCTGGTTCCAGCATCTTTGCTTCTAAACTATCGAGAGACATCCATCGATGGCCAGAAATAAACTCATGTCCCTGCACTTCAACGACGTCGCCGGATGTGACGTTGACGGATAATTCCGTTTTGGGTTTATATAAGGGGCACTCGACCCGAGTTGCCGCCAATACGTTTTGGGCTAAAAATAAAAAGCTGATAAATGCGAGAGATTTCATATCTCCTCCTGTATTTTAGAGGCGTTATTTTGACGCCGTTATTTAAGTTCTATTTTTTCAACGGCGCAGTTGCCGCCATTGGTTGTCACATCGTAAACCTCTTCGCCTCGAGTGCTGATCACGGTGATTTCATAGACACGTTGGGCCCCCGAAGCGCCGACAAGGCGATTGTCGGTCACCCGTCCGGGCGCACCTGTTTGTGTCTGAATCAGCGATTGCACGGCTTGAGCGGCGACAGGGGCGCAGTAAGCAGCTCCCCCACCTTCGCGACCGGTCATCGCTTGTGAATTTGAGCTGAGGATGGTGGCAAGAGCCAATGAGCTCAGAAAAATACGTTTCATATTGTTTTCTCCTGTTTTTTTTGGATTTGTGTGATGGGAAATAGCGAAATCGAAAGTTGATAAACTTCTTTTGGCTTTTGATTTCTCTCTAAAAAATCGCAAAGTTCATGGCGGAACCGCTTAATACGTTCAACGGCCTCTGGCACATCCTCGGGATCTATGGCCATGGTCATTGAAGTGTGATTGCGAAGGTCTACCGCAATTTTCTCAAGGGCCTTGATGGATTGTTCAAGAATTTGTTTTTGCAAATTGCGGGATGCCGAACTTGTCAGACCCGGTTCTATATTGGTGGTAAAACCTTGTGAATTATCCACCCATCGGCCATTTTTTTCTTGAATTAAGCTAAGCCTTAGAAGGCGCTCAATGGCGGCATTGGCTTCGGTTTTGGTGATGCCAAGACTTTTTGATATCCATGCGGTGGAGGGATCAAAATCTTTCACTTTAATTAGCTCGAGGATCGCATAGTGATACCAGTCCGAAATCAAAGCAAAACTGTCTAAAGTTAATTTTTGAAACTGGAGATCGGCAGTCGCTGCCGCCGTTTTAGGGCTCTTCGTCTGTCTTTTAAAGACATCAATTTGCTTCAGTGTCAGGCCTAAGGCCAACCCCAGCCGCTCTATACTTGCGACCGTAATAGTTCTTTTACCGTTAAGCATGTCCGACAAGGCGGCGGGGCCGATTTGCAGAGCTTTAGCAAAAGCTCTCAGTGAGTATTTGGGATTCCTCCGGCAACGCTCCAAGAGCTCTTGCTGAAGATAAAACCTGAAGTCACCGGTATTTTTTATTTCTTTAGCGAAATTCATGGTCCAAGGTTTACATTACTTGAATTTAAATTGAAACTTTCATTGGTACAAAGTGTCCCAAACCTTTGGGACAGGAAAGAATTTCAATTTATAGACGGGAGCATAGGGACAAAATTTTAGAGGCCCGAGGGGTCAAAAAAGCACAGGTTCATGACCCGCAACAAAGTCCGGGGTTCTTCGTCTTCCTCGATTATCTTGGTTACATCACTAAAATATTGCACACTCAAGGCGCGAATTTTGCGAAAGGCGGATTCGCTGACAGTAAAGGTTTGAAAGGCAAAGGTCAGTGAAGACCACGCAGGTCGGCTTATAAGATGGTTAAGAGCCTGAGACCACCAGTATTCGCGGAGCCGAAAATTTCCTTCGATGTCCTTTTCCTTATCCAGAATATTTTCTTGAAACATCAGTTTTTTACCGGTCACTTGATATTTTCCTTTAGAGAAAGTCAACACTCCCACCTCTGTCAGAAAATCCAGCGCCATCTTTTCTTCGGCTGTGGAAATCCGCAGGCACCGGGATACAAAACCCTCCCTGTGCTTTTCGAGCCTTTGGTAACTCTGAAGGCTCAGGCAATCTTTAACGGCCGCGAGCCAAGGATGCTGGTACGAAAGCTCAATCTGCTTCACCCGCTGACGGTATTCAGGAGCGATTGAAGGCAATTCGTCGATGCTGCTTACTAAGGAGCCTATAAAAGAAACGAGATGGTCGTCTCCACCGCGATATAAAAGTAAAAGTCGAAACATTTCTGGAACGGTAGGAAACGCTGACTTCTTTAGCCATTTGGCAAGCGAATGGCGTGAGAAGCCCGTCTTTTTTGCGATGGTACTGACCCTCTCAGACCCGATCAGGTTTTTTATTATGGCATCGCAGTTCGCGGCAGTTCCTTTATATTTATAGTGATTTGTGAGGGCCTGGTCGAGGGGGCTTTTGCAGAGTCCACTCAATCTCACAAATTCGTCCCATCGTATTTTCGTATGACCGGACTCCCATTTGCCGACTTGATTGAAACTATAACCTAGGCGCCGACTCAAAGCCAATTGCGAGCGCTTGCCGCGAAGGGATCTTAAAAGTTCTCTGACCACGGTTTCTAGCTCGTCGTTTCTATTTTGCAACATTCTTTGCTCCCAGATAGCGTTTGTTTTTTAATAATTAGAAATTTTACTGTTGTTTCAAGAATGTCAATCCATTAGTGTCCGCAATTATCAACAACCCAGGAGAATTTATGTCTACAGAAAGCATTCCCAACAAACGATTCTTTTTCGCTCTCGCTTGCGGCTTCTTGGCCTCAGTAGCTAGCCAGGCAACTGTCAACGATCTGCCGGTTCGCCAATATTCCTGCCGTGAAGCCATCAATGGCGTGCTGGTAGCCGATGGCGCAAAAACACTGACGGTGTCTCGTGATCAGTTCGGAAATTATAACCTCGATGTCATTCAAAAGGATTCGTTCAATGGAAACAAGAAGCTCGTCGATCATATGCCCATTGAGCAGCAGGACTGTCGTGGTTTCGTCCCTTGTGCTCTATTCAAAGGGCAGGGCCTTCAGGGCTCAGACAATTTAGAGTTTTTTGTAAATGAGCTTCCTAAAAGCTCGTTGCACGACGCTCATCTCGAAATAAAAAATGCGGCAATGACTCTCTCTGCGGATTTTCTCTGTAAGAAATTATAGCAAACTTTAGAGCCAGGGAGAACCTCTCCTCTTGCTGGAATAATCCGGGACTGCTAGCCAATCCTCAGAAACTTTAACTTTCCGAAAGGAAAATTTATGAAAAATCTCGTTCTAGGTCTTTTTGTCACCTTTTCCGCACTCGCTGCCCCTGCCATTTCCCACGCTGCCTCCATCGCTGAAATTGGCGCGAAATCCGAACTTCCAGTGGAAGTCTCCGCGCTTCTCCTCAGTGACGACTACGCCCGCGTAGTTGCAGAGCGGGTGCGCATCGCCAATGAATCGGGCCGCCTTCTGCGCGTCACCGGCTTTGCTGTGCTCAGTGTAGCGACCGAAACTTTTGCTTATGTCGCTCTTTCGGAAAAGATAGCGGCAGATGTCGCAGACACTTGGGTTCCGGCAGGAAATATTGTCGGCAACGTAAAGTACGGGCCCCTTGGGGAAGTTCTCATTGAGGGTGCCTATTACCAGCCCGCCGGTGGCATGCCGGGCAGAGATTCAGAGGGGAACGATTAGGGCAAGCTCGGGCCCTGGAAGTCCCGCTCAGGGTTTGCCTTGGCCATTTCGGCCACCGAAAAAGGCGGGCTTCGCGGCGTTGCCGGGACGGGATTTGTCCTTTGAAAAACGAACGAAAGCATGCCCCTGGTTTTCAGCAAGGCCTTTGGCTTTGGCCTTCGCCAGTTCTGCGAGTAAGTTTGAAGGGGAAGTGTTCGTTTTTAAGGGTTTTTTTTCCATGGGTTCGTCTACTACAGTGTCGCCTCAAGACAAGTAAAAAGCGGATGAGGGGAGCCTTTTAATGTCTCGGTCTGTTCAAATTACCCACCGACCCATGGGGGCAAGGACCCCTTATCAAGGCCCCTGTGCACCCTATGCACTTAATGTGCATGATGTGCACATGCCTTCATAGGGTTCCTCAATAAGGGAATCCCCGAAACCTTTTCCATCCTCAAAAGATGCAATGCAAAACCAAAGCGGTGGTGAAGAGGGAGGCCCTTTCGAAGCTTATGAAGCCCGCCATTGAGGCAAAGGATGCCCCAGCAACCTGCTGGTACCTTGGCGAGGTTCGAGGATTTGCTTTCGCGGCAAGACGGGAAAAATACGATGAACCTTGCTGAAACGTTTACCCCCGGGGGCTCGCTAAAACCGCCCCCTTCCCCGCAAATAAACGAAAAGCCAGGCACCCCGTGAGACGCGATGCGGTAACAGGATCTTAAAGCCTGCACAAGTTTTTGGCTTTCCTTTGTTGTTTCGTAGGCTTTGATTGACAGCGCCGCAAAGGCTAGCGACAGTTAAATGGTCTTTGGCATACTGGACCAAGGACGTGATTTGTGGTGCAAGGGGTTTAAATTGAGAATCAAGAAGATCGAGCTCGTAGGTTTTAAATCTTTCAAAGACCGTACAGTGATTCATTTTGACGCCGGTATTACGGGCATTGTCGGGCCGAACGGCTGCGGAAAATCAAACATCGTGGATGCCCTGATGTGGGTGATGGGGGAGATGTCCGCCAAGGATCTGCGCGGCTCCACCATGACGGATGTCATCTTTGCCGGCGCGGATGGTTATGCTCCTTTGGGGATGTGTGAAGTCTCCTTAACCCTTGAAAATGACGGGGGCCCTTTCCCGGCCAAATACATCAAGCACTCTGAAGTGATGGTCACCCGTCGCCTGCACCGCAACGGCGAAGGCGAGTATTTTGTGAATAAAGAGCCCTCCCGCCTCAAAGACGTGCAGGAAATTTTCATGGATACCGGCGCAGGATCGAAGGGCTTTTCCATCATCGCGCAAGGGATGATCGGAAAGATCATCACCGCCAAGCCCGAGGAGCGCCGCACCCTCATTGAAGAAGCCGCCGGGATCACCAAGTTTAAAGTGCGAAAGCGCGAATCCCAAAGAAAACTCCAGGCCACTGACCAGAACCTGGTGCGCTTGCAGGATATTATCGGCGAACTCAAACGCCAGATCGATTCCCTGCAACGCCAGGCCCAGCGCGCTGAGCGCTACCGCAATCTGAAAAACCAGATCGAGGACCTTGATCTGTGGCTCAGCTCTTTGCAATTCAATGACCTGCGTGCGGTGGCCGATGAGGCCCAGCGTATTTTTGATGAAGCCCAGAGCATGGAAGTGGAAGGGGAGAGCACGGTGTCCACCCTCCAGGCCCAGTTTGAGACCCTGAAGTTGCAGATCCTGGAAAAAGAAAAAGCCGTCGAGACCGTCCAGGCCCAATACTACGAAAAGCAGGGCGCGACTCAGAAAAAAGAAATGGAAATCCAGGAGCTGCGCTTTGAAATTGAGCAGGCCCGCCGGAATGAGCAAATGACCGGCACCATTTTGCAGGAACAGCAAGCCCGCCATGAGCTTCTCAAAAGAGACCACACGCAGTTGAACTCCCAGGTGGAGGCTCTTCGCGAGGAATCCGAGACTCTCAGCGCCCAATATCACGAGAAAAATGACATCTTTCAAAATTCCCAGTCCCGCATCTCGGAAGTGGACGAGGATCTGACCACGCAGCGCCGCGAGCTCTTTGCCGTTGGGCAGACGGAATCCTCTTTGGATGCCCGGGTGAATTCCCTGCAGGCTCAGATCACGGATCTCAAAGACCGTGAAAGCAACGAGACCCTGGTGGTGAGCGAACTGCGCGAAAAGCAGGTGGAGTTTGAGGGCCGCCGCCGCAAAGTTTTCAACGAACTGGAAAAGGAACGCCAGATGCAACTGGATCTGGCCAATGACGTGGACTCCTTTGAAGCGAATAAAAAAATCCTGACCGAACAAGCCGCCGTGAAAAAACAAGAGGTGGAGGAGTTTAAGGACCAGTTAAACCAGGTCACCTCCCGCCTGTATGGTTTGGAAAACCTGCACTCCAATTTTGAGGGCTTCCAAGAGGGCGTGAAAAACGTCATGCTCTGGCAGAAGACCCGTTATCAGGAAGTGACGGCGGATGGCTCCGTGGTCTTCCAACCGGTGTCGGAGGTCGTGGAGGTTCCCAGTGAGTATGAAGTGGCCATGGAAGCCGCTTTGGGCTCCCGCCTGCAGATGCTCCTGTCCGCCGACAGTGGCAAGGCCGTGGAAGCCGTTGAGCACCTGAAAGAAGCCAAAACCGGTCGCTCCAGCTTTATGTCTGCCAGTGACAGCCTTCACCGCTCTTTGGCGGAAAACCCTGCGGCGGAGGCCGGGGTGCAGGCGATTTTGAAGGATGTGGTGCGGGCCAATGAGAAATATCAAAACAGCGTAAGCTATCTTTTGGATGGCGTGGCGGTGGTGGACTCCATCCGCACGGCGCTGAATTTACGCGCCCGTTACGAGGGGTGGACTTTCGTGACCGCTGACGGCGACACTTTGTCCGCCGATGGCGTGCTCACTGGGGGCTCGGTGGAGTCTGCGGATTCCGGAGTTTTAAAACGCCGCCGTGAAATCAAGGAACTTACGGACAAGAAAAACGAATGGGCCGGAAAATTGGCCCTGGCGCAACAGGCCCTGAAAAAGGTCGAAGACCAGCTCGCCAACGTCGTGAATGATTTTGAAGGGGCGCAAAAACGCAAAATCGAGCAGGAAATCAAGGTCACCGAACTTCGCAAAGACCTTGAACGCTGCGAAAATGAAATGCAAAACGCCCAGTCCGCAGTGGAACGCCAGGAGCGGGAGCTGCGCAAGCTCACTGAGCAGGTGGAGCAACAAGAAACCCGCTTGCAAGAGTTGATGGAAAAACTGGAAGAAGCCCGCATGAAAAAGCAGGCCCTGATGGAATCCACTGAGGCGCTCAATCAGGAATTGACCAACGCACGCCTGGGTTTTGATGGTTTACAAAATGAGGTGCGCGACCTGCAGGTGCGTTCAGCCTCCAAGACCCAGGAATACCAAGGGGTTCTTCGCCAGTTGGAAATGGTGAACAAGTCCCTGGGCGAACTCGATGCCCAGCTCTCGCGCATGAGCGAAGAGTCGCAGATGTACTCCACGCAGATGAGTGAAAGCCAGCTCACCTTAGAAGAGAAAAAAATCGACTTTGAGCGCAGCATCCGCGAGGTGGAGGAGCTCAAAGCCCGTCTGTCGATGGAAAACGACACCTATGAGCAGATGGCCGCCCAGGTGCAGGATTTGGGCGAGGAACTGGCCAGCTCCCAGCGCGCGCGCAACGAGCGTCAGTCCCGCATGAACGAAGCCCAGCTCAAGCTGGAACAGGCCCGCATGAAAGAGCAGTACCTGGTTGATCAGATCCGTGAGCGCTATATGCTGGTGCTCTCCGATGTGGTGGAAAAATACCAGGGTCGCGAAGGGGATCCGGCGGAGGCCGAGGCCCAGCTCAAGGACCTGCGCGAGAAAATCTCCAAAATCGGGGAAGTGAATCTCTCCGCCATCGAGGAGTACGAGGAAACCGCCCAACGTTATGAATTCCTCACCAAGCAGCATGCCGACCTGACGGAGGCCAAAGAACAATTGCGCAAGGTGATTGACCGTATCAACCGCATTTGTTCCAAGCGCTTTAAAGAGACCTTTGATCTTGTGAATGACCGTTTCACCCGTGTCTTCCCGGTTCTGTTCGGGGGCGGGGAAGCGAAACTGGAACTTCATGAGGATGAACAAAAAGGCGAAATGGGGATTGAAATCATCGCTAAACCCCCAGGGAAGAAGATGCAGAACGTGTCTTTGATGTCCGGGGGCGAGAAGGCCTTGACGGCCGTGGCCCTGGTGTTCTCGATCTTCCTGGTGAAACCGTCGCCTTACTGTTTGCTGGATGAGGTGGATGCGCCGCTGGATGATGCCAACGTCTTCCGTTTCAACGACCTGGTTCGGGAAATGGCCAAGCGCTCGCAAATCATTGTCGTGACCCACAACAAGCACACCATGGAAGTGGCGGGCAAGTTGTATGGCGTGACCATGCAGGAGCGGGGGGTTTCCACCATGGTTTCTGTTTCTTTACAGGACATCCATTAAAACTTTTTGTGCAATGAGAGGTGCCAAAAGCACCGAAACTAAGATAGAAGAAGCCCCACAACCGCTCTTTTTGGCCCCCTTTGAGGGGACTTACAAAGGACAAAGTGATGCTTCAAAATCTGAGTGACTCGCAATTGATGGTTCTGGGACTTGTTGTTCTGGGCCTTCTTTTCCTTGTTTTCTTTTTCACCCTCCGGGCTTTGCGTCGTCGGGAAGCCCCAAAGCTCCCGCCTGTGGCGGAAAAAGCGCCAGAAGTCCCGGTTCCGGTCGAAGCCCCGGCCCCTGCGGCTCCCGCCGCCGCTCCCGCGGCGGCTCCTGAGATTATTGAAAAAGAAGTGGATCTCAGAAAAGCCCTGCGCGCGACCGAGGAGAATCTCTTTGGCCGTATCAAATCCCTTTTTAAGGGCGGCGGCGAGGAAGCCTCCTCCCACCTCGAAGACATCGAGGAAGTTCTCTACACCAGCGATTTGGGGCCGCAGACCGTGCAAAGACTGATGGGAGCTTTGGAGGACCTTGGCAAGGCCGAACGGGCGAATTTTGATAAAGTCCGGGACGCCCTTAAGAACCAGATGGAAGATGTGTTTGCCAAACTTCCCAGCAATCAGATTCATTTTTCCTCTGAAGGTCCCACCGTCCTCATGATTGTCGGGGTGAACGGGGCCGGAAAAACCACGAGCATCGGAAAACTCTCTTCGCAGTTCGCAAGCCAGGGCAAAAAAGTCCTGGTCGCGGCCGGCGATACCTTCCGTGCCGCCGCGGGCGGGCAACTCAAAGTTTGGACGGACCGGGCCCAGGTGGAGATCTTCTCCCCAGCCGGAGTCAGTGACCCGAGTGCCGTGGCTTTTGACGCCGTTTCAAAGGCCAAAGGGCAAAATTATGACGTCGTCATCGTCGACACCGCCGGGCGCCTGCACACGCAAGAAAACCTGATGGAGGAGTTAAAAAAAATGAAGCGGGTCATGACCAAGGTCATTCCCGAAGCCCCCCATGAAATTATCATCGTTTTGGATGCGAACTCAGGCCAAAACGCCCTGATCCAGGCCAAGGAGTACCACAAAGCTCTGGGCTTAACGGGCGCCATTCTCACAAAAATGGACGGCACCGCCAAGGGCGGGGTGGCCGTGGGCCTGGCCAATGAGCTTCAGATCCCGATTAAGTTTATCGGTGTCGGAGAACGCCTCCAGGACCTGCGCAAGTTTTCCCCGCAGGAGTTTGTGGAGAGCATTTTTACATAGACTTTCAGGGCCCTCCCGGGGAAAGCCCCAGAACTCTGGAAGCGTGGTCGCGGCGAGCCACAAGTTTTGTCAAAAACAGGTCCACCTCGCGAGGGGAGAAGCCAGAGACCTGCAAGGCCTCGCGAAGTTGCCGCGGGCTCAGTTGCAGGATCAGCTGAAGCATCCACCGGGCATCCTCTTCATTCATCGCCGCAAAAGTTTTGTTTCGCACCAGAGTTCTAAAATGGACGGATTGGATCGTCGAGGCGCCGTGTCCCTGGTCCACCCTTTTTATAAAGCGGCGGGGAAAGGCATGGGGGCGATCCGGGTGTGAGCGTATCAGGCCGGAGGCCTCGCCAAGCCCGTTTCCGACGTCACTCAGGGTGTGCTCCAGTTGAAACTTGTTTTTTTCGCTCTCCACTAGGGTGACCCGCGTATTGTCAGCGCGGGCATCAAATTGTCCCAGCCAGCCTGCCAAGAAAGCATAACCCCGCAGTTCGCGGAGTTGAATGTGCTCTTGGAGGTTCCAGTCCCAGGGCCCCACCGTGTGCCGGTTCTTATTGATTTTTTCAATAGAGACACCATGAAATTCTAGGCTTGCCATCTGCTTTTCGAACTCTTCGTTGTAAGCCCCGGGGGTTAACTCCGCCTTGCTGGTGGGGTTTTTCAGCAGGCGGGTCTTGAGCTCAGAGCCCCTGATCCGGGTCCCGTCCAGCAAAGTGGCTGCGGCGATATCCAGGAAAGGGTCGCGGTATTTTTGCGTCCGATAAGTGTAGAGGGGCATGGGCCCTGCCTTGAGTTTGATTTTCAGGCTTTTTCGCCGGTTGTACTCCGTCAAAAGCCGGCGGTCGTATTTCACGGTCAAGACAGGCACATAGTCGATCTCCAGGGTATTGTAACCCAAGGCCCAAATAATCCGCGAGGAGAAGGGGGCCACCGAGGCTTCGGTTCCGATGCGGATTTTGTACTTGGTTCCGTTTTCGTCGGTGACGCGGAATCCGGCGTGGGTTCCATACCCCGTTTTTGCGCCCGCGTAGGTGAAGAGGGTTTTGGCATAATCCGGAAGCTCCGAGCGGTCAAACCCGATGCGCAGGTCTTTGGCGGCAATAGTTCCGGGCGGTTTCCAGAACGTGGTGGCGCGCCGGGAGAGAGAGGGGTTTTCGGGCCCGTGAGAGGGCGGATAAGGGGAGCGCCCCAGCCTTGTTCCCCAGGCGGAATGAGAGAGGCCGATAATTTCGCTCAACTGGATCCGGGTTGGCAACAGGGGGCGGAAATGATTGTTAATGGCCTCGGTGACGGAGAAAAGCCGCCACATGAGATCCTCCCGCTCTTCCGGTGGGGCTGCCTCCAGTAGCGCCAGCACTTGCAGGCAATACTTTAAACCTTTTTTAAGGTCGCCGCCGAGCAAAGCCCCCGGCCGCTTTTTTTGGGCCTTGGCCAAGGCCAAGAGGGTTTCAATATCGGATTTCAGTTTCTGCCGACCCTCGGGGGTGAGGGGGAAGTAGCGCTCGGTCTTGAAGGGGATCCGGGATTTCAGAGTCAAGCTTTCGGCTTTGATGAGCTCAAGGCTTTCTCTGAACGTGGCGGGGGCGCCTCCTCCCTGCGAAGAGGCGAGAATGACGGCAAAGCAGATAAAGAGAAGACGGATTTTCATTCTCATAAGCTTGTTCTTCATGATTGCGACGGAGGCTCAGAAGTCCAGTGCAAGACCGTGCTTTTGGCAAGGATCAAGAAGAAATTCCACGTCTGTTGAAGTGCAAAAAAAATTTCCTCCTTTTGCGGGAAACGTCACAGGCCTCGTAAATCTCGGAATTAAGAATTTGCAAGGGTAAGGAGTCGGACCAGGAGGTTGCATGAATAAGGGGTTGAGAAATGAACTTCTAACACTTTTAAGTCTTGGCGCCTTGGGCTGTTTGGTGTTTCGCCGTCCGCGAATGGCGGCGGGGCTGGGGCTGACAGCGGCCGGGGTCGCTCTTCTGACAAAAACCAAACCCGTGAGCTTTCGCGGTGCTGCGGTGGTGATCACCGGCGGCTCCCGGGGCTTGGGCCTGGCTTTGGCCAAAGAACTCGTCAAAGAAGACGCCTCCGTCACTCTCTTAGCCCGGGATGCGGAGGAGTTGGAGCGGGCCCGTCAAATCCTGACCTTTGAAACGCCGGGGGCGCGCGTGCAGATCATCCCTTGCGATGTCACCCGGGATGCCGAACTTTCCATGGCTCTGGAGCAGTCCATAGCGCTGTGGGGCTCGGTTGACATGTTAATCAATAATGCCGGAGCGATTCTCGTGGGCCCCTTTGACACCCTCACTCGCGAGGACTTCGAAGCCCAGATGAACCTTCATCTCTATCCGGTGCTAAAAGCCACGCAGTGGCTGGTGCCGCACTTTCGCCGGCGCCGCAAAGGGCGCATCGTGAATATTTGCTCTCTGGGCGGAAAAGTGGCCGTTCCTCACATGCTCCCTTATGACTCCTCCAAGTTTGCCCTGGCAGGGTTTTCCCAGGGGCTCACGGCGGAACTGGCTCTGGACGGCATTCCTGTGACCACCGTTTATCCGACATTGCTTCGAACCGGGTCTCCTATTCAGGCGGTCTTCAAAGGGGATCACCAAAAAGAGTATACGTGGTTCGCTGCCAGCGACAATTTCCCGGGGCTCTCCATGTCCGCCACCAAGGCCGCGCGCGCGATCCTGCAGGGGGCGCGAGAGGGCAAAGCCGAAGTGATCTTAGGATCTTTGGGCCGCGTTCGGGTCGGGCTTGCCATCTTCTTCCCTGAAACTCTGGCCTGGACCATGGCGCTTCTCAATCGCCTGATGCCGCGGGGACGGGCGACGAGCTATCACACGGGAGCTGAAAGCCAGACCTATTTTAATAATAAATATTGGACTTATTTTTTTCGTCGTTCCGCCGCCAAATCCGAGCGCGACCTCAATCAGGTCCCCAAAGACAATGCCAAATTTAACCTGGGATTATTGCACTAAAAAGAAAACGGAGCGTTTGAAAAACGCTCCGTTTTTAGCCTTCCGGATCCAAAAAGGGGGGGAGGACCCAGAAGACAACTCCCAGAGGTCTCAGCAAGAAGTGTGACAGATTATTCTGCGTTATATTGAATCTCGGTAACATCCCTCCTGTAAGGCTTTCACTAGTGTCAATTGACTAGATAAAGCGGGAGCGAGTATGAGACGCGCAGTGGCCTTTTTAATGCTTGTCATGTTCTTCCAGGTTCGGGCGGTGCCGGCCCAGGCGGTCGTGGAAGTCTTGGACGAAGAAATCACCTATAGCCGTGGCGGCGCGGTTTCCTTTGTGCCCTGGAAGCTGGGCAAGGCCGAGTGGGAGCCACAGGATGAATACAACTACGTCCGCTACATTGAGCAAATCGGGGATGGGGTTTCGCGCGGGCTCTGTGCCACCGTCTCGGAATGTTTTAAAAACCCGCAAGTCAATCCTTATGCCGCCACGGACCCGCGGGGCCTCCGCCTTTTTTCTGATTGCGCGGACTTTCCTTATTTTCTGCGTGCCTATTATGCCTGGAGAAATCAACTGCCTTTCGGTTTTATTTCCGACATCAGTCCGATCCAAGCGCCAGGGCAGGTGATCACGGACATCCGTTATTCCCCCTACGGCAACAAAGTGCGCGCGCGCTACTCCGTCTTAGTCAGAAAAGCCAGCTTCGGAAAATACCGCTACCCCAATGCGATTGAAATCTTCAACCACATTCTCCCCTCGCGCATTTCCTCGGGCACGTTCCGGGTGAGCTACTTCGGCATGGATCAGGATGGTTTGTACTCGGATCTTTATCCCGTGCGGATCATGCGTGACTCGGTCCGACCGGGCACTGTGATCTATGATCCAAACGGGCACGTTGTCACTGTGTACAAGGTGACCCGGGACGGGCGGGTTTATTATTTGGATGCGCACCCCGATAACAGCCTGACGACCGGGCTTTACAATTCCCGTTTTATGCGGGCCTACCCCGGGCAGGGTGCTGGATTTAAAAACTGGCGCCCCCTTCGTTTGGAGGGCGCCCGCTCGGGGTTCCGGGCGGGATTCTATGGGGGCCAACTGGTGGGGGCAAAAGATCAGGACCTCCCCCTGTACAGCACCGAGCAGTACTACGGAACCACAGGGCAGCAGGACTGGAGGCAGGCAGAGTATTATTTCCAGGGACAGAAAATGGATTACTACGACTGGGTTCGCAATCGTCTGGCGGACGGACCCTTGGTTGAAAATCCCATTGATGACGTGAAAGTGATGACGGATGAGTTGTGCAGCGGCATGCAGGAAAGAGCGGTGGCCGTACAGGTCGCGGTGACGGCGGGCACGCATTTGCAAGAGCATCCCAGCCGCTTGCCCAATAATATTTTTGGCGCCAGCGGCCTGTGGGAAACCTACGCCACCCCGGCGCGGGATGCGCGGCTTAAGGTCGCTTTCAAGGAGCTTCGCACGTATGTCGAAGAGGCTCTCCGCCACTACCGGGCCCGGGATGGCAAAATTGATTACCGCGGACAAAATTTAGCGGCGGACCTCTTGGCGGCCTATACCCGGACCGCAGAGGCCTGCAAAATCACTTATCAAGACAGTCTGAACCGGCCCGTGAGCATGAACCTGGAGCAAGCGCGGGCGCGGGTCTATGATTTAAGCTTTGATCCATTTCATTGCCCGGAGCTGCGCTGGGGAGCCCAGGGACAGGGATTGAACTCCTGCCGTGATGACCGCACGAAAAGGGCCTGGTATGAGGCTGAAAAGTGGCTGCGTTTTCAGCACGAGAGGAACACGGAGGCTTTCACGGGGTATTCCTTGGACGAACTGACGGGGCCGAAGCCCGGCGCCGGAGTGGCCGCAGGCCAGGACTTGGATGTGATTGCCTTTTTGCTTAAAAATAAATAGCCTTTCCCAAGGAATTCTTGCAGGGAGGCGGATTGAAAAAGTGGGAGTGGGGCTTTTTGGGGATTTGGCTTTGCCTGTCCATTCCCGCAGGGGCTCAAGTGAAAGAAAAACCGGTCTCTGTTTCCTATGAAAACCTTCTTTCATGTTATCCGGAGCTTAAAAACGAGACTCTCTCCCTGAAGGTGGATCTGAACCTGCTCAAAGACGAGATGGATCGGCGGTACGTGACGACCAGTTCTTTGCTGCGCTACCGGCAGGTGATTTTAAAGGATGGAAGCGGTCAGGAACGGCGCCTCAAGCTGGCCGCAAAGCCGTCAAAGAAATCTAAGTTTAATTATATTTTGAGTGTGGAAAAGTTGGACGCCGCCACGAAAGCAGGCACGCCCTTGGAGATTCCTTCATCCCAGCGCATCAATCCTAAGCAAAAGGATTTAGATATTTATTTTCTTAACAACGACATCCTCGAGGATGAGCGTTCTTACTTTGACACAAAGCTCAATGGAAAAACCCTGAGCTTTAAACGCCAGTTTCAAAAGGTCATTGAACTAGAACTCATGGACGTGGGCACGAAAAAGCGCCTTTTCTGCGAAGATAAGAAAGAATTGGGTGTCGTCTGCACCTGTTTTCACAAATAATGCGTCAAGATGGCAAACAAAAGTTGCTAAGCCTCTGAAGTCAGTTATAATTTTAAGGACTATAGGTAAAGAATTTTCTAGATTCTTTAATTACTCGTAGATGATTTAAGGCATTTATTGACGGGGCCAATGACGGCCCGCGAGGTTCTAGTGGCATCTGAAAAAAAAACCTATGACTTTCTGATTGCGGGAGTTCCTTACAAGTTAAAAACCTCCCATGATGATGCGACTGTTCAAGAACTCGTGGAATTTGTTAATAATAAAATGAATCAGGCTTTGGGAATCACCAAGTATGGTTCTTTTCAAAATGCGGCAGTTCTAACGGCCCTGAATGTGGCTGAAGAACTGATCCTTCTAAAGAGAAAAGCTCACCGTGAGCTCGAGAAAATAGAAGAAAAAGCTCTTAAACTCTCCATGGATCTAGAAAATTCCAAGCTCAATAGAACAGTTTGAACCCTGTTTTAAATTTTGAGGCTGGAATGAGTTTGCGTAAAAATCACAGGCAAGCCGGCGAACCTGAATTGGCTTCGCGACTGGGTAAGCGCCAATGGCGAGACCGCTTGAAGGCTCTTTTGGAAAAAGAGTCTCCTCATTCGTCCGTGCAAATTCAAAGTCAGATTTGTGAAAATCTGAGAGATTTCCTGAAGGATCAAAAGGGCGTCTGGGCCGGGTATTTGGCCCTTCCCCAGGAGCCGGATTTGAATCCCGTCTTCCGTCACACGCCCCGGATTGAGTGGGCTTATCCGCGAATGGAGGCTGAGCATCTGGCCTTTTATATTTCGCAGAACTTTATCAAAGGCCCCTTTGGCGTGATGGAGCCCGCGGAGGATTCGCGGAAGTTGATCCTGGAGGAATTGCAGGGGGTTTTGCTCCCGGGTTTAGGTTTTAATAAAAGAGGCCACCGCTTGGGTAAAGGCCGGGGGTTTTATGACAAAGCCCTGGCTCATTACAAAGGTCCCAAAGTGGGGATCTGTTTCGACTGCCAAGTGGTCGGAGAGGAACTTCCGGAAGAGGAACACGACGTCCGCGTTGATGTTCTTGTGACGGAAAAAGAAATTATTCAGTGTAAGTAAGTAGGTAGGAGCCCATATATGGAAGTTGTTATTGCATCAATTCTTGGTTTAGTTCTGGGAGGCGTCATCGTCTTCGTGATCAAACGAATCCAAGATGAGTCCCAGAAAAAATCAGCCCGCATCGAAGCCGAGAGAATCATCAATCGCGCCAATTCTGAAGCCGCTAAGGTCAAAAAAGATTCTGAAAACAAGGCCAAAGATTTCGAAGCCCGCGCCCGCAAGAATGTGGAGGCGGACATCCACAAACAAAAGTCCCAGATGAAAAACAAAGAGTCCCAGATGGACCGCCGTCTCAAGGAATTGGACGAGCAGTTTAAACAAAAAATGGAAGAGAACGACCGCTTCGTGGCCCAGCTCAAGGACCGCGAGGAAAAGATCGCCATCTCCGAGAACCGCCTGAAGGATCTGGAGAAGAAAACAGACACCCATATTTTTGAATTAAAACAAAAACTGGAGACCGTGGCCGGCATGACCGCCGAAGAAGCCCGCCGGCAACTGATTTCCGCCCTGGAAGAAGAAGCCAAGAACGAAGCCGCGAAAAAAATCGCCAAGGTTGAGGAAGAGGCGCAAAAAGAGGCGGACCGCAAAGCCCGCCGCGTGATCAGTACGGCTTTGTCACGCTTTGCTTCTGAGTACACCTCCGAAAGAACCGTCAGCGTTCTGGCTCTGCCCAGTGACGAGATGAAGGGAAAAATCATCGGCCGCGAGGGCCGTAACATCCGCACTCTCGAGGCCATGTGCGGGGTGGATCTGATCGTGGATGACACGCCAGAGGCGGTGGTGATCTCCGGGTTTGATCCGGTTCGCCGTGAGCTTGCCAAGCGCACCATTGAGAAGCTGATGGAAGATGGCCGCGTGCATCCGGCCCGCATTGAGGAAGTGGTGGAAAAGCAAAAAAGCGAAATCACCAAATCCATCAAAGAAGAAGGGGAGCGCGTGGTGGTGGAGCTGGGGATCCCCAACCTCCATCCGGAGTTGATCAAGCTGATCGGGAGCCTGAAGTACCGCTCCACCCATGCCCAGAACGTCTTAAACCATTCTTTGGAAGTCGCTTATATCGCGGGACTTCTGGCCGGGGAGATCGGCTTGAACGTCAAACAAGCCCGGCGTGCCGGGATTCTGCATGAGATCGGCCGCGCCATTGAGCACACGGCGGAGGGCAGCTACGCCATTGTCGGCGCGGAGTGGGCGAAGAAATACGGGGAGAGCGAGGAGATTTGCCACGCCATCCGTTCGCACCAGGATGATGAAAAACCCACCACCGCATTGGCTTGGGTGGTTCATGCCGCCAATATTTTGTCGGCCTCCCGGCCGGGGGCGCGGCGCCCGCATATGGATTCCTACATTCACCGTTTGGAAGATCTGGAGAGTATCGGCAATAGCTTTGACGGAGTTCTTAAAACCTTCGCCATGCAGGCTGGAAAAGAAGTGCGGGTGATGGTTGAAAGCGGCAAAGTGACCGATGATCAATCCACCATGCTAGCCCGGGATATCGCGCGCAAGATTGAGCGTGAGATGCCCAATGCCGGCCAGGTCAAAGTCACGGTGGTGCGCGAGAGCCGCTCCGTTGAACACGCGAGGTAATGGGCATGGCGTTTATGGATCCGCACGAGCAGCTTGAAAGGATGAAGTTCGGCACCGCCGACTTTATCAACGACGAGGATATGCTGAAAAAACTGAAACGCAGCCGGGAACGCAACCAGCCCTTGAGAGTCAAGCTGGGGGCGGATCCCACGCGCCCGGACATTCATTTGGGCCACACCGTCGTCCTCAATAAAATGAAGATCTTCCAGGACCTGGGGCACCATGTGCAGTTTCTGATCGGGGATTTTACCGCCCTGATCGGCGACCCTTCCGGGAAAAACACCACCCGCCCCATGCTGACCCGGGAAGAGATTGAAGAAAACGCGAAGTCCTATAAAAAGCAGATTTTTAAAATCCTCGATGAGGAAAAAACGGAAATTGTTTTTAACTCCCACTGGTGTGAGAAAATGAACTTCGCGGATGTGATCCGCCTGGCCTCCCGGTACACGGTTGCGCGCATGATTGAGCGGGATGATTTTACCAAGCGGTTTAAATCCGGCACTCCCATTGCCTTGCACGAATTCCTTTATCCTCTCACCCAGGGCTATGATTCGGTCCATTTGAAATCCGACGTGGAAATGGGGGGGACGGACCAAAAATTCAATCTGCTGGTGGGCCGGGATCTGCAAAGCGCCTATGGGCAGGAACCTCAGTGCGTTTTGACCATGCCTATTCTGGAAGGAATCGACGGGGTCCACAAAATGTCCAAGAGCCTTGATAATTATATCTCGGTGGTGGACACGCCCAAGGACATGTTTGGCAAGACCATGAAAATCTCGGACGAGCTCATGTTCCGCTGGTATGAGCTTTTAACGGATATCACGGGGCCGGCCCTGGCGCAGTTAAAAACGGATGTCACCGAAAAACGCAAACATCCCCGTGATGTCAAAGTGGGGCTTGCGAAATTCCTGATCAAACGCTTTCATTCCGCCGCGGCCGCGGAGCAGGCGGAAGACGAATTCAACCGCATCTTTGTCGATAAGGGTCTTCCGGATGAAGTCCCGGTGTTTGAGGTCTTTCCAGAAAACCAGGTCGGCATCTGCGCCCTGATGGTGAAAGCGGGGCTGACGGTCAGTAACGGAGAAGCCTCCCGTTTGATCCAAGGGGGCGGAGTGCAGAGGGACGGGCAGAAGCTGGCCGATCCCAAAGCGCGTTGGGATCTGAAACCCGGCGAGAGTTTTATTCTCAAAGCCGGCAAGAAGAAATTTGTGAAAATCGTGGTGAAGTAATGAAAGTGAAGTTTGTTCCGCAAAATATTGAAGTTGAGGTCACCCCCGATAAAAGTGTCTTGCAGATTGCGACGGAAAACCAGGTTGAGATCAAGTCCATTTGCAAAGGGGTTCCAAGCTGTGCGGAATGCCGGGTGCGGATCGTGGAAGGTGAAAACAACGTGCTTCCGCCGAGTAAGCCGGAGTTGAATCTGATCGGCACCAATTGGCGGATCGATAGCCGGCGCCTGGCCTGCCAGATGCATTGTTTTGGTGATGTGGTGGTGGATTTAAGCGAGCAATTGGAACGACAGGAAAACCAGACCAAGAAAGTCCGCGGTTTCCGCAGCCACAAACAGGTGGAGTCCCATGCGGTTCAGGACACCATGCTGCTCACGGAAAAGCCCGAGGAGAAGGTGGAAACCCGGCCTGAGGGCGGCGGCAATGCCAGGCCCCAAGGGCAAAAACAGAATCAGAAACAGAATCAGAATCAGGGGCAAGGCCGCCGTCAGCGCCATCATCATAAGTCCTCCAAGAATCAACAAAAACAGCCACAACAAAAATAGGAGCCGTGCTTATGAAGGGAACGCTTTTTGTTTTTGCCAGTCTTGTTTTGCTCACGGGAAACAGCTGGGGCCGGTCCATGCCTGAAATGAGAACCTTGCCCAAAACCCATCCGACGTTTTCTTATGATCTGGGCGCCTCCAGTGGCAGCGAGAATGGCAACACCTATTCGGAGGTGAAGCTTGGCTTAAACTGGTTTTTGAGTGACTGGCTTAACTGGCGGAATGCCGTCTTTTCCCGTTTTGGTTCCAATATCCAGTCGGTCAACGGCTTGGATTCAAGTCTTCTGGCGACCTTTGATGCGCAAAATGACTCTGACACCTTGGGCGTTCAGGCCTTTGTGGGGCCGGGGGTGCGCCTGGCTTCCGCGGAGAACAACGCGGCCACCGCCACGGCCGGGGTGATTTTCACTCTGGGAGGTCTGCGTTTGGGAGGCGGGGCCCAGTATCTTTCTTATTTTAAAACCCGGCAGGACACCGAAGGGTTCGCTCTTCCGAAGAATGAGACCCAGTACTTTATCGTTTTGGCCGGGGGCGGAAGCTTCTAGACCTTGGTCCTCCTCGGACGATCGTCCTGTTAATCTTCAGCGCTTGAACGCCGAAGAAGAGGCATGAGTCATAAAGTCACGTTTCGCGAACGCGGGCAGGGACCCGTTCTGATTTTGCTTCACGGTTTTGGCGGCAGTGTTCATCACTGGAGCGCGTGCGTGGAGGAACTGGCAAAATATTACCGCGTGGTGGTGCCGAATCTGTCTCATCTGTTTATGAGCACGGACCGCATCTTCTTCACCGTGCAGGTGGAAACCCTGGCGCAGTTTATCAGACACAATTTTCCTGGGGAAAAGGTCTCCATCGCCGGACTCAGCTTTGGCGCCGCTCTGAGCTGGGCTTTGTCCCGTCAGCATCCGGATTTGCTTGAGAAGATGGTTTTGATTAATCCCTTGGTGCCGGATCCGGTTCCCCTCTTTCGTTTGCCGGAATTGAGATACTTTTTTGTCATGCCCCTTCAGTCCCGCTCGATCTATGTCCTTTTGTCGACACCGATCGGGAAGGCCTTCCTGCGCCGGGCGGCTCTGATTTTCCGGGATGAGCGCAGCGGAGGGATGGGACGCCTGGAGCTTTTAAAAGGGCGCCGCCTGCTTTTTATTTCCCATTTGATTTATAATTTTTCGTGGATGTTGCGTAAAGAAGACTGGCAGTGGTGGAAGAGCAAAATTGAAAACACCTCTTTCCCGTGCCTCATGATCTTTGACAGGGAAGATTTGCTTTTTTCCAAAGAGACTTACCTCAATTTTGCCGCCCTTTTACGGGCGGAAAAAATCGTGGAACTGACGGGAGCCGGTCATTTGGCGATTAAATCCCGGCCTGAGACCATCGCTCAGGCCATTCATCAGTTCCTGCAAAATTCCAAGGAGAGCGCCGCTTAAGGCGAAGTCGTGCCCTGGGATTTTTTGCGGGCGTTAAATAAAAGACCTCGCTCATCCATTTTTAAGAAAAACTGATCTTCGCGGGAACTGATAAAGGCCATCTCAAAAGGGGTCTTTTTAAGGCCTTCGCCAGAGGTAAAAGCGGCAAGCTCTTTATCGCCAATCCGCACCTCAGGACCAGGGAGAAAACGGAAAGTACAAACGGCTTCCGCCGTGCTTCGTCCGCAGTTCAAACGCACGCTCTCTCCTGGGCTTGTCCAGGAGATCTGGTTTCCCGCGCTCAACGCGTCCATAAATTGGCCGATGCGCCCTTGAGGGGTGGGTTCCTTCACAAGAACCACCACTTTGTCGGGGCGGTGAAACACGGCCACGGAGTCGGCGGCAGCAAAAGAGAAGGAGGAAAGAAGAGTCACTAAGGTGAGGATCAGAATGGATTTTTTCATGGCCCCATTTGAAGGGGTTTTCGGAAGAGGGGCAAGAATTATTTTCTTCGGCGCGGGGAGTTTATTTGTGGCAGGGGACAGTTTTATATTTTAGCAGAGAAGCCCCTTCGGGCCCGGGCGCAAAGTTCATCGCAGCGTTCATTAAAAAGGATCCCTGAATGAGCCTTGATCCACTTCCACGCAATGCGGTGGTCTTGGTTTAAAACATCCAAAGCCCGCACCTGATCCAGGCTGGGGATGGGGCGGCCGTTTTTTTTATGCCAGCCCTGGGCTTTCCATTCGGGCATTTTCTGCGTGAGTGTCGTGATCAAGATGCGGGAGTCTGAATAAAGCGTCACTCCGCTTTGCGGGGGCAGGGTGCGGAGGGCTTCCACCGCCGCCTGAAATTCCATGCGGTTGCAAGTGGTGTTTTTCACCGCCCCGGAACCCTCCCGCAGAACCACGCCGTTTTTCACAATGACAAAGGCCCAAGCTCCGCGGCCATTTTTAAAACTGCCGTCAGTGTAGACCTCGAAGTGATCGGGGAAGAAAAAATTTTTAAGACGGTGAAACATTATCTGTTAAACATTAAAAGAAGAGCCGCAGCCGCAGCTCTTGCTGGCGTTGGGATTATTAAAGACGAATCCCTTGCCATTCAGACCGCCGGAATAATCCAGGGTCATCCCCAGAATGTAGAGCATGCTCTGGGGATCGACGACCACTTTTTGGCCGTTGCTTTCAAAAGCCCGGTCCCCCTCGCGGGAAACGGTATCAAAATTCATTTTATAGGAAAGGCCGGAGCAACCGCCTTTTTTCACTTCCACTCGCAAAAAGGCTTCGTCCGATTTTCCTTCCTCGGATTTAAGGGTGGCCAGTCTCTGGGCAGCAGTTTCAGAAATCGTAATCATAAACAAAGCTCCTTCACAATTCTTGCTATCATAGCATAGTTTGCTGCCGGATTGAAGCTCTCAAAAGGCTCCGGGCTCCATGCTAAGGACTTGAATTTATTGGTCTAATTTAGCGCCCTTGCCAGCACCTCAAGCGCAATGTCCAACTCTTCCTGGGTGGTCCACCGTCCCAGGCTCAGGCGCAGGGTGCCTTGTGCGTCCTCAGAACTCAAGCCCAGGGCCCGCAAAAGGGGGCTGACTTCCAAGGTTCCGGTGTGGCATGCGGACCCCTGGCTGAAAGCCAGCCGCCCGAGTTTCGGTAGCAGTTGCTCAATGTTTTTTCCTGGAAAGGTCATATTAAGGTTGATCGGGGAGCGCTCGCTGGGATGTCCATTGAGCCTTGCGGTGGGAAGGCGTTTTTGAATCCCCTGCCACAGAGAATCCCTTAAGGCAGTCAGGCGCCGGGACTCCTCCGGCAAAAGCCTCTGGCAAAGCTCCGCCGCCGCCCCCAGGCCCACGATGGCCGGCACGTTTAAGGTGCCGGAGCGATGCCCATGCTCTTGGCCGCCGCCATAAAGAAAGGGGGGGAGGCTCACCCTGGGTTGGGAGCTGCGCATATACAAGAGGCCCGCGCCCTTGGGGCCGTAAAACTTGTGGGCGGAGGCCGAGAGCAGATCCACCGACACCTCCTGCACGTCCACGGGAATTTTTCCCACTGCCTGGGTGGCGTCGGTGTGCAGATAAACTTTTTTTTCCTTGGCAAGTTGGGCAAGCTCTTTCATGGGGTTGATGGAGCCGATTTCATTATTCACCCAAATGAAACTCATCAGTTTGGTGTGGGGCTTGAGTGCGCGGGCGACCGTGTCTACGTCGACCTGGCCATATTTGTTGGTTTTTAAAAAGTCCACTTCAACCCCCCGGCGTTGGGCCTCTTGCAGGGGCTTGATGATGGAACTGTGTTCCACCTGACTGGTCAGGATGTGCAAAGGCTCGTGGGGGCTGTCCCTGCGGTGCTGTTCAATCAAAGAGAAAAGAACCCAGTTATTGCTCTCGGTCGCGCCGGCCGTGAAGGTGAGCTCCAAAGCTTTGGCGTTTAAAAGAGACGCCGCCTGCTCGCGGGCTTTTTCAACTCCCTTGCGGGCGGCCCAGCCCCAGGAATGGGTGAAGCTTGCGGGATTGCCGAAGTGAGTCTTAAAATAGGGTTCCATGACGGAAAAAACCTGCGGGTCCACAGGCGTTGTGGAGTTGTAATCCAAATAGATGGGTTTGTTGGTATCTGTCATAGCTAAGAGGAGTGTACAGTCTCCTTGCTCTTCCGTGAAGCTCTATCTAAAATCAACCAATGGCAAAAAAGAAATTACACAGCTTGGTCTTTGCCGAGCACTTTACAAAGAGAATCAACCCCGCAGAGACGATGTTTCGCTGGAAGCGCCGGGATTGTCTGATCAAGGATCGCCGGGGCGGTGTTTTCTTTCAGATGAAAAATGTCGAGGCTCCTGAAAGCTGGTCCCAGTTGGCTGTGGACATCGCCGCCAGCAAGTATTTTCGCAAAAAATCGAAAAGCTTCCGCGGCGAGCACTCCATCAAACAAATGGTGCAAAGGGTGGTGGACGCCGTGGTGAAGGCAGGGGAACGCCAAGGCGGGATCTTTGCCGATAAAAAGCAGGCCGAGATTTTCGCCAATGAGTTAAAGTATATTTTGTACTCCCAGCGTGCCGCCTTTAACAGTCCGGTGTGGTTCAACGTAGGGCTGGATCGTTATGGCATTGTTTCGCAAAGCCAGCACTTTGCCTGGGATGAAAAATCCAAGTCCGTCAAAAAAATTGAAAACGCTTATGAGAGGCCGCAGTGCTCGGCCTGCTTTATCCAAAGTGTGGACGACTCTTTGGAAAGTATTTTTGATCTTGCGAAAACCGAAGCCAAGCTCTTTAAATATGGCTCCGGGTCCGGCACTAATTTTTCCCGCCTGCGCAGCAAGTATGAGCCTCTTTTTAGCGCCAGTGGGACCAGCTCCGGTTTGATTTCCTTTTTGGAAGTCTTGGACCGTGGGGCCGGTGCGATTAAATCCGGCGGTACCACCCGGCGCGCCGCCAAGATGGTCTGCGTGGATCTGGATCATCCCGAAGTTCTTGATTTTATCGACTGGAAAATGAAGGAAGAAAAAAAGGCCCATGTTTTGATTGCCGCTGGTTACGAAGCGGACTTTGAAGGAGAAGCCTACCGCACTGTGGCCGGGCAGAACGCCAATAATTCCGTGCGCATCCCGAATTCTTTTATGAAGGCCCTGGCCCAAGATGCGGAATGGTCTTTGAAAGCGCGCATGGGGGGCAAAAAAATCCAGACCTTGCCGGCCCAGTCCGTCTGGGCGCGCATCACCCATGCGGCCTGGATGTGCGCGGACCCTGGGGTGCAGTTCCATGACACGATCAATGAATGGCACACCTGCCCTGAGAGTGCGGACATCCGCGCGAGCAACCCTTGCTCCGAATACATGTTCCTTGACGACAGCGCTTGCAACCTGGCCTCCATCAACCTTGCCAAATTTTTGACCCCGGAAGGGGATTTTGATGCCATGAGTTTCATGCATGTGGCGCGGGTGATGTTTGTCGCTCAGGAAATTCTAGTGGATTATTCCAGCTACCCCACCGCCAAGATTGCGGAGAACAGTCATCACTTCCGCCCTTTGGGATTGGGCTTTGCCAATCTGGGAAGCTTCTTGATGCGAAAAGCCCTGCCCTATCACAGTGAAGAGGGGCGGGCCTGGGCCAGCGCCATCACCAGTCTGATGCACGGGACGGCTTACTGGACAAGCAGCCAATTGGCCTTGTCGCGCGGGCCTTTTGCCGGTTATGCGAAAAACAAAAAACCAATGCTGAAGGTGCTCCGCAAGCACGCCAAAGCCCTTGACCAGGTGCCCTGGCCTCTTCTGCCGGAGAGCTTTCGGACGACGTGCAAGGATCTGTGGGCGGATGTATTGGATCAAGGAGTCAAGCAGGGTTTTCGCAACGCCCAGGCCACGGTGATCGCCCCCACCGGAACCATCGGGCTTTTAATGGACTGTGACACTACCGGCATTGAGCCTGATTTCTCCTTGGTTAAATTTAAAAAATTGGTTGGCGGAGGGGAAATGCGGATTGTGAATCAATCGGTCCCTCTGGCTTTGCGGACTCTGGGCTATTCAGAGGATGAAATCGCCCGGATTGTGTCCTATGTTTCTGAGCACTCCAGTATTGAAGGCGCCCCTGGATTGAAGCCGGAGCACTTGCCGGTTTTTGATTGTGCCTCGGCGGCCCCTGGCAGCAGAGCTCTGCCGCCAGAGAGTCATATTCTGATGATGGCGGCGGTGCAGCCCTTTGTGAGCGGCGCGATTTCAAAAACCGTCAACATGCCCAACTCTGCGAGCGAAAAAGACATTAGCGAGATTTACCTTCAGGCCTGGAAGCTGGGTTTAAAGGCCGTGGCGGTGTACCGCGATGGCAGTAAAAAGAGCCAGCCCCTGAACCAGAAAAAAGAAGACATCGCCGAGTCCCAGGAACATCCCCCGGAACTCGACGAAGTGGCGAATTGGACTATGAAATGCCCGGATTGCGGCAGTGACACGGTTCTGACCAGCGGCTGCTACCGCTGTCCGAACTGCGGTAGCACCGTGGGGTGTGCTTAGACCTGTTTTACGAACTGGACATCCACAGTGATGGTCACATCATCCCCGACCAAAAAGCCGCCGGCTTCGAGAGCCGCATTCCAAGTCAGACCAAAATCTTTTCTTTTGATTTTGGTGGTGCCCGAGGCGCCGATCTTGATGTTTCCCCAGGGGTCCTTCATTTCCTCGCTGGGGCCTTCCACCTCCAAAGTCACCAGATTGGTGACGCCGTGGATGGTGAGTTGTCCGACGAGTCGCAGGTTGCCGGGGGTGCCTTCCACGCGCACGGATTTAAAAGTGATTTGCGGGTATTTCTCGACATCAAAAAAATCCGCGCTCTTTAAGTGCGCATCTCTTTGCGCCTCGCGGGTATTAATGCTGGCCGTTTCAATGCTCACGTCCACGCTGGCGGCGGTGGGATTGGCGGGGTCATAAATCAATTTCCCGCTGATTTTATCGAAGCTCCCGTGGACTTTGGCGATCATCATGTGTTTGATGCTGAAGCTGGCACTGGAGTGGGAGGGGTCGATTTGGTACGTGTTGCTCATAAGATTCTCCTTTGTTTAAAAGACGTTTCTGAAGGACTCCCTTAAGATATCGACCTTTTTAATAATTTATTAGATAGCAAAAACTGGAATTATATTTCAATACATTGTATAATAACCTATGGATTTAAACGAAGTCGCCGTATTTGTTCGGGTTATTCAGGAAGGCAGTTTCAGCAAGGCCGCCAAAAAACTGGCCATGCCCAATTCCACGGTGAGCCACAAGGTCTCAACTTTGGAAAAGCGTCTGGGCATCACCCTGATCCAAAGAACCACCCGCAAATTGGTGGTGACCCCTGCTGGGCAGGCGTTTTTTAAGCGTTGCCTGGAGGGGCTGGAGGAAATCGAAGCGGCGGAAACTGAACTCGTAGCCAGCCAAGGGGAGCCCCAAGGCCTTTTGCGACTGACGGGCCCTATGGAACTCGGGAGCACGATTCTTCCGGAGTTGATCAGTCAATACACGTCCAAATACCCAAAGGTCCGCACGGAAGTCATTCTCACCGATCGCACCGTGGATCTTCTGTCGGAAAGCGTGGATCTGGCGATTCGGGCCGGGGACTTAAAGGACTCCTCCTTGATCGCCAAAAGAATCGGGACGGTTTATTTTATTTTGGTGGCCTCCCCCAAGTACCTGAAGGGCCGCAAAGCGCCCTCCCATCCGCGGGAATTGCGCCAGCACCGCTGCTTGCAGCACACGCCCATGGGCATTGAGGTGTGGAAGCTCACCAGTGACAAGGGATCTTTGAACGTGCCGCTTCCCGGGCAGATTATTTCCAATGACCTGCGCATGCTGAAGCTCATGGCGCTGCAGGGGGATGGCATCGCGCTTTTACCGAACCACCTGTGTTACGCGGAAGTGGCCTCCGGCAAGCTTCAGCGTGTGCTGCCGGAATGGCGGACCTCGGCCGTGCCGGTTCATTTTGTGTACCCCTCGCAACGTTTTGTCACCCCCAAGCTCAGCGCCTTTATGGAGATGTCTTTGGGCTATCTCAAAAGGCTTTTTGAAAACTTCGATATTTAAACCCAAAAGGTTCTCCGTTTAATAGAAGGTGATCGGAGCAGTAGAGGCTTCAAACAAAGGCCCTCTTACGAGCCCCCGCGAGTGCACCCACAAGCTCAGGAGCACCGACCGCCTCGACGTGGTCAGGCTATCGGTTTGAAGTGAAGCCACTTGCCAGTTCTTCAGAAAGCTCCAAGCACACCTCTTCTATAGATCCTCCGCATAAAGGTAGCGATGGTCTCCCGCTCCCTCACAAAATCCAACCGCAGTTTGTGGGTGCAACAGCTTCTTCAGGTAAGAGCAAAGAAGTACCAGGCAAAGCTTTATAAGGTCTCTGTGAACTCCAATCACATTCATGTCCTGATTCGCTTCTTAAGTCCCACAAGCCAGAGTCAGTTCCTGCGAGATGTCACCGGGAGCTTAGCTTTAAAGATCAAACGCAGTTTTAAAATCCCTCAAGAGGTCCGGGTGTGGGATGCCAGACCCTTTACTTCGATTGTTAAGAACAAGGCTTTTGGATTTATTCAGAAATACATCGAGAGAAATCAGCATGAAGCCACGGGCCGTTGGGTCTATACTCCCAGGCCGCCTTCGGAACTGGTTAAGACTCTCGATCGCCTTGAAAAGCGTTTTAGAGAGGCCTCCTGCGGACTTGGCACGAAAGCGCCCCTTCTAATAAACGCCGATGTCCCTAAGTCCTTTTGCCCTGTGGACTCCAGAGGGTGACTTTTTTCGTCCTGGTTTATGACGGTTTTACCAGCCCATCCTCCGCCATAACTAATAAAGGCGGTCTCTGGCCGGGCCTTGGCTTTGCTCTATCTCGACCCAAGAGGCCCGGGACGAAAAACCGGGAGAAGGTGTTATCGTGGTCCGTTCTCTTATTGCAAGCTGTATTTGTTTAGTTCTGGCTTTGCCGGCGATGGCGAACCCCTTGGAAGGTCATCTACTGAAATCCCGCACCTTGCAGGATGAGGGGCGTGAGTTCCGCGTGGATGAACTCGTGAACCCCCGCGGTGAATACGAAGTGCATGTGATTCTTCTTGAAAAGCGTTGGTTGGTGCCCGACACCCAGCGCACTCTTTTGATCGGCCGGGCCATTGATGAGCCGCAAAGACGGGTGACCACCTGGTTTGTGCCGGCCAGTTTGGAGATCCTCTCTCCGATTGAATACACGCAAATCGGGGACGATCCCTGGCCGACGGCGCGCTCTTTGATCCAAAACCGCTTCGGTGCGGAGAAACGCTTTTATGCCTGGGTGGCCTTTGAAACCCTGGCGCCGCAGCTGTCCTTGGCCATCGCTCAAGCGGATGACTTTTTTGAACAAATCAAAAAGGAACAGTTGGAACTCTTTGACCTTGAAGTGCGCACCCGCCACCTCGAGTTGACCAACCCCCAGGATCCCTTCCTTCCCATCGCTCGCTCCCTTTTAGCCCAGGGCTGGGCCTCCTTGGCGGAACGGGTGCATGAAGAGAAGACCCAAAAGGTGTGGAAGTATGCCGCCGGCGATGTGGCTTTAAAGTGGGTGACCATGAAGGCCTTTCAGATCGCCGGGAATTTCCTCGGCACTGCCGCCCAGAAAATATCTGAAACCGAAGCCCTGAGCGTGGTTAAGGAGCGTCTGGTGAAACTCAGCGGAACGGCGCGGACCAAAGCGGCCAAGGCGGCCTCGATCGCTGGAAGCGGGCTTCGTCTGGCAGCCGTGAAAATGACTTTGCAACAGCAGATTTCTTCTGCGGTTTCGTACTTGGAGGCGCGCTCAGCGCTTTCGCGGGTCGCGGTCAAATCCGCCCTGGCCGTATTTAAGACGGCAAAAGCAGGGGTGCGGGAGTTCAAATACATCGGGCAAACGCAAGCCATCCAAATCGCCATGGAAACCCTGGCTCGTCCCGAGGACTTGTTTGATCCCAATCCTTTGATCATGGCAAAAAAAATGAGCAGCGATGAGGACTTCGTGCAAAACGTGGCCTATATGGCCAATGAAACCTTTTGGATGGCGGGGGTTTCAAGCATGTTGCAGGACAATCTCAAAAAACGGCTGGCCATTTGCGGGGCGATCGGCCTTGTGGATTCTTTGTCTATGTCAATCCTAGTGAAGGGCGAAGCGGATCCCACGCGCATCGCCTTGGATACGGGCTGGGAAGCTCTTCTGGGGAATTTGCAGACACAGCTGGATGTGGGAGCGCTCCGTTATTTCGAAAATATGGCCGCCCGCCAACGCAACCCCAAATTGCGCTTTGTCGGTTATGCCGTAGCGATCGTGGATCAAGCCGCCGGTTATTTCGGTTACGCGAAAGTCACCCACTTACTGGAAGAGGGTAAAAAATCCGGCGAAGAGAAAACACCGGAAAAGACCTCTGAACCGGCACCGCAGAATTTCCAGGCTCCTCAATTGAAGCTGATCCCCATTCTGTCGCCGGCTTGAATCGTCTGAGGACGGATTTTCACCAGAGCGGCCACCAGGATGGCAAAGAGCACAAGACTCGCGGCGAAGTAGCCCATGTAAAATTTAAACTTGAAGATGCCTTCCCGCCCGAGAGTGTTAAAGCTGATGAAGGCAAAGCTCAGAAGGCAGGCCCGGATCAGAGGCTGCCAGGGCTTTTGCGGAAAGATCTTCAGTAATAAAAAGGCGCAGGGGAAAAGGTAAAGGACTTGATACCACCACGCCAAAGGGGAAAAAAGGAAGATCACCGTGAGCCAATAGGCTCCGGCCAGGGCTTTTCTCTTTGCAGAATCTGTCTCGTTCCTAAAATACACGCGGTCAAGAAAAACGCCCCCGAGCACGAAAGCCCCCAGAAGAGCCGCCCAGGCTGTCTTTGCCAGGGGCTCGCCGAAAAATATGTAACACGCGCGCAGCATGCTTTGCACTTCGAAGGTATTAAACTGCTCCCTGGATTGGGTTAATAGAAGGTCCAGCCAACTGCGGTAGAGTTCCCGGCAAGGGGTTTCACGGAAGGCCAGCAGCGCGAGGACATGAAGCCCCAGGCCTCCCAGAGCCAGTCCTAGGGGAGCCCGGCGATGTTTGCTGAAAAGGTAGAAGGCGAGAATCCCGAAGTTGAGCTTTAAGCTGATCAAAACCGCCAGGAGAACTCCGCTTCGCAGGGGCTTTGGCGAAGCCTCTTCCATCCATAAAAAAATCCGCGTGCTGCCCCAGAACAGAAAACCGTTGATCTGGCCGTAGGCGGTTTCCGCTGAGAGCGCATTCAGGCTTAACACCAGAAGAAGAAACAGGGAGGCGGGGGTGAACTTGTAGTTGAGCAGCCGGGCCCAGGAGCGGGCGGCATCGGTCCAGAAAAGAATATTGATGAAATTAAATAACAGCACCGAGAGAGTCAGAGGCAGTAGGGACCAGAGGGAGAAAAACACCGCCCAGGAGGGATGGTACTTAAAAGGGGACCAGCCGTCAGTGACTTGGTAAAGGGGAACATGGTGCAGGAAGCGTTCCCCGGCCAGATAGAAAACTTTGAAATCGCCCCCGTGCAAACAGGAGTTCCATAACAGGCCGAACAAGAGAACAAGAATGCCAAAAAAGGGGTAGACTTCAAAATTCTTCCGATCCAAAGAAGCGCGAATCATAAAATCCTTTGCCAGGTTGCTAGTTCGAAGATGAATTAAAGCACTGAGCCTAGGATCTATTGTTTTCGCGTAAAAGTCCTCGGGACCTTGGTAGGGGATTTTCCGGATTTAAAGCAAATCATTGGTTTTCTGGAGCCAGAAAAGAAGGGCCCTTTCGACGAAGTAGAGCCTTTTCCGGTCCGTCATTTTTGAAATCATAAAAGGAGCTTCAAAGATGGTTTTAAAGCTGGCGCCCTTAAAGTGAATTTCGGCGATCGCGCTGGAGGAGTCCCAGGGCTTCAGGACCATTTTGAGACTCTGGGGATCGCCCCAGGTCGGACCCGGAAGGTTTGAGAAGCTCCAGGCGCTCTCCGCCAGATACGTTTTCAAGAAGGGGAGCAGACGCTCCAGCAGCACCGGTCCTGAAAAAGAATCCACCACCTCGAGCTTTTTCACTGTTTCCAGCTTTCGCGCCAGAAGTTCGGCGGGATCTTCCCCATTCCGGGCCACGGTGATGTGTTTCAGAGCCTCATCGAGACTCTGCAGAACCCCCGAGAGTTTTTCTTTCTGGGATTCCTGAAACGTGACCTTGACCTCCACGTAGGGCAAATGCACCCGGTAGCCCTTTTCCACGTCCGCCCCTTGAAGACAGGTCTCGGTGATATGGGCGACGTCGGACTCACCCACTCCCATGGTGTCCCAGGAGTAGGTAAGAAGCTTATCAAGGCCCTTGGCTTTTTCTTGGATATAAAGGCCAAGGGAGGTTTTCCAAATGGCCGCAATCTCCGACGGGGGACCTGGTAAAACAAAGACCGCTTTGCCGCCGACTTCCATTTGAAAAGCGTTGGCGGTGCCCTCAGGATTGTGCAACACGGTGGCCCCTTGGGGGAAGTAGCATTGTTGGCGTTGGGCCTCGCGCACCTGGAGTCCGCGGGAGCGCAGGCGTTGGTTGACATGCTCCCAGGAGGCTTCATGGAACTCCAGAGGCTTCTGGGCCCACTCGGCAATCAGGTCCCGGGTGAAATCATCCGTGGTAGGCCCCAGCCCTCCGGTCACGAACAAGGTATCACAATGGCGGGCGGCGAAGTGAAGGGCCTCCAGAATAAGACCGCGATCGTCCGGCACCACTAAATGGCAACTGGTGGGGATGCCTTTATCTTTCAAATTTTTGGAGATCCAGGCGGAATTTTTATTTATAATTTGACCCGAGGTCAGTTCTGTTCCAACACCAATAACTGCTGCAAGCATGGGTTTACTATAGCCCATAACTTATTGCAGCGAAACAGCTTTAGGCTTGCGTTATAGAGGAATTACTCGGAAAAAAGAGCATTACAAAAACGTCATAGGATGGTTGCCGATGTCTGAATTTAATTGGAAAGCATTTGATCTTTACAACCCCACTCCTGAGCATGCGATGTTGCGGGAAACTGTCGCCAACTTCACAAAAGAGGAAATTGAACCTCAGGCGCATGAGTACGACCGCCACGAGCGCTTTAATCTGGACCTCTTCCGCAAGGTCGGGGAGTTGGGACTTTTAGGGATCACTGTTCCTGAACAATTCGGGGGCGCCGGAATGGACGCGACGGCCGCGGCCTTGGTGCATGAGGAAATGTCCGCTTCGGATCCCGGGTTCTGCCTGGCTTATCTGGCGCACTCCATGCTGTGTGTGAATAACATCGCCATGAACGCCAGCGATGAGCAGCGCCACAAATACTTGCCCAAGCTCTGCTCCGGGGAGTGGATCGGCTCCATGTCCATGTCAGAGCCTGCGGTGGGGACGGATGTTTTGGGAATGCAGACCAGCGCCGTGAAAAAAGGCGATAAGTACATCCTCAACGGCCGCAAGATGTGGATCACCAACGGCACGATTGATGAAAATAAAACTCCCTGTGACTTGACCCTGGTTTATGCCAAAACCGGCGAGAAAAACGGCCGCGCTTTGGTTTCTTCCTTCCTTGTGGAGAAAAACTTTAAGGGCTTCAGCGTGGGACAGAAAATCCAGGACAAACTGGGCATGCGCGGCTCCAACACGGCGGAGCTTGTTTTCCAGGACTGTGAAGTTCCGGTGGAAAACCTGATCGGGGCCGAAGGGGATTCCATGCTGCACATGATGAAAAACCTGGAGCTGGAGCGCCTGACCTTGGCGGCCATGAGTCTGGGCATCGCCCGCCGCTCGGTGGAGATCATGAACCGCTACGCAACGGAGCGCGAGGCCTTTGGCAAATCGCTGAATTTTTATGGCCAGATCCAGCGTTACATCGCCGACAGCTATGCCGAGTTCAAAGCGGCGCGCACTTACGTGTATGAGACCGCCCGGCGGATGGATTTAAGCAAAGAAGGAAACCGTTTGGATTCTGATGGCGTGAAGCTCGTGGCCACCACCATGGGAAAAAACGTCGCCGATCGCGCCATCCAGGTTTTGGGCGGTTACGGGTATGTGGGTGAGTACGTGGTGGAGCGCCTATGGCGGGACGCAAAGCTTTTAGAAATCGGCGGCGGAACTTTAGAGGCCCATCAAAAAAACATCACCCGGGATTTAGCGAAAAACCCCGAAGCCCTTTACAAGTAGGTGACGCTTGTTTCCTTTTTCTGAGAGCCTCCCTCTGGATATGCATCTTTCGGTTCACTACGAACTGATCCTGCAACACATTGGTCCTTTATTGACGGCGGAACGGCGGCAAAAAATCGACCGGGTTGTGGCCGGGCGGAACTTTGAAACGGCGGTCGTTTTAGAGAGCATCTATGACCGGGGAAATATCAGTGCGGTGATGCGAACGGCGGAGGGTTTGGGCTTTGCCAATTTCCATGTGATAGAAACCCATGAAAAGTTCAAAGAATCCCACCGGGTCACGCAAGGGGCCGACAAGTGGGTGGAAGTGAGCAAATGGAAGCAGAGCCGCGATTGCATCCGCCAACTCAAAGAACAGGGCTATCGGATTTGTGTGACCACCCTGGAGGCCAGCAAGCCCTTATCTGAGGTCGACTTTACCGGGAAAACCGCCCTGGTTCTGGGGAATGAAAAAGAAGGCGTCAGCCGCGAGATGATCGACGCCGCTGATGAGCGCGTGATCATCCCAATGCCGGGTTTTGTGCAGAGTTTTAATATCTCTGTGGCGGGCGCTTTATGTTTGTATCATATTCTTTTGGATCGCACCCGCCGCCGTGGCAGCAATGCGGATTTGACTCCGCAAGAGCAGGAGATCTTAAAAGCCATGTACTACTTGCGCACCCAGGATTCCGCCGTGGATTTCCTGAAGGAACTTTTCTCGCGCGGCTCGCTCGCGTAAACCGCTGCTACTCCTGAAATAGAACGCGGCTGATGGAGAATTGCATTTTCCTCCAGTTCGCGGGCCCTACGCTCGCTTCATCAATGATTAAATGGTGATAGGTGAAGGGGGGGCGGGGGTTTTTCAAAACCTGAATGCGCCACTGGGTCAGTTTCTCCCGAGAGCGGAGCCTCAGGATCCCCGCAGGGCTGATCAGTTCATCGTGGAAGTCCATAAGGACCAGGGTCGGCCGGTTGGCCTTTCGCAAGTTCCTGCTTTCAAGGGCCTTGATGGAGTCAAAGAGCGCGTTGTAAGCGGCGACACTGGTGCCGGCTTTGTTGGCGCGATAGCGCGGGGGGTTTGCGGAGGGAACCATAAAGGACTCCCCGAAAAGCTTAAAGCTCTTGGCAAGCTTGCTGGTTTTGCGCACGACGAGCGCCGGTGCCAGCAAAAGGATTTTATCGTAATCGACGCCCTCGTAGTCCGGAGAGGTGAGCAAATCAATCCCCAACAAACCCCCGAGCGAATAACCGGCATAATACAGGGGAACGCCCAGTTCCAGGGCGCGGGCCCGTGCCAGGCAGTACCCGGCAAACAGGTCCTGAAGCCAGATCTCCCGGGACGTGTGCTTAAAAGCCTGCAAATCCCCGCCATGACCCGACAAAGTGATGGACATGGTTTCAAAGCCATTATGAATAAAAATATCGCGGATCCCTTGCATCCGTCGCGGATTGGTATTCAATCCATGAACCAGGATAGCGACCCCTCGGGGGTTCTCAGGCCGGGCCCAGAGCCATTCCGCATCCGACCGGGGCTTTTGCAAGAAGGGGCCATTTTGGCAGGACAGGGCCGCAGCGGAGCAAGGTGGGGAGAGGAACAGACCCGCGGTGAGACTCACAAGGAGAATGGCAAAAAAATGGATTTTCATCATATTTCCCCGGAGTCCTACATTTGCGGCCAGCGAAATTCAAGGTGTTTTCAGTCAATCCGGATTTAACTTTTCCTGAGAACCACCGATTTCATCAGGGGCTCTTCGTCCGGAAGTTCAAAGTCCAGGCAGGATCCCGGCGAGGGAAGCACTGTAAAATTAAACTGATTTTTCAGCCGCAGGATGTTTTTGACCAAATCGGCATGGCTCCATTTTTCGTAATTCGTGCAAAACAAAAGGAATCCGCCTTTGGCAAGACAGTAGAGGCAACTGACCAGGAGCTCCTCATAATTTTTGCTGATGCTGAAGGTGCCGCTTTTGGAGCGGCCAAAAGAGGGGGGATCACAAATGATCATATCAAACTTGCGTTTGCGGCGGGCCGTGCCTTTTAAAAACACGAGACTGTCCTGGACCCAGAACTCATAGCGGGGCGCGGGCGGGTCCTCAGACATCAGGGATTTAAAATCCATTCGCGGGGGCTCGGCCATTTCCTCCGGGGTGGGAATGCGCAGCCCGTTCAATTCAAAATTCTTTTTACTCCATTCAATAAAGTTATTGCTGACATCCACCGTGACGACTTCCTTGGCGCCGCCCAAGGCGGCGTTCACGCTGAAGCCTCCGGTGTAAGAGAAAAGATTTAAAACGGATTTGTTGCGGCTGTTCTCCCGCACCCAGCGGCGATTCTCCCTCTGATCCAGAAAGAGCCCCGGGGAAAGGCCGGTGTCGTTGCGGCAGTCGTACTTGACCCCGTTTTCCGTGGCGGTCCAGCGCGTGCTCTCCGTCGTGGGCCAGAGGATCTGGGCGTTGGGGTCCTCGCCGCGGTTGAGCATCTTGCGCACAAAAAACTTTCTCCCAAGGCCTGCGGCGACCCTGTGAAAACGGTCCAGATCTTTTTCCGTGGGATCATTGTTTTTATACCAGTAAAACCACAGGTATTCCCCGAACAGGTCAATCCGGTAGGAGTCAATGTCCTGGTGGCTCAGACGGAAGCACTCCCCGGGCTTGGACTGAAAGTCCAGAAGCCATTGCCGCTTTTGGATTGCCTCCAGGATCATCAACTCTTCCTGCTCAATGGCGGGATTGATTTCCAACTCCCGCACCCACACCGGGGCCTCCGCTTGGAAGTGGAATTTTTCTGAATGATACTCAAACTCCAGGGTATCCGCATGCAGACACAGGCGGTAAAAGGGACTTCCGCCGTGCTCCTTGCAGCCCAGAACGGGGATGCCCACGGCTTCCGCGTGCAGGCGGATCTGATGGGGTTTGCCCGTCAGAGGCTCCGCCCGCCAGAGGGTGAACGCGCCTAAAGTTTTTAACTTGTAAAACCGCGTTTGGGCGTTGGCGGGCTGGTGGGAGGTGCTCACAAACTGACCCTTGTCTTTTTCAATCGTGGACTCGTACTGGAGTTCCTCTTGCGCAATCTCACGGTCCGTAAGAAAGAGATAGGTTTTTTTGATCAGGTGTTTTTCAAAGAGAGAGGCCAACTCCGCGGCGGCTTTTTTGTTTGTGGCAAACAGCATAGCTCCGGAGGTTTCTTTATCCAGGCGATGAACGACGAGAAGCTCCTGGTGCCTTTTTTCCGACAAAACTTCGACGTAGCCTTTTTTTCCGATATCCGGGGCGTGAGTATTATATCCCGAGGGTTTTTGCGTGAAAATAAAATCAGAAGATGAACTGCCCATGTCCCCTAGCGTTACACGGATTTCATTGTCGGTCACGGAGAGTTTCAGTAGATTGGCTTCACAATTCTGGAGGTTCTGAAAATGAAAACAGGAACTAAATTGCTGACAGTGTTATTGACGACCCTGCTTTTGTCCGGGTGCGGAATCCAATCCATTCCTCAGGCAAAAAACCAGGTGGAGGCGTCTCTGGCGGAGGTCACCAATCAATACAAACGTCGGGCGGACCTGATTCCCAATCTGGTCAATGTTGTGAAAGGTTATGCAAAGCATGAAGAGCAAACCCTGACGGCGGTCATCGAGGCCCGGGCCAAGGCCACGCAAGTAACGATCGACCCGACCAAAATCACGCCGGAGAAATTGCAGGAATTCCAGGCGGCCCAGGGGGGTCTCTCCCAGGCTTTGGGACGTTTGATGGTGGTCTCGGAGCAGTACCCGAATTTGAAGGCGGACACTCAGTTCCGGGATCTTCAGGCGCAGTTGGAAGGAACGGAAAACCGCATCACCATCGCCCGGCAACGCTACATCCAGGCGGTTCAGGATTTCAACAATCTTGTGACAGTGCCTCCCACCAGTTGGACCAATTCTTTGCTCTACCATCACGCGAAGATGCCGCAGTGGGATTTGGCGGCGGATGAGAAAAGCACGGTCGAAAAACCCCCCGCAGTGAACTTCTAAAGCGACGGAATAAATGAGCCGGTGTTTCTTCGTTCTCTTTTTGTTTTTTACCTGCTTTGCCCAGGCGGAGTTTAAAGTTCCCCGCCTGAGCGGCCCGGTCATGGACGAAGTGGGCGTTCTGCGCCCGCAAGACCGCCGGGAGTTGGAACAAATTCTGCGGGATTATAACAATCAGGGAAAGGCCCAGATTCAAATCTTGGTGATTGATTCTTTGCAAGGTCTCCCGATTGAAGAGGCTTCCATTAAGATCACCGATGAATGGAAACTGGGGACCGCCAAACAAGACAACGGCATTTTGTTTTTAATCGCACCGAACGAAAGACAGCTGCGGATTGAAGTGGGGCAGGGACTGGAGGGCACTCTTCCTGACGTTATTGCCAAGCGGATCATTGCCGACACCGTCATCCCTTTGTTTAAGGCGAAAAACCTGTCCGCAGGCATTGTGGTCGGGACTTACCAAATCATCAAATATGTCGACGAAGAGTATGCGAATCAGCATCTTGCCGAACCCCCGGAAACCCCTTCCAAGGGCCTTCCGGGGTGGGCCGTGATTTTAATTTTGCTCTTTCTGCTCTTCCTGGGACGGCTTTTGCCCTCCTCGGCGTTCTCCGGAGGCCGCCGCCGCGGAGGCGGTGGGTTTTATGGCGGAGGTTTCGGCGGAGGCGGCTTTGGCGGCGGGGGTGGTGGAGGCTGGTCCGGCGGCGGGGGCGGCTTTAGTGGAGGCGGGGCTTCAGGCTCCTGGTAATCTATGGCGCAAAAATGGATCAGGAAATACCTCTCAGAATCAGAGATCGCGGAGATCAGCCAATCCGTTCATGCGGCGGAGGCGGGAAGTGAAGGGGAAATCGTGCCCATGATCGTGCACCGAAGCTCGGCGGTCCGCCACGTGCCGGTGATCCTGGGTTTAAGCTTAGCGCTCTTGTTTTTCGGCGTGGAGATTTTGGGGCTGAATGGCTGGTACCTGAGCGACTGGTTGCCTTTTTTGTATCAGCATGGGGGCTACCAGATTCTCTTTTTGGCGGTGCTGATGGGGCTGGCGTGGGGGCTTGCCCACCTGCATGGGGTGCAAAGGCTGCTGACCCCCGATGCGGATGAGCGGGATCAGGTTCATCGCCGGGCCCAACTGGAATTTTTCCTGCACCGGTTAAACCGCACCCAGAAAAAAACCGCCGTCCTGATTTTTGTGTCCATTATGGAGAGGCGGGCGGTTATTTTGGCGGATGAGGGCATTGCCAAGGTGCTGCCTCCCAATACCTGGGATCTGATCCTAAAGTCTTTGACGAAGAAGATGGGACGAGGGGACTGGGCCCAGGGCTTTCACGAGGCCATTCAGCAAAGCGGGGAGCTTTTAAAAGCGCACTTTCCGACCCCCCAAGGCGCCGCAAGTGCTAATGAAATCAGCAACAATCTGATCATTAAGGAATAAATTCATTGACGCTGCGTCATCTGAGATTGAAGTTCCCGCCGTTTCAGTGTTAGAACCTTTGGATATTCTTTTCGATATGCGGCCGTAGCTCAGCTGGATAGAGTACTTGGCTTCGAACCAAGGTGTCGGGAGTTCGAATCTCTCCGGCCGCACCATTTGTCGTTCTTTTTGAATCCCTGTTTTTTTTGAAGTCAGCGCATTCCCAGAGATGGTCTGGATAAGTTATAAGCGATTTTAATCAGCCTATTTTGATAGTTTCAAAAACAATTTATTTCGAAACAGAGTCTCCGAGTCAATTTCAACTCTCATACTTTTTTGATGAGATGGCATTATTTGAACTGAGGTTATATAAAACCTGTCAGCATCATTTTTCCAGTCACGACATATTTCAATATATCCAACCAACTGGTCGGCTTCAAAGGCACCGAAAAATTGAGTGCTGGGTAATTTAAGCGCTGATAACCGCCACTGGGTCATGAGATTTGGAAGGCCTGAAGCTTGAAATATCGGTTCCATATCTCGTAAATTACCGTGGAAGCAAAAGAATAGCCTCGATGAAATTTGATTCCACCAAAGACAAAGATCGTTTTGATTTTTACTTTAAAAATTGCGGTATCGTTCCGCGGTATTTGCCCGTAAATTGAAGACAGAAAAATCCCGCGGCCCTTACGATAGCCCATGTGCACCCCATGCACTTCCTGTGCATGGGGTGCACATGCTCTCCTAAGCGTCCCCGTAAGAGGCCAAGCAAGCCCTGAACAGGCGACTGAAAATGCGATGCGGAACCGATGCGGTGGTGGAGGGAGGGGGCCGGAGGATTTTTGGGCAAAAAAATCAGCCTGGGAGCTGGTTTTTAAAATTTCGCAACGGATTGAGCGAAGAACAGTGGAAGACCTCGTTAAGCATTTTAATGTGGGGAGGGCCTTTTTGGTCGCAGAGCTTGGGCGCACTAAGGGCAACCTTGACCTAGTGCGTGATGGGGCTGCTAGGCGTTTAGTGAAGCTTAAGGAGAAGAGGTTTTTCGGGAAAGCGGAGGTTTAGGTCGGGATGCTCGGGAAAGTGTGCGTTTTGAGTTGTTCTAAATGGCTAAAATAAAAAAGGCCTGTGCTCTAAAAGCAAGGCCTCGTTAAAGAATGAAGTGATTATTTTCCAAATGCTTGAATGTGTGCCCCTATATAAAGAACATACTGCAGTGGAATCGATAATAGAATGGCCAACAGAAGGACATACTTGAATTTACTTTGCACTTTATAAATTTGAAAAAGCGAAAACACTAGTCCCAGAATAATCGCTGTTAGCACGACTTCGGAAGAGTAATTACAATACAATGCATACAATGTTGTTTCATTAGCTCTACCGTATTTTAGAAAAAAGGAAGGCTCAGCAAGCAATATAGGAATCCAAAATAGCGGTAAGAATACTAGCAAAGAAGATTTTAAGTTTTTTTGTAAGTTAGACATCACGGCACTCAAATTTTTTAGTATTTAGAGTAAGGTGATGTAAGTGCAGACTTAAACTCATCTGGAACTAAAATACATTGAGACGAAAATTTATGAGAGTGTGTTAGAAAGCTATAATAGTGATCCGAGCCATAAATTAAAATAACTTCGCCCTGTAATGGATTATTTTTTATGAAATTGTTTATTTGATCTAATGCTAAGTTTTCACGAATGTTAAAAATTATATTGTTAATATCAGGCGAATAGCTGGATGCATATGGATTTTTTTGTGCATAGTCAGAAACTTTGCTAATCAATTCATCTTGTATTTGGTCGTTTTCAACCACTCTGTGAAGCATGTCTGTATTACGCAAAATAAAGCTAATTGCGTCGCCACCAGCACGAGCTATTACATTTTGCTGCTCTTCAGTCAGTTTTTCAAATTGGCCTGGTAGCCCATCAGGAAACATAGTTTTTATTTGAGCCGCAGTTTTCTTAAATTCTGCGCTGACTGTCTCTACAGTTTGGTCGGAAGATACTTGCTCTGAAAAAACAGGAAGATTTTTATTCTTCTCTAAATATTTGGCTATTGCAAACTGAGAACGAGCCGTTTTATCAAAATTTTCTGGGGCTACTTGGAGGCTACCGCCAAGAATAGTTGGATGTGTTTGGGGAAGGAATATAATACGATTGTTGCAACTAAGTGGCGTCGTCTTAGTTTGCGTAACGCCGTTTTTGCTAACTACTGCTGGATTGTCAGTATTTGCACTACAAGCAGTGACTGTCAAAGTTATGGTCACGAGACAAATTAAAGTATTTAGTTTAACCATAAAAACTCCTAGATTAGATTTAACCATTCTCATGAGAGTCTATGCAGCAAGTTTGCCAAGTTACCTTTATCTTAAAGGTTCCAAAACCCAATCCTTTTAAGCTGCCGGGCGTTCGTTTGGCCGCTGGCATATGGGTCAAACCCATTTGCCCTAATTCAGGGGAGTGTCCTAAATTTTGTGTAACCAGTTTTTAAATCTTGAACTAGACTCAATTCTAGTTCAAGGAAGGACTGGTGAAAAAAGTGGATTCAGAAATCAAAACATTTGATCTCAATAAAGTTCAAGA